>BNJU01000973.1_pt1 | contig 193966 bp, 197 predicted proteins | sample 8539281 | NCBI WGS metagenome assembly BNJU01 (sample SAMD00202456, study PRJDB9452) | human saliva metagenome | isolation source: human saliva | place: Japan | reverse complement strand
TCAACACCATTTCTGCCGACGATTGCTGGAACACTTAGAGATACATCACTAATACCATACTCACCATGTAATGCAGTTGATACAGGTAAGATAGACTTTTTCATCACGTAAGATTGCAGACAGATTCTTACAACCGACATTGCAATTCCGTAGTAAGTAGCATTCTTTTCTTTCAATAATCTTATACGCAGCGTTCTTAACATCTTCTGCGATATCTTCTGTGCAACCTTCATGTCAAGGTCACCACCCATACCTCTTAACGCGAAGAAGTCAGCGAGTGGAACACCTGATACATTTGCCATAGACCATGTGCAGATTTCAGAGTCACCATGTTCACCGATAACATATGCGTGAACAGAACGTGAGTCAACATCCAAACGTGTTCCCAATAGATATCTTAAACGTGCGGAGTCTAATACAGTACCTGAGCCAAATACACGATTCTCTGGCATGCCAGAAGCTTTCTGTGCATAGTACGTTAGGATATCAACTGGATTAGCTACAATCAATAAGATTCCTTCAGGATTTTGTGCTTTGATTTCAGCCATAATACCAGAGTGAATCTGGATATTCTTCTTGATTAAGTCAAGACGTGTTTCTCCTGGCTTTTGGGCAGCACCAGCTGTAACGATAATGATAGCCGCATCCTTGATATCGGAATAATCACCGGCATAGATATTCATTGGAGAACTGATTGAAGTGCCATGACCAATATCCATAGCTTCTCCTTCAGCCTTAGCACGATTTACATCTAATAAAACCATTTCTGAAAATAGACCGCTTTGCATTAGGGCAAATGCGCTAGAAGAACCAACGAATCCACAACCTACAACTGCGACTTTACGAAAATTAATACTCATATTTTATATATCCTTTCTGTTTTAAGATACGTTTCCATTATAGGCATTTCTTTTTAAAAATACACTTAATGTAATTCAAAAAAAACATCTTACGGTTTTATTTCTCGTAAGATGTTTCATTTATCAACTATTTTGTTGTTGCGTCTGTCAGTGTTGGATTAAAGCTAGCATCTACATAATCCAATAATGCTGACTTGGCAATATTACAACAGTGGTCACCCATACGCTCTAATGTACCAAGAATATCACAGTAGATAGAAGCAGCGACAGAAGATTCACACTGGTTCTTAGACATACGTGTAAAATGTGCTTGACGAGCTACATACTCTGCCTTATCCATTTCTTCTTCTAACGCCATTAACTCTTCATAGATAATCTTATCTTTTGTACGATACACCGCAATTGCCTTTGCGTACATTTCTTTGAACTTATCATACATCCCATTAATATCATGCATCGCAAAGGAAGTTAATCCACTACGATCCTCTTGGACCATCTTATAAAACTCAGATAAGTTCATTGATAAGTCACCAAGACGTTCAAGGTTCTTGATGATTTCTAGATCCCTACGAATATCCGATTGGTCAATAGATGTTAAGTTGGAATTTGCGGAAACTTGAACTAAGAACTCTGTAATCTTACGATCCAAAGAGTTGATCATAGATTCAGACTGCTTTAGGTTCTCAAAGTCTTCATCCGTACCAGGTTTATTCAAGAAAGTACGAGAATCAGAGACATCTTCACCAACAACATCCGCTAACTTGAAAATCGCATCTCTAGCTGCGGAAATCGCAACTGCAGGAAGTTCAGTACTAGCAAGATGAGCGTCCAACTCATCGATATTAATTTCAATCTTCTTAGGCTCTTCACCACGCACGATTAAGCGGATTAATGAACAGAATTGACGAAGGAGTGGGAAGAATACGATTGTCGCAACTGTATTAAACATAATATGTGCCACCGCTATCTGCATCATTCCGCTAATATTTAACATTGCACAAATCCATTGTACAAAGTTTGCGTATGGTGTTAGGAATATCATACCAATTGTTGTACCAATAATATTGAACAAGATATGAATACCAGCTGTTCTCTTAGCAGCTGTAGAGCCACCAATGGAAGCGAGAACACCCGTTACAGTTGTACCAATATTCGCACCAAACACGAATGGTAATACAGCGCTAAATGTTAACGCACCAGCTTCATACATCTTCTGTACGACACCAATTGTCGCAGCTGATGCTTGAACTGCACCCGTCATGATTGTACCAGCAAGTAGTGATAAGAATGGATTTGTGGACATAGCTTCCGCAAAGGACATAAATGCAGGCACATCTTTAATTGCCGCAAGTTCATCACCCATCGAATTCAAACCAAAGAAAATCAAACCAAAACCAAGAATGATATAACCAGTACTCTTAATTTTTTGTTTCTTACCAAAGCAGATAATCATTGCACCGACGAATACAAAGTATAAAACAAACTTATTAATGTCCAAGGAAATCAATAATGATGTTACTGTTGTACCAATATTAGCACCCATGACGATACCAGCAGCTTTGTTCAAGGTTCATCAGACCTGCACGGACTAAGCCAATCGTAATTGCGGTTGAAGCTGAACTTGACTGCATAACGATTGTAATCGCAATACCAATCAAAAATGCACTGAATGGATTGGTTGTATATTTATCAATATAATCTCTCAACTTATCACCAGCGACAGCCTTTAAACCATCACCCATGAAATTGATACCGATCAAGAATAGACCAAAACCACCTAGGATAATATCCCATCTAATGGATGTAAGTTCCATCATTCCTCCTATGGGTCCTAAGACCCTTTAAAATCTCCCCATAAAAACACACGGAAACAAATTCAATTTAAAATATTTTAGGCTAAAATTCAAGCATTTTTCGCATTCAACTCTTCTAACCCGTACACATTACTTTGACAATTTACAGCCCTGTGTATAATTTTTTATCTTCAACATATGATTGATAGAATTTAATACTCTCCGTTTATCTGTACTCCATAATGGCGCAATCAACTCATCCGCATTTCCATCCCCTGTTAAACGATGGATTACAATATGTTCATCTAAATGCGCAATACACTCTGTCACAAGTTCTACATACTCATCCATCTCTAAAACATGATACTGAGATGGATTCAATAAATATTGCATACCTAATCTTGTATTTTTAAATAATGTAACAACTGTAACTTCACACCATCAACTGAACAGGTATTTAGATGTTGTATTGTTTCTAACAACATCTTTTGATCTTCCCAGGAAGACCAATGATGATATGCACAATCACACTGATATTAATAGCCTTTAGATCCTTAACTGCTTTTATCAAACACTTCAAGTGGATAACCACGGTTCATCCATTTTAGCAGTACTCTCATGAATCGTCTGTAAACCAAGTTCTACCCAAATAAACTTATTTGAATAATTCTCTTTTAACTCTTTTTAAAAAGTGAGATAACATCTTCTCTAAACAATCAGGTCTAGTCGCAATAGAGATGCCCGCAAATAAATCATCTTGTGAGGGCTGCGGTAAAAGCTTTTTCCGTAGCTTTTACGATAGGTACGTAGGTATTTGTAAAGGATTGAAAATACGCGATATAGTCGCCCTTAGGAATTTCTTGGTGATTATAAATTAGTTCTTCTCTGCTTAAACGCTTCCTTCATAGGAAATCGTAAAATCTCCTGAACCTCCCTCACCGCAGAAGATACAACCTCCAACAGCGACCCTACCATCACGATTTGGACAAGTCATACCTGTTTCAAGTGCTACTTTATAAAGTTTCCGTCCGAAGGTATCTTTGAGATATTGCGGAAGTGAATAATACAGTTGTTTCATATCTCTATTTTATGATGAAATGCATAAGAAAAGAAGATACATCACATATCTTCTCTTACAAATCAATTTTTCATGCCACCCTTAACAAGTTTTTAAGATAGATAAGTCGTTCGGTGATACATGACCAATAATATTCACACGATTATCTGCTGGAAGTGGACTACGAACAATCTGTACTTCTCCTGCATAACGCAGGTAAGCATCATTATCCATGGTGATTGCGCCAATTTCACGTGTTGTTGTGTTGTTTGGTGCGATGTGTTCGTCTGGATTCTTTAATAAGCGTGCTTCTTCTACCCGAATAATCCAAGAAGGACTATCGATACGACAAGTTACTTCTTTATCGTAGAAATGTTCCGCATGTTTTAAAGTGACTGGAATATCAATTACACCTGTCTTACAATACGATTGAATACGCTGTATTTCATATGCGCTAATTCCAGGATCTCCTACAAACACCTGGTCTATATGATACTTTAACGTTAACTCCATAAACGCTGCATATGGCGAAATGTGACGATGATGTTCTAGAGTTGGTAAACCCTCAAAGATAGGTCCACGCTTTAATACATCCCCTGGGATGAAGGCAATCACATGGATACCTGCAGCCTGTAATGACTGTGTAATCTTTAAGAAGTACTCTTCATCTAGTCCTGTTTCGCTACGTGGGTAGTAGTTATGCATGGCAAGGATTTCTTTTCCTTCACGCACCAAGTCTTCTACTTCATCCACACGAATGGTAGATGCGTTCAGTACAATTGGCATCTCTTTTGCTAATGCTAGTATCTCCGCATGGTCAAAACCATAATCCAAGCGCAATGCATATACATCTAGTAACTTTGCGATTTCCCGTACAGAGGATATCTGAAATAACTCTAATGATTTTGTAGATACATCCGCTACAATACGGAAACCCTCTTTATTTAACCAATCACACATTGCATGCATGTCTTTTGTATATGTATCACTAAACTCTTCTGCGATATGTAATGACACAAACACAAGTGGATGATTTTTTCCTAAACCTTGTAAGTATGCCTTCTGTTTTTCAAATGTACTTAAGAATACAGAATACCCTAATGAATTTGCCATGTTATTTCTCCATGATAGCTTCACGAACATGACCACAAGCTTCTTGCAAACGCATTACTGCGTCTTCATAAGAACAGTTTGCTAGAATCATCGTGATAGCTACTTTACATGAACCCTTTGCTGTATCTATCGTAGCACGTGCTACAGAACGTTCAACCCCTGTAGCCTCCATAACAATATTTCTGCGCGATTGCGTAGTTTCTCATTTGTCTGCATTACGTCAACCATAAGATTTTGATAAGCTTTCCCAAGACCTACCATCGTTGCAGTAGAAATCATATTAAGAATCATCTTTTCAGCTGTACCGGACTTCAAACGTGTAGAACCTGTTAATACTTCAGCCCCTACCGGAACATCCACCGCAATTTCGGCAACTTCACCAATCTTAGAATGATATGTATTTGAGATTGCGGCCGTATGACAGCCCTAACTCTTGGGCATACGAAAGTCCACCTAAAACGTATGGCGTACGACCACTGGCTGCTAAACCGATTACGATATCTCTTTCATTTAAGCCAATCTGAATTAAATCTTGTTTGCCAAGTTCTACAGAATCTTCAGATCCTTCACGTGCTTTAATAAATGCTCCTTCGCCACCCGCAATTAACCCAACAACTAAATCAGCGGATACACCAAATGTTGGAGGACATTCTGCCGCATCGAGCACCCCTAATCTTCCGCTCGTACCAGCACCCATATAGATAATTCTTCCACCCTGCAATATAACTTCGATACAATATTCAATAACTTTGGCAATATTAGGAAGGTGTGGTTGAATCGCAGACGCAATTAACGCATCCTCACGGTTCATTTCTGTAATGATTTCAAGTGAACTCATTTGATCCAAATTCATCGTATTTTCATTGCGGTGTTCTGTAGCGATTGTTTGAAGATTAATTGTCATATGCGTATGCCCCCTATGATATCCATATTATAGGTAGAACGATAATAAAATTTCAATATTGATACTTTTTTTTTTTCGAAATAATATTTCTGTTTTTGGGATAATATGCTATTGTTTCTATAGGAGAATACAGCCCATGAAAAATGCACTTATTCGATTACGTGAACATTACCACGAGTTAGCCGGTGCCGAAAGAACCGTTGCAGAATATATTCTTAAAAATCCTGAAACCGCAAGTACACTTTCCGTGCAGGAATTAGCACATAAAAGTTTTTCATCCCCATCTGCGGTTGTTAGAATGTGTCATCGTATCAACTTTGATGGGTACAAAGATTTCAAACGCAGTTTGACTATTGAATTAGCACTCCATGCAAAAACCGGCGAACAGATGTATAACGAAGAAATCAAAAGAACCGATAATATCACAGATATCATTCGCAAGGTAACAGCCAAAAATGCAAATCTTTAGATGAAACCGAAAAGTTAATGGATGTCGAAACATTGCGCGAATGTGTAAAAATCATGAATGACGCCAGAAATGTTATCCTGGTAGGAATGGGTGCTTCCCTAGTAACTCTACGTGATTTATACCTGAAGTTACTACGTATCTCAAAACCATGTAGCATTAATGAGGACTGGCATTCACAGCTTCTTAGCTGTAAGAACAGTACTGCAGAAGATGTAGCGATTGTTTGTTCTTACTCCGGCAATACCACTGAAGTTATTACATGCATGAATGCACTAAAGGAAAACCTAACTCCAATTATCGCAATTACACGCTGTGTTGATACACCAGTTTCTAAACTGGCAGATTATAAATTATATACAACCGAAAATGAATCACTTTTGCGTACAGCCGCAATGTCATCTCGTATCTCACAATTAAATATCATCGATATTCTCTATACTGCACTTGGCACGATGAATTACGATGAAACGATAAGAGTATTACATCGTACTTACATTGAAAAACCAAAGAACTAAAAAAGCGGAGACCCCGCTTTTAATATTGTTGTAATAAACCTTTTAGAGTACTTGCGAATTTCTCACGATCAACACCAAGCATTACCATAGTTTCACGTGTCTTAAACTTTGTATCACTCCATATGTCTGTAACTGTCTTGCCAAAACATAAGCGACTCTGTGTTTCCACATAAACACCCGCTTTTTGTCCTGTGAAGATTTCAGGATACTGCAGGTAAATTAATGGACATGCATCATGAATGCAGAGTATCTCACGCTTGTAGTTTTTGATATAGAAATTGAGATTGGATTGTACAACATCTACAAAGAATTTGCTGATCTTCGTATTAAAATCACGAATATCTTGAATATCTTTAGCATCTAGGTAGGCATCAACTGTTACATCTAAGCCAAACATTACAACCGAATACCACTTTTGCATAACAGTCTCTGCAGAATGAGGATCTGCATAGATGTTAAATTCAGCTGCCATTGTTGCATTACCACCAACGGCTGCACCACCCATAATGAGAATTCTTTCAATCATACCCTTCAAATCAGGATGAGAGATAATTGCGTTTGCGATATTTGTAAGTGGTCCTACCGCAACAATCTGTAGTTTGCCACCTTCTTTTTCGCAGCCTCATAGATTGCATCCCATGCATGCATTGTTTTCCTTTTCAGCTGGAGAATCTGAATTACAACACCACCAAGTCCATCTTTACCATGTACTTCAGAAGCATCATCTAATTCTACACACATTGGCTTAATTGCGCCTGGGTATACTTTTGATATCTTCTCTACCTGCATAGGCAAGAACATTACGACAGTTTTTAAATGTTTTAGCATGTTCTACGTTACCTGCAACTGAAGAGATACCACGAATCGCAAGTTTATCTAATTTGAGTGCACAAAGGAGCGCAACCGCATCATCAACACCAGTATCAGTATCAATCCAAATTGGAATTAAATCTGTCATGCGATATCCACCTTTCTGCCCTCGTATGTCTTACATACTTCCACTAGTAAATCAACAAATCTATCACGGTCAACACCAAGTACAGCTGTAACATTATTCGGATTACCACTTGATTGATGCCAATCTGCGATAGTCGCACCACGTGTGTAGTGACCTTCCGTATCGATTTCAACATACATATCTTGGGTTGTAAAGATTTCAGGCTTCATTAACACCGCCACAGCACATGGATCATGTAATGGTGAACCATTCCAACCTAGTTCTGCGTGATGCTTGAAGAAAAAATCTAACCAATCTGCTACGATGCCAGATACCTGGTTTCCAATTTCACGGATTCTTTTTTCATCCTCTGGATAAACGATAGCTTTCTCTGTTACATCAAGTCCACACATTGTTAGTGGGATACCAGATGTAAATACAATTTGTGCAGCTTCTGGATCTTCAAAGATATTGAACTCAGCAGCTGGAGTCCAGTTCCCGTTTCTAAGTCCACCACCCATGATAGAAATTCTTCCAATCTTGGATTTTAATTCTGGATGAGTTAGTAATAACGCTGCTACATTTGTTTGTGGGCCGGTAGCGATAATCGTTACCGGTTCCTCACTTTCTCTTAATACTTTTTGCCATTAAATCTACAGATGATAATTCTGATAACTGCATGCATGGTTCAGGTAGTGTAGGGACCATCCAAGCCAGATTCACCATGGAAATTTCCAGCTGTAATTAAGGGAGATAATAATGGTAATTCTCTACCTTTTGCAATTGGCGCATCTATCCCTAGTAAAGTACAAATACGCATTGCATTATATGTTGTTTTAGATAGTGTTTGATTCCCTGCCACACTTGTGACTGCTTTGATATCAAAGACAGGATTTGCCTTGGCAAACACCCAAGCAATCGCATCATCGTGACCTGGATCACCATCTAAGATGACTGGTATTTTCTTGATATCACTCATGCATTCACCTTCTCTGCATTTTCACGGCGTGCACGCTTTGCACGACTTGCCGCAATCAGAGCGAATACAACTAAACCGATAATCGTTACCAAATATGGAATTGGTGAAACGAGGTTGGAATCTACACCTGTCGCAGATAACTTGATACCAAATGCCTGTGCAAATCCGAAGATAAGTGCCGCTAGCATACAGCCTAGAGGTTCACCTGCACCCATTGCCTGTGCAGCAAGGGCAATAAATCCACGTCCTGCAACCATGTCGAGGACCAACCCATCGCATAGTACATTGACATAAACGCACCACCCATACCACAGAGTACACCGGCGATAACCATTGTAATGTACTTCACGCGGATAACACTTACACCAACAGAGGAAGCAGCATGAGAAGTTTTCACCTACAGAGCGGATATTTAATCCTAGAGGTGTATGGTATAACAATACCCATGTCAAGAATACACAGATAAATGCAAAGTATGTTAATAAACTATGTCCAGATAGCACCTGTCCAATCACAGGAATCTTATCGATGAGTGGAATTGTAATACTTGGAATTTGTAACTTCTGTGTAATCAAAGAAGTTGTAGAAGTAAGTTGTGATCCCTGGGTAATTCCTGTAATTACCTTAACTAAGAAGATTGTTCCACCAGATCCAATCATATTGACTGCAGTACCAGTTAAGATAATGTTTGTCTTTAGATTGAACGCAAAGAATCCCATCAGTAAGCTAACGATAATACCTACAGCAATCGCCACAAGTAAGCCAACAACCAATTTCCAGAATAGTAAGCAAATAAGGAACCAAACAATGCGGAAATCATCATTGTACCTTCAAGACCGATGTTAGAAACACCTGCTTTTTCACAGATAACAGCAGCCATTGTTGCAAATAGAATTGGAGCTGTAATACGGAAAATTGCGAAGAAGAATTCTGGTGTCATAATTAATGAAAACATCTTACTTCACGCTCCCTTCTACAATCGCTCCAACTTGTTTTTCGCGTAACTCCTCTTCAGCGCTCTTAACAACGAGCTTCTGACGATACTTGTATAAGAATTGATCAGCCGCAAAGAACAAGAAGATAATAGCCTGAATAATATCAATTAACTGTGCAGGAACAGCAGCGTATGTTGACATTAAAGTACATCCCTTTTCAAGATATGCCATAAAGAATGCGGCGAGTGGAACAAATGCTGGGTTATTACCAGCCAGAATCGCTACGGTAATACCCGTCCAGCCATACCCTGGTTGCGCTAACCAGTCGAAGTATTGGTTTCTTCCAAGCATCTCAATGCCTCCACCCATACCTGCTAGTAATCCACCGATTACCTGTGAAAGGATGATGATCATTACAACATTCATACCAGAGTACATAGAGAACTTCTGGTTAATACCAATCATACGAATTGCATATCCCCAACGTGTACGATACATAAATAGTGCAATAATAATTGTCATTACAATTGCGATAGCAAAGCCAATAGATAGCTTAGAACCATTATCAATTAACTGAGGTAATGCAGCGTTTGCCTGGAAGTTGCTTGTCTGAACTGTACCCTTTGTCTTATCAGCGATAAATGCATTCATCATAAACTTGATAACGTACATGATGACATAGTTTAACATTAAGGAGTTTACCATTTCACTAACGTTTAACTTTGCCTTTAGTACTGCAGGGATTAACATCATCACACCAGTTACAACCGCACCTGCTAGAATGGCAACGATTGGTAGTAATGCACCAGGTAATGGAACATATACTGCGACTAAAGAAGTCACAAACGCGCCAAGTAAGATACCACCCTCTGAGCCAAGGTTAAATTGGTTTGCTGAGAACATCACACAAGTTGCGAGACCCGTAAAGATAATAGGAATCATGCTTGCAAGTACATCTGTAAAGCCCTTTACACTAAACGTACCATTTGCACGGAATATCGGTTGAATCAACATTGCCTTCAAAGAACTGAATGTCGCAAGCAGTCTTGCGCCAAAACTATCTCCCTTTGAACTGATAAAGATTAGAATTGCCGCAACGAGTAAGGCAATACCGATAGCCATTGCACCACGTACAATACTAAATATCAAACTTCTTTCTTATTCATGACAAACCCTCGCAATCTCTTCTGCTGTTTGTTTCTTAATACCCAACATGTATTGACCCATGATTTCGTCATTTAACTGACTTGTATCTTCAAAGTACGCAACAATCTGACCACCATACATAACGATTAAACTATCAGATAATTCCATAACTTCATTTAAGTCTGCAGATACTAATAACACACCAATTCCAGAACGTGATAGTTCTACTAACTTCTTACGGATGAATTCCGTCGCACCAACGTCGATACCACGCGTTGGTTGGTCAGCGATAATCAAATCTGGTTGATTGGAGAATTCACGTGCAACAACGACCTTCTGAATATTACCACCAGATAACATACCAACCTTCTGGTCACGGCTCTTGCACAATACTTTATATTCTTTAATAAGAGCATCCGTCTCTTCATGCATGTTTTTCATGTTAAACATCAAACCCTTGTTCATCTTCTTAGAATCTGCACGGTCAGAGATAATATTTTCTTCAATTGATGCATTTGCGGCAATACCAAATAACATACGATCTTCTGGCACTAATGAAATATGCTTCTCACGTAACTGACGTTGGTTTAGGCCAATGATATTATCGCCCTTCATCGTGATTGTTCCCTCATTTGGTTTGTTTAAACCAAACAACATATCAACAAGTTCCTTTTGACCATTACCTTCAACACCCGCAATACCAAGAATTTCTCCTTTACGAACGGATAGAGATACACCATTGAGCATCTTCTTGCCCCAGTCATTAACATAATGTAAGTCTCTGACTCTTAAGATTTCATCAGTTGGTTTTGCGGCATCCTTTTGAACCTGTAAGACAACATCACGTCCTACCATCAAACGAGAAATCTTCTCAGGTGTAACATCCTTTGTCTCATAGACACCCATAAACTTACCGCCACGCAAGATACTTAAACGATCTGTAATCTCCATGATTTCGTTTAGCTTATGAGAGATAAAGATTAATGTATAACCTTGTTCTTTTAGATGCTTTAACTCCTTAAAGAGTTCTGTTGTTTCTTGGGTAGTTAAAACAGCAGTAGGCTCATCTAAAATCAAAATCTTAGCACCACGTACTAATGCCTTTAAGATTTCTACCTTCTGCTTCATTCCAACCGGAATATCGACAACACGTGCATTTGGATCTACTGCTAAGTTAAACTTCTTGGAGTATTCCTCAGTAATCTTGATTGCCTTTTGACGATCGATGAAAATACCGTTCTTCTTTGGAGTCATACCCAATACGATGTTTTCAGCGACGGTTAAACTTGGCACCAACATAAAATGTTGGTGAACCATTCCGATACCCTTTGAAATTGCAACGTTTGGTGATGATAAATGTACCTTTTTCGCCATTGACGTAAATCTCACCTTCTGTAGGTTGTTCCAAACCAAACAACATCTTCATCAGTGTTGATTTACCAGCACCGTTTTCTCCCATCAGCGCATGAATTTCGCCTTTGCGTACATTCAAGTCAACATCCTGGTTTGCCACGACACCGTTAGGATAAATCTTGCGGATGCCTTTCATTTTGAATGACATATTCTTCGTTCATTTCTCTTACCTCGTTCCATTTTTATATAGATGATTTTTACTTCAAAAAGAAAAATCCAGTTCCAACCACCATCCCAAGTTATTTTCAAAACTATTGAAAAACTACACTTTTCGGCAGCTGAAACTGGATTCATAAATCACCAAAAGATACTAATCAGATATATTGTTTTTTCGTGGTTGAATGAAACTATTAAATTTCTACGTAAAACAATTTATGAATCTTTTGTAACGCTACGATTAAGGACGTACCTTTTCACGTAGTGTTTCTAAATCTTTAGATGTGTTTCCTAATGCTGTAGGAACTTCAACCTTACCGTCTAAGATAGCCTGAATAGCTTCGTTAACCTTGTCCTTAGTTGCTTGAGAAGCATACTTGTCAAAGTTCTTGTCAGTTACAACACCTACGCCATTTTCCTTCAAGCCTAAAAGTAACTTCTGTTCCCCAGTGTTCTCTACCTGCATCCCATTCATCAAATACCCAAATGAGAGAGTTACCAACATTCTTTAAACCAGATGTTAATGTAATCGCTGCTAAATCAGGAGAGAAAGTAGCTTCCTGGTCTGAGTCAACACCGATAAACCATGCATTATTCTTTTCAAGAGCTGCTTCAGCTGCACCATTACCAGCATTACCAGCAACACCCCAGATAATATCAGCCTTATTATCACTAATCATGGATAAACCATATTCCTTAGCAATCGCTGTATCTACATAGTCATTTGTATAACGTGTATCAACCTTGATTTCTGGATCAACGTTCTGTGCACCTGTGATGTAACCATATAAGAAGTCGTTGATTACTGGACTATCGATACCACCAACGAAACCGATTACCTTTTCAGGATTAATACGTTCAACAGATGTATCTGTTGTCATGCTTGCTGCAAATGTACCAATGATATAACCTAACTCATTCTGCTTGTATGTTAAGTTGAGGACATTCTTATTTTCGCCAGCATAAGTATTGTCATCAAAGATTGCATACTTCTGATCTGGATACTTTGTAGCAACTTCCTTTAAGAAGTCAGGCATCTGATATGTTCCACAGATAATTAAGTCATACTCTCCTAAATCAGATACTTCATACAATGTCTGTAGCCATCTTGGCTTATCAGCGTCTGTACCACCCATTTCAATTGTCTTTAGTGTGATACGACCATCTTTTTCAAGAGTCTGTAAACCAGCTGCTGCTGAGTCAAAGAATGACTTATCACCCAAGTTACCATTTACTAGGTATGCTACGTTGTACTTCTTTCCATGTGTTTCTGTTGCGTTGGAACCCTGCTTTTCAGATCCTTTAGGCCCACAACCAACGAGTGGTGTTAACAACAATGCAACCATTGCTGCCTTTAATAGATTTTTCATGTATTTTCCTCCCAAAATCTTTTCAAATCGCTAGTCATCTCTTAGAATAAATGGTGAAAGCGATTTCATGTAAACTCATTTTATTATCGGGTTTTAAATAAGTCAACACGTACATATCACCGGAAAGGACAAAAATTATGTTGAATCGTATACCTAAAATTAATCTTCACTTACATCTCGACGGATCATTCCGCATAGATACAATATGGAAACTTGCTCATGAGCAAAATGTACAAATGCCTGCAGATACAATCGAAGGCTATGAAGCCTTTATTCGTAAGTGCGCAAATGCAAAAGATGTAAATGAATATCTTAAGATGTTTGATACTCCTTTGAAATGCATGCAAGATAAAGCTTCTATTACGCGTATTACAGAAGAGTTGATTGAAGATCTAGCAAATCAAGGCTATATCTATGCAGAGATTCGTTTCGCCCCACAACTCCACACACAAAAAGGTTTAACCCAAGCCGACGCAACAGAAGCTGTATTAGAAGGCAGAAACAACGCTCTCAAAAAATATCCAAATCTTCGCATTGGCATCCTTACATGCATGATGTGCATCGGTGTTGATACACTAAACCAAAGAAAATATGGAAACTATAGAAGTATGCAAGCAATACCTCGGTAAAGGTGTTGTCGGAATAGACCTTGCAGGTGCAGAAGGATTCGTACCTCTATCTAACTTTGGCCCATTATTCTCAAAGGCGAAAGAATACGGTCTACCTATGACTTGTCATGCAGGTGATAGCCAAGGTCCAGATACAGTCAAAGACGCTATGGATTTTGGCGTAACACGTATCGGTCATGGACACCATGTATACTTCGACCAAGAACTTGTAGAGCGCGCAAAAGAAAACAAAGTACTCTTTGAAATCTGTCCAACATCCAATGTACAGTGTCAAACCGTACCATCGTACGCAAAACACCCAATGAAACCTCTATACGACCAAGGTGTACTCGTTTCTGTTAATACAGACAACGATACATTTGCAGGTGTACATATTACAGATGAGTATGCACACTGTATCAATGATATGGGATTTACCGTTGATGATATCTTCCAAATGAATATCAATGCAGTAAATGCCGCATTTGTTACAGAAGAGGAAAGAAAAGAATTGCTTCATATTTTAGAAACATCCAGAAAGGAATACACACCATGCTAGAAGCACATATTCAATTAGATAAAAGTGTAAACGTAAAGTATGCAATCATGCCTGGAGACCCAGCCCGCATCGATCGCATCATACCATTCCTCGAAGATGTGAAAGAACTCGCGTATAACCGAGAATTCAGAAGTATATCCGGTTACTATAAAGGTATAAAGGTTATTGCCATCTCTACTGGTATCGGTGGTTCCTCTGCTTCCATCGCCATTGAAGAGTTAAAACACATTGGCGTAGACACAATGATACGTATCGGTTCCTGTGGTGCCCTACAAAAAAATATCCAACTTGGAGATTTAATCTTTGCCGTTGGTGCAGTACGCGATGAAGGTACATCCAAAGCATACGCAGATATTCGTTACCCAGCAGTTGCGGATACAGAATTCCTACTCAAATGTATCGAAACCGCAAAAGAAAATCATTGGGACTATCATACAGGTATTGTTCATAGCCACGAAAGCTTCTACATCGATACAAACGCAGAAGAAGAAAGAAATGGTCAGCCATGGGTGTTCTTGGTGCAGATATGGAAACAGCTGCCCTATTTACAGTCGGTCGCTTACGCAATATTCGTACAATGTCAATTCTCAATAATGTAGTTCTCTATGGGCAAGATACCGCTGACGCAATTGGCGATTACGCAGATCAAGCAACCAAAACAATGGAAGGTGAACGCAGAGAAATCCTTACAGCACTGGAAGCTATCTATAAGTTAGAAAAAAATGTCTGAGATTCAATTTCAGACATTTTTCATACTCTCTAATACTTGTTCTAATGTAGGAATACTCTTAGCAGCACCCTCTTTAGTAACGGTAATACTACTTGCCTTTGCGGCAATACGTAATGCATCACTTACCGTTTCACCACGTAAGATACTTGCTAGATAGAAACCTGTGAAGGTATCACCAGCAGCTGTTGTATCAACAGCCTCTACACGATACGCCTCTTGATGAATCACCGTCTCACCAGAAATATAGTAAGAACCCTGACTTCCCACCGTTAAAATAATTTCTTTATCTGGATAAGCCTTTTGTAAACCTGCAATCACATCTTCTACTTGATCCGAAGAAACATTCGCAAGTCCCTTGCCTTCTACTTCATTCACCACAAAGATATCAATTAAATCTAGAGGATAACCAAAAATCTTTTCATCCATCGGTGCAGTATTGAAGGCAATACGCAAACCCTTCTCATGTGCCTTTATGATTAAGTATGTTAAAGAAGATATTTCATTTTGAATCAGTAATAAATCTCCCTTTTCAAAATGTGTTAATACTTCGTCAATCTGAGCCTCATCAATCAACTGGTTCGCACCACCGTAGAGGATAATACAATTTTCACTATGACTTACCTGAATAATCGCATGCCCAGTCGCAGTTTCTTCATCCTTCTTTAGGTAATCTACCTTAACACCATATTCTTGTAAGTAATCGATAAATGGTTGTCCATCAAAACCAACACGTCCAGCATGGTATACATCTAAACCTGATTTTGCTAATGCGATGGATTGGTTTAAACCTTTTCCACCAAATCCTCTACTATAGGACAAAGAAGATGTAGTCTCCTTTGGCATAACAAAATGATCCATCTGATACACATGATCAAAATTCAATGATCCAAAACTTAAAACTTTCATATGTAACCTCTCTTCTCGTAAATCTTATAAATTTAATATGACATACTTCTATGATTTATCCAAATAAAATCTCTAGCAAATCTTCCTATCTGTATAATTTTTTTCAAAAACCAGATAATATTTCTGTTCATTTCGTGCTGAATCGTATAGATTATTAGTATGAATATGCAAAACAAGCACTATAAAGCAGTCATGGATGAAGTAGAACGCTTAGAAAAAACAGGAAGATATAGTTTGGTAAAGAACTTTATTCAGCACGGAAAAACAACTGTATATGCACATTGCATTGATGTCGCACTTACAGCTTGTGAGTTAGCAGAAACTCACGGTTTTGATGTAAACTATTCCGCAATGATTACTGGTGCTTTATTACATGATTATTTCTTGTATGATTGGCATATTCCACAGAAACACTTCGGATTACATGGATTTACACATCCGTATACTGCAGCCAATAATGCTAAGAATGATTATCATATCGGTTCTATCGAGGAAGATATTATTATTCATCACATGTTTCCACTGACGATGTATCCACCACAATCGAAAGAAGCTTGGGTTGTATGTTGGGCTGATAAGCTATGTGCAGCACGAGAAACAGTCACAAATCGTCTTGTATTCTTAAAAAAAGCCTTTCAGCGCTAGGCTTTACAAAAATTCATCAAAAAAGCAAAAAACATCTTGCAATGAAAAAATGACCATGGTAATATAGTAAAGCGCTGAACGGTTAGTCAGTATGCACTTGGCAATAGTTGAGGAAATACTCAAGAGGCCGAAGAGGTGCCCCTGCTAAGGGCATAGGTCGGGAAACCGGCGCGAGGGTTCAAATCCCTCTTTCCTCGCCATACATTGGTCCCGTGGAGTAGTGGTTTATCTCGTCTCCCTGTCACGGAGAAGATCGCGAGTTCGAATCTCGTCGGGACCGCCATTACGCGAGTGTAGTTCAATGGTAGAACGCCACCTTGCCAAGGTGGACACGGCGGTTCAATTCCGCTCACTCGCTCCATTAAAAATAAAACCGCTTAAATAGCGGTTTTTCTTATGTTCTTGTCAACTTTTGGTCAACTTTTATTTATTTTTGCTTTATCAATAGCATCTTGCATTGCATTTCTGATTACTTCAGCTTAACTTACACCAAGTTTTTGACATGCTTCACGAAAAGCTAAAACAAACTCATTTTTATATGTAGCAGATACCCGCATCATATTTTTTGAACGCCACGCTGCAACGTATTCCTTCTGATCAAAATCTCCACTACTTTTTTTCGACATTTTACTTTTCACCTCTATTTCTAATAATTAAAGCAGTTACAATACTTGCAGTCAAAATAGCAACTATGATATAAATAGGCATACTTGATATTTAATGAAAAAAACAAATATAATTTAATAAAGGAGAGGGGCTTTCGCCCTGGCTGGTATCACTGGTAATCCACCAAGTAATGAGCCCAGCAATAACTCCTGATAGGACACCGACGAGGAAATCGCGTGCGAGGCGTTTCATCTCATCGGTTTTTTTATTTTTTTATAAGATTCACTTCAGATACTATATAATTAATTCAGAGGAAATTATGGAGTTCGATATCTTTTTATTACGAAAATGATATATCAACAATCAAGAATAATCCAAGAATCATTCTAAGCAATCCTTCTGTTTTACATGTACTTTTCAGATATCATTAATCAAACCCCAAATAGTATTGATATCAATCAATACTCAAATAATGAAATCACAAACAGTTTATTAATGATTGATGCAATTAAACTTTGCAATAATAAACTGTCTTTAAACATCCCTATTTTTTTATCGAAAGGGATTTACCTATATTAAAAGAAATACATTTTACTTGCCAGTAATAAAATTTACCATTCAATAATGCAGCAGACTGATAACTTGATTAAAAACCATCCATCAAATCCAAAATGGTTTCTCGGACCAAGTTAATCTCTATCACATGTTATGTGGATATGTTTTTGATGGAACAATATTTGATGAACTTGTAAAACATAATTTAATTACAACTCACAAAAATTCATCCAGATTGTTCAGATTATCTCATCATTATGTATGAGAAGAGTAATTCTTTAAACACATATAGCAATAAACTATTATGTTCTTATAATCGCCTTAAAAACACATTACGGGGTATTTAGTTCTTTTTGGCGATTGTGATGGAAACCGAAATGATTTCTATCGTCAATTCATGTTACAAAAATACTCATCAGTCGGATAAAAATCATTAAATACTCGCCTGACGAATTGGGCTTAGCATTTCATTCCTTAATTCTCGGAAATAAAATATCGGAAAAATCTTATTTCAATCTTCAATCAAATGGGCTATACAAAAATGGAATAATAAATATTCCAGTTTATTACTCTGATGATTTTAAAGTCGGTGATGAAATTTCCAAAATGGTTATTGACGCATGTTCGCAAATCCTAATTGAATGCCTTAACCTATTAAGCAGAGAACAAAACTTATTATCAATTCAACACAGTGTAGATATTCGTGATATCGCAAATGAAATTTATCATTTGATTTTCGGTACAGTAAATGAATTGTTAGTTCAACATAATATCGTTGCACAACCAGAGTACCATCCAGATGAAGGTAGATACTTAAAAATCCTATGAAATATAGTTTATAGGATTTTTTTCATTATTGATCGCATCATCCTTTTCATTGTGTTCACTATATGAAATTTTTCATATTTGTTACAAAAAAATAATTGTTTCATAACTTGTTTTAACGCATAATCAATATCGTAGGGGAGATTGAACTATGTTTACAAAACTTACTAAGGCTGAAAAAGACTGGATTTTATATGATGTCGGTAACTCTGCCTTCATACTATTGGTATCAACAGTTATGCCGCTATACTTTAATAGTTTAGCGGAGAAAGATGGACTATCATCTGTTAGTTATCTAGCATATTGGGGATATGCCGCATCAGCCGCAACACTATGTGTCGCCTTCTTAGGCCCAGTGATTGGTACAATTACAGATTTCAAAGGATTTAAGAAACCTATCTTCTTCGCATCTGTACTTGTCGGATCACTTCTATGCTTTATGATGGGATTTATCTCACATTGGTTGATGTTCCTAATATTCTTCATTCTCGCAAAAGCCGTATATTCTTCCAGTATCATCTTCTATGATTCTATGTTAGGAGATATCACAACAGAAGAACGTCTCGATAGCGTATCCTCATTAGGATATGCATGGGGATATATCGGATCCTGTATTCCTTTTGTATTATCACTTGCAGTGATTCTTGGTGGTAAAAAGATTGGAATTTCAGGAAGTCTAGCAATGACAATTGCCTTTACAATTACAGCTATTTGGTGGTTTGTATTCTCATTACCTTTATTAAAGACGTATAAACAAACACATTATATCGAAAATACAAAGAATGCTATTGCAGAGAGTTTTAAACGCCTAGGAAATACGCTCAAAAATGCAACTAAACACAAGAAAATCTTCTTATTCTTAATCTCATTCTTCTTCTATATCGATGGTGTTTATACAATTATTGATTTAGCGACTGCGTACGGAACAGCGTTAGGCTTAGGTAGCACAAGTTTATTACTTGCATTACTACTAACACAGATTGTTGCTTTCCCTGCTGCTCTTACATTTGGTCGATTAGCACAGAAATTTGATACAACACGATTAATTCTACTTTGTATCTTTGCATATCTTGGTATCGCAATCTTTGCAATCTTCTTAGATACCCAAGTCGAATTCTGGATTCTTGCGGTATGTGTAGGATTATTCCAAGGTGGTATTCAAGCTCTATCCCGTTCTTATTTCACGAAAATTATTCCAGCTGAACAGTCTGGTGAATACTTTGGATTGATGGATATCTGTGGCAAGGGTGCAGCTTTCTTAGGTACAGCGTGTGTTTCGCTTGTATCGCAGTTAACTGGTTCAATTAGTGCTGGTGTTGGAAGTATCGCATTCTTCTTTATATTAGGTATCTTCTTCTTTATCAAAACAATTAAGACAAACTAAAAGCCCACGTGAGTGGACTTTTTTCATCAGTGACTAAATGCGTCAGGTAAATCATTTTCCAATAGAATTGTATCGGTAGGTAATGCATGCCGATAGATATGGGCAAACGCTTCTTTGACTGTCTTTACAACGATAACACGGTTCATATCAAACCCAACTTCTTCTAGACCTTCATAGATAGGCTTTGTTTGAATTTCACCAACAAGGAGAACCTCATCTGCTTTACCCTTCATCTTACGACCAAATTCTTTATTTGCGTCATCTTGAATTGCGCCAAGATCAATCATACCTGGTGTTACAACATAACGTGTGTTTGGCATCCTTGATAGTACTTCGAGTGCCATTGCAGATCCTACTGGGTTAGAGTTAAATGCATCATCGATAAAGCGATAGCCATTGATTGTCTTTAGTTCTAAGCGATGTTCTACTTGTTTCATTGTCTTAGCTGCACGTTGAATCGTTGACCATGGCACATTGAGATGTCTTGCGACACAGATTGCGGATAGAATATTGAGAATATTTAATTCGCCAAGAAGCTTTGTTTCGATACGTACACGTTCATCACGATGAACGACCGTAAAAGATGAACCCATACGTGTGTAAGTAATATCATCTGCGTAGTAATCTACATCTCTACTCTTTACTCCATAACTAACTGTCTTAACTGGATTCTTTAGGCGATAGTTACGGATAAAGTCATTATCATAGTTCATGACTCCAAGGCCATTCTTTGGTAACAGTTCCATCATCTGCATTTTTCTTTGATGATATTCTCTTGAGAGCCAAATGTCGCTAGATGTTGAGGTCCTATCGAAGTTACAACACCAATCGATGGCTGTACAAACTTCATTAAGTAAGTAATTTCACCAACATGGTCAGCACCCATCTCGCATACAAATACTTTATGAATCGGTTTTAATAAAGTACGAATCGTAATTGTAATACCCATCGGTGTATTGTAAGAAGCTGGTGTCATTAATGTATTAAACTGTTCGCCAATCATTGCCTGCATGACATTCTTAGTGGATGTCTTACCATAGCTACCAGTAATACCAATCTTGATTAGATCTTTATCTTCGCGAAGAATTTTCTTTGCTTGTCCAATGAACCACTGTTTTACAAATGTTTCAATTGGTGAAGTAATCCATCCTACAAAGAAGATTAAAATCCATGGTAGAATGATTACTAGTGTAGATATGCATGCATACTGTGGTAAGAATTTATCATTAAGAAGTATCAAACCAATTTGTAATAGAGCCATGACAACGATTTGACGTTTTACACACGACCAGTATATACAAGTGGCTTTATATACTTTTTATTTTTCTCTCGAATAACATTAATACCCGTAACAAGAAGTAGCAGTACTAGCCATACCCATGCAAAGATTTTAAATCCAGCAAAGTATGTTAATAATCCTGCAACAACGATATAGCAAAGCGTCGTAACGAGCATGTCCTGTATCATCTTTTTATTTCCAACAAGCCATTTACTATATCTGCCTATTTCATAGCGATTCTGTTGAAACATGTGTAATGCATGTTTGTTGGTATCAACATTGCGACAATAGTCGCAACTGCAAGTATCCATCTTTCCATACTATGCCGTCTCCTTTAAGAATATATCCAGAACACGATTGAAACGGTCTGCTTGGTGCCAATATGCCCAATGGTCATCACCCGCAAATATCGCTAGACCTGCATCCGGCATCATCTTCTCCATCTGTTTTCCCATCCATAATGGTGCAGCTGTATCTAAATCACCCCATACAAGTAATACTGGGCACTTCACCAAAGGTAAAAGCTCCGTAACATCATCATTAACCACCTTTACGAAGGTAGGTCTCATAATACCTTGGGCATTACGATAATCTTCTGAACCAGCATTCTTTTGTAGTTCTTCAAGTTTCTTTGTCTGACCAGTTAGCTTTAAAAACCATTTACCAACCTTAAACACTTTGACACGCATCTTACTTTCAAGGGATTGCTTTGGACGTATACCTGCAGCACCTGTTAGACACATCTTCTTTACATTCTCTGGGTTCTTTGCAGCGTAGCGAATCGCTACGCGACAGCCAAAGGAATGTCCAATAAGAATAGGATTTTGAATTTGATTCACTGCAATGAAGTCTTCTAAGAATGCTTCATAATCAGGTACACCCCAGGCAACTGGTGGATTCTCACTCTCACCAAAGCCAGGAAAATCAATCGCAAAAACACGATAGAGATCTTTGTAGTGATCAAAGATTGCCTGCATCATTTCCTTATTTTGACCCCATCCATGCAGAAGGATCATATCCGGTCCTTCCCCTTCTGTGATATATGTCGTTTTTACACCGTAAATCTGTTCTGTTTTTTTCATATGTCTTTCTATTTTAATCGATATCGATGAATTTTTCACCCATTTATACAAGTTTATGCTTGATGATTTTCGTTTGTTTTTCTTTGGCTTTTGTTTCCTAGCATCATGCCAGATTCTAAAGCATACACCTTCAGTGAGATTTTCTGCCACTACGCGGTAACCATATGTCGTCACTACACGGTGAACAATGGATAAACCTAAACCAAATTGGCCATCTGATCCCTTTTCATAGCGATGGAATAATGTACTCAAACGGTCTTTCGAAATATTCTTACCGTCATTGATTACACATAACTCATCTTCATGTAATGTCACCTTGATATAACTCTTGGCATAACGTAATGCATTATCAATCAGATTTTCCACTACGATACGCCAAGGTTCTTCTTCGCCATGGAAGAAAACCTCTTCATCCAACTCACAGATAAAACTAATTTCTGGACGAACAACCTTGAGCGATAGTAATGCTTTATCAATAATTTTATTCATGTTGAGATGATTTCCTTCCTCAACAGTATCCTTTAAATAATCCATCTTGTTGAGGATAATCAAACTCTTCACTTTCTTTTCCAAACGATTTGCATGTTCGATAATAACATCGACAGACTTTTCTAATGTTTCGTATGGATAAATACCATCTTTAATAGATTCTCCATATGACTTAATAGTTGCGATTGGTGTCTTTAAGTCATGCGAAATATTTTGAATCATTTCTTCTTTCTCACGATTTTGTTTCTTTAGCTGTGCATTCATGTCACGAAGTGCATCCGCAACTTCACCAATCTCATCATTACGCTGCACGAATAGTTCCGCGTCTTCTTCATTCTTAATTTTGGCGATATAGTACTTAATTTGTGATAGCGGTAAAATCAAAGTTGTCACCCATATCAAAAGCATCACCATAAAGCCAATGACAAAGCTAACGTTTAACAGTACAACGCCATTAATCAAACTATCACGTAAGCGTTGTTGAGCAGCATTTGACATCACTGTAATTAGTTCACGTCCATCATTTAATAGTGTTTTGGAATATAAAACAATATTATCTCCTGGCGTATTTGTTCCATCTAACTGTGCCTCTGGTGTGTAGTAAGAATCCATCGTGCCAGAATATGGAGCATTCGCATTTGTCTTCAATCTTTCTTTTAAAGTCTGATCCATCTTACTTCCATAGATAACCGTGAAAGTATTCTTCTCATGATCAAATAAGTATGCACTGATTGCGCCATCTGTTTGTACAAAGTCCAAAGACTGGCCTGGGTTTTGATCAGCGTATAAAATCAAACTTTCCTGTGCACTGTGCAAACGATTATACATTTCTGCTTCGGTAAAACGTTCAATCGATGGCGAAAGAAAGATGATTACGAACATCGCAAAAATCATAATGAAAGAAAGACCATGCTGAGTAATTGTTGCGACAAACTCAGCTCACGCAACCACATTCGTATACGCTTCATTATCCGAGCCTATAACCGAAGCCATAAATCGTATGAATACTTAAATTCGGCATTTTCTTTCTAAGTCTACGTAACGTATCATCTACGACACGGTCGCTACCAAAATAATTCTCTTCCCAAACTTGGGATAGAATTTGTTCACGTGGGAAGGCAGTACCGCGATTATTCACAAACATCATCAAGAGTTCAAACTCTTTCGTTGTTAAATCAATCTGCTTATCATCTTCGATGACAATTCTCTGTGCTTCATCAATTTCATATCCATCAACTTTGATATGTTCCGCTTCATCTTTATAAATTCGACGAATCAAGTTATTGACACGTAACACAAGCTCTTTTGGAGAGAATGGCTTTGTGATATAGTCATCACTACCCTTTTCAAGTCCAATGATACGGTCAAATTCCTTATCACGTGCCGACATAAAGATAACAGGTACCTCAGAACGATAGGAACGGATAGCTTCAATGAGGTCAAATCCACTCTTATCGCCTAGCATAATGTCAAGAATCCATAGATGTACATCTTCATCAGAAGTATGAGAGTAAGCCTCATCAAAATCCAAATAAGAACGCACTTCATATTCTTCCTTTTCTAAATATCTTTTTACTAATTCATTTAAATCTTTTTCGTCTTCAACGATTGCGATTACTTTTTTCATATTATCACCGCCTTTATTTTATCACAGGTTGGTTTGTTAATGTATCTATGCCACTATTGTACTCCATCAAAGAAAAAAGGGCATTAGCCCCTAAGATATTATTTATATCCATGTTTTCTCATCTTCTGATCGAAGATATCGTTGATGATTTTACTAAGTTGTTCCTTTAGTTCGCCCTGCAACTCATCACATTGTTGCGCTTGGGCATATAGCTCTGGATATTCCCCTAGCAATCTTTGCAACGGTATCCTTTGTCGCATGACCTCTTACAAAAAAAGGAATCTTATGCATAACCTCATCAGGTACTAATTCAATAATCATTTTGGCTGTCTTATCCATCTTTATTACACTCCTATCTGTTTAAAAATGAAACTGTGGTTTATTATACTCCGATTCCACCCTCATGCACGTATACTGCCCAAAAGAAAAGCGGAATCAACCGCTTAGTTAAATCCATATAATTTTTGCGCAAGTTTATAAATTGTTAGTAATGCACTCTGGCCAAACTTACCAGGTAAGTTAACAGCTCTACCAACAAAGGAATAACGAACTTTATGATAGATTTCTTCATCTGTTTCCTGCATGTACTTCCATAAGTCTTCCTTCATCGCAAGATGTTCTGGTGTTCCAGATAACGTAGCTAGAACTGAAGTAATTGCGGAGATAATCTCTAAGTAAGAATACATATATTCCGTACAGTTCGGAATAGATTTATCATACGCACTTAATGTATCAATCATAATCTTATTGACACGTAACTGTTGGTCGAGTCGTTTGATCATAACCTTTCGTTAACAGATTGATCATCACGACCAATAAAGTAATGGTAAAGATTAATATCTAAGTAGTACAACTTCTTCACATATGGTAAAGGCTTGAATACATAAATATTATCTACATAGAATGTATGCTTCGGTAATACCAACTGGCTTTCACGCAATACCTCTGTACGATATACACACGCATGCATGATCATATACTTACCTGGAGGCATCTTTCTAACATCCTTCCAAGTAAATGTACGATTGAGTGGCAAGTAACCCTTATAGTTAATTACCTTCTTATTCTTTACACCTACTTTGTCATAGATATAGTTACATAGTACTAAGTCAGGAACATTTACAGCATCTTCTCCACTGTTGCTGAACATCTCTAACTTCTCAAGTAAAGTTGCGAGTGCTTCCTCACCAAGCCAATCATCACTATCGACAACTTTGAAGAATACACCAGTCGCATTCTTAATACCTGTGTTTACTGCTTCACCATGTCCACCATTTTCTTGGTGTACAGCTTTGATGATTGTTGGATATTTTTCCGCAAGACGATCAGCAATCTCTGCTGTACCATCTTTTGAACCATCATCTACGATAATAATTTCTACTTTTTCGCCACCAGTTAATAACGTCTCTACACAGTGCTCCATGTAATCCTGTGAGTTATAACATGGTACGGCAATACTCAATATTTTCATAATTACCACCTATCTATCGTTACTATTGTAATATGAAAAAAATAATTAGGCTACCACCCTATATCACATGATCATTTAAAAACGACATCAATCACTGATGTCGTTTTACAAACACTGTATAAAAATTTATACAATGGATATAACAATTTATAGTGCTGTTATGAACGTTAAGAATCCTAATACAACGCCAAAAGCATTTGGAATAATTAAGATATAATCCTTCTTTGGCTCCTTCGTCCAACCATAAATAACCCAAATTAAACAAGAAACAGCTGCAGTTAGTGGCTGGTGTGGTTGTCCCTTTATACCATTTAAGTTTGCGATAATCTGTGGGATATAAGTAATGAAAACGAAGATTCCAACAAACGCACCAATTGATCCTACAATCGTATTGATTTTCTTTTTCATATCATTTAACTCCTTTCGACAATGTGTCCTATTTTAAAAGATAATTCTCGCTTCGTCAAATGATATGCAGATATTTCACAATTTTTTCACTTGTATCAAACATAAAAATAACGACATCAATCACTGATGTCGCTATCTAAAAGTCGTTGTAAATTTGTAATCTGGATAACGTTCCTGTATATCCTGAACAATGCGTTGATACAGTGCTTCACAATCATCACAATTAAAGTCAATGACAATATCAAAACGTATTTCATTTCCCTGTACAAAGAATCCATGCATTTGGATGACATGCTCTACGGACATAACAATCTTTCGAATCTCTTTATACAAATGCTTCGCCTCATCATCCTTTGTGTTGTATGCATACACACTAATTGCCGTCACGAAGACATGTGTTTCATCATAAATCTTATCTTCGATTCTACGCTGTAATTCATCAATCTCATCAGCAGTCATCGTATCATCTACTTCAATATGTAAAGATGCCACATTCTTATTCGGTCCATAATTATTCAAAAACAAATCATATACACCATGTACTTCACGAAAAGTCATAACCAACTTTTTTATTTGATTCGTAAGTTCCTTATCTGGACGTTCACCCAAGATCGAAGATATCGTAGAAGCCGCAATCTCATAGCCAGCTTTGATAATCATAATGGAGATAATGACCGCAAGATAAGAACTAATATCGACATTCGTCCAGATAAACAATAATGCGGCCAAAATCGTACTTGCGGAAATTATAGAGTCCATACGGCTATCTTCCCCAGAGGCGAGAAGTGACCCAGAATTTAATCTCTCACCAGTCTTTTTTACATACATTCCCATTGAAAACTTCGCAAGCACCGCCACAAAGATAATGACTAGTCCAACTGTTGTATACGTTGGAATACTCGGATTAAATATACTCTTAACAGCTTCCACAAAAGAAGTAATACCCGCATATATAATTATCAAAGATATGACAAGTGCACTTAAGTATTCAACTCTACCATATCCATACGGATACTTATGATCGGGTTTTTTTGAAGCAAGCTTTGTACTAATAATAGTAATAATAGATGAAAAAGCATCCAATATAATTGCGATAGAACCAGATAAAAATCCAACCACAACCTTAAATCCAGCCAACATTGAATTCACAATAATTCCTAATACACTTGTGCGTATAATCTCTTGATTACGATTCATATTTTCACCTCGAATGTAGTTATTCTAACACCATTTCTAAAATTCGTTCTGATTATGATTTAGTCATTTCTCATGTTGTAATAACCAACTCTTTTTCTCTAAACCACCTGCATACCCATGTAGACTACCATCTTTTCCAATCACACGGTGACAGGGAATAATAATTGATATTGGGTTATGCCCAACAGCTGTTCCAACTGCTTGGTTTGACATGGAAGCTTTTCCTAATTTGTTGCAAACCAGTTCTTTGATATCACCATAGGTTCTTGTTTGACCATAAGGAATCGCTAATAAACATTCCCATACAGCTTGTTGAAATACAGTTCCTCTAGGAGAAATCTTCAAAGTCATATCTGGGTTTTTACCCGAAAAATATTCATCGAGCCATTCGATTGTTTTTCTAGCCATCGTAGAGATCGAAGTAGAAAATTCTCCTTGTATATTCGCTCTATCATATTTTTGACCATCAAACCATAAACCGATGAGGGTATCGTCTTCTATTGCAATTGTGATATTTCCTAATATAGATGTATATTTAACAAATTCAACCATAGTTTGTTTCCCTTCGTTGTGATTATATATCAAGGCATCGCAATTAGACCATAGACACATATTCAAGTATAATAGTACCGCTAGGAGATGATATTTATGTCACTTTCTGAATACACATTAGCTCGTAAAAAAGGAAAAGCCGACGAGGAAACTTTAGCAGTTTTAAACAACAGTATTTCAGCGAACTACCAAAAGTATATATAGGTGTCTTAGAAATTCCTTTAGACCTTGTGGTAGGCACCATCACTTCCTCACGTGCAACATCCTTTACTGAAAGTTGGATGCCAACACTAGATGAAGATACAGAGTTTGCTACAAAGTGGTCTAAATTGTATGATGCACAGATTGAAGAAGGAATCCGTGAGCCAATTCAAGTTTATGAATACATGCATGCATTCTTTGTCAAAGAAGGAAATAAACGCGTATCTGTACTCAAATACTTACAAGCACCTTCTATCATGGCAGAGATTACTCGTATCATGCCTGTCCATAACGATTCACAAGAAATACAGGTCTATGAAGAATTTTTAAGATTCCAGAAAGTCACCAATTTATATACGCCATACTTTACAATTCCTGGAAGTTATCAACTTCTTGCAGATATGTTAGGACAAAACCTAGAAACTAAATGGCCACAGGATCTCATTCGTACCTTCCAAGGTGCTTTCTATCGTTTTGAACTTGTCACAAAGGATATCACATCAAATCAACCATCCTTTAATATCTCAGATGCATTCTTAATCTATCTATCAATTTTTACATTTGATAGTTTGCTAGATAAGAATCGTATTATTCTACGCCATCGTATTGAGCGTATTTTAAAAGAATTTAATCGTAGTGAAAGTAATGTAAGTCTTGAATATAAAGCAAAGGCAAAATCACAATCAATCCTTTCTCTACTTAACTTCCGTAAACAATATTATTCTGAACGCAACCCACTCACGATTGCTTTCTTATATCCATCTAACGATTTGAATAATTTACAAACAGCCGTAATGGAAAGTGGCAGAACCTATCTAAATAACCGTTATGAAGGTGTCCTTAACACCACTGCCTATACAGGTTGTTCCGACACAAAAACAACAGAACAAATCATTCAACAAGCATGTAAGGAACATGAGTGGATTATTACCACAAGTCCACTCTTACTTAAAGATACATTAAAGGCTGCTACAGACTATCCTGATCATAAGTTTATGAATCACTGCACCCCTCTTGTATCACATATTATCAACACCTACGCATTACGTAGTTATGAGTTATTCTTCCTAATGGGCATCTTAGCAGTATGATACATGATCAACACATCATTGGCTATATACCATATGATAATGAAGTATCTGTGATTGAACTCAATGCCTATGCACTTGGTGTATCCTGGACTTCTCCAGACGCCGTAGTACATATCTTAAAAGAACCATGTCAAAATGCAATCATCATGGATAATCGTTCCACAACGCATAAACCAGGTTTATACCGATTCTCAGAATCGCAAGAAGAATGTCTAGCAGTACCTATTTATAACTGGTCACTCTTCTATGATTTACTTGTTCAAGATATTTTGACCCACAAGGAAATCAGCGAACAAAGCTATTGGTTAGGTTTATCCTCAGGTGCAGAAGAACTCTATCTACCTTCTTCCACATCATCTACGATTTTACGTAGTATGAATCACTTTATTACCGCAATCAAAGAAGGCACTATCGTTCCGTTTACCGGTCCAATCAAAACCCGTACCGGCAAGCAGATTGTAGAAGCAGATAGTAGCTTACAACCATTAGATATTATTCGTATCAACTGGTTAAACAATAATATTGTAGGAGAACTTTCTTCTAACAATATCCCACGAGACGAATTAACGGAGATTAAAACAACAGATGAAGATACTAGTCATTAGTGATCAAGTAGATCCTTATCTATATGATTACTACACACCAAATAAATTAAAAGATATCGACCTGATTATCTCCTGTGGAGATTTACCAGCTAGATACCTAGAATTCCTTGTGACAGTCGCAAATAAACCACTCTTCTATGTCCATGGCAATCACGATACCGCATATCTACGCCATGCGCCAGAAGGATGTGTTGATATAGACGGTCGTGTATATGAATACAAAGGATTACGTATTGCAGGACTTGGAGGATGTATGAAGTACAATGACTCTCCATTCATGTATACCGAATCCGAAATGCAAAAACGCATCAACAAACTCAAGCCAAGCCTTTGGATTTCCAAAGGAGTCGATATCCTAGTTACGCATGCACCTGCCGAAGGCTATGGTGACCTAGATGATCTACCACATACAGGGTATGCATGTTTCAACGATTTACTTGAGAAGTATAAACCTGCATACATGGTACATGGACATGTACACCAAGAATACGGGCAATTCCAAAGAGAACTTACACACGAAAGTGGCACAAAAATTGTCAATGGTTATCAAAAAGCGATCATTGAAGTAGAGCCACCTGAACAAACAGAGAAGTCATTTCTATATCCATACTTCGTCACAAAATTCTAATCATCAAAAAATGGTATCCAACACACCGGATACCATTTCATTTATATACATTACTGAACAATTACTCCATCACGAAGAACAGAGTGTTCACCAACTACTTCTTCTATCTTCTCTTCCGTATCACCGAGCACATAACTACCATCTTCCATTAGATAGAATGTATGTCCTTGACTATCCGGATAGGTAACATCTTCTAGAAGCCGAAGCCCATCTACTACTTCATTCTTCCAAGAAGAATAGTGTGGAAGAATCATCTTCTCTGTTAGCCCCAATCCAGGTACAAAACGCTGATACGTTGGATCAATCACTTCACCTTCTAGCTCTGGTTGTGCATAGACAATCGTTGCACTATTCATACTACCAGCAGAACTACCGATCCAGATTCCACGAAACTCTTGAAGATGTTTCTTCAAATCAATCTCTTGGAAGAAGGCATTCTGTGTTGGAACATGACCACCCATTGCGATAATGATATCCGCCTTATTAATAAGTTCTTTTGTACGTTTTGCACTATTTCGATCTAAGATATCAAAACCTGATAAACACAAACCATGTTTATCCATGACATCCACAATCTCCTGTGCATAGCGTCTTGTCTTTTCAATCTCATCAGGAGAAGACGCAACAAGTAATGCATGGCATGGAAAATGAACATATTTTAACAGATCTTCAACCCAATGATATTCATTGTGAAGTTCCATCTTTGAATAATCAACTAAACTACTACATAAATAATATCTCATATTAATTTAAAAATATTTCATCCTCATCTTCATCTCTATACGGGTCAAAACAATCTCTTTGTAAGATTTCTTCGACCTCTGCTAGCATTTTTTCATAATAGTGACAGCCCTGATTAATTTGGTATTCATAGCCTTCTTGTGCACCTCTGAAAAGAGTATACGCAGCTTCAAAATCGCCTTCCTCTTCACCAATTGCCAAGAATCTCTTACCCACGCCAAATAATACACTTGGATAATCTAATCTAGCAACTTCTGGTAAATCATTTAAAGACTGGAAAGCTGTCATGAGATAGTATTCCGCAATCTCATCATTTTTCTTTACGCCCTTGCCATGTTCATACATCGTGCTTAACTTATATAAAGCATCTGTATTCTTAAAGCGTGCAGCCATCTTAAAATACGCAAATGCAAGTTTTAAATCCTTCTTACAGCCTCTACCATAGTAGTAACAGTAGCCAAGGTTTGCGAGTGATTGAACATTACCCATCGATGAGGCAATACGATAATATTCGATCGCAGTATCATAATCTCCAGCACGATAGAACTCAGCACCTGTTGAATTAAAATAATCTCCATTAAAATCTTCAAGAGCTACTTTATTCTCATTTTCAAATTCAATATTCATATTCTATTCTCCTTGTCCAATAATCAACGAACATTCTTTACTCAATTATAAACCTAGACACAAAAATAAAGAAGGCATCTCGTCCATGCAGACCAAGATGTCTTCTACTTGTACATGCAAATATTTACTTAGCGCAAAACAGTTTTCTAATGTTGGTAAACATTCTCCACGTTCCCACTTGTAAACTGCCTGTACGTCTGAAAAACCAAGGTAATCTGCTAGCTCGCTGGTCTTCACTTTACGTTCTTTTCGCAAACGACGAATGTTATCACCAGTAGCACTTAAACTAACGATAGGATAATTCATAATTCCATCACCTCCAATATATTCCATAAAGATGGTATATCAATATACCATCCTTTGACATGCATGTAAATACCAATGTGATGTTAAAAGTGAAAACACTGTAATGGGCTTTTATTCACCCTACATCATCATTGCAAAAATATTGTTATCCTACAGAGAGAAAAGAGGCTGTGCAAGGTTAGCAATTCCTTGCATCTCTTCCCTAGACTTTCATCACGAAGCTCTGGTGGGATTGTTTACCCACACTTTTCACCCAACTCTTCAGCACTTGTTCTGTGATCTTCTGTTTCCTGATTCAGAACCTGTCTCTAGGCTACTAAGAGAATCTTCTTCCATATCTTATACACGAATTTCTTCGCTTCACGACAGAGTGGATTATTGGCTATTCTTAGGTTTATATATAACGCCAATATATACCTAACTAAGATTCAGGCACTTTATTCAAGTAACCCTCTGTTCTTCCACCGATATGTATTCTGGACTATATTGCACAATGATGTGTGCCATCTGTTACTTTCAGGAATTGCACCCTTCATCTAGTATTACTACTTCGATGCGGCCAGCTGTAAGAAAGTATCCTTTCCCTTAGCCCCGAGCTTCATTCCAGATGCCCCAGCAGGTTGAGCAAACCATCTTCACTGGGATATTACAGTATCTTCACTTTTGACACCATCTTTCTTGGTACAGTTATTATTCTACTTACCACAACCCTCCTAAACAATGAACCTGTAGTTTAATTTTATTACAAGCAAGATACTTGCAAGTTTGAGTTAGTTAGCGTAAACTAATCATAGATAGGGGATGTAGATTATGAGAAAAACAATATATAAACGCATCTTATTCTTAGAAAAAAACTATTCAACAAAATAGAAAACAAAAAGTAATTAACAAGATTCTCTCAAAGAATTAAATATACATAAGAACAAGATGAACAAAGGAAGATACTAGACTAGTGTTAGTCAGGTATCTTTTTTTAAGTTAAACTAAATAGCAAATTATCTTTAATAATAACCCTTCTTGTTTTTAAAATAAATAATAATCGAGAGGGTATACTGATGAATTCAATCAGCGAGATTTTTAAATATAATATCTAATTTCACTTTTTAAAACAAAAGATAATAAAAAACATCTCATTAATTGGAATTTTACAGCAAGAAAATGGGAATATTATTTTTGAATGCACGGTCTTTAATAAAAAAATTTAACATATTTAAATGAAGATAATTTTTATTATTTATGGAACAATTTCTGCGACCAAGATCACATTGTTAGGATGTAGGATTTCTAAAAAAAGTTTTTCCACATAATAGTAAATATTTTTTTATACTATAATCATCCCATCAGAAATAATTATTGGTGGAAAGTTTGAGCAGATACCAGATGTTATTAAAATATCATGTGAAATTGAATTATTATACAGTATGTTCTCTGAATCACCACTTCAAGAAAATTACCAAGATGATACTATCCACCACAATGTTGTATTATACAGTTCATTCCCCGACCCGATTGAAGCTTCTGATAAATATGGCAAAATGCAATTATTTCAAGGCTATAGTTTCTGCAATTCATCAAATTCTTATGAGTACAGAATCATCCCTGAAGTCATATATTCTTTTAATCATTCAATATCACTTCACGAATCTATAGCTAGAATTTCTAGAGCGAGGATTCTCTTTTTCCTTTTTTTGGGAATAGATTTATTCCATTTGGTGAATTATCTTTTTTTATTAAAAAAATATTAAAGAGCCATTTGGTCTATGGTTAAACTATTCAGAAAAATATCGCCCCAAATAATGAACCTTTTCTTATCCAAACATCACATTTTAAAAAAATGAATTTCAAAAAAATATGGAATTCATGGATATCTTTGTTCGAAACTGCCACGCCAATTCCATTGCTATATTACGAAATAATAACGGAACGTTCGATAGGTATAAATTCATTTTTAAATTTAACACAAACACTCGAAATCTTTTTCGGAACGAATGCGAAAATGAATTTGCTTGGGAATATGCACATAAAAACAACTACAATAAGCAAGGGAATTTACCATTAAAATATAGATTAATGGATATATTAAATTTAAATAATTTCCTCTTCAAATTTAAGGAAGATTCACTGAGTGAATTTGCAAAAATCTCTTGTGGATATGAGAAATTATTTTACACACTATAATGATGTTAAGTATATAGAGCCAACATATGATGAACTTTCAGCTGCGATCCAAACTTTAAAATTAATTCTACTTTTCTTAATTTATACTTCACTAGATTTATCGAAAAAAATATTATTTTAGATTGCACACATAGGGTTGCTTTTTAGAGATATTGATTATAACATAGAAATAATTTTTTTCAGTATGACCGTAGAGTAAATAGAATAAAAAAACGTTTCTAAATGATATTCTCAATATAATTTATTACATCTGAAAAAACATATCTGTTAATTTAGTATTTCAGATATGTTTTATAGATATTAATGTAATACAGGTACCAAATTGTTCTTTAGGTCATTAATATTATAGATATTATCCATTACATCAAATGTTTCTTGTAAATTTCTCTTTGCGGAATGCCAGCCTTCTCCATCCGTAAACCAAACAAACGAAAAACCATCAATATGTTCAGCTTCTAAAAGCAATATTCTTGTATGATCTAGCAGTCTCATTAAGTTTCGAACCACCTCCAGAGTAGAAATTTACTTCTATTCCATAGATTTGATCGTCTGTTTTAATAACAAAATCAAATCTCTTTTTCTGTTTTACCATTATTCGAAATCGCAGATAAATCAATACCCCATTTCTTTTTCAATATCTGTTTTATACATTTCTTTAAAATAAGTACTATTTTTTTATGAAACCTGCTTGAATAATATATTGCTCCACTAGGTTTTCCATTGTATGGCCCGTTCTATTCTTTTCGTGCGTTAGAATCAAGCCCAACTTCAACTCCCGTTAGATAATCTACTAGATTATTTACCAAATGATTTTTTTAGTAGATTAAATAATCCATTTCTATCCATGAATTCAACATATTCATCAACAGAATAGTTCATTTTTTTAAAATTAAAATTATATTCTTTTTCTGGTGTTCTAATTAGAATCTCCGATTCGCGTTTGGCTAGCAAAAATAGGTATACACTTTTAGTGTTTCAGGATATTTACTTACAATATTTCTAAAATCATATTCGATGTTATTACTTCCAATTAAACTATTAAGGATGTTTAATTCTATCTTCAATTCATTTACATGCTTGTATACTTTTTCAAAATCCGTATAGTATCCCCATGTAGCAACCGAATCTGTAAATGTTTCAAGCCACTCTTCGAAATTTCTTTTTGTCCATAATTATATTTCTTCCTTTTCAATTCTTGATTTAGCTATTGAAATATATTCTTCACAATTATCAATTCCAATAAACTTTCTACCTAGTCTTTTTGCTACTACACCAGTTGTCCCTGAACCAACAAATGGATCTAATATGATTTGTCCTTCGTTCGTTGAAGCTTGAATAATTCTTTCTAATAAATATTCCGGTTTTTGTGTAGGATGTTTTCCATATGTCTTTTCCTTTTGACTAGTAAGTGGACCTCTCCATACATCCTTCATCTGTTTTCCATCATTTAATTCTTTCATCAGTTCATAATTAAACATATGCTTCACATTTTTATCATTCTTTTTAGCCCAGATTACTGTCTCTGTGCTATGCGTAAAGCAACGGCAAGCAAGATTAGGCGGAGGATTGAGTTTCTCCCATGTTATATTGTTAATAATTTTAAAGCCTTCTTGTTCCAATGCATAACCAACAGAATAGATATTATGCATTGTCCCTGAAATCCATATAGTCCCATTATCTGTCAGAAGTTTTTTGCATAGATGAATCCATTTCCTATTGAATACATGTTTTTGTTGAAATGAGAAACCTTCATCCCACTTACCTTTATTAACTAAAACCTGCTTTCCTCCATGAACAGAAATTCCTCCATTTGATAAGAAATAAGGTGGATCTGCAAAAATACAATCAATAGATTTAGGTTTAATCTTTTTAATAGTTCAAAAGAGTCACCAAGCAGGAGCGCACTATTATCTTCTTCATGATATATATTTATATTTTTATTCAAATAATCTCGAATTCCTGTTTTCATTATTCTACCTCTTCCAAGTTGAACTAATAATTTGTAATAATCACTTCTTCTCCAGTTCTTTTATTCGCATCCCTATTTATCAATCTCTTAACATTAACAACATCAATGTGAAAGTCTTTATATAAATCATTAATTAGTTTTTGTATTGTGATTTGTCAACATACAATAAACACCTTTATCAGACAATTCTTTGTATAGCTTTGATAATCTAACATGTTCTTCTAATGAAAAAAACCTTCTTTTGTATAAGATTGAAATGAATCATCATTTAGTGGTACATATGGAGAATCAAAAAAAGACAAAATCACCTTTGCATGCAGTTCTACAAGTTTCTTCAAAAATCACGTACAGCAGCATCCACATGCTTCATATATTTAGATATATTCCTGATATTATCTGAATCATAGATCTTTACTTCTTTTTTTATTATTAAAAAGGCACATTAAATAAACCCTTAGAATTCACTCTATACAAACCATTGAAGCATGTTTTATTTAAATAAATAAAAAAAGTGCACTTGTATATATGTCATAAATATTATTCTCTAATTTTTTTCATTAAATGAATCTCTCATCTCATAATAGAATACTTTTTTTATCATCAGAATTATTATGCTTAGTTTCGTACTCACTAAGTACTTTCATTAGATCATTTGGTGTCTCTTCAATTATCTTGTATGTTGTAATTAAGGTCTTATTAATATCACCAATAACAGCGTTCTTTGGTTGCAACTCTAGCAACAATGCACCCCCACCAATAAATGGCTCATAATAATTATTAAATTCTTTAGGCAATCTATCCATTATCTCTGGTAATAGCTGTCTTTTACCACCTGCCCACTTTATAAATGGTTGCATATATAACACCTCACATATCGTACATCTAGTTTTCTAGAATACCCTGAATTATTATACCAAATTTCATTCACTATCAGCTAACTTAAAGACCTTTAATAAATCGCAAATATATGGAGATTGTCTATTAGTTGCATATAGGTTTATAGAGGTGAAATTTATGAACTATTCATTACAAAAAACTAGTGTATGGAGTTTCCCAAATCGCGGAAGCTGGGCAACTCATAAAGGGGATTATAGGGGAAATTGGTCCCCACATATTCCGCGAAATTTAATATTGAAATACACCAATGAAAATGACTTGGTATTAGATTGCTTTGTTGGTTCTGGCACAACAATGATAGAATGCAAAGAGCTCAATCGTAATGGGATTGGAATAGATATTAATCCAACTGCAATTTCTATCACAAAAGCAACGAATTTCCTATCAAAAGTAACAATAATTCAACTCAAGAAATTTATCTTGGGAATGCTAAAAAGATGGATTTTGTATCCGATAATTCAATCGACTTTATATGTACACACCCGCCATATGCAGATATTATTCGCTATAGCGATTCTATTCCAGATGATATTTCATTACACAATTACAATGATTTTTTTATTAGAAATGCATAAGGTTGCCAAAGAATGTTATCGTGTTCTTAAGCCTAATCACTATTGTTCATTTATGATTGGTGATATTCGAAAAAAACGGAAATGTTATTCCGTTAGGGTTTTTAAACTTATGGAGGAGTTTTTCTAAGTCAAAAATTTAAATTGAAAGAAATTATTATTAAAGAACAGCACAATTGTAAATATACTTCATATTGGCTAAATAACGATTCAATGAAAAAGAATGTATCTTTTTAGCACATGAGTATATCTTTGTTATGAAAAAAATAAATATCAATACATCTAATAGCTAAAACGCCATCTCTCACATTAAGAAAGACGGCGTTTTAGTATGTACATTTAATTCCAACTACTATACTTCTAATCCTTGTTCTTTACTACTTGCCGGCGGAACTGGAAGACCCAATCTCTTTAATGGAAGATATTCAAAGTAGTAATCACATCCCATATCGATAATATAGTTCAATACATCTTTATATTTTTTTCGTTTCTGAACCAATCTGATAGAAGATAAATATATTCGACATCAATATTCAACGGTGCAACCAATTTCTTATATTGCTTACGCTTAAAATCACATGTTTGTAGTTTTTCATCTACCGAACCTGCAACCTGCTGATATTTACACTCAATAATGAAAAGTGTGTTATTGATAATTACATATATACTATCATCCGGTAGCAGCTGCTTTGAGATAATAGTTTTCCAATCAACATCATTCTCTTCTAAGAATTTATAAAAGCCATGTTTCTTAAAAACCCTTGCGACCTTCTTCTTATTGTAATAAACGATTCCATCTTCAACAGAGTAACCTTTTGTATTGTTTAAAAATGTTGCCAAATCTGTCTTTCCTTCAAATTTAATGCCTGTAATGGTGTTTCCTCCACCTTTTCCATTCTTTTTCATACACGAATCCTCATGAGCTTTCTTGTTTAAATAGTATATCTTTTTTCTTATCTTGATCAATATTTACCCACATCATACCTATACTTCTAATATCTATGTACAACTTAATTATCATGTTTCCCTAAACAAGCAATCTCTAATAGTTCACTAGCAACTTCTATATCTTCGATTCGCATAAGATTATCATCAACATCTTCTCTACCAAGGAAATTCATGCTACCATACCACACTATTGATTTATCAATGATCGCAAAATGTTCACTAACCGTATCAGAACACATTACATCAAATCCATAATTCATAAGTTGCTCAGATAGTACAATTTGAATACTTCCATCATTAAACCTATCATAGTCCATTCCACGAGTAATAATTGTAATTCTTATACCTTTTTCCTGTACAGTTTTCATAACACCAATAATCTGGTTTACTTTTGAAGCACGTATGTTAGGACTACAAATTACAACTTCTTTTCTTGCATTCAAAAGATCATTTTTGAATACTTCATAATAATTATCAATATCATAGATAAAAACCATAAGAATTAGATTTATCTGTCTTTACATCTTGTAACAAGTGATACCCTATCTTTTTTTATATGTTCTTAATCTTTTTACTATACATGCGATCAAATACCGGTATATGCATGTCGATATAGTCATAAATAATTACATTTTCTTTCCCATCATAATCTCTGTTTAGACGCCCCGCATATTGTTCTACAACGGTTTTACCAGCAATTGGTGATGCCATGATCAAAGTATCTAATCTTGGATAATCAAAACCTTCTCCGATTAGCTGTCCTGTTGCGATTAACAGAATAGATTCTTCTTTTGGAATAGTATTTAATTTTTTTCTAATACAATTCTTTTTTCTTTAGTAGACATGCTTCCCAAGAAAAGAATTGTATTTTTTGCATAGCCATCAAGTTTCTTAAATAACAACTCTGCATGCATGGTATATTTTGTTAAAATTACAGAACATCTACCTTGGTCTATGCATTTCTTAGCATCTTCTATAATAAGATTATTTCTCGAATAATCATCACGAAGTAATTCATAAGCTTCGTTGATATCTAACTTCTTTGTTCTAGGTGAAACTACACGTGTAAATCTTGGATAAACTAAATGCTCTATTCCTTGTTCAGTAGCCCGTTCTTTCGAAGAGTAAACAAACCTGATCGGTCCAATTAACATATAGTTGATTTTATCAAGACCATCCTCACGAATTGGTGTTGCTGTTACTCCATATACATATTTTGCCTTTACCTCTTGCAGAATATGTTGAATAGTATCCGAAGCCGCATGATGACACTCATCAATAATTACCATGCCATATTCTTGTAATCTTGGATGGAACTTTCCTTTGGAGTATAAAGTACCCACCATCGCTACATCAATAATTCCAGTTGTCGTATCTTTTGCACCATGTAGAACTCCTATATTACTTTTACGCACTTTTAATATACCTGTTTTGGTTTTATAAGTTTGCAGTTCTTCATGTATCAATAGGAAGTTCTCTATTGCTTTTACCCATTGTTCTACCAAAGATGATGATTCTAATAATATTAATGTATTAACTTTCTTACACGCAATTAAATTACAACACACAACTGTTTTTGCCAAATGCAGTTGCTGCACTTAAAAATACCATTATCATATTTTTATTAGATGCTCTACCGCAGAGCGCTGGTTATCACGTAGTGTCCCATGAAAATCAACATGGATTTCATGACCATTATGTCTTTTATCGTCAATCTCATAGGGAATTTCAGCTTCTTTTTAATCTTTCAAGAAGAGGGCTTAAAATGCCCCGAGGAATTGCAATATATCCATCAATATCTTCACCTAAATAAATAAACCTTGAATTTGCAAAGTTCGATATATTCATTGCTTGATTTTTTTATAAAATATTGGATTTCTAAATGCAGCCATTCTTCTAATTTGATTTTTGAATTCTCGGACTTAAATTAAGTGTATCTATAAACAATTGATTGCTTACTACTAACTTAAATACACCACTTACATCATCTTTGCGTAATTCTGACTGATTTTTCCCACGGTTTTATTTCTAGTGTTTTTTTGTAATTTCGTTATTTTTTTAAAAAGATTTATACCAGACCATTCCATTATTCTTTGGTCTATTTCATACTCAGTTAATCGATGTTTATGCAATAAAATCTCATATTGATTAGGATATGCATTCCAATTATCGTCCACAAACGCACTATTCCCATTTTTTAACGCTTCCGGTTGAAGTGGTAAAGCAATAAGATTCCCTAGCCCTCCATTTTTCAAATAATCTTGTGCCGGTATCATTCTGTCGTAATAATGAAAATTTTGTAAATTAACCGATTCTGCTCCCTTTTCTAAAAGTGCATTTCCAAATCTACGAGCTTTTTCTGCTTTAATAGGTTGTTCGAAAAATATCCATACATGCGCACCATTTCCAGATCTAGATCTTTCAACTAATGCATCAATATTGTTTATCCTACAAATTTCTCTAAATGCTGAAACTTCTTCTTTCCATTTTTCATTTTCATTAGAAAAATCTGTTTGTTCTGATTTTACGGAGTGATTATCAAAATCAAATACAAGAAAACGGCAAGTATCATTTGAAAGTAATGGGTAGATTCCAATCGTTATCTTTCCCGTAAGATGATTAATAATAGTGTCTGGTGTGATTATTTTCCACTCTTGCATCGCGCAATCCAAACATGTTGTACTTTTCTTTTTTTCCACATGATTGAATTCTGGTCTTCTCCTACATCCAGGTACCCAGAAATTTTTGCATTGTGGATAATATCCAATTTTCCCAGCTTTATTGACTACTCGTTGACTATATACATCCATCCTACCCCAAAATCTCGCAAAATATTGACTTGCCATATTTTTGGTGATTGAAATCGGCAAGATACGTGCACCTTGATTATTATCATATTTATTTTCAATTAAATCAGACCCAAATTTAATATTATTATCCTTGAGTATCCTTTTTAGGATCTCATTTTCTTTTTTTAGTTCAGAAATCAATTTTATCAACGCTTCAGCCCGACTCTCATCCATGATTTCCCTCATTTCCTACAATAAGACCCAAACTATATCTATCATTTTTTTATAATTAAATATATCGAAAAATATTGCAAGCATATCTAATAGTTGCCTACATCATTTCTTTAATATATTTCACTATTTTCGCATCAGCTGGCAACCACTTTACTGAATAAAGTTGTTCCTTTGATAGCCATCTAGAACTTTCGGCTTCCTTTAATGTTAAATTACCAGATATTCTATTACAAAAAAATAACATTGCATAGATAAATGAAACTGTGGGTAATCGTATTCAACTGTAGTAATATATTCGTCTATCTGTATATGAATATCTAACTCCTCTTGGATTTCCCTAACTAGAGCTTCTTTGGGTGTTTCCCCAGATTCAATCTTTCCACCAGGAAACTCCCACCAACCTTTATATTCTCCGTATCCTCGTGCAGTTGCAAGTACCTTATCTTCATCTCTTATTACTGCAGCGACTACATTTATTGTTTTCATAATATTAAATCTCTTCAATGCCTAAACTTCTTAAATACTGATATGTTCCATCGTAATATTCTGGTAATCGTGTACTATCTTCCCAATAACCATTAGTATTCTTGGTGCCGTTACCTTCTGGCACACAAATAACCATTCCTACTCTTGCACGTGTTAGAAGTACTCTATACGCATTTAACATATATTTAATACGTTCCGAACTAGTTTCTTTATTATTAGTAATTTCTTTCCATGCATTTTTCCCATTGAAACGATAAAAATGCCATTTACCGTTTTCATAACGCATGTCCGCATCCCACAAAAGACAAGTATAATCCAACTCTAATCCTTGAACCTGAATTTCAGTTGCGGCATCTTCTAAATAATTAGAAGATCTAGTATCTTGTTTATCTTCAAGGAACCAATGGACTGCATCCTCATCTCCAGATGGTAATACATGTATACCTAATGGTTTATATCTTGCGGATTCTTTACTAATCAGGACACCTGTTCTCTCTGTTCCTCTCACTTTACCTTGAAGCCATTTCTTAGCTTTTCCCATATCTCTTGTTAAAACAATCGGATACTTATCTTTTATCTCTGCGAAGATGGATGGCGCATTATCATTAATATCTAATAATGCATGTACAAAAGCAGATAACTTTTCTGCCCTATACGAACGTAAGGAAACTCCTAAATGCAAACTATCAGAGTAAGTGACATTAGGGTTATGTTTTAGTAGTTCATTGACTTGTCCTTCTGCATATTCTGCTTCTGTTAATTTTGGTGAGATATATACTTTCCAATGTGTGAACGTTTCGTTCAATGACTTAATCCATTCAGAAATACCTGCTTCACCTGTATTGATTTCTTGACCTCCACCTACTAGACATACGATAGTTGCCCAGTCTTCACGTTGATCAAGTGACCATATTAGAAATGATGCTTCAGACATAGGAAAGTTAGGAACCTTAAGCTTATTGCCATATGTTCCTCCTCGTTTTAGATAATTTGCTAATCTTTCATGCGTCCACGATCTTTGTGCTTCATCAAAAATTGCAACATGTTCAACTTCACCATATCCTGCATCCTGCACCTTTACTGCGTTCCTTTATCAATTTCTAGAACCCCATTTTCAACAGGATTCTTTATCTTTGCAAGCATGGTATCTCTATATCGATGAATGATTTGTATAAATTTACTTACCTCTCGCTTGGAGTCAGATTTATTCTTCTTTTCTCCTCTAGATCTACACTTCGTATAATTATCAAGAGCTAAAGCTTCATTTAACACTGCAACTAGAGGTCCATTCCCAGATAGATATATCGCACCTTCATCTAAAATTGGCGCATCAGTTCCTTGATATGTCTGTTTTACTGCAACATCTAAACCTACTAATGTTTTCCCAGCTCCAGGAACTCCAGTTACAAAGCAAATACTCTTCTCACCATTTTCCTTACTACGTTTAATAACTTCAAGAATATACGCAATCGTAGTATCCGTCATAACCTTATCAGCTTCATGTCTTGTAATATCCTCTACCGAATGGCTTTCGTAGAGTGTTCTGGCTGCTTCGATAATTGTTGGTGTTGGCGCATAGGGGCTGATAGTCCAGTTACTATCTATATCTTCTTCATCTGGATATAAATTAATAACCTTACCAATTAGTTCCTGAATTCCTCCTTCACCTGTTACAAGTGGATTGAGAACTTTATCGTTGTATACCGATTTCTGAATGATCGAGGATTGCTTTTGATATTTAGTCGCTATTAAAATAGGTGCTATCACTTTTGACTCACTAAACTTATGGAAGTTCCTTAAATCTAAAGCATAATCAAGCACTTGATCAATATCATTTTCAATAATCCTTGATTCACCCACTTTAAATTCCAAACAAAAAATAATTCCTTTTAAAAGTAGAACTGCATCAATTCTTTTCCCTAGTCTTGGAATATCGTACTCAAAAATGATTTTCCCATTTGAACACTTCCATGGTAATAACTCTTTTTGAAGAATCTTAATTTCATTAAGCCAAGCTTCTCTAGTTGTAGTAAGTGCATCTCCGTGATAACCTGCACACAAGTCACCAAAGACTGCATTACTCCCTTCACTTAGAAAGTCATGCAAACTACTCTCATATAAACATCGTGGATTCTTATTCATAATTATTAAATCCCTTCGCTCTTATTGAATATATTGTATCATCTTGTTTTATATTTTCCTTCAGTTTTATGACATTCGCATTTTTGTGTATCTCCAAAAATATTTCATACTTCTGTAATATTCATATTATATAAATATTTTAACTTAATTAATATTATTATAACTTTCTTAATGTTAATATAGTATATTAATAGTTAATAAGGAGAAAAAAACAATGAATGCTTTAGATATACTTGGTCTTAAACTTAATTACACAAAAATGGAATAAAGAGAAACAACTGCCATTATTCATTTTAAATGATTTTCTTGTTCAGAAAGCTATCATCAATGATATTGAGTGTTTATCTTTAACTCCTAAGGAAGACCTACCAACTTTACCAGCATTTAAGAAACAAATAAGTATCATAAAGGAAATAGAAAAACGTACCTATCTTTCTACAATTAGATGTTATTTCTTCATTCAGAAGACAAAATCTTCTTAAAAATAAAAATTCCATTTATTCTGAAAGATAAAAATAGTTTATCTACCTTTCATGGCAACTTATTTAACCAATACACAGTATGAAGAAAAAACTATTGAAAAAAATATCTTTAGCGACTCAATTATTATTTACGTGGATTTTTGTATCAAAATGCAAATAAGTATTATGTAAGTGATGCGGTTAAATCACTTGGTTTTTCAAATATGACTCTTACAAGAGCATATCGTCAACTATGTGCAACACAACTACTTGAAGAACATAAGGATGGAAGAAAAAAATATTTCTTACAAAAAAACTATCTAAAGTAGAATTATTCAATAAAATGAAACCTTACTTACAGTCCCCATTTTATACACAAGGGTATATCTTAAAAAAAGAAATCACTAAAGATATGATTCCAGCTAGTGAGTTTGCATTTAGCCAACACACTCACCTCAATCCACCTAAGCTTAAGACATATGCTATCGAAAAGAAGCATAGTAAGAACATAAAACTACAGAGAGAATGTTATTCATATGATGAACAAGTCGAGTTACAAATATGGAAATACAATCCACTGATCTTTAGTCCAAAACCAAAAAAATCGATGTTATTTCTTTGATTCTATCTTTACTGGGAAAAGAGGATGCACGATTGGATATCGAAATCGAGAACTTACTAAAGAAAATATTTAAGGAGACGTTTTAACATACAATGATTGGAATTGCATCATTCAAAGAATATTTTAAAGGTTTTGAAGATCAATATGTCATTATCGGAGGAACTGCGTGCGAAATTTTGATGTCAGATAATTCGTTAAATTTCCGTGCAACAAAAGATATTGATTTGGTACTCATTATTGAAACCCTAACAAAAGAATTCTGTGAGATATTTTGGCAATATATCAATGATGCAGGTTACGAACATATAAGCAAAACAACTAACAAATCTGAATGCTACCGTTTCTCAAACCCAAAATCTCCTGATTACCCTAAAATGATTGAATTATTCTCTAGAAAACAAGATTGGCTTTTATCATCCATAAAACAGAATATAATACCAATTCATATCGATGACGAAGTTTCAAGTCTATCCGCCATTTTATTAGATGATACTTATTACAACTTCCTTACCGAAGGGATATCAAAGATTGATGATATCTCTATCCTTAATGCAGAACACATCATTCCATTTAAAGCCAAAGCATGGATAGACTTAACATATAGAAAAGAACATGGAGAGCTAATTGATAGTAAAGATATTAAAAAAACACAGAAATGATATTATTCGTTTATCTACTTTACTATCACCAAACTTAAATATGACTTTACCGAATAAAATTAAAGAAGATTTATCATTCTTTATTCAAAAAAATAAATGAAGAAGAATTCAATCTTAAGCAATTGGATATAAATAATATTTCTAAAAGAGCAACTCGTTCAATTTTTTTAAATCAATTTTATAACTTATAACGGATTATTCTTAATATCCTAATCACAGTTTAAAACCAGCAAATAATTTGCTGGTTTTAATTTCTGATTTTGCTTGTTTGTATTATTCCCACTCAATTGTTCCCGGTGGCTTGGATGTGATATCCATGGCTACACGGTTAACATGTTTTACTTCGTTTACGATACGTGTTGAGATCTTATCGAGTACATCATATGGGATTCTTGCCCAGTCTGCTGTCATACCATCGATAGATGTAACTGCACGGATAACGACTGTGTAGTCGTAAGTACGTTGATCACCCATAACACCTACAGAGCGGATATTTGGTAAGCATGTAAAGTACTGCCAGATATCTCTTTCTAGTCCTGCATTACGGATTTCTTCACGTAGGATTAAGTCTGAATCACGAACGATTTCTAACTTCTCTTCTGTGATTTCTCCAAGTACACGGATACCAAGTCCTGGTCCTGGGAATGGTTGACGCCATACCATTTCTTCTGGTAGTCCTAACTCTGTACCTAATGCACGTACTTCATCTTTGAACAACTTATTCAATGGTTCAATGAGTTTGAAGTTCATGTCTTCAGGTAGGCCACCTACGTTGTGGTGTGACTTAATTGTCTGTGCTGTCTTTGTGCCTGATTCAATAATATCTGTGTAGAGTGTTCCTTGTGCTAACCACTTAATATCTGTTCCTTGTAAGAGTTTGGCTACTTCATCACGGAATGTGTAGATGAATTCACCGCCGATAATCTTACGCTTTTCTTCAGGGTCTGATACACCAGCAAGTTTATTCAAGAAACGTTCTCTTGCGTCAATCTTAATGAGATTGAGTGACATGTTACGTGTGAATGTTTCCATAACACCTTCTGCTTCACCCTTACGTAAAAGACCATGATCAATAAACATGCAGTATAGGTTCTTGCCAATTGCTTTATCTAATAAAGCAGCTACTACAGATGAGTCTACACCACCGGATAATGCTAGTAATACCTTATCATCGCCAACTTGTGCTCTAATTTCTTCTACTTGTTGGTTTACAAATCTTTCATTGTCCAGTTGTTTTCAGCCTTGGCAATGTTGAATACGAAGTTTCTTAACATATCTAGTCCATACTCAGAGTTACGTACTTCTGGGTGGAATTGTAATGTATAAATCTTCTTTTCATCATTTGCACTAGCCGCAAATGGACATGTATCACTACTTGCTACGGAATGGAATCCTTCTGCTAGGGTAGATACTTGGTCACCATGGCTCATCCATACAATTTGCTTTTCAGGTAAACCTTTAAATAATGGGGATGTTGTATCTACTGTGATTTCTGTACGACCATATTCCTTCTTATCGGATGGTGTAACATTTCCGCCATTCATGAAGTGTGTCATCTGCATACCATAACAGATACCTAAAATAGGTAAGCCTGATGTAAAGATTGCTGGATCACACTTAGGTGCATCCTTTTCATATACGCTGTTTGGGCCACCAGAGAAAATAATTCCCTTTACATCTTGCATTGCGACGATTTCCGCAAGTGTCATATCTCCTGGATGAAGTTCACTATAAACTCCAAATTCACGAATACGTCGTGCAATTAACTGGTTGTATTGACTTCCAAAATCTAAGACGATAATTTTATCTGCCATTCTAATCTCCTACTCTCTTATTACATTACAAATATCATACATGAAAATCGCATTTAATGCGCTGTGTTTTTGTAATTGTTTCCCTTTTTTCATTGATGTTGAAGGTCGATTTTGCACTTATGATAAAAAATTGGAGAACATCTTTCATTAGACATTCTCCAATCCATTCTTTTCTATTTAAAGACGCCACCATTTTTCAAGAATTTCTCAAGGAATTCTTTTTGATGTTCCTGCATTGTGTATATTCCACTCTTCATCTTTTTCATCTCTGTTTGTTCGTGTGCCAAGTTATTCCTTACAGCTTGTAATAATTCTTCCGCATCCTTTTGCGGAATTACAACAATCCCATCATGATCACCGACGATGATATCTCCAGGCATTACAACTTGACCACCACAACATACAGGGACGTTCATTTCACCTGGACCACTGCGATATGGACCTAATGGTGTTTGAGTAATGCCATAAACGGGAATTGGACTATTCTTGATGTCATCAACATCCCTGATTGCACCATTTACCACAAAACCACCTAATTGTTTCCTTTGCGTAAGTTACCATCATTCCTCCAACAAGAGCACGATTGGTAAACCCCGCACCGTCAATCACAATGATATCTCCAGGTTTTGCGTAGTCTAAGGCAAGTTGTGCCACAAGGTTATCTCCTGCTGGAACCTTGATAGTAAAGGCAGGCCCTCAAAGTGGAATATCATTGAAGGAATGAATGCCATCAAACATACAGTTCATCTTATAACAACAATCGCCAATATTAGCAGATGGTAAAGTACGATATGCTTCAATTAGCTCCGGTGAAGGTCTTTCAAAGTCTGTAAAGGCACGAAAACCGATTGTCATATTAGTTTTTATCCTTTCTCTTTCGAACAACATCCATGATGGTGCCATCTCTAGCTTCAATGATAGCCACAACCTTATCTTCATATTCTAATGGCGCAGGTTCTTTTGCCATATGATATGCGATATCACGCAACTGCTCGATTGTCTTAACAGGAAGATGTGCGTTTTGTGCAACTTCTAATAGGTCCTGTCGTTTTGGATTAATCGCAATACCGTAATCTGTCACAATGACATCGACTGTTTCTCCTGGTGTAGTAACAGTCGTAACCTGGTTACGTATTGTTGGAATTCTTCCTTGTAAAAGTGGTGTAATGACAATTGTACATTTCGCACCAGCTGCTGTATCAGGATGACCACCTTGTGCACCCATCAGTTCTCCTTCGGAGCTTACTACAACATTACAATTGAAGTGAATATCTGCCTCTAAAGTTCCTAGAATGACAAAGTCCAGTTTATTTACAACAGCACCTTTACAGAAGGGATCTGCATATTCCTTTGTTGTGATGGAATAGTGCTTTGGATTAGAAATGAGATTCTCAATTGAAGGTACATCAAAGTCCTGTGTATCTAAAAGACAGTTTACAAGGCCTTCTTCTAATAAATCGCACATTGGTTTTGACATTCCACCCGCGCCAAAACTCATGTGGATATTCTTCTCTCTCATCTTTTCCGCAAGACATTGTGCTGTAGCGATAGAAGCTCCACCAATCCCTGTCTGGAATGAAAAGCCATCCTGAAACGCTGGTGTACATGCGATAAAATCAGCACAGCTTTGTGCCATCATGAGTTTTCTCATATCTGTTACAGGACGTGCAGCACCTGTCGCAATCTTGTCCGCATCACCAATCGTATCAACTTTGATGATATAATCAACATTTGTCATGCTGATATCTGCTGGAAAGTTTGGAAATGGAACGATGCAATCCGTTAACACTACGACGTTCTCTGCATATTCCGCATCGATTGCGGCATAGGATAATACACCACAATTACTATTACCACCAACACCTCGACAATTTCCGTACTCATCACAACTCGGGGCACCAATAAAGGCAATATCAATCTTTGTTTCTCCTGTTTCAATCGCACGCACTCTTCCACCATGAGAGCGCAGAATAGCGATACCCTTTAGTTTCCCTTCACTGATAGCCTCACCAATCTTGCCACGAACACCAGATGTTTCAATATGTGTTACAGTACCATCTTCAATCATTGGTATAAGGTCATCTTGTGCTTTACTTAAGGAACTAGCACAGATTGTAATATCTTTATACCCTAATTCATGTATGACATTCATCACCTGCATTACCACTAGGTCACCTTCACGGAAATGGTGGTGGAAACTAATTTGTCATACCATCATGGGCATTACACTTCTGTAATACTTCTTGAATACTACTTTCAAGTTTACTACCGCTACCACCAATACGAGTTCTTGCCTTTACAGTCGTTTTTGTATATTCATATTGGTCAAATTGATATGTTCCCTGAAAGACTGTTTTACCAGTTTCATCTAATACTTCTTGTGGGATTTCTCTTCCTACTGCATTAAGCATTGTCCACCTCCTGATATACGCCTGCAGCTTTCGCAAGCGCAATCGTTCTCTTTGCGCCATCATAGAACGCAACATCAATCATCTTGCCATCTACAGTAAATACACCGATACCCTGTGCACGTTTTTCATCAATCTCTTTCACAACTTTTTGTGCAAAGATAATGTCATCCTGACTTGGTGTATATACTTCATGAACAACCGGAATCTGTCTTGGATTAATAATTGATTTGCCGTCAAATCCCATATCGTGAATTAGTTTTGTTTCTGCCTTTAGGCCTTCCATATTATCAAGGCTTGTATAGACAGTATCGAAACATTGAACACCAGTTGCTCTTGCGGTAATTACCATTAACTGTCTAGCACCTGAGAGTTCCACACCTGTACCGGTGATAACTGTACGTAAGTCTTTTGTATAATCACCAGCGGATAGTGCTACCCCGAATAATCGTGAGGAAGCTGTACAGATCTCCTTTAGATTAATGACTCCTTTTGCGGATTCAATCGCAGCCATCAGTAAAGTATGCCCTTCTTCAACACCTGCTTCTTTTTCAGCTTTTAATACTTCTGCTTCAACAGCTTGTACATCTTCAGCTGACTCTGTCTTAGGAATACGAATACTATCACAGCCTGCGTATACTGCACAACGGATATCTTCTTCCAGAATGGTGTATCAATCCCATTGATACGAACTACCTTCTCACAGTTTTGATAATTTACACTCTTAAGCGCATGCGCAAGCACAAAACGAGCCGCGTCCTTTTCACCTAGTGCAACTGCATCTTCTAAATCGAATATCAAAGAATCCGGTTTGTAAATAAATGGATCTTTTAGTAGATTTGGTTTTTGTGCATTTAGAAACATCATCGTTCGACGTAAGCGGTTCTTATTATTCATGTAGTAAATCTCCCCATGGAATCTGATCCATCTGTTTCTGACTACGATAGATTGCGGCTTCCAATCTAGCAACAATCACATACTCAAAAGCGCCCATATCTTCAACATCAACCGTCACATCATTTATATCTAATTTCTTTAATGTTTGAAGAATTGTATTTCTGATACTATCACCATATTGATATAAAACTTTTGAAGAAAGGTTGATTTTGATATCCCATTCTCCCTTTGAAACTGTTACAAGGCAATCACATTTTTCAATTGTCCCCGCACTGGCTGTTTCTTTAATTTCCATACTGCATCCTTTCCATAGATGTTAAATCAAATCTATCTACATCTAGAGTATCACTCTTCTTCAAATTGTACACGTGAAGAGAAAGTGATATTCATCTGAATATTATAGATATAAAAAAGCCATGCACTATGCATGCATGACTAATCTTAATACTTATTCAGCTGGAATAACGGAACCATCAGACCAGTTCTTCTTGATGAATTCACGAATTTCTTCAGACTGTAATACCTTAACTAAAGCTTGAATCTTTTCATCCTTTTCATGACCTTCTTGGCAAGCGATGATATTTACATATGGGTTAGATTCATTAGCCTTTTCAAGGATTAATGCGTCAGATCCTGGCTTTAGACCAGCGTTGATTGCGAAGTTACCGTTGATAGCTACTAAGTCACCTTCACCGTTTTCATAAGCTGTTGCGAGTAATTCTGGTTTTACTTCCTGGAACTTTAAGTGCTTAGGATTGTTTGTGTCGTTATCGATATCTGCGATTGTTAAGTTTAATACATCTGCGTTATCTGGTAACTTCACAAGGTTTTCCTGTGCAAGAATTGCTAAGATACGACCGTTATCTGCTACAGAGTTAGAAATAACAACTGTTGAACCATCCTTAATATCAGAAACATTCTTGATTGTCTTAGAGTAGATTCCAAATGGCTCGATATGAATACCACCTACATTTGAAATCTTGTAGTTCTTTTCTTTCTTTTCTTTGTCAAAGAATGGCACGTGCTGGAAGTAGTTTGCATCTGCTTCTCCGTTTGATACTGCTTCATTTGGAATGAAGTAATCATCAGTAACTGTTACTTCTAGATCGATGTTGTACTTGTCCTTCAAGATGGACTTCGCTTCATCTAGAATCACTGCGTGTGGGTTAGCAGTTGCGATCACTGTTAACTTAGTGCTGTCTGAAGCTGTTGTGGATGCATTTTCTTTTTTGGATGTTCCGCAAGCTGTTAAGCCTAATGCGAATGTAGCTGCTGCAATAATTTTTGTAATCTTGTTCATGAGTTTTCTCCCTTTTCTTTTTTTATATATTTATCGTTTGTCGATTCGTTTTACGATTGCATCACCGAACCACTGTATAACAAATACAATGATGATAATGATGATGGTTGAAGTATAAAGTATCAATTCATTTCTTCTTGCAAAACCATATAAGTATGCGAGGTTTCCAAGTCCACCAGCACCAATGGCACCTGCCATAGCTGTATAAGAGATTAAGGAAATTCCTGTTACTGTGATTCCTGAAATCAAAGATGGTAATGCTTCAGGAAGTAATACTTTTCGAATAATTTGCCAATTGCTGGCACCCATTGCTTTACTTGCTTCAATGGTACCTTTGTTTACATCTTGAAATGCGATGATGCACATTCGTGCATAGAATGGCGCTGCCGCGAATACCAATGAAGGTAAGGCTGCTGTAGCTCCTAACATCGTACCTACAATCAGCTTTGTAAATGGAATCAAGATAATCAGTAAGATGATAAATGGAATCGCACGTAATACGTTGATAATCACATCAATCACTCGATTGATAATCTTGTTTTGAAATAAGCCACCCGTTTGTGTACAGTACAACAGGATACCAATTAGTAATCCTAAGATTGTCGCAAGTACGAGTGATACAAGTGTCATGTAGATTGTTTCATTGATAGCCGTAAATAGCTGATCTAAGTTTAGTACGCCACCTATCATTAGAGCACCTCCACAATGACATTGTTGTCAGTTAAGTATGTCACAAACTTGTTGTAGTCACTATCAACTCCACCACTAATATGAATGTATGTTACACCCATTGGTCCAACGGAGGATTGTGAGATGTTTGACTCTACAATTGATATTTCAAATGGTACAAGTCTTGCCGCATTGATAATCGTTGGCTGCTCTGCATTATTTCCTGTAAAGGATAAACGAAGTAACTTACCACTTGGATATTTCTCTTTCAAACTTTCAGCTAGTTCTTCGATTGTTTGGTTAGCTTCAATATTCTGTACGAATCTTCTTGTGACTGCGTGTTTTGGATGTTCGAACAATTGTTTCACTGTTCCTTCTTCCACAATCTTTCCATCACTCATCACAGCCATTCGTGTACAAATCTTCTGTACAACTTCCATCTGGTGTGTAATCATCACAATCGTGATTCCTAAACGCTGATTGATTTCTCTTAATAGTTCAAGAATCTGTTCCGTTGTATCAGGGTCTAGTGCTGAAGTTGCTTCATCACATAGTAGAATTCTTGGGGAATTCGCTAACGCTCTTGCAATACCAACTCTTTGTTTCTGGCCGCCTGATAACTCACTTGGATATGCATCTTCTCTTCCTGTTAAACCCACCATTTCGATTAGTTCGGCTGCCCTTTGTTGTCTTTCTGCTTTTGGCACATGTGCAAACTCCAGAGGAAGCTCAATATTTTCAGCGACTGTTCTACTCCATAGGAGGTTGAAGTGTTGGAAGATCATGCCAATTTGTTGACGTTGTAAACGTAGTTCTCTAGGACTAAGTTCCTTGATGTTAATACCATCAATCACTACATCACCAGCTGTCTGTACTTCTAGTTGATTGATCAAACGAATCAGCGTACTCTTACCAGCACCAGAATATCCGATGATACCGTAGATTTCACCATCGTTGATTGTTAATGAAACGTCGTTTACCGCATGGATGTTTTCCTTGTTTGCTTTGAATGTTTTAACTATGTTACTTAATTCAATCATCGCTACCTCCTATCTATATAAATAAAAATCCCGCACTTACACTTACATGTAAGGACGGGATATATAATCTCGTGTTACCACCTTAGTTCATATGCATTTCACAATACATACCTCATCGAGTACCAACATACTCTTTGTCTATAACGGGACATCCCGGTACTCCCTACATTTCGGAAGTACAGCTCCAAGACCATCTTCACTAAACCTTCGTATATCCTCTTCTCAGCATTCGAGGACTCTCTGTGATACTATCTTTCAGCTACTCTTCTTATCATCGCTTATGCTTATAGTTTATTTTTGAATTTAATAAATGTCAATAACTTTTTTAAAATTTATTTGCAAATTGTTTTTTTCAATACGCCTATTTTTTTAGAAACAACAAAAATTGCCACTAATAATATAAGTGTTGTTATTAAACTGCCTTCTAAACCAAAACTGCCACCATTAATAAGCGCAGTTACATCACTCAGTTTTGAAAAAAGAACAAATTGCTGATTACCATTGCCTGATACAGCAACTCCTAAAAAGTGGTCCCTGCGTAAAATTCCAAGCAGAATGGAAAGCGCCTATGAACCATAAACTATTTGAATGATAGCGAATTAGCGCAGCAAATACACCAAATATAACAAGATTAATAAATGCTAGTATCGAAATTCCGCTGTTTCCCAAATGCATTACAGCAAATAGTAAACTTGTCAACGCAATTACCATTGGAAGTGGAAGAAATGTATTTAGTCTTTTGTAAAGATATCCTCTAAATAGTACCTCTTCGCTCATTCCCTGAAAGAGATAGCCAGCAAAGAATAAACAAAGCATAGCTATATTTCCATGTTTAAATATCAATTCAACCTGGAAACCGCCAAGCCCAAGAGAAATAAGCCAAATCAATGTAAATAAGATTAGACCACAAATATACCCTTTGATATATTTTGAAATGCAATTCTTACGTTCAAATGGCAACATATCCGGTTCTTTACGATGATATATTACATATAAAACTAATATTAAGATAATATTGAGTATAAGAAGGCAACCGAAAAAAATACTGGATCATTTTCTAAATTATGTAAAAATATAATTAGACAGATCACGTGAATTCATATTTCTCCCATATAACTGCAGCATTTTAATTGTGAATAAAACGGTTAAAATAATAACACTAATCAGTTCCGTTACTAGTTCCCATAAAACAGTCTTGAAAAAAATCCAACATACACGTAAGCCATTATTGACATACTTCATAAAATTTATCCTCTTTGAAGTACTACAAACGAACTTGGTCCGATTGTAAAAGTTGTATCTTCAATAGATGCTTTTCCAATCGTATAGATTGGCTTATAACCTTGTAGCTCATCTAGAGAGATTGTCTCTTCTAAACCACTTGGATTGATTGCTAGTATCAACTTTCCACGTTTATATACAAATGGCATCTTCTCCTTCTCAGCATAAATCACATTGAAGTCTGCGTCAGCCTGTAAGTCTGCATGCATGTGACGTAATGCCACAAGAGATTTTGTCGTAGCGTAGAGTGAATTTTCATCATTGAGCTGATCTGCTACGTTTGGCGCATCTTCAGATGAATCCACTGCGAGATAGAGTTGATTTGCTTCAGCTGTTGAAAAGCCCTTATTTGTGCTGTTATCCCACTGCATTGGTGTACGTGATCCTGTACGATGGAAGCCACCCTCTTTGGAGCGGATATCCTTCATATAGCGCATACCGATTTCATCACCATAATAGATAAATGGAACACCTGGCATAGTTAGGATAAATGCATACGCAATCTTTAACTCGGCAGGAGTCAATGTATTTGCAGGACGTGGTGTATCATGATTGCATGTAAACATGGAGATATAACCATTCTCTTTAGTTGCCTTATACTTAGGCATATAGTCATTTAAGAATCGGCAGATATCACCCTTGCCACTCTTTAAGAAGAAACTATGATCTTCTCCACCTGTTTCATAATCACGTAATAAAGTGTTATAGCCATTATGCCAATGGTCTAAGTAGAAATCCATATGGAAGCCACCACCATTGATTGCTTGTTCTGGATTTGACCATTCACTAACAAGTGCAGCTTCTGGATATTCTTGATCTAACATATTACGAACATCTCGCCAGATTTTCGCAGTCGCTGATTTCTTGTTATCATCATTTTTACAAGTGAGTCTGCCATATCAACACGGAAGCCATCTGCACCATGATCTAACCAAAAACGCATGATATCTTTCATTGCTTCTTTGGTAGCGATAGCCTCTGGACTATCCACCGCAGACATCCAACTCTCTGTACGATCTAACCATCCGTAGTTGAGGGCCGGTTGAGACGCAAAGAAGTTTAACATATATGCTCCATTACGATCAGACATACCTGCCATGTATGGGTGGTCTTTTACACCTACAAAGGCACCATTTGTCCATACATAACGACTGGAGAATTCATTTTCTTCAGGCTGTTTACTTGCGTTAAACCAAGCATGTTCATCAGAGGTATGACCAGGTACTAAGTCTAGTAATACTTTGATACCACGTTTATGTGCTTCCTCAAATAAACGATACGCATCTTCATTTGTACCATAACGATCTGCTACCTTCTTATAATCCCTCACGTCGTATCCTGCATCCATGAATGGTGAGTCATACATTGGATTAATCCATAATGCATTACAACCAAGTTCCTTGATGTAATCTAACTTTTGAATGATACCTTCTAAATCTCCAATACCATCTCCATTTGTATCATAGAATGACTGTGGATAAATCTCATAAAATACTGTATCTTTTAACCATGTTGGCATAACTTATTCTCCTAAAATTTCTAAAATATCCCCTGAAGTAATAATTTGATACTGGAAGTTTGGATATTCTTGTTGTAATGTTTCTAATTCTTTTTGAATTACTTTTTCTTTGCGATGTGCTGTATTTAATAGTATCCCAGTTACACCACAAGATGCTGCAACTTGCATATCACTACCTACTTCATTACCAATCATGACACAATCACAAACATCAAGTTGATGGTCATCTAGTACTTTTTGCATAAATGCTTTCTCTGGCTTACGGATACCGTAATCAGCAGAGATATACATATGATCAAAGTATGGAATTAAATCACAGATACCCATCTCCGTAAGTGCAAAAGAGCGCTGCGCATTAGATAATAGGATAATATGATGACCTTGTTGCTTTAGTGTTTGTAATGTTTTGATAGTATTGCGATATGGTTTACAACGTACTCTTGTTAAACGTCTAAACTCTGATTCCACAAAAAGTAGCCAAGTCTCTATGTCTTGAATTTGTAATACTTTTTTGTGAATTGGTGCTTCATCATATAGACGTTTGAATACATTTTTAAATTGTATATCTATATATGTATCAGGATGTAATTCTTCTACTCGCTTCCACTCTTCTTCATTAAATTTTAAATATGCTTGTTCAAACTGTTCTGGAGTGTAGATTGCACCATAACATGCATACATGTCTGATAGTGCTTTCCACACCTTATGATTATGTAATTCAGTATGAATATCAATGAGTGTTCCATACAAGTCAAAGATATATGTTTTCATGTGGTTCCTCCTGATTCATATCTATCATACTACAATTTTATAAAGTAAACGGCAGGACCAAAAGGTTCTACCGTTTTTGTTTTGTTATCCTTTAACTGCGCCAGACATTCCTTCAACGTAGAATTTCTGCATGTATACGAATAAGATTGCGATTGGAAGAGAGATAATAACCGCACCAGCCGCGAAGCTTGTGTACCATTGGTTAATATATTCCTTCTGTAACATATTCCATAAACCAATTGCGACTGTAAATTGATCTGCGTTAGCACGAACAATAACTTTCGCAAAGATAAAGTCTACCCATGGAGCGATGAATGAAGTCATGACTGTATAGATAATAATCGGCTTTGATAATGGCATTGTAATTCTTGTGAATACTTGCCATTGTGTAGCACCATCCATAATCGCTGCTTCATCGACAGAACGTGGAATTGTATCAAAGTAACCCTTGGCAATTTGGAAACCTAAACCAGTACCAGCAGAATAAACAATAATTAATGCTAGACGTACTGCAGAACCTTCTGTTAAACCAAGTGCCTTTAAGATATAGTATTCTGCGATCATTGCCATGAATCCTGGGAATAAACCAAGAATCATTGCTAAGTTCATATATGGCTTACGTAGCTTGAAACGCATACGAGATAAGCTATATGAAACAGATAAAACGAAGAATGTTGAAATAATACATGTGAATATTGCAATAATAAGTGTATTTGCAAACATACGTGGGAAGTTTAAGACGTTACGGTCTGTAAATAACTTAATGTAGTTTGCAATTGTATATCCCTTAGGGAAGAATGTGCTTACATAGGATCCCTGTTCAGCTCTAAAGCTTGTTAGGATGATCCAGAAAATTGGTAATACCCATATCGCTGCTAGCATTGCTAGAAAAACATGAACGAAGAAGTTACCAACACGGCTAGATACGCTCTTTTTATTACGTTTTAGTGTATTCGTACTCATTACATGAACGCCTCCTCATTCTGATAAGACTTCGATCTACGATATGTGATCAATGTGACTGTTGTTAAGATGATGAATGTCAAGATACCGATAACTGCACCTAAGTTGTAGTACTGTTGATCGATTGTTAACTTGTACAACCATGTTACGAGCAAGTCTGTCTGACCTGCAGTATCTCCAACGTATGTTGGTCCACCACCTGATAAGAGGTAGATAACGTTAAAGTTATTGATATTACCAACAAATGATGTAATCAAGTATGGTGTAGTAACAAATAACATGTATGGAAGTGTAATCTTAAAGAAGATCATCACTGGTCCTGCGCCATCCATACGAGCTGCTTCGTAGAGTTCGCCTGGGATATTTTGTAGGATACCTGTAACCTGTAACATTGTATATGGAATACCAATCCATAAGTTGATTACGATAATTGTGATTCTAGCCCACATTGCATCTGTTAAGAATGGTAGTGGTGCACTAATAACTCCACTATTCTGTAGTAATACGTTGATTGCGCCTGATGGTTGTAACATGATGTTCATAATCATCAAGGAAATAAACTGTGGTACAGCAATAGATAATACAAAGCAGAAGCGCCAGAATCCCTTTGCCTTTGTTTCCTTACGGTTGATAATCATCGCAAGGATCATACCTGTAATGTAGTTTAAGAATGTCGCAACAAGAGCCCATACAACTGTCCAAGCAAGAACATGCCAGAACTGTCTACCCATGTTACCGCTGAAGTTTAATACACGCTTAAACTGTGTTAGTCCATTCCAATCGAACAACTGTAAGTGTTCATCTTCTTTGGAATAAGATGTAAATGCCATACTGATCATATAAACCAGTGGCACAATATTGAATACTAAGATACCAACACAAGGTAATGACATCAATGTGATATGTAAGTTTCCATCTAATAGAGACTTCAAATCTTCCTTAAAGGTATTGATATGTTCATTATTTGCTTTCTTTAATTGTAGTTTGTATGCATGTTTAATCTGTAATACCCATAAGAGGATAAAACCAGCGATGACAAATAATGCAACAACACCAAATAAAAGAATAAGCTGTGAGTTATCTCCGACAGAATATTCGAAAATTTGTTTTGCTTCATTCCATACTTTGCCTTGTGCTTGATCACCCAGTGACGGTAGCAACGATAAAGCATGAATACCAGAAGTAGCCATGTACAAGAAGAACGCTACTTCCAAAAGGAATATGAGGCAACCTTTGATTTTCTGCCCTTTCAAAAATACACCAAGTCCCATAAATGGGATGGATAGCTTCGTTTGTAAATCACCAGATGTTATCGCTTTTAACACGGTGACTTTGTCCTGAATCTTTTTATTTTCCATACGATTACCTCAATTCTATAAACGAAGAAGAATGCGGTTAAAATAAGTATCTCAACCACATTCTTTTAATCAGTAATGCAATATTATTGAACGGAAGCAGTGTTCATTGCCTTGTTCATGCTCTCTGTCTTTTCAGCAGCATTTTCGTGTGTTACTGTACCGGCAACGATTTCCTTACCCATTGATTCTGCTGGTGTCCAATATTGAGCCATGCCTGACTGTAGTGGCTGTACAATTGAAGCAAAGTCCATTGTATCCATCTGTGCCTTAGCCAATGCATCAGAAACATTCAATGATGTATCTGTAGGAATGATATTACGTAAGTCGTAGTGAGCTTGTTGAGCCTTTGCACTACCTAAGAATGAAGCTAATGCAACTGCAACTTCTGGATTCTTACTTGTTGGGTTAACACCAATAGCCTTAGAACCTGCGAATGCCTTTAACTGTAATTCCTTACCATTTTAATGTGTACTTAGGAGGAGCTACAATACCAACGTTTTCTTTACCTAAAGCGTCAACAACTGCCTTGTAATCCCAAGTACCTGAGAATAATGCATTGACTGTACCATCAGCTAATGTGCTTGGTGTTAGACCAGATGCATCCTTGAAGTTAGGATTCTGAACTAAGTCAACTAAGTAATTTGTAACTGCTGTACCCTTTTCACCACCGAAATCGATACCAGCTTTAGCATCTGCTCCATTTTCACCGAATAATGTGCATCCGTTAGCTGCGTAGAATGCTTGAATATACCAAGAGTTAGAGAGTGGGAAACCAACCTTACCCTTTGTAAGCATTGTGTCTAAGTTCTTAACATCATCTTCAGAGAAGACGCGCTTGTCATAGTACATGAACCATGTGTTTGCTGTAAATGGAACACCATATACAGAGTTTTCATAAGTTACTGTATCAACAGTAATGTCACTGTTGTTCTTCTTAATTGCTTCAACTGCAGATCCACCTAATTCAGCGATAGCGTTAGCCTTTAATAAATCTGGAATCTGGTCGTTTGCGAACATGTAAACGTCAGCTGCTGCTGATGGGTCAGCTGCTACTAATGTCTTCGCATCACCTTCAGGGCATACGCCTGTGTTGAATGTTAACTTCCATTCTGGGTGAGCTTCCTGGAAAGCGTCTAATTGCTTCTTGAGCCAGTTGCCCTGTTCTTCTGATTGATCTTCAGATGGTGTCCACACTGTAAGTGTTACTTCCTTTGAATCTGAAGCTGTTGTGTTTGATTCTTTCTTGCCGCCGCATCCTGCTAATGCAGAGATACCCATTAAAGCAGCCATACCAAGTGATACTAACTTTGTACTTTTCATGTTTTCCTCCCGAAAAAGTCTATGATTTCGTAAACGTTACTGGAAACGTTTACAACTCTATAGTTTTATTTTATGCAAAGCGCTTTCAAATTTCAATATCTTTTTATGAAATTTTGAAATTAATACTCTAAATTCTGATGAGATTCTCTTCCAAAGATGTGCATGACATTACCACCGAATGTAAAGTCGATCTTATCGCCAATCTTGAATGTTCTACCATTTAAATCCAATGTTGGAACGATGATAATGCTGTCTTTACCACACGCATTTACGTGTAAGTGGATTGCAGAGCCCATCATTTCACTTACATCAACAATTCCTTCAATAGTCTTGCCACTCTCTCCACCAAGTGAGATGTGTTCAGGACGTACACCAACTGTAATTGGCTGTGGTTGTACGTTCTTTCAGCTAAGAGGGCTTGTTTTTCTTCAGAAACTTCCATCACCGCATCATCTAACTTCACGCAGTATTTACCTGCTTCATTCTTTAAGAGCTCACCACTGTAGAAGTTCATCTGTGGCATACCGATAAAGCCTGCTACGAACTCGTTGATTGGATGATCAAATAATTGCTGTGGTGTTCCAACCTGCTGGATTACGCCATCCTTCATGATAACGATACGGTCACCCAGTGTCATTGCTTCTGTTTGGTCATGTGTTACATATACAAATGTTGCCTTAATCTTCTGTCTTAACTTGATGATTTCAGCACGCATCTGATTTCTTAACTTCGCATCCAAGTTAGAGAGTGGCTCATCCATCAATAATAGCTTTGGATTACGCACAATCGCACGTCCAATCGCTACACGCTGTCTTGTCCACCGGATAAAGCCTTTGGCTTACGGTCTAGATATGGTGTTAAGTCTAGGATTTCAGCTGCCTCTTCAACCTTTACCTTGATTTCATCAGCTGGAACCTTATGCATCTTGAGTGGGAATTCAAGATTTTGACGAACACTCATATGTGGATATAACGCATAGTTCTGGAAAACCATCGCAATATCACGATCTTTAGGAGATACGTTGTTCATTAACTTACCATCAATGAATAATTCTCCACGTGTAATATCTTCCAATCCCGCAATCATACGTAATGTTGTGGACTTACCGCAACCAGAAGGACCTACTAATACGATGAACTCTTCATCGCCAATTTCTAGATTGAAATCATCAACCGCAACCACACCTTCATCTGTGATCTTTAGGTTTACTTTCTTTTCTTCACCCTTCTTTTTCTTTTTTGTCTCACCACTGTTTGGGTAAATTTTTTGGACATGCTTTAGACTTACTGTTGACATCTTACTTTTCCTCCACTGGTTTTTTTATATGAATACTCTCACCTGCTAATACATGAAATGGAATAATTTCATGTATCACAGGTTTGTTGTAATTTAATCTTAATAACAAGTCATCTACACTGCGTTTGGCAAGCTGTGAAGCATCCTGTTCAACAGTTGCTAGACGTGGTGTTACATACCTTGCAAAGTCAATTCCATCGTTACCGATGATGGATATATCTTGTGGAACCTTTAGATTACGGTCATTGATTGCACGTAGTGCACCAATTGCCACAACATCACTGACCGCATAGATTGCGGTAACCTCTGGATAACGGTCTAATAATTTCATCGTACCGTTATAACCATCTTCAAGTGAGAACTTCCCTGGCACAAACTGTTTGCGTTTATCAAATGGTATCTTGTTTTCTTTAAACGCTGTGATTGCACTATCTACACGTTTTGAGCCAATCAATCCCGCTTCCGATACAGCCGACCCACATACAATACCGATCTTTCTGTGTCCCGAGCGAATCAAGTATTCCGCTGCTGCACGTGCCGCTTCTCTATCATCAGTTGTAAAGCTAGAAAGATTACTAAAATTCATCTCTGCTGCGCTTTCTGAACATAATACACATGGCACTTTAATACTCGCAAATGACTCACGGAAATATTTCTGATTGCCACCCAAGAAAATAAAACCCTTTGGTTTCTTCTCGCTACAGATGCGAATTGCTACTTCCACTTCATTTTCAAGTTCATCCAAGTATACGACAGAGACATCTTCCCCACTTTCCTGCAGATAACTTTGCATCTTTTCGACAATGATACTAAAGAAGGCATTGTGCAATCCCTTAATCAAAATCGTAATTGCGGATGTCGCAGATTGTTTTAAAAGTTTCGCATTTGAGTTTGGCTCAAACTTTTCGTCCTTGATTACTTTTTCAATTTTTCTCTTTGCTACCGCACTAACATCAGGATGGTTATTGATAACTCTGGAAACTGTTCCAATGCTATACCCTGAAATACGTGCAATATCTTTAATTGTCGTCATTCAAAACCCCTTTTACTCGTAACCGTTTACGGAAACGTTTACAGGATACACCAAAATAATATGTGAGCGTTTTCAAAGTGTCAAGAGAAAAAACCTTCTTTCGAAGGTTTTCAATGAATCAATTTTGTTTATTTCTCACAAAGATTGATTTCTACTATTCTTGTGCTGTCTTGATATAATTGCGCATTTGTTCTTCAGATACATAGCCTGGTACATATCCTAAGAAATCCCCTGATGGTCGAACGATATACGTTGTTGGATAACCGGAAATGTGATACGTATCTGTAGCTTCTAATGTTGTATCATACAGAATTGTAAAGTTATAGCCTCTTTTCTTCATGTACTCTTCAACATACTGAATACTACCCTCACCATTTAGACCTGGTGCCGCAATCATCAATACCTGAACATCATCTTTCATCTCATCATTAATCTTCTGTAAACTCTCAAACTCTTCGTTACAGTAGTGGCACCATGTGCCAAAGAAGTTCATGACTATCGTCTTTCCTTTGTAATCACTCAAATTATGAGTGTTACCTTCTCCATCTACAAGCGCAAAGTTATACTTTTCGATAGCTGTCTTTGCTGATGAATCTGTATTTTCTTTTGTGGATGAATCTTCCTTGTTAGAAGTATCTTCTTTACTAGTTGTATCCTGTTTTGAATTCTCTACTGTTGTTTCTGCAGGAGTTGTAGAAGAACGATTCTGTAGTGCATGCATTGTTGTAAAGCCTTGGAATAACATAAAGCATCCCATTGCCAAGACAAGAATTCCACTTGCGATACCTGTATACTTCACAACATTCTTATTACGTTTGATTAGATTCAATATTTCTTCTGTAAAGAATCCAATGAGTAAGAAGATAACAATGAATCTAACGCATAGGACGCAATATATAGCCAACCAAGTCCGTTTGTAGCAGTAGATGCTAGTAAGATTGCTTTAGGGCCAATAATGGACCTACGCATGGAGACCATGCAAAACTAAACACAAATCCCAACGCAAATGCTTTGAAGAAAGTCATCCCACCTTCTACACGCATTGTCTTTTGGTGTGTCTGATTCAAGAAAGGAATATTGATAATGTGTAGATTTGCTAGACCAAGGATGACTAGTAATACACCACCTGCAATTTGAAACTGCAATGTGTATTGCTTGAATACAGCTGCTAGTGCACTAGATCCAAGTCCTGCAATCACGAACACTGTCGAGATTCCTAAGACGAATCCGATTGTTAGAATAAGTGTTTTCATTCGATCATAACGTACCTGTCCATTTTCGTCTGTCATCATGGAACCCTTTGTTAGGTATCCAATGTATAACGGAACGAGTGGAAGAATACAAGGCGAAAAGAATGATAGTAACCCTTCTAAAAATAGACCGCCAAGAGTAACAATTTCTTTCATAATACCGCCGTTCTAAGCTATTAAGCGTGTAATGCAAAGAATCAGGACGATTATTCCGAGAATAATACGATATACGCCAAATGCCTTAAAGTCATTCTTACGAATGTAATTCATTAAGGTCCGAATCGCAATAATAGAAACGATAAACGAAACCACTGTACCAATGAGTAAAATCATGAGTGGCCAAAAGCCGAATGAGAAGTCTGCTTTGAGAATCTTTAGAAGACTTGCGCCAAACATCGCTGGAATTGCCATAAAGAATGAGAACTCCGCTGCTGTTGAACGATTAAATCCTAATAAAGTTGCACCAAAGATTGTGCTTCCAGAACAGCTTGTGCCAGGGAACCAAAAGCTAAGATTTGGAACATACCAACACCAAAAGGCTTTCTTAGGTGTGATTTGACTAACGTGTTCAATCGTATACTTCTTTTTTCGATTCTCCATCCAGATAAACAAGATACCGTAGAGAATCAAAGTAATACCGATTACATATGGTGCACTCATTACATTGTCAATCCAATCATTCAGTAACATTCCCACTACTAATGGGATAGATGCCACTACAACCATTAACCATGTGTGATAGATATTCTTTTTCTTAGGCTCTGATACGTTTTTGCCTAGTGGGCATAAACGCTTCCAGTACAATAACAGTACAGACAAAATACTACCAAACTGAATCACAACCTTGTAAACATCCCAAAAAGCTTTATTTTTTGCAGGGTCCGCAAAGACATTCAAAGGCATAAACGTCTGTAATAAAATTAAATGGCCTGTTGAACTGATTGGTAGAAACTCTGTTACACCTTGTACAATTCCAAAAATCACAGATTTAATAATATTTAAAATAATATCCATTGTTTGTTAACCTTCTTAGTCGTGATTGATACGATTAGCTCGTAGTAAGTCTAACTTAATTTGTTTGATACGTTTCGCAAATGCGCGTAAATCTTTCATCCGCCACATCCAGTTTGGTGCACCTACGCTTCCAGGCATGTTTAAGCGTGCTTGGCTACCAGCATGGATCCAGTCTGACATCGGAATAATTACCATATCCGCATTACTATCCAACGAATAGTCAATCACATCATCGACAAAGCTATGCTTGCGATATCCGTGTTTCCATAGGTACTGACGCATCTTTCTTCTTAAAGAAGCAGGTTGCTGGCAGTACCATGAATATGTCGTATCGTTGTCATGAGTCCCAGTATATACCAATAGATGCGTTTTATCTTCTTCCATGCCCTCAGGGTCAAATGTAAATTGAACAATACGCATACCTCTAAACTTATAGTGATCTCTTAATTCCAATACTTCTGGACGTAAATCTCCTAAATCCTCCGCAACGATAGTGAGGTTTGGATATTGCTTGAATAATGTATCAAATAATTCATATCCAGGTGCTTCAATCCATTCACCTTCTATCGCAGTTGGACAATCGGCCGGAATCTTCCAGTATGTATCAAAGGCGCGGAAGTGATCGACTCTAACAACGTCGAACATCTTTCCCATGTATGATAAACGTTCAATCCAGAATGTAAATTTATCTTTCTTCATAAACTTCCAGTCATAGATAGGATTGCCCCATCTTTGTCCTGTCGCCGAGAAGTAATCTGGTGGAACCCCAGCGATAAACGTTGGTCTACCATCTTGATCTAACAAGAAGTTTTCACGGTGTGCCCAAACATCCGCAGAATCTAATCCTACGTAGAATGGGATATCACCCACCATTTGAATCCCTAAACTATTTGCATACTTCTTAAGAGCATGCCACTGTTGATGTAATACAAACTGTAAGAACATCTGGTATGCAATTTCATCTTCATACTTTGATAAATCTAATTTCTGGTTGATTGGATAATCTTTCTGTTCCTTCTCCCATTCATTCCAAGGTCTTAAATTGTTCGCAACTTTAAAAGTCTTAAAGATTGCATACTCTTTTACCCAAGGCTGTTTGATAAAGGAGTCGTATGCCTCATCCTTTGCAAATTTCTGATAGGCTAGTCGCAAGTACTTATCATGGAACGCACGAACTACTTCGTACTGAATCTCATCATCATTACGATGATAAGAAGGCACTTTCTCTAATAATCCCTGTTGTGCTAAAACATCTAATGATATATACAACTCATCAACCGCATAAGATGAATATGGCTGATAAGGTGAATTTCCATATCCTAGAGGGTTTAACGGCAACAATTGCCAGATGCCCAAACCCGACTGGTGCATCATCTTTACAAAATCATACGCTTCTTTTCCAAAAGTACCACATCCGTGGCGGCCAGGCAGAGATGCGACTGGCATTAAAATTCCTGCTTTTCTCATATTACTATTCATTTAACTCCGCTTTCAGTTTAAATATTAACCCATGAAGTAATATTTTTCCATGTCAAGTGAATGGAATTCACTTTTTTCTCATTTATGGTATAGTTGTCTATGGTTTCAATTATTTTGATAAAGGAGATACTCATGACATTAGAGAAAAAACTTGAGTCAAGCTTGAAAAAGCAGATTAAAAATGCCACTGACAGAGAACTTTATGATGCGATTGTCGCTATCGTAAAGGAAGAACAAGATCAGGTTAAGAAGATTACAGGCGACAAGAAATTGTACTACATCAGTGCAGAATTCCTCATCGGTAAGCAATTAGGCAAGAACTTAATCAACTTAGGTCTATACGATGAATTAGCAAAATTATTATCTAAGAACGGCAAGTCCATTCGCACAGTTGAAAGTTTTGAAAAAGAACCTTCTCTTGGTAATGGTGGTCTAGGTCGTCTAGCTGCCTGCTTCTTAGATTCCATCGCCACTTTAAACTTGCAAGGTGATGGTGTTGGTCTAAATTACCACCTTGGTTTATTCCGTCAAGAATTCAAAGATAGAAAGCAACATGAAATTCCTGATGAATGGTTGAATGGTTCTACAGTATTACGTGATACTGATGTATCCTTCCCAGTTGAACTTGCTGGTAAGACATACTACTCACACATGTATGACTTAGATATCATCGGATATAAGACAAACAAGAATACATTACACTTATTCGATTTAGATACTGTTGATGAATCTATCGTTCACGACGGTACTAAGTTCGATAAGAAGAATATCGATAAGAACCTAACTCTATTCCTCTATCCAGACGATAGCGATAAGGATGGTCAGTTATTACGTATTTACCAACAGTATTTTATGGTAAGTAACGCTGCGCAACTAATTATCAAAGAAGAAAAAGAAAAGGGACACAGTCTCAACGATTTAGATAAGCATGTATCTATCCAGATCAATGATACTCACCCTTCTATGGTAATTCCTGAATTAATTCGTTTATTGATGAATGAAGGTATCACATTCCGTAGAGCAGCAGATATTGTCGCTAATACATGTGCATACACAAACCACACAATTCTTGCGGAAGCACTAGAAAAGTGGCCTCTAGATTATCTACAGGAAGTTGTACCACAGCTCGTTCCAATTATTGGTGGTTTAGACTATGCCGTAAATATTGCCTTCAAGGGTGATAAAGAATTAACAATCATCGATGATGATCACCGCGTACACATGGCAAGAATGGACATGCATTTCAGTAATTCTATCAATGGTGTAGCAGCACTTCATACAGAAATTCTAAAACACCAAGAATTAAAGCCATTCTATAACATTTACCACTCTAAGTTTAACAACAAGACAAACGGTATCACATTCCGTAGATGGATCATGCATTGCAACCCAGAACTTGCAAATTACATCGATACATTAATCGGTGATGCATGGCGTAAGGATGCTAGTAAGTTAGAAGGCTTATTGAAGTATATCAACGATACAGCAGTACTACAGAAGTTAGACGATATCAAGTACACAAACAAGGTTCGTCTTGCGGATATGATTAAGAAGGAAGAAGGAATTGAAATCAATCCAAGTTCTATCTTCGATATCCAAGTAAAACGTCTACATGAGTACAAGCGTCAACAGATGAACGCATTGTGGGTAATCTACAAGTACTTACAGATCAAGGCAGGTCAAAAGCCAGCTCGTCCTATTACCGTAATCTTTGGTGCAAAAGCAGCACCTGCATACATCATGGCAAAGAACATCATTCACTTGATTATTTGCTTACAAGACTTAATTAAGAATGACCCAGAAGTAAGTCCATACCTCAAGGTTGTTATGTTACAAAACTACAACGTAACAAAGGCTGAAACAGTTATTCCTGCATGTGATATCTCAGAGCAGATTTCCCTAGCTTCTAAGGAAGCTTCTGGTACAGGTAATATGAAGTTCATGTTAAATGGTGCTATCACATTAGGTACAAATGACGGAGCTAACGTTGAAATCGGTGAACTCGTTGGTAAGGATAACATCTATACATTCGGACGTTCATCCGACGATGTAATCAAACTCTACGAAACAAGTGGTTTACCACGCATCTAATTTCTACAACAACAGCCAACTCATTCATGCATGTGTAGACTTCATCACAAGTCCAGAACTTAGTTAAGTTAGGGCGATAAGCAAATGTTATCTGACTTACGTGATAACTTAATCAACAAGGACTGGTTTATGACATTACTTGACCTTGAAGAATACTGCAGAGTGAAGGACCACGTATTAGCCGACTACGAAGATCGTCTCGCATGGAAGAAGAAGTCATTAGTAAATATTGCTAAGAGTGGATTCTTCTCAAGTGATCGTACAATCTTAGACTACAACCGCGATATCTGGCATTTTAAAAATAGGAGGCTTACATGATCGTAATCGAAATGAATAACGGCAAAAGTCATCAAGTTAGAACTTGATGAAACAACTACTCAAAGACAGTTGCTAACTTCAACAAACTTGTTAGTGAAGGCTTCTACGATGGATTATCATTCCACCGTATCATTCCTGGATTTATGATTCAAGGTGGTGACCCAGTTGGAAATGGAACAGGTGGTTCCAAGGAAAACATTGTTGGTGAATTCGCTTCAAACGGATTTAATAATCCTATCAAGCATGTACGCGGTGTTATTTCTATGGCTCGTGCAATGGATCCTAACTCCGCAAGTTCACAGTTCTTCATCATGCATGCAGACGCTCCACATCTAGATGGAAACTACGCTGCATTTGGACATGTTGTAGAAGGTTTAGATGTAGTTGATGAAATTGCAAATACACCAACAGACTTCCGTGATAAGCCAACAACTCCAGTCATTATCAAGCGTGTATACATTGCCTAATCATTAAAACCTGTGTCATAACAACACAGGTTTTTATACCTTTATGCATAAAAAGAGCGGATATACCGCTCATAAAATTATAACTAAGTCCTTTAAAAGTCTTACTAGCCTTGAACTTTGGAGCCTTAGTAGCCTTAATCTTAATCTTTTTCGCCTGTAGCTGGATTTAAACCAGTACGAGCCTTCTTCTTAACTACTGTAAACTTACCAAAGCCATTTAATGAAACTTCGCCACCCTTTTTAATTGTTGTAGCGATTTCATCAAATACGTAATTAACTGCTTCTCCAGCAGCCTTCTTTGTTAAACCGTATTTTTCTGCTAAATCATCTGCTAATGTCTTTTTGTAACGACTTTTTACTGTTGCCATGCTTATGGCCTCCTTTTATTTTGATAATTTTATTTTAATTGATTTTTATGTATTTTCAACTAGTGAATCTTAAAAAGTGTTTATTTATGCATGTTTTTCGCATTTTTGATAAAAATTTGTTTATTTTTACAAAAGAAGACAAATTGCCCTCTTTTTCACTTACTTAGCTGCCTTCTTTAAAGCGTCCTTAGTTGCTGTAATGATTGCGTTTGAAGTAAGTGTAGCACCAGAAACAGTGTCTACATCAGCCTTATTCTGCTTAACGATAGCTGCTGGAACTTCTTCTAAAAGCACCATCAGCGATACCAGCTGATTCCTTGTTTGTCCTTAACTCTACCTTTTCAATCTTTCGAATCTGAAACTGTAACTGCAACTGTAACATCACCATTACGTCCTTTCAGCTGTTGCTTCATATGTACCAGCTTTTGTAAATAGCCTTTGATCCGCAACCTGCTAATGTTAGGGATAGTAGCTGCTGCTAAAAATACTCTTAACTAATTTCATGTTCTTTATCTCCTTTAGTCACATGTATTATACATAATTCTGAATCTTTTTGGTATCGATTTGTTATTTTTACACAAATTAGTCTTGTACAACTAACTGGTGGTCCCCTGTATGATAATCAATCTTGATATTAGGCTGAACGTTATAACAGAATACATTGAAACAGATTCCCTCTCCATGATCTTCGATTGAACGCGCTTCCAACAGTACCCCTGTTGCCAAAAGATTATCTCCTTCAAAGATTGGCGTACATCGATATAGTACATGGTTTCTGTTTCGTAATATATACCACGCAGTCTTATCCTCAAACGGCTGCATCCCCACCACATTCATATAGCGTGTCCCTGTAATTAGATTCTGCACATTTGCGTTTTCTCCACTTAATTCATACGCAATCAAATGACAACGATTATACAAATATTTTCCATCAATAAAATCATACTTCGCTAAATGCCAACCAGTCGGCTTCACCATTGAGATAGAGCCACGCTTCTGCGTCGGCATCATATCAATGCCTATCATCGCCATCGCAGGTCCACAGCGACCAAGATAATCCAATTCACTATACGATTCATATTCTTCACTCTGTAATTCTTCTTCTGTAAAGAATGGAATATTATGATTAACCTCAACGTATGGCGATGATGTATACGCAGGAATATCCGACAACAAAAAATGCGCATCCCGATTCACCGGAATCGCAGAAAAGAATGCTTCCCATATCATCACTGCCGATAGTACTAATAAAAGCAGTGATGAAAAAACACGCTTACGATAACGACGAAAAGACTTATGATACATCATTTTTGTCATGCATATCACAAGATATGCAAACACAAAAAGGAATAATCCCACTGGTATATATTTTAAAAATGACTGTTGGTTATACATACTTGTATTATACACATAACTTCTTATCACTCTTTAAAAAAAACGGGAATTTCCCGCTTATAAATTCTGTAATACTTGGAAGACTAGATTTGCACAATGTTCTGCTGCCTGTGCTTCAAAATCTTCGTAAGACACTGTACTTTCTTCATCTGCCTTATCAGAAATTGCACGTACAATCACAAATGGAACCGCAAAGTCAGTCGCAACATGCGCAATTGCACAGCCTTCCATCTCGCAACATTTTGCACCAAAGTTTTGAATAATCCAATCTTTCTTTTCTTTTTGTCCTACAAAGATATCACCACTGGCAACACGTCCTTCAAAGACCTGAATTTCAGGTGCGACCTTTTGAATACTATCCACAACCAATTTACGTAGTGCTTCATCCGCCTGAAAGGATATACTCTTTCTACCAGGTACCATTCCGGCAGGATAGCCAAACGATTCAATTCGAAAATCATGATATACTGCATCTGTAGATACAACGATATCACCAATATTAATTTGATTATCTAAAGAACCCGCAATACCTGTATTCAAAATATGTGTCACTTCATATTTTACACACATGGTTGTAGCACAGATTGCGGCATTTACTTTACCAATCCCACATCTTGCGACAACAACTTCTGTATCACCAATTTTTCCCAAACAATATGTATTGTCTCCAACTTGTTCAATCTTTTCGATTGTCATGCGCTCTTTGATCGATGTCACTTCAACATCCATCGCCCCAATAATTCCTACTCTCATCATTCAGCGTACACGAGGTGTGCCTCGTCAATCTCCTTTACTGTATTTTCTAAGTAACGACTTGCAAGATATTTTGCCATCGGTAGATTTTGATCTAAATAATTACCACAATCACGTGCTTCTGCACCAGGGATATCTCCCTCAAAATCACGTATAAATTCAAAGAGTCCTTTCACTAATGGAACAATATCCCTAGAAGTCAAATCTCCTTCACAAAGTAAATAGAATCCTGTACGACAACCCATCGGGCCAAAATAAACAATACGGTCTCTCCACATCATATGATTGCGTAAATACGTAGCACCTAAATGTTCAATTGTATGCATTTCTGCAGTATTCATTACCGGTTCTTTATTTGGTGTTGTCATTCTTAAATCAAACGTCGTAATTGTCACATCATTGAAATGATCTTGACGAGATACATATATTCCTGGTTCTAAGACCAGATGATTCACTGTAAAGCTAGCGATTTTCTCCATATTAGACCTCTTCTTTTCTATATAGGTTATATCATACTTAAAAACTTAATGGGAAACTTTCCATACTCTAATATATAATAGTCTCATGAAGAAATTACGAACAATATTATTCGCAATCACCTGTACACTCGTGATTGCGCTAACATCACTATTACCAGTTACCGCAACAGATGACGCTTTTGATTTAGGCAAAAACCTATATAGTACAAACTACATCTTTCTAGATGCAGATACAGGCCAAGTATTATCCGCAAAAAAAGAGGATGAACAAATCAGTATCGCATCACTCACAAAGATGATGACAGTACTTCTAGCAATCGAAAATAGTTCTTCACTGAATCAAACAGTAACGATTACCGATGAAATGATTGATGGACTGTATGAGGAACAAGCAAGTGTTGCAGGATATGTTACTGGTGATACAGCAACAATACTAGACCTATGTTACGCTGCAGCGATACCATCCGCAGCCGATGCCGCAAATGCACTTGCAATACAGATTGGTGGTAGCTTTGAAAAGTTCTATCAGATGATGAATGATAAAGCTGCTCAACTAGGGATGGATCATACCGTTTTCAAGAGTGCCCATGGTCTTGACCGTGAGGGACAATATTCAACAGTTGAAGATGTTTCAAAGTTATTGCGTTATGCATTACAAAATCCAACTTTTAAAGAAATTTTCTCTACAAAGGAACATACAACGCAAGCCACAACCTATTATCCATTTGGCATTCCACTTGCTAGTACAATTTGGGCATACGCAGATACATACGGCTATAACCTAACAAATCTTTCCGGTGGTAAAACCGGATATACACTGCAAGCAGGCAGATGTATTGCATATTGGGCAACTGTTAATGATATGAATATCATTGCGGTAACAGCTGGAGCAAGCACCAATGTTGAACAATACTCCAACCTTAGCGATGCACAGACTGCTTTAACTAGCTTAGCTTCTTGGCATAAGAAAACAATTCTGAAAAAGAATGATGTCGTTAGTACAATTGAATACAAATCATTCATGCATACAGCGAATATCGATGTGAAGATGGATAAAGATATTACGCTTGATTTACCAGCAGATGTAGAATGTACTTATGAAATCGATCTTCCAAAGAAGTTCTCAGCAGAACTTTATGACCAGAATATCCAAGCAACAATTACATTTACATCTGATAATAAAACCATCTATACAAAAACAATCAGTATTACACTTCCACAAGAAAAGAATATATTCGGTAGAATCATTCTACATCTACAGAACTTTATAAAAGGTTGATTGTCATGCAATCAACCTTTTACATTACCACTTCCATCTTTTACTTGAATGATACGATCACAATATGTCAATGTAGATAATCGATGTGAAATCGTCAGAATCATCTTATCTTTAAATTCCTTCTCTAATGTGTAGAGAAGTTCTTTTTCATGCAGTACATCGAGTGCACTTGTAGGTTCATCCAAAATAATCACATCTGGTTGTTTTAACATAATACGTGCTAAACCAATTCTTTGACGCTCACCACCTGATACACGCGAACTCATCTGACCCATTTGCGTATCATATCCGTCTGCTAAACTCATGATAAAGTCATCAATACCTGCTCTTTTTGCGGCTAGACGAATCTCATCCATCGTAGCTTCTGGTTTAGCTATAGCTATATTTCCGGCAATTGTATCGTTAAAAAGATATGTATCTTGTTCTAGTACTGCGATGTGACGGTGAAGTTCCTCAAATGAAAATTGATCTAGGGAAATTTTGTTGATGCGTATCTTCCCCGTTTGTATTGGATAGTATCTTAACAACAATCTCAAAATTGTAGATTTACCAGAACCACTTTCACCAACGATACCGATATGTTCCTGATTTTGTATTGATAAATTGAAATGCTTTAAAATCTCACGATTTGTTTTCGGATATGTAAATGAAACATCTTCAAAATCAATGCATTCAACGTGGTCAATCCGAACAGATTCCTTAGGATCTGCAGTAAGTGGATTAGCATCTTCTATCAAGAAGATTCTTTCAGCCGCCGCAAATGCCTCAAGTAGGTGAATTACCACAAATGTCAGTGAGAACGTTGAAGAAAAAGATGCAGTTGCGATAAATGAAATGACAATCGTACCAACCGGATTACCTATTCCATTAGAAAGTAAATACGCAGCTACAACCAATATCATGACTCTACCAAGATAGACAAAGAAGTTTGGTGCAGAAGATAACGCTTGTTTATGCATCGTCATTACATGCATGTCTTTATTAACTTGTTCATTATACTGCATGACCTGTGCAATCTTTTCATCACTTGCATGATAGATTTGTATATCTTTGATTGCGTATATATTTTCAAGAATGACTGCCTTTAGCTTTCCTAAATCTTTGCGGTATTCTTTTCCAATTTCTCTTCCAAGATAGAGTCCAACAAGAGGAATGATGATACTGATAATTAAGTATACAGGAATTAATACATACGCATAGAAAGGGTTAAATTGTAATGCAATAACAACAGTCGTTACTGGTAATAAAATTACTGTAAACATTGGACCAATCGTATGCGCAAAGAAGTATTCTAACGTTTCAATATCACCTACCGCAATGTTAATCACATCCCCTATTTTTTGGTCAATCAAATATGCAGGAGCTAATCGATTGATAGACGTAAATAAATCAACACGCATCTTAGCAAGAATACCATACGCACCTAGATGCGAAAACACACCTTCTAAATATCGACATAATGCGATTAAAAGACCGCACAATAACATCATGCATGCATAGAACCATGCACTGCCGGTTGTTACAATACCTGCAACTTTCATAATCCAAAGTGCACCAAATCCCATCACGCCCATATGCGAAAGATTACCAACAATACTAGCTAATGTCGAAATCGTTAGATATTTTGCGATTGGCATTGCTTTTTTTACCAATCTTGATACTAGAACTGGAATTGAATATGCGTATTTTTTCATCCTTGTACCTCCAGTTCATTCTGTTCTTCCACAAGTGTTCGATAGAGACCGTGATTCTTCATGAGTTGTTCATGATTGCCCACTTCTTTCACAATACCAGCTTGAAGAACGATAATTTGATCGGCGTTACGAATCGCAGACAAACGATGTGAAATAATAATGAGAGTACGTTTCTTTGATAACTTTTCAATGCATTGCCAAATAATCTTTTCACTTTCAGGGTCGACTGCGGGAAGTAGCTTCATCAAAGATGATATATTCCGCATCTGTTAATAGAGCTCTAGCGATACCCATCATTTGTTTTTGCCCACCAGATAGATTAGACCCAGATTCACTAACCATCGTATCTAAACCATCTTTCATTCTTTGAATATGCTTATCAAGGCTCACTTCCTCTAATACTTGCCAAATCTTTTCGTCGGTTGCGGATGGATTGGCTAGTAAAAGATTATTTCGAATTGTATCACTAAATAAATTTACCGTTTGCGAAACCATTACAATATATTTACCAATCTCTTCACGATTCATGCATGCATAATCTATTCCATTTAGATATACAGCACCACTTGCAGGATAGATAAACTTCATTAACATTGACGCAATCGTACTCTTACCACAACCTGATAATCCAACGAGTGCAGTTGTCTTTGATTTTTCGATTTTAATATTTACATGATGTAATACTTCTTTTCTACCTTCGTAAGAGAAAGATACATCTTTTAGTACAATACCATCTTGGTATGGTATCGGTTGTTTTTCTTGCTTGATTTCTGTTGTCTTTACCGCAAGTATTTCTTCAGCACGGCTTGCGGCAGAAACAGCTGTAAGTGCATCATGCGTTGCGGACATTAGTTGACGAATTGATCCAAAGTAGCTATATCCTAACAACAAAATCATTAACACAGTGCTAAGTTCCATTGTTTGATTTGATAAGTTGCTAACTGCGATTAGTACACATACAAATAATGTGATATAGATGATTCCTTCCGTCACTAAAAATGATGTGAAGTTTACCTTCATAAATTCATTGATTTGGTGATTGAGATACTCTGCTTTCCCCTAAGACTTCCGCATGTTTATCAGATTGGTCAAACAACTTCAATGTGGAAAGACCTCGAATACTATCCAAGTAATAGCCCGTCATATCTTCTAGCGAAACCCAATATGACTTTCTTAACTTTTCAATACGGTATCGAAATACATTATGTAATGGTAGTAAAACAAAGGATACGATTAACAGTATGCATGCAATCAAGAAAGAACTAGGATAAATTTTAGTAAACAAGTAAATTGGCGCAATCACGCTGAATAACAAACTTGGTAAATAAACACTGTAATATACTTGCATTTGTTCTACGCCATCAACTGCTGAAGTAATTGCGGAATTAGGACCTATCTTTTCAATGTACCCTGCATCTAATGACATTGTTTTTGCAAATAACTTCTGACGTATTGATGAACGCGCTGCTGCTTGAGCACGATACTCTAATTCTCCCTGTATGAATTGAAATACAAATATCAATACAGATACGACAAGAATCTGAATCACCACATTTCGTATTTCATCATGCGTAAATGTTGGATTCATCATATTTCCCAAGAAATAGGAAATACGTGTCGCAAAGCTAGTTATCATCACAAGTGAACAAACACGTATTACAACAAGTGAAAGGATCCAACCCCAAAGACCTTTCGTCATCTTTAACAATGTTTTATCTAGTAATAACATTCAGCCTCCTTATCTACTTAAAAAAGGAATCTTTCATAGATCCCTCATAGAAAAACTATTTAGCAGCCTCAAATACTTTACGCACTTGTTCCTTGCATTCGTCATATTTCTCAAATAAATGCGCCTCATAGATTTTCTGATCGCCAATCCACATACATGGAACTGCGTGATAATCATACTTTTCAATGATTTCAGGATGTTCATTTTCCTCAATCATGTCAATTTCAATATTTTTATATTCTGGATTCTCTGCTCTTAATTCTTCAATTGCTTTGTTTGCGTTCTTGCAATAAGGACAAGAATTTAGATGGAAATAAGTAATTTTCTTCATAGTATTCACCTCTACGCTTCTATTTTACTATTTTTCACTCATTTTTATACTGAAATGCTTTTAGTTTGTATTGCGTTCAATGCGATTGCGACTCGTCTTAGAGAAAATAATCATCTGTGCCTTATATAAACCAGAATAACCAGAAACAATATAACTAATTGCGACCGCAATCAATAAAAATGAGCTTGCTTGAAAGTTAAATAATTCAAAACCAATTAACAATGAAGTGATTGGACAGTTTGTAACTCCACAGAATACCGCAACCATACCAACCTCAGCCCATAGACCCGCAGGCAGTCCAAATATTGTACCAAATGCGCTACCAAGAGTTGCCCCAATAATCAAAGAAGGAATGATTTCACCACCCTTGTATCCTGCAGATAATGTTATTGCAGTAAAGAGAATCTTTAGTAAGAATGCATAGATTGGAACATCTCCACTTAGCGAACGTTCGATCATTTGTGGACCAACACCATTGTAATCTTGATTACCAACCAACAGTGTCAATACGATAATGATACAAGCACCTACTATTGCACGAACATATGCATTTTCAATCATCGCAAAAATATGATGTGTCTTATGTAAACTAAAGACGAATAGACGACTGACAAGTCCAGCCAATAGTGATAAACCAATCACCGCAATCGTTGTGATTGCGTCCAAATTAGGGAACTGTACCAATATGATTCATTGGCTCTACTAAGTTCATCGCGATAGCTACACTATGTCCAACTAGTGATGCGATAGCACATGGAAGTAATGCCGCATATTGCATATATCCTACGTGTACTACTTCTAATGGTAAGATAGCTGCTGTTAAAGGTGTACCAAATAGAGCCGAGAAACAGCCAGACATACCAGCCATAATCAATGTCTTTTTGTCTTCTTCCTTTAAACGTAGTGTCTTTGATATAAAACTACCAACGCTACCACCAATCTGTAGCGCTGCCCCTTCACGTCCCGCAGATCCACCAAATAAATGTGTAATAACAGAAGAAATGAAGATTAGTGGTCCAATACGAACTGGTAAATGTGGCTCAGAATGTATTGAATTAATTACCAAATCTGTTCCAGCATCCTTATATTTCGCCAGTTTGTACAGCAGCACAATAACAATACCACCGATAGGCAAGAAATATACGAGCCATGGATGGTTGACTCTTAGTTGTGTAACGTAATTTACACTAAATGTAAATAATGTACCAAGAACACCTGCACCTAGGCCTGCGATTGCCGCATATATGAGGATACGTATAAAGTCTATGCTCTGTTTTAAATCTATCTTTTTTTCATTTGTATTTATCATATCTTACTTCCCCTTGCGTACCATACTATAACAGATTTATTTTTGGATTGTAAAACCGTATTAATGATACAACTAATCTATCAAAAAGTACGCATGACTTGAAGTTCATACATACTCTTTCATTTATTTTTCTTGTAAGGCACTTACAATTTCATCTGCGACATACTTTCCAGACATAAATGCCCATGCAAGTCCTGCTCCTCCTGGCATCTTTTCGCCAAATACATTTCCTGCAATACTACCTGCCGCAAATACATTTAACGTTGAGGCACCACTACCATCTAGAATATTTAAATGGTTATCCACCTTTAAACCACCTGTTGTCTCATAGCGATATTTATTTAGTGGAATAATGCATGTTGGTTTATCTGGTTCAATCTTGCCCATTGTATTCGTACTAGAAGCTTCAATTTCTAAGTTATGGTAGTTGATTGTTTGTACTATCTTCTGTGCATCTAAGTCAGCTGAAAGTGCAGCCTCACTTAATGTTTCTCCACTAAAATGGAACGATACCATACATGGACTGTAGATATTTTACATCAGCCTTAGAGATAGTGGCTGTTGTAAGTAATTTCTTCTTCCATTCTTCATAGACATCTTCATTCATTACAAGATAGGAAGTCGCATTATTCTGATTGTGAATCGATTCAGAGATTTGATTATACGGCTCTGTCTCATCGATGAAACGCTCTCCACTATTGTTGACTAACACAACACCTTTTTCAAGAACAGACTTTGTCGCAAGATATGTATCCAATGTAATATCACGTACACTATATCCCAAATAGTTATATACCACTGAACCATCTTCTATCTGATACGGATGTTCAGCATCTCTTGCAAGTGCTAACGCATCTCCTGTATTTGTCTTAAGACCTAGATAATTTGAATTACGATCACGCTCAGGAATCAAATTCAAATTTCCTGCAGAAGTTCCTGTTGCTAGAACAACATACTTTGATGTTGTCTCAATAATATCACCATTAGACTTCTTCGCTCTTACACCAATAACCTTACCACTTTCATCATAACGCAAGCCAATAATACCTGCATTGGTATAAACACTAGAACCAGAAACCTTCACTTCTTTCTGTAGTAAGTCGTCAATTTCCCCACTCGATTCATCATACATCATGACAGATTTTAAGGATAAACCATCTGTAGGTACATACCCTATCTTTTTATCAAATGTAATTCCTAGAATCTTTGATTGCCAATCTACAGTTTCACCTATCTGATCTTCAAATAATTGACTTAATGTTGGACTATTTGTTTGATTACTATACGCTGTGATATCCTCTGCCAATGTACTTGCAGTATCAACACCCTCTAGATTTGCCTTTGTGGATCCTGCAACAATTTGTCCACTATTGGCATAGTAGCGTAATGAACCACCAATCTCGCTATCTTTCTCAATTAGAGCTTGTCTTATATCCTTTCTCCTGCAGACGTAACACTGTGGCGATACCTGCTGACCACCACCGACAACCGTCACATCCGATTCTTCTTCAATAACCTTCTCTTTGTTTTTTCCAGTACAGTCTTTCTGCCACTCCTCTACATTTCCATTGGCAGCTGTTATCGCATTGCCGATCGCTTCTAGTACTGCTTTTGAAGTCTGTGTTGCGCCTGTAGATACATCTACATTTAAAGATTGATCATCGATTACATATTCAGGTATCTTAGTTAACGCCGCATCAGATACTCCATCTGTCTCCTGTTCATCCGTCACAATTACATTTGTTAACATCCCATTACGGAAGGATGCAGATACTGTTACATAACCATTGTAACCAGTTCCAATTCCTGTATAGTTCCCATCATTTACTGTATGTGTAGATACCGAATCTTTTTTTACTGTACAGCCAAAGACTCCAACAGCCAAAAATAGAGCCATGCCTGTTTTACAGATTTTATTTTCTATATTCATAGAGTTATTATATCATCTATTGTTTTTAGTGAAATATGTGATTGAACACATCATTTGTTCAGATAAAGTTCACATAGCGTTCTTATTTTCTTAACATATTCACTTTATAGTATTAACTGTAAACAGAAAGGAGGACATAGAACAAAGTTACTAAAGAGTAGCTAGAATGCAGTACAGTAATTAAATTATTTCTTAAATTCATAAATTCCCCAATTTATAAATAATAATAAGATTTACTTAACCATCGGCTCCCCACCGATGGTTATTTTATGTATAATACGATTTAAGGAGACCAACTATGAAATATCCTAAATTTATAAAACAAGGCGATACAATCGGCATTTGTGCACCAAGTTCAGGTGTTGGAAAATTTATACAGAAATATAAGCGTTCAATCGATAACCTGCATGCGTATGGTTATCAAACAAAAGAAACTGCATCTGTACGCAATGAAACTGAACCAAGTAATACTTCAATCATTCGTGCAAAAGAAGTTGAAGAACTCTTACTCGATCAAGATGTAGATTTGATGATGGCCGCAACCGGAGGTGACTTCTTGTTTGATATCCTTCCTCATTTAAACCCATCTATCATGCAAGAAAATCCAAAGTGGATTATGGGTGCTTCTGATCCAACTGGGCTTGTATATCCAATTACAACAAAGTACGATATCGCAACACTCTATGGAGAAAACGCTAGTGATTACTACGCAACCCCTACTCCAGATTATTTAGAGAGAAATCTTGCGATACTAAAAGGTGATTTAGTTGTACAACACAACTATCCACGACGTATGGAACAGCCACCATTCTTCAGTGATGATATTATCTATGATAAAGATAGTATCTGGAAATCTACTTCAAATACAATCGATGTAGAAGGTAGATGTATCGGTGGCTGTATCGATGTATTGAAAGATTTAATTGGTACACCATATGATGGCACATTAGAGTTTATTGAACGCTATCGTAATGATGGTATCATTTGGTACTTCGATAACTTTGCAATGAATAGTGAAACACTCTACCGCACCCTTTTACAGATGAAGTATATAGGCTGGTTTCAAACAACAAAGCAATCATGATTGGCAGAACCTGTTTTGAATCTAATAGTACTGGATTAAGTTATGAAGGCGCAATTAAACATGCATTACAAGATATACCAGTTATCTATGATGCGGATATTGGTCATACTGTACCACACATCACAATGATCAATGGTGCCATGTTGCATTTGCATTACAAAGATGGTCAAGCATCACTACAATTTGAACTAAAACAATAGGGCATTCACCCTATTATTTTTTATGCATAAATATTTAAGATATTTGGTAAGTCAGCTGTTGTAATAATTCCGATAGGTTTTTCACTAGGTTTTCCTGATTCAGTAATTAGGATTGCTAGTAGCGTAATACCTTCATCTCTTGCCTTATCGAAATATCGCAACACAACATCCACATTGTTACTCTTCGAAGTAAATACAACTCTAGAGTTCTTTGTAGAGGAGATAATATCTGATACGACTGTATTATCTGTTCTTCCTTGCATCGCAACTTTCGCAATTTCATCTAACGTAATCATTCCCACAAAATTTTGTCCCTTATATACAGGAATCTTAGAGGTGTCCATTTCTTGCATGAGTTGAAACGCATCGCGAATACTTGTATCAATATGCACTGTTTTAACAGGCATGCTTGCATACTTTAGAATATCATGTGGCTCCGTTAATAACTTTGCGATACGTTCAATATCCTCGGTTACACTATCGCATGGTTCTGCGATAATCTCTTTTTCACTACCACGAATATGTACGATTGCGTTACGCAATTCATTATACTCACGTAAAGATTGTTGGTTGATTGCGATGACTCTACTTCGATTTGCACATCGCGCAACCAGTTGTGAGAATGGAATATATTTTGGCTGTTCTGCTAGTTCTGCTAATTTCTTCTCACATTGTGCATAGGCATTTAAAAATCTCTCTGCGTTTGTCATTAATCTATCCCTCTTTATTTGATTTTGCCTTCTAAAGCTTCTAAGGCACTATCTGCACTCATGTGATTGAGTATCATCTTCATTAGTGTTTCCATTTCTGAATCTTCACTGTAATCTGCTTTCACCAGGTAGTTTGCACGTTCTTCACGAATGAGCTTTTCCGCAATCTTTTTTGCCTTTGCGGATTTCTCATTATATACCGCAATCGAACGACCACCATACTCTTTTACAAGACGCATACATGGTACATCCGTTAAACCATCCGCAACATAAACCATCTTTGTTAATGGGATTGGACGTAGTTTTGGATCAATATAAGTATTTAGGTCTTCTGAATCATTTTCATCTAGGACTTGTTTATTGATACGGAATATATACTGTGTCTTTGTCGTATAGTTTACGATTTGTGCTGGCCATCTCGCAAATCCATTTTCATCGTAGAAATAACTACATGCATAAATATGTTTAAATTCATCTGCAACCGTTACATTTTCAATGATTTCCTTCATACCGCTTGAGATAATGTAATGTTCTACTTCAAGACCTAATTTCTTCCCATATTTATTAATACGCTTAAACCAAGTATCTACGCCATTATACAAAACAATGCCCTTTCCTACGCCTTCAAATTGTTGTTTCGTAAGTGGCTGCCCCATCTCTTCAAACTTCTTCTGCAATAGATATAGATACGCACTAATCGCATCCATATTATGTTCATGAGCTAAAGAAGTTACTTCCTTCCAGAAATCTTTTGGGTTTTCATAGCCTAGAGAAGGAATTAAGCTATATTCCTGCATGTCTTTTCCACACAGTGTTTTATCAAAATCATATAAAATCGCTATTTTTGTCATGTGATTATTATACCACGCACCATTCTTCAAAGAATATTAGATAAATGAAAAAGACAGGCTACTTTACCAGTTCCTGTCTATTGTATTTAGATTGCTAAGAGCTTTAGAATTGCGGCTACATAGATTTCTGCTTGTAGCAGTAATTCATTAATCTCAACATATTCATTTGCGTCATGGATATGATAATCCTTACCTTGGAATGCGCATCCAAATGCGATTGTATTATCAATTCCCTTTGCGTATGTTCCACCACCTAATGTGATTGGTTGTGCATCCTTATCTCCTGTTACCTCACGGTATGCAGAACATAATGCACTTACAAGTGGAGAATCAATTGGGAAGAATAATGGTTCATGTGTATGAAGTACTTCAATCACACCATTTTCATCTTCCAGATGTCCCTCCATTAACTTAAGTACCTTACGTGATGTTAAAGTAACTGGGAAACGGATATCAATAGAACCTTCAATGACACCATCCTGCATAGAGATTACACCATTGTTTGTGTTAACGCTCCATATTCATCAGAACAGTTTGCTCCAAAGCCACTACCATCAGTCGCTAGACCAAAGTGCTTGCAATAGAAGTCAACGAATCCATCCTGGAAACCAGACTGCTTTAGACCATCCATCAGATAGGATAATGCATTCTTTCCAAGTTCAGGTAAACTTGCATGTGCCGCGATTCCCTGAACAGAAATCTTAACGTCATTTTCACCAATGTTCTCAATGCTAAATTCAAGATTTTCGTTATTGAAATAATCTTCTAGTGTCTTACGAGAGAAACTATTTTTATCAATAACCACATAGCAGTTGCGACAAACGATATTCTTTGCACTACCACCTTGGATATCCTTGATCGTTGTATGTTTAGATAGGTAACGCATAGAAATCATGCCCTTTTCACCATGTACACCTGGGAAGTCACCATCAGGTGTAAATCCATAATCTACAGATCCTTCTTTTTCAACATAGTGTTTTAGGCACTTGGATCCAGTTTCTTCATTGTACCGAAGATTAAACGAATTCTCTTTGTAAGTGGAACGTTCATGTCCTTGATTACCTTTAATGCAATCATGCTGGCAACCATCGCACCTTTATCATCACTTACACCACGTCCATATAGAACGCCATCTTTTTCTACCATTTCAAATGGATCTGTATTCCATCCATCTTTTACATTGGCAGGAACAACGTCTAAATGTCCGATAATACCAATCAGTTTTTCCCCTGAACCGATTTCCGCATAACCAATATAGTTATCCAAATTCACTGTATGAAAACCATCTGCCTTCATCATCTCTAATGCTGTTTCTAAAGCAACCTTAGGTCCTTTACCAAACGGTGCATCTGGTTCTGGTGTTCCTTCTACACTATTAATTGATACAAGCTTTCCTAATCTTTTTAAAAGTTCTTCCTTATATCCATATACCATAGATTTTACATCCATGATTCCACCTCCGTAATTCTAATATGTACTATTTTATTACAGATTGATATTTAATCCAACCGGACAATGATCGGAGCCTTCGGTCTCATCAAATATCAATGCATCTTGTACATTTGCTAGTAGACGCTGACTCACCAAGAAGTAGTCAATCCGCCAACCAACATTTCTTTCACGTGCTTTCATACGATAACTCCACCAAGAAAACTTCTGTGTATCTGGATAGAGTTCTCTAAATGTATCACTAAAACCTGATCCTAATAGTTTGGTCATCGCTGCACGTTCTTCATCTGAGAAACCAGGATTCTTATGGTTAGTCGCTGGATTCTTCAAGTCAATTTCTTCATGCGCTACGTTTAAGTCACCAGTATAGATAACTGGTTTTTTCTTATCTAATTCCATTAGATGCTTACGTAACATCTCCTCCCATTCAATACGATATGGTAGACGTAATAAGCCATCTTTAGAGTTTGGTACATATGCACATACAAAATAGAAATCTGGATATTCAAGGGTAATGACTCTACCTTCTTTGGTATCGTCACCTTCGATTTCATAAGTTACACTGAGTGGTTCATGTTTTGTATAGATTAGTGTTCCAGAATATCCTTTTCTTTCTGCACTGTTCATATACATATGGTAACCTTCGAACTTCATCGCATCTTCAAGTTGATCTGGCTGCATCTTCGTTTCCTGTAATGCAAAGAAATCTGCGTCCTGTTCACGGAAGAAGTCCGCAAAACCCTTCTTCATCGCGGCTCTTAAGCCGTTTACATTCCAAGAGATAAATTTCATGCGCGTGTAATCTTTCCAGTTGCCTTCTTTAAGAAGCTCTTTTCCTTACCACTAAGAAGTGGTCCAATCTTTTCCCAAATCATCTTGTGATATGCATTGATCCAATCAATTTCTTCATCGCTGAGATACTGTGTATCAATCGCATCACGATCGTATGGTACATATGTAATATCTTCGAAGGATAAGAATTGTCCATAGAAATTCTTTTCTTCCTTTTGAACGATCATTTCATTTTCAATACGAATGCCTAACTTATGTGGTAAATATACACCTGGTTCATCTGTAACAACCATACCTTCTTGGAGAACAACTGCCTTACCATTTACTGGCATACCCCAACGGATACCATGTGGACCTTCATGTACTGCTAATACATGACCTACACCATGACCTGTACCACACTGATAATCAATGCAATCATTCCATAAAGGATTTCTTGCAAGAATATCTAGGTTATTACCTGTTGTACCATACAAGAACTTTGCATGCAGTAAATCAAGATGTCCCTTTAATACCTTTGTATATAACTTCTTTTCTTCTGCAGTTAAACCACCTAATGCAATGGTTCTTGTAATATCTGTTGTACCATCCTTGTATGTTCCACCAGAGTCAACAAGCAAGAAACCTCTTGCCTTCACTGCAGCATGTTTTTCTTCTGTTGCAGTGTAGTGCATCATTGCGGCATTTTCTTGATATGCACAAATTGTTTCAAAAGATGGTTCGATATAATCCTTCTGTTCTGCACGTAATGCATATAAATGATCTTGTGCAGTCACTTCTGTCATCTTACCTTTTCCAACAGTATTCTTTACCCAATAGATGAACTTCACCATCGCAACTGCATCCTTTACGTGTGCGTTACGAGTGTTCTTAATTTCTGTCTTATTCTTGATTGCACGGAAATAAGCAACTGGTGAAATCGCATCATAGATTTCATTACCTACTAATGCTTTATACAGATTGGAATTGAGATGTCCCATATCTGCCCAAATCTTCTTTCCTTCTAATTTCTGTAAGTCCTTCATTAACGCATTGTAAGGACGTACTGTTACCTTATTATCCTTGAAGTACTTCGCAACTTTCGCATTGATCTTCTTTGCGTCTACATAATAGTAGAGTTTCTTATTTGTGATTGCAGCGAATGCATAGCTAACTGGTGTACATGCAATATCATTACCACGAATATTCAATAACCAGCATGGATCTTCTAATGCTGTCAATAAGATTACATCACAGTTAGCAGCCTTCATTGCTTCTCTTGTACGTGCAATTCTCTCAGAAGCCTCTTCTCCTGTATACTTCTTAGGAAGTACATATAATTCTTCCGTTGGCATTGTAGGTCTTTCCTTACCCCAAACCATGCCAACAAGATCTTCTGTTGTATATAACTTCGCATTCTTTTCTTTTAAAGCTTTTGTTAGATGTAAGTAATTTCTAGCAGAAACCACTGCACCATCAAAACCTAACACACCATTCTTTGGTGTATTCGCAATCAAGAAGTCGATTGGATTTGGTACACCTTCTTGACGCAGTCTCATTAGTGTTACACCAGTTCCCTGAAGTTCATTTTCAGCCTGTGTAAAGAATCTGCCATCCGTCCAAAGACCTGCGAAATCCTTTGTGATAATTGTGCATCCAGCTTCACCACTGAAACCAGACATGTATGATTTACACTTAAAATAATCAGCTGTATATTCGTCAGAAAGATGGTCATCCTCATTTGGAATATAATATACATCAATCTTACGCTCAGCCATCAAAGCTCTTAACTTTTTGATTCTATCCTGTATCATAATTTAATCACCTCGTTATAATTATACTCAATATTTGTCAAACAAAAAAACAAATCCGCATCAATTCCATGCTTTTTTTGTTAGATAATACTAACCAAAATTATGAAATAACCCTTTCATTCAAAATATGAAATAACATTTGTATTGTTAATATATACAAAAACTAGTTTTTATATGCGATAAGAATGGTATAATTCTTTACGGAGGAACAAAATTATGGAGAAGAAAAAGGATTGGGCTGGTATCATCTTCGGTACAATTTGGTTTCTATATGCAGCGGTACTTCTAGCTCTATATTTAACAGGAAATCTAAATGGCAGTTTCAAAGTACCACGTCTTCTACTTGTCATTTACGATACGCTTGGTGTATTGCCAGGATCGATTGTGCAACTAGTAGTCAGTGCCATCATCGTAGTCTTCAGTTTCCGCGGAAGATAATTTGTATCACGAACACATGGATTCCATGTGTTTTCTTTTATCTATCACAGAATTTACATTCCTATTCTGATGATAATTTTGTAAAATATAACAGAGGATATCCATGGAAACAAAGAAACAAACATTTTCGGTCGCAAATCTGTATTTAAACGCAAGTGCTGATACAATCTATCAACACTTAATCAACACAAAAGGAATCGTTACTGTAACGGTTGCTTTAAGCGACCGCAATGTAACTGTAGAATATGACCCAAATATCATTTCCGCAGATAATATCATTGAAAAAATTAAAGCATGTGGATATCATGCATATACACGTGAAATCCCAACTACAGATTTTCTCATCCAACAAGATGCGAAAAATTTAACCAAGCCAAATTACCATATCTTATTTGTCTTTGTGTTCGAAGTCATTCTGTTAACAATACTATGGATATTACATATAACGCCTTGGATTGGATTACTATTCTCTTTTTACTCCTTGTATGTAGGACGCATCATATTCATGCATGCAAAAGAGGAGATTCAAAAGAAGAATCCATCATCCGCAACCATCGGTAGTATTGCGATTGGTATTTCTTTCTTATACGGTACCTTACTCACAATTCAAAATACCGTAAATGTGTACCCATTTATGATTTCAGTGATTACAATTCTTGGTACAAATCTCTATAAAACAAAGTTTCTAAAATACATGCAACAAACATCCACAACATCATTGAACATCAAACAATATATCCCAGAAAATACAGCAGTCTTTAATAAAACCGGCGAAGTAATCGAAGAAACCAGTCAACTCAAAAAGAATCAGATTCTAATTATTCGACCAAATGAAAATATTCCTTGTGATGGCATTGTTGTAGAAGGTTATGCATCTGTGGATGAATCTACATTAACTGGTATACAATCCAATATCACAAAGTCAGAAGGTTCCTACGTGTATGCAGGCACACGTTGCTTGCAAGGCTCTCTTCAGATCAAAGTAGAGAAGATTGGTGAAAAGACTACCCTATTACAATTCGCAAAACTTGCGAAAGAAACAGCGAATGATAAATCATTTGATTCACCATTTAAAAACTTCTCTAAATACCTATTCTTATATTCGATTATTGCGGCTGTCATTTTATTCTTCAGTTGGATTTTAGTTGGTAAATCTTTCTCTATCGCAATCAGTGTTTCAATTGCAGTACTAGCTTCCGTCGCAATGAATGCATTAACAATCTCATCTGAAAAAGAAGTACTAGAAAAAGCCATCTACGCAGCGAAAAATCATGTATTATTCCGTAATGTAGATGCACTAGAAACAGCCGGTAAAGTTGAAACATTATTCCTCGAACAAGACGATATCGTGATTGCCTCAAAGCCTGAAGTAACAGATTTTATTCCACTTGATAAAACCGACTTAAATATCATACGCTATATTGCATATACGCTATCCAACAAACGACATGATAGTTTCTCTAGAGCGATTACACGTTACTTAAAATCACAGAAGATTTCCGCTGTAAATCTAAGTGTTCTGACAAATTTCCAAAAGACACATCAAAGCGATACAATTCAAAATACCTATCAGTTATGTAATGTTCATGATTTATCTTATACAGATATCATTAACCCTACCACAAGACAAAAGATTGATGAACTTGTAGAGCAAGGAAAGAAAGTATTTATCCTAATTGGTGAAGAACAAATACTCGGTTTAATCGCAACCCAAAAACCAATTGTTCCAAATAGTTCACAAGCCATTCATTCGCTCAAAGAAATAACAGATGTACATTTATTTGCACGTGGAAATGATGAAGAAATTCAATATATCCAAAACAATTTCAACATTAAAAACATTCATGCAAATTTAGATATGAACGAAAAAGAAAATCTGATAAAATCATGCTCGCATGACTCTATCAGTATGTATGCTAATGCCGATGGATCTATTTCCTCATCTACCGCTGATGTGAATGTTCAATTTGGTATTAGCCAGAATTTAGATTCTGAAGATAACGATATTATATTAACTCGTAAACGTTTAAGTGATTTAGTTTTCGCAATCCAGATATCCGCAAAACTAAATCAACAGATTCAATTTAAACAGATTGCAATCATTGCATACCATGTACTAGCTGTCATAATATTTGGCTTTATTACGCCAATCTTCTTCGCCATTCCACTTCCAGTATTCCTACCATGTATCACTTCCATCTATGTCATTCGATTCTTATTCCAATCGCATAAATAAGACAAACTCATAAAGAATCAATGACATAAGTTTCTATACAGTCATAGCATTTTAAAAGCAGTACATAACACCAAAATGCTTAAATGTACTGCTTTTAATATATATTTAAACAAATAACTATATATACTTATTCTCATTCATGCATGTATTTTTATATAGTTATTTCTTATAACAACTACTTCTGATAGTTTATTTATATAAAAACAATTTAACTATCTAATGACTCCATCAGTTCTTCAACACTATCGAAAAGGACCATTGAAATTTTTTCTCTTTGTGGCATCTTCCATTGCCGCATGTGTCTCTATATTTGGCTCTTCGATTCTCACATCAAATGGTAGTCCATGATGTTGTAATGCTTGTCGATAGAAAATTCCAGTAGCAGTACTCATATCAAGCCCCTAAAGATTTGAATAACTTCGTTGCCTGTACTTTAATATCCTGATCGATTCGCAGTGTCATATTTTCTTTATTTGCCATTAATTTCACTCCTTTCATTTATAATTCATATTACAATGCAATGCAAATAAATATTATGAACCATAAATGAACATTGCCACATAGACATAACAAAAAGGCCTCGATTAAACCCTGCTGTTTCAATCCAACGGTTTGTTTTTGCGAGACCTTTCTTGATGCTATAGATTTACTGCATTATCTTTTTGCGATACTTCGCTACTGAAATACGGATTTCAGAATAATTTGTTTTTTTCACAAATGATTATTTATATTCTATTTTTAAATTGTCCATTGGTCTGTCCTCAACTTTTCTTGAGAAACATTTCATTTAACGATTTTTGTTAAATGTTGGAGCGTAAACTGTAATTGAGTAACACTTCCTTCATGAGCTTGTACCTCCTTATCCTTTCTTCTAGGGTACTTCTCTTTGCACCTTTACTATAGCATCCGCTTTTAAATTTAATAGTCTTACAATTAAAATTTTTTTGTTCTATAATATTATTGTTGGTCCGATAAGGACCATTTCTTATTTCCAGGAGGTCATAAAATGATACAAGATATCTACCCACACGTTTATAAGAATGCGTTTCAAACAGGTGTTACGCCTGCCGATGATGATATTATCTTCTCTTTTGAAGAAGACCAAGTCTTAATGAAAGACGAACATCACTTTTATCGCTATCATGAAATTTCCCAGGAAAGTAGTTGTTATTATCTATTTTCTATCGACGATATCAAATTCTTCCTCGCTGACTTAACAAGTCTTGATCATATTAAGGTATCCTTCCGTGCGATGCGTACCTTTGAAAATCAAATGTTAGGTTTTGCGGCGATTACAGCCTGGCAGCTGTATCGTTGGATTCAAGATAATAAATATTGTGGTAAGTGTGGACATCCAATGGACTTTGATCAAAAAGAAAGAGCGATGCGTTGTCCACATTGCTCAAATATCGTATATCCTAAGATTTCACCTGCTGTTATCGTTGGTATTACCAATGACAAAGGTCAGATTCTCGTAACGAAGTATGCACATGGTCACTACCAAAGTTACGCACTGGTTGCCGGTTTCTGTGAAATTGGTGAAACAATCGAAGAAACCGTAAAGCGTGAAGTAAAAGAAGAAACAGGTCTAGATGTAACTGATATTCAGTACTATAAATCTCAACCATGGTCCTTCTCATCCACATTACTATTCGGATTTTGGTGTAAAGCACATGGTGATTCTCCTATCCAGATGGATGAAAATGAGTTACGTGTTGCACGGTGGGCAGACCGTGAGGAAGAGATTAACAGTCTAGATAATGCCTCACTTACAACTGAGATGATTCAATATTACAAACAAGGGAAAGTAGTCTAACTACTTTCTTTTCATATCTTCTGGTAATGGTGATTCTAGAATCATCTTCTCTTTGGTAAAGGGTTGTAAGAATTCAATTCTTGCACAATGCAATGCTGGTCGCTTAATCCATTGTGTACTACCACCATACAACGTATCCCCTCAAAGTGGATGACCAATCCCCGCAAAACCAGCACGTATCTGGTGTGTTCTTCCCGTTTGTAAATGTACTTCTATCAGACACTCTGTTTGATACCTTTTCATTACTTCATATTCTGTAATACATTGTTTTCCTCCTTGATTGAAGGATTTTATCATTTTCCCATCTTCCTTCAACAAGGAAAAAATTAGTGTAGCTTTATCTTCTAGTTGTCCTTCAGTGATTGCGTAGTAATGCTTCTGAAGGATTCCATCATTCCTTTGTGCTGTTAATCTTGCGGCAGAGAGTTGATTTTTCGCATAAATCATAATACCTGATACATCTTTATCTAATCGTCCTATTGGACGAATCACAAAGTGCTCATCTTGGTAATAATCTCTTAGAATTGTTCCCATATCATCCGTTAAATGAAGATGACTTGGATGAGATGGTATACCTGCAGGTTTATCCACAATCACAATATCTTCATCTTCATACAAGATGTCTGGTCGTATGACACTTGGATGAAGTGGATATGTTTCTAGATTCAATTCTTCAATCATCAGAATATCTGCTGTATGTACAACTTGGTTGACCATCACAGGTTCTCCATTCAAATACATCTGATATGCCGAGAATTTAAAGCGTGAGATTTCATGACGACTAAAACCCAAAGACGATAAAACGGCCTTTACTGTAAGACCGTTTTGTTTATCTGTAATTTGATAGTGCAGTTCTTTATTCATCTGCCTTAATCATACTACGTAAGTAACTATCAATGAAACCATCAATTTCGCCATCCATGACAGCTTGTACATTGCCTGCTTCATGACCGGTACGCAAGTCTTTTACCATTGTATATGGCGCAAAGACATAGGAACGAATTTGAGAACCCCATTCATTTGCCTTCACTTCACCTCTTACTGCAGCTGCACGCTCTTCATTCTCACGAATTTTGAGTTGTAGTAACTTTGACTTCAACATATTCAAGCACGCTTCACGGTTTTGAATCTGCGAACGCTGCGATTGGCAGAACACAGTAATCCCAGTAGGGATATGTGTCATACGTACAGCGGAGTCTGTCTTATTGATATGCTGACCGCCAGCACCTGAAGCTCGCATTGTGATAATATCTAAATCTTTATCATCAATTTCAATTTCAAGATCATCTTCAAATTCTGGCATGATTTCTACCGACGCAAAGGACGTATGTCTTCTTGCGTTAGAGTCAAATGGTGAAATACGAACCAAACGATGTACTCCACTTTCTGCTTTCAAGTAACCATACGCCATCGGACCTTGGATGAGAACAGAACAGGATTTCATGCCTGCTTCTTCACCTTCCTGATAATCCATTAGTTCAATCTTGAATCCTTTTCTTTCAGCCCAGCGCATATACATGCGATATAACATAGCGGCCCAATCCATTGCTTCTGTTCCACCAGCACCTGGGTGAATTTCTAAAATGGCATTATGATCATCATATGGTCCAGACAATAGAATTTGAATTTCAAACTCTTCAAACTTCTTCATTGTCTCCGCATATTCTTCACTAATGAGTTCATTCATATCTTCATCAAAGGAAGATGATAACTCACTGATTCCTTCGCTTAATTCCGCAAAGGAATCAGTTAAGGAATGGTGTGTTTCAATTAAAGCTTTTAATTGATTACTTTCGCGAATAATTTTTTGCGCTTTCTTCTGGTCATTCCAGAAGTCAGCTTCTGCCATTAAGGCATTATTTTCTGCTAAACGTTTTTCTTTCCCTTCCAAGTCAAAGAGAGTGGCCAAGCGACTCCAATTTTGCTTGGCACTGTGAAACGCTTTGTCTCATCTCATACAATTCCATGGTTACGCCTCCTGTTCAGGTCCGTCTACGACGCGGATATTCATACAGAACGCTACGATTTCACGAGAAATTGTACGCATCATATCTTCAAATAAGTTGAATCCTTCTGTGACATATGCCTGTAGAGGATTACTTTGCGCATAAGAACGTAAACCAATACCATCACGTAACTTCGACATCGTATCGATGTGGTTAGACCAAGCACGGTCAATCATACGTAAGGATACTTCCTTCTCAATTGGTAGTACCTTATCTTTTACTTTTTCAATCTTCTGTTCATAATCAGACCAAGCCTGTTCTAAACAGATATCCACAACATCATTTTCAGTACGTCCCTCGATATCCTCTACACGAACAACACCCTTAAACCCAATACCATCTAAAGCCGCAATGAGTTCATTTAGGTCATGATCTCTAGCTTCACTATTGAAGTGTGCTGCGACAATATCGGAAATAACACGCTTAAACATATCGTGAATGACTGCGTGAACATCATCATTTTCAAGAATGAAATTTCTTGTATCATACATTGTTTCACGCTGTTGACGCATAACATCATCATATTGTAATAACTGCTACGAGCATCGTAGTTTACACCTTCTACACGGCGTTGTGCACCGGAGATAGAACGTGTAACTGTCTTAGACTCGATAACTGTATCACCCAGTTTCGCAAATAACGCTTCCATGTGTTCGGCACCGAAACGTACCATCAGATCATCTTGTACAGATACATAGAAACGTGACATACCTGGGTCTCCTTGACGACCAGAACGTCCACGTAACTGATTATCGATACGTCTAGATTCATGTCTTTCAGAACCTAATACACAAAGACCACCTAACTCACGAACACCTTCGCCAAGCTTAATATCAGTACCACGACCAGCCATGTTTGTCGCAATGGTAACTGCACCCTTCTGACCAGCCTTAGCGATAATATCTGCTTCACGTGCGTTGTTTTTAGCATTCAATACTTCATGTGGAATATGGCGTTCCTTTAAGTATTTAGAAATCAATTCAGAAGTTTCAACCGCGATTGTACCTACAAGAACAGGTTGACCTGCCGCATGACGTTCTACAACCTCATCCACAAGTGCATTGAACTTTGCCTTCTTTGTGCCATATACCGCATCTGGGTAGTCAATACGTGCAACTGGACGATTTGTTGGAATCTCAAATACGTACATGTTGTAAATCTCTAAGAATTCTTCTTCCTCTGTCTTCGCTGTACCAGTCATACCGCAAAGTTTGTTATAGAGACGGAAGAAGTTCTGATATGTAATTGTCGCAAGTGTTGTTGTTTCTTGTTTGATAGAAATACCTTCCTTGGCTTCCACTGCCTGGTGTAAACCATCAGACCATTGTCTTCCCTTCATCAAACGACCAGTATTTGGATCGACGATAACAATCTCATCATTTTCTTCATCCACGACATACTCAATATCTCTTAGCATCACATAGTTAGCCTTTAAAGCCTGATTGATGTGATGCAATAACTGCGTATGCGCAAGATTGAATAAGTTTTCAATACGGAAAGTAGCTTCTGCTTTTGCGGTACCTTTTTCCGTTAGCTGAACTGTACGTGACTTAACATCTAATTCATAATCTTCATCTTTTACCAAACGCTTTACGAAACGGTCAGCCTGTAGATAAAGATTCGCTGTATCTTTTTTACCACCGGAAATAATCAATGGTGTACGAGATTCATCGATTAAAATGGAGTCAACTTCATCGACCATCGCAACATTTAAGCCACGTAATACACGATCTTCAACACGAGTGACCATGTTGTCACGTAGATAATCAAATCCAAGTTCTGAGTTTGTTGTATATGTAATATCACATGCATACGCCGCACGCTTTTGAGCCTTTGTTAATTGGCGAAGATTTAAACCAACTGTTAGGCCTAAGAAACGGTGAATTTCTCCCATCCATGCGGAGTCACGTTCTGATAGGTACTCGTTTACAGTTACAACGTGAACACCCTTGCCTTCTAAGGCATTTAGATATACCGCCATAACAGATGTTAACGTCTTACCTTCACCTGTCTTCATTTCTGCGATATCGCCACCTTGCATAACAGCAGCACCCATGAGCTGAACAGGATATGGAAATTCACCGATTACTCTGCGGCAAGCCTCGCGTGCTGTCGCAAATGCCTCCACAAAGATATCGTCTAAAGTAGCACCTGCAGCGAGTTTTTCTCTCAAATAAGGTGTCATCGCTTTGAGTTCATCATCACTCTTTGCTTTATATTCTTCTTCCAAATCCAAAACTGGCTTGATCTTCTTTTGAATCTGTTTTAACTTACGGGCGTCTTCGTTGAATAATCGACTTAAAAAATTTGCCATAATGCCTCCATATTTTTTATACTAAATAACTATTTTATTATATATTTTCAGCATGTAAAAGGCAATGCAACAAGCACCACCAACACCCTAGAAAGCACCTTATTTCCCGAATATTTTCGGCTTTTTTAGCCATAGATGATTCACACTTACAACATAGATTGCAATCTTACAGTCATAATCTTGTAAACAACGAAGTGCACCCAACAAAGAAGCACCTGTTGTAATCGTATCATCCACCAATAAAACCTTCTTAGGCACATCACAATGTTTCTTTAATGCAATATTATCAACCATCTTCATCCGCTCTTCAACGCTACGATTTTTCTGATCAAAATCATTCACTTTTTCAAAGAGATTTGCCTGTTGTAAAGGAATCGATGAAAACATCTTTTCTAGATGGTGAAACCCACGTTTTGCGATTTTCTCCTTTGAACTTGGTAAATAACAGACAGTATATCCAAAAAATCGAATCATAAACCACCAACGTAATGGATAGAGAAATACTGTTTTCAAAGCTTCATCAAAACATTCCTTGTATTGAACTAATATCTTCGCAAAAGTATCATCATAAACATAACTTGCATATAGCTTATATCCATGAAACTTCATACGAAATCTGACACGATTTAAATTATTACGGCATCTATGACAAAGAGGATCATCATTCTCTAGGATATCAACGAAATCTCCATCTCCTTTTTCCATTCCACACATTAAACAATACATACGTGATTTGCCTGCTCAATCTTTTCTTTGCAAAGTTGTACAAGTTCTGCCTTTTCACTGCACAAAAACAGCACATCTCCTTCTGGTGATGTAAAGCTTCTCCCTGCTCTACCCGCCATTTGAATTAAGCCAGCCTCATCAAATACAGGGTGATTCGCATGCCATACACAAATATCTGCTTTTGGAATTGTGACACCTCTTTCAAGTACTGTTGTCGCAATCATGATACCATTTGTTTCCTGTTTAAATTCATGGATGACAGAATCTCGATTATCACTTTCACTTGTGCATACATAGCACTTCATTAATGTACTAAGAATATATCCGAATCTCTTTGCCGTTTTTATCGTTGGCACAAAGATAATTATAGGATTGCATGCATGTTCGTTTATCCATCGTAACAATACATAAAACAATATTATCGATGGATAAATAAAAAGTCTTGGTACTGGCAAATCATGTCCATGTGGTCTTTTATTTAACACGATATGATGCATTGTACCTTCTTTCACTCTACTTAACAGGTAACTATCTGGTGTCGCTGTTAAGTAGATGACATGACCTATGCACGCATGTTTTGTAATCCCATGTAATACCTCATCTCCACGATACGGAAAAGCATCTGGTTCATCTAATATCAGTAATGAAAATTGCCCTTGGTAGCGATATAACTGGTGAGTAGTACACACACGATTAAATCTCCATCAAGCACATCTGTATGGCCACCACAAACCGCAACAATCTTTGCTTTTGTAAAATAGGTCTGTAATCTTTCTGATAGTTCTAATACTACCTGCCTTCTTGCAATCGCAAAGCAAACTTTTCGATTCTCTTTTAACGCATCCGCAATACTTGCAAGTACCATTTCTGTTTTCCCTGCACCACAAACACATTCTAGTAATACATCCTGTGTACGTATATGCATCTGACACTCTTTCGACACTACTTCTTGAAATTTTGTTAAGGGATACTGCATGGTGTATTCACTACAATCATCATGGATATCTTGGAGCTTTACACTTAAATCTTCCTCTTCAAGTAATAGTCTTCCAAACCCAATACATTTTCGACAATAATAGCCATGGCTACCTTTATAAAAATACATTTTTTTAGCATTCCCACAACGTGGACATTTCATCTTCTCACCTCTACAGTAATATTCACGTTACACCATTTATTTCCACAAAGATTCATAAAGACAACCTACTATGTTAGATTTTATATTTAAATACTATAAAATACGATCTAGTACCATTCATCGTATTATAAAAAAGGATGACTCTATCAGAATGCTACTACTAGCACTCTTTAGTCATCCCTTCAACTTTTCAATCTATTCGTTATTATTTAAGCATTTATTATTGTTTGCTAGAATGAATTCTCTTTACTAAAGTAAATCCAAATCCAGCAAGAGCGATAAATATCGCACCAATATAGATTGGTAAGTGTGAGTTATCACCCGTCTTTGGTGTTAATGTATTTCCAGCCTCAGGTGCATACTTCAACGTAAAGTAATGTTATTGCTTGTTGGATTTGTTGAGTCGGCACCTGATGGCACTTGTTCAGCATCCCACTTTAATGCGAATGTTACAACATTACCTGTTGCCCCATCCGTAGCCTTAGCTGTTAATAATCCTGTCATAGATCCCACAACTGTATAGTTTGTATTTGGGAGAGCTGTACTATTGAAGTGTACACCATCCACCACTACTTCCATTGTGTCTTCCATTCCTAATACTGCATCTTTTAGTTCTGCAAATGTAGTTACTGGGGCAGCTACTGTCATTGTAACTGTAATCATTTTCCCATTGATTGTCTGTGAAGTAATTCTATATTTACCATTATCATGCAGCAGAGATACAGTTGGGTTTGTATCAAAGTCCATTTCATTTGGAAGTGTTAATGTGGCTGTAAATACTGAACTATAGTCTGTTAATGCAATCGTTGTTGGATCAACATTCGCTCTGTTATATGTATTTTCAATTTCATGCATCTGAGATTTAACAGAAGAAACATCTAAAGAACCCGTAAATGCAAGACTTGCATCTTTTGTAGTTTCATATACTGCATTATGCTGTGTTTCACTTCCAACTAGAATATCACCTGGAAGTGTCATTACTTCTTCATAATTTCTTTCTAGAGGTGCAGGGTAGTTGATTGTTAACGCAATAGCACTCGGATTGTTTACACTCGCACCTGTTGCTATTTGTTTACCAACCCACTTCAAGTCAAAGTTGATTGTACTTCCACTAATATTATTCGTAGCATTTGCAGTTAAATTTCCAGTAACTGCACCAATTACTTCATAATTTACTCCGCCTAGAGATCTTGCATCAAAGTGAGCTGATGGAACTTTGATTTTCATATCGTCATCCACAGCGTTTACTGCATTCTTTAAATCTGTAAAGTTTGTAATGTTTGCTGCATTGACAAGTTCAAATGTCACTGTGGCACTCTGTATATCACCAGTTACATTACTAATAACAAATGAACCATTAGCACCTTCTAATGTAGTATTTGATAATGATGGAATTTCTGCAAAACTTAAACCAGTTGGCAATGTGATTGTTGCTGTAAAAGATGTATTTAAGTTTGCTAAACTAATTTGATTCGCTGCTGCGGCATAATTTGCTTCAATAGTTGCCATCTGATCTTTGATTGTCTTTGCATGGAACAAGCCAACAAAGTTCAGATCATCAGTCTTTTGCTTTGTTACTGCATTTTTCGCAGTATCATTATCTATTAATAAATCTGCATCAACATTTACTGTCTCGTTTGAATTTGTAACGGTTGGTTGTTCGAACACATTGCTTGTTGCAAAACTATTCGTTAATGAGATTGTGGCTGTATCAACTTGGAATCTTGTAGGAATACGTAGGAAACTACTTCCTGTATAAAAGCCGAAACTACCTGTACTATTAATCTTTAAGTTCTCATCAATTGCATTTGCAGCAACATATCCATTTGCGCTGATGCTATATGGAATTGTAAGAGTTACTTTTCTATTCTGCGTACCAGCATTCATATCACTTTGATAAAGTGTATTGATACCAGCCCAGTTTTGCTGTGCTAAAGGTAAATCAAAGGTTACTACATTTCCAGTAATAGAATATGTAATTGTAGTCCCTGGAATAATTGCTGATGTACTCGCAGTTGTTGGAGTGCCAATAGTCGCTTCCGTAGGGAATGTAACACTGTATTTGATACTAGCAACTTTTCCACTAGTCCCATCGATATTCCATGGGTATAGATTACCGTAAGTTGTCATATATGGGGCCAATTCTGACATAACATCAGCAATTGGCACGTCTGCAGTCCAAGTACCATTATATGTACCATTATTACTTCCAGTCACTCCACTTACAGTCCCAGAGTTACTTATGTACTGTGCAATTTGTAATGTATTTGCCGCATTAACTACAGTCACATTTGGTAATAACAAACTGACTGAGACCATTAATGTAGTAAGAAGTGACATGATTTTAGTAAACCATTTGTTGTGTAATATGTTTCCTCTCATAAACTATATACCTCCAAATTATTTATCAGTTCATATCTATTATGAAACAAAAATCCAAATAATACTACCTGAGCAAGAAAGTTAATATAAGATTTTACAATCAAAATTTATGTTCATATTCTTTAATTTAGATATGTCTGCTTTTTTTATGTTTTTGTAAAAAATTACCATAAGTAAAGATACAATCATCATCATTGCATATAACAATAGGTTATTGTTTTGATCACTTGTCTTTGGGGTAGATAACGGTGCTTTGTAAACATTTGTAAATACCGCTTCATCCACTACTGTCCCGTCTCCCTTTTCAACACGTTTATCAGCTACAAGCTGTCCAGCAACATCTCGTACATCAAATGTAATTGTGTAGATTGTTGTATCGTAGGTATAATTCTCAATACCATCATTGATTTCAGAAATCAAATATTGATACGTACCGGCTTGTGTGATTTCAAAAGTACCAAATTCAACTTCACCACTTCCAATTACAGTAGATTGCTTTACACCATTTATACTACCATCTGGCATTGGATCGGTTGGATTAACCGCCTTCATCTCAAAATGGAATGTTGATGCGTTCGTTGGATTACCTTCTACAATCTTCTTAACTGGAGGATCAACCACTACAGGTCTTGGTACATAGTTATTGATAATCTTTGTGCCATCATAGTGTACTGTAAAGTCTCTACCATCAATTGTAATTGTATCTCCTTCTTCTACCGTATTACCATTATCATCAAGTTCTTTGAATGTATAAACATTAGCGGCAGAAGTGATTGTGTCTGTTACCGGCAAGTTAGAGAATGTTGCTGTAAATTGATTGTTTTTATCAACTGTCATTTCCTGAAGTTTATTGCCATTCTTATATAAAGCAATCGTTGTAGAAAGTGAATCAATTTCTGACTGTGAAAGGTTTGTCCATTCCTTTGTAATAGTCTTTGTCGTCGTTGCTGGAATCAGTGGTGTAGCTTCTAAAGACTTTTTATTCGTGACTGTAAATCCTTGATCCACATTACCTATTACAGTTGTACTATACCAAGAATTATCAATCTGTATCTTATTAGAACTATCTACTCCAACTTCTTTGACTGTATATTGATAATTAGTACCAGTAGCTGGGTTTAACACCTCGATATTATCAAAGGATACTTCCCAGTTATTGTCCGCTGTAATCTTCTTCTTTTCAACAACTGTTCCATCGCGATATAGTTCAACCTCTACTTCATTTACTGGAGCTGTCAATGTAGTTCCATCATAATTCTTCCATTCTTTTGTAACTTTAACAGAAGAGCTATGATATGTTATGGCAGCAGGTTCAAGTGTCAGTGTTGAACGGTTACCATTAATGTCATAATCTAGCACTGGGGTAATAACATCCATCTTATCGTTATAAGACATAGTCAAGTTATTATCAGCCTTATATGTAACTTCAATTCTTCCACCATCGCCATCGCTTACAGTTGTTTTCGCCACAAGCATTAGCATATTGGCATCTTCTGGATTTGTTACAATATCATAATCACTTGGTTGTGGAGCGTGATTAAGCGTATATGTTTCCTGGCTTTAACTTGATATATTTCACTTCAAAGTTAGGTGTCGATTCTACCGCCTCCAATTTGAGCGGTAATTTATTCGAGCCATCTGGCATGAATGCAGGCCCAAAGTCTGAATTCTCATTGAGCAATGGAATAAATACATTTGCGTAATTAATTGGTTGTCCACTGTTATTTCTGAGTTTGATACGCATAGTTGTCGTATCGCCTTTTTCTAGTACAACCTTTGTATTAGAAGTATTGTTGTAGACAAGCTCTGCTCCTGTCTTCTTATCGATTAGGGAGGAATGTGCATTGACTTCTGCAGCTTGGTTCACCTTTACACCAGTACTCTCAGATAAGGAAACCATTGTCTTACCTGAGTTAACTGCTGTACCAAATACCGCTGTATATTTATCTGTATTCCAGTTGCTACGATCCCACTTTTCTGGTTTAATGATTGCCCCAATCTCATCGAAATCTTTCGTTGTAATACCTAAGAAATCATTAATGTGATATGTCGCAACCTTAACCGTCTTGTCCGCATGAACATCAAACGTCACCTTCATATTCTTGCTAGTAAAGTCAGGTTGATATTGACCTCTTGTCTCATGACCAATATCGATGGAATACTTCCAAACCTTAATCTTCTCACCATCTTTTTCAAACTCACCCACATATGTTGGACTACTTAGTGTTCCTTCTGTTACTTGTAAGTTGGAATATGTAAAGCCCTCAGGCATAATCATATAAATCTCAGGCTCTTGAAGTGGATTCCAATCCCAGTTCGCATCATCAATACGTCCTGATACCGTAAATGACTCTCCACCTAAAATTTGTCTCTCGCTAATAGTACCAACACCATTTTTCACTTCCGGCACCTTTGGCTTTCCTGTTAAGTAATAAGTATCGCCAACTGTTGGTGTTGTACCTGTCGTATAGAATTTTACAGTTGTCTTAACATTTTCGTTCGTTCCTACTTTCCAGCTACCATATACACCATTTGGAATATAAGACCAGCCATAGAATTCCCCATCAGAAATAAACTGATTATTTGGGTCCCATGTATCTAACAGATCACTTTGAGGTCGCACACCATCATATTTTGCAGGAATTGGTCCCAAATCAACTTTGATAGATTTGATAGAATCATCGATATCTAAACCTAACGCAGTATTTGTAATTAAAGCAGAAACCTTATTAGACTTTTTTAAGATGCTTGGGGAAGCTACACCACTAGCACCACTAGCGGATGTCCAATAAATATTTCCATACGTCATGTCAGGGTGATATGGAATTGTTACACCACGAATGATAGCAGTATCCGTCTCATCAATCGTCATTTCAATTGTCTTTGGCTTTGTTGGAATTGCTAATTCATTCTTTATCAGCAAGGAACCTAAACGTACGTTATAAGTATCATATTTTTTATACGCCCAGTTAACTGCTGTATCTGTTAAAGCGTGAGATGTTACTTGCTCTGGATCAACACCGTCAATCATCTTAACTACCATTGTCGAAACATTACTAGATGTACGACCAACATTCGGTGTATCATTCCAAATTGTCTTTTTAAAGTTCTTTAAAACAATATTAAAACTCGATCCATTCGCACGTGTAGAATTTGATGGAACCTTAACATGTGGCACAAATTTCGGAGTTCCAGAATAAGAACCTGGCTCATCCCATTCTAATTTTGTAGTCTTAATACCACCACTTTCGGTTGTGGATATAACTGTGCCATTTCTATGATAGAGTTGTGTCTCTTCAAGAGAAACAAATTCAATATCACTTGGATATTCAATTTCAACAGTTGTCTTACTATTGGCTTCAGTCAAAGATAAACCACCGGTAATTGATGCTGCTAATGATGATGTGGTATCACCTTTACTAATTGTCTCAGAAGATTGATCCGTCCAGAAATTATATCTAAATTCCTCTGTTGACTTTGCATTAAAAGAACGTGAATCTATAGTTGGAGTTGTATCTGTACTTAAACTAACCTGAATTAAATTCGATAAAATTTGGTTTGGATCCTGGTTAGATATGCACTATCAATACTAAAACTGATTTCCCCAGCAGAAGCTACATTTGTTAGGGAAGTCTTTGTCTTATAGATTAATTCACCATTTCTTGCTTGTTCTGACCCTGCAGCAGGATATCCATATGGAGAGGTACCAGTACCAGTTGGCGTCTTTACAAGCTTCTCAAATCCCGTCGCAGTAATTGGTCCTTCTGTAAATGTGGATCCTGGAAGAGTTGTAATATATGCGCCATTCCCAAGATTCAAATGAAAATAGGTATTTGAAAACTGTAAAGAAGACGGAACTACATACTCTATATCTAACGAGTAAATTACCCCTGTTTTAAGTTCAGGGACATCTCCTTGCAATAGATCTGCAACCTGTGCTCCAGTAGATGAATTCTTTACAATTAACTTAGTAAATTGAAAACCGGTTGTATCCTCAGCCCAAACGACTGACTTTCCAGGAATAAAGCCGGCGATTACAATCATAAATGATAATAGAAGCGTAAACACCCTCTGTATTCCCTTCATAAAACGAAAATTGCTATGCATTAATTTCTCCCCCTCAATAATTTCTGCAGCGTTTTACTTTGTACAAGATTATACTAGGTATTGTGATATCCCTCCATCAACGCTACTCGGAAATGTGGATTCACTAACTATTTTTCAAACTAAGTCTAGTAATATCTCGTATTCAAAGGATGTGTTTATAAACAAAACAAATCGTTTTGTTGTCTATATCAATTTTATGTTACATTGTCTTGGATTGAAAACAAATGTTGTTTCAATTTTTAGTAAACTTTTTGTCATTTTCGTTATTAATTTGTCTTTATTTTTTTCTTCTATTATCTTCCAATCCTTCTCTGTAATAAAAGATAGGTCCTCGAATTGTAATATACTTCTTAGGACCTACCTTTTATGATTCTATCCCTTTCGATTGTGAATTAGTCAATTACTGCACGAGCAGCTGCCTCTTTGTAATACTTAAATTCTGTAAATACTTCACCCTTGTATGGATTTTTCTTTGTCTTCATACAAGTGCGGATAATGTAGATGATTGCGATAAGGTTTACTACAAGTGCCAATCCACTAACAATCGTCATCATTGTTGGATTTGCATTTGCACTTCCACCTGCTACGATACCATTTAATGTTCCATCTGCGTATAATGCTGGTAATGTAACCCATGGGAATGCCTTTGTGCCATCAGCCAATATTTCTTGGAATAATGGGAATACCTGTGCAAACATACACCAAATGCATAAAGTATTTGCTCTATTCTGAATCCATCCGCCCTTATTCCATAACAATGCAGGAATTGTAGGTGAAAGTAAGAGCGCAACACCACAGAACCAAGTGTGTGTTGGTAAGCAGTTGTATGTATATGCGAAATTCCATACATCATAAATTAAGATATACACCCAAATCATATCTGGCCATACCATATCCTTCTCATCCTTAGAAGAATATACAGCCCACCAACCTGTCATACAGAAGATATTGATTAAACCAGCTAATCCATTAAATACATTGTGCCAACCACCATATAACCAAACACCTTCAGAAGATAGCCACCACTTATACCATCCGTTAATCGCTGATTCAAAGTCACTCGCTACTGCAATCAAGATATTAATTGCGACAATCGCAAATGGGAATGCACGGAACCAGTGCTGCTTTCCAATACCCCATTTGTATTTGATCATCATAAATCCAATACACCCAGTTAGTGATGCATATAACTTTGCGTAATGGAACCAACCATTCATGTATAAATATGTCTGATTGTGCAATGCCCACTCTGCACCCATTCTAGCTGATACATAAATTGCGATAAAATAAACTGTTAAAATTAATGGTAAAACAAAAAACATCAAGATACCGCCAAACTTTGTTCGACGAGAAAACTCATTCAACAAGATTAAACTCGCAAGTACCCCTAACATTGCGACCCATTGATATATGGCCGTATCCCCGCTAATGTGAAATAACATACTGTCCTCCCCTTTTTATGTTCTCACTCAATCAATTATGCATGTATATAACATGTGATTAATTTCACTATATATTTTATATAACATTGATTTATTAGACAATGCTAACTAAAAATATTTCTTTTATTATTTTGACAAATATAAAAATTGGATAAAAAATCTATCCAATTTTTTATTTCATATCTTCTGGTGTTGTGATTTTATAATTCGAGTATTTTCCCTCAACGACTGCTACTCTTACATCAGAATACTTCTCCACCAAGGAAGCATCATCCGTACCAACAAAATGATCATTCATTGCTTTATGCATGCATGTAAGTAATAATTCTGTTTTAAATGCTTGCGGTGTTTGTGCACACTGCAATGTACTTCTCTCATAGGTCTCGACAACATAACCATTTTGAACATGCTTTACTGTATCCTTGCATGGAACGCATAATAAAGCTGCTTTCTCTGTTTCCATTATCTTTTTTATCTTTTCCAGTGATTCTTCATCCAAGAATGGTCTAGCGCCATCATGAACCAAAACAATATCCGCTAGCACCGCACGTAGTCCATTATAAACACTATCCTGTCGTGTCTTTCCACCACTAGCGAATACAATCCTACCATCTTTTCTTCCCTGCTCCTTCTCAAAGTGTTCTGCACAATCTGTTACCAGAACAATTTGCACACAATCACTATCATTTAAAAACACAGAAAGTGTTTTATCCAAAATAGTTGTACCATCCGATAGTTTTGCGTAAACCTTATTATATCCAAGCTTCATTCTTGTTCCACTACCTGCCGCAACGATTAGAGCACTGTATTGCATAACTATCTCCCTCTTTTTTCATATATTAAAACACAATCGAGTGTCATACGCATCAATAATATGTATAATAATCAAAAAAGGAGACACCATGCGCTATAACGGAATTATTTTTGACTTCAATGGCACCCTATTCTTTGATACAGATATCCATATTCAGGCTTGGGATACCATCGCAATGAAAGTCATTGGAAAGCATATGACAAAAGAAACACTTATTCAAATACTGGGGCCTAGCCAATGTGGATTTAATTCAACGTATGACAAATAACACACTTTCCAAAGAAGAATGCGAGCGTTTGTCCACCGAAAAAGAAGCACTATATCGTGAGTATGTAAAAAGTAATCCTAACGCTTCACTTGCCCCTGGTGTCATTGAATTCTTTCAATATCTCAAACAAAACAATATTCCATTTACAATCGCCTCTGCATCTATCAAAGAAAATATTGATTTCTACGTATCTCAATTTCACTTAGACCAATGGATTAATCCCGATACAATCGTCTACGATGATGGTACATATACGAATAAATACGAAATGTATCTAGAAGCCATGAAACGTCTTCACGTAAAAAACCCTGTCATTATCTTTGAAGATTCAATCAACGGTGTCCTAGCCGCAAAGAAAGCTAACGCAAAAGTCATAGCTATCGCTAGTGATTCTTTAAAGGCACATAATCTTCCATTCTTATCTGCTACGATTAATGACTTCCAAGGTATTGTTGAACTACTTGAAACCGTACTAGAATAATCTCATTAGTAAATATAAAGAAAAAGATCTCTAATTGAGATCTTAGCCAAACACTGCACCTAGTAATCCATAGGATACAAGTGTCATAATGACTGCGGCCATTGCAACTCCAATCAAAATTGATAGGGTTGCTTTTTTTAAGTCCATTTCAAACAAAGCCGCAATTAAACATCCGGTCCAAGCACCTGTTCCAGGTAATGGAATACCTACAAATAGTGCCAAACCCCAGAATCCATACTTATCAATTTTCGGTTTATTCTTAATCGCCTTCTGTTCCAGCCATTCAGCAATCTTTGATAAGTGGTGTGTAGATAACCAATGAATTAATTTCTTAATGCCGAATAAAATAAATGGTATCGGTAAAATATTCCCAATCACGCACCAGAATACTGCCTCCCACATAGGAATCCCTAGCATCTTGGCAAGTAATAATCCACCACGTTCTTCAATGAGTGGTAATACACTAACTAAAAAGATTGATAATTTTGGTGATAAGAACTTCCCAACAGTCCCTGCCCACCAGATAATAAAACCTTCCATGCAAAACCTCCGCATATCCTTGCTAACTTTACCATAGACCACTATTCATCACAATTCCACTAAGAGAAAATCATAAAACCCAACGAAATGCTCAAGTGAAAGTAAAATTTCATGTTGAGCAATAAAACTGAAGTAATTTATTATGAGAGAAATTGGTTTAAAATCTTACAGTATTATTTTATAGAAAAGTTCATTAAACCATCAGCATATCTTTCTACTGTCTCATAGACTACAATATCAGGATTTTGTGATTCTAAATCTTCATACGAATATGTACTTTTATGTCTTAAGTAACTCTCGTTAAACTGACTACCAAGATATGGAGCTAGAGCAGTAGAGAACGAATCTCTAATAACATAGAGTTTTCTTGAATCTGCACCTACAGCCTTATAAATAAGTGCTCCACTAAAATCTGACGCAAGATTCTCTACATTGTGATCATTGTAACCCTTAACAGTATATTCGTAATCGGTATCTTTAAAATATTGTGTTAAGCCCAACATTGAAGCTAAGTCACCGGAAGTATTTTTCCCTCTAACGATACTAATACTCGAATCAGTAATATCAGGAAACTCTACCCCAAGTTCATCAAATAATGCTTTTGCGCCAATATATGCACCAATGTTATTCCAATGCGAATCTGTTTTATACCAAATATTCTCTTGAATTTTTGTTTTTGCAGCCATTAATTCTGCATATGGATATATAACTCTTAAGTCAGTATTCTCTTTTAAATAGTTATAAATTTGTAAAGCACGATAGTTTTCGGCTGGTTTCCCATATTTATCTGGCATATATTCACTAAACACTCTCTCCTTATTAGGAGCGATATAGATTACAAATTCTTTTCCCTGACTAGATAAATAATCCCTCTGTGCAACACAGTTCTTTGCAAGTGCCTTCAATTCCTCTTCGCTATATAAGTCCTTCCCTTGATAATTTGCAAGAGGATTGCCATCATCTGTTCTTGTATAGAAAAGATAATTATCTTTCCCTATTGTGACAGATGGATTTGAAGAGGTTTTAAAGAAGTAATAATCAATAAATGAATTCATTGTGATTAAGCTATTCCTGAATTGAAGATTATCATTAAAATATGCTGTATACTCATCAAAAAAACGACCTATAATTGTCCAGTGTTAGAGTAGGCTTTGAAGCCAATTTACGATTTTCATAATTTTTTTGAATCAATAAATTTCTCAGAAAAGAACCATATTCCTTTCGAACAGCAGATTATAACAAAAAAATGCACATAATATTATAATCCGACCAAGTTTTCTTTCTTTCATTTCTTCACTCCTAAAACTGAAAATAAATAAATGGATTATAAGTTCCACTCGCAACAGAACCTAAACATACAATCAATATGAAGACACAATATAAAGCTTCAACTGTTGATCCACTCCATTTTTTCTTTATACTTTTTGGCACAATACTTTGTATGATCCCCATGCCAAAAACTGCGCAAATAAAGATAAAGACTGTTTTGCTATCTAAATAGCTTAACGCCCCGATTACATTCCCATGATAGTGCCATGGCATCAACATTCTAGCAATATATCTAAGTCCAGATAAAGTATCAGTCGCTCTAAACATAACCCAACCAATCGTAACTACAAAGAAAGTTGCAATGATTGATAGTATCTTCGATTTGTCCAAAATCTTCTTAAACCCAGCTCTTTCTAAGATGGTAAAGAATCCATGATATAACCCCCATATTATGAAGGATAAATCTGCACCATGCCATAAACCCGTAAAAAAGAAGACTGCTACAAGATTCAAATATGTTCTAATGACACCTTTTCGGTTACCACCTAATGGAATATATAAGTATTCTCTAAACCACGAGCCAAGAGAAATATGCCATCTTCTCCAGAATTCCGTAATGGAGCCTGAAAGATATGGATAATTAAAATTTTCTAGGATATTAAATCCAAACATTTTTCCTAATCCGATTGCCATATCAGAATATCCAGAGAAGTCATAATAGATTTGGAATGTATATGCAAAAGCACCTAACCATGCAACTACACTACTAATTGTACCAATTTCATTCGCATATATCGTATCCACAAGTGAGCCTAAAACATTCGAAATAATTACCTTTTTTCCAAGACCATAAATAAATCTTTTAAAACCATCAGAAACCTCATCCCATCGAATCGATCTTTGTTCAATTTGTTTATTTATATCTCTATACTTAACAATTGGTCCAGCAATTAATTGTGGAAAGAATGAAATATATAGAGCAACATTCACAGGGTTATTTGATGCCTCAGTGTCTCCGCGATATACATCAACAATATATGAGATTGCTTGGAAAGTGAAAAACGAAATTCCAATAGGAAGTGATATTTTTGGTATTGGGAATAAATTACTACCTACCGCAAAATTAATTATCTTCACAAAAAAACCAGCATATTTAAAATAACCTAAAATAGAAAGGTCTATAATTATGCCTCCAGCAAGTATTAATTTTTCTAGAAGTATTGCAAGTTTTATCAATTAGTAGCCCAAAAAAACCAATTCACTAAAAATAGAAAAAAATCATTAGCAATACAAGATATGGTTCTCCCCATTCATAAAAATATAAGGCTAGCTATCAATAAAAGATAATTAGAATACTCCTTTTTTTATAAAAATAATTGCTGATAAATACGATTGGCAAAAAAAGCCAATAAGAATATAGCGGAACTGAATACCATTGAAGTCTCCTCTCTGCACATCATTTTTTTGTTTGATGAATCATTCTGGATTATATCATAATTACCAGCATAAATTTATCTATGTTTACTTAAGGGAAGAACAAATTTTTTTAAAAAAATAAAAAAACATGTTGACACTAGGTACTGTGGTTGATATTATATTAAAGCATTCGATGAAGTTGGGCCTGTAGCTCAGGTGGCTAGAGCGCACCCCTGATAAGGGTGAGGTCGCTGGTTCAAGTCCATTCAGGCCCACCATTTTCGGTAAACTCATCGAATTGATATACATGGGGTTATAGCTCAGCTGGGAGAGCACCTGCTTTGCAAGCAGGGGGTCAGGAGTTCGATCCTCCTTAGCTCCACTTATCTAAAAATACCGTAGAAATACGGTATTTTTATTTATTGCTAATAATAAACTAAAAGCAGATTTCACGTGTGCATGAAATCTGCTTTATTTTTTATTCTGGCTTTGCTAATACAAATAATGCATCGCGTTCATAGTCTTCGTTTCCTTCTTCTGCGAAGAAATCATACATAGACCAGTTATAGTAGAAACGTTCAGCACCATAAATAAAGTAACCATCTTGATTGTGATCAGTTGTATCATATGGGTCCGCCATGATTATTACATCATCTTGTGTTGTTTCTGTTCCCATATCATCATAGCCGATTACCACTTGCCAATGTCCACCCCATTCAATCCAACAAACCATAATTGGATGTCCTGCTTGAATTTCTTCCTTAAAACGTGATAGAGGAAAAACCTCATGTGGGTCCTCTCCAACATGGTCATAATTGGATTCAACAGAGAATCCACCGACACCCTTAAACATTTCTACGGCTTGTTTTACCGATGTAGGTCCTGGATTCAAACCATTAGAACGTAGCTTTGCAAGATCCTCTTCACCTAGATTTCCTCTTTTACCATAGAAATCCATTACCATTAAGGCCGACGCTACACCACAGCTCCACTCACTTGATTGTTGAATTGTTTTAAACTTCGGTAAAATTGAAAGTGAGCCATTACTTGTCATATTGTAATAATCTAAAGATGTAAAATAAGGACTTCCTTTGTGGTCACCTGCACGTTCCACAGAATCTGAACCAGCTTCTGGATCTAGGTCTTCATTGTCCTCAATCTTCATTTCATCAGTGTAATTACCAGTTGTGTTTGCTGCAGTCTCTTTTACAGATGTTGCTTTGTTTGTGCATGCAGTCATAAGCAGCGCAAGTAAAACTAAATAAAACTTTTTCATTTTTCCCCTTCCCGGTCCCCAACAAAAAAGGCAGTATCAACCAATACCACCTGTATGTATTCAATTCGTCACACACTTATCTATAAAAGATTACTACAGGCACAGAGTTGATTGCTCAATATGCGGGAAATCCCGATTAATCAGGCAGTCCTTCTGCCCTGCTGCATCCACGATGCAGTCCCTGCTTCTTCAACAGGTCTTCGGCATTTGACCCGGCCGTCCGTGTAGCCTCAGCTTTTAATAAGCGGTCAAGCGTGACATATTTATCACATTGATAGTTTACAAAAAGCAACATATAAAAACAAGTACATTTTGCGAAATTTTGTATCATGCATAAAAAAAGATTCACTACTTACTCGTAATGAATCTTTTTGTAATTACTCTTTATAAAGCTGCTTTTACTTGCTCGTAAACACCTTCACCATCTAACTTATATTTAGCCATTAACTTGTTAGCATCTCCAGATTCAGCATATGTATCTTGGATGCCAATACGATGAATCTTCTTAGGGCACTTATCTGCAGCAATTTCACAGATGAGTCCACCTAAACCACCAATGACATTGTGCTCTTCAGCAGTGAATACTACATCATACTTCGCTAGCAATTCAGCAATCTGTTCTTCATTACATGGCTTGATAGCACATACATCTACTACAGCCACTTCCTTACCTTCTGCACTTAATTTTTCAGCTGCCTTTAATGCAGATTGAACCATCAAGCCACAAGCAAAGATAACAGCATCCTTACCTTCACGAACAACATGAGGCTTACTGAAATCGAATACTGTATCTTCTGTGTATACATCTTCAACAGAAGAACGGCCTAGTCTTACATAACATGGTGTATTTGTAGAAGCGACATGTCGAATAACTGCCTTTGTCTGTGCAGCATCACATGGTACATATACTTCCATGCCTGGCACAACACGCATTAATGCGATATCTTCGATTGCTTGGTGAGAAACACCATCTTCACCTACAGTAATACCTGCATGTGTTCCACACACCTTAACGTTTAAGTGAGGGTATGCAACACTATTACGAATCTGTTCCCAAGCTCTACCTGTGCAGAACATGGAGAATGAAGATGCGAATGGAATAAATCCACTTGTCGCAAAACCAGCCGCATGACCAATCATATCAGATTCCGCAATACCCATATTGAAGAATCTCTCAGGTGCTACTTTTTTCGCATTTGCTGTCTTAGTGCTTCCTGATAAGTCCGCATCTAATACTACAATCTTTTTATTTTCAGCGACTAATTCAGCTAACGCTTCACCATACGCTTCTCTTGTTGCCTTACCCATGACTACTCTGCCTCCAATTCTGCCATTGCTGCTTCAAATTGCTCTTGGTTAGGAGCCTTTCCATGCCATCCAGCATTATTCTCCATAAAGGAAACACCCTTACCCTTAACAGTACGAGCAATGATTGCTGTAGGCTTTCCCTTTACCGTCTTTGCTTCCGCAAAAAGCAGCTTTTAATTCTTCCATATTATGTCCATCTACACAAATTACATGGAATCCAAATGCCGCAAACTTCTGATCTAATGGTTCCGGTCCAATAACATCAGATGTCTTACCATCAATTTGTAATCCATTTACGTCAACAATGGCACAAAGATTATCATTCTTATAATGAGCAGCAGCCATAGCAGCTTCCCAAATTTCACCCTCTTCTGTTTCACCATCACCGATTAAGCAATAAATACGGTGGTCATTCCCAGCCAATTTATTTGCTAATGCCATTCCATCAGCCACCGCAAAACCTTGACCTAATGAACCAGTAGACATATCTACACCTGTTACATAGTTCATGTTTGGATGTCCCTGTAACTTAGAATCAATTAAACGGAATGTCTTTAATTCTTCTTCTGCTAAAATACCCTTTTCAGCTAATACAGCATATAAGAGTGGTGATACATGTCCCTTCGATAATACGAAACGATCACGATCGATTCCACCAGCATTTCCCTTATTGATATCCATTACATCAAAATAAAGCACTGTAAGAATATCTGTTGCGCCTAATGATCCTCCTGGGTGTCCAGATTGTGCCCCATACACTTGTCTTAAAATATTCTTACGAATATTCTTAGCGTGTAATTTTAAATCTTCAATTACCATTATATGGCCTCCTGTTTTTTATTCTGTTTTTATATTAACATGTTCATAATAGATACTAAAAGTTCTTTTTCCCTAACATTTATCCAGAGGAAAAAGAAAGTATTCATTTATATGGAATATCGTTCATAAAATATTCCATTTCTCATTATTTTTTTTTATACTATTTCTATGAAGGTACTTATATGAAAAAAACAGTTTATTACAAGAAATATCCATCCATGCATTCACAGAATTCAAATTAGGTAGTGCTGAATATCCAGATTCTAATACTGGTTGTACTGTCATATTAAGTGAATCAGGATACACTACGGGAATTGATATCCGTGGAGGTGCCCCTGCATCTAGAGAAAGTGGACTATTAAATCCACTCGCAGCCAATGATGGAGTACATGCGATTGTACTATCTGGGGGTAGTGCATTTGGTCTTGATACAGCAAGTGGCGTTATGAAATTCTTAGCAGAAAAGAATATTGGATTTCCTACTGCTGCAGGTGTTGTACCAATTGTATGTGCTTCATGTTTATTTGATTTAAACGGAAACCCAACTCAGAAATATCCTGACGCAAACCTTGGCTATCAAGCCTGTGAAAATGCATATCAAGGAATCTTCGAAGAAGGAAAACATGGCGTTGGAACTGGTGCTACTATCGGAAAGATATATGGTCCTAAACAATCATCCCCTTCCGCTCTAGCAACCTATGCTGTACAACTAGGAGATTTGAAAGTGGGCGCTATTGTTGCAGTAAATGCTGTCGGTAATATCTATGATCCAACAAGCGGTAATACTCTCTCGGGTATTCGCAATTTGAAAGATGGAGGTTTTATTGATGCAGAAGAGGCACTATACACAGCTATCTTAGGTCGTGACCTATTTCATCAAAACACAACCATCGGCGCTATCATCACCAATGCAAAACTAGATAAAACTGCACTCACTAAAGTTGCAGGCATGGCACACGATGGATATGCGCGTGTTATCAAACCAGTACACACTACATTTGATGGAGATTCCATCTATGCAATGAGTTCTAGCACTATACCAGCAGACATCAATGTCGTAGGTACAATCGCTGCATATGTCATGGAAAAAGCAATTTTAAAAACAGTCGATTTCAATGAATCGTTAGGAGTATAGCAATTATGAATGAACGTCTGCAGAAACAAATGAATTTCATCTTAGAAATCGATAAAGAAAAGAATATCTTCCGTCAGACTCATTTAACCAATCATGGACGAAATGAGAATGACGCAGAACATGCATGGCACATGGCTATCATGGCCTATCTTTTAAAGGAACATGCAAATGAAAAGATTGATGTCGCTAAAACAATGATGATGTGTCTTATACATGACATTGTTGAAATTGATGCAGGTGATACCTACGCATACGATACAGAAGGTCTCAAGACACAAAAGGCAAGAGAAGACCTTGCCAAAGAAAGAATCTATTCAATTCTACCAGATGACCAAAAGAATGAGCTCATCACACTATTTGACGAGTTTGAAGCTAATGAAACTCCAGAAGCACGTTTTGCACATGCAATGGATAACTTCCAACCACTCCTATTAAACAATTCAAATGACGGTGGTGACTGGAAGGAACACCAAGTCACTGCTGAAAAAGTATATGGTCGTCAATCAAAAACAAAACTAGGTTCAGAAACTATCTATGAAGTGACAGATCAAATCCTTCAAAACCATATCAAAAAAGGTAATCTAAAATAACCTGCATGCATGCAAAAAGTCTCCGTAAGCCTGGCAAATCCCAACAGAGACTTTTTTGGTTGTTAGGTTGTTAATTAATACTTCTTTCTTGCCATATAGATTCCAACACCAGCAAGAACTGCAAACGATAGAGCAGAGAGATCAATTGGTGCAACAGGATGATTTGTGCTCTCCTGTATTTCCGCCATCTCTAAATTATGTTCTACCGTTGGTGCTGAAAATTGAATAGGAAATACTTCTTCGATTTTTTCTTCAAGCGGTTCTTCAACTGCTGATTCCACTTCAGGTTCTGTAGGTTCTACTAGTCCGGTATTTGTCTCATTCTTTTTCCCATAGAATTTTTCATAGATTTCTTCTGACATTGTACCAGTTCTTCCGTCAATCCCCTGTAAAGCAAGTATCTGTAGAGCAAGATCGCACTGAATTTGATTATAATAATCCTCTTTTTGTTTCAGTTCTTCATAAGAAGACAGGATAGAATCATACTCTGATTTTGCTATAAAGTAATTTTCTTCAGCAGCAGCTAATTCAGCTTCAGTACGTTCAGTATTATATCTTTCTAGCTCTGCAGCTGACTGTTTTACTGCATCTTGCCTTTCCTGAATCACACTTTCGTCTAAATTTTCTGCAATTGCTTCTTCCAACGCCTTCTCATTCTTTCTATGTTCTTCTTCGACCATAGACTTAAGATTGGCATTATGAGAATAGTTATTGGCTACCTTTGCCTCGTTTAATGCGGTCTCAGCAGTTGTGAGCTGAATTAATGCCTGTTGTAATGATTCCTCTGTTGCACGATATGAACCGAAGTTTTCATAAGCAATCTTACTAATTGCATTAATTTGTTCTACTAGCGCATCGATTTCTGCTTGCACTTCGCTAGAGTAGACCGGTTCTTGTCTCCTGCTATCTTCTGGTTCTTCTGCATATACATTTACTGTTTTCGCAGAAATTGCGGTGATTACTACTGCTGCAAGTAAAGATTTCAATAGTTTATTCATACATTTCCCTCCCCTATTTTTCGAAAAGATAAATAAACCTCGTCACTAATGTGAATCTTGATATGCTATACGTAAAAACAACCAAAACAGTATTTTGTGAATGAGAAAAAACTGCCAGATTTTTTACTCTAAGACTATTTTAGCAATTAATACGTACAATGATTTGTGTGTAACTTGAAGGGTCTTACAAGCACTTCTTACTTCACCCAAATCGTATCACCAATTATATTTTTTTGCAATATGATTTTGTATAAATTTAAAGTGATTTTTTTATTATAAAACAACTGAATTTTCTCTTAAGCTTTTTTTATAAAGTGTAAGAAAAGAGAATCCCCAATATTCGAGAATTCTCTTCAATCTTTTTAAGCAGATTTAACTCTCTTCTTTAATACAATTACACCAATTACTATTGTAGAGAGAAGTACACATGTATACATCCAGATATTTGTATTATCTGATGTCTTTGGAGTAACTTTTCGTGGAGTTGGGTTCTTTGTTGTGTTGGTTATGTAATGATTAATGCCATCATCTACATCGGCGTGATTCTCAATTACCTGACCATCTACATTATCATCAACCTTGACATTGAATTGGAACGTCACACTGTCACCAGCATCTAAATCAACTTTCTGCCAACGTAGTGTTTTTGTTGACGGGTCATAAACACCAGCTTCGTTTGCTGTTCCATCTACATATTGTGTATGCATAGGGATTGTATCACTTACAACCACAGTACGCTTTTCACCAGTTGTATTTTGATAGGTGATTGTATAAGTTAAAATCTGTCCAGCCTTTACAGGTTGATTATTAATACTTCTATCTAATCTTCCTTCTTCATGAACATCCTTTGTCGGTGGTGTTGGAGTAGGGTTTTTTGTTGTATTTGTTGTAAATGTATTGTCACCAGATTTAACTGTCGCGGTATTTTCTATCACAGCACCATTTACATCTTCATTTACTTTAACCTTGAAACGGAATACAACTTCCGCATCAGCAGCCAATGCATTCTTTGTAAAGTTAATGTTCTTGTTATTGCATCATATGAACCTGCAGGAGAAGCAGAACCATCTACATACGTTGTATTTTCAGGGATAATATCTGTCATGGTTACATCACGTTGTGATGTCGTTGTATTTTTATATTTGATGGAATATTCTAATTCATCCCCTGGTTTAACAGGTTTATTATCAATACTTGTTGTTGGATCTGCAGCGAACGCTACATCTTTAACTGGTGATTCATAAGGTTCAATCACCCATACACCAATAAAGTGTGCATCCTTATTATTGATTACTTCTTGTTGCTTATCATATCCTCTAAATACCCAGTTTCCTTCAAGTACACTCACTTTTGTGACATTTCCTTTTGGAGTATCTGGAGTTACTGTAGTGCCATTAGGAATATTATGGACATCATCTGGTAATAAAACCTTCACTTCAGTTGGTAGTTCTTTTCCAGGAGTGCCACTAATATATTCATGAGTCTTGTTATAGAGAACCTTAGTTTCCACCTCGTTAGAAGGAGTAATTATATTATCAACTGTTTGCGTTACTTTGTTTTTAATTGCAGTTCCGTTATCTACAATCTTTTCATTTGTCTTAACTTTGAAGACAATCTCAAACTTCTTGCCACTATTCGCTTTTCCTAAGTGCTTTTTATCAATATGAATAGTTACTTTCTGTCCATTCTTTTCAACAGTATAATCATCATTTTCTGTCAAAGTCTGTCCAGCAAGTTTTACAGTAGCACTCTGGAAATCTAATCTTTCATCAAATTCATCGGTCATGCTCATTTTACTTAAAGAACCAATGACATTTTTTCCTGCAGTAGGGATTGTATATTCTGTTGTATATATGAGTTCTTCCCCAATTTTAGCAGGAACTTCTGCTTTATCTACTTGCTTTGTTGGTTCTGGAGCTTTTGCTTCCGCAAAGAATCCAAATAGTCCACCACAAATTGCTGTTGTTGTATATTCAAATGCATCTTGTTATCTGTTGAACGTACTGCAAATCCAGATGCGTTGTACTCAGCATCTCCACTTGTTCCTCTACCATCTGATGGTTCCCAAGTTGTTTTATCTCCATTGGTTGTACGTGTAAGATAGTTAGCATTATTCATAACAATCTTATCCACAGAATTATTGATATCATAAATTGAGAATGCTTCTTTACGACTACCTTTAACGACATCGATATCTGATGGCAACATCACCATCTTAATGTCACATGGAGTACCGTCCTGATATTTAAACTCTGTAGTTACATCCGCATCAAATGCATATGCACCTTCCAAATTATGCGTAATATTTGGATGTGTTGGATAGATGTAATCCATAATTTGAATAGACTTTGTACCCCAATTTTCATCAACTGTTAAAAATGGGAGAACTGTCTTATTTGGATCGTTATACTCACTATTTCTCGCAAGGAGAGTTGTATTTACTTTATTGACAGTCACAAAAACATCTACATTCTTCCCATACAAAGTACCTGCATTGGAGAATTTCAATTTAAGTGGTTCATTGAATGTTTCTGCAGTATTATTTTTATCAACCTTCAATGAAATACTGTTGCCTGTTTCCATGTTCCATTTGGATCAACAATATCTTTCACGACTGAAGATGATTGTGAAATAATCTCCATGTTTTCTTGTGTGAGTGAGAACTGGTACAACTCTAGTTTTGATAAATCTGTATCATCCTTCACCTCATCAAGCGCAGCTACGTGTAATGTAGAAATTGATGATATTGCCAGTAATATGGTTATTAATGTCACCTGTAAATATTTCCATAGCTTCTTCAACATCTTACCCCTCCAAGCTAAATATATATAATCTATATTATTATAATTCATTTACTAAGAAAAATTTCTCTTTTTTTGTAAAAATCAAAAAAAGAAAGAATGTATATTTCTATATCATTCTGTCTTTCATTTTACATATTTTATTCTGATATTACACTAGATTGTATTTTCATTAATGTAGAAACTGTTTGTTCAGAGATGTTCAGCATCATTGCATTGAAGCGATTGAAGCCCTCTTCACGATATGCGTCAATTGGTTTCACATTCGCATAACTACGTAGACGAACACTCGTCTTTAAATGTTCCATCACATCCACATGGTGAATCCACTCACGATCAAGAATCTGTAAGAAGATAAACTTTACCATTCGCTGTAGTTCTTCTTGTGGGAGCTCTGCAGTCTGTTTATGGTAGACATCTATAATTGCATTTGTAATCTCCTCTTGTGATCCTCTGTGGATTGTCTCTGCATACTGTTTACCATCAATTTCTAAACTGTTTAAATATTGTGCAAGTTTCTCCTTTGCATCATTCTTATTTGGAATCTGATAATATCCTTCAATTGCAGCAGATACATTCTCTTTCACAAGTTCATAAACGAGCGGTTCCATATCCTCAAGATCAAGTACCTTATCTCGTTGGTCATAGATCAAATGACGTTGTGCCATTAATACATCGTCATATTCAAGTGTATTTTTACGTGTATCAAAGTGTAGACCTTCTGCTCTTTCTTGCGTGCGGTCAATGAGCGCTCTCATCTTATTGATATTTTCTTTATCATGTTCAAAGCGTTCAATCATACCTTCGCTTTCATCTGTATGATATTCCACAATCAAATCATCATCCATGGAACAATAGAATCTAGAGAAGCCTGGATCACCTTGACGGCCAGAACGTCCACGTAACTGATTATCAATGCGCTTTGCTTCATGACGTTCACTACCAAGTACTGCAAGACCACCAAGCTGTGCAACACCTTCGCCAAGCTTAATATCAGTACCACGACCAGCCATATTCGTCGCAACTGTTACCGCAAACTTTTGTCCTGCCTTCGCAATAATCTCAGCTTCATTTTCATCATTTTTTGCATTCAATACATGATGAGGAATATTCTGTTTCTTTAACATTTCGCTGAGTGCTTCATTGATACCGATAGATAATGTACCGATTAAGACTGGCTGTCCCTTTTCATACAGTTCTTTTGTATGTTTAACAATTGCTTCATATTTCATGTCTATCTTTGAATACAAGATCAGGTTCATCAATACGTGCTATAGGTCTATTGGTAGGCACCTCATATACACGCATGTTATAGGTATTCAAGAATTCGTCTTCTTCTGTCTTTGCTGTACCAGTCATACCACTTAACAGGTCGTATAAACGGAAGAAGTTCTGATAAGTAATTGTCGCAAGTGTAATTGTTTCTTGCTTGATACCAACATTTTCTTTAGCTTGAATCGCTTGATGTAATCCATCACTAAATTCACGACCAGCCATCTTTCTACCAGTAAACTGATCAACAAGAATAATTTCATCATCACCCACTACATACTCAACATCCCTAGTCATCAGATAGTTAGCACGCATTGCATTTTGAATATAATGCACTATGCTTGCATGTTCACCATTATAGATGTTTTCAATGCCGAAGGCACGGTCCGCTTTCTTTAAGCCAGCATCCGTTAATACAACAGTACGGTCTTCACGGTCAATCTCAAAATCAACATCTCTCTTGCAACTCTTCGCAAAACGATCAGCCTGAATATACTGCTGGTCTAATACTGGACCAGGACCACTGATAATTAAAGGCGTTCTAGCTTCATCGATTAAGATGGAGTCAACCTCATCCAATACTGCGTAATGCAAACCACGTAAAACACGCTGTTCCTTACGCATTACCATGTTATCTCTTAGATAATCAAAGCCTAGTTCTGAATTTGTTGTATAAGTAATATCACAAGCATATGCTTCTCGCTTCTCACTTTCAGAAAGCGAATGTAAAGTTACATCCTACCGTTAGACCAAGGAATGTATATACACGTCCCATCCATTCCGCATCACGCTTGGCGAGGTACTCATTGACAGTTACAACATGTGCACCCTTACCTGCTAGGGCATGTAAGTAAATTGGCATAACAGCTGTTAATGTCTTACCTTCACCGGTCTTCATCTCCGCAATATCACCTTCATGTAATAGGATGCCACCTAATACCTGAACACGATATGGAAACTCATTTAAAACACGCTTTGCAGCTTCACGAGCATTCGCAAAAGCATCAGGCAGTACATCTTTCAAAGATGCTCCTGCCTGTATTTTTTCTTGTAGTTGTTTTGTTACTTCACGTAACTCATCGTCTGATTTCTGCGCATAAGTCTCTTCTAATTTCAAAACTTTATCTGCGAGTACTTCAGCTTGATGAAAGTGTCTTTTTTCACTATCGAATAGATTTCCAAATAATCCCATCTTCTACCTCTTGCATACGATTAGGCTTAATGCTGGAACACATACATGACTTGATTTAGCTTCTTGGCTATTCCCATTTTCATCAAAGATAACTTGCCACTCCTCATCAAAACGATAGAAGCGATCACCAGTTGATGGATTAATCATGACACGAATCGTTTCTGCATTGCCTTTCGAACCTGCAATATCATAGAACACCGTCTGGTCATCCGCAACCCAAACTTTCACTTTTTCATTAATTTCTAACGCAGTTTTCAGACAGAATTCACTTACCGATCTACGTAAAGCAGTCGCTTTGCGGAAATACTTCACAACTTCTTGGTAATATTCCATTCTTTCCCAATCCATACGGTTAATTTCATCTGGGGCATTATAGGAGTTATGATTATCCTTCTTTGTACCACAGAATTCAAAACCAGCATGTACAAATGGTACACCTTGTGAAACCATCGTAATCGCAATCATCATCTTCTGACGACGAATACGAGTCGCTCTATCTTCATTATTACAACATGCATGCATCTTATCCCATACAGTACTATTATCATGTGTTTCAAAACCATTGATAGACTGATCTGGAGAGAAGAATCTCTTAAAATGAGGTGTATCTAGAACATTTCCTGTTAGTGCTGCCAAGCTAGCAAATGCATTGTTCCAGTTACCAGTCGCATACCCACGTTCATACTTCTCACTCTCACTCGTCTTTCCTTTGATTACATCACGGAAGTAATCATTAAAGTGACCAATATGAGGCATCGCACCTTGGTTATGGATATTTGCCTTTTGTGATCCCTGTAACATTGTTGGCATATCCCAACCTTCTCCATAGATGAGTGCACTAGGGTTATTACGGATTGCTTCATTACGAATCTTATTCATCGTCGCAACATCAATGATACCCATTAAGTCAAAACGGAAACCATCAATGCCATAAATCTGCATTAAATTACGAATCACATAAACTAGGTATCTAGAAGCCATCGGCATCTCTGAGGCAAAATCATTACCACAATAAGAACCGTTAGACATATATCCTTCTTCGTTATAACGGAAATAATAATATGGAACCAAACAATCAAACGCAGTTTCCGCAACATCATACACATGATTAAACACAACATCTAATGTCACACGTAGATGATTGCGGTGAAGACAAGATACAAGTTCCTTAAACTCTTTCATGCGTACATATGGATGGTCTGGATCAGAACTAAAGCTACCCTTTAAAGATAGATATTGACGAGGGTCATATCCCCAGTTGTAGTTAAGTTCAGGTTTAAATCATCAACTGTACTAAAGTCTGTTAATGGCATGAACTGTACATGCGTTACACCCAAGGATTTTATATAGTTTAAACCGGTAGGTAGACCCCTATACTCAGTTCCATCCTCACATAGAGAGCTAAACTTTCCATGTGTTTTTGTCCCTGTAAATGGATGCATCGTCATATCACGAACACTACATTCGTAGATAATCGATTCTGTAGGTGCGATTGGCTCCTCAATCGGATAATTCTTAATCTTATCTAATTCAGACAAATCAATGACAGCACTTGCCTTTGCATTACCATTACAACTATATGCATATGGGTCTAGTGACTTCACTACCTTACCATTACGCTCTACTAAATATGTATATGTCGCATGTTTAAAGTCACCAGGCACCTTTACATACCATGTTCCCATTTCACTAGGCTCCATTGCCCGCAATATCTGAACACCACTGACATCCAAGGATAGTGTTACATTAACAGCTGTTGGTGCCCACACCTTAAACCATGTATGTTCTGGTGAATAATGTGATCCCAAATCATCTTTCTCATATCCATACAAAGCATTGAAGCGTTCACGCTTTACAATGAGTCTAGCAACTAGTGGTGTGTACCTACCATGACTTTCACGCACTTGATAATCCATGCGGAAATTAGGCTCATATAGACCCTTTAGACGATACAAGATAAAACTATCATGTGTCTCAACACCCTCAATTGATAGTTCTTCGATATAACCGCCCATTCCCGTCAATTGGAAACGACTTGATTCACCCTGATAAAAACTGCGATCAATCGTTACTGTTATCTTTCCAAAATCATCTAAATACGCATTAAATATTGACATCTTTATTTCTTACCTCTGTTTCTTCGCTACAAACCAAACAGCCGCAAATGGCGCAAGATTCATCTTCAAAAGATTCTTTCCAGTCTTCTTAGAAGTACGGATTGCCCTTGGATGAACCATACCATTACCGCCATAAATTTGGTCATCTGAGTTCAAGATTTCCTTATAGTATCCACTTTATGGCATCTCTAACTCAAAGTTTTCATATGTTGTATTACTTAAGTTCAATACACATACAAGATATTCATCCTTACTGTTACGATAGAAGGAATATACACTCTGTACATTATTATCCGCATCAATCCACTTAAAGCCATCATAGCTATAATCACCTTCATACAAGCATGCATGTGATAGATATATCTCATTTAACTTCTTAATAAATTGATTAAAGGAATAATGTTTTGGATACTGGAGTAATTCCCAGTCAATCTGACGTGTCTCATCAAATTCACGGAAAGAACCAAGTTCATTCCCCATGAAATTTAACTTCTTACCAGGATGGGCATACATGTATGCATACAAATTCTTTGCTTGTGCAAACTTCGCATCATAGTCACCCCACATACGGTCAATAACAGTATGCTTGCCATGTACATTTTCGTCATGACTAAATGGCATTAAGAACTTCTCACTATAGAAGTATGCCATTGAGAAAGTCAACTTGTGATGATCATAATAACGATAGATAGGGTCTGTTCCATAATACTTCAGCGTATCATTCATCCAACCAAGATCCCACTTATAGTCAAAGCCCAAACCATCCTTTTCTGTAGGTGCTGTTACATTTGGGAAATCGGAGCTATCCTCCGCAATCATCATGACAGTTGGAAATTCCTTATGCATGTAATAGTTCAAACGCTTTACAAAGTATATAGCACCATCATTGGTACCTCTATCACGATTACCAGCCCAATAAATCAGGTTAGAAACCGCATCGATACGGATACCATCCATATGATACATATTCACCCAGAATGCTGCAGAGGACATCAAGAACGAACGTACTTCTTCATTCCATAAATTAAAATTCATCGTACCCCATTCAGAATTCGCATCATATTCATTTGGATATTCATATAACGCTTCGCCATCAAAGTAACGTAATCCAAAATCATCCTTCACAAAGTGAACAGGCACCATGTCAATAATGATACCGATTCCTGCCACATGGCAACGGTCCACAAGCGATTAAACTCCTTAGGATTTCCATAGCGACTTGTTAAGGAATAGTAACCACTAACTTGATATCCCCATGATCCATCAAATGGATACTCACTTAAAGGCATTAACTCAATGTGTGTATAACCATTCTCTTTAATATATGGAATGAGTTCATCCGCTAGCATGTCATACGAATATGGATGTTCCCCATTACGTTTCCATCCACCAACATATAACTCATAGATATTCATTGGCTTATCAAAGTTTAGACTACGGTTATTCAACCACTTCTCATCCGTCCAAGATAACTTGCTTAAATTAACAAGTTTACTTGCTGTATTTGGTCTAGTTTCACTATAGAAAGCAAATGGGTCTGCTTTATATAGAATATTTCCTGTTCTAGTTTGAATCTTATACTTATAAACTTCCCACTCATTTAAAGATGGAACTGTAATTGTCCATACACCCTGGAAGTTCATTCTCTCCATCAAGATTTGGTTCTCATCCCAGTTTGTAAATGATCCAACGACCCATACGTTTTCCGCATGAGGCGCATACACTGTGAAACGTACTCCCTCGTCCACAAAGTGAGCGCCAAACACCTCATATGCATTCAAGGAATGACCCTGATGAAACTCTTCAATGATACGTTCTAAATTCATACGTGATCCTCCGTAACTACGTTACCCTTATTTTAACATTGCCAGTATCGAATGAATACAGATAGATAACGAAAAACGTATAAACTAACGTAGAAAAAAAGATGCAGATATCAACCTGCATCTATCTATCTTCTAATTCTTAGGAGAATAAAGGCTTAAGTACTGCTGCTAACTCATCCTTTTCCTTCTGTGCTTCAGCCAAGTCCTTACCTAAAGTTGTAAAGTATGTCTTAATCTTAGGCTCTGTACCAGAAGGACGAACAACAACCGTAGCTCCATCTTCTAGACCAAAGATAAGTACATTTGCTTTAGGTAAACCTGTCTCTTCAGGCTTGTTATAGTCTGTTAGAGAAACAACCTTACGTCCTGCAAATTCCACCGGAGGATTTGTACGAAGTGTATTCATGATACCAGCCATCTTATCCATACCAGAAAGGCCATCGAACTCATAACTATCAACCTTGTTGAGGAAACGTCCATACTGTGCATAAATTTCTTCTAGACGCTGTTTGATGGAAGAGCCAATACTACGATAGTACGCAGCCATCTCACAAATTAACATTGATCCAACAATCGCATCCTTATCGCGTACATAAGAACCAGCTAAGTAACCATAGCTCTCTTCAAAGCCAAAGATGAAGCGTTCTTCTTCACCATGTGCTTCAAGTTGTGCAATCTGATCACCAATCCACTTGAACCCTGTTAATGTATGACGAAGTTCAACACCATAATGCTTCGCAACCAAATCAGCTAGCGGTGTAGATACGATAGACTTTACAGCCACTGGATTTTTCGGCGTTGTGCCCTTCTCAATACGTCCAGCACAGATGTAATCTAGTAAAAGTACACCCATTTCATTACCAGATACAAGTTCATAAGAACCATCCGGACACTTCATCGCAATTCCTACACGGTCAGCGTCAGGATCAGTTGCCAACATTAAATCGGCACCAACCTTCTTTGCAAGTTCCAAGCCCTTCTCTAAGGCTTCATAAATTTCAGGGTTTGGATAAGGACAGGTTGTAAAGTATCCATTTGGATATTCCTGTTCAGGAACAATCGTAATATCTGTAATACCCATATCACGTAATACATGTGTTACAGGTACAAGACCTGTACCATTTAATGGGGAATACACAAGTTTCAAACCTGCAGTCTTACAAAGATTTGGACGGACTTGTCTAGATTCAATTGCTTGATAAAGTGCTTCCTTGCAATCATCTCCAACAAACTGAATCAAGCCCTTCTCTACACCTTCCGCAAAAGTAATGTATTTCGCACCAGTTAGTACATCTGTCTTTTGAATCTGGTCATATACAATCGCAGCCGCATCATCTGTCATCTGACAACCATCTGGTCCATATGCTTTAAAGCCATTGTATTTTGCAGGATTGTGTGATGCGGTAATCATAATACCCGCATTGCAGTGATAGTATCTTGTCGCAAAGCTCAAAGCAGGTACAGGCATTAGTTCATCATATAAACGAACATGGATACCATTTGCGGCTAGTACTGCAGCCGCATCCTTCGCAAAAGTCCAACCCTTTAAACGACTATCATAACTAATCGCAACAGTCTGTGTACCACCTTGGGTCTTAACCCAATCCGCAACACCCTGTGTTGCTTGACGAACAACCCAGATATTCATACGGTTTGTGCCAGCACCAAGAGTACCTCTTAAACCAGCAGTACCAAACTTCAAAGCTACCGCAAATCTTTCTTTGATTGCTTCATCATCATTTTCAATACTAGCTAATTCTGCATGTAAATCAAAATCGATTAAGTTTGCAGAAAGCCAACGCTTATATTCATCTAAATACATAATTTCTTAGCTCCTTAATCTTATTTTAGCATAATAAAAAAGAAAGATGCCAAAACATCTTTCTCCCCTTATTGTTATCTATTAAGCAATAACTTTGAGCACGTAATACGTCTTCAATTGTCTTAACAGCTGAATCTTCGTCATCACCTTCACAGGAAATTGTAATTTCAGACTGTGTAGGAATTCCAAGTGACATAACACCCATAATAGACTTCATATTCACTGTACGGCCCTTGTATGATACTTTCACTTCACTCTTAAACTTGCTTGCAGCATTTACAGCAACTGTAGCAGGACGTGCATGTAATCCTACTGGGTCAACAACTGTAACAGTAATTTCTTTCATTGGTTTATCCTCCTGATAATTTTTACTTACTATATCTGTATTTTATAACATACTTGTTTCAGATACAAGCGGTTACATATATAGAAGTTGCAATTCGATACAATATTTCTATCTTAGAAATTTACTTATGATATGGCTCGTTATGAAGAATGCGAAAACTACGATAGATTTGTTCTACTACTAGTATTCTACAAAGTTGATGTGGAAAGGTTGCCTTAGAGATACGCCAACGGAAGTCAGCACGTTGAATTAACTCATTGCTTAACCCTAAAGAGCCACCAATCACAAATGTAATCTTACTTCTTGCGCGATTATAACAATCCTGTATTTTATTCGCTAGCGCGATAGAATCGATATCCACACCCGCAAGATCTAGTAAAATCAGATATTCATCATCACGGATATTTTTTAATATCCGCTGCCCTTCTATAAGCTACTTGTTCATTTTCAGCAGCGGAGTTTGTCTCTGGCGCTTTTTCATCCTGCACTTCTATAACGTCAATCTTATCGTAAGGACGGATACGCTTTACATACTCTGCGATACCATCTTTCATCCACTTCTCTTTTACTTTACCGCAGGCAATAATCTTAATCATTGTAAAACCACACCAATCTGCTTACTTTCACCACCTCGGATGATGGATACATTTACCGTATCACCAGCTGAATGCATGTACATTCTCGCAAGCACATCTTGATACGAAGTCATTTCAATCCCATCAATCATAGTGATAATATCTCCAACCTGAAGGTCATCTCCTGTATCTTTCTGTTCAATAACTGTTTGAACATATACACCAGTCTTCATATCAATATTAATGCCCTGTGCACTCTTCTCATATGCAAGCATACTTGAAACATCACGCACCACAACACCTAATGCTCCACGTGTTACTTTACCATTTGTTTTAAGTGCGTTATAAATCAGTTTGATTTCATTAGCAGTTATCGCATATTCCATACGAGAATTACCTTGGAATGGTTGACTCGCAACAACACCAACAAGGGATCCATTTAAATCAATCACTGCACCACCTTCTTGAATCGAAGTGATAGGTGTATCCATTTCTAGCATGGAAGATAGCCAAGTTGTTGTACCATTCATTCGCCAAACCCCAGGTTCAGAGACAATACCACCACTAACAACTGCACTACCAGTCGTTAGGTTTCTACCACTCATCACAACCACATTCGCACCTTGTGCTAAAGCAGTTGTATCTAAAATTGTAAATGGCTTACTTCAAAGTTTGTCGTTACTTGGATAAGCGCAACACCACTTTCACCATCATCACCTATGACAGTAGAACTCACACGTACACCACTATCAAACACAACGTTTGGGCTACCATTCTTTGTTGCCTTTGTAGTTGTTAAAATGTGGACTGTTTCCTTTTCTTTCGCAATGATAATCCCACTATAATAAGAGCCATCACTTTCAACCGTAACCACACTACTTCTACTCTTTTCAATCGCATTAGTGTAGTCAGATGTCGTATAATTTGTACTATTCATATCTTCAAGGGAACTATTGCCTGTATTATTCTTCTGCAGATTCCTAATCAACATCATTGTTAGGACTAGATTCCATACCAATAATAGCGCTAACGCTACCGGCATCAACTTTTTCATCATATATACCCTTTCTAATCATCTCATACTGACCTGCTGCACATACAAGCAGATTTTTATGTAGTAATCCAGAATGATTTTGTAATGCATGTACTGTTGTATCAAGTGCTTTCTTGCGTGTATTTGCTTGTTCACTCAAATGTGCAAGAATAATCATCTTTGTCTTCTCTGTCACGATTTTATCAAGAACAGCTGCACAATCCTCATTGCACAAATGTCCCGTATCACTATAAATTCTTTGTTTGGTAAACTGTGGACGACTCGTTGCCATCAACATCTGTACATCATGATTTGACTCTAACACAATATAGTCCGCATCTTTGATGCGTGGAATATGCTTCTCATTGATATAGCCAGTATCCGTAATATATACAAGTTTTTCAACTCCATTTTCAACGATATATCCAACTGTATTTAACGCATCATGCGATAACGCAATTGGCGTAAAGCGTAAGGTTTCAATTGTAAAAGAAGACCCTGGTTTTACGTAGAAAGTATCAATCTTTGGTATTTCAATTGGAGAATAGATTGGTAGTGAGGCAAAATGCTTAATTTGCGAGATATGATCAGAATGATTATGTGTAATCAACACCGCATCTAAATCATCCACTGATATCTGTAATTCTTTTAGGTGCTCAAATAAATATCTCTTTGTTGTACCACAATCAATCATAACTTTTGTAGTACCATCTACAATTACAAAACTATTTCCTTTTGAGCCACTCGCCATTAGAGCAAAGTCCATCATTAGTCTAAACCCTCACAATCCATTAATGCAGAACATGCATTCACTGACTTACCATTCTGCAATAAGCTAAATGTCACATGTGGTCCTGTCGCTTTTCCAGTCATACCAATCTTACCAATAACATCGCCTTTTCTTACAACTGTATCAACTTCCAGTGTACATGGTAAGTATAGATGACCATACACGCTCTGATAGCCATTGTGGTGGTCAATAATGACGTAGTTTCCTAGTTCATCTGTATAACCCTTTTCTTTGATGACCCCAGTATCGGCAGCCATAACATTGCCCCATCGATTATATCGATTGATAAAATCAATCGACTCAAATCCTGCATAACAACCATATTCACAGATAATTTCAGGATGTTCAACCGGATAGGCAAAACTACCACTACCAATTCCCAAATCAGTATTCTTTCCAACTGCTACAACTTCATCTTGTCCAGCTGCTGTAACAACAGATGAAAGTTCTTGTCCTGTTTTAAGCACTCCATTCACCCATGTTTCATGGTAAAGCACATTCTTGAACCATTTGCACCACTTTGTCTAACAACTTTTTGACCACTTTCGACAGTATTATCCTCTAATACAGAAGTCTTATAAAACAATGTTTCCTTTTGTAGTCTTTGTTTATATACATACACATCGATTGGCGATGTGAAGTAAGTTACACAGAGTTTTGTACCTGCAGTTAATGGTTGACTGCTATCTTTAATAACATCCTGATTGATACGCATTAACTGTTCAGCAGTTAATCCATAATTCTGTAAACCAATCGAATCTAATGTATCTCCTTCTTCAACCGTGTAATATACTAGATTTACATTATCACCATAGGATAAATAATGTAATACTTCTTCTTCCGTGGTTTTAATATCCTTAACGGATGCGTAGGCATCCGCAATCTGTATTGTTTCATTGATTTTAAAGCCCATTGTCATTACACCATATTCCGTTAGATTTGAAATGGCATGATGTTCGTGAATGGCTTCTAATGTATCTTCATCGATGAAATAAGAAAGATACTTTTGTAAAGCCTCTTGATAGATATCTTCTGACTTAACAAAGATTCTTGCATACTCTTCATCATTGTCTGAGAAAGAAATTGATTTACAAGCAACACTATATAGAGAATGGTCATCTAAATACTGCATGATTTCTGCATCCACATCCGTATAGACATTTGTACTCATCTCTTCTACAAGATACATGTTATTTGCAATACCTAGATGTGTATCCGGAAACATGCTTGCATACTTTTCTTTATATACAGTCTTTAGATGGTCATCCATATAATTCTTATCTTTGATGATACCAATTAATTTCTGATCCTCATATAATTTATAAATCTTGTGTACATCTAAAGTCGTTTCTTCTACAGTCTGATTAAAGTTACCTACCGTACCAGCTTCAATCCCTTCAAAAGAAGGATAGAAAAAAGAAGGCACGATAACAATTGCGATTGATAACACTAAGCATATTGTTACAGCAATCAAGTTTTTCATGCCTTCCTCCTTCATTATTGTGGTTTATTTGGGGCAATGTTATAGAGTGCGTTAGTATCAGCTTCAAACGCTACATATACCCTACCTGTCGCACCATTACGATGCTTTGCAAGATTGATTTCTAGACGCTCTGTTCCAGATTCTTTTGCTTGTTCTTTTGCTTCTTCGTTATAGTAAGACTCACGATACAACATCATAACGATATCGGCATCCTGCTCAATCGCTCCAGATTCACGCAAGTCACTTAACATAGGGTGCTTATCGTCACGTCCTTCAACGTTACGGCTTAACTGTGATAATGCCACAACAGGAACATTTAACTCACGTGCAAGTGCTTTTAAACTGCGTGAAATATCAGATACTTCCTGTTGACGATTTCCGCCAGTACGTTCCGATGGTCCACTAATTAACTGAATATAGTCAATCATAACCATGTTTAATCCATGTTCTGCCTGTAATCGACGACACTTGGAGAAAATTTCAGGAATCTTGATTCCTGCCATATCGTCGATATAGATATTGGAAGCCTTTAACTCTGAAGAAGCTTCGTTAATACGGTTCCACTCTTCATTAGTCAAACGACCTGTCTTTAACTTATCACCTTGGATATGGCTCTTCGCACTTAATAAACGCATCGCGAGCTGCTCTGCACCCATCTCAAGCGAGAAAATCGCTATCGCACCCTTTTGTGCTTGTGAGATTAGCGCAACATTCATCGCTAAATTTAACGCAACCGCTGTCTTACCCATAGATGGACGTGCAGCTAAAACAATCATATCACCACGCTGTAAACCATGCGTAATACGGTCCAAATCATTAAAGCCAGTCTTTAAACCAGTAATCTCGGATGAATTCTCTGCGGCTGCACGAATCGTCTTCAACACTTCATTTAAGACATCATTTGGGTTCTTAAACTCACCAGCTTTACGATTACGAGACACATTCAAGATTTCTTTCTCAGAACGATCTAAGTAATCATTTAAATCTGTTTGTCCACTAAAACCTTCTTCCACAACTCTTTCGGCCGCTTCAATCATACGACGCATCATCGCCTTATCACGAATCAAATTCACATATGTTAGTGTATTCGCACTCGTTACTGCAGCGTTCATTAAATTTAGAATATACTCCATACCACCAGACTTATCTAAAAGATCAGTATCCTTAAACGTGTCGCAACAGTGGTAGAGTCAATCTGCGTTCCCTCTTGATATAGTTCTTCACATGCATGATAAATACGACGATTGGCTTCGATAAAGAAATCGTCAGCTTCAAGCCCTTCCTCTAGTGCTGTGCGAGAAGAACTTGGATATACAAGCATTGTTCCAAGCAAACTAGCTTCCGCTTCTGGTGCAGAAGGTAATACACGTGACATACTTAGTTCTCACTTCCCAGTACTTTCACAACGATAGTACCAATAACATTTTTATGTAATTCAACTTTTACTCTTGTTGTGCCAAGACTATGAATCGGTTCTGTATCAATAATCTTGCGCTTTTCGATAATAATGCCTTGTTTATTCAAAGCTTCTACAATCTGCTTTGTAGAAACAGAGCCGAAGACTCTTCCTTCTTTACCAGACTTCACTGTGAAAGTAACAACTGTCTTTTCTAATAAGGCAGCTTTTTCACGCGCTTCTTGTTCACGTTGCGCTTCTAGTGCAGCTTCTTCTGATTTCTGTTCCTTTAAGATTTCTAAGCTAGCCTTAGATTCCGCAACCGCAAGACCTCTTGCGATTAAGAAATTCCTTCCGTAACCATCAGATACATCGACGATATCTCCACGCTTACCTACTTTTTAACATCTTGTTTAAGAATTACCTTCATCTTCTACCTCCTTCTTCTGTTGCTCGATAATATTAATTAACTCTTCTTTTAATTCTTTGACTGTCGCATCCTTACGTTGTGTTGCGGCAGCTGTCATATGACCACCGCCATGCATCGCTTCCATAATTGCCTGTACATTGATTTCACCATTTGAACGAGCAGAAATACTATTGATTCCTGTACTCTTATCTTGGGCAATCACAAAGGCTGCCTTCACATCTTGGATACTCAATAAACTATCCGCAACCTGGCTCATGATAGAACGTGTAATCTTCTCATTTTCAACAGCCGCAATCACGATACCATCTGGATATCTTTCACTCGCATTCATAATCGCACTCTTTAGTACGAACTCATCATAAGTATCTTTCAAATAATCATACGCTACTTGAGGATCTGCACCAAGTTTACGTAAAGCACTGGCCGCATCATATGTACGTACACCAGTTCTTTCACGCCACTTGCGTGTATCAATTGTCATACCTGCAAGCATGAATGTTGCCTCCAATTCAGAAATATCCACTTTACTAGACACAAACGGAATCATCTCGGTCAAGATTTCGCACGTACTTGAAGCACCTGCTTCAATATAAATTAGGATTGGTTTTACACCCATATCTGTACTTCTACGATGGTGATCAATTACCACAATGCGCTCTGCCATCTCTAAGAGTTTTGCGCCATTCGATTGGAGAATGTTGTGATGGTCGGTCATAATGACTAACGTATCATCCTTGAGTTGGTTGATAGCTTCACCTTCTGTTACAAATGTGATATCCTCGGCAAGTTCCTTCTCATTCTCTTTCATCGCCGCATCTAACTTTTCTTCAATACCGCCAGTCCTAGCAATAATACTGACTGGCTTATTGAAAGCAGATGCCATCTTCGATAAACAGATTGCGGAACCAATGCAATCGAAGTCTGCGTTTTTATGTCCGCAGATAATCACGTTGGAAGAATGCTGAATGAGGTCACGTAATGCATGTGCCATAACACGTACACGTACACGGCTTCTCTTCTCGGCTGCTTCTGTAGAACCACCGAAATACTTCACATCCTCACCAACGACCTGAATCGCAACCTGGTCACCACCACGCGTTTGCGCAAGGTCCATTAGCTTCGTGACTGTCTCATCTAGCTCCGCAAAGTTTGAACTACCCTTGGCAAAAGCCATAGACAAAGTGATAGATACTTCAGCTTTTTGTGATGCTTTACGTACAATGTTCAAGATTGAGAAACGATCTGCCGCAATCTCACGATAAATTCTCTCATTAAGTACTAATAGATAACGGTTGTTGTTTAATCTTCTTAAGAAGACACCAAACTTTTGGAAGTATTCATTGAGTGGTGTACGAATTGTCGCATTGATATTTGCGATATCCGCATCATCCGCATACATCGTACTCTCTTCGTAGTTATCAAAACTAGCTAAACCAAGCACAACATGTTCTTCATTATACTTACCACGATACTTATCTAACAATGTAATATCCTTAAAGAAAATCGTCGGTGCATTTTCACGCTTACTAACTTCATAAACATATTGATCAATCGTCACATTCACCTTTTCCGTTTCCCCGGAAATAATATCGTTAGCTTCTGGGAGCCAATTCAATAATTTAGATCCAATACGATCAAGTCCTCTTTCCTTAAAGAGTTCACTCTGCCATGTGATGACATAGTTTTCATCGTAGTTCATCATACCTACGCCACCAACGAGATACGCATCCGCGTAAGAACCACCTAAATATTTTTCTAACCCAATGGATTCTTCTTCATTTGCGGATTGGAAATAATCTAACAAATATACCGCAATTAACGATTCCGCAATTAACACTAGAATGCCTGGTAAAATATTAATCTTAAATATCAACTGTAACAGAATGATAACCGCAAGCTGGATAGCAATTGCCACAAAAACAACTTGTTTAATTCGACTCATTTTTTGTTGCATGATATCCCTCCTCTACAATTCGTTTATGCATGTTTGTCGTAATATATAAAAATCCATAAAGCGCTACTGGAAATGACATCGCTAACGCTAAGATAAACACGACAAATGTTAAAATTCTACGACTTTCCTTTGCCAGAAGTCCAATCATCACCAATAGACCAACAACCCCCATCGCTGTGAGATAGAAATAAGCAAACGTTCCTAACGCCGAAAGAATTGTCATCGCCGGTTCTGTTTTAATATAGCCAGAGCCAACATATAAATACCCAAACATTCCAGCAAGTGCCACATAGCCAATCCACTTTGGTGGATAGTATAGATAAAGCGGTGTTGATTCAGGAAGCTTCATACGTAATCTCTTCAATAAGAGTCTTGATGTAATATGCGTTACGATTGCTTCTAGAACACCTAACATCAATGTACTAACGAAGAATATATTCCGTAGTAGTACGTTGATATCTACATTTGCAGCAAATGTTACACCCATTGTTTTCTGCATCATATCAAAGGTTGAACGTAACTCTAAAACTAACTCATCTAAACTAACCCCAAATTGCTACATTAATAACAACCGCAAGTAGTTCCGTAAGTCCACCTAGAATCATCGTTCGTAACAATAATCGCTTACTCTCTACATTCTGATAAATACCACATCCATATACCAACCCAATAATCGCCTCAGCGACAAAGAAGAATATCGCAAATGGACTTGCAAAGATAAACGATACAAATATAATTGCGACCAAAACCATCAAACTATCACGCAATCCATATTTAGCCCCAAAGTATACCATCGGTAATGGTAACAGGAACACAAACATACTGCTAAAAGTCCCCTGGAATTGTCTATCGATTAACATAAATACGCCGACGAGGGCAACCATCATTGCTCCTTCGGTAATCTTTCTTACATTTTGATTCATAATATTCTCCCAAAAAGCACTATAAAAAGTCGCTTTTCGCATGCCAATATTATACCATAATCAACCAAATTCGATTGCCTTAGCTTTCGCTAAATCGCTTTCATCAAAACTCTCATCATTTTATCACTTTCATAACAGTATTAACTTCTGCTATGATACTCCCCAAGGAGGCCCTATGTTAACAAATTCTCTATTTTCTCATTGAACTGATTACTTCTATCCACAACACAATCTTGACATGGAACGATAATAATCTCATCGGATTATCTGATAAAGACTTACACTTTGTAGTCATTGGTATATTAGGAATTTTAATGATTGCGATAGTTTATCCACTCTTCAAATTCCTCGCAAAGCGTCATCACTATCTTACACTAACATTTGTCTATGTCTTCACATTGATTATCGTGATTACCTTTGCGATTGAAATCGGTCAAGGCATAACCCATACCGGCACAATGGACTTTGTCGATATTGTTGCTGGTATCGCTGGTTTTCTGCTGATGTATGTAGTACTCGCAATTATTACCAGCGTCATTAGTGGTATCGTCTATTTAATAAAACGACCAAAGTAATCATTTTTCACACTCCAAATTTTCTCTATTTGATATAATATGCAATAGAGTATCGGGGTGTGGCTCAGCTTGGTAGAGCGCTTCGTTCGGGACGAAGAGGTCGTGAGTTCGAATCTCGTCACCCCGACCATAAAATCCGTATAGCGGATTTTTTATTTTGAAAATATTGAATATCATCAGGAACATGAATACCAATCAGTATTTTTAAGAATGCTTTATAATGAATCTAAACAATCGTTCATTTCTAAATGAACTCGAATCGCTAGAAAAAGAGGTTTTATGTCTATTTCATTTACTTATTGTGGAGTTGCCTGTGGGGTAATCTCCATAGATGATAAATTCTATATTGGCATCGATCCAGATTTATCTCCAAAAGGAACTAAAGTTCAGTTTAAAGGATTTATATCTGAGAAACATAACGATGTCCACAATGATACAACTCTCCTAAACAAAGTTAACATTTGGTTAATCACGCATAATCACCAAGATCATCTAGACGATATTGGAAGAAACTACATGCGTGAGAAAATTGTTATTTCTCCCAATAAAAAAATCATAAAAGATTTGTTATGTTCCAATAGTATCATCTTAAATTGGAATGATGAGAAGAAATTTACTATTGGTGAGTATCAGATTATCATCAAAGCCATACCGGCATATCATGCAAGCAATTTCATCATGCAGGTAATTATAGGAAAAAGTAAATGGATATCAAATTTCAATTGTTGGACCTTCCGAAACCAAAGTGCTTTTATTTTACAAGCGATACTATTTTTCTATCCAAAATTAACAAACTATATCTCGAGAAATATAGATGCTGTTTTTTTGCTAATTTAGGAGCCGTGAAATCTAAGTCATTTGGCGGACCATTCACAATGAATTTGAAAATGTTAAGTCAACTAAATGATTTACTACATCCCAAAAATATTTATCCAATTCATATTGATGACTATAGCCATTATCAGACAACAAAAAAAGAAGTTATAGCCGCAGGATATAAAGTTCTAACTATTGGTGAGAGAATAGATATTTAAATTCATGCATAACACATTATGGGCACGAATACTTCGTGCCCATAAGTGTAAATGTCGCTTGCCTCTATTGTTCTAAACTTATACTATTACCAATTTGCGTTGAATACATATTGATTCAAACGTTCAAACGCTTCCTGTACACGCGATAACGGTAATGCTAGATTCATACGAATACTGTATGGTCCATGAAACATGCGTCCATCTTGCCAAGCTACACCCACACGATATCCAGCCTTTTCAACTTCTTCAATTGTTTTACCATGTTGTTTACACCATTTCTCGCAATCAATAAACAACATGTAAGTACCTTCTGGCTTCATCAATTCTACACCTTCAAAGTGTTCTCTAATGTACTCTACCGCATAATTTACATTACCAGTAATAACTTCACGCAATTCATCTAACCATGCATATCCTTCTGGTTGATACGCACCAATTAATGCATGCATGGATAATACATTCATACTATTGTAGTGAGATTTTGAAGCTTTTGAGCGAATCCGATCACGTAGTGTCTGATTGTAGATGATGTGATAGGCACCGATAAGTCCTGCAAGATTAAATGTCTTACTTGGTGCGTATAACGCTACTACATGTTCATGTGCCCATGCATTTGCGGACTGTGTAGGAATATGTTTATGTCCCTTTAAGATAATATCTGACCAAATCTCATCCGAGATGACAACTACATCATTACGTTCATAGACTTCCATTGCTTTTTGGATTTCTTCCAACTGCCACACACGACCACAAGGGTTGTGTGGGGAACAAAAGATTGCCACATGAATATGATTCTGCTTAATCTTTTCTTCCATATCCACAAAATCCATTCTCCAGATACCATCCCCATCTTTTACAAGCGGACTATGTACGATGCGGAATCCATTGTTATTTAAACAATGTGTAAATCCAATATATGTTGGACTATGCACTAACACCGCATCTCCAGGTGCAGCGTAAGCTGTTAACGCAGATAACAGTCCACCCAGAACCCCGTTTTCATATCCAATGTGTTCTGGTAATAACCCTGTCACTCCATTACGCTTATTCTGCCAATCAATAATACTCTGATAGTATTCTTCACTTGGCGCAAAATAGCCAAATGCAGGATGATTAACACGCTTTATGATTTCTTCCTGCACAGAAGGTACTGTTGGAAAGTTCATATCCGCAATCCACATTGGAATCACATCAAATCCCTCATCAGGAAGTCCAGGTTTTCCTGGTAACCCCACACCATCAATCGCTATTGCATCTTTGCCATGACGATTCATTATTGTTGTAAAATCATATTTCATCGTAGAATCCTCCTGTGATTCATACATATCTCTATTACAATCATAATCCTTGTACCTAATAATTTCATTATTGAAAGAGAAAAAGTGAACTCACTAGTCCACTTTACTATTCATTCTTTTTATTGATTTCTTCTGTAGAATGGTGCTCGATTGGAGCCCAATGTACCTTGGTGAATAATGCCTGTATAGAAATTGGTAGATATGACAACAAAAATAATGGAAATAACAATAAGTGCTTAATCTTTGCCCAGTTATTGGTCTCAATACGATCCCACTCCATACCAACTGTTATCGCGCCAATGATCATTAATGATATCCAGAAACCACCAATTGTCTTGAGTACAAACCACAACATCTCTCGTTGAAAAACAAGACGTACATAATATGGCATTAACCCAGCGGAAGCCATTACCCATAATACAAAGCCCAGAATCGCAATCGTTAATAGGCCTGCAGGTAATACCGTCATCAAGATATCATAGAACGCTAGCGTCTTCCCTTCGCTGTTAGAACACCCTTTGTTAAGTCTCCTAGGTATCTACCATCAATCTGGTAAAACCCCTTTGCCCAACGCATGCGTTGTTTCCAAGATTGTTTCCAAGTAGACGGTTGTTCATCGTATAGAATTGCAGTATCACAATAACCAATCTTCAACTGATTAATTGTACTTACAACCGAGAACTGAATATCCTCTGTTAATAGATAATATGGCCAACCTTCATTTTCCTTCATCACGTTTGCCGAAACCACAAAACCAGTTCCCGAAATCATACACTGTGCACCTAGTAACATACGTGGATAGTTTAAGTGACGTGCTTCATGCATAAACCAGATAGAATATGCAGCTGTTAACCAGTTTTCATCAAAGTTCTTAGAGTTACGATACGTAGTCATTGCATCAAATTCACCTGTATCAAATGTCTTATTCACTTCACGTAAGAAATTCTTATCAATGATATTATCCGCATCAAATACCATGAAAGCTTCATAGTAATCTTCACCCTTGCGTTCAATCACATTGTGATACAGGAAGTTTAGTGCGTAGCCCTTACCAACCTCTTCTTGATTAAAACGTTCATATACAATCGCCCCATGTTGACGAGCCACTTCAGCAGTTTCATCCGTACAGTTATCTGCCACAACATACATATCGTACATTTCATCTGGATAGGTCTGATTGCGTAAACTATCTAGTAATTCTCCAATGACAGCTTTTTCATTTCTCGCAGAGATGAAAATTGCATATCGATGATTCTTCTTTGCGTCAGGTAACTTTGGAACCTTACGTTTAAACATACTAATTGCAATATAAACAATCTGATATAGATATAACAAAATCATCAGTCCAAAGATAATGTCTGTGATTAATGTAAACTGTTCAAGAAATTTCATTTGACCTCCGTCCACACAACAATTATTTTACATACTTTCTATCATGTGTGTTAATATAATTTCAATGCATATTAAAATTCTACCCATGTTACCGGATTTCCTCGCTTTAGGAAGTCTATATTATTTTGCTCTTTTACCACGATGGAAACAGTTACCACAGAATAAATTCATCTGGTATACTGCGCTATATCTGTATATATGTGTCATGATGATGTTAACACTAATGCCCATCATTATTCATATTCCAAATATGTTCCATGGTTTCTCATCTGAGACAAACTTCTATCCGTTTATTGACTGGCAGTTACAACGCGGAGATTATTTAACTGAGTCATTATTAAATATATCATTGTTTATACCTTTTGGCTTTTTAATTCGACAAAATACAAAATTTAAACCATGGCAGGTCATTCTCATCGGGCTTTTCTCAAGTATCGCAATAGAAGTCCTACAACCACTACTTTCCTTTGATCGCGTTAGCGATGTAAGTGATGTTATCACCAATACCATCGGCACCTGTATTGGTGTATATCTCTTTCAACTATATCTACAGAAAATAAAAATCTAAATAAACTTAATTCGCTCAATCATTTTGAGATATTTTTTTATTGCAGAAATGGATTTTTATTTGTTACATCCAAAAATATTAGTTAGCTGTATATTAAAGATATATAATGTAATTGAACATGATAATTCGTTCTAATCAGAGAATCGTGATAAAATCGTAACCTATATTTAATTACAATTAAGTGTAGAAATGGATGGTGAAAAATAATGGGAATAATGTCTCAATGTAAATGTGAAAAGTGTGGATATGGTTTCGCAGCAGATTTAGGTTTTGGTTTTTTATACCCTGTAGTTTATTGCGAATCTGTCAAAAAAATGAAGGAGGGATATTTGGGTGAACAAGGAAAAGAATTTTTCGAAGCTTTTCCAGAAGGTGCTATATCATGTGAATATATAGTTGTTCAATGTAATGAATGTGGAAAACTTATGAATGTCCCCAAACTTGATTTATATGTACCTAAAGACGGATATGATGCTTCAAAGCAAAATAAAAATACGCGTTGGTCAGTAGCTTTCTCTGGAAAGGTTATGACTATGTCTCACCATGTGATTTAGATCGTCATTATGACCTATTTGAACAATATAATCATAAATGCTCTTCGTGCAATGGTAGCACAACAGTGGTAGAGGGTTTCACGGACAGTATTGATGATCGTATTAATAGATATGTTCAATGTCCTGAATGTAAATCTCCTTTAGAAATCTTGTCTTTTGGAAATTGGGATTAAATTCTTTTCTACTATCGGCTTCACACCTGATGACTGATAGTTTTTATTCTAAAATACAACTATCAATAACCATATCTTAAAAAATTTATATCTAATTAATATGTGATTTAAATAAAGCGATTAGCATCCATTGCTAATCGCTTTTATTTGTATCAACTACTTTATCTAGATAATTGATTCTTCTTAATTACAGCAGCCGCAAAACCTAAGATTGATACCAACAACATTGTCGCAAATGAAGCTATTCCATTTGAATCTGATGTTGGTGGAGTTGATTTCTTTGGCTCTGTGTAGGTATTTACGAAAGTCGCAACAGGTATCTGTGTACCATCATCCTTTACAACCATAGTATCTACAACTAACTGTCCATTATCATCGGTTACTGTATAAGTAATCGTGTATGTGGACACATCATATGCATAGTTAGAGTCACTACCGACCTCTTCACTAATTTCATAAACATAAGTACCTTCTTCAGCGAATTCAAACTCACCAAATTCTGTTTCACCAGCGCCTGTTATCGTAACTGCCTTCACACCATTTGAAGAACCTTGTGGCATTGGATTATTTGGATTTAATGTCTTTAAGCGGAATGTGAATGTCGATGGATTTTCAGGGCTTCCCACAACTACTTTCTCGACAGGTGGATCTACCTTAACCGGATTTGGTTTATACACATTTGTAAATTCAGCTGTATTCACTTCTTCCGTACCCTTTGTAATGACAAGTTCAGATTGTAGATCACCATTAACATCCTTCACTTTATAAGTGAATGTGTATACAGTCTGGTCATAAGTATATCCTCTTGCGGCACCTTGTACTTCTGTTAGTTCATATACATAAGTTCCAGGAAGTTTGAATTCGATATTACCGATAGAAGTTGTACCAGAACCTGTAATAGTAGCTTCCTTTATTCCATCTACACTTCCTTCTGGCATAGGATTATTTGCATCTAATGCCTTAAAGTTAAATGTAAACTTCGCAGGATTTGCTGGATTGCCTTCTACTGTCTTCTTAAGGTCAGGATTTACTGTTACTGGTGTTGGCTTGTATGTATTTGTTACTGTGAACCCATCCGTTTGATTACCAGTAATATTCTTCTCATATCCTGCAATATCTGTTTCTTTAACTGTATATGCATATTCATGTCCATCCGTCTTGTCGTATAGTTCAAGATTTGTGAATGTATGTGTCCAGTTATTTGCTGCATTCAGTGTAATACGGTCAATCTCATTACCATCCTTCGATAGAATGATTTCTGCAGAAGTCCCCTTCAGTTCCTACCCAGTTCTTAGTAACTGGGATATCGATGGTCTTCATATTGGTATTTGTAACAACATAATTTGTCGCATCACCTGTTATCGCCGTTGTATAACCAGCTATCGCATCTTCAGAAATTGTATAAGTGATGAGCTTACCATCTTTATACTTAGGCATATCTGTAAAGGTATATTGCCAGTTATTATCAGCGTTTAGTGTTACATTTGCTGCTTCTTGTCCATCTGCTAAAAGATGAATTGTAGCACTTTCTGCTGCCTTACCAATCCACTTCTTTGTTACAGGAATCGAAACCTTACCGTCAATCGTATTTGTAATCGTAATAGTTGAAGTCATATCTCCAGAATATGCCGTAGAGTAGTTTGTTACTGCATCTTCCTTCACTGTATACTGAATTTCATGACCATTACGATATCTTGATAAGCCTGTAAAGATGTACTGCCAACTATTGGCACTATTTAAGTCAACTTCATCAACTTTCTCGCCATCCGCAAATAACTTCACATGAACACTAGTAGGGCGCAATGATTGTGCATCATTATTATCTACCCATACCTTCTTTACAGGAATGACAATCTGTTCAGGTGCGTGTGTATTCGCAATATCATAATTACTAATGCTTGTAGAATAATCTGCTACTGCATCTTCGCTGATTGTATAAACAATCTCTGTTGAACCTTTAAACTTAGGTAAATCAGTGAATGTAAACTCCCAGTTATCATCTTCTGTAACTGTCTTATTCTGAACTTCAACACCATCTGCAAGTAATCGAACTGTAATAGATGATGGACGCTTTCCATCGTTATTATCATCATCAACCCAGAACTTCTTACCAGAAACAGAAACCTTTTCTTGTACGAGTTTATTTGTAATCTCTAGTGCTACTGCATCTGTTGGGGAATTTTGATTGACCTTACCAGAAGTAGAGGTTACCTGATACTTCTTACCACCATAGGTTACCTGTCCTTCACCATTTACTCCAACTTCTTCTACAGAGTATTCAATTGGCGTCTTTGTTGTCGTACCATCTGATGCAGTTACAACATTGTATTGACGTAAGTGTGTGAATGTTGCTTTCCAGTTATTGGCAGCTGTAATATCTACAGTCTTACCAGTATCTACACCATCCGCAAATAACTTCGCTGTAATAGAGGTTACATCTGGTGTAGTGATTGGATTACCATCTGCATCTATCCACTTCTTTGATACAGATACATCCATTACATCAATCAATTGGTTCGCAACAGGAGGTACCTTACGCATAATTGACTCATTGTTATAAATGACATTTGCAGAGTTATATGCAATTGCACCTGTCAAAGATGGATCATACGTTGGAGTCTTCATTGTTAGGTAAGCCGATAATACACGATATGGTTCCAAAATCGTACCATCCTTACCAACAATCTTAATTGCAGTTACCTGTGAATAATCCGTAGGTGTTGTTGTCCAAAGTGGACTATTCAATTCGTTTACATCGTTTAGATTTGGATATTTATCCGTACGATAGTAAATATCATACATGCTACTAACATCATCTGAACCAATCTTTAGTTCAACTGGGCCTTGTAATGTATTACTGAAAGCAGAATTTCTGCCATCTCCAACAAATGGGAATACGTCATACATCACAATCTTATTCATTGGTGTGTTGTAGTAGTTACGAACACTAATACGATATTGGAAAAGACCACTTGTATTTGTAACATCCGCAAAGTCAGTTGTAATTGTATTATTGGTGAATGCTCTACCGTAAACAGCAGCTCCACCTTCTACATTTGGCTCTAAACTACGGATATGCTTATCTGAGCGAATGCTTTCTACGTTATTACCCAAAACCTTGGAAGTTGCCTTCAAAATCTTTTCATTGGTAATACCGTTCATATTAATATCCAAATCATCATTTACAAATGTTTGGATCATATTGTGCAGTCAATTCTGGTGGAACACCATTTGTCCAATTGTCTGCATAGAAATATACTTCGTTATTGTTATTTAAAGTATCATTTTCAGCCTTACTAGGGATAATATCATCATTGATGACCAGTTCCCTAATATCAAAGCACATGTTCTCAAATTGATATGCATAACCAGAAGGCATCTTGATCTTAATCGCATCACGGCCTGTATTATTGTAGTTCTTTATAAATTCAGACGACCAACCTTCAATATTATTTACTACACGTACTACATTTGTTAAGTTATCAAAAGAAACACCTGTAGGTAATAAATCAACGTATGTTGGATTCTTGAAATAACGTGCACTTGATAATTCTGTAAGACTAAAGTTTACACGTGCAGTAAACCGTTCATTTGGCATACCTACTCTTTGATAGAGCGTTTGCTTCCATAAATGTACTTTTTCATTAAGTGGTGTAAAGTAAGTATTCCACGCACTAGTTAAGTTTAGTGGTGTCTTAGAGCCATCATCGTTCACCTTATTTGAAGTTACTTTAATGACATTCGTTAACGGTTTTGTCGCACTATATTCCTCATGGAATGGATCCATAAACATCATCTTCAAGTTGAATATGATACTGTTTGTTGGCTGAAGTGTTACATCCTTTAGATATAAACCTACCTTCTTATACTGAGGTACTATCGGTGCCGCATTAGCAGGATCTAAAGAACCATCATTAATCTGATCAAGATAAGAACGTAATTGCGTCTTACCAGTTTGATTCATTTCACTCTTAAACAACCAATTTTGACCATCAGGTGTCACAGGAAGAATATCATATGTCCCATCATCCTTATAACCTCTAATTTCAACCTGGCTCATTTGGAAACCAATCTTCGAGCCGAACGCAACCAGATTACCGTAGAATTTTGTTAAAAATAGTCGGTTATCTGTATTTGCTACATCTTCAATAAATTCGATATCTGTTAAAGGTCTATCAATTTTATTGATTAATGTAACCCCATAGTCAACTTCTTGTACCGCTAAACTATTCTTATCAAACTTGAGTGTTTTAAGTCCACGCTTTGAAAGCATGCCATCACCGCTAAAGTCATCACCAGCTAAACGGAACTTCTTTCCATTTGACGCAAAGTTATGCTCATTTCCAGCAACCTTGCCAATCGTATCTTCCGCAGCACTAGGGTTATAAGGTAATCCTTGTAAAGTCGCATTATTTTCAAATACAACACGATTTGAACCATTTAAGTATTTTGCCCCTGGGAAAGAAAGTCTTAACTCGGAGTATGCTGGTAAATTGTCACGATAATTATCACCTAAGTGTGGAACACCATTTGGAACATCGTATCTTAATGTGACTGTTTTTCCATCTGCACTCAATGTCCAGTTCGGATTTTTTGCAGGGTCGAAATGTGCTGTTACTGTTTGGCCTGCATAATTAACATATGTTGGAAGTGTATCTGTGATGATAACAGCACGATATGCACGTTCATATTGAAATAATCTGAAGTTAAAGATAACATCAGCTGTTCTATCATCAGATAAAGAGTTTGGATCACCTTGTCTATTGATACCACCATAGACAAGTTGGTCATCCGTTTCTTCACCAGCAACCTGTTTAATTAGCCAAGGGTTTTTATACTTTATTGTATATGTCTGATCTTTAAGAGTCGCAAGATTTGTCTTTGAACTATCATAAACACGTACGATAGGTTTCAACTCAAAATCCTTTGGCGTAATACCATTAGAAAAACTCATAACATAAGGAAGTTCTAACTTAACGGTATTATCAATCGTATTAAGATAAATACGCTTAATAGTTCTTCCATCGTTTGTTACGATAGTTTCCTCAGATTTGATAATAGGCTGTGTCTTGGCAGCCGGAGTAGAGAAGTTATCCAAGTATGTATTACTTTCAATATTATTAGTGTCATTAAAATTCTTAGAAGACTGTTTTGTATTTACTTCAACTTCTAGATATAAACCATCAACAGGCTGTGTTAAACCAGTACCGTCAATTTCGATACCTGTTGAAATATTATCTGTTCCACTAACCTCCGTTTGTGATGTTGGTTTTACATTAATTTTCAAAGTACCACTAGCCCCAAAATTAATCGTCTCCGAGACAGGTGCTGGTGTAGAACCAACCGCATGTGTTGGTAAAATATTTACCAACATCATACTCATCATTAAAACAACAGTCATAACATGAGAAAACAATCTCATCTTCCTATTCTTCATACTCATGAATCCCCCTTTACTTTTTTATATCTCACGATACAAACAGAATAATTAACTTTTTATTTTGACTCATCAATTTGCATTTAACTCACATACATTTGCTTGTTCCTACATGACTTTATATGTATCGACTAATGAAACTTCACAGTTGTATTCATGTTAAATTTTTAAAAAGATAATTTTGTAATCGTCAAAAATGATGACTCACCATTTTTTTACATCAAAAAAATACATTATTTTATGATTAAAATTTGTAACATTTTTGACGCAAAAACTGGATACATCAAAAGATAAATTTTATACACTGTATTCAAAAATCTCTATACTGTGTCTATATTTTTTTAAGGCTTCGACATCATGGTAAAGAAAAAAATAATATTATTTTTTTAGTCTTTAAATCGATGAATTTTTCCTATACAAAAAAATACTATTTTTTTGAATCAATTTTTCTAAACTTTCTTAAGGAAAACTTAACATTTCTAAACATGCAAAAAAAGGAAACCAAGATATTCTATTAATTCCCTATACAATGTATGAAATTTATAGTTTCTAATAAATCATATGAATGCTATGTACCAATTCAAATTCAAAATTCTTTTTCAGCACTATATTGGTGCAAGCTTCTGTCTGTTATCTAGAAAGTAAATTCTACTACTTTCTTATTGTTATTATTTAATCTAAAAAAACACCCTGCAAATACATGCAAAGTGTTTTTTTGTTTGTTGTACTGTCCAATCCAGCAAATTAACGCTTGGAGAACTGTGGAGCGCGACGAGCACCCTTTAAACCGTACTTCTTTCTTTCCTTCTCACGGGAATCACGTGTTAGGAAACCAGCCTTCTTTAATACTGGTCTGTAATCAGCAGAAGCTTCTAGAAGAGCTCTAGCAATACCATGACGCATTGCACCAGCCTGGCCAGTATAACCGCCACCTGCTACGTTGATCTTGATATCGAACTGTTCCTTAGTTTCTGTGAGTACTAATGGTGAATTAACTACCATGCGTAATGTTGCTTGTGGTAGGTATTCTTCTAAAGTACGACCATTAACTGTTACAACACCTGTACCCGGAGTCATGAAGACACGAGCAACGGACTGCTTACGGCGTCCTGTTCCAACATAAGTTACTTTTTTCTTAGTTGCCATCTTGTCTTATCCTCCTTACTTTTACCTTCAGCTCAACAGGCTTCTGAGCTGCGTGTGGGTGTTCAGCACCAGTGTAAACAAATACATGCTTACGTTGTACATCACCCAATTTGTTATGTGGTAACATACCCTTGATGGCTTTTTCAACCCATTCAACAGTGTAGTTTTCACGCATAACCTTTGTACTTCTTGTACGAAGTCCTCCTGGATACATAGAATGACTATAGTAGAACTTCTTTGCATCCTGGTCACCACTAATCTTAATCTTGTCTGCATTGATTACGATTACATAATCTCCACAGTCAACGTGTGGTGTGTAGGCAGGCTTGTGCTTGCCTCTTAATAATGTTGCTACCTGAGTAGCTAGACGTCCTAATGTGCAGTCTGTTCCATCAACGATATACCACTGACGAACAACTTCACTTGGCTTTAACATAGTTGTTTGACGCATTTTTACTTTCCTCCATATGTAGTTTCCGGGGCTACATTGGCATGAAGTGCCATTTACCATTTTAGCCGTTGATACCCCACAAGTCAATTAGATTATTTCGATTCGTCGACTGAATTTGATACAATTTTTCCACTTTTTGTATATATGAGAATTGGCGTGAAGTTTGCTTGCTTGTGTAAGCGTTCTTCAAGTTGTGGAAGTAGGATATTTGCTAATAGGATGCCACGTTCCTCTTCCAGAATATGGATGCTAGCTTGCCCTTGGTCGATTTCATAATATCCCAACAATTCTTGACTATGCCTTGTAGTCATCGCATAGAATTGATGACTAGCATTCTCTTTGATTGCTTGTTCTAAAACAGGTAGTTCTTGATTTGTACAGGAGGTATCATCCCCCTTTAAAAACTCACGAACCATTCCTGTTTCATGTAGTGCTAATGTTTTAAAGTAATCAACATATTCCAATGTCAGACCTTCAGCAGGACTGTTTTTATGTGGGAAACTTTTACGCTTCGCATCTAGAATCTCTTGGATATGTGACGGTTCATACTTATGCTTTCCAACTTCAATTAGTACAGAAGCCATCATACGAACCATATAACGTAAGAAGCCTTTTCCTACAAAGGCTAGTGTAATCACACCATTCTCTTCCGTTAATGTAATGGAACTTACTGTTCTTACTTGGTCTGGATATTCTTCTAGTGAACTAGAATTCAAAGATGTAAAATCATGTGTTCCAACAAGATAATGGATACCTTCTCTCATCTTTTCTACATCCAAATGAATTGGACATTGGAAAACTGTATCCTTTGTAAATACATTGTATGGTCCATGATTGATACGATAGTTATACTGCTTAAAACGTACATTATATCTTGCATGGAAACAACCATCCTCTTCTTCTACTGACATGATATGAATATCATCTGGTAAGAAAGCATTGATTGCGCCCATCCATTTTCGTGTTGGCATCTCCCGTTTTGTATCAAACATGAATACTTGTGCTCTTGCGTTTACCCCTGCATCCGTTCTACCCGATCCAATCACATTGACCTTTTCCTGTGTAATTCGTTCAATTACAGCCTCTAGGATTTCCTGAATAGAATCCCCCTTACGTTGTGATTGCCAGCCAGAGTAGTTTCTTCCAACATACGATACGACACATTTATAACGCATCATAATAAAATCGCCAATCCAATCATCACGATTAGAGTTGTAAAAGCACCAAGCAATAAGAAGTAATCTCGTTTTTCCATCTTCAAGACTTTATAGCGTGTACGCTTTTCTCCTGGTGCGTACCCTCTAGCTTCCATAGCATTCGCAAGATCTTCTGCACGTTGTAAAGCAGATACGAATAGCGGGACAATCAGAGAAAGAATCGCCATGACTCTCTCCATCAGTTTCCCTTCCTTCATATCAACACCACGCGATTGTTGCGCTTTCATAATACGTTGTGTTTCTTCAATTAAGTCTGGTATGAAACGTAGCGCAATACTAATTAACATCGCAATCTCATGTGCAGGCACATGGAATCTCTTTAAAGGCATTAATAAATCTTCAATACCCAAAGTCATATCCAAAGGTTTGGTCGTAGCGGTTAGACAGGTTGTAATCATAATCATCAACATCAGTCGAATCGCGATATATAGTGTTTGAAATACTGCATCACTATAGATGACAAAACTACCGAGTGTTACTAATGGTTTTCCTGTCTTCATCACAAACGCATTGATGATTAATAAGAAGAATAACATCATCAACATCGGTTTCATCGACTTCCAAATAAAACCAAAACTCAATTTTGAGATAAGTATCGTACTTGCGGCCACAACAAAGATAACTCCATAGCCAATCCAGCCAGCTGGAATAAACACCGCGATTAACATCACCAACATCGCAATGATCTTTGCACGTGGATCCATCTTATGAACTGGTGAATCTAATGGCAGATAACGTCCAAGTGTAAAATTACCCATGTTTCTTCACCTGCCTTACAATCTCTTCGCAAGCGAATGAATATCATTGATTTCATCCGGAATTTCAAATCCATTCTTACGTAAGCTATCTTTCATCTGAATAAATGCTGGCGGTAAGATATTCATACTGCGACAAAGTTCAGGATCATCAAAGAACTTCTTCGTACTATCGTGGAAGCGAATCTTTCCATCTTCCACTACAACCACCTCATCACAATATTTATATACCTGTTCCATATCATGCGATACGATTAGCACTGTCTTGTTGTATTTACGGTTTAATGCATAGAACAGCTCCATCATCTGTACCGTACCAATTGGATCAAGACCTGCCGTTGGCTCATCCAAGACAATGACCTTTGGATCCATTGCTAAGATACCCGCAATCGCTGTTCTTCTCTTTTGTCCACCAGATAATTCTAATGGGCTCTTTTCATAGTTTTCTACACCTAGCCCAACTAACTTGAGCGCATCTTTTGCCTTCTTAATCGCTTCTTCTTCCGTACATCCAAAGTTCTTTGGACCAAACGCAACATCCTTCAATACAGTTTCCTCAAACAACTGATATTCAGGAAACTGGAAGACAAGACCTACGTCCCCACGCAAAGATTTAAGCTTCTTTGGTGTCTCCTTTGCGCTAATCGTACGATCAAGAATATGAATTGTTCCTTCAGTTGGTAACAGTAACGCATTCAAATGTTGAATCAATGTACTTTTACCAGACCCCGTCTGGCCGATAATCGCTGTAATTTTATTTTCTGTAATATTGAGGTTGATATCCTGTAAGGCATCGTATTGGTAAGGTGTACCGGTGCTATAGACATGTTTTACATGTTCGAATGTAATTGGCATAATTCTTCCACCAGTCCTTCCTGTGTAATATGTGATGAAACATGCAGACCACATGCCTGCAATTCCTCACTCAACTTTAAGCTAAAAGGGACATCAAGCTTCATCTTCTTTAACTTCTCTGGGTCTTTGAAGACTTCCTTAGGTGTTCCTGTGATTGCCACATGACCACCATCCATCGCAATGACATAATCACTCTTAGCGACTTCATCAATGTCATGTGTGATGGAGAGAATCGTTAATTTACTTTCACCATGTAGTGCAGTAATAACACGTTTGATTTCATCTTTTCCCTGTGGATCTAACATGGATGTTGCTTCATCAAAGATGAGAATCTTTGGCTTCATCGCAAGGACACCCGCAATCGCAACACGTTGCTTCTGACCACCACTTAATCGTGTAGGTTCTTGATTCAGATACTTTGTCATACCGACAAGAGCTGCGTTTTCTTCGATAATCTGGTCCATATCTTCTTGTGGAACACAATGGTTTTCAAGTCCAAAAGCGATATCATCTCTTACCGTCGAACCGATAAACTGGTTATCTGGGTTCTGGAAAACAATACCGATATTAGAACGAATCTTATTTAAGTTTTCTACATTTAATTCCATGCCATCCACCATGATAGAACCGGAAGCCTTCTCTAAAAGACCCGCAATCAACTTTGCGATTGTGGACTTCCCACTACCATTGTGTCCGATAATTGTTGTATAGGTTCCTTCCTCAATCGAGAAAGAAACTTCATCAATTGTCTTCGCACTTTCATCATATGCAAAACTGAGATTTTTTACTTCAATAATCCCCATGTGCTCTTATCTCCTGTACATCTTACGCAGCTTTTATATCCTTACAAAGCGTGCATATTATATCATTCTTTATCACTTACACTCAAACTACAGCCCTGAATCTCTTTAAATTCTACAAATTTCTTACGATCGTATAAAAAGTTGAAGCTTTCACTCCAACTTGATTTCTTATGAAAACCTGTTTGAAACTACTTTTGAATGGAATAGTTTTGGTAACTACCATTTAATACAGCTGCTTGATTTGCGACATTTAAGATATCGCTGATGATAGCGCCATCCTCTACAAATAGTTTCTTTGTGATACCCTCTTGTGAGCACTCATAGCCTGCGGCTGTCATAATATCTGCGAATGCTTCAAAGTTCTTTTCACTGTCAAATGATACATAGTGATGAATTGTAACGAGTGTATCCTGTTCGAACATACCATTCAATGAAGCTGCTTCCGCCAATAATTCTTCTACGAAGTCAGGATTCAGGTATGGATATACACCACATACTTCCTGTACTTCAACGGAACGATCACTTGCGTCATAAGTAGGCTGTGCTACACCATCTCCATCTGAAAGAGTTATAAAACGCACTTCATTATCATCGTCTTCTTCTTTATTTTCTGTTTCTTTCTGATCCTTTAAAAGTTTTACCGCAACGACTGCACCAATTCCGACAGCCACCGCAAGAGCACCAAATAGTCTATTAAACATAGTTGTCTCCTCTCTGTCTCTCTATGCCATATTTTAGCACATCTCGCTAAAATACCCTAACATAAACCTCAGCGTCTCTTCTCTAAATATGTCATGATACTAACCGCATTTGAGGCAGCACCTTTACGAATCTGATCTCCACAACACCAAAGACTAATACTATTTGCACGACTTGTATCTTTACGCACACGACCTACATAGACAATATCTTGATTCGATGTCTCAATCGGCGTAGGTACATGGTCTTCAATCAGTTGTACACCAGGGAAGTTTGATTGCTTGACGAATCGCATCTAATGAAACTTCCTGTTCTGTTTCCACTGTCAAAGAAATGGAATGAGAACGGTATACTGGCACACGTACACAAGTGCAGTTTACCTGCATATCATCCGCATGCATGATCTTACGACCCTCGTTGTGCATCTTCGCTTCTTCTGTTGTATAACCATCATCTAAATACGAGCCAATCTGGGCAATACAGTTATACGCAATCTGTGCTGGGAAGACATTTGGATGAACTTCTTCCCCTTTATCAAGTTCTATAATCTGTTTGCGTAATTCACGCATGCCCTCAACACCTGCACCACTGACAGCTTGGAAAGTTGTCGCATTTACATGCTTGATTTTGGATAAACGATGAATCGGCGCAATTGCCATCAACGCAATAATCGTAGAGCAGTTTGGATTTGAAATAATACCATGATGATGAAGCGCATCGTCCCCGTTAATCTCTGGAACCACTAACGGCACATCATCCTGTAAACGAAAAGCACTAGAATTATCAATCAGCACTGCATTTGCCTTCTGAATCAAAGGCAAATATTCCTTCGTTAATGCATTGGATACTGCGCCCAATACATAATCTAATCCTTCAAAAGAATGCTCATCTACAACCTGTACCGTGATTCCTTCGCCATGAAACGATAATACGCGTCCAGCCGATCTTGGGCTGGAAAATAAACGTAATTCATCTACCGCAAGGTTTTGTTCTTCGATACATTCTAGCATCTGTCTTCCAACTGCGCCTGTCGCACCTAAAATTCCGATTTTCATGCATGTTCCCCCTCTCTTCTTGAATAAAACGTTCATAGATACAGCGAATCGCATTGTGGAAATCATGATTCGATACACCTACCACAACCGATAATTCATCTGCACTCTGATTAATTACTTTAATATTGATCTTATGATCACCAAATTCACTTAATAACTGACCTGAAGCACCTGGTACTTGTTTCATACCTCTTCCCACGATGGCTACCATCGCTAAATCTTCTTCTAACATCAATTCATCTGGTTCTAATTCCTTCTTGATTTTCGCAAGAATCTCATACTTACATTGTTCGATTGCGCCCTTTTGTACAATGACCGTAAATGTATCAACCGTAATCGGTACACTCTCAATCGAAATATGATACTCCTCAAAGATGAATAATAATCTTCGTAAAAAACCAACTTCTGTAGAACTATGACTCTTTACAACTGTAAAGGATGCGTAATCTCTTCGACCCGTAATGCCTGTAACCGTTGAAGTACCATTAGCTTTATCATACTCTTCACAATCATCTTGAATGAATGTGCCAGGATTCTCTGGATCATTTGTATTCAAGATATGAATCGGAATATTCTTTTCACGAACCGGGAAATCGCATCATCATGCAGTACATTAGCACCCATGTAGCTCATTCCACGTAGTTCACTATACGTGATCACTGGAATTTGATGTGGGTTATCAATGATTCGAGGATCAGCCACCAATATTCCAGACACATCAGTCCAGTTTTCATAAACTTCCGCATCTACGATATTTGCCAATATCGAACCAGTAATATCACTACCCCCACGACTCATCACTTTGATTTGTCCATTTGGCAAAGCACCATAGAAACCAGGAATAACATACTTCTGATTCATATCCACTAGTTTATCTAGATTCTGCTTAATCTTTTCAAAGTCAAAATCCCCATTATACTTAAACGCAATTACATCTTTCGCATCCAAAAACTTTGCGCCTAAATATTCAGCCATACATCTAGCAGTTAAATACTCCCCACGTGAAACAATGTAATCAACGGGCGCATGTGTATCTAACATCTCTTTGACACTTGCAAATTCTTTTTCTAAATCAATCTTTAACGCAAGTGAATCACAGATACGTTGATATTTCTCTTTTACAAGATTAAAAATTGTCTCGTAGGATACACCATAATTAATATGTGCATGTAAAAGATAAAGTAAATCCGTCACTTTATAATCATCACGATTTTCTTTACCACACGCACTTACGACAATAAACTTACGATTTGAATTCGCATCCACAATGCGTTTCACTTTTTCAAATTGTTCTTTACTAGCTACTGAGGAGCCACCAAACTTACTTACAATCATGCATTACCTCCGCCACAAATACTGCACCATCTTCTAATTTTTCAATCAAAGAAGCTAGTTGTACAAAGGATATCTTCTTTGTAATGCATGTATCTTCATCAATTCTTTCTTCAATCATATCTTGGATATCATCAAGATTGATTGAACGAACATAGAATGAGGATACACGACTCGTATTGTCAACACGAATACTCTCTTCTGATGCTACTACGATATCTTGTTTATATACTAAATCAATCAAGTCCTGTACAACCGCATGTGCTGTTGGATAAGAACCTGCACCTTGACCAACATAAGTCATCTTACCAAGTGTTCTTGAATCACTTTCAATTGCGTTGAAGTTTGCCGGTATTGTCGCAAAAAGATTCTCTTTTGGAATAAAGGTTGGGATAACCGTAGCACTAACACCATCCTCTAACTTTATGCCTGTACCAATAAGTTTACATACGTAATCATGCGTGCATGCATACGCAATATCTCTAGCACTTATAGAACGAATCCCATAGATATCAATATCATGAACACTTGTAAGTACACCAAATCCCTTGCAGCTTGATAGCACCACTTTGTACGCTGTATCCATGCCATCAATATCATCTGATGGATCAAACTCCGCATATCCACAATCCTGCGCTTCCTTTAAGGCTACCGCAAACTCTGAACCCTCATCACTCATCTTAGTTAAGATATAGTTGGTAGTCCCATTAAAGATACCGCGGAAGCTTTCAATATCATCAATACGTTTTGTCCGATTTAGATTACTCATCCATGGAATTCCACCACCACACGCAGCCTCATACTTTAAACTAACACCACGCGTACGTGCTGTTTCTAATAGTTCTTCCAAATGATTCACCAGCATCTTCTTATTGCTTGTCACAACATGCTTTCCATTGAATAACGCTGCTTGAACATAACTAAATGCTGGCTCATCTCCACCGATACATTCCACTACCACATCAATATCAGGATCTTCCACAATGTCATAGATATCCACTGTCATGCGCTTATCTGTAATATCCTTTTCATAGCGAACCAATATCTTAGAAATCTCCAGTTGCGAGACTTCTTTCGTATTCTTTTCATCAATAATCTTTCTAACACCAGAACCGACAGTTCCGTGTCCCAATAAACCAATCTTCATATAAACCTCTGTTTCTAAAATAGATACACTTGTATTTAAAACACAAACAGTGTATCATTTTTCTATATTTGAAACAAGAAGGAAGCCCTATGAAATATACTAGTACACGAAATAAAGATAAAGTTGTATCGTCCTCTGAAGCGATTATCCAAGGTCTCGCAGAAGATGGTGGTCTCTATACACCCCAATCACTTGATCAAAAGGTAGATTTATCCTCTACACTAAAGATGAACTATCTAGAGTTAGCACAGTATATTCTATCTCTTTTTTTAAGTGACTTTAGTCATGAACAGATCCAACAATGTGTTCAAAATGCCTATCAAAACTCATTTGAAACAATGAAGTAGCACCACTATACAAATATCACGATGGTTGGCTTATGGAACTGTGGCATGGCCCAACCAGCGCATTTAAAGATGTAGCTTTAACACTACTACCACATCTATTAACAGCCGCATATCAAAACCAGAATGAAAATGATTTGATTTCCATTCTAACTGCAACAAGTGGCGATACCGGCAAAGCCGCAATCAATGGGTTTGCGGATGTCAAAAACACTGCCATTACAGTACTCTATCCCGAAATCGGTGTATCTGATATCCAAAAGAGACAAATGCAGACATCACTAGGTAAAAATGTCGAAGTCATCGCAATCAAAGGAAACTTTGATGATTGCCAACGGATTGTAAAGGAAGCGATGAAAAATCCAGTTGTACTAGATGCATGCAAACACATGAAACTATCTTCTGCAAACTCCATTAATATTGGTCGCTTACTCCCACAAATCGTCTATTATTTCGACTCATACGCAAAACTTGTAAAGAGTGGTGATATTCAATTGGGCAATGCTGTTAACTTTGTTGTCCCTAGCGGTAACTTCGGTAATATCCTTGCTGGATATCTAGCAAAAAAGTTAGGCTTACCAGTTAAAAAACTAGTATGTGCATCCAACTCAAATAATGTACTAACAGAATTTATACGTACAGGTTCCTACAACGCAAATAGAGCGTTTATTCCTACGATATCCCCATCGATGGATATCGTAGTATCCAGTAATCTAGAACGTTTATTATTCCTTCTTAGTGATCACAATGACGTATTGATTAATCAATATATGACTTCTCTCAAGGAAGATGGACATTACACAATCTCCGATGAATTACGTCATGCATTACAAGAAAGCTTTACAGCATATGATTGTTCAGAAGAAGAATGTAAGAAAGTGATTCATGATACCTTCCATAATGAACATATTCTCATTGACCCACATACAGCAGTCGCCGTGCATGCATGTCACGCATACAAACAAGAATCAAATGATATTACACCATGTATCGTATTATCCACAGCGAGTGCATATAAGTTTGCGAAAGATGTATATGCGGCCCTTACAGGAAAATCTTGTGATGATGAATTTGAAGCGATGGATGCTTTGCATCAGTATACATCGGTTGCGATTCCTAAAAATCTAGCCTGCTTAAAAGATATGCCAATACGCTTTACAAAAGTCATTGAAAAAGAAGATGCACTATCCACAATCGCAAAACGCTTGGAGGATTTACAACATGATCACAATTAAAACGCCTGCCACATCCGCAAATCTTGGCTCTGGCTTTGATTGCCTTGGCATTGCGCTAAAACTATATAACATTTTCCAAGTTGAAAGATATGATCATAACTTCCTAGAAATATAGATGAAGAATACAACAATGATAACAATCTTTTCCTAAGAGCCTATCGCCTTGGTTGTGAGACGATTGGAAAATATGATCCAATTCACGTTATCTTTGATTGTCATATTCCTATTAGTCGAGGACTAGGAAGTAGTGCTTCTTTTATCATTGGCGGCCTTGTGGCTGCTAGTGTTTTACACAACAACATTCTCAGTGAAGCAGAAATTTATCGTTTGGCCTGCGGTATCGAAGGACATCCTGATAATATTGCGCCTTGCCTATATGGTGGACTCTGTGCAGGCATGAAAATCGATGAAAAACATTTCCTATCCCACAAACTTCCAATCCATAAAGATTGGAAGTATACCGCACTTGTGCCAAATGTAGAAGTAAGCACAGAAGAAGCGCGTGCCGCACTACCAGATCATTACCCACGTACGAAAGTCGCTACATCAATTAGTAATGCGATACTCACATCACAAGCACTACAAGAAGGAAATCTTTCTCTACTTTCAGCCGCAACGCATGATATCGTTCATGAACCCTACCGCCAAAAATTAATTCCAAATTTTGAGATAATCCAACAAATTGTAAAGGAAGATACCGATGGCATCTTACTCATTAGCGGATCAGGTTCAACTTGCTTAAGTATTGCAAAGAGAGAATTAAGTACAGCAGCACGTTTAAAGATTGCCTCACTTCCACATCATTGGCAGTGTCTGCAGTTAGATGTTGCCTATCATGGTACAGAAATAGAAAGGTAAGCACATGCAAAACTCCGATTACCTAATCGTTCATAAAAAGATTTTGCCAGAATACTTCAACCAAGTCATTCAAGCAAGAGCCCTACTTGAAAATCACGAAGTTGAAACGGTAACAGAAGCCGTTAAAAAAGTAGGTATTTCTAGAAACACCTACTATCGTTATAAAGACTATCTATTCGAGATTTCTGATAACGCCACTTCACGTACGATGACCATTTCTCTTCTTTTAAAAGATGAAAGTGGCGCATTAACAGCGGTACTACAAACATTAAGTAAAGCCCAAGCAAGTGTCTTGACAATCTCTCAAGCAATTCCAGTTGGAGGATACGCAACGGTACTGATCAGTTTAGATATCTCCAAGATGGAAAACACGCCAGATAACTTATTAAAACAATTACTAAAACATTCTTATGTGCGTAAAGCACAGCTAGACGCAATCGCATAATAAAAGAGCCAAGCGGCTCTTTTCTGTTTGTTTACTTTTGAACGCTTCCTTGCTTAGCAACTGCAGCCATCTTAGCTTCAATCGCAGCCTGGTCACCTAAGTATTCCTTAGAGATGAACTTTCCGTTGTCGTCAAATGTATAAACGAGTGGAACACCTGTAGGAATATTTACACCGATGATTTCTTCATCTGTTAAGTTTTCGAAATACTTAACAAGGGCACGTAAACTGTTACCGTGAGCAGCGATGATGACACGCTTACCAGCCTTCATCTGTGGTAAGATTTCCTGTTCATAGTAAGGAACTGCACGAGCAATTGTATCCTTTAGGGATTCAGCTAATGGAAGTTCATCTTTATTTTCATTACGGTAAGCTTCCTGTAATGCTGGGTTTCTATCATCTGTTGGATCTAAGCAGGTGGCTGAACATCAAATGATCTTCTCCAGATCTTAACCTTCTCTTCACCATACTTCTCAGCTGTTTCAGCCTTATTTAAGCCCTGTAAAGCACCGTAGTGTCTTTCATTGAGTTTCCAAGTCTTTGTAACTGGTAACCATTCACGGTCCATTTCAGATAATACAAAGTTTAATGTGTGGATTGCACGCTTCAAATATGATGTATAGCAAAGATCAAAATCGTATCCTGCTTCCTTTAAAGCACGTCCGCCAGCCTTAGCTTCTTCTACACCCTTCTCAGAAAGTTCAACGTCTGTCCAACCTGTGAAAAGGTTGAGCTTATTCCATTCACTTTCACCATGTCTAATTAAAACAAGTTTCATTTTAAGCCTCCTTCGCTTTTTAACAAATCAATCGTATCACATGACTTTATGATGTCAAACGAAAATATTCACATCTGCTTACGCTTTTTGTGATACTTGTTAAAGAAATTATTATTTCCTGGAAATGTCAGGAAACGATATGCATTGCAATTCCTGTTACCGCATGAAATGCGGTAGAGATTTCTGTCAAACTCGCCGTACAACTACCCTGCATCATTTCGTGATTTCCACCACCCTTAGCGTGAATGGCTGCGTTGAATTCAGCACGAATCGATAGTAAGTCAATCGTACGACTCATAATGACATAGCTATATCCCACTTCTGTCTTCGCAATCACCATTACCGTAGAAATACCTTTTTCAATACAACGATTACAGAATGCACGCATTCCTTCAGAATCCGCAAGGACAGAAGGATAGATAATCGCATCATGTAAAGAGATTTTATCTGCGTCCTTCATCATCATTTCCATTGAAACAGTACGATACGATTTCTGTACATCTAAATAACGTTGATGAAGATGACTTACAGCCGTCGATATCTCTAGTGGTTTAGCAGACAACAGTTTTGAAATCATACTGCTTTCTTGCTGGATACGATCAAGATAGATAAACGCTCTTCTTCCACTCAACAAGAAGACTCTTGTTTTATTACGTAACTTTTCAAAGCTAATCACCTTACAGATTCCAATTTCACCCGTATTTTACATGCATACCGCAACATGCACACATGTCATATCCAGCAATGGAAATAATCCGTGTAGTACCTTCTATCGCAATCTTCGAACGATATTCATACTTCGCCGTTTCATACGGAGAACAAAAGATTTCCTGCACAGAAAGATTCGCCCAAATCGCTTGATTCACACGTCTTTCAACTTCTTCAATATTCTCTTCTGTCAATTCTCCATTAAAATCAGCACAGATATATTCACCCATATGAAAACCAACATTCGAATATCCATATAACTGTTTAACAACACCAGAAAAAATATGTTCTCCAGTATGATTCTGCATTAAGTCAAAGCGATACTCCCAATCAATCTTACAGTGAACCTTCTCTTCTACCGGAAGAAAATCTTTTGTGATATGTACAATCCCTTCTTTTTCTCGTTGTACATCGATTGCTTCAACACCTTGGATTGTACCTTTATCACAAGGTTGCCCACCACCTTCTGGATAAAAGATTGTATCTTTTAAAATAACTTTATAACCATCCTTGCATGCATGACAACTTAAAACGACGGTATCCAATTCTCTTGCATAAGGATGACGATAATAATATTCTTGAAATTCATCCATTATTTCACCATCTCTTTGTACAATACATCTAAAGCTTCCTGGTCTGCAATTCCATAGGAGAAAGCAGTCGCTGAGCCCATCGCAACTGACTTTTCAAGTGCTGTTTGATCATCTTCTCCATTTAACTTGCTGGTTAAAAACGCAGCCACCATAGAGTCTCCAGCACCTACGGAATTGATGACTTCTCCACTTGGTGCATGGCAGCGATATACCTTGTGATTCACTAGAAGTGCACCTTGATTTCCTAATGAAATAAGTACATTTTGTGCACCCATTGAGACTAACTTGCATGCATATTCTTCTATTTGATTCTCTAAGACATTTGCACCAAATATCTCTGATAATTCCTGTTGATTTGGTTTAATCAAGTATGGATGATATGGAAGTACTGTCTTTAATACACTACCTCCCGCATCGACGATGATGCGTATCTTTCTTCCTTCCAGAAATTTCATTACATCCGAATAAAAATTCTGATCAACACCAGCTGCCATACTACCAGAAAGAATAAGTACATCTCCATCCGTGAGATGTTCTAACTTTACATATAACTTTTCAATATCATCTTTTTCAACTGTAGGTCCACTGGCATTAATTTCTGTTTCTATTTCATGTTTCATCTTGATGTTGATACGAGATTCTCCATGCTCTAACTTAATAAACTCTGGGATAAGTCCATGACTACTCACACGACGTTCAATCTCATCCCCAGTAAAACCAGCCACGTATCCAAGTGGTGTACTAATTCTGCCTAGATGTTTCAAGGCAATGGATACATTGATTCCCTTTCCACCAACATCAATCTGTTCAAAGATAGAACGATTTAGTTTTCCTTCCTCAAATGTTTCTAATTGCACTATATAATCCAGTGAAGGATTCATCGTTACTGTATAAATCATACAAACACCTCTTATCAGTATTATAAATGAAAAAAAGGTCCACATTGAAGTGAACCTAATTATTTGTTTAGATAATGAAGAACTTCAAGATGAATAATCCTGTAAGAATATACATCAAGAGTGAAATTTCCTTTGCCTTACCTGTAATCACATGAATGAATGTGTAAGAGATAAAACCAAATGCAATACCTTCAGAGATAGAATATGCAAAGCCCATCATTGTAATGCATACAAAGCATGGGAATGCCTTTGTGATATCGTTCCATTCGATATTAACAACCTGTTGCATCATTAAGAATCCAACTACGATCAATGCAGGTGCTGTCGCAAAGGAAGGAATTGTTAAGAATAATGGAGATAAGAATAAAGCAACCAAGAACAAGATACCTGTTGTAACACTTGTTAAACCTGTTCTACCACCTTCCGTAATACCAGAAGAAGATTCAACGAATGTTGTGATTGTAGATGTACCTAAGATAGCACCTACTGTTGTACCAACAGCGTCAGCTAATAATACACCCTTAATTCTTGGTAGTTTTCCATCCTTGTCTAACATATTTGCCTTAGAAGCACATCCGATAACTGTTCCAAGTGTATCGAATACATCTACGAACAAGAACGCAAATACAACTACAATAAAGTTCGCAAGATGGCTTGCCACAAACGCAAAGTCAAATTGGAAGAATGTAGGAGCGACAGAATTTGGCATTGAGAAGAACGCTGTTGGGATTAATGAATAGTAACCTAATTCTGGATTTGGTACATAGATACCTACTAATTGGCAGATAATACCTAATACCCAAGTTAGTAAGATACCCCATAACATATATCCCTTAACGCCCTTGATTAACATGATCACAATCGAGATAACACCAATCATACACAAGATAACACCTACACCCTGTGATGAGAATGTTCCATTCGCAATACCATTTGTGAATGAATATAGACTAACGAGTGTTGCGCCATCAACGATGATATGTGCATTTTGTACACCGATAAATGCGATGAAGAAACCAATACCTACAGATACAGCTACCTTTAGCTGTGCTGGAATTGCATTGAAGATTGCTTCACGAACACTTGTTAGTGACATGATGATAAAGATAATACCTTCCACAAGTACTGCTGTTAAAGCAACCTGCCATGGATAACCCATTACACCACACACTGTGTATGCGAAGTAAGCATTCAAACCTAAACCAGCAGATAATGCAAATGGTGTATTTGAGAATGCAGCCATGCAGAAACATGCAAATTGCGGATGCGACTGCAGTCGCTGTCAAGATAGAACCTGCATCCATACCGGAAGCACTTAAGATGGATGGATTGAGCGCAAGAATATAAACCATTGTAATAAATGTTGTAACACCTGCGATCAATTCTGTTTTAACTGTTGTGCTGTTTTCTTTTAAATGAAATAACTTTTCTAACATAAAATCCCCCTTGTTTTTTTCACACATCGCTGCCCTTAAAAATAAAAATCCTGCCAAGAATCATCTCAACAGGAAGTCACCAAAAAGAATAGAGACAACCGTAGTCCCGCCATTAAGGTAGCAGGGTAGAGACGCTTCCGCCAATTCGAAAGCATATACGATATGTGGCACATAGGTATTATATGAAATAAACAAGATGATTACAAAGGGTATTTGTTAAAAAAATCAATTTTTTTCCAACATTTTATGTAAAATGTATATATTCACTTAAATAAAAAAACAATATTCTAAAAATCTTTCAAAAAGAATATCTTTATCCAGAAAAACAATGGCATAATAACATGCGTTTGGAGGAAATTTCCATGAAGCATATGCGACAGTTTTTAATCATCCTATTCTTTACATTTATTGGTGAAGTCTTACATCAATTTATTCCACTACCAATTCCATCATCAATCTATGGCCTTGTTTTATTATTTATCGCCCTTACCCATGGTATCTTTAAAGTCAATGAAGTACATGATACAGCTGATTTCTTGATTGATATTATGCCTATTATGTTTATACCAGCAGCCGTTGGTTTAATCCAATCTACCACATCGATCAAACCAATTTTGATTCAATCCATCATTATCATGATGATTTCTACGGTTGTCGTAATGGCCATCACTGGTAAAGTATCGATGTTACTACGCAAGGAGGATTCTGATTATGAATAATGTAATGTTAAATAGTGCAACGATGGGAGTTGTAATCTCATTGATGGGCTTCTTTGTCGGAATCTTATGCCGTGAGAAATTCAAGTTACCAATCTTTAATCCGTTACTTGTTGCGATTATCTTTACAATTAGTTTTGTTAAAATCTTTCATGTTGACTACGACTCATACTATTCATCCGCAAAATACCTCAGTTGGCTATTAACTCCAGCAACAGTTGCGTTAGCTATACCTCTTTATAAAGAAATTGAAAGACTAAAATCAAATTGGAAGATGATTAGTATCTCTATTGCCTGTGGATGTGCTAGTAGTGTAATAACCGTTCTAATCCTAGCTTTATTATTCCGCTTTAACCACGAACAATACGTTACCTTCTTACCAAAATCAATTACTACCGCAATCGGTATGGGAATCGCAGAGGAATTAGGAGGTATCGTCCCAGTAACCGTGGCAGTCATCATCGTAACAGGTATCTTTGGCGCAATCATCGCAGATATTGTATTCAAGGTTTTCCATATCACCGACCCAATTGCCCAAGGCTTAGCTCTTGGTGCTAGCGCTCACGCAATCGGCACATCCAAGGCAATCGAACTCGGTGACTTACAAGGTGCTATGGCAGGACTTGCAATCTGCACATCTGGTATTATTACCGTTGTTCTAGCAACTCTCTTTGCACATATCATGTAAATTTTAAAAGAAGCGTATTGCTTCTTTTTTTGTGCTCAAAAAAAACGACTACCTACATGGATAGTCGTTTGTGTCATTAGTCTTCTACGTATGGTAATAAAGCCATTTGACGAGCACGCTTGATAGCGATTGCTAACATTCTCTGGTACTTCGCACGAGTTCCTGTAACGCGACGTGGAGTAATCTTTCCATTTGCGCTAACGAATTTCTTCAAGAGCTCTACATCCTTATAATCAATATAAGTGATGTTGTTTTTTGTAAAGTAGCAGACCTTTCTGCGGCCCATTCTTTGTTTTCTGAATGCCATTGTCTGTTCTCCTTTATTTAGAATGGCAGGTCATCGCTGGAAATATCCATTCCGATTCCTGCGCCGAAGTCATCACTCACAAAATCATCATTTGTAGATGGTTTTGGTTGTGAATACGGCTGTTGATAACTGTTGTCTTGATAACCACTGTTTTGTGCTCTGCTCTGTGATTGACTCTTAGATTCAAGTAAATTTACAGTATCGCAAACGATTTCTGTAACATAAACCTTCTGTCCATCACGATCATAGTTACGTGTTTGGATTCTTCCTTCAACACCCACTAACGCACCCTTACGTGCATATGAGCCTAAGAAATCGGCAGCCTGTCGCCAAGCGACACAACTGATGAAGTCTGCAGACTGTTGATTGTTTCCATCCTGTCCACGAGCCATACGACGATCACATGCAACAGTAAATGTCGCAACAGATAAGCCACTAGCTGTCTTACGGACTTCCACATCTCGTGTTAGTCTACCAACCAAAACAACGCGGTTAATCATTACTTAGCTCCCTTAACCGGAGCTTCGTCACGGGTAATCATGAAACGAACAACATTTGCGTTGATTCTCATCAAACGATCGAATTCCTTAACACAGGCATTATCTGCTTCAAATGCTGTTACTACATAGTAACCCTTCTTCATGTCATCAATGCGATATGCGAATTCACGCATGCCCCATTCATCTGTCTTTGCAATCTTACCACCGTTGTCAGTGATAATCTTGCTGAGAGTCTCGATTAATTCAGCTCTCTTCTCTGTTTCAACAGATTCATTGATGATGTACATGACTTCATACTTCTTCATTCCGTACACCTCCTTCTGGTCTAACGGCCATTTCTGGCAAGGAGCGGGAGTAACCCACTCGCCACAGTATAGTACCATTTCTCCAAACAAAAGTAAAGAAAAATCACTTCTGTCTTTCTGACAAAAAAGTGATTCTACTCGCTATTTATGCGGATACTGGCATTCTCTCGTCGCCTGCTTCACTGTGCAGGTCCATGGTTACACCATTTACCTTATACTTCTTTAATACAAACATTGTGACGGTTGCCGCAACACCCTCAATTGGTGCTAACTTTTCACCGACGAAGTCAGCGACCTCACGCATTGTCTTTCCATTAACATTTACCAAGAACTCAGAATTACCACTCATGAGGAATAGACTACTCACTTCTGGAAAGTGTGCAATTCTTTCCGCAATCTTATCGTAGCCGCTACCACGTTCTGGTTTTGCGCTAACGCCAATCATCGCATCCACATGGTCGATATTTGCCTTGTCCCAATTCACCATTGTATGGTAACCACAGATAATTTTCTTCTCTTCTAGTTCTTTCTTTGCACTGTTAACAGATTCTTCTGTTTCACCAAGAATATCTGCTAAGTCTGTAATACTTGCACGTGGATTTTGTACAAGTAAGTCAATTAACTTTAGATTGTCCATTTTATTTCTCCTTTGTGATCCTTTATAAACTGTGCAATACGTCTCATCGCTTCTTGCAAGTGTTCAATACTATACGCATAACTAATTCTCGCAAAACCCTGTCCACTTTCTCCAAATGCAGTACCAGGAATAATTGCGACATGTTGTTCATTCAATAACTTCTCACAGAACTCATCACTCGTCATACCAAGACTTGAAATATTTGGGAAGACATAGAACGCACCCTTTGGTTCAAATGTTTCTAATCCCATTTCATTGAGCTTACGTACACAATACTGACGACGCATATCATATTGTTTACGCATCTCTTCAACATCTCTATCACAATCACGTAATGCTGTGATTGCCGCATATTGGCTCACGGTAGGTGCTGCCATAACACAGTTTTGATGCACTTTTAACATCACCTTGATTAGTTCTCTTGGTGCTAGTACATATCCCAAACGCCAGCCTGTCATAGAAAAGGTCTTCGAGAAACCATTTAATACGATGGTTCTTTCCTTCATTCCTGGGATCGATGCGAAGGAAGTAAACTTACTATCCCCGTAAATTAGTTCAGAATAGATTTCATCAGAGATGACAAGAATATTTGTATCCCGTAATACTTCTGCGATTTCGTTCATCTCTTCATAAGATAAAACTGCGCCTGTTGGATTATTTGGGTAAGATAGTAGAATTGCCTTTGTCTTATCTGTAATCGCAGCCTTGATATCTGCCGCCTGGATTCTAAAATCATTTTCAACTTTAGCCTTTACATACTTTACTTTCGCACCCGCAAAAGTAGCTGTCGGTTGATACGTAACGTATCCAGGATCTGGCAAGATGATCTCATCTCCATCTTCCACAATGGTACGGAATACGAGGTCAATTCCTTCACTTGCGCCTACTGTCGCAATCATCTGATCAATATCGTAATCCAGATTATATTTACGAAGCAGATATTCACGAATCGCAAGACGTAACTCCTTTAAACCTGCATTCGTCGTATATTGTGTCTTACCTAGTTCAATGGTATGAATTGCCGCATCACGTATATCCCATGGTGTCTTGAAATCAGGCTCACCAACACTCAGTGATATGCAATCTGGTATTTCCGCAACCAAATCGAAGAATTTACGAATTCCCGATGGTTTCATATTTACTGCTCTTTTTGCTACTAACTTTGTATAATCCATAGTTTGTACCTCGTACGTCCCCTCTATTATACTCGAACTGTAAAAAAATGCTCCCTATGCAGGAACATTTTTACAGTAAATTTCATGACATTCAAAACTTAATATGCATCTGAATGCTTATGCAAAATATCTTGGATAAAACTATCCACTGCCCCTCTATCAGCGATGACGCTGATAGACAATGACTTTTCTAACTTCTTCTTGCAAAATCCATAAAAGATAGGATTTTTGATTTTCATCGTTAACTTCGAACAACGAAATGGATATTTACGCACTTTGATTTCTTCAACATCTTCAAGTTTAAATCCAAAATGCAATACACTATGTCCTCTACTTTCAAAGCTATAGTATTTTACAATATTGTCTTTATCAACTTCTATTTTCACTGCGTGTAGATACAAATAACAAGCTATCAAACAAAGAAGTATTGGTACACAAACCACGACGATAGCTATAATCATTCTATCTGATTCATCCGTTCCGATTTGAATCAGATTTTTTAGTATCCATATCACAGTCAAAGAGAAAGCTACGATAGCCACAAAGGCTACCTGATTCAATTTAGCCTGATACGGATATTTCAAAATCAGTTTTGGTTCTTCTTGTACAATATCTGTTTTCATAATTTACTCTGATTTTAATTCAAAGAGAATATCACGAAGTTCAGCTGCTCTTTCAAAGTTTAGACTTGCGGCTGCTTCACGCATTTCAACTTCCATATCTGCGATGAGTTTTGCCTTATCTTTCTGAGAAAGTTTCGCTTTCTTCTGCATGTATTTCGCAGCCATTTCTTGGTCTCTTTGCCACGAATCGCCTCTTCAACATTCTTCTTAACCGTTGTAGGGATAATACCATGTTCTGCGTTATACGCTTCTTGAATCTTGCGACGACGCTCTGTTTCATTGATTGCGTAACGCATGGAGTCTGTCATGACATCTGCGTACATGTAGACTTCACCATTCGCATTACGAGCAGCACGTCCAATTGTCTGAATTAAAGAACGATGACTACGTAAGAAACCTTCCTTATCCGCATCTAAGATACATACCAAGGATACTTCAGGAATATCCAAACCTTCACGCAACAAGTTAATACCGACAATCGCATCAACCTTTCCTAAACGCAAATCACGAATGACTTCGGTACGTTCCAAGGTCTTTGTCTCATGGTGTAAATACGCAATCTTATATCCACGTTCTTTCAGATACGCAGTAAGATCTTCTGCCATACGTACAGTTAATGTTGTAATTAACACACGTTCATTGCGTTTAAGTCTTGCATCAAGCGCTTCACAGATATCATCAATCTGTCCCTTAGTTGGCTTGACTGTAATCTTTGGATCTAGTAATCCGGTCGGACGAATAATCTGTTCCGTTACATGATGATCCACGGCTTCTAATTCAAAGTCACCAGGTGTTGCGGAACAATATACAACCTGATTCATCATCGACAGGAATTCATCAAATTTCATTGGACGATTTTCTAGTGCAGATGGTAAACGGAAACCATACTCCACTAAGACTTCCTTACGTTGACGATCACCATTGTACATACCTCTTACCTGTGGTAAGGATACATGTGATTCATCCACAAACAACAAGAAATCCTTTGGGAAGTAATCAAAGAGATTCCATGGACGCTGTCCTACTTTTCTACCATCGATATGCATCGAATAGTTTTCAATGCCAGAACAGTATCCATTTTCTCTTAAAGCTTCTAGATCAAACGTGTACGCTGTTCTAAGCGCTCTGCTTCGAGTGGTTTGCCTTTCTTTCGGAAATACTCTAGACGATCTTCTAGCTCTGCTTCAATCGCATCACACGCTCTTAACATCGTCTCCTTAGAGCGAGCATAACCACTCGCTGGGAAAATGTTATAAAACTGGTATGCATTCATGGTCTTTCCTGTTAAAGGGTCAATCTCTGTAATACGTTCAATCTCATCTCCAAACATCTCAATACGAATATTGAATTCATTTGTATACGATGGTGTTAAATCAATAATATCTCCACGTACACGGATTGTACCTCTTGTTTGGTCAACGTCGTTACGTGAGTATTGTAGTTCAATCAAACGACGCATCAAATCATTACGGTCAATGCTTTCTCCCACACGTATCGTATAGAACATGTTCTTATATTCAACAGGATCACTAGCCGCATAGATACATGCAACAGATGCGACAACGATTGTATCCCTTCTTTCGAGAAGAGAATTCAAAGTAGACTCTCGAAACATATCTAGTTCTTCATTGATTGCAGCTGTCTTTTCAATATACATATCACTCTTAGGCATATATGCCTCAGGTTGATAATAATCGAAGTTTGATACAAAGAACTCTACACGATTGTGTGGGAACAGTTCTTTAAACTCAGAATATAACTGACCAGCTAATGTCTTATTGTGCGAAACACTAACGTTGGTCGATTCATCTGTGCAATGATATTCGCCATGGTAAAGGTCTTACCAGTACCAGTAGCACCCTCTAGAACCTGTTCCTTCTTTCCTGCATGCAGGCCAGCAACAAGTTCCGCAATCGCCTTCGGTTGATCTCCCGTCGGCCTAAATGGTGATACAAGTTCAAACTTACGATCATCCATTTAAAACTTCCTGTGCTTTCTGTAGTTGAACATCATGTGTCTTTGTTGTATTCCAATCTAGTACCACAGCACTATAGAGCGTACTAAATGTTTCTTTATCTAATACACCATCTGCTGTAATACCTTTGTCTGTCTCAAACTGACGTAATGCCTCTTCTGTTTGAGAAGAGAAATAACCATCAGTACGACCAACGTTATACCCTAGATAATCCAAACATAGTTGGGCGAATTTCACCGGTTCACCAACACTATCATAAGCGTAACGATCTGTATCATTCATCTTAGGTAAAGAAGTATACATCACTTCGTGTAACTTCACTTCTATATCTGGTGTAATACCAACACCATTGACCCAAACATTGTTCGGGGAAGTCCATTTTGAAGTTGTATATTTAAGTGCAGAACCATCTTTGAATACACGTGATACCTGTACTGTACCCTTACCGTAGGTTGTTACACCAATTACTGTTACATCCTGATGTTGTTCCTTGAGTGCCATTGTGAGCACTTCAGAGGCGCTCGCTGTATTCTTATTTACTAAGATAGCAATCTTCTTGATGTTGTCATACATACCATCTGTTGTGCGGATTTCTTCTGTCGTACCATCCGCATACACTTGCTTCATCGCAAGTGTATCCTTTGGCAAGAAATATGACGCAATCCCCTGTAATGCGGTTAGATATCCACCACCATTATCACGTAAGTCAATCACGATATTTGATACATTCGCATTCTTAAAATCATCTAGGTATGCCTTTACTTCATTGGCTGTATTTTCACCAAACTGATAAATCTGTAAGTAACCTGTATTATCACTTAAATCTCTCCAAATGCAGTTGCACTGACAGCTGCACGAGTAATTGTTATCTCAAGAGGTTGTTCCTGACGGATGAATTCAATCGTTACATCTGTACCACTATCACCTTGTACCAGATTCTTAATTTCTTCCGTCGTCTTACCAGTGAGTGATTCACCATTGACCTTATTCATGATATCTCCAGCTTTTACGCCTGCTTTATCTGCTGGCGAATTACGGAAGACACGCTCGATGATATTGATTCCATTGGCCTGTAAGAACTGTACACCAATCCCTACATAATTACGGTTGATAGAATCTGTAAACTGCTTCATCTCATCAGCCGTCATATATTCTGTATGCTTATCAATATCATTGGTTGTAATGCCCTTTAGAGCCTGGTCTGTTAATTTTGTGTCAATATTTTCTACTTGATCCGCAAAAAACCAATCATTCTCCATCACCTGAAGAACACCATTGATTTTCTCATCAGAATTCAAAGGAAGATTATTCACCACATTCTTACGCGCAGGCGCAAGTGAAGATAATGGCAGTACTGAGCCAAGCAACCACCCACCTACTAAGGCAACTACAACAAACGCTACCATAAGGATACGTAGACGTTTTACTTTCTTCTGTTCTTGTTTTAAAGCCACTTCTTCTGGCCATAAATGACGACGGAAAGGAATACTATATACTTTTTCATCGTTCTGTAATTCTTCTTTGTTTTCGTCCATTTTACTGCCTCTATCTTTCTAAAAAGAGTCTCTGTTTAGAAGAGACTCTTAAATACTATTTTAATAACCAAATACTTCTTCCGGTTGGATACGGCATGGAGCACCGACGCCATCACTACAACGTCTTCCATACAAGCCATATCTTCCACCAGTCCAACCTGCACCAAAGCTGACGTCACCATTCCAGTTCGCAGCGTAGTACGCAAATCCAGACGCATCTCCTAAGTAGAAGATTTCCACGTGACAGTGTGGTCCAGTCGTATTACCAGATGAACCAACCTGTCCAATCACATCACCCGCATTTACAATCGTACCAGTCGCAACCGGTGTATTTAATGTCATGTGGAAGTAATCCACACCATACAAACTACCATTGACTGTTACAAGCAAGATAACTTGGTTACCAGAATAGGAAGCACCACCAAATTGGTAACCACAACTATCACCTAAATAACCAACTGTTGGACAGCCATTAACGCCTCTTAGCACAACACCATTGGCAACTGCACGAATTGTCGTACCATAACCAGCCGCAAAGTCATATCCCAAGTGAATACTACCATCTGGATAAGACCAAGTACCAGCACTACGCCAAGCGCCATCTACTGGATAAGTCCAACCATTTGTTGTAGGAATCGCTTCAATTTGAGCTGTGATTCCTGACATCAACGCATTGTTTTGTGCAATATCCGAGTTCTTTGTTTCGATTGAACCACGAAGTGCAGCTGCTGTCTTCTGCGCTGCCTCTTGGGCAATCTGCACATAAGTCTGTAAAGTAATAAGTTCTTTCTGTTGGTCCTGTTTTTCCTTCTTTTGAATCTCTAGTTCATTCTTCGCCACAACAAGCTCTTCTTTTTGTTTGTTTAACGTTGCGATAATCTGAACAAGTTCATTCAAAGTCTTCTTATCGTATTGAGAAATTGTACTCAAACCATTCGCAATACGAATAAAGTCTGTGAAGTTATTCGCACCCATCAAAATATCAATATATTGATTTGTACGCATGGTAGGTTGATTCAATACCATACGTGTCTTTACTTTATCTTGTAGTTTATCCGCAGTCTTTTGATTTTGATCAATTTCAGCCTGCTTGCTGTCGATTTCTTTTTGCTTTGCGTCAATTTCAGCTTCTTTCTGTGTAATTTCAGCTTGTTTTGTATCAATCTGAGTCTGATACTCCGAAATCTTCGCTGCATATTTCGATATATTGGCTTCCATATCAGCCTTTTGAGCCTTCCAAGCCTCAATCTGTTGACTCATCTCTGCATTCTGAGACTCTAGGTAAGCCTTATATGCCTCACATGCACTCGCATCATCCTTGCCATAGTTTGTACAACGATTCAACCAATATTCCGAGTTGGAATAATCTTCATCCGCAATAACAGTACTCGATTGATTTCCAACCATAATTACAGCCATCAACAGGCATAAACATATCTTCGTTAATTTTTTCATCGCTTATCCCTCAAATACTTCGTTACAGAGAGCCAACTTCCGAAAAGACCAACCAAAATACCAACTAATAATAAGATACCCGAAACATAGTACAAGAATGGAAATGCCTTCTCTAAACGGAACATATTAGAAATTAACACACCAGAAGTCTTTTCGAAGATCACGATGTATCCCCAAATCGTTAGACCAATCGGAATGATTGCGCCGAGAATTCCCGTAATAATACCTTCCCAAAGGAAAGGAGCACGGATAAATCCATTTGTCGCACCTACATGTTTCATGATCGTAATTTCATCCTTACGAGCATAAATGGTAAGTTTGATTGTATTTTGAATTAAGAAGATTGCAAGTAGAGTTAAGGCAGCTACTAAGATGCCACCAAAACGACGAATGGATGACATCGCATCAACCATATTCAAAGTACTTTGACCACCATAGTTGACACTATCAACACCGCTAATCTGGCCAATCTTCTTAGCGATATCCTCAAGATTTGCGCCATTCTTTGCTTCTACGTAGTAGGCGTCATGCATAGGGTTATCTGCCTTAAATGGTTCAAACACCGCTCTTGTACGCTCATCTTCAAAAACTATTGATGTAATATTTTAACTCATCATCTTTCGACGAATATGTTACCTTTTCAACCCCGTCGATCGCAGAGATTGCTTTCTCAATCTGTTTTAGGCTTGATGAAGACTCCGCATCATACGAAACCATTACAGAAATTTCAACAGATGACTCTACAGAACGAGTAAATTGTTCTAAGTGATAACTTAATACCAAGAACAAACTAATAATCATTAGTGTTACTGTAACCGCAATTGCACTTGAAAGAGACATTGCCCAGTGTCTACCAACACCACGGATACCTTCACGAATTGGTCTAATCATGACGAACATAACCTCCTTCGGAACGGTCAGCCACAATGTGTCCTTGTTCCAAAACAATCGTACGCTTACGATACTTATTTACAAGCGTAATATCATGGGTAACCATCACAACAGTTGTACCATAACGCTGATTGATTTCCTGTAGTAAGTCCATAATCTCATCAGATTTTGCTGGGTCCAAGTTACCAGTAGGCTCATCCGCAATCAAAACCTTAGGACGGTTGGCAATCGCACGTGCAATCGCTACACGCTGTTGTTGTCCACCAGATAATTCCTTTGGGAAAGAATTGCCCTTTTCACTTAAGCCCACGACTTTCATCACTTCCATCGTACGCTTGCGAATCTGTGCCTTTTTCATACCGATGACTTCTAAGGCATACGCAATATTTTCAAATACGGTTAAATGTGGCAACAATTTATAATCCTGGAATACAACACCGATATTACGGCGATAGATAGGAATCTGACGTTTAGATAATTCACCAACATCAATACCGACAACTTTTACGTTGCCTTTTGTACACATTTCCTCCGCATCCATCAACTTAATTAAAGTAGATTTACCAGAGCCAGTTGGACCAATAACGTATACAAATTCGCCCTGATCAACTGATAAATTTATATCATACAGTGCATTTGTACCATTTTTATATCGTTTGTAAACATGGTTGCATTGAATCATAAGGGTACCTCCTTACTCGTGAAATCCTGCCCAATAATTTTATCACATTCTGTTAAATATTGGATGAAGCGTAGGTGAAACCTTCACCATGCATATCAGACGCATCATTTGTAATCACAAATGCTTTTGGATCAATTCGATTAATTAATGAAATCAAACTTGCATATTGACGTGTTGATACAACAACCAATACAACATTCTTAGCTTCACTGTTGAATCCACCACGACCATCTAAAATCGTAACACCACGATTGAGTTCCTGATAAATTCCATCACGTAACTCTTCCCAATGATTGGAAATAATATGTACAGACTTGGCATTGGCACCTTGACCAGCACTCAGCACCTTTCCAATCGCAAAGCCAGACGCAAACACGGACACAAGACCAAGTAATGCAGAATTAATACCATACGCCGCAATACCTAATCCAACCGTTAAAGTATCAATAATAATAACCAAAACTGAAATTTGTACACCTGTAAACTTATGTAAAATCAAGGCCGGTATATCCATACCACCTGTACTCGACCCCGCTCTCATCACAATGCCAATACCAGTACCGCCAAGGAGCCCTGCATATAAAGCAGCCAAAATCGGATCAACAGTGATTGGATTTGGAACCTTAATCAACAAGTTGTTAAATACTGGATAGGCAAGTGAAGATAACATCGTTGTTAAGGCAAATTCCTTACCAAGGATAACTGCTCCTAAAATTAGGAAGCCAATCACTGCCGAGTTAGCAAACAAGGTCTTATCTATATGGAAGAATGGCTCAAAGGCAACCGCAAGACCAGCGACACCACCGGAAAGAATCTTGTACGGTAAAATAAAAAAATTCTACTGACATAGATAATAAAAAAACGTTCCAGCTAAAAACCATCAAAAAAATTGATTACACTTTTTCTTATTCATGGAAGGTATTATATCATAGGTACTACGATATGGAGAATGACTAATGAAAGATAACCGTATAAAAAAGATAATCCTTTGGACTATCGTCATTACATATACACTTTGGATATTTCATAACTCAGGACAAACCGGAAAAGTCTCCGCAAATCTGAGTCAAACACTAAGCTATCGTATTTATGATCATTTACAATTCCTACATTTCATACCATTTCAACTATTCCACACACTCATTCGTAAATTTGCTCACTTTAGTGAATACGCTCTACTTGGCATCCTAGTATCCACAATCAGTTCACATACCATCCAAGAGCGCAAACAAAAGATGGTCATTATCCTATGGATGGTGTTAACACCGATAATCGATGAAGGCATTCAATCCTTTACACCTGGAAGATCTGCCGAATTACGCGACTGTTTCATCGATATGTGTGGATATAGCTTCGGATTTCTAATCACATATCTCATAAAAAAGTGGAAAACCAAATAAGTTCTCCGCTTTTCTTTATTGTGTTAAACCTGCAACCTTACCCTCTGTAATTTTGATAATATCATCAGGCGCAATTTCAATCTGTGTTCCAACTTTACCACCTGAGACAAGAATTGTATCAAACAATACGATTGTTTCATCATAAACTGTCACAAATAATTTCTTCATCCCTATTGGTGAACATCCACCATGGACATAACCAGTTGTCTTTAACAGTTCCTTCTGCGGTAACATCGCTACACTCTTTACACCAACCGCACGTGCACAAGCCTTTAAATCTAACTTCTCTTTTACCGGAATCACAAATACATAATGATTGCCATCATCGCCTTTTGTAACTAGTGTCTTAAAGACCTGTTCTGGATCTTCTCCACACTTTTGTGCAACTGATACGCCATCTATCAAATCATCACTTACATCATAGGTATGTTCTTGATACGTAATTCCTTCTGTATCCAAAATACGCATCACATTTGTCTTCACTTCTTTTTTTGCCATATTTTTTACCTCGCCACTATTTTACACCAATTTATTAATCACTGCAGATACGTTCCATCCATATCAAATTTACGTTACAATAAACAGCGAGGTATAAACATGATCAATCGTTTTTCTAGAACACAACGCGTCATCGGAAGAGACGCACTACATAAGATCCAACAAGCACACGTCATCGTATTCGGTGTTGGTGGAGTTGGTGGATACGCCATTGAGGCTTTAGCACGCAGTGGAATTGGCAAAATCGATATTGTTGACCACGATACGGTTTCACTCACCAATATCAACCGACAACTCATCGCAACCGACGCAACCATCGACCAATACAAAGTAGATGTAATGAAAGAGCGCATCCACACAATCAGTCCAGACACGGTTGTAAACACTCTACCTATCTTCTATTTACCAGAAACCAAAGACCAATTTGATTTTAGCCAATATGACTATATTATCGATGCCATTGACAACGTTACTGCTAAGATTGATTTAATTGTAACAGCGAAGAGTTTAGGTGTTCCTATCATCTCTGCAATGGGCTGTGGCAATCGCTTCGATCCAACAAAAGTTCGTGTAATGGATATCTACAACACAAAAAATGATCCACTCGCAAAAGTCATGCGCCATGAGTTACGTGTACGTAACATCAAAGACTTACAAGTATGTTGTTCGATAGAGGCTCCAATCAAACCAATTGAATATCCTGATGAGGAACAAGAAAAAGCAGTGAAATGGAGTATCCCAGGTTCCACTGCCTTCGTTCCACCTGTTGCGGGTATTACATTAGCTGCCGAAGTTGTTCGACAGATTACAAATTTTGACCCAAACAATCGCAAGTAACAATAGTTACTTGTTTTTTAATGCAAGATTGTACCAAGAATACGGTTAACCGTCTTACCGTCTGTTTGACCCTTATACTTATCAAGAATCTCCCTCATTACAGGACCTTGATTACGCTTGAGAGGTTCTAAGCCCTTTCTTGTAAGATTCCTTCGATAATTTGATGAATCTCTTCTTCAGTTAACTGCTTTGGTAAGTAAGAAGAAAGTAATTTCAACTTCTTTTGTGCCTCTTCCTTTAAATCTTCACGATTTTCAGGAATACTCTCGATCGTTTCATTTATCTGCTTGATTTCACGTTGAATATACGCTAGTTCATCATTCTTCTCTAACGTATGGCCAGCTTCTTTCTCCGCAAGTGCAATTGCGGAAATCACAAGACTCAATACACCCTTGGTAAGAGTATCGTGTTCCTTCATTGCCTTCATATTATCTTTTCTTAATTGTAATAATAGTTCGCCCATTATGAATACCTCCTGTTACTATTATAAACTTTCTAGAGAAAAAGTATGTTTCTTCTTTATCTATATACTCCAAAATATGCTAAAATCACTACAAAGTAGGTGAATATTATGCAAAAAAACTTTATCTTTATTTCCCCTAATTTTCCTAAGACGTATTATCAATTCCCACTTGCTTGGAAACAATTAGGTGGCCGTTCTCTCGCAATCAGTGACGCAAATTATAACTCTTTAAGTGAGGTACAAAAGTCAGCTTTTGATGATTACTATCAAGTAAGTTCTCTAGAGAACTATGATGAGGTATATCGTGCAGTCGCATGGTTTGCCCATCGTTATGGCAAAATTGATTGGTTAGAGTCCAATAATGAATATTGGTTATTTCAAGACGCGAAACTTCGTCAGGATTTTAATATTACCACTGGTGATAAAGCAGATGATGTTGTGCATTATAAGCTAAAATCAGAAATGAAAGCATACTATCACAAGGCAAATGTACCAACCGCACGCTATCATATCGTATCCACTTTAGAAGCTGGTAAAGAGTTTATCTCTAAAGTGGGTTATCCAGTTGTCGTAAAGCCTAACAATGGTGTAGGTTCTAGCGCAACTTGGAAGATTCGTAATGACAGCGAACTTGAAGACTTCTATAAAATTCAACTACCACATGAATATATCATGGAAGAATATGTTCCAGGATACATCTTGTCATTTGATGGCATCGTAGATGAAAACAACAAAATCGTTTACCGTACATGTCACGTATTCCCAAATCCAGTTATGGAAATTGTAAATGGAAAGACAGACTGTATCTTCTGGAATGAAATTGAAATACCAAAAGACCTTAACCAGATGGGTGAACGACTTATCCATGCCTTCAACCTTCGTTCACGTTTCTTCCATACAGAGTATTTCCGTATGACAGAAGATAAAGAAGGACTTGGTAAGAAAGGTGATTTAATCGGTCTCGAAGTGAACATGCGTCCACCAGGTGGATACATGACAGATATGATCAACTACTCGCAAGATATTAACATCTACATGATCTATGCAAAGATGTGCATGCATGTACAGAATATGGTATCGCCACATCCTATTTACCACTGTGTACACGTTGGCCTACGTGATGGTAGTCATTATGCACATTCTGGTCTCGAAGTCTTCCAACGCTTTGGCGCAAATATCGTCATGCATGAAAGAATGCCACAGGTACTAGATGCGGCGATGGGTAATGAATTCTACGTTGCTCGCTTTAAAACGATGAAGGAACTCCATGAGTTTGTTGATTTTGTGACGGAAAGGAAGTGAAGCCACATGCAGATAAACTACCACAAGAGTTATAGTAATTATTTAAATCGTGATATGGAATTTAAGGTTTTTGGTCATGCGGGCATTGTGCTACTTGCCTTTCCATCCCAAGATGGAAGATTCTACGACTACGAAAACCGTAACCTAATCCAAGCCATTTCCAATCAAATTGATCAAGGGAAAGTCATGGTACTATGTTGTGACTCTATCGATGGAGAATCCTGGTCTGCAGAATGGAAAAATATCAATGATCGCATTAGTGCTCACGAAGCGTATTTTAATTATATTTACCAAGAACTATTACCACTATTCCGCGACTTATATCCAAATCAAAGAGAAAGTAAAGTTTATACGATGGGATGCTCACTAGGTGCTTATCATGCATTAAATATTTTATTCCGTATGCCAGACTTATTTGCGGGATGTATCTGTTTATCTGGTGTATATAGTACCTACCCATTCTTTGGCTCCTACAGCAACGAAATCATCTACCAAAATTCCCCAAATGACTTTATCAACGGTATGCACTATGAACATCCATACGTTGAAATACCGTCAGAAACAGATATACATCTGTTGTGGACAGGGTGCTTGGGAACATCCAATGTTAGAGGATACCCGCCGCTTAGAAGAACTGCTTAAATATAAGAATATCCCTGCGCATGTCGAGTACTGGGGATTTGATGTCAGCCACGATTGGCCATGGTGGGAAAAGCAATTTCCGTACTATGTGAACCAGTTAATTAACGCACAATGAACGAATTAATCATTTTATGCTTTTCATCGTCTTACTATTCTGCTATTATTATCTAGCATGCGGATATGGCGGAACTGGCAGACGCGCTAGATTTAGGATCTAGTTCCTTCGGAGTGCAGGTTCGATTCCTGTTATCCGCACCATTGAAAAAGATTTCAACAGTCACGTTGAAATCTTTTTTTCTTATTCATAAAGATAATAGATACCATCCGTCTTGATAGTAATCTTATCACCAACATTTACAGTAATCATCTTAATTACATCAGCGTACTTTGCTTTATAAATATTTTTGATTTGTATCAATGATATAAAGATATGTATTACCACTAATATCAATCTTTTCAAGTTTCGCTACTGTAATTTCCTTCTCTTTATAGGCAGAAGTATCTACAGTATTATTTACTTCTTGATTTGCTTGTTCCGTACTGATTTCACCCTTGAGTAGTCTGCGATACTGTTCGATTGCATCCTTTTGGTTGTACGCTGTCACAACCATGTTATACTGCTCAACATTGACACAAGCATACATCTTCACCAAACCATTATCATCCTTTAATACCATAATATATGTCGGTGTACCATCTACATTGATTAATGAAGGGAAAGATGCGTGATATCCCTTCTCTTGTACTTCACCTTCAGCCGAATGCATACCACTACCTTCATCTGCACCAGAAGCTAAAATGAACTTTGTTTCAGATGTACGTTCATTTGCCATGATAAATCCAATATTACTAGAATCACCATTTACAGAGGTTACACCTGTATAAATCCAAATATCTCCATCTTTTGCAATATATCCATAGTCTGTACGATAACTTTTATCACCATCTTCATTCTTAATTTCTACGGTTGTAGTCTGTCTACAATCAATTTGGCCAAAGATACTATTCAAGAATCCCCGGTGTAATTTAGCAGAGTCATTATACTGATCTACGATAAGATTTCCTGGGTAAATAATATCTGCCCAACGAGGAACATCTTTCACATCGATTTTTGTCATTGTGCCATCAATTGGATTAACTAAGATAGCACCTGTAATCTTTTTACCACCAAACAGAGAAATGCTATTTGTATAAGTAGAAGCGATATACCAAGGATTGCCTTCTTCATCAATTTCAAAATGAAGATTTGTAAACATTGTTGTTGGATATGTGAAACGAATATGTCTTTCTAAATTCTCATTGAAGTAAGCACTAGGTACATACTTCATCTTGCTTGTCATCGAAACATATTCTGCATCCATTGTGACTGGATTTACTTTTACATAACCAGGGATACCATTTTCGTGGTTTCCAAACCACTTAAAGAATCCATCATATTGTAAAGGCGCTACTTTGATTGGACTATTCTGATAGTCAATCTGCATATACTCGCCAACATTAAACTGTGAAACAACATCACTTAAGGAACCAATCTTACGATCACCAAGTTTCTCAGCACTTGCGGTATCCATTAAGGCAATGGAACTTGTTCCACTAACAGATGGAATATCTTCTGTACTACCTTCATCTACTTTTAAGATAGATGAATATTCCTTCGCATGGAACAAACGCATACTAGTAATACTACCTAGCACCATGCATACAAAGAGAATACATTCCACAAGCGCAATTCGCTTTAGATTCTCCTTTTCTTTACGAGCAGAGAATACTAGTGCCTGTATGATAAGGTATACTGCACCAACTCCTAATAGAAATGCCCAGAATTGAATACTCTTTAGATTAATTGCTGGCAAGAAAAAGTAGAAACCAATACACGCGATAACAAGTGTAATAATAATTCCCATCACATAACTCATCACAGTATTATTTTTTAAATTCTCTTGATGAAGCTTCATTCTACTAAACTGATGAAACTGTGGGTTCTTTTGTACATTCATTATTTCATCCCCCTTATTTTTATACATGCATTATATCTCGTAACATTCATTTCCCATTTTTCGTTTATTACGAAAAACCGCTCTATTTTTAGCGATTATTACAAAATACTAGTTTTTATCAACGTAATGTTCAATCCAAAGCTGTAAAGAGTGAATTGTTTCCTCCATTTGTTTCAGTTGATCTTGAATAAGTTTAAAATCGCGGATTTCCTTATCATCGATTTTCCCATCCACTGTCATTTCAATTAATCTTACTTTCTTTTCATCTAAAGATTGCAAAGTCGCAAGCATCTCTAATACAATTTGAGATAAGTTCTTCTCTTTCACAACTTTCATGCCACGTTTGATTCCAACTGGGCATTCCGTTGCGCAGAATGTGCTACATAACTCTTTATCCTTATAGATTTCCGCAAGCTTCACAACTTCTTCAGGATGAATTTCAAGCTTACCAGTTTCAATCTTCTCTAAACGACTCTCATTGAAAAAACCATCTGATAAGTCCGCTACTTTATTTCGTGTTAGTTTCAGCTTCATACGAGCTTCTTGAAACATACTTTTCTCTTTATTTTCCATGATTAGTACCTCTATAACTCATTTCCACCATTATATTACCTTATAATCATTATAATTGATAAAGGATAGAAAAAGCAGGACTGGCCTGCTTTTAATGTTTATTTAGTTGCTAAAAGATAATACTGATGCGCAAATCCATGTGCTCCGATTTCGGATAATGCATGGATACCTGTTTTCCCTAGTTTTAATTTGCCGATTACTAACATTGGCACTTCATAGGATTTGCTGAGTTGTCCTATCACATTCATCTCCATGAAGTGAAAATATTCATGACTAAGGATGAGGTTGATTGCATCGTCCATAGATAACTGATTCTCTTCTGCCCACTTTGTAATAGACTTTAGGTAGAGGTTAATCTGATTGGTTCCGGATACATAATCACTGAAGTATCTTTGGTTACCAACAACATAGTCGGTATCTTTATCATTTAACTGTAGTCCTGATTCAGCGCAAATCTTGCGGAAGTCATAGCTACCATTAAATTTTGCGAATACTTCCTTTGCGGTTTCCTCACCCTTTTTCCATGCCTCATCTACAATACGCTCCTTATCTTCTTCCTTGATCTTGTTATAACAATAATCATAAGTGAGTTCTTGATATGCAAGATCTTTGGTTGGGAAAGGATATGTAAATCCTAGCATATTAGCCTTCAACTCTCTTTGTCGCAATCACGATCAGTTTTGTGTCTGCAGCGATACCGCTTAATTCGACACCAGCGATTGACTTAATCTGCTCTGCGTTTTGTAAACCAGATAAGTCGATAACACGCTTTCCTAATACAATATATAAATTTGGTAGGTTTGCGCCACCATCGTTATATTCCGTTAGTTCTTCAATCATCCAATCGACATCTGCTTGCCAGCTTACGGCTGAAGATTGACGTGCCCATGCATTCTTCTTTTGAAGACGAATAACACCTTCATCATCAATTAAACGTAGTGGTTTTGTTGTCTTCTTAACAAGACCAAAGAGTTTCTTTTCTGTAATGACTGCTTGTATTGCATACATACTGCCATTTTCTGCAGAGATTTCTAACGTTGATTTATCAACATTTAAGTTATGTGCAACTGCATCGAGTAACTCTGCTTTTGTTAGTTGTTTCTTAAGACGATCTTTACTACGTAATTCAGTAGCACCTACCGCGATTGCACGAATGATATTACGTTGTGTATCTACTTCAACAGATACTTCGACTGTATCTGGTGATGCGCCGTTTTGAATTGCTTTAAGTTCTGCTTCACGACGTACACTGATGATATCTTCCTCAGTTGGATTGGATACGGAACGTTCTACCATATCACGAACCATCGCTAGTGCAACACCGATTGTTGAGATAACTGGGGCGTTCTTTGCAATCTTGAATTGATGATTCATTGTTTCAGCTAGATGTGGCACAACGCTAGCTGCACCTCCTCCACCTCCAACGAATAATGTTGTACGTGGATCCATCTGATAGTCATGCATTAAGTCCTTGACTACCTTACCATTCTTTTCTGCTGCGTATGCCATTACCTTCTTCGCAGTTTCCTCTACAGATAAGCCCATGTTATCTGCGAGTGGTTGCCATGCTTTACGTGCAGCCTCTGCATTACCATATGCATAGTCTTCTGGATGTACATAACCTGCAATATTTGCGGCACCTGCCATTGTTAAGGATACCTTTGTACCATTACTACATTCGATGTATGCATACTCAGGGTCACCATTCATTGGTTGGATTGTTTTTAATACAGGATCAACGATTAGACTTGGATCTGTATATACTTCATATTCAAGATTTGCGATATGGGCAGATCTTGGTCCGATGTTAACTGCTTTACCATCTTTAATTTCTACCATTGATCCACCACCGATACCTACGGTACGTACATCAAGAGAATTTAAATATGTCTTATGTCCACCTACTTCAGCGTACTTGATCATAACCTTACCATCTTTACGCATGAAATATCAGTTGATGTTCCACCTACTTCAAAGAAGATACCATCTGTTAATTTCTCATACATCAAAGCACCCGCAACACCAGCTGCTGGTCCTGATAGGATTGTTAGGATTGGACGATTTCTTACTTCCTCAACCGTCATAACACCACCGTCACAACGCATAACCATGAGTGGATTCTTAATGTTTGCCTTCTTGATTGATTCATCTGTCATTGTGGCAGCTTCTAACATCTTAGGCATGATACTAGCGTTTACAACTGCTGTACGTGTTCTAATCTTTAAGCCATATAACTTGGAGATATCGTTTGTGGCAGTTGAAGGAATATTCTGTTCTGTACAATGCTTAATAACCAAATTTTCATTTGTTGGATCATCTACCGAGAATGCTTCAGCTGCTACGATACTCTTACATCCCTTTTCTTGTAGGGATTTGATTGCTGCGATAATTGATTCATCAATCTTAGATGAATCAGATGTATCGACAAACTCATTTTCAGAGTAAAGATACTTTCCTTTTGCTAATTCAATGTTGTCAATTGCTGTATCACTCTTTGATTTTGCACCTTGTAATCCTTTACCAAGTGTTACAACACCAACCTTAACAACATCACCTTCTAGTAAGGCATTCGTTGCCTGTGTTGTACCATGAGCAATAAATACAACATCATCTGGTTTGATGTTATACTCCTCCATGATTTTATGTAAAACTTGAACGATACCTGCAGCTACACCCTCTGGTGCAAAGTGTGTTGTAGGAATCTTAACTGTTCCAATCAACTCATATGTTTCATTGTTAATCGCAACTGCATCTGTAAATGTTCCACCTACGTCAATACCAATACGAACTTTCATATACCCTCCTCACATCACTATCTAAAATCAACACAAGTTAAACTTGTACTCATTTTAAATAACTGAGGGTACTTAAAGAATAAGCACCCCTCAGTTTTATTTAATTGAAAAATAATACGGCTGATAATACTACACCAAATACTGCGATTACCCATAGGTAAGGTAATAATTTACGTGTAATGCTGTTGACATCTACTTCACAGAAGTTTGCTGTCCAAACGTTCTGTGTATTTGTTGGGTCACCACAACCCTGGATACGTTCTGCAGATAAGAATGCACCCATAACTGCTAGTGGAGATAATGTTCCTAAACCAATAATTAACGCTGCGATACCAGAACCTAAACCGAATAAGTTCATTGGTCCACGGTAAAGTGCTAATGGCGCAAGTAGTGAGAAGAATAGGATGTATGCAACCTTAGACTTAGGTGTTACAGCTAATAAGAATGGATTGAGAACTTCTTTTACCATTGGGTGTGTAACTGCTAAGTAAAGGATACCGATACCTACCATTAAGATTACTGCTGGACCAGCATCTGTGATACCGTCATAGCATGTCTTTGTAAGTGTGTTCATTGCTTTTGCAAAAGATGTTGATGTGAAGATTAATGCCCATGCAATACCAACCATGAATGCAGGACATACTGGAACCTTAAGACCTGCAACAAGAACGATTGGGATTAATGGTGTAAACATTGCTAATCCACCTCTAACACCAGTTAGTTGTGTTGTCTTAGCTTCTTGCTTAGCTGGAGCTGAGAATGCAAACTTGATACCGTTCTTCTTGAATTCAACGAAGATCAAGATTAGCGTAGCTACTGCTGTAGCAATCATGAGGTAAATCTCAAAGTTACGAATCTGATCGATTTCAAGTGAGAAGATACCTGCAAACATCTTCCAGTTAGCGATGTTGAATGTTAAACCTGTTGTGAATGACATTAAGAAGATTGATGCTGCTGATAAAGCTGGAACACCGATAGAAATCAAGATTGGTAATACGATAGAACCAACCATGATGATGGAACCAAGTCCACTTAATGTTGTGAAGAGTAATGCTACCGCAACACAGAGAATCAATGTTACTACTAATGGCTTATCGCCACCTAATTCGGCGGATTTCTTAATGATATTTTCTGTAATACCTGTCTTGTTCATTAATTGACCTAACCATGAACCGAAAATAACCGCCATGATAGCTGCACCCATACGAACAGTTCCAGCTTCTAGAACTGCCTGCAACCATCCGATTGCTACACCATCAGCGTTAACACCAATTGCTGGAACACCAGCAATCAAGCAGATTACAACTGCCATTAAAGGTAACGCTAGTAATGTAGGAATCTTTTTTTGTCATCATCAATGCTGCGATGATAACGAATGCTAAAAATAATTAAAAATACCTTGAAGCATATTCAAATTCCCTTTCCTATATGAACACGACTGTTGTCGTTAGTTCCTAAACAAATAACAATTCATTTCGTACTTTCTCAGCCATAAGTGGTGGTAAAGTATCCGTATTTTCTGTGTGGACCTGAATCAGTTCCACATGTTTATTTTGGAGTTTGAGTTTTTGATAGAACTGAAAGTCCGTACCCATCATGAAGATTTTTTCGATATCAAACATCGTACATAATGTGTTCAGTAACTGATTCACTTTCTTTGTGCCTGTGTTTTCTGATAGAAGTTCCTTACAGAACTCAGAGCGTAGTGGAACTTTTTGCCCATCAATCGTAATCGTTGTAAATACTTTCTCACCAACCATCACATGTGCACAGTTTACTTTCTCATGCAACGTTTCTTCGTTGAATGCATTGGTAATCGTAAAACTGCTGCATGTTTCTTCACTGACAGGAATGTGTAATTGGCTGTTAAGTGCTCCCTGTAAACTGATTGTCGCTGATGCATATCCTGTATCGTAAATCGTATTTAAATCACTAGGCTGTACATCATCATGTAGCAACAAACCAATTCCACGTATGTTTTGGTCTGCATGTATCTTTACAGTTTCTACCAATAATTCAAATAAATCATTACCCGTTACTCTTTGTTTCGTAATGCATGTTGAGACAAGAGTTTCCAAACACATATCGAATAAACAGAAGAATACTGAACGTCGACTGATTTCAAATACCGCAACACTTCCAAATTCTGCAGCGATAGATAAATCTTTGCGACTTCTACCCTTTTCAACCGTCTGTGTGCCAGTTTCTACAATGATTCCTTTGCCTAGCAAGTCTCCAACAATTGAACTGACTGTACTTGGTGATAAGCCGGTTTCCTGTGCAAGCTCAATACGTGAAATAGTCCTTGCTTGCATGATCTGTTGCATGACTAAATTGGTATTCTGATTTTTAATGTCTTTTAACCCTGTTTTCCCCATGCAAGCTCCTTTAATTCGGACTCCGAAATAAATCGTACTTCTAAAATACACCTAACTTTTAAGAAATGCAATAGGAATTTGTAAACGCTTTCTTCTTTTGCATTTAAAAAGTACTCCTGTGATAGAGTACTTGATTTTAATTAGCGATATTCACCTAGCTTTTCAGCGATGTCTTTGCCATCTAATGCATTAAGTGAAGTATGTGTCTGGTTTGCCAGTACTGTAGCCATACCCGCTGCTTCACCCATGTCAATGCAGGTTGGAATAATTCTAACACTTGCCTGCATCAAGAATGTTGTAGAGATACATCTACCTGCCACAACGAGATTTTTCACTTCATTGGTAACCATCGCACAATATGGAATTTCATAGTAATCCCCTGGTTGATAGGAAATCTGGTGCACCAAACTCTTATTTGCGGAATGAACATCGATATACCAGTCACCACGTGCAACTGCATCTTCGTATCTAGCCTTTCTTGGATAGTCTTCTTCATGCATCAAAAGCTTACCAACAATCTGCCATGATTCACGTACACCTAACATGTTGGCTACCTGCACCAAATAACAATTTTCAAATCCAGGCATCATTTCCTTCAAGAAACGAACCAGACGACGAATGCACTGGTGACCATATACGATAGCAGCAGAACGTTCTAACGCATGCGTATTGTTCTTTAAATTCACTAAGTGTGGACAGTTAAATGACATGACACCTGTCTTATCAGGAATTGTAAAGTTTTGGAAATAGTGTAAATCCTGTGGAATGAGAATACCCGCTTCTACACCCTTACGGAATAGCGGTTCCATCGCAAAAGTTCTTGCCAGCAACCATCGCTGATTCAAACTGGTCACCCTTAATACGATGAATACTGTAAGTATCATTCAGCGAGAAAACATATTCACGATATTTCTCAATATCAATACCACCTACTTCAAAAACGTAGTGAAGTAATCTGATTATTTCCCTCTTCATCACCACACAATACCTCTACACCAGATAAGCGTGACAACACCGCATCACCACTAGCATCCACAAACTGTCTTCCACCAATCGCTACTAAGCCTTCTATCGTATTGGCGATAACATATTTAATCTTTTGATCTTCTAAAATCACATCACAGACAGACGCATCATAAAGTAACTCACCACCACAACTTGTATAAAGATTTTCCCACGCATCTGCCATTGCTTCTGCGGAGAACCATCTTTGTGCAGTTCCATGTTGGTCACGTGTTTCGCCATACTTCTTCATCTCATTTTCAAGATCGTAGAAATTCTGGTGATGATTTGTAAAAGAACGCATCATCGGTGTCACAAGTGCGTTTGTGGCACTACCACCAAGGCGAATCGCCTTATCAATGATTAAAGTTGAAAAACCATTCTTAGCTGAAGTATAGCCTGCAGAACTACCCGCACTACCTCCTCCGACAATGACAGTATCATAGGTCTTTAAAACCTTTATCTCTCTTGAGCCATATTGAATTTTTGTTTCCATAATTTTCCATCCTTGTATTTGTTTTTAGTTATGCCCCAAAAAGAACAGATTGTCAAATACTCTTTGAAGTGTATACAATGAAATTAATAGGAGTAAAAACATATGAACGAAAAAAATAAACAGATTTTAGACGCAATCAAAGGACAATTGATTGTCTCTTGCCAAGCATTACCTAGTGAACCATTACACAGTAGTTATATTATGTCCAGAATGGCTTATGCGGCTTATTTAGGTGGTTCTAAAGGAATCCGTGCCAATAGTGTCGAAGATATTCTAGAGATTAAAAAGACGGTAGATTTACCAGTCATCGGTATTATCAAGATTGATTATGACGATGCACCAGATGTGTACATTACACCAACGATGAAAGAAGTTGATGCGTTAGTAGAAATTGGAGTTGAAGTCATCGCAATGGATGCCACAAAACGTACACGCCCTGGTCAATTAGATCTAGATACCTTCTTCAAAGCAGTACGTGAAAAATATCCAGACCAGTTATTCATGGCAGATTGTTCTAACATTGAAGAAGGCATGCATGCGGCCGAAATCGGCTTTGACCTAATCGGTACAACAATGGCTGGCTATACAGAATACACAAAGGGATGCAGTCTACCTCCATACAGAATGATTAAGACACTTGTAGAAGAGTGTGGTAAGCCTGTAATCGCAGAAGGAAATATCTCTACCCCAGAACAATGCCGTCATGCGATGGATATTGGTGTACATGCAGTTGTGGTTGGTTCCGCAATCACTAGACCACTCGAAATTACCAAGAAGTTCAAGGCGGCACTCGATGCGTAAGATCATTACTCTAGACATCGGCGGCACAAACATCAAAGTTGGTATTTTCGAAGATGAACTACTTGTCCAAGAGGCAGAAATACCAACATTAGCCAAACAAGGCGCAAAAGATGTCATTAACCGCTGTATTGCATTTATCAAACAATACATGCCATGCGATGGTATCGGCATTAGTACCTGTGGACAAGTCAATAACAACGATGGCTCTATCCACTATGCAAATGAAAACATGCCAGGTTATACAGGCATGCAAGTAAAGAAGATATTCGAAGAGGAATTCAACGTCAAAGTTACAGTTGAAAATGATGTATACGCCGCTGCTCGTGGTGAAAATCAATACGGCGCAGGCAAAGGCTACAAAGACTTTATCTGCCTAACTTATGGTACAGGTATTGGTGGAGGTATATATCTAAATGGTCAACCGTACTACGGTGCAGGGAAATCTGCAGGTGTTATGCTGGGCGGTATGATATTGCAATCATCAACAGTCGATAAACCATGGGATGGTAGCTACGAATCACTAGCATCCACAACCGCACTCATCCAAAATGCACAGGAAGTTAATCCATGCATTACAAATGGAAGAGTACTATTTGAGCATTTCAACAAGCCTGAAATCAAAGCAGTCTTAGATGCATGGATTGGGCAGATTGCGATTGGTTTATGTTCTTTAACACACGTATATAACGTACCTCTATTTATTCTTGGCGGTGGTATTCTTGAACAAGAATATGTATTTAACAATATTAAAAAAGCATATCAAAAATATATTATTCCAGGTTTTGATGGTGTATAAATTCATCAAGCAAAGCTTGGTAATAAAAGCTGGTATCTATGGTGCACTTGCATTAAATATCAGTAGATAAAA
>BNJU01001771.1_pt1 | contig 194009 bp, 191 predicted proteins | sample 8539281 | NCBI WGS metagenome assembly BNJU01 (sample SAMD00202456, study PRJDB9452) | human saliva metagenome | isolation source: human saliva | place: Japan | reverse complement strand
TTGGTCGAAGTGATGGGGCCACACCACTGCCGGCAGCCGGCGTCCCTCCATCGAAAGGCGGACACGCCTCCGCAGTCCGTCCCTTCGACGCATTCCGGTTCTTCTCCGCGATTCCTAGCCTCAAGGCATCCACCGACTCCCTGGGACCATGCGACTCGTCGACCGCGGCTCTTGCTGGGAAAGAACAACGAGAAGAGGACTGCTGATGCCCGCCCTGCTCGATCTACGCCGCAGTGCTGCCGCCTTTCGTGGCGGTGGCCATGAGTGCGGCCTCATCGTCTTCGTCTTCATCGTCTCCGACCCGTTCGGACCAGGATCACCGAGAGCGCCCGCGCCAGTGTCGGTGACGCCGACGTGGTGGTCCTGGCGGACCACGAGGACGACGCCGCCGGAGGCAGGATCTCCGAGCGGGCCGTGCAGCAGGTCTCCGCGGCTGACGGGGTCGCATCGGTGCGTCCCTACGTCGAGGGATGGGTCTGGCTGGCGCCGGGGCACGACTCAGAGAGCAACCTCCGTCCTGGACGTACCGGCGCTCGCGGGCAATACCCGCCTGGTGGAGGCCGCCTGCCGCAGGCGGATAACGAGATCGCCGTCTCCCCGCCGTCCTGGAGCGGCAGCAGAACGTGAAGGTCGGCAGCACCCTCACACTGAGGGCCTCCGAGGACGCCTCCTCCACGACCGTGAACATTGTCGGCGTGGTCCGGCCCTGGGGCTGACGTCACCCGGTACGACGCCGAGACACTCTACATCTTCGCCACCGGCCGGGCTCCAGGCCGCCATGGGGCTTCCTGACGCCCCCGCCGTCCTCTACGTCACCGGGAAGGCAGGGACCAGCGACAAGGAGCTTCTCAGCTCCGTCACCGGGGCCCTGGCCACCGCGCAGCCAGTGCACAGGCATACACCGCCTCCGAGATCGTCACTATGCGCGCAAGGCCTCCGACGGCACCGCCTCCAGGACGATCACTCTGCAGATCCTCGCCCCCGTGTGCGTCGTCGTCTCCGGGATCGTCATCGCCACGACCTTCACGACGCTCGCTGGCGCGCCAGACCCGCCAGATCGGTCTGCTGCGCTGCGTGGGCGCGACCCGCCGTCAGGTCGTGGGCTCTGTGCTGCGCACCGCCCTGCTCACCGGGCTGGCAGGATCCGTCGCCGGAGCCGCCGTCGAGCCGCCGTCGCGGTGCCCGTCATCGGCTCCGGCCCTCATCGAGAGGTCGAGTCCCGTCACCTGACCATCTCCTGGACCTCCTTCGCCCTGGCGGTCCTGGTCGGCACCGTCGTGACCCTGGTCTCCATCCTGAGGCCAGCACGCCAGGCCAGCCGGGTGTCTGCGCTCATGGCACTGACTGGGCAGACCGCCGGGCCATCAGTCGCTGAGTAGACGGCGGTGGCTGCTGCCGTCGCGGGGGCAGTCGTCACCGCGCTCGGCCTCGGCCTCATCCACGGCGGAGTCACCTGGCGGGTCCTGCGAGATGATCGGGGCGGGTGCCGTGGTCGCCGTCCTCGGGATCATCCTTGCGCTCCCTGCTCGTCATCGGAGCGTCCCGCCTCGTTGGATCGGTCTGCGGTCAGGAAGGCAGACCCTATCCTCCACCCTGGCCACCCGCAACCTGGCCCGCCACCCTGCTGCACCGCGGCGACCACCGCGTCCCTGCTCGTCGCCGTCGCGGTGGCGGCCGCCATGTCCAGTGGCCCTGTCCAGTGTCGCCTCCTCCATGCGAGACCTACATCAGCCACTACACCCCGTCGACATCACCGTGGGAGAGCTGAGCGCGGGCCAGGACCCCTCCTCAACCGTTGCGAGGATCGCCACCGTTGACAGCGTGGAGGGCGTCGTCCCCGTGCCACAGCTCGAGGTCACCATGACCGGCGGTCGCCAGAAAGGACCAGAGGAGGTCCTGACCGTCTCTGCTGTCGACGCGAAGACGGTCTCCCCGGTCCTGCGCTCTCGAAGGCGCTGAGGCTCTCGATGACCGGGTTCTCCTGCTGGACCACACCTACAGACATCGCCGACGGAACCCCAGTGACCTCACGGGGCCCGCCGGCAGCGTTAACCTCACCGTCCGGGTGAAGGAGGGGTCGACGCCGCCGTCACCCCGCCGTCGCGCATCGGCTGGTCGGCAACGCCCGACCGCCTCCCTCCTGTGGGTGCGCGCCGACGGCGATGGTACGGATCCGGCTCCTGTCTCCGCCGTCCGCAGAGGCGGTTGCGGGCAGCGGCCTTTCCGTCGGCGACTCCCAGGAGGCCGCATCAACCTCACCGATCAGGTCCGCCAGATCTCCATAGCGATCGGCGCCATGCTGGTCTTCACCCTGCTGATCGCCCTGTCAGGCCTGGCCAACACCGTCGATGTCAGCGTCCTGGAACGCACCCGCGAGATCGGGGTCCTGCGCGCCACCGGCACCCAGCGCAGCGAGATCAGGCGCCTGCTCATCACCGAGGCCGTCCTCACTGCGCTCCTGGGCGGCATCATCGGCATCCTGCTCGGCTGCGGGGTGGGTATCGCAGGGGCGGCCGCCCTGCTCACCACCGACTCCACCAGCCTCCTGACCGTCCCGGTCCCATGGCTGGCCCTGATCCTGGTCGGCATTCTTCTGATGGCCGCCGCGGTCGGTGTCCTGGCCTCGCTGCGTCCCGCGGAGAGCGCCAGCCGGATCCCTGCCCGTCCACGCCCTCGCTCAGGACTGAGGAGCCTCCTCGACCGTCCCTCTGCTCACCCTCTTACCCTCTGCCCACTCTGCTATGAGGTCTGAGAGCGGCTGCCCCGTGCCCTGGTTCCAGGGGCACAGGGCACTCCCCTCACTGCCTCGCCTCCGCCTTTCGGTGGACAGGGGCTCGCGCGTCCCGTCCTTCGACGCATTCCGTTGTGATGGCGCCGTTTCTAGGCTTTTTCACGTCAACAGGGCAACCCCCGGACGCGACACAGAATCAGACGACCGGCCCTGCCTACCACACGAGTCAGCCACACGAGAAGGGTCCTGAGATGACGACTCAACCCCAGCCCCCGTCCTTCAGCCGCTGCCAATCCCGCTCCGGTCCCCCAGGGAGCACGGGTGGCCCAGGGAGCACCGGGGGCACCTGCCACTGCTGCCGCCCCGATGCACGTCGTCGAGGCCCGCGGCCTGACCAAGGTCTACGGCGAGGGCGAGGCCCGGGTCGTCGCCCTGGACTCGGCGAGCCTGGTGGTGGGACGCGGCGAGTTCGTGGCCATCATGGGCCCCTCCGGCTCAGGCAAGTCCACTCTCCTGCACTGCCTGGCGGGCCTGGACACGCCGACCTCCGGCAGCGTGCTCATCGCTGGTCAGGACCTGTCGGGCATGAAGGACAAGCAGCTCACCGCCGTGCGCCGCGACCGCCTCGGCTTCATCTTCCAGTCCTTCAACCTGCTGCCCACCTTGAGCGCCGAGGAGAACATCCTCCTGCCTCAGCGCCTGGCCCACCGCAAGCCGCAGCGGGACTGGTACGACGCCGTCATCTCCACCCTGGGCATCGGCGACCGCCTGTCCCACCGGCCCCACGAGCTCTCCGGCGGCCAGCAGCAGCGCGTGGCCGTGGCCCGCGCCCTCGTGGGCCGCCCCGAGGTTGTCTTCGCCGACGAGCCCACCGGGGCGCTGGACACCGCCTCGGCCGCCGCCCTGCTGGAGACCCTGGCCGGCATGTGCGAGCGCCTGGGGCAGACCGTCGTCATGGTCACCCACGACGAGCAGGCGGCCGCCACCACCAACCGCATCATCCGCCTGCGCGACGGGCACATCACCGGGGTCGAGGCCGTGCGCCGCCCGGCCGGTACCCGCGTGGCCGGGTCCGGCGCCCATCACGCCGCGGGCCACTCCTCCGCTGCCGGCCCTGCACCCCGGATGGAGGCCCGCTGATGCCTTCGCTCCTCGATCTGCGGCGAACCATCTCCGCCCTCGTTGCCGTGGCCATGAGCGCCGCCCTCATCGCCTTCGCCTTCATCATCTCCGACTCCTTCCGCACTCAGACGCAAACCAGCGCGCGGGTGTCCGTAGGCGACGCCGCTGTCGTCGTCCAAGACGGTCGTAGAGCCAACAGCACGGAAGGTGCCCTGGACGACTCCCTCCTCAACCGGGTCTCCGCCCTTGACGGTGTCAGCTCCGTCCGTGGTGCCCACTGGGACATGCTGTGGCTCGACCTGCCCAAGCAGCTAAGCGCCGTCGGAGCCCAGATCGCCGTCCAGGACGTCCCGGCGCTCTCGAAGTTCACCACCCTGAGCAGCGGCCGACTCCCCAAGACAACCGGCGAGGTGGCCATCGACTCCGACCTCGCCGAGCAGCAGGGCCTGAGCGTCGGCGACACCATCCGGCTCACGTCCAAGACTGACGACGCCAAGGCCGTCCACTCGGCTCCCACGGTGGTCGGCATCATCTCCGCCGGGGCCGACAGCAAGGACATCGGCACCGGCACTCTCTACGCCACCGCCGAGCAGCTCCAAGCGATGGGAGCCAGAATCAATTACTACAGGCTCTACGTCACCGCCAAACCTGGAACTGATACCAGTTCATTGATGAGGAATGTGTCCGAAATCATTCACTCTACCCAGCCCTCCGCCGTCATCCAGAGCGCGGACGAGGCCGTCTCTCAGCGAGCTAAAGCAGAATTAGGAGGGACGACCATTTCAACCATCCTCAACCTCCTGTCCCCGGTCTGCGCGGCGGTCGCCATCATCGTCATCGCCACCACCTTCAGCACCCTGGTGGCGCGCCAGACACGCATGGTCGGACTCATGCGCTGCATCGGCACAACCCGCCGTCAGGTGATGCTCGCCGTCCTGCGCACCGGGCTCATCGACAGGGTCTGGTCGGCTCCGTCCTGGGCGCGGCACTCGGGACCGGTCTCGGCGCCATCGCGGTGTCCTCGGGAACCTTCGCGGACCTCAAGGCCGATCAGCTCACCATCTCTCCGGTGTCGCTCGGGCTCACCGTCGCCCTGGGGACACTAGTCACCCTCATCGCGGTCACTGCGCCCCGGCCCGCACCGCCACCCGCATCTCACCGCTCGTGGCTCTCACGGGACAGGTCGCAAGCACCAAGCAGGCCGGACGCAGAAGGATGTGGGATCGCCGTCGCCGGGAGTCATCATCGCCGCCATCGGCGCGGCCATCGTCGCCCTCGGCGTTCAGGCATCCGATATCTACATCACAGCATGTGGGAGCGCCGTCGTCGTCGTTGGGACCGTCCTCAGCCTCCCTCTGCTCGTCACCGCCATCATCGGCTTCATCGGCAAAGTCAGCGGGGACACTCGACTCCCGGTGCTGCAGCTGGCCACACGCAATCTGGCCCGTAACTCCGGACGGTCCGCCGCGACCGCAGCCACACTCTTCGTCTGCGTCCTGGTGGGGTCAGCGCTCTTCGTCGGCCTGTCCTCCTTGAACGCCTCCTTCGACGCCATCCTCGGCCACGGCTCACCCGTGGACGCCAGGATCTTCGGGGTCACGCCGCAAACCGATACCGCGCAGCTGACGAAGCAGGTCAAAGCAGTCGACGGGGTCAAGGATGTCACCTATGTTCCCTCCCTCGGCCTGACCCAGACCATCGATGGAAAGTCGAAGGACATTACTGTCGACGTCATTGATACCGGTAGTATCGCGCCTATTGTACGGTCCACCAGCGGCTTGGAGGGCCTCGATGACAAGACCCTCATTGTGGGCGGCATCTATGACATTCCAGATGGCTCCACAGTCACCCTGACCGGGGCAACCGGAAGTGTTGAGCTGACGGCTCGCGTCCAGGAAGGCTGGGGCGCCGCCATCAGCCCGGCAGTGGCTCAGCGCATCAACAGCAATACCCCTACCAACACCACCATGTGGGTTCGGTCCACCGGCAATTCCATGACCTCCGATACCGAGCACGCCCTCAATGCGGCTGTCCGAGGTCAGGCTCTGATGGTGGCAGGTAGCGCCGCCGCCAGTGAGCAGATGTCATCCCTCATCACGAGGATGGCCTCATCGTCTGCCTGGTTCTGGGCGCCGCCCTGGTCATCGCCTTGTCCGGGCTGGCCAACACCACGGACGTCTCGGTCCTGGAGCGGGTTCGCGAGATCGGGGTGCTGCGCGCCACCGGCAGCTCGCGCAAGGAGATCCGGCGCCTCATCGTCACCGAGGGGACCCTCCTGGCGGCCGTGGGTGGGGGCCTCGGGCTCCTCGTGGGGATGGCGCTGGGCGTTTCCGAAACGCTCGCGATGGCCAAGTCCGCCGAGGGCATGACGGTGCACGTCCCCTACTTCGCACTGATCGGCATGTTCGCCGTGACGCTGGCCGTGGGCCTGGCGGCCTCGCTACGCCCGGCCGGCCGGGCCGCCTCGGTGCCGCCGGTCAGGGCCCTGTCCGAGGAGTGAGGAGACCGGCGATGAGGGTTGCTCCAGTGACCGGGACGGCGGACTCAGGCCCCCTGGGTCTTGTGGACGGCGACGACGAGCTTGAGTCGGGACGGGACGTCGTACTTCTTCATGAGGTGGGAGACGTGGGTCTTGACCGTGGACTCGGCGACGACGAGCTGCTCGGCGATCTCGGCATTGGAGTAGCCCTCGCACAGGAGGGTGAGGACCGCCTGCTCGGCCTCGGTGACGTCGGGGGCCTGGGCCGTCTGCGGGGAGCGCAGGTGGCGGGTGACGAGCCGGGAGGTGGCGGCCGGGGAGATCGTGGTCCCGCCCGCGCTGGCGGCGATGACGGCGCGGATGATCTCCTCGGGCGAGGCGTCCTTGAGCAGGAAGCCGTTGGCGTGCTGGGCCAGCGCAGCCACCATCGCCTCGTCGTCGTCGAAGGAGGTCAGCACGACGACGGCCGTGCGGGGCCACTGGCGGCGCACCCGGGTGAGCAGCTCCAGGCCGTCCATCTCGGGCATGCGCACGTCGGTGAGCAGGACGTCCACGCGGATCTTGTGGAGGAAGGCCAGGGCGTCGGCGGCGCGGGAGAAGGTGCTGGTCACCTCGATGCGCTCGTCGGAGCTGAGGTAGGCCCGCAGCGCCTGCAGGACGAAGGGGTCGTCATCGACGATGGCGACGCGCAGGACCTGCGAGGGAGCAACCGGAGCATCAGTCACGTTGGGAACCGTCATGGAGGGATATTATCCGGATCAGCTCAGGGGAAGGTGGTGAGACGGTGTCCCGCTGTTGCAGCGAGATCTGATGCAGCCCACGCGGTACACGACGTGGCGGCCGACCCTGGCGGCTGCACCTGGCGCACGCCTCCCTGGCCGCGCTGATTACTCTGTTCTCGATCGCGACGACCTGGCCGCTGTCCTCCATCGCGGTCCTCTCGAGATCATCGGGGGCTGGCGCTGGCGCTGAGTAGCCGCTTCCCGTGGCCCGGGGCCCGCTGCTGGGCAGCGCGTCGGCGTGGGACCGCCACCGTGGTGCTGACCGACGTTCCCTCTCCCGGGAATCATCCCTGGCTGTGCACGGCGATCCTCGTGGCCCGCGGCTTCTCGCGTATGCCCGCCTACAGCCTGGTGGTCTTCTCGCTGGTGATCCTCATCGCCGATATCCAGTGGAACGGAGCGACCCCGCCCTGGTTCTCGCTGATGCAGGTCTCGCTCTTTATCGGGGCGGGGGCCATCACTGTGGCCGAGCTCATCCGCAGCCCGCGCGACCAGGCCGAGCGCTCCTTGCACACCTACCGCGAGAGCATGGAGCGCCAGCGCCTCCTGGTGGTCACCGAGCTGCATGACACGGTGGTGCGCGACCTGACGCACGCGGTCATGACGGCCGAGCAGGCCCGACTCGCGCATCCCCAGGACGCGGCGCTGGCGCCCGAGCTGGACGCGATGACGGCGGCGGTGCGCGCGGCGGTGGAGCAGATGCGGCACGCGCTGCGCGCCATGAGTGACATCCGCGGGAGGGCGAGCGGCTGGATATCGAGGCGACCTCGCGCCGCGCCCCTGGAGGTGGTCATCGCCGATGCCGCAGCCATCCCTGGGGACAGCGGGGGCGCACCTGGAGGTCGAGGGCCTGGGCTGCTCGGGATCCCCGTGATTCCCGCCGGGCGTGCGCCTCCAGCTGCTGCGGGTGCTGGGCGAGCTGGTGTCGAACATGTCCAAGTACACGGCTCCACAGGGACGGGCGCGGCTGGTCATCGAGTCCGACGGGCGCTCCCTGGAGGCGATGGCGAGCAACGACGTCGGCCTTCCGGGGCAGGTGGGCGGCGTGTGGGCGGGCGGCAGCGCGTCGGGCAGTGGCGTACCGAGCTACGGCGCCTTCTCCTCGGGCCTGGGCCTGGAGGGGCGCGGCGCCGCGTGGAGGCCCTGGGCGGCAACCTGAGCGTGAGCCAGGGCGAGGGCCCGCTGGACCACGGTCTTCAGCGTCCCCTTCCAGGCGGGTCTCTGACAGGCCCGCCACCATGGCTGACACAAGACCCTTCCTGCGCTACAACCCGGACACACGCCTCTCCCGGCATCGCAGGCCGGATGTGTCGTCGCAACCAGACCCTCACCAGGTGCCCGGCGAGGGACATTCCGCGCGGCCGGGCTGCCAACCCTCAGCCGGGGACATGTCACGCGTTCGGGGACAGCCGTCTGTCACAAGCGCGTGGACTGCACCGTCGATGTCGAATGTCCCCGGCCGGAAAGAGCCTTCGCCCACGCCACGTCCCTCACGGGGCCGCTCGGCGGCTCCATCGCGGACGGGAACGAGGCGATCGTGTCCACATCGCAGACAAAGGAACTCGACGCACCCCCGCACATCAGAATGCGAGCCGCATGATTCACGCGGTTTTCATGGACGGCCAGAAGCCCGTGGCGAGTCCCTTTGCCGCGATTTGGACATTCTGACGCGATCGCCTCCCGGTGCGTTGTCAGTGCGCGCTGCCGAGCTCGACGAGGAGCACCCCGGCCATGATGAGCGCAATGCCCGGCCACCATGGTGCGGGTCAGCGGCTCACTGAAGAGGAGCCGTGAGGCGATTGCCGTGACGGCCACTCCCCCGGCTGACCAGATCCCGTAGGCGACACCGAGCGCCAGGCCCTCCTTGAGAGCCAGGGTCAACATGGCGAAGGCCGCCAGGTAGCCGGCCATGACGAGGCCGTACCATCGCAGTCCTCTGCCGTCGGAGGCGAGCTTGAGCGAGAGTGTGCCGGTGGTCTCGGAGGCGATAGCCGCCACCAGGTAGAGCCCGCTCATGACGCCTCACCGTCCTTGTCCTGCGTGCCTGCGCGCTGCGCCCCGACCTCGACGAGGAGTACCCCGGCCATGATGAGCGCGACGCCGAGGGCGACGAGCACCGTGATCGGCTCACCGAAGACGAGCATGGACAGCACGGCGGTCAGCGCCACGCCCAGGGCACCCCAGAGCCCGTAGGCGACGCCGAGCGGCATGCCAGCTTTGAGCGTCAGCGACAGGAGGATGAAGGCCAGCGCGTACCCGATCCCAACCATGACGTAGAAGCCCGGCTGGTTGAGGGCCTGGCGCAGGGCGAGGGTCGCCGACACCTCGGAGATGATGGCGCCTCCGAGAGCCGGCCAGGCGCACACGCCGTGGCCCGTCGCCCCCGGGCACTCCTTCCGCGCACCGAGCACGGTCCGGCCTGCGGGAGCACCCGGGCGGCACACGCTCCCCCACGTGGACGGGCAGAGCACGTCCCTGACCGTCACGCCCGGTTCTCCGCGGTCTCGAGCCTCCGGCAGACCATGGAGCCGAAGGCGAGTGCCGGGACGATCATGAGCACGGCGTTGGGCCCCCACCACAGCGGGTCGAAGTCACGGTAGAAGGACCAGAAGGAGATCGCCATGAACCCGGCGCAGAAGGTGAGCATGAGCCCGACTGTCAGCACCAGGTCCCCGATCCCTGCTGCCCACGCGCGTCAGGTGGGCGCCGAGGAAGACGGTCAGTGCGGCAGCCACGTCGAGTGGGAAGAAGGACCAGTTCCAGGCCTGGATGACCTGGTTGGAGTAGTCCTTGAAACGCAGGTGCTCGGGAATGAGATTGAGGAAGACGGCCGCCCAGTAGAGCAGCAGCCCGGCATCAACGGCCACCAGCAGCCTCTTGTACGTGGGACTCATCGCCCCACTATGTCACCGGTCCTCCCCGGTGTCGAGATCCGTGGCGTCAGCTGGCGCTCAGGAACGCCGGCCCAGGACCAGGCTCATGGCCTCGGAGCGGGTGGCGGCGTTGCGCATGATGCCGCGCACGGCGGAGGTGACCGTGTTGATCCGTGCGCACGCCCCGCATCGACATACAGGGTGCTCGGCCTCGACCACCACGAGCACTCCCCGGCGGCTACGCCCAGCCCAACTTTATTAGAAACTAGATAAAGTTAAGTAAAGATCCTAAGATGACCGCGTGGACAACATCAACAACCCGTACACGCTCAACGCAGGAGCGGCACCGGAGGTCCTCATTGGTCGCGACGGGCAAACCGAGGCGTTTTCCATCCTACTTCAGAGGCTCAAACGAGGCCGAACAGAGCAATCGATGATCATGACCGGCCTGCGTGGCGTCGGCAAGACCGTCCTGCTTAACAGGGTTCGCAGAACTCGCCGAGCAGGCAGGATGGGGAGTCAATCGAGCTTGAAGCGAGCAAGCACGATGAAACAGCATTCCGTCAGTCCATCTTCTCCAAGTTCCGCGCCGCACTCCTACACATATCGCCTCGTCGCCGCTGGAGCGAAACGCGCTCGACACGCCGCAGAAGTACTCAGCTCCTTTGTGCTATCGATCGACCAATCCGGCACTTTTTTTCCGTCACGTGGGACGTAGACCCGTCCGAAGGGCTACGGTGATCACGGTGACCTAGGGCTAGACCTCACAGACGTGTTTCTAGCTGTAGGAGACGTTGCGAAGGAAAAAGAAACCGGGATCGTCCTACTCATCGACGAAGTTCAGTTTTCTCACCACCGTTCAGCTTGAATCACTCATACAAGCGGTTCACAAGTCCGTCCAGAAGAAGCTTCCCATCACTTTTGTGGGAGCCGGCCTACCACAGATCGCCGAGCTCGCTGGAGACGCCAAGTCTTACGCCGAAAGACTGTTCAGTTCCCACGCATCGACTCCCTCACCCCCTGAGGAAGCCCGACAAGCACTTGTGGGACCCGCAGAAACCGAGAAGGTGTCCTACGACGAAGATGCCGTGGACCTCGCAGTCAGCCTCACTCACGGCTACCCGTACTTCATTCAGGAACTAGGGGTACCAAGCATGGATCGTAGCGAGCGGGAAACCACATCACAGCAGAAGACATCAGTACCGCTAAAGAAGCATACGAAGCAAAGCTGGACGGGTCGTTCTTCCGCGTACGACTCGACCGTGCAACCCCCTTCAAACCGCATACATGAGAGCAATGGCGGAACTCGGCTCTGAGCCCCAGAAAGCAGCCGATGTCGCTTCCCTCATGAAACGAGAGTCATCACAGGTGGCACCCATCAGATCTCAACTCATTGACATGGGGCTGCTACACGCCCCAGCACGGCTATGCCGCCTTCACCGTTCCGGACTTTCGACAAGTTCATGATGCGAGCCGTGCCCCGCCTCGAGGTCCCAGAGATTCAACATCGCTGTCGACGCGGGAAATAAGGTCACCATTCCACCCGGGGAGGCAGTCGCTGGCTTCCGGTTTCGAGCCCCTGGTCGCTCAGGACCGCCGGCCCAGGACCAGGCTCATGGCCTCGGATCGGGTGGCGGCGTTGCGCATGATGCCGCGCACGGCGGAGGTGACCGTGTTGGAGCCGGGCTTGCGCACGCCCCGCATGGACATGCACAGGTGCTCGGCCTCAACGACGACGAGCACGCCCCGGCACTCGAGACGCTCGACGAGGGCGTCAGCGATCTGCCTGGGTGAGGCGTTCCTGGACCTGCGGTCGCCGGGCGTAGCCGTCCACGAGGCGCGCCACCTTGGACAGGCCGGTGACGCGCCCGTCCTCACCGGGGATGTAGCCCACGTGCGCCGCCCCGTGGAAAGGCAGGAGGTGGTGCTCGCACACCGAGTACATGGGGATGTCGCGCACGAGGACCATCTCCTCGTGCCCGACGTCGAAGACCCGCTCGACGTGCTCGGCCGGGTCCTGGTCGAGGCCGGCGAACATCTCCGCGTAGGCGCGCGCCATGCGCTCGGGGGTGTCACGCAGCCCGTCGCGCTCGGGGTCCTCCCCGATGGCGACGAGCAGGTCGTGCACCGCCCGCCGCACGCCCTCGGCGTCGTAGCTCATGGTCAGCCTCTGCCTCTCTGCGCCTGCCGGGCCCGCCGGGGCCTGGTTCGACTCACTGGTTGTAGCCCCAGAAGTCGTCGCTGCCGTGGGAGTCGCCGGACTCACCGCCAGGGGCGGAGGCGGCCTCGACGACGGGCAGCGACTCGTCGCTGCGCCACAGGGGCCGCTCGGGCTGCTTGACGACGGCCCCGAAGATCCTCTCCAGGTCCTTCTCCAGGAGCGTCTCGCGGGTGAGGAGCTCCTCGGCCAGCTCGTCGAGCACGGCGCGGTTGCGGGTGAGGATCTCCCAGGCCTCCCGGTGGGCGGTGTCCAGCAGGCTGCGGACCTCGGCGTCGACGGTGGCGGCGACCTGCTCGGAGAAGTCACGGTTGGTGGCGTTGAGCCCCAGGACCGTCTCACTCTCGGTGGTGCCGAGCTTGACGGCACCGACCGCGCTGGTCATGCCGTAGTCGGTGACCATCTTGCGGGCCGTGGCGGTGGCCTTCTCGATGTCGTTGGAGGCGCCGGTGGTGGGGTCGCGGAAGATGATCTCCTCGGCGGCCCGCCCGCCCATGGCGTAGACGAGCTGGTCGAGCAGCTCGTTGCGGGTGGTGGAGTACTTGTCGTCCTGAGGGCATGACCTGCGTGTATCCCAGGGCGCGCCCGCGCGGCAGGATCGTCACCTTGGTGACCGGGTCGGAGTAGGCGCCGGCGGCCGCGCACAGGGCGTGACCGGCCTCGTGGTAGGCGGTGACCCGCTTCTCGTGGTCGCGCATGACGCGGGTGCGCTTCTGCGGGCCGGCGATGACACGGTCGATGGCCTCGTCCAGGGCCCGGTTGTCGATGAGGTGGGCGTTGGAGCGGGCGGTGAGCAGGGCGGCCTCGTTGAGGACGTTGGCCAGGTCCGCACCGGTGAAGCCGGGGGTCCGCTTGGCCACGAGGTCGAGGTCGACGTCGTCGGTCAAGGGCTTGCCCTTGGCGTGGACCTTGAGGATGGCGGCGCGCCCGGCCATGTCGGGGGCCTCGACGCTGACCTGCCGGTCGAAGCGGCCCGGGCGCAGGAGGGCCGGGTCCAGGACGTCGGGGCGGTTGGTGGCGGCGATGAGGATGACGTTGGTGTTGGCGTCGAAGCCGTCCATCTCGACGAGGAGCTGGTTGAGGGTCTGCTCGCGCTCGTCGTGCCCGCCGCCGGTGCCGGAACCGCGGTGGCGGCCGACGGCGTCGATCTCGTCGACGAAGATGATGGCGGGGGCGTTCTCCTTGGCCTGGTCGAACAGGTCGCGCACGCGCGAGGCTCCCACGCCGACGAACATCTCGACGAACTCGGAGGCCGCCATGGAGAAGAAGGGCACGCCGGCCTCGCCGGCGACGGCCTTGGCCAGGAGGGTCTTACCGGTTCCGGGCGGGCCGTAGAGGAGGACGCCCTGGGGATCTTGGCGCCGACGGCTCGGAACTTGTCCGGCTCGGAGAGGAACTCGCGGATCTCCTCGAGCTCCTCGACGGCCTCGTCCTCGCCGGCGACGTCGGCGAAGGTGACGTCGGGCATCTCCTTGGAGCCGACCTTCGCCTTGGATCGGCCGAAGCCCATGGCGCCGCCGCGCCCGCCGCCCATGCGGCTCGAGGAGCCACCATGAAGCCGCCCAAGAGGATGGCGGGGACAAGCAGCTGGATGAGGGAGGACCACCAGCTGGTGGTGGGCACCACGGAGTTGAAGCCCTCCTTGGGGGCGGCGGCCTGCACGAGGCGGTCGACCTGCTCGGCCTGGGCGTCGGTGTAGGAGAACTCGACCTTCTTGCCCACCGGGCGGGACTCGATCCCCTTCTTCTTGGGCTGGACGTAGGTGGTGTTGAGGTCCAGCTCCACGCGCTGGTTGCCGTCGACGACGGTGATCGACTTGATCGTGTCCGGCTTGTCCCGCAGAAGCGTCAGGCCGTCGGAGGTGTCGATGGTCCGATAGCCGAACATCGAGGAGAACACGGCCCAGCCGAGGATGACGACCAGAAGGAAGGGCACCAGCCACAGGAACGGGTTGCCCAGGGTGTCGCGGAGCTTGCGGTCACGCTTGCCGCGGTCGTTCTTGCCGGCCTTGCCCGGCTTGTCCGAGTCCTTGCGGCCGGGCTCACGCCCAGAATCTTTCATCGTGCGGTAGGTCCCTTCAACATACTTGACCCTCAGACGTTAGCCGATGGCACGGCAAAGGTCCCATTGCGCTTGCTCACGTTCGCGCCGGGCGTGGCCGGGAAGATCCGGGGAAGCGGGCCGGTTCGAGGCTGTCTTGCCGAGAGGACGCACCGTAGGGCCCGAGGACTGCGACCCGGGGCGCCGTCCGGCCCCCCTATGGTGCGTCCTCGGCAGCCCTGCACAGGTCGCAGCCCGCTCAGCGCCGCCCCGCTTCAGGCGCGGCGCAGACGCAGGACGATGAGGCCGCCGGACAGCAGGATCGCCGCCACGAACAGCACACTGATCGCCGCACCGGTCACCGGCAGCCACCGCTCCCGGACACTCTGGGCGGCGGGCCGCTCGGTGGCGCTCGAGACCCTCGTCGTGTCATGGCTGCTGCCGGCGCCCACCACGACCTCGTTGTGGTCACTGCCTTCGGACCCGCTCGAGGACTGCGAGCCGGCACTCGAGCCGTCCGGCACCGAGCCGCCGTTGGAGGGCGGGGCCCCTGCAGTCGGCCCCTGCGGCGTCCCCTGCTGGGGCGAGGCCGACGCCGAGGCCTCCGGGGCCGGCGTCGCAGTGCTGCTAGCACCCGTGCCGGGCGCGCTGCTGATCCGTTGGTGTGGTCGCGCCGGCCTCGGGAGCGGACCACTGCGGGCGCGCCACCAGAGCCACCTCGGCCATCGCCTGGGCATCCAGGGTCTGCGCCTGGGCGGTGCCGGTCGAGGCCCGCACAACCTGGTTGTCGCCGACGTAGATGCCGACGTCGTAAACGTTTCCGAACACCGCGGACTGGGCGGACGCCGAGTCGGGGGCGTTCTGCCCGCCGGGCGTGGGGCGGGAGAAGAAGACGATGTCCCCGGGGTTGATGGAGCCGTGCGTGTTCAGCCACAGACGCCCCTGGGAGTTGAACCAGCCGGCCAGGTCGTCGGGCTTCCAGCTCCCGGAGAGGTCGTGCCCGACGTCGGCCCGGTAGCCGACCTGGCTGTTCTGGTCCGCCGCATAGGTGGTGTGCGAGTAGTCCCAGCCGGAGAGCACCATGCCCACCAGTGCCGAGGAGGTGATCGGGTAGGGGCCCGGGCCGCCGGCGCGGGGGTTCGCGCCCGACAGCGGCGTGGGACGCGACGCGTCCGACACCAGGGACCCCCCGGCGTTGACGAAGGACCGGGTCCGGGCCACCACGTCGCTGGCGGCGGCGCCGTCCGAGGCGACGGTCGGGGTGGTCGGGGAGGCCCTGCGGCACGGCCCACTGACCGTCGGCCAGCACGACGGAGACGGCACCCAGCGCACCCTCGGGACTGGTGCTCTCGACGCTGTAGGTCAGACCGCCACCGTCACCGGGCGCCTCGTCACCGAGAGTGGTCAGGGTGCCGGAAGCACCTCTGACCTGCGTCATCTCAGCCGCCGTATTAAACGTGTCGCCAGCGGTCGGCTCGGCGGCCACGGGAGTCATCATGGGGATGCTCAGCGAGGACGACAGCACCACCGCACCAACGAGGCCGACCAGCCTCGGGGCACGTCGACGCACAGCCTTCTTCACTGTCACCAACAGTCCTTCCACATCACCCGCCGGCAGGGGTCACCGGCGACTCACACTTTGTTATCTTAACGTAACGTACGCACCCCCGACCACCTTGAAAAGGGGGCAGATCGCAGTTCAAGGACCCCGGCTCACCGCCCGACAACGGCACCCAGACGCCGCAGTCCTTTATTTTTCCGTCTTACCATCAGGATTTGTCAAGGTTGCCCTGAATCAGTCAGCCCCCGTAGACCTCAGGGCGCAACGTACCGATGAACGGCAGGTTGCGATACCGCTCGGCATAGTCCAGCCCGTAGCCGACGACGAACTCCGTAGGAATATCGAAGCCGACGTACTTGACGTCCACCTCGACCTTGGCAGCGTCGGGCTTGCGCAGCAGCGTGGCGATCTCCACCGAGGCCGCACCGCGGGAGGAGAGGTTGCCCACCAGCCAGGACAGGGTCAGCCCGGAGTCGATGACGTCCTCGACGATGAGGATGTGACGGTCAGTGACGTCGGTGTCCAGGTCCTTGAGGATGCGCACCACGCCGGAGGACTTGGTGCCCGAGCCGTAGGAGGACACCGCCATCCAGTCCATCGGCGCGCTCATGTGCAGCCGGCGCGACAGGTCCGCCATGACGTAGACAGCCCCCTTGAGCACCCCCACGAGCAATGGGTCGCGGCCGGCGTAGTCCGCGTCGATCTGCGCGGCCATCTCATCGAGGCGCTGACCGATCTGCTCCTCGGTGATGAGAACCTGCTGAAGGTCCGATCCCATGTCCGTGGCGTCCATACGCCCCCGCCTTCCTCATGCGTCGTCATGGCTTACGCGGAGCCACCAGGCCGGGGAGGCCACCGGTCCGCGTCGACGCCATAAGCCTGCCATAACGGGCCCCGACCTGGCACTTCAGCTCACGCGGCGCACCCACACGTCGGGGCGGGCGAGCTCGGCAGGAGTGGGTAGCAGCTCGGGGTCGGTCCACACGGCGTTGAGCCCCTCGTGCCCGATGCGGGTCACGACGCTGCGCACGAAGGCGGCACCGTCGGCGTACTGGGCCTCCCTTGGCCTCCAGGCCCATGAGGCGGTGCAGCAGGAGCGACCCCAGGCCGGGGCCGGGACCGATGCCGCCGTCGGCCGCGCGGCTGCGTGAGAGCACGGCCCGAAGCCGGTGGACCGAGGGCATCCGGTTGGGGTGCACATCATCCAGGACGACCTCGGCGTGCCCCTCCAGGAAGGTCAGGGCGGCGGCCGGGGAGGCGACCTCGGATCGATCCGTGACGTTCATCAGTCCCTCGAGGACCCGCCCCCGGCCGGCGCGCGCCGCAATGCGCACCGCCCGGCCTCGCCGCAGCCGCCTCCCCGCACCTGCGGACCCGCGTTGCCAGCCCCGTCAGCGCTACCGGCACTACCGGCGCTACGGCACCGCCGTATGCGGCCTCGACGACGGCGCCGATCACCATGCGCATGGAGTCGGACAGGGTAGGGACCGAGCCAGGGCGCAGCGGCCAGCTGGACGGCGTGGGTCATCTCATGCAGGCAGACCCAGGCGGGCAGGTCGAGCATGTCCAGGTCCATCTGGCGGCGCACCGCCAGCACGTTGGGGGCCACGAGCAGGAGATGCGGCGACCCCACCTCCCCGCCTCCGCCTGCCGTCATGTCGCTGACCGGTGCCGTGCCGGGCGTCGCAGCGCCGGTTCCATGACCATGGGGCCTGCTCGGGGCCGTGGGCACCACCTGCCCCAGGAGGCGGGTGGCGAGCAGGCTCATCGCCCCGGCGACCTCGGCGGCCCCGACGAGCTGGACCGCCTCCGAGGGCCCGCGGAGCGGGCACCTGCTCCATGAGGCCGCGCAGCGCCGGGTGGAGGCGCGCACGAGGCCGGCCCGGTCGACGACGCTCACGCGCGTGGTGTCGGCGACCTGCTGGGCCGCCCGGTTCAGGCCGGTGATCCTGGCGACCCAGGCCGGTGCCTCCTGGGCGGAGCGGCGCAGGACCGCCACCGAGCTGGCGCGCGCTGAGCGCGAGGCGCTGGGACCCGCCGGGATGAGCGCGGTCAGGCGCTCCACCGTCCGCCAGTCGACGAGTCCCGCCGCAGTACCCTGGGTCGTCACCGTTACGCCTTTCTCACCGAGGTCACCAAGCTCCCCGAGCCCTTGCCTTCCGCCGGTCCTCCGGATACGCTGCCGCGTCCCTCACGAGCAGCCGCAGGAGGCCAGAGGCGCCACGAAGTGGTTGTCGATCGCAGCTTCGACCGCCGCCGCCGAGCTGTGGTCTTTGGAGAAGTCGTTGGCCATGACCGCGAAGGTCAGCTGGCGTCCGTCGGCGGTGGTGACGACACCGGCCAGGGAGGACGTCTGTTGCAGCGTCCCGGTCTTGGCGCGCACCGTCCCGGCCGCGGTGGTGTCGTGCAGACGTTTTTTCAGGGTCCCGTCCAGGGCGGCAACGGGCAGATCGGCGATGAGGGTGCGTCCGACCGAGCCACCCTCGCCTCCGGCGGCCTTGGCGAGGATCTGGGCCAGGAGCCTGGCTGGGACCTTGTTGCCCTTGGCCAGCCCGGAGGAGTCCTGGAGCGTCACCCCGGAGGTGTCGAAGCCGTCCTTGCCCAGCTGGGCGAGCACGGCCTTGGAGGCCCCGGCGAAGTCGGCGGTCTCCTTGGCCTGCACGGCCACGAGCCGACCCTCGACCTCGGTCATGGTGTTGTCGGAGGTCTTCAGCGACACGGAGAGGACGTCGGACAGTGGGGCGGAGGAGACCGAGGCCACCTCCTTGGCCCCACCGGATGCTGCGGCGCGGGTCGTCTCGCCATCAAGCGTGATGCCGGCCTCGCTCAGGTGCTTTGGCGAAGGCCTGGGCGGCCTCCATGGCCGGGTCATCCGGGTAGCCCTGGTTCTGGGTGGCCGAGACATCCACCATGATCGGTTGGACCTTGGCCACGTACTGCTGGTTGCCGTCCTCCCACTTGTCGTTCCACTGGGGGCCGCTGAACAGGGTGTCGTCCAGGCGCAGGGAGACCGACGTCGTCCCCTGGGACTTGAGCTTCTCAGCGGTGGCGCGGGCGAGGTCGCCCAGGCCCGCGTGGCCGGGCGTGGCGCTCGGGTCGCCTGCATCCTCAGCCAGCAGCACGTCACCGCCGCCCACGAGGGTGAGGGTCTGCCCCTCCAGGACGGTCTTGGTCTGGAGGGTGTGACCCGGCCCCATGGAGGACAGGGCCGCCCAGGCGGTGAGCACCTTGTTGGTGGAGGCCGGCGTCACCCCGGTGGCGGCCGACCGGTCCAGCAGCTCCTCGCCGGTGGCGACATCAATGACAGAGGCTGTCACGTTCCCGCCGGTCAGGGCAGCGTCAGAGGCCACACCCTTGACGTAGCCGTCCAGGCTCGCCTTGGAGGGCGTGGGAGCCCCCTGATCCAGGCCGGAGGGTGCGGCGGTCTTGGCGCTGGGGCCGGCCGGTGTCGGGAAGGGCCGGGGGGCGACGTCGGCATAGGCGACCGTCACCGGGCCGGGCAGCAGGTCGAGAGCATCGCCCAGGCTGTAGTAGCCGCCGAAAACCAGCAGGCTCGCCGCCGTCAGGGCAGCGGTCTGGACCTTGCGCATACGTCCTCCGGACTGGGTTGTGGACAGGCTGGGATGGCCTGTATATCAGGTAGGGTGGGGCGCCCAGGAGGTTACTGCCACCGGTGCACCGACGTGCAGCGTACGCGTTTACCGACCTCAGGCGCTGTCGTGCGCCACACTAGTGCCATCAATACCGCCCCGCCGGATCGACGCCGACCACCAGGCACCGTTCCAGCGCCCAACGAGCTGAAGACACGAGCGAAGGAGGCTCCCCGTGGAGTTCGACGTCACGATTGAGATTCCCAAGGGCAACCGCAACAAGTACGAGATCGACCACGAGACCGGCCGGATCCGCCTGGACCGCATGCTCTTCACCTCGACGCGCTACCCCGACGACTACGGCTACATCGACGGGACCCTCGGTGAGGACGGCGATCCCCTGGACGCGCTGGTCCTGCTGGAGGAGCCGACCTTCCCCGGCTGCGTCATCCGCTGCCGCGCGCTGGGCATGTTCCGCATGCGCGACGAGAAGGGCGGCGACGACAAGGTCCTGTGCGTACCCAGCGCCGACCAGCGTGCCTCCTGGCGTACCGATATCGAGGACGTCTCGGAGTTCCACCGCCTGGAGATCCAGCACTTCTTCGAGGTCTACAAGGACCTCGAGCCGGGCAAGTCGGTCGAGGGCGCCCACTGGGTGGGCCGCGAGGAGGCCGAGGAGGAGATCCGCCAGTCCTTCCAGCGCGAGGCCGACCGCGTCGCCCGCGACGGCCACTGACGCGAACAAACCGCACGGGGGGGGCGGCATACATGCTCCGGCACCGGCCCCACAGCTCGCGACTGACGAACCGCCCGCCCCGATATTCGGGGCGGGCGGGATACGTGCTCGAAGGCAGTTGACTATCTCTGCGGGTCTGGCGGGAGCGGCGCGGATGGTAGCCGAGAGCGCGTGTACCGCCCGCCCCCGCTTTAGAGGCGCACCGCGTAGGGCATGACGCCGGAGTAGCGCATGGAGGTGACGCGCACGGTCATGCCGAAGGTCGGGGCCTCGATCATCATGTCGTCGCCCAGGTAGATGGCGACGTGGTAGATGCCGGACTGGCTGCCGTCGGAGGACCAGAAGACCAGGTCCCCGGGCTGGACGGCGTCGAGCGGAACCTGGGCGCCCTCCCCGTACTGCACGCGCGAGGAGTGCGTGAGGTCAACACCGGCGGCCGCGTAGGAGACCATCGTCAGTCCGGAGCAGTCCAGGCCCGACGCAGACTCCCCGGCCCACACGTAGGGGGTGCCGATGTAGCCCATGGCCGTGCTGATCGCGGTGGAGGCGGCATTGCCGGAGCGCGACGGCGCCGGCTCGGAGGGACGTCGCGGGCTCGGGGGGCCGGGGCGGGAGCGGGAGCGGAGGCGGCTTCCTCCTCGCCGACCGCTTCGGGTTCCGGCTGAGAGGTGGTGGCGGGTTCCTGGGCTGAGGCCCGCTGGCCCGAGCTGGGCCGGCTCGACTGCTCCCTGAGGAGCGGGGGCCGATTCCTGAGGCTGGGCGGCGGCCTGCTCGGCCTGCTTCTGAGCGAGGTCGGCGGCGGCCTTCTCCGAGGCCGCCTTGGCGGCCGCCTGGGCAGCCTCCTCGCGGGCCCTGCGCTCGGCCTCGACCTGGTCCTGGTACTTCGTCTCCAGCTCGACGGTGGTGTTGCGCTGCGCGGCCAGCTGAGTGATGAGGTTCTGGCGGTTGGTCCGAGTGGTGGCGACGGCGTTCTGGGCGTCGCCGGCGGCGGCCTCGGCGTCGGACTTGGCGGTCGCCGCGGAGGTCTTGGCGGCCTCCTTGGCCCTGACCTTCTGGTCGGCGATGGCCTGCATGCTCGTGGCCACCGTCTCGAGGGCCTCGACGTTCTGGACCTTGGCGTTGTTGCTCTCGCCGGCGCGGGCCAGGGCGACGTCGGCGTCGGCCAGGTCCGCCAGCGACTCGCTGGTGAGGTAGGGGGTGAGCGGGTCGAGCGGGTTGCCGCTCTCCTGGTAGGTCTGGACGACGATCGAGCCGAGGTCGGAGCGGGCGGATGCGGTGCTGGAGGTGGCGGCGTCGGCGTTGGCCTGGGCGGCCTGGGCATCCTTGGTGGCCGTGTTGAGCTCGTCGACAGCGGCCAGGTAGTCCTCGTTGGCGACCTGGGCCTTGATCTGAGCGTCTTCCAGGTTGCTGCTCTCCTGGGCGAGCCGAGTCTCCAGGGAGGCGATGGAGGTGGAGGTCGAGCGCTCAGAGGCCTTGGAGCGATCGATATCGCTCTGGTCCACAGGGTCGGCAAGCACCGAGGGCGCCAGGGTGCATGCCAGGGCCACGACTGCGGTGGCGACGACACCGTGTCCGTGCCGTCTTGGGGGGGATAGGGCTCACAGGGGTTCTCCGTCGTGATGGGGCTGAACGTGAGGATGACGCCTCACCCGGGGACCGGCGCGGGCCTACCGTCGGGATCCGTTCCGCGAGATCACGAGGGCGCGGAGCAGATGAGGGGACGAAGACGGCAGACAGCGTCAGCCCGGATGAGACAAAACCACCCTAGTCTCTTTAGTCCCACCTGAAAACAGAGTTCACACTATTCACAATCGTAACTTACGCCCCTGTAGTTAATGGATTGCGCTTGCGCCGACAGGGCTCTCAGCCTTCGTCATACGGTCGTGACCGGTATGACATCCAGCACAAATGACCGTTTGTGCAGGTCGATCAGCGTTTAAACGGCCGGATCATCGCTTACGAAAGACCCTCGAGCACAACGGTGCGCCCCCTCGACGCCGGGGCGCCGGACCGACGCCGGACCGACACCGGACCGACACAGCACCCGCATCGAGACCTCTGGGCAGCCACATTGCGGACACGCGTTTGGACCGCCCGCGGAGGAAACCGCTAAGGTCGGAGCATGTTCCGTCGTCCTGAGGCCCTTCGGCCGGACGCCCCCACCACGGGGCGAATGCGCAGCTGACGCGCACGCCGCCGTCGGCCCACGTGCGCGTCCCCGCCCTCACCCGCACCATCGAGAAGTTGCAGAAACGGTGACGGCGGACGACTCAGCGCCACACGACGCCTCGCTCCCTCCTGATTGCAGGGTCGGATCCGACGCCGGTCGCAGCAGGCTCCGGGGAACCGTCCGGAAGCGCGCCGCAATCGCCGGCGCGGGGCAGGCACCGCTCGTGACACTGACATCGCCGCCGGTCACCAGGGAACCACCAGGAGTCCTCGCGACCGACCAGCGCCCCACCCCCCTGACCAGGCCGCCCCCAGAGCGCGGATCCAGTCCCCTCCCCCACCAGCCCGGCGGGGTGGCGCTTCGAGACCAAGCAGGTCCAGGCCGGGCACGACCCGATGTCCGAGCCCGCCCACGCTCGGGCCATCCCGATCTACCAGACCTCCTCCTACGTCTTCGAGTCGGCCGATCAGGCGGCCGCCCGCTTCGCCCTGAGCGACCTGGGCCCGATCTACACGCGCCTGACAAACCCCACCAATGACATCGTCGAGCAGCGGATCGCGGCGCTGGAGGGCGGTGTCGGGGCGCTGCTGACGTCGTCGGGTCAGGCGGCCACGACCCTCGCCCTCGTGACGCTGGGCGGGGCCGGCGACAACATCGTGGCCTCGCCCTCCCTGTACGGAGGTACCACGAACCTGCTCACCCACACCCTGCCGCGGCTGGGCATCGAGGCGCGCTTCGTGGCCGACACGGGCGACCCGGCGGCCTGGGCTGCACTGGCCGACGAGCGCACCATCGCCTTCTTCGGGGAGACGATCCCCAACCCGCGCGGCGACATCCTCGACATTGAGGCGATCTCGGCGGCCGCGCACGAGCTGGGCATCCCACTGGTCGTGGACAACACGGTCGCCTCGCCGTTCCTGACCCGCCCCTTCGAGTGGGGCGCCGACATCGTGGTGGCCTCGGCGACGAAGTTCCTGGGCGGGCACGGCTCGTCCGTGGCGGGCGTGATCGTGGACTCGGGCAGCTTCAACTTCGCGGCCCAGCCCGAGCGCTTCCCGGGCTTCAACACGCCCGACGATTCCTACCACGGCCTGGTCTACGCCCGGGACCTGGGCGTGGGCAGCCCGCTGGGCGCGAACCTGGCCTTCATCCTCAAGGCGCGCGCCGAGGGCCAGCGTGACCTCGGTTTCGCGCTGGCGCCGCACTCGGCCTTCCTCATCGCCCAGGGCATCGAGACGCTCTCGCTGCGCATGGAGCGGCACGTGGACAACGCCCTGGCGGTGGCCACGTGGCTCGAGGGGCGCGATGACGTCGCCTCGGTTCGCTACTCGGGGCTGACCTCCAGTCCCTACTACGAGCTGCACCGCAAGTACTGCCCGCGCGGGGCGGGCTCGATCGTCACCTTCGACCTGGCCGGCGGGCGTGAGACGGGGGCGGCCTTCATCGACGCCCTGAGCCTGTTCTCCAACCTGGCCAACATCGGGGACGTGCGCTCGCTGGCGATCCACCCGGCCACCACGACGCACTCCCAGCTCGACGATGCCGGCCTGGCCGCGGCCGGGATCAGCGCCGGGACCGTGCGCCTGAGTGTGGGGATCGAGCACATCGACGACATCCTGGCCGATCTTGAGCGCGGGCTTGAGGCGGCCCGGGCCGTCGGGGCGGGCGACGCGAGCACAACGGCCGGGGCCTGAGGCGGCGTGCCATGAGTGCGACCACGTCCTCCTCCTACCCCGTCTCCAGCGGCAGCGCCGAGACCGAGCCGGCCGCCTTCGGCGTGGGGACGGCCTCCTCCAAGCTGGTGGACCGCAAGGCCGGTTCCCCCACGGGCGCCTGGCGGCCCGGTGATGAGCCGGGGCACCGTCGGTTCCTGGAGATCGGGGACCTGCCCCTGGAGTCCGGAGAGGTCCTGCCGAACACGGTCCTGGCCTTCGAGACCTGGGGGGAGCTGAGCCCGCAGCGCGACAACGCGGTGCTCGTGCTGCACGCGCTGACCGGGGACTCCCACGTCACCGGTGAGGCGGGGCCCGGGCACCCGACGCCGGGCTGGTGGTCGGACCTGGTGGGACCCGGGCGGGCCATCGACACCGAGCGCTACTTCGTGGTGGCGGCCAACATCCTGGGCGGCTGCCAGGGATCGACGGGCCCGTCGTCGACGGCGCCGGACGGACGCCCCTGGGGGTCGCGCTTCCCGTGGCTGACCACGCGCGACGCCGTCGAGGCCGAGTCGCGCCTGGCCGACGCTCTGGGGATCGATGTCTTCCATCTGGTCATCGGGGCGTCGCTGGGCGGGCACCGGGCGATCGAGTGGGGGGTCACCCACCCGCAGCGGGTGCGCAACCTGGCGCTGGTGGCCACGGGCGCCTCGACGACCGCCGACCAGCTGGCCTGGTGCCACCTGCAGGAGCTGGCGATCGTGGCCGACCCTTCTTCTTCGACGGCGACTACTACTCCCACTCGGTGGGACCGGTGCGGGGGCTGGGGCTGGCGCGGGCGCTGGCGCACACGACCTACCGCAGCGCCGCCGAGCTCGATGAGCGCTTCGGGCGGCGCCACCAGGGTGAGGAGGACCCGGCGGTGGGCGGGCGCTACCAGGTGGAGTCCTACCTGGACTACCACGCCGGCAAGCTGCTGGCGCGCTTCGACGCCAACACCTACCTCATCGTCACCCACTCGATGATGGTGCACGACGTCGGCACGGGGCGCGGCGGCATCGAGGCCGCACTGGCGAGGGTGCAGGCGCGCACGCTCGTGGTGGACGTGGACTCCGACCGGCTCTTCCTGCCCGCCCAGGCCGAGGAGCTGGCCGAGGCATCCCCGGCGCGCGGCGCGAGACGATCAGCTCCCTGCACGGGCATGACGGCTTCCTCATCGAGGCCGAGCAGATGGACGCGATCCTGCGCGACTTCCTGACTGAAGCTTCCTGACCTCTCAGACCGGCCACCCAGCAGGAGTCCGAAGCGCTCGTTGGGTTGGACTGCACCTTGAAACCGCTTGAGCATCCTCACCACTGCACCTACAGTGGACGCCATCTAGCCGACCGTTCACATATTTAATGGAGAGACGCATGGCGGACAAGGCCAAGACTCGCGAGAACCTTCAGAAGCTTGCCGACTTCGTTGGCACCAAGACCAGATCCTTGGGTTTCGAGGACGGGCCGAACGGAGAAGCAGCCAACCCGGGGAGCACGTACGCCCAGGGCATCAATGCCGCGGACACGTGGACGTCCACTCTCGCAGATCAGGAGGCCAGCTCAGTCACGGAGCCTCTCAATAACCTAGCAGGCGACTTTGCTGGGCTTTATGACACGCTCAATCAGGAAAAAAATTCTGACGCCCTAAAAGACGACTGAATCAAGCAACACCTTATTACTATATTCACCAGTAACATCAAAGAAAGATTCACAAATGGGCACCATCAAGCTCAATCCTGACAACTTGAAAAAAAAGATCAAAGGACTTCGAGACAAGGCCGATGAGGCGGGACGCGCCCGAGCGAGCATCGACAGGGAGAGTGAGAACCTGGGAGACCCCTCACCTTCAAAAGCGGTTGATACGTTCTGCAACAATTCAGCCACCCACATCAATGATGTTCGTTCTTGCGCCGATCGAATCGAGAGCGAGATGAACCGCATCATCGAGCTCAATCAAAGCGGCATAGCCAAGATGGACGGCGGAACGATAACCGTGGAGAACGTTCCAGACACGGTTTTGAAAGGAGGAAAAAAAGAGTTCGACACCTGGAGCCAAGGAGCCCTGGACGCCAAGGATCTCCAAACGATCACTGGAAGGCGGCACCCCAAAAAGTGGGCGGTCATACGAGGAGATCACAGCCTCAATGAGCACCTACAAAGACAATGCCTCCTATTCTGTTGGCCTCATCAACACAATAGGAACCCCGAAAATCCTCACGCAACTCCCGCTCGATGCAGAAGATAGCTCTCGGGCAGGCAGCAACTCAGCCAACTCAAAGACCGCCAGACATCTACAGTTTAGCTCTAACAGATCTGCTTGGTGCTTGCCTAGCGACAGCATCAACAACCTGGAGCGACAAAGAATCACAAGAAGCAGCCAACAAAATTGTTGGTTCAGTAAACAGCAGGGGTCATTACGGGAGAATAACTGTCCTCAACGCGATTCTCGACGGCGACGAGACCGAATGAGGATCAGTCGACAATCTAAAAGTTCGGCAAGACTTTCCTCGTCGAATGGGTAAAGAGCTGAGAAAAATCGACTACGACGCCGATACGTAGTAACTACAGTTACTTAAACGACGGGTCCCCGAGCACAAGGACCTAGGCGAGGCAGCTTATCGGCAAGATACTGGGCAGTCCCACGTCAAGGGACCCTCTTTCTGGAGTATTGAGCGCGATGGGAACATCCCCGATGCAGCTTTAAACTTCCTGGCCCCGCAAGGGATACATCAGATGGCAGTCCCGGAGCGGACACGACCCGCCTGTTTCGACCTCTCAAAGCGCAATTGGGATGAAGCCGCCTTTCAGGGTTCACAGCAGCAATCGCTGCAGCTTCTTCTAAACGCGGCGGAGCTGAAGGAGCTACTCGCGCAGACGACTTGTCGGGCTTCTCAATCAAGTATCTGGTAGACAACACAGACAAGGAAATTTACAATGATGACACCAAGGCCCACATTGGTCAACTGCTCGCAAACTGCGCTCCTGAGGTAACTAATGCCTGGGTAGAGGGGCGTCTACGACCCTAAAACCCGAAAAGTATCTTCCAGGATTTCAACCGAGGCGATAAACGGCGACCTGTCTCACTACATCACAGACTTGGCTTACACGGTCGCCGACAACGAAGATGCAACCGGAACAATTGCGGCTGGACTTGCAGAGCACGCCCGAAAGCGCTCCCAGGAGAGCATTGCTGGACATAAAACAGATGCAGATAAACTTGCGGGCATTCATGATGCCTATACGCAAGGAGCAGAAGCAGTGGGACTCCTCACAGGACTTGCTGATCAGAAATACAATGGCGGAAAAGAAGAGTCATCAAAGAGCGCTAACGCTGCGGTAAACATTTTTACTGATGTAGCGCTTACAGGAGTGTCAGCATGGGGCGGCCCAGCAGCTACTGCGATCAACTCGACAGCAGGACAGCTCATTAAGCCTGCAGTCACGACGCTAACAAACCCATCGTCGCAAGCGCGGTAGCCGACGCAACCGGATCCAGTGCCGTTCAGGTTCCTGAAGAAAATTCAGAGCGATCACTCTGGGCTGCTTCGGTACAGGACGCAGCCAATGCTGGGCTACTTGACGAACGGGATTTCACAGCCCCAGGAAGCAATACATACACCTGGATAAAACAGAAGGATGACGGAAGTCATTATATCGACCTTTCAAATACGCACGGCACAAAGAACAGCGAAGTAACCGACTGGGTCAACTCTGTGCAATCACCAGATCGAGGTGACCCAGAAGAAGCCGAGCGACCAGGGACGATAAATTGGACAAGTTAGGAGATGACTTTAAAGGGACCCGAGCAGACGCCCGAGACCGCGGAATTAGCGAAGGCGAGAAACGAGGATGAAGTTAACTACAACACGCCGAACAGCATTGCCTTCAATTGCGGTATCACTGATGACGGGGCTCTCACTTGCCCTTAGTGGATGTGGAGCAATCAGCGATGCCAGTGCACCAGCATCCATCACAAATGCTGTAAAAGGTAGCGTTAATGTATGTGACCTTGTAGATGCGCAGCAACTTGAAGGGGTGGCTGCCTCCCAGATCACGAACTTCGCATACGAACATCATCCGATTCCCGCTAATCAGTCTCCTAACAACGAGACAGTTCTCCCCACTCTTCACTGTAGAATATACTTTCCCTGACGATACCGCCTTCTCTAAAATTGAAATCCACTACCAAGGAGGCTCCGTAGTAGACTTTGGCGAAAGCGTCGCCACCGTCCCGTTCGATCAGGCGTTGCAGCATGAGAGAGTGGAAGAGTTCTCCTCAGGCAATACGAAAGGCCAGGGATTCACTTACGAGAAAAACGATTCAGGACCACTACTCGCTTGGAGGTACCCTGACGGTCACATCCTTACAATGAGAGTCTCATATGCCGTCCGAGGCGGCAAGAACACAACTGGCTTGAATCAGAACATCCACATGCTTATGTCTATCTTCCAGTTTGTCGGCAATCAAATTCCCCAAGTCGCGTCCGGCCCGAAGCGGGAACTGACATTCTACCCCGAAGACTCCAATCCCCTACGTGGCACAGAATCTCCAAACCCTGCAAGTTGATCTGAACAAGATGGTAGACAATTCGACGTCATCGCACCCCTCGAGCAGACGACGCTGAGCCGGCGACAAATCTAAGAGTACACGGGAAGCCTAGTGGCACCGAGGCCAGCGGAAGTTAAAATGAGATGGCAAAACATTTTAAACAGACATCAAAAATGTCTATATTTGCTACACTGTCGCTTTTTGTTGCATGTTTCATTGCTTTGACTTCTTGCCACAAGGAATCGCCCGACTAATTCAAGCACTCGAACAACGATGCGGATGACACGGTCGTTTGTGACCTAGCAACAGCATCACAGATATCCGCTGCAATAAAAAGAAAGCCTGGTAGCTTCACTCAAAGCCTACAAACACACAGAAACGACAACAAAGCTACATTGCTACATTCTTTTCTCAGGATCCACCCATCAACACCAATGATCGAGATCATGTATGACCACCGTGCTGCATCAGCGATCGGGTGCCAGGAGATGGATCGAGGAACTTTGACAGTGTAGCGGCACTGAAAAGTGCATCACCTTTAAATATTGATGGAATGGAGGGACGTGGCGTCACCTCACGCGACGCACTAGGAAAATCGGCCGTTGCCTGGGAGTACCGAGACGGATACGTTCTTTCTATGACAATGAGCAACCAAGGTGGAGACGAGGATAGGCTGAAAAACACAGAATACGAGAATTCTCACATCACTCCTTAAGCAAATCGAAACAAAGTTCCCTCGGTAGCAACCGGGCCAGACAACACATCCAGCTTCCCCTAACGAAAAGCTGATCCTCACTGCACATTTTCAAATTTCAAGGCACGGCCACAGTCAACGATGAAACCACTCCAAAGCTCTCACGGGCGCATCGCCTGCGGATTCATGGTGACCTCACTGCTTCTTGCAGGGATGCTCGACGATCAGCTCTATCAATCAGCTCAGGTATCCGCCTCAAGTACGGCCGCCGTTGCCGCTAATATTCCAGCATGTGAAGCCACCACCGCAGGGGCAGTCGAGCAGAAAGCTGGGGCAGCAGGTAGAACTGTTCTTCTACGAGCACAACAACGAGTTCTCCTGGGGATCCTACGGATGTCATGTATCCAGTTTCATTGGACAGAAAGGCGAAGTAGACGGGTTCCAGGTTAAATACCGACAGAAGAAAGCGCTCGATGAAGTGGATGTTCCGGCACTGTGACGACGCTCACACCTACGCAGAAGCGGCAGCCTTGGAGCGTACAGCGATTCACCCTGGACGGCGTCCCAGGTGAAGGGGTGACGATCCCCTGAAACCGGTAACTGGGCGGCGGTATGGAATGCCCGGACACCACTATCCTCACTGTCCTCATTAAACGAAAATCGGATGTCGAGAAGATAACCAACGGCGGTTCCATCGCTAAGTCCATCACGGAACTCTTCGCTCCACATGTCCCCCAGGTGGCTGCGGGCCCCACACAGGAGCTGACATTCTACCCACAAAACGAAGACACCGCTCGAGTGCTAGGAATTCACGACGGCGGCGCCACACCCCTGAAACCATGGCCGTCACCATCGCCGTGACAACATCCCCAACTGAGACCGACCAGATGGACGCGATCCTGCACGACTTCCTGGCCGGAGCATAGAGACATCGACAAGAACTTCAGAAACGACACCGCTCCGGGTCGTTTCTGAAGTTCTGGTCGGTGAGTGAGAGAACCGTCTTCGAGGTCGCAGCGAAGACCGACACTGGACACCTTGTGGCGCGAGACTCGGCACGCCCTCTCAGGCCCCACAAGTGCCGATCGCATCAGCGCGTGGAGCGGACATCAAGTTCATCGCAGACCGGATCGGCCTCGGGCAGAGTCAGTATCAAAAATCGAGCGTGGCGACCTTTGTCAGCATCGCCGCGAAGACGTTCTTTCGACGAGACCCCGGAATAGGATGTCGACAGGAGCTTTATGCAACGTGACAGTCGTCGCTCGGACAACTATTTCGCACACCGATCCCTAGACGACACTAGGATCATAAACCATATGAACGAGCCTCTCCGCACCAATCCGTGGCACGGAGGAACTGTTCCCACGTGAGCGCCTCCGGGTCTATACTGCGGCTCCACTCCAGGTCACGATCCTGCCGAAAGTAACCGTACTCAACAGCATAGTTGACCATCCCCAGGATCTCCTGCGCATGAAGATCGTCGGCAACCAGTTCAGGAAAGTTGCGCGCCAACCCGTCATACGTGAACGCATCGCGATATTCGGCTTGCAGCCCGGTAACATCCTGGAACACTCTCACCATCTCGTGCGGGGAGACTACATCACCCACGATCGGTAAGGTTTCCCCGGCATACTTCTCCGGCTTGCTGATGATTTCCCCGTACAGCCGGACCGGTTGCCGTGACAGGATCGACGAACGGCGCCCGAAAATCTTCAGGAAGATATATAGGGAGGACAAGCGAGCCGTCTTCCACCCTGGGAACATAGTACTCCATTAAATTGGTGTAGAAAAATGAGAGGATTACAAAAGTGCTGGCTACAGGCAGGCCGCTGATGTACTCCGCAATCCGGGCCTTGTCGGTGAAATGAGGGGCGAACAACTTTCCACTTGTGATCTCATCAACGTTCTCCAAGGCACTGAACACAACATGTTCAACCCCTGCCCTCACTGCAGCATCAGCGATCCGACACCCCAGCTCATATTCGCGAGATCCTCTCGGAGGAGTGGGAGGGGTGATCAAGAATGCAGCACGAGCACCAGAAAAGGCGTCAACCCACTCATCATCACTCCCCAACGAAAGCGACCCCGTCACCAATTCAGCACCCTGCCGTTCAAGGCTCTGCGCTACCTGCGATGCGGGATCCCGAGTCAGTGCCCGCACCCTGTAGCCTCCACCCTGCAGCAACGATCTCACAGCACTGCGCCCCTGCTTGCTGGTTGCACCGGCAACAGCAATAATCGGCGTATCCAACATGTTACGCTCTCCCCCATGAATCATAACGAACACTGGTTGACGCAGGACAGCGTCGCAGGAGCGAGATCACGGCGTCAAGAACTATCTTTTTAGATAGTCCCCGAAAAACGGAGGCCTGAACACATGAAGACCGAATGCATCAGCGAGTTCGTCAACTTCAACGACAAGACCTACTCCTGCCCGATCAGCGTTGCCATGAATCTTGTCGGAGGGAAATGGAAGGCGGTCATCATTTATCACCTGCAGCATGAGCCAAAGCGCTTCAGTGAACTACGAGGCGACCTTGTATCAGTGACAGACACAACACTGACCCTCCAGCTTAAACAGCTCGAGATGGACGGTCTTGTATCGCGTCGAGTCTTTGGTGATAAGCCGCCACTAAAGACGCTCTACTCACTCACTGACTTCGGTCAAACCTTCTTACCCGCTTTACGGGCCCTGACACAATGGGGAAATCAGGTGGTGACAGAGCGAGGTCAATTCATGTAGACGTCCACATGTTTCTTGCAGTGGACCACCGAGGACCTACACGGCACGCATTTTCCTGGCGCGAATCACGACCACGGAGTCATTCACCGACACGACCGGCCATCGAGAAGAACTTGACGGACAGTAGATTTCACGCACCGTCAGCGACTCGCCCAACTTTGCAGAATCGAGATCTTCCGTTACCTTATCGCAAGACGTCTGACATCTGTCGTCAACATTTTTCCTGACGCAGGCAAGGTCGCCTCGCCTTTTAGAACGGAATACCTATGACATCCCACAGCCCCTTCTCCCGGAGGCGCCTGCCCGCCCTCCTGGGCTCCCTGCCACTGGCCGCCACCAGTCTGATCGCCGCGGCACCGCCGGCGCACGCCACCCCCACGGCTGACGGCCTGGCCGACGTCACCATCACTCAGGTGAACGCACCCACGGACGGCCTCTACTCCGTCGGCGACGTCATGACTTTCAACATCACCCTCACCAACACCAGCGGCGAGGCCCACTCCTACGCCCCGGCATCGACGAACCTGGCCGGGAACGTCTCCAAGTGCCGGTGGCACAACGTCCCCGCCGGAACGACCAAGACCGACTGCACCGGCCTGGCCACGCACACGGTGACGTCAGAGGACCTCAAGGCCGGCGGCTTCACCCCGCAGATCGCCTACGAGGTCAAGGCCGTGGAGTACGCCGGGAAGGCCCTCAGCACCCCGGAGACGATCAGCGGTGCGACGAGCCCGGTTAAGGCCACCTCGCTGCGGGTCGAGTCCTTCACGCCGTCGTCGAACCAGGAGACCTACAAGCTGGGCGACACCGTCAGCTACACGGTGCGCATCCGCTCGGTGTCGGACAAGACGATCAACGTCGCCGCCACCGGCTCCTCCTTCGACGACCTGGCCCGCCAGTGCCACTGGGGCAACCTCAAGCCGGGCAACGGTGCGGTCTACAACTGCAAGCGCTCCACCCACACGATCACGCAGGCCGAGCGTCGACGCCGGCCGGTGGACGCCGTCGATCACCCTGACGGCCACCGGCACCGACGGCACCGTCCTCCAGACGCTCACCGCCACCGGCAACCCGATCAGCGTCGTCGGCGAGCACCCGCAGGCCACGCCCGCGCCGGCGCCCGACGCGAGCACGGACCTTCCGGCCTCGATGAGCCAGGCCCAGCACCTCGCCGCCAACACGGCCACCGACAACTACCGCATCCGGCGATCACCACCGCCCCATCGGGGACCTGCTCGTCTCCTACGACGAGCGACCGAAGGACAACGGCAACGGCGGCAGCGACGCCCCCTAACCCGAACCACTCGTCCAGCGCCGCTCACCGACGGCGGCAAGACCTGGTCGGCACCCACCTACATCCACCAGGGCACGGAGACCGGCAAGAAGGTCGGCTACTCCGACCCGAGCTATGTCGTCGACCACCAGACGGGCACGATCTTCAACTTCCACGTCAAGTCCTACGACCAGGGCTGGGGCGGCTCGCGCGCCGGCACCGACCCTGAGAACCGGGGCATCATCCAGGCCGAGGTGTCGACCTCCACGGACAACGGCTGGACCTGGACGCACCGCACCATCACCGCGGACATCACGAAGGACAACCCCGTGGACCGCGCTTCGCGGCCTCGGGCCAGGGCATCCAGATCCAGCACGGCCCTCACGCCGGGCGCCTGGTGCAGCAGTACACGATCAGGACCGCCGGCGGCGCGGTGCAGGCGGTCTCGATCTACTCCGACGACCACGGGAGGACCTGGCAGGCCGGTCAGCCGACCGGGACCGGCATGGATGAGAACAAGGTCGTTGAGCTCTCCGACGGCTCCCTCATGCTCAACTCGCGCGCCTCGGACGGCTCCGGCTTCCGCAAGGTGGCCCGATCCACCGACGGCGGGCAGACCTGGAGCGAGCCGGTGCCCGACCAGAACCTGCCCGACTCGGTGGACAACGCCCAGATCATCCGGGCCTTCCCGAACGCCGCCCCCGACGACCCGCGCGCCAAGGTGCTGCTGCTGAGCCACTCGCCGAACCCACGGCCGTGGTCGCGTGACCGCGGCACCATCTCGATGTCCTGCGACGACGGCGCCTCCTGGGTGGCCAGCAAGGTCTTCCACGAGCCCTTCGTCGGCTACACGACGATCGCGGTGCAGTCCGACGGCAGCATCGGCCTGCTCAGTGAGGACGCCAGCGACGGCGCCAACTACGGAGGCATCTGGTACCGCAACTTCACGATGAGCTGGCTCGGCGAGCAGTGCAACCAGGCGCAGCCGGAGCCGAGCCCGGCACCGTCACCGACGCAGGCCCCGACGGCCGAGTCGAGCACTGAGCCCACACCTGCCCCTGCACCGTCCTCCGCGCCCGAGCCGAGCGCTGCGCCGCAACCGAGCAGCGCCCCGGCGCCGGAGCCCACGACCGCCCCGAGCGCCGAGGCCGCGCCAGCGCCCGAGCCAAGTTCTGCACCCGAGCCGAGCAGCGCTCCGGCATCGGAGACGTCATCTGCTCCGGCCGCCGAGCCGACACAGGACCCGACGGCAGAGCCTTCCGCTGAGCCCACGCAGGCACCGAGCACGCAGCCGAGTGCTGCGCCGTCGGAGAAGCCGGCTCCGCAGCCGAGCTCGGCTTCCGTGCCGGGCGCGACGGGTCGGGCGCCGTCGGTGGCAGACCCGAAGGCGACCGCGGTGCCGACGCAGTCAGGTGAGCCGTCACCGAGCGCAAGCCCGGCGCCGAGCCGGACCTCGGCGGCGACGTCGAAGCCGGCTATGGAGCCCGATGAGATTGATCGGCCGGCTGACGGCACCATGGCGCAGTCGCCCGGTGGTGCCAGCGCGCCGAGCGCCTCACCGACGCAGGCGGCGAAGGCCGGGAGCAGCCTGTCTCGGACGGGGACCAACGCACTGCTGGTCCTGGGCCTTGCGGGTGTCGCGGTTGTCGGCGGGTACCTGCTTCTGCGGGCTCGCCGCACGAAGAACTGAACACGCGATGAGCCGGCTCGATCCGGCTCCCGAGCACTGACTGAGGGGTGGGACGCCTGCACGTCCCACCCCTCACTGCGTGTTTCCAGCCCAATAGACCGCCCTCAGACTCCCCACGGCAAGGAATCCGTTCACGAGACGAACCACTAAACAACTTGTAGGATAACTACAATCGTGGATCAATTTCCGCGTGACAACACGACGATGCCAGCCGAGTACTCCTACGGCACGTACTCGTTGGCAGTACAAGGAGGTGAGGCCAAATAAATCAGATGCCAACCAGAAGTACTCCCTCATGCATCTTGTAAAAGGAGAACAATGAGCCCTTTGACACGACGTTCGCTGATCGCCACCCTCGGACTGGGCGCCGGAGCCACAGCCGCAGGCGTACTCGCACCCACCGCAGCATTCGCAAGCACTCCATCACGATCCTTCAGCACCCTTGTCTTCGATGAGCAGTTCACGGACGGCTCAGACTTCAGTACCGCACGGTGGCGGGAGAAGGAGCCCAAGGGCGACACGTATCTGGACTACGACTGGGGCGTCGTCACGCATGACACCCACAGTGTGAGTGGTGGAGCGGGCCACCTGTTCTGGCGCAAGCGCTCAACCCCCAAGACCGGCTGGCAGAACAGGTACGACTCGGGCAAGACCGTTCGCCACGTCAATGAGGCATCGCTGACCACCGAGGGACTCTTCTCCTTCGTGTATGGCGCCGTCGAGGTACGAGCACGCTTCCCGCAGCAGAACCTCGGACTGTGGGCTGGAATCTGGCTGAGGCCGGACGGGGCCGCGAATGGCGGAGAGATCGACATCGTCGAGACCTACGGGGGTGGCCGTGCCAAAGGAATCGCCGAGTCGACGGTCCACTTCAACCAGTCCGGGAAGAGCAAGAGCGGCAAGAGCGTCAGCAACAGGCCGGACCTGAGTGCGTGGCACACCTACCGGATGGAGAAGACTCCCGAACGCATCACGTTCTTCTTCGACAACCAGCGATTCCATGAGGTGCTGCGCTCCAGCAACCAGCAGGCCTTCGATCGGTGCTTCGGCGCCAAAACCCCCCTACCACCTCCTTCTCATCACACAGACGGGGAGCCACTACTGGGGACAGCTGGACGCCAAGAACTTCAAGGAAGCGCAGTTCGACATCGACTACCTGCAGGTCCGCTCCATGGACTGACCAGCCGGCACAGGAGGGGGTGGGGTGCGCTGGCACTCCACCCCCTCACTGCCGCCCTTCGTCCTCATTCGCCCGCTCACTCAACGTCGATGGGGCCGTTGATGTGGAGGGTCTCGACGTCGAAGCGCCGGTTGACGTGGGAGGCGGTGGAGTCGTCGATGCGGCCGGCGAAGCGCAGGTCGTGCACGCGCTCGCGCAGGTGCTCGATGACGGCGAGCCGCAGGGCGCTCTCCTGGTCACCGTAGACGCGCGCCTCCTCCTCTGCGCCGACGTTGCTCACGGAGCTGTGACGACGTCGGTAGTCGGCGCGCACCGCCGCGATGACGGCGTCGTCGTCGACGCCCGCGCGTTCGGCGATGGCATCGAGCTGGCTGATGGTGTCGTCAAGGATGCTGGCGAGGGCCTCGGTCTCCTGCGACTCGACGGACTGGGCGGTCTGCACACCGGCCGAGGGCCGGGCGTTGGCCCAGCGGACCACGTAGGGCAGGGCGATCCCCTGGATGAGGAGGGACAGGAGGGTCGCGCCTGCGACGACGAGGATGATGAGGTTGCGCTCGGGTAGGCGGCACCGTCGAAAGGAGACTGGGATGGACAGCGCCATGGCCAGTGAGATCGCGCCGCGGAAGCCGGCGACCGTGGAGACGATGCGGCCGCGGAAGTGGTGCGGCGCAGGCGCTGCTCGGGGCGGCGGTCCAGGGCGCGGATGGAGTAGATGATGAGGTGCTGGCCTGCGAATCTCCCCGCCACCATGGCGATATAGATGATGGGGATGAGGATGAGGCCGCGTACCAGGTCGGCGTGAGGGAGCTCGGCGACGATGCCGGGGAGCGCGACACCCACCATGACGAAGAGGATGGTGTTGAGGATGTGGGTGAGGATCGTCCAGAAGGGATCGCCCGAGGACTCGCGAGCCAGGGACATGTGCGGGTGCGGCGAAGCGGGAGATGACGATGCCGCAGGTGACGACGGCGAGCACGCCCTGAGCCTCCGACCTCTTCAGCGAGGAAGAAGGTGATGAACGGGGTGGCCAGGGCGGTGATCGTCGCCAGCATGGGGTCGTCGGTAATGGTGCGGACCCGGATGCCGATCTTGGTGACCGACCGCGCCGACGAGGACTCCTGCACCGATCCCTCCCCCGAAGGACAGGGAGGAGCTCTCGTGTGACGAGACCTGCTGTGACGCCGGAGGAGTCCTGAGCGGTCTGGAGGGCGATGGCGAAGATGACCAGGGCGGTACCGTCGTTGAGAAGCGACTCGGCCTGAAGAACGGTACGACCGTTGGGGTTGATGCCGCGCCCCAGACTGGAGACGGCGGTGGCATCGGTGGGGCCGAGGCAGGCGCCGATGAGGAGAGCGGCTCACGCTCAGGCCCCGTCAGGGACGCCGATGAGCGCGATGAGGGCCGCCGTGATGGCGACAAGGACCGTGGCGCTGAGGATGATACCGCGCAGGCTTCGCCGCATGCGGTTGAGGGAGACTGACAGCGACTCCCAGTACAGGAGGATCGGCAGGAAGATCGTGAGAACCACCGTGCTGGGCAGGTACATCTCCTCCCCTACCGGGAGCAGGGCGACTCCCACACCCGCGGCGATGAGAAGCACCGGGGCGATGAGCCGGAACCTGTTGGCGATCGTGTAGGCGACAACCGAGGCGCCGATGAGTGCGACGATCATGTCGATGGTCATGAGGCTGCCGGACTCCCTTCCTGCGCTGGGGGGCGTGGGCCGACTGCGGCCGGCTCGGGGCGGTGCGCAGCCTACAGAGGCATCCTCCGACTCCCCTGTTGATACCTCGATTCGCGTGCGTGTCCTCCGCTCACATCCGGCGAGGTCACCTGGCACGAGTCAAGCGCAGGTGAACGCGGCGGAGCTCGGGGCTGACGATCTCTCAGGCGACGCCGACAGGATTCAGCCAGATGGTGTCCACATCTGTGACAAAGACCTGGGGCGGAGCCGTGTCGACAACGAGAAACCTCATGATTTCAACGTTTCTGCTCACGAGATGGCGACGCCGGGGCTCCTTCGTCACAGATGTGGACACCAACGCCCTACACCGACCCTGCAATGAGATCAGGGGTGGGCGCGAGGCTCCATGAGAGTCCGCTCGCTCGTCGACGTTCTCGCTTCATCGACGGGACCTTACCGAACGTGTCTTCGTGAGGCATTCCGTTGGCGATGCGCGGTTGCCTTGAACAAGTCCACCCACGCCTCGACAGGCAAGTCCTTCGGCAGCCCGGTAGCCGTCATGCCGTGGCGACTCAGCCACGCCTGTGCAGCCCGTGCTGAGCCCAGTGCGGTGTTGCGTGCAAGGATCTGAGCAAGCCCGCAACCAGGACCGGTATAGACACGGTGAACCAGTGCGTGGAACTGGCGTCGCTGCGTCGAGGGAAGCAGCGGATGCTCACGGCGGTAGATGGTGAGGATTCCACCGTCGACTCCAGGACGTGGGGTGAACGCGCGCGATGGAACGCGGGCGTGCAGTGTGAACTCGAACCAAGGCGCCCATTGCGCCGTCATCATCGTTGCACCGCCAAGGCCAGCTCTTCGCCGTGCGACCTCCCATTGCACGAGCAAGACTGCATTTGTCCATGCGGGAGCATGCAGCATGCGTCGAAGCATGGCTGTGGTCTGGTGGAACGGTAGGTTGCCGACGAGCACATGGGGATACGTCGGAAGCCGATAGATCAGGAAGTCGTCGGAAACGACGTCCACGTGCGACGGGAGTCGTTCGGACAAACATCGGGCAAGTCGCGCGTCGATCTCAATCGCGGTGACTGGTCGTCCGAGACGAGCCAGTGGGATGGTGAGCGCTCCATCGCCGGGGCCGATCTCTATGATCGGCCCCTCTGTGGCAACCACCAGCCGTGTGATCGTGGCGATGATGGATTGGTCAGTCAGGAAGTTCTGGCCGTACTCGTGACGGCCATGTCGATAGGTGGGCACTGTTTGCTCCGTGGTTGTCGCGAAGCCGGGTACGCCAAAAGAGCCGCCCGGCCGTGATTACCGGGGCGGGAGCAACAACGTGGAGTATGCTCGCCGCCGTCAGCGGGTGCGCAGACGCAGTGAAGCAGTGCCAAGAACCAACATGTCGACCAGTCTGAGGCGATCACACTGTGAATCGTTCCGGGTTTGACGGAGGTGGTGATGCGAGAGAAGGATCACTGCTTTCGACTTAGAGACTGCGTCAGTAGGTGCGGTGTGGGACCGGGATGCGGGCGCAAGATCTCGGCAAGAAGTCAGTTGTCTGTACTCGTTCCTGTTCCTGGGAGTGTTTCTTTATCCCCACCATGCCAACATCGGTAATAGAACTCCTGGAACCAGTTCGCCCAGCTGCTACCGGTCCACGTCGATACCCACCCGCTGGGGTATCACCGACCCGGCTCCCCTGAACAGGTCGTCTTCGACAAGTTCGTCCAGACTTTGGTGCCGGGGGCGGACTATGAGAAGGTCGCCGACTCCACCCACTCGGCAGCCACCATCCAACGCAGACACGACGAGTGGATCGCCGTAGGCGTGTTCACCACCTTGGAGTAGGCGGCCCTGGAGGCCTACGACAAGGTCGTCAGCCTGGGCTGGAGGCTGTGTGTCGATAACCGAAGCAGCGCCTGCCCATTACCTTGTGAGTAGCTCCTGGTGGTAGGTGCTGGAGGCTGGGGCAACTGCTGCGGGCACAGATGTCTTGCCCCCGTCTTTATTGATCCGGGAGCGAAAGTCACCTGCGGCAGCCGGGCGCTGGCGACCGCTAGATAAGGGAACGACCCACCGCAAAATGGCAAAAGGTCTGCGGCCGGTTCGTCCACCGGCTGACCCCGCACCCATGCAGCGAGAGGCGGTAAAAAGATGGATATCGGGGACATCGACGTCTTCACCGGTACCGGGCGTCGGTAAGAGCAAGCGCTGATGTGGACACCAACGCCCTACACCGACCCTGCAATGAGATCAGGGGTGGGCGCGAGGCTCCATGAGAGTCCGTTCGCAGGCGCCGAGGAGACGATGTGCTTTCTTAACGATCGAAACAGATGCGCGACGTCCTGCCGGCTCGCTTACTCGCCGGCGAAGCATGAGAACAACTCAACACTTAGAGGTCGCATCATGAGACAGGTCAATGGGCGAACCATCGCACCGCGGCTTCACCATCAGTCGAAATCGACCCACACCCTCTCCCTGAATACCTCCCTGACAATACTTCCCGCATTTTGCAAGGCATTCACATGGTGACACCAGCATTTCTTGACACAAACAAACTCGCACCCCGACACTTATCCTCAGAGCGAGGCAGGCAGCCTCCAAACTGGACGAAAACAGATGATCACCACCCCTACGAACAGCACCCGAACTGCAGCGAAAACGCAAATGAATCCACTTCTGACGCTGTTCCAAGATTTCTTTTTCACAACATTTTCATGACGTTACGATAACATTCTTGAAGTCGCTGACAGGCGCACCACAAAGGCTTGTTCTGAATTTCCTCCTCGCGATACTCTTCACCGGTTACTCACGGTCACCCCAGGCCGCCGATCCCTAGTGAAGAGGATGTCTACATGCAGGTTCCTGCCGATCTCAGGCGCGCCGCGCCAAGAGGGCAGTCGACAGCCACCTGGCTCGCCCTTCTGACACTGCTTGCGAGCATGATCGTGCCCTTGCAGGCCCAGGCCGCCGTCAACACCGACGTCGAGCTGTCCGGTCTCGCTCTGGTCAAGTCGGACCGGGACGGTAACGACTTCTCATCCGAGGGCCTCACGACGCAGGACGTGGCCAAGCTGTCCTACACGTGGGACGCCACCAAGACCACCGTGGCCCCGGGAGACTCCTTCTCCATCGACCTCGGCGCCCATTTCAAGAACCTGGAGAACCCGAAAACCGTCCCCCTCAACCTTCCCTACAACGGCGTATCCACCGAGGTGGGCTCATGCAAGCTGACGGAAAGGACCATGGAGTGCACCTTCAACGAGAAGGTTGAAGAGCTCAAGGCAGCGGGATTCAAGCATTTCAAGGGCTCGGGTCAGGCTCTGCTCCTCATTTCACAGGCCACCACGGCCACGTCGGTGGATATGACTGTCAACGGCAGCCAGAAGGTGAGCGTTCGTCTGCCCGGCAACGGCGGCATCAAGGGCCCCGCAGCGCGGAGCTACACAGCTATCAAGTTCTCCAAAGTCTCGTCGGTCATCACGTCGGCCTCCTCCGCCATGACGTGGGAGGTCAACTTCGGCTCGGACTACATCAAGGAGCAGCTGGCCAAGGGAGGCACTCCCATCACCTCGGACGGTCAGACCCGTGAGACCATCACCATCACGGACACGCTCGGCCCGGGCATGACCTTCGGTGCCGACAAGAGCAGGTGGTACCTCGGACTGCGTAACAGCGCCGCCGAGCCCGGCATCTCCGGGGTGTCCCTGACCAGTGCGGCGGGCAAGGACCTGAGCGCGAAGTACGGAGACTTCGACCTGGATGTGGACATCCAGGGGCAGGTCGCCACGATCAAGGTGACGGGCCCCTTCGCCCCTGACTCCAACTACAGGATCTCCTACCCGGTGACGTTCACCTCCCAGAACGGCAAGGCCGTCGCCGGTGTGCAGTACACCAACGCCGCCTCGCTCGACCACTCCGAGGCCCGTGGCGAGTTCACGCGCAGCTACACCGATTCCTTCAAGGTGACCGTGGCGATGGCCCCCGGTTTCGGCGGGCTCGAGGTCACGAAGAGCGCCATCGGCCCTGAGGCCGCTGCGGGCGCTCGCGACAAGGACTTCGCCTTCACCTACACCTGCTCCGACGGCCAGTCCGGGCAGGTGAGCGCCAAGGGTGACGGGACGGCTGTCCAGGCAGGGGTGACCTTCCCGCAGGGCACCACGTGCACGGTGAAGGAGGACGCCGAGTCCGCTCGTCTCGACGGCTACACGCTCACCGCTCCCGCGGAGCAGACCGTCACCATCAGGGACCCGGCTGAGCCGGTCGCGACGGCGGCCTTCGCGAACTCCCTACACCCGTGACACGGGTGCCTTCTCCATCGCCAAGTCGGTCCAGGGCGGTCCGGAGGGGGCGGCCAACGGCTCCTACTCCTTCACCTACACCTGCGACGGCGGCGTGCAGGGAACCCTGACGGTTCCCGGTGACGGGACGGCCGTGTCCTCCCCACGGATCCCGACCGGGGTCTCCTGCGCGATCGCGGAGGACGCCGCGTCGGCCGCCAAGGACGGGTACTCGGTGGCCTCGGCCCTGTCACAGGACTCGGTGACCATCACCAAGGACCAGACCGTGGCCGTCACCGCCACCAACACCTACACCCGCGACACCGGCACCTTCTCGATCACCAAGAGTGTCACGGGCGACTACGCCCCGCAGGCGGGCGAGGCCGTCAAGGTCGGCTACACCTGCAACGACCCCGAGGGCACCAAGGGCACGCTTGATGTCCCGTTGGATGGCAGCGCCGTGGGCGGCCCGGCCCTTCCCACGGGGACGGTGTGCACCCTGAGCGAGGACAACGCCTCGGCCCAGCGTGAGGGGTACGCGGTGGCCACCGCCTACTCGGCGACGACGGCGACGATCACGAAGGACCAGGTTCCGAACGTGTCGGTGACCAACACCTACACGCGCCAGACCGGGGGCTTCTCGGTGTCCAAGACGGTGGAGGGCGACGGCGCGGAGCTGGCACCGGCGGAGTTCACCTTTGAGTACACCTGCACCGACAAGGTCACCGGCCAGACCGGATCCCCCAAGCAGGTGGTGGTCAAGGCCGGCCAGACCGCGCACGTGGGCGATGTGCCGACCGGATCGTGCACGCTCACAGAGAAGGACGCCTCCGCCAAGGGCGCGAGCGTGTCGACGGCCCTGGCCGTGGGCGGCACTGCCGTGCAGGGCAACAAGGCGAGCTTCGACGTGCTCGGCGGGGACAACGCCGCCGTGAGCGTCTCGGCCGTCAACACCTACACCCTGGACCGCGGCACCTTCACCGTGTCGAAGAAGGTGGAGGGCGACGGCGCTGAGACCCACAAGAACGTGGCCTTCACTTTCGGGTACAGCTGCATGTCCGACGTCGAGGGCGAGGTGAGCGGCGAGTTGACGGCTCGCGGCGACGGCTCGGCCGTCTCCGGGCCGGCGCTGCCGGTCGGGGCGACGTGCTCAGTGACGGAGAAGACGTCGTCGGCCCAGGTCAGCGGCTACGACGTGAAGACTCCTGAGGCGCAGAGCGTGACGATCGCGGAGAAGGACGCCGCCCTGTCCTTCACCAACACCTACACGCGCCAGACCGGCTCCTTCTTGGTGCTCAAGACGGTGACGGGTGCGCAGGCCGGCGACAGGGAGTTCACCTTCTCCTACACCTGCACTGACGGGACCGAGGGCACGCTGAAGGCCAAGGCCGACGGCGAGGCGGCCAGCGGGCCGAAGGTGCCCACGGGGACGCAGTGCACCGTGACCGAGGATGCCAAGGCGGCCGCGATCGACGGCTACACGCTGGCGGCTCCGGAGGCCCAGACGGTGACGGTCTCGGAGAAGGACCAGGTGGCCAGCGCCTCCTTCGTCAACGCCTACACCGAGGTTCCGAGGCGGACTCGCCATTGGAGGACCCCACGGTTTCTCCGTCCGGTGAGCCGACGCCGAGCGACCCGGCACAGGACGACTCCGGATCTGCCCTGGCCCGGACCGGCGCGTTCGTAGGGATTCCGCTCGCCCTGGCACTGGCGGCGATCGCAGGAGGTGCGCTGCTGGCTTACCGCCGCAGGGCCTGAGCTGAGGCGCTGATCGCCCGGCAGCCGCAACGCCGCAGAGTGAGGGGTCCCTACCCGAGTGGGAAGGGACCCCTCACTGCGTCGTGGGTTTGGGCCCGCCGACGCTCTCCAGTCGGTAGCCTGGGGCCGTCAGAGTCCTATCGACACCCCGACCCTTGGAACAGAGGTGCCTTCCGTGCGCAGCCCCCTTTTTGATCAGGCCAACCGTGAGCAGGAGACCGGTCAGCGCTGGACTGTCCAGTCCAGCAAGATGCTTCGTGTGGCCCTGGGGCCCGGAGGTACTGGCCGCGCAGGGCGCGATGGTCGCCCACCAGGGGAACATCGACTTCTCCTACCAGGGGTCGAGGAGCCTGGGCGGCATGGTCAAGAAGGCTGTGACCGGGGAGGGCGGCAACCTCATGCGTGTTGCCGGGCAGGGCGAGGTGTTCTTCGCCCGCAGTGCGCAGAACGTGTTCCTGCTCCAGCTGGAGGGCGACGCGATCACGGTGAACACGCCGTCCCTGCTGGCCTTCGACGCACACCTGGGCTACGACATCAAGATGCTGGGCAATGCCGGGCTGCTCGCCGGCGGATTGTTCAACCTCATGGTTCAGGGGCAGGGCGTGGTGGCAGTGTCCTCCGACGGTCCACCAATGCTCCTGGACTGCTCGCAGCAGCCGACCTTCGTTGACCCGCAGGCGGCGATCTGCTGGTCGGCGAACCTGCAGCCGCAGATCAAGAGCAGCTTCAAGATGGGCTCCCTCATTGGCCGCGGCTCGGGCGAGTCCTTCCAGCTGGCCTTCCACGGCCCGGGCTTCGTGGTGGTCCAGCCCAGCGAGGGCCAGCCGGTCGTGGCATCCTCCTGAGCCGGGCGACGACGGCGAAGCAGGCGGCTGCCTCGCGGGTGCTCGCTTTTACTCAATCATTCTCAAACTTGTTCCCCGCTGCAGCCCCGTCGACGAAAGCGATAATATGGGCAGCCCGTTCTGAGCCTCTCGGATAGAAACGCTCAGGCCGCGCGATAAAACGGCTTCGTTTCCTTGAGAACCTGGCCACGGATCAGCAAGGGCAGTGCCTTACTGTGACACTAAGTCGACGGGGCGCCCGAACAGGTCGGCAAGATCCTGCGACAAGTCCTCGATCTCCCAACCATGCAATCGCCTCTGAGCAAGTTCGTAGAGAAGATCGACATCGCTTCCTGGGCCATCGCTCTCCACGAGCGATCGATCCGAAGACGTCGAGGCATGCATCCCCAAAACAATGACACAGCGCGCCCAACTTCGCTCGGTCGACACCGTTCACCCATTCAATCCATGGCAGCCTCAAGCAACGCCCTACTACAACCACTCACCACAACTTGCACACACGTCTTCACCGCTCTCATATATCACTCCACAACAGTATTTTGGCCCCCCGGACAATTCTGCACACCCCGAACACAAACCATCCTCATAAAACTCGCCAGGAACGAACTCCTCCTCGCACGCCTCACACCTCTCTTTCGTGCTCGAAAACTCCGCAGTCTCGCCGGACGAACCTCCCTTAAATAGGAACCCAAGCACACCTATCACCTCAACCTCTCAGTCGAAAGAATGTAATAACATTACACAGTATACCACCCTAAACGCACCGCCATACATGCCTCCACAAAATAACCAAACAGGCCCGAAATTTCCATTATTCACACTTTGTTATTACTTCAGAGAATGCAGAGGTGTAGGTAAATTTAGCTCAGGTGGTTGGCTAAGTGACTAGCGCTCTTCGTGTTTGAGAGTGTAGTAGCCGGCGCCCATCGATATGTTCGGGAAGAGGGTGGTGGGCGCGTAGTTGCACCGGGTAAGGGGCGAGGCCCCGCGATGATTGGAGTTCCTACATACTCCATCCGAGAGACCTCGACGTGTCTAAAACTACCTTCTCCAACCCCGATCCAACGACATTCATGGGGCTGACCGCGGTGGGCCAGCGCATCGCACCAGGACGGGTGGTGATCGAGCGCCGCATGTCCGCCGGCTTCGAGGCCCCTTCTGCAGATCCTGCGGCGCCCAGAGGACGGAGCGTGGGACGGTGGTCAGGCACCTGGCACACGTGCCAGTGGAGTGGCGGCCTACCGAATCAGGATGCTGGGCAATGCCGGGCTGCTCGCCGGCGGATTGTTCAACCTCATGGTTCAGGGGCAGGGCGTGGTGGCAGTGTCCTCCGACGGTCCGCCGATGCTCCTGGACTGCTCGCAGCAGCCGACCTTCGTTGACCCGCAGGCGGCGATCTGCTGGTCGGCGAACCTGCAGCCGCAGATCAAGAACACCTTCAAGGTGGACTCCCTCATTAAGCGCGGCTCGGGCGAGTCCTTCCAGCTGGCCTTCCACGGCCCGGGCTTCGTGGTGGTCCAGCCCAGCGAGGGCCAGCCGGTTAGTATCGTCGCCCCGAGCAAGCACGACGACAGCGGACGGAGGAAATACTCCGGTAACTACACGCTCAGGCAGAAACTACCTGCTTGGATACCAAGCTACCGACGATCAGCCTGCATTATGTTTCTAAACATATTTTAGAACTCCGGCTTTTGACTTAAACTTACTCGAACTCAGAAAGCAATTTAATTCAACAAGCAACCTCCTTCCGTCGCGACAGCTCTTTTATAACAAGTTCAAAACAACTCAGCCTGGTCATTAGTGGCGCCTCGCCCACCCTGCCTAACGCTTCAGTAACATGCTCCGGGAGACGTGACGAAGAATAGATGATAAAGGGAGGCTTATTCGAGGGTGTAGGGTGAATATGATTCCGAGGGTGGCTGTGATGGTTGTCTTGAAGGTTTCTAGTGGTCTTTTGTAGCCGGTGTGCAGGACTCTCCAGGTCTTGATGTTGGCGATGACTCGTTCGATCTTGTAGCGGACCTGGTTGACAGTGTGCTGTAGGCCTTGTCATCGGGGTGGAGCGGTAGGTTCGCGGGTTTTTTCTTTGGGGTGATCATTCCCAACCCGATGTAGCCCTTGTCGCCGATATGCCGCGGTGGTGATGCCCCTTCCGGGAGGTCGGCGGGTGGCACGTCAAGCAGTCCGGAGCAGCGTAGGGCCTCGGTGTCGTGGACCCTTCCGTCGTGGGGGTCGGACACCCACGCCAGGGTTCCCTGACAGGTGCAGGCGACCTGGACGTTCACTCCGGTGGTCCTGTGCTTGCCGGAGTACAGCTCGGGGTGGTCGGCCCAGGACCAGCACTGAAGGAGGGTGCCATCGACGATCAGCTGCACGGTGGGATCCAGATCCTCCACAGTCGGCACACTGACTTCCAAAGCCCGGGCGATCAGGGGTGTGTAGGCGGTGACGACTCGGGAGGCGGTGGCCTGCGAGACGCCGTAGACCTCGGCGAGAAGCCCCTGGGGCAGGTCGTGCCTCAGGTACGTCAGTGTCAGGCACACACAGGTACAGCCCCAGCACCCGAGCCCCGAACGCCGGCGGGTCGGGATTCGCGGCGAAAATGGTCTCGCACAGGTCCACAACCTCGCTGCGAGCGATCCTCGTGCTACTATCCATCATGGCGGTTTGTTCTTGGTTGAGCTGGCTTAGACACCAAAACTCTCTCAAGAACAAGCCGCCACCCTACTCAGCGACACACCCCCTTTAAACACCCTAAACACCCCCATGAATAAGCCTCAGGGAGTGTAGTCACTATTCTATCGCATATATTCAAGAAGGTAATATCCGACCTTATCGTTTTCATGACGTCCTGCATCAGAAATAACTGCATCGAATTTGTTGCCCTGCAAGAAGATTGAGAGCCTCACCGGTACTTCCAACCCATATTGTTGCAATCCCAGCCAATTCAAGGGCATTTCTTTCATAGAGAATCGAATCAGGAGTATCGTCAACCCAAAGCACATGAGCACCAGTCAAAATACCTCCCGAACAACTCTTCAAAAACCTCTCAACCTCTCGCCTTGCTCCCAGGAGAGCGACCTATTTCATTTAACCTCCTCCGCTAACTGAAGTTAGCGAAGAATTCTTTCTGAATTCAGACGCGCACCCTCTGCCTCCCTCACAACGCTAGAAGATAGAGAGTCTATTTTGTTTAATTTTTCGAACTGAGAACGTTTGTCACGCTCAGCCTGCTCCGCTTGCTTCCGTTCAATCTGAATTGCCACGACCACGGAGAGGATAGACATGAACAGCGGGACGAAGCCGATAAAAGAAGAATAATTCTGCCCCCACGGCTTAGTTGAATTCGATCGAATTACTACCACAAAAGAGATGATCGAGTACAACAACACCACCGGGGCAACCAAGGGAAGAAGTATTCTCGCCAGGAACAACACCGGTGGGAGCGTCTTTTTTCCAAAATCAGAAATATTTTAAACAGGACCCATAAGAGCCTACACCTATTTCCCGAACTAGACGTCAAACCTAAACTCCATGGTTATCTGATGGCCAGGCAACTCCGCTGACTATTCTTCTCTATGCTCGGCAGGATCAACCGGAAAGCAATGCTTCGGGTTTCGCTTGCACTCAAGATAAGGCTCACGCTCCAGTACCTTGTGCCGCTTCGAACCGTTCGCATCGACGTAATCTAAGCCCCGAGTCTCCTTATTGTAGTAACGCATCTTACCGCCACACTTGGGGCAATTGGCACGAATCTTCTCCAGTGTGATACGCCGTCCAACACCACTCAGTGCGAAGCCCCACCACAATGGCAGTCGCAGTTGGTTCTTCACCAATCGGCGAAGTGCCATGACTAAACAAAGCACAAGGAGAATAACCATCAAGCAGAAGAACCACGCTTCCTGCCCTGATTCTTTCGCTTGTGCAGCGCCCCCCTTAGGAAAGAGATAATATAAAGGGCTGCACCACTTTCCAGAGAGGGAAAACCCCAGCCAGCCCCAACACCAGCCCCACCCATGAAAGGACTCCCTGTGTGACCGGGCTTCGCCACTTCGGTACAGCATCATACGAAGCCTTCGAAGCCTTGAATGATTCGGGCTGCTCTGGGTTATGAAAATGCTGCCACCAACTTGAAAGATCGGCGCTTCGATTTTTCCCGTTACGCGCATCGACCGAATTGGTGGCAACCAGTTCAAGCGGATGACCACAATGCGAACAGAACCTGTCCGATTCAGAAACATTGACAGAGCATTTTGAGCAAATCATGCTCATTCACCTTTCATAGGTTACACATTAAACCTAAACTCCACCACGTCTCCATCACTCATCACATAGTCCTTTCCTTCCATGCGCACTCGGCCGTGAGCGCGGGCTTCAGCAACGCTGCCGTACTGGACCAGGTCATCATAACTCACGATCTCAGCCTTAATAAAGCCCCGTTCAAAATCAGTGTGGATGACGCCCGCCGCCTGGGGCGCCGTCGCACCCTTGCGGATCGTCCACGCACGGGACTCCTTCTCCCCCGCCGTCAGGTACGTCTGCAGCCCCAGGGTGTCGAAGCCGACCCTGGCCAGCTTGTCCAGGCCCGACTCCTCCTGCCCGTTCTCGTGCAGCATCTCCGCCGCCTCCTCGGGCTCCAGTTCCACGAGCTCGGCCTCGAACTGGGCGTCCAGGAAGATCGCCTCCGCCGGCGCCACCAGCTCGCGCAGCTCGGCCTGACGGGACTCGTCGCTCATTCCGGCGTCGTCCATGTTGAACACGTAGATGAAGGGCTTGGTGGTCATGAGCTGGAAGGTCTTGAGCACCTCCGCATCAATCCCTGCGGCCTCCGCCCCGGCGGACAGCACGTCCCTCCTCCAGGACCTTGAGGGCCGCCCGCGCCGTCTCCAGGACCACGGGCTCCGTCTTCTTGCCCCGCACCTCCTTCTCCAGGCGCGGGATCGCCTTCTCCAGGGTCTGCATGTCCGCCAGCACCAGCTCGGTGCTGATCGTCTCGATGTCCCCGGCCGGCTCCACCTTCCCATCCACGTGGACCACGTCCGGGTCCTCGAAGGCGCGCGTCACCATGCAGATCGCGTCCGCCTCACGGATGTTGGCCAGGGAACTGGTTGCCCAGCCCCTCGCCCTCGCTGGCGCCGCGCACGATTCCGGCGATGTCCACGAAGGAGACCGTCGCCGGGACCACCCTCGCGGAGTGGAACAGCTCGGCGAGCTTGTCCAGGCGCGCATCCGGCAGGGGCACAATCCCCACGTTCGGCTCAATGGTCGCGAACGGGTAGTTGGCGGCCAGGACGGTCGCGCGGGTCAGGGCGTTGAACAGGGTGGACTTGCCGACGTTGGGCAGTCCGACGATTCCGATGGTAAGTGCCACGCAGAGAGTTTTAGACGGCCCTCCGACACCGTGCGCCCCGACGACGCCCCCGCGGCGCCCCGGCCGGGTCACGCCGTCGGGTGCCCCGCTCACTTCCCGGCGTTCTCGTTCACCCGGACCGAGGCCCGCAGATCACGCCACGAGGTGTAGAAGCCACCACTGGCATTGGCGCCGATCCCCACCGTCACCGCGACCAGGCCCGCCGCCACGAGGATCACCACGACGCGCCCCAGGATCGCACCAGTTAGCCGCGCCACTGACGACTTGCCGCCGTCGCGCCGTCTGCCCCAGCGGGGCGACCAGAACATGACGGCACCGAGCGCCCCCAGTGAGGCGACCACAGCCACGATGATCGTGCCCAGACCGTTGATCTCGAAGGGCCTGGCGCGCATCGGCGAGACGGACCCCACCACGCGCTGATCCTTGGGGGTCTCCGTCAAGGGCTTCACGCCGGCAGCAGTGGCCTTGGCCCACGTATTGCCCTGAGGCGCGGGAAGACCGGCCGCCTTGAACACGGCCGGGTCCGAGCCCCACCACGTCAACAGGGACGGGAAGTAGCCGTTCCACAGGACCCAGGAGTGCCCGCCCGTGACCGGGGTATCAACCGTCAACGAGTCCGGCTTGCGCACCGCGTCGTCCATGAACCACGCAGCTCGGGCGGCACCGGAGGAGTCGTCCTGGGCCCCCAGGACGTAGAAGCGCATACCGTCGGGCTTGCGCTGTCCCAGCATGGTGGACAGCCCGTTCTGTGCCTGAAGCGTCTTACCGCTGTGCGCCAGCGAGCCCTCACCGGGCAGGTCGTAGGAGGACATGACGCCCACGGCGCCAAAGCGCTCCGGGACGTCGTAGGCGGTCCGGGCCGCGCAGTAGGCGCCCGCTGAGATCCCCATGATCATCCAGCCGGCTCGCTGGGTGGTGACGTTGGGGAAGGTCGCCTGGATCATGCGGGGGATCTCCCTCCGCGGTCCAGGTCCCCACAGCCGGGCGGCCGGCGATGTTGACGCAGTCGGGCTGGCCGCCGTCCACGTTGAGCGAGGGGAACACCAGGATCGACGGCGGGATGCGGCCGGCACTGATCGCCTCCTGAAGCCGCTGGGGTGAGGCAATGCCCGTCACCAGGGACTGCGGGTCGCCGACCCAGCCGTGGAGACCCACGAGGACGTTGTAGGTGCGGCCGTCGTCAGGCCGGTAGCCCGCCGGCAGGACGACGCGCACCGGCAGGGTGATGCCGCTGACCGGGCCGGTCCAGGTAGCCTCCTGCGAGCCGTCGCCGACATCATGGAAGGAGGCCTTCCAGGCCGAGGCCGGGACGGCGTCGTAGGCGGAGGCCTTCGGCAGGGGCGCGATGCGCGAGGTGACCTGAGTGCGAGGGGTAGCGGCTTTGACGACGTCGCCCAGGGTACGCACGTAGTGCATGGGCCGGTTGATGAGCAGACCCCCGAGCGCAATGACGAGCAGTACCGGGACACTCACCATGACGATGCGCGCCGTGCAGCGGCCGACGGCCCGCAGCACCGTACGCGCTGCGGGGCGGGCGGGGCCGTCCACGGTGCTGCCGCGCGTGGTGGCCGGGACAGTTCGCGGCAGGAGGACCGCGGCGATGATGGTGGTCACGATGGCGAGGACCAGGACGACCACGATCGTTCGGGGGCTGGTCAGCTGAATGCTGCGCAAGAGGCTCACGTCCGATAAGCATGGCACCACCTGCGCAGATACCCATCATCCTGCGGCAGCAGAAGGACAGTGCTCTTGGTCTCTTCGCCTCCACCGCCTGGAGGAGCGGGTGGGATGCGGGACCGCCGTCCCAGGTCCGAACGGTCGGTTGGCACATGCCCGGAAGAAATGTGCCCGACGACGCCGGAGCGGATCAGCGGACCTGGCCGGGGCGGGTGGACCGGATCGACGAGGCGGGGCGGCGACCTGCGGCTGCGTGCGCCGTGGGGCTTAGGGGCGGAATAGATGTCACACCGTGGGTGCACCATCGGTTCATGAGCTCCTCAACGGTCCTTCTTCCCATCCTGCTGCTCCTCGTCGGCCTGGCGATCGGAGCGGTCGTCGGCTACCTCGGCGCGCTCGCCCGGCGCACCACCGCGCACCAGTCGGAGGGTGAGCAGGTGGCTGAGCTGCGGGCGCAGGCCGCCCAGTGGCAGGCCCGGGCCGAGGAGCTGTCCTCACGCACCCAGGTGGCCGAGGAACGCGCTGAGCGGGACGGCTCCGTGCTGCGGGCACTCGCCCCCGTGCGCAACCAGCTGGAGCAGGTGGGGGCCCGGGTGGAGTCCTTGGAGAAGCAGCGGGCGGAACAGCACGCGGCCCTGGCCGAGCAACTGCGGGCCACAGCCCTGCGCGAGCAGGACCTGGCCCGCTCCACGGCGTCTCTGGAGGGGGCGCTGCGCTCACGCTCGGCGCGCGGCATGTGGGGCGAGGTCGAGCTGGCCCGGGTCCTGGAGGCCTCCGGGATGATGCGGCACGTGGACTTCTCCGAGCAGCGCACCATCGGGGCGCTGGTCCAGCGGCGCGGCGGCTCAGCCCGCTCAGGCGACCCGACCGCCGGCGAGGGGGGCTGCCGGCCGTTCCCGGCCCGACGTCGTCGTCCATCTGCCCGGGGACGGGTACCTCGCCGTGGACGCCAAGGCACCCATGGACTCCTACCTGGCGGCCACCGCCGTCCGGGGTGCGAGTCCCGAGGACGAGGAGCGGCGCCGAGAGCTCCTGGAGGCTCACGCCAGGGCGCTGCGCGGGCACGTCGACCAGCTCGCCGCGCGCCGCTACGACCGGGCCCTGGGCGACTCCCCCGAGCTCGTGGTCCTCTTCGTCCCGGCCGAGGCGGTGCTCTCGGCCGCCCTGGAGGCGGACCCCGCGCTCCTGGAGCACGCGCTGGGACGCGGCGTCGCCCTGGCCTCGCCCGTGTCGCTACTGACCCTGCTGCGCACCTGCGCCACGGCATGGGCCCGCACCGCCGTCAACGACGACGCCCGCGAGCTGCTGGAGCTCGGCCGTACCCTCTACGAGCGGCTGGGAACCGTCGCCGGCCACCTCGATGCGCTGGGCGGGGCACTGCGGCGCAGCGTCACCGCCTACAACAAGGCGGTCGGCTCCATGGAGAAGCGGCTCCTGGTGACCGCCCGGACCCTGGAGACCCTGGGGGACCAGGTGAGCTCCCCCGCGCTCATCAGCGCCGACGCCGCCCAGGTGCGCACCTTCACCGCATCCGAGCTGACCACCGACAGGAAACCCGAGTCCACGACGATGTAACGCACACCACATCCTCGGCCCGTGACGATTGACATTTCCATGGCGTCTATCAGGCAGCGTCGTCTCCCATCTCATGAGTGGCTGACACGCTGCCAGAACGTTTCAACGTCCGGTTGGAGAACATCTCTGCCTCATCGGACCTTCTCGGAGGAAGACACCATGCTGTCATTCATCGGAATGATCATCGCTGGCGCCGTGCTCGGCGCCCTCGCCCGGCTCATCATGCCCGGGGTTCAGAACATCTCGATCCTGTGGACCGTCGTACTGGGTGCCGTGGGCGCACTCATCGGAGCCAGCATCGCCAGTTTCTTCGGCGTCGCCCACACCGACGGGTTCGACTGGATCAAGTGGGCGCTGTCCCTCATCGCCGCCATCATCGCGATCTCCGTCTACATGGCCGTCACCGGCCGCAAGCAGTAGCCCCTCAGCGCCCTGAAGCGGGTTTCACGGAGACGCTTACCGTCTCCGTGAAACCCGCTTCACCTCTTGTGACGCACGCCATGAATTGAAGCCATGAGGATTTCTCGGTCGGCGGCGTCCTACTTTCAGCGCGGCAATCATGACGGACAGCAGCACCAGTCAGTCACGTCGGTCAGTCACACGACCCGACACGGCAGCCACTAAGCCACCTTGACGGACCAGCTGCTGGACCGCGCACCTCACATCCCGTCGCCATCCAACTCACGGATCAACGAAAGAGGCTCTCATGAGCAACAACGCCATCCCCCAGACCGGTCAGCAGCGCGAGCGCATCGAGCGCAACGAGAAGACCGAGGAGGACAAGACCCCCCGCGGCCCCCTCCAGACCTCGCACGGCGTGACTACCATCGACGAGAACGTCGTCGCCAAGATTGCAGGCATGGCCGCTCGCGAGGTGCCCGGCGTCTACGACATGGGCAACGCCGTGCGTCGCGCCTTCAGCGCGGTGACCGACCGTATCCCCAACGCTCAGACCAACGTCGCCGGCGGCATCAGCGTCCAGAAGGGTGAGACCCAGGCCGCCGTCGAGGTCACCGTGGTGGTCGAGTACGGCGTCTCCATCGTCGAGGTCTCCGACGCCATCCGCCGCAACATCATCGAGCAGATCGAGGGCACCACCGGCCTGGAGGTCGTCGAGGTCAACATCAACGTCACCGACGTCCACCTGCCCGACGACGACTCCGACGCCGCCGAGGCCGCCGACCTCAAGTGACCCGTCCCGACGCCTTGATCTGAGGAGCTCTCATGAAGACAACGTACCTGGCCCTCCTGGTGGGCCTGTTCCTTGACACCATTCTCGCCTTCGGCTCCTTCGCCGACTTCGTCCTGGTGGCCCTGTGCGGCCTGGCCGGATTGGCGGTGGGCCTCTACCTGGAGGGCCGGGTCGATGTCCAAAGCATCCTGGATCGGCGAAAGAAGTGACGATGGCGACCGCGACCCAGCCCGCCATCACGCAGCCGGGCCCCTCCCAGGACGAGGATCCTCCTGGGAGCAGCGCGGCACCACCACCATTCCGGCCCGAGTCGTCGCCCAGATCGCCGCCCAGGCCGCCTATGAGACCGGCAATGTCGGCTCCAACGCCGGAGGTCTCCTGGGAATCGGCGCCCGCCGCAACTTCGCCTCCCGGCCCGAGGCCCAGTGCGAGCTCTACGGGCGGGTCGCCGTCCTCCACCTGGACCTCGGCCTGGTCTTTCCCGCACCACTGTCCTCCACCATCGAAGATCTGCGCGCACACGTGCGCGGCCGCGTCGAGCACCTCACCGGGCTGAGCGTCGGCAAGATCACCATCGAGATCTCCTGGCTCAATCCGAGCAGCCACGTCAGGAAGAGCCTGAAATGAGAACACCCGTTCCGAAACTCATTCGTCGCCCGTCCCGCAGCACCCCCAGTGTCGTCCTGGCGCTGCTGCTGCTCACGGCCGGAGGCCTGGGGGCCTGGCTGACGGGGCACCGGATCGTGACCGGCACCTGGCCGGACCGCACCGTCACCACGCTCAACACCATAGGATCCACTGCCCTCGGTTCCGCGGCGGTGATCACCGCCGCCGGGATCGCGGCCGTGTGCGGCCTGGCCATGATCCTCGCGGCCCTGTGGCCGGGGCTGCCCGAGCGCGTCGAGTTCCTCCCCGACACCGTCCCCGGCCAGACCGCGGTGAGGCGCCGTGACCTGGCCAACCTGGTGAGGACCCAGGTCGAGCAGATCGGCGGCGTCCACTCCGCCGCCGTCACCACCCGCCGCTCACGGGTCGACGTCGTCGTCCTCAGTGTCCTGGACGATCTCGACCCCGTGCATGAAGCGGCCCGCAAGAAGACCGACGAGGCCCTGCAGACGCTCCAGCCCGTGGGCATCACACGCAGCCGCGTGCGGATCAAGCGCACGAGCTGAAGGAGATACGACCATGCGTTCAGTTTCTGGTGTCCTCAACAGGACGGTCCTGGCCGGCTGCGGACTTCTCATCGCGGCAGCGTCATCCTGGCTCCTGGCCTCCGGCCTCGGTGCCGGTCAGTCCTGGCCCGACGCCGCCCCGTACCTGGCCACTGCGCAGGACCGAGTGCACAGCCTCATCGCACCCCAGGCGCACTGGCTCCTGCCAACAGCAGCGCTGGTGTCCGTGCTCGCCGTCATCGCCGGGCTGGTCCTGCTCACCATGCAGGTCCCCCGCAAGGCGGCCGCCTCACCCCTGAGGTTCAGCGACTCCGAGGGTGTTCTCATGGCCACCGTCGCACCCGACGTCCTGTCACAGGCCCTGTCCGAGCGGGCTGAGGACGTTCCCGGGGTGGAGCGGTGCACCGTGTGGGTCACCGGTTCCCCAAGCAGTCTGTGGGTCCAGGCGGACACCACCGTGTCCCAGGACTGCGAGGTCGAATGGGCCGTGGCCGAGCTCAGGGGGGACTCGAGGATGACGTGACCACGTCCCTGGGCACGAGCCCCCGGCAGGTCGACGTCCTGGTGCGCCTGGAGCGCTCCTCGAGCTCGCGCAGCGTCTCGCAGACCGTCACAGGGCAGCACTCGCCCGCGATCACCGGGAACGGCGATGACGCATGACATACAGGACGAGGCAGTGCCGGCTCCTCGCCCGCGTCCACACCACGCCGCGCAACCGAGTACCTCGTCCGCTACGCCCCAGGACAAGGACCGCTACCTGGTCCTGCGAGCCCAGGACGGGGACATCAACGCCTTCGAGCAGCTCGTCGAGCGTTATCAGGGGCGCCTGTTCCGCACCGCCTACATGATCGTGCGCAACCGTCACGACAGTGAGGACATCGTCCAGGAGACCCTCATCCAGGCCTGGCGCAGTCTTCACCTGGTCAGGGAACCTGCCGCCTTTCGGGGCTGGCTCATGCGGATCTGCACCAACAAGGCCACCAGCATGGCGCGCAAGCGTCAGCGTCAGGCCACCGACGCCTACGACGCCGAGGGCCTCGAGACCGCGAGCGCCATGGCGGAGACGACGTCGAGCAGCACCGCTGACCCGGCCGAGTCCAGCGAGGTCAACGCCCAGATCGAGGCACTGGCCGACCTGCTGGCCTCCGTGCGCCCCGAGCTGCGCATCGTCTGGGTGCTCCGAGAGATCGACGACATGTCCTACGAGGAGATCGCCCAGGCCCTGAACCTGACCGAGTCCACCGTCCGCGGGAGGCTGGCACGCGCCCGCTCTCTCGTCATGCGCCAGATGAAGGAGTGGGCATGAGCACCGTCAATCAGCTCTCACACAGCGTCCGACGCTCGACGGCGTCGGCCAGGTCATTCGCCCGGTCTCATGAGCAGGACGACGCGGACACGCGGGAGTACCTGCGTCTGATCGCCTCCCTGCACGAGGAGTGGGACCAGCTGGAGTCCCGGGCGAGCGCCTCGGTCATGCCGCAGCGCCACCTGATGGACGCCATCCTCGCCGAGACCCGTCACGGCGCCCAGGTGGAGATGCCCGCGACCGATCTGGGCCCCTACAGCATGTCCGAGTTCTCACTGCGGGCACTGATCCGCCGCACCGTGGACCGCGTGCCCGGCGCGCGCGCCCTGCGGTCCTCCTTCGAGCACGCGCCCTCAGGTGAGGACCACCGCGGCCTGGGGGTTCCGGAGACCATCTTCTGCCGTATCTCCGCCCACGTCAGCGTGGACAGCCTGCCGCAGCTCGCCCAGCGGGTCCGCGAGGCCGTTCGAGCAGCCTGCCATGAGAACCTGGGGGTGTCCCCGACCGTCAACATCCACATCGAGGATCTCCACGATGACGACTAGCCTCTCAGCGGCCGATCTGGCCCGCCTGGTCACCGCTGTCCCCGGCGTACGAGGAATCGAGCCGGGGATAGGCAGCACGTTGAGGGCGATCGGCAGCCATATGCGGCAGCAGGATCCTCAGCAGGCCCGCTTCGGAGTGGTCGTCGAGGCGGGCTCACGCAGGGCCGTCATCGAGATCGGCCTCGACGGCTCCAGGCCCGTCAAGGACATCGTGCGCGACGTCCAGGAGACCATCATCCGCTCCCTGTCGCAGGCGGATGACCGCGACGACGCCTCAGAGGCACGTGAGGACTCCGGCTCCTCCGGCGTCGGGGACCCAAGCGCGCCTCAGGTCACGGTGCGGGTCCAGTCCCTGCTGTAGGCGCCCAGCCCGCAGCAGCTCCACCTCGTGCAGGTTCCAGCACGAGTCAACGTCGGGGCACCGGTCAGATGATCGGTGCCCCGACGTCAGTCATCGGGTTCAGGACACGAGCCCAGCAGACGTGGGGCTCAGCGGGGGCTCAGCTGCGCTCGCGAACGACGGCGCCGGAGACGTCGGCGTCCTCGAGGCGCACCATGCGCGATCCGGTCACCAGGCGGTGCCCCAGCCAGATGGCCCCGAAGACCGGCAGGCCGATGTAGGAGGAGAGCACCTCCAGCAGCTGGCCCTTGAAGACCGCCTCGTAGTTCTGGCCCAGGACCACCAGGGCGCACAGGGTGAAGGCCAGAACCGGCCCCAGCGGGAACCAGGGCGCCTGGTAGGGCAGGTCGGCCGGGTCATTGCCCTGGAGCACGTAGGCGCGTCGGAAGCGGAAGTGGCACGCGGCGATCCCCAGCCACACGATGAACCCGCACAGGGCGGAGACGTTGACCAACCAGGCGTAGGCGGTGTTCTGCCCCACCACGGCGGTGAGGAAGCCGGCCGCCCCCACCAGCGCCGTCGCCCCCAGGGCCCGCACCGGGACCCCGTGGCGGTTGACGTAGGAGAACCAGGCCGGGGCCTGCCCCTGCAGGGCCATCGAGTGCAGCATGCGGGTCGAGGCGTACAGGCCCGAGTTGCCGGCACTGAGCACCGCGGTGAGGATGACGGCGTTCATGAGGGCCGCCGCGATCCCGATTCCCGCCCGCTCGAAGACCAGGGTGAAGGGCGAGTAGGCCACGTCCTCGGTCTCGGTGTGCAGCAGCCGGCTGTCGTTGAAGGCGATGAGGAAGCCGATGACCGTGATCGCCCCGATGTAGAAGATCATGATCCGCCAGAACACCGTGTGGATCGCCTTGGGCACGTCCCGGCGCGGGTTGCGTGCCTCACCGGCCGCCACGCCCACCAGCTCGGTGCCCTGGAAGGAGAACCCGGCCACCATGAATACCGACACGATCGCCAGCATCCCGCCGTGGTAGGGCGCGTCCTCGACGACCCAGTTGCTGAAGCCCGGGGACTTCCCGCCGATGATGCCGAGGATCATCGCCAGACCCGCCGCGAGGAAGACGATGACCGTCACCACCTTGATGGCCGACAGCCAGAACTCCCCCTCCCCGAAGGCGCGGGCGGACAGGGCGTTGAGCGTCGTCAACAGTGCCAGGAACAGTGCCGCCCAGATCCACGACGGCACCCCCGGCAGCCAGTAGCCCATGACGATTCCGGCGGCCACCAGCTCGGCCGCCACGGTGATCGCCCAGTTGAACCAGTAGTTCCAGCCCATGGCGAAGCCGAAGGAGGGGCTGACGAACCGGGTGGCGTAGGTCTGGAAGGAGCCGGCCACCGGCATGTGCGCCGTCATCTCTCCCAGGGACTGCATGAGCAGCAGCACCATGAGACCGATGGCCGCATAGGCGACGAGGGCGCCGCCCGGGCCGGCCGTGGAGACCGTGGCGCCCGAGGCCACGAACAGCCCCGTGCCGATGGCGCCGCCAATGGCGATCATCTGCATGTGCCTGCTGGTCAGGCTCCGGCGCAGCCCGCCGTCCTCCTCCAGGGTCTCGTTGGAGACCTGGCCGGAGGCGCCGGAGACCGCCGCGCCGGCAGGGCCTGCGGAGGTTACGGGGGCAGCACTGTCGGCGCCATCGCCACCGGACCGTCCGCCCGACGCGGCGGGGGCAGGGCCACTGGGGGCCGACTCGTCATGGGAGTGTGTCACCCAACCGAGGGTAATCGTCGAGCATGCAACCCGGCGTTCACGTTCGGCCCGTCTCGCGCACCCGGGTGTGTGCTGACGCTCACGGTCGGCCGTACGGCCAGGGGCGGCGCAGCCTCAGCAGGTGTGGTCGGCGGCCGGCTCGCGGCGCTTGTGGCCGGACGCGGCGCCCTGGGCCGCCATGAGGTCGGCGCGCAGGTTCTTGGGCAGGGAGAAGGAGATCTTCTCCGTGGTGGTGCGCACCTCCTCGACGTCGTCGAACCCGAGCTCGGCCAGGCGCTCGACCACCTCACGCACCAGGATCTCCGGCACCGAGGCGCCCGAGGTCAGGCCGACCGTCTCGACGCCGTCGAACCAGGACGGGTCGATCTCGCTGGCGAAGTCCACCCGGTGGGCGGCGCTCGCACCGGCCTCGAGGGCCACCTCCTGAGGCGCACCGAGTTCGAGGAGTTGCCGGAGCCGACCACGATCATGAGGGTCCACCTTCAGGGGCGATCTGCTTGACCGCGGCCTGACGGTTCTGGGTGGCGTAGCAGATGTCCTCGCCGGGCGGGTCGATCATCTCCGGGAAGCGCTCGCAGCAGGCGCACCGTCTCCATGGTCTCGTCGACGCTCAGGGTGGTCTGGCTGATCCACACGACCTTGGAGGGGTCGCGCACCTCGACCTGGTCCACCTCGTGGGGGCCGTTGACGACCTGGATGTGGTCAGGGGGCCTCGCCCTGAGTGCCCTCGACCTCCTCATGGCCGGTGTGGCCCACGAGGATGATGTCGTAGTCCTTGTCCGCGAAACGCACCGCCTGCTTGTGCACCTTGGTCACCAGCGGGCAGGTCGCGTCGATCGTGTCCAGCCGGCGTTCGGCGGCCTCGGCGTGGACGGCCGGGGAGACGCCGTGGGCGGAGAAGACGACGCGGGCGCCCACCGGCACCTCGTCGGTCTCGGAGACGAAGATGGCGCCGCGCTTCGAGAGGGCCTCCACGACGTACTTGTTGTGGACGATCTCCTTGCGCACGTAGATCGGCGCCCCGTAGTGGGCCAGGGCCTGCTCAACGGCGTCGACGGCGCGGTCCACGCCGGCGCAGTAGCCGCGCGGGGCGGCCATGAGGATCCGCTTGCCGCCCTTGGAAGAGGGCGGGGCGGCGTCGGTGTGCTCGCTGGCGAGCTCGATGGTCGTCACGGTCACCACTGTGCCACAGTGGGACCCAGGTCCCCAGTGGTGGACGTGGCACAGTGGTGCATGTGACAGGCCAGAGCCCCTCCCAGCCCAGCCCGCAGCCCTCCTCCGGTGCCGGCCCGATGTCCGGCCCCGACGCGGACGGCGGCTCGCAGCCCCGACGGCCCCAGGGAGCTGGCGCCGCGAGCGAACCTCACCACCGCGGAGAACCCGTGGCCGCTGCGGCTGCTGTCCTCCAAGATCGACCAGTACGTCGCCCGCATGAGCCAGGTGTGGGTGGAGGGGCAGGTCATCCAGCTCAGCCGCCGCCCCGGCGCCGGCATGGCCTTCCTCACCCTGCGGGACACGGATGCCGATGTGTCCATGTCGGTGTCCATCTACGCCCGGGTCCTCGACGCCGTCCTGGCCCGCACCGGCGCCGAGCTGAGCGAGGGCGCCCGCGTGGTGATCCGCGCCAAGCCCACCTTCTGGACCAAGCGGGGCTCGCTCCAGCTGCAGGCCGACGACATCCGGCCCGTCGGCGTCGGCGACCTGCTGGCCCGCATCGAGCAGCTGCGCCGCATCCTGGCCGCCGAGGGCCTGTTCGACGCCGAGCGCAAGCGGCCCCTGCCCTTCCTGCCGCGCAAGGTGGGCCTCGTGTGCGGCCGCCAGGCCAAGGCCAAGGACGACGTGCTGGTCAACGCCCGCCTGCGCTGGCCCGGTCTGCCCTTCGAGGTGCGGGAGGTCGCCGTCCAGGGGGCGCGCGCCGTCGGCGAGGTCACCCGGGCCATCCAGGAGCTCGACACCGATGCGCAGATCGACGTCATCGTCGTGGCCCGCGGGGGCGGCGCCGTCGAGGACCTGCTGCCCTTCTCCGACGAGGGGCTCGTGCGCGCCGCGGCCGCCTGCCGCACGCCGCTGGTCTCGGCGATCGGTCATGAGACCGACTATCCCCTGCTGGACCTGGTGGCCGACTACCGGGCCTCCACCCCCACCGACGCGGCCCGCCGGATCGTTCCCGACCTCGCTCAGGAGACCGTGGGCCTGGACTCGGCCCGCGAGCGCCTGCGCAGCGTGCTCGCCTCGCGGCTGGACGCCGAGCAGGCGGCCCTGGACCAGCTGCGGGCCCGGCCGGTCATGGCCGACCCCACCTCGATCGTGCGCGACCGGGTCATCGAGCTGGGCCAGGCCCGCGACAGGATGCGCCGGGCCGTGGAGCATCGCCTGTCGCTGGCGGCCGCCGACCTGCGCGCCGACCACGCCCGGCTGACGGCCCTGTCACCGCAGGGAGTCCTGGATCGTGGCTACACGATTCTGCGCACTCCCGGAGGCAAGGTCATCACCAGCGCCGAGGACGTCAAGAAGGGGGGATCTCATCGAGGGGGTCCTGGCCCAGGGGCGGCTCGTCGCCCAGGTCGTCGGCGCCACCAGGCCCCGGCCCGCCAACATCGACTGAGCAGCGGCTGGGCACCGGCAACGCCTTGGGTGACCGCGCCCGCTTGTGGCCTCCCAGGACCTCGCCAAGATCCCAGGACGCACCGTAGGCGTGCGGACGGCACCCCAGGGGTCAGTCGTCGAGACCTATGGTGCGTCCACGCACTCCGGGCGACTGGCAGCCCTGAGGATGACGACGGCGACGGGGATCGCTGCCACCGCGAAGACGGCCGACGCCCCGACGACTGCCCGGTGAAAGCCAGTCAGGAAGTCGCCTGAAGCGATCAGGCTGCCAAGGACGGCCACACCGACGACGCTGCCGGTCTGCCGGGCCGCGTTGACGACACTTCCGGCGACTCCGGTGTACCCAGCCGATGCGGAGGCGACGGCGGCCGAGGTTGCGGCGGGCATGGTCAGTGCCGTGCCGAAACCACCCAGGAAGGTCAGGGCCGCCACCAGCGGGTACGGCGTCGAGGCCGTGGCGACAGCGAGACCCGCGAACCCGGCCGCACCGGTGAGCAGGCCCGTCAGCATCGCGGGGAACGCCCCGATCCTGGCGGTCATCCTGCCTCCCATCGGGGAGGCGACGACAGCACTGCACGCCTGCGGCGCCAGGGCCAGGCCGGCGAGCCACGGCTCGTAGCCCAGGTAGCGCTGGAGGAACAGAGCCAGGACGAAGAGCTGGCCGAAGAATCCGGTATTGAGCGCGAATCCAACCGCGGCGGCCAGGGCGAAACGTGGTCGGGAGAAGACCGCCGTCGGCAGCATCGGCCTGCTCGCGGTCCGTTCAACCAGGACGAAGGCCGCCAGCAGGCTCAGTCCGGCGATGGTCGAGGCGACAACGGGCGGGCTCCACCCGTGCTCGCCTGCGGCGATGATCCCGTAGGTGGTGGCTGCGAGCCCTGCGACGGAGAGGACCTGCCCGGGCAGGTCGCCGCCTTCGCGTCGTCGCTAGAGACGTCATCTCCGGCTCAGGCAGGCATCGGGCGGTGAGCCACAAGGCGGCTGCGACGAGGGGAAGGTTCACCCAGAACACGAGCCTCCAGCCGGTGAAGGTCACGAGCAGTCCCCCGGCCACCGGGCCGACGGCCGCGGCAATACCACCGGCACCTCCCCACAGGCCGATGGCTCGGGCCCGGTCGGCGGGGCGATCATGGATGAGGGAGAGCATCGCCAGGGAGGCCGGGACGATCGCGGCGGCGCCGACGCCCTGCAACGCGCGGAAGGCGATGAGCGCGCCGCCGGCAGGGGCCAGGGCACAGGCCGCCGAGAGCAGGCCGAAGACCGCCAGGCCGAGCAGGTGGACGCCTCTTGCGCCCATCCGGTCACAGGCCACACCTGCCGACAGCTGCAGGGCTGCGAAGGTGAGGGCGTAGGCGTCGACGACCCACTGCAGGGAGGCGACCGGGGCGCCCAGGTCCCTGCCGATCCGCGCCAGTGCCACGTTGACGACCGTCGTGTCGAGCATGACGATGAAGAATCCGAGCAGCGCCGCGATGAGGGCGCCACGTCGTCGGTATGCGTTCATGAGTGGTCTCCTTGCTCCTCCGGCCCCGTCTGCCGGTTGATGCCGGCCACCGGCAGGCTAGAGCCGCAATCGTTCGGCGCAGACCGAACCGGCGCGGGCGCATACTGGCCGCATGTCACGGCTTCCCGATCGTCTCTTCCCCGAGGCGGTTCCCGACGTCGCCGGCACGGCGGCGGCGCTGGCCGCCCCGTCAAGGACCGCTATGTGCGCGGCGCTCATGGACGGCAGGGCGTGGACGGTGGGCGAGCTCGGCTCATACGCCGGGGTCGCGCGGTCGACGGCCAGCGAGCATGTCGACGTGCTGGCGGCGGGCGGCCTCGTCACGAGGGTCCGGCAGGGGCGGCACTGCTACGTCGTGCTCTCAGGGCCCGAGGCGGCTCGGGTCATCGAGGCCATGGGGGTGATGGCGGCCTCGACGCTGCCCACGGCTCGTAGCCTCAACGCGTGGACGGCGAACAGGCGACTGCTCGCGGCCCGTACCTGCTACCGGCACCTGGCCGGGCGACTCGGTGTGGGGCTGGCCGAGCAGCTCCGGGAGTGCGGCTACCTGGATTCCTTGTGGCAGCTGACCGCCCCCCGGGAAAGCCCTCCTGATCGGCTGGGGTCTGTCGGAGCCGCCTCATGCTCCCGGGGAGGCGTGCATGGACTCCACTGAACGACGGTTCCATCTCGGTGGCCGGTTGGGGACGGCAGTGACCGAAGTGCTCTTCCGCCGTGACTGGATTGCGCGCATCGAACGGACCAGGGCGGTCAAGGTCACCGAGGCCGGCCGCGAGGCACTGGCGCAGGCAGGTTTGGAGGGAGTACTGACACATCTTGATGAGACGACCCCCAACGACACAGCAGGGTAGAAGTAGAGGCCTGACGCATCGGTGCTCTTCGACCGGAACCAGCAGGAGTCAGGAGAGACTCAGGTCGGGATTTTGTCCATACGGGACGACTTTGGAGCCTCCACAACCAGTCGACACCGCACCAAAACGCTCTGGCCAGCACAGATGCGAACGCCACTAAGACGAAGCACCGTCAAAGTCGTCCCTTGTGGACACTTTTACCCTGCGGGCACCCCTCAGACCGTCCAGCCCGCTCTGCTCGTGGCCCGGCCCGTGCGAGAATCGAGGAGTGAGCTCCGAGATGAACCCCGGCCCATACTCCGACCAGTACCCAGACGAGTACTCACCCCAGAACAGCCCCTACTCCGCATCCTCAGCGCCCTCAGGGTCTTCAGCGTCGTCGGTACCCTCCGCCAACGGTGCCTCCGGCGCCAACGAGGACGTGGCCTCGCTCAGCTACGAGCGGGCCCGTGAGGAGCTGGTGGCCGTCGTACAGCGCCTCGAGGCCGGCTCCGTCCCCCTGGAGGACTCCCTGGCCCTGTGGGAGCGCGGCGAGGCCCTGGCCCAGCGCTGCCAGACCTGGCTCGATGAGGCCCGCGCCCGCCTGGCCGCGGTCGCGCAGGAGGACCCTGAGGACTGATGGGACCTGGGGCTGACAGGGCATGACCCGCCCGGGTCAGCAGGTCCAGGCCGCGCGCGGGCCCGCCCGCGCGGCGAACTGACCGAGTTGACCGGGGCTCCGGCTGGCGGTGGTGCACCCATCGAGCGTCACTGGGAACCGGAGCAGGAGCCCGGAGGGAGCCATGGATGTCCCAATCTGCAGCAAAGGGGCGCTCAGGTCCTCTGTGGCCAGTAGCAGAACCGCGGAATCATGCGGTTTCTTCTTCGCAGCAAAAGCGACATCGCTGCCTTTACTGCAGATATGGACACTCTTGGGCGAGACGAGCCCTGTGGGCGACGCCGGATCGGTAGTCTGTGAGCATTCGCCCTCCGGCCGCGCGCATCGACCAGCGCGCCGGCCACTCCCGGGCAGTGCCGCGCCGCCGCGCTCCTCATCCGCCCGAGTCCCCTCACCGCCACCGGACCCCGGTCCCGCACGAAGGAGTCACCCATGACCGCACCCGGCCGCCCAGGATCCGCCCTCATCATCGGCGAGGCCCTGGTTGACGTCGTCATCCACCCCGGGCAGGAGCCCGTGGACATCCCCGGCGGCTCGCCCGCCAACGTCGCCCTGGGGCTGGCACGCCTGGGTCGCGACACCGAGCTGCACTGCTGGATCGGCACCGATGAGCGCGGTCAGGGCCGTGCGCTCCCACCTGGAGGCCTCCGGGGTCCGCCTGGCTCAGGGCGCCGATGGCGCGGCGCGCACCTCCACGGCGCAGGCCACCATCGGTGAGGACCGCGCCGCCACCTACATCTTCGACCTGGACTGGAACCCGCCGCGCCCGGCCCTGACTGACGGACAGGCACCACTGCTGGTGCACACCGGTTCGATCGCCGCGATCCTGGCTCCCGGCGCCGCCACCGTGGAGCAGGTGCTGCGCGAGACCCGCGCCACCTCCACCATCGCCTACGACCCCAATGCCCGCCCCCAGCTCATGGGTGAGCCTGAGGACGCCCGCCGGGTCGTCGAGCGCCTGGTGGGTCTGTCCGACCTGGTCAAGTGCTCCGATGAGGACATCACCTGGCTCTACGGCCAGGACGCGGACCTGGAGACGGTGCTGCGCTCCTGGCTGGAGAAGGGCGCGGCCGTCGTGGTGGTCACGCGTGGCAAGAAGGGCGCCCTGGCCCTGTCCGCCTCGGGGGTGCGTCTGGAGGTGCCCGCCGACCCGAGCGTCGTGGTGGCGGACACGGTGGGCGCCGGCGACTCCTTCATGGGCGGCCTGGAGGACGCCCTGTGGAGCGAGGACCTCGTGGGCGCGGACCGGCGCGAGGCGCTGCACGCGGTGGACGCCGCGACCCTGGAGCGGATCGTGCGCCACGCCGCGGCCATCGCCGACATCACGGTCTCGCGGGCAGGAGCCAACCCTCCCACGCGCGAGGAGCTGCCCTGAGCTGATGATCCTGCGCCGCCGCGATCAGCGCAGGATCGCGGCGGCCAGCAGGACCACGGGCACGAATCCGGCCGTCGTCAGCAGGACGGCGTCACGGGCCAGGTCCTTGGCCGCCCCGTAGCGCGAGGCGTACATGAAGACGTTCTGCGCCGTGGGCAGGGCGGCGGTGACGACCGGGACAAGCAGCTGCGTTCCTCTGAGTCCCGCCGCCAGTCCGATGGCGACGGCCAGCCCCGGCATGACGGCGAGCTTCCAGCCCACGGCCAGCCACAGGGCGCTGCGCCGGACCGCACCACGATGAGACGTCGACGCCGCCGCCTGGGACTCCTGATCCTGCCGGGCTGACTGGATCAACCGGACCGGCAAGCCCTGCGAGGATGGGGCGGGCTCCTCCGGCGCGGGCTTCCGCAGGGGCCGGGGCGCCCCGGCCAGGCTCATGCCCAGGGCCAGCATCATGAGCGGCACCGCGACGCGCCCGAGCATCTCCAGGCCCTGGGCCGGGTGGCCGCCACCCCACTCCGTCAGGTTCACCCCACCCAGGTTCGCCGCGGTCCCGGCCACAACGCCCCACAGCAGCGGGTTGCGCAGCGGGAGGGTCAAGGTCGCCAGGCGAGACGGGTTGCCGCGGCGGGTGACGGCGTCGAGCACGGTGAAGGTGACAGGGGTGAGCACGAGGAGCTGGAGCAGGAGGATCGGGGCGATGGTGGCCGCGTCCCCCAGGACGAGGACGGCCACCGGGATCCCCAGGTTCGCGGCGTTGACGTAGCCGGAGGCGAGCGCGCCGATGGTGGCCTCGGCGGTGGGGCGGTGCAGCACGAGGCGGTGGAGGCACCAGGCCGAGACGATGGCCGCGAGCTCGGCGGCCACGGCCACGGCGGTGGACCGGGAGAGAACCGACGTCAGGTCGGCGCGGCTCAGCGTGGTCACGAGCAGGGCCGGGGTGGCGGCGAAGAAGCAGACGCGGGTGAGGACCCCGTCGGCGTCGGCCGGCACGGCCCGGGTGCGCACCAGCAACCAGCCGACGGCGATGACCACACCGAAGACGGCCAGTCCCGCCACCACATCGGTCATGGGCTCCCCCTCTCATAGGCCCCAGCGCTACGAGTTCGTAGGTTAGCCCGCGCGTCCGTACCTCATACCCCTCGGACAGGCGGCATAAGGTACGAACGCGCGGGCAGGAGTGCCCGTTAGCCGACCGGCTCGAGGTCCACCCAGGTGCCGACGTGGTCGGAGATGATGAAGGAGGCCGTGCCCCAGTCCACGGCGCGCAGCAGCGGGCTCCCACCCGCCGCAGCCGCCTCATCGGTCAGGGGCAGGCCGTCGGGGCCGGTGGGCCACAGGTCGGTCAGCACGTGATCGATGCGCCGCTTGGGGTCGGATGCCGGGAAGGTGAGCCCCTCCCCACGGTCCGCCCCAGCCCCAGAACATCGACCTGCTCGGCGGAGAGGTTGTAGTCACCCACGAGCAGGTGCGGCCCGGGCAGCCCGGCGAGCGCCCCCCAGGCGGCGGCGAGCTGACGCGCCGCCATGGACTCGCGGGTCGCCAGGTGGGTGGAGGCGACCGACAGCTGGCGGATCGGCCCGCCAGCGCCTTCGGGCACCTCGAGGGTGGCGGCCACCATGATGCGCTGGGAGGCGGTGGACACGTGGTAGGAGCGCGGGTCCCAGGCCCGCTCGCCGCGCTTCTCCACGCTGGAGGCCCCGCGCCCCAGGCGCTTGACGTGCCAGCCGGAGACCGGGAAGCGGGAGAGGAGGGCGTTGCCGTAGCCGATCGGCCCGGACCCGACAGCGGCGCGCAGCGGCCCGAGGACGTCATCGGTCGGCGAGCTCAGCGCGGTGCGCAGGGGCCGACGGCGCAGTCCCACCACCGGCCCGGCGTAGCTGGCGGAGAAGCGGCAGGTCGGCATGCCCAGCTCCTCGGCCAGGAAGGCCGCCTGGTGGAGGCGACCGGAGCGGGCCTGGCCCAGGTCCACCTCCTGGAGGGCGATGATGTCGGGGGCCAGCTCGGCGATCTGCTCGGCCGTGGCCCGCATGACGGCGCGGGCGGTGGCGGGGTCGGAGATGTCGGCGCCGGCCAGTGAGCCGGTGGAGGCGCTGCCGTCCCCCGGCCCCGGCGCCGGGCAGACCGTGCTGAAGGTTGAGGCTCAGGACCCGGATCATGCTTGTTCCTCCTCGAAGGTCAGGCTCACGGAGTTCATACAATAGCGCTGGCCGGTGGGGGTCTGGGGGGCGTCGTCGAAGACGTGTCCCAGGTGGCTGGCGCAGGTGGCGCAGCGGACCTCGGTGCGCACCATGCCGTGGGAGGTGTCGGTGCTCAGGGTGACCGCCTCGGACTCGGAGGGGGTCGTAGAAGGAGGGCCAGCCGCAGTGGGAGTCGAACTTGGTGGTGGAGCGGAACAGCTCGGCGCCGCAGCCGCGGCAGCGGTAGACGCCCTCACGGTGCTCGTCGAGCAGGGCCCCGGTGAAGGGCCGCTCGGTGCCGGCCTCACGCAGCACGTGGTACTCCATGGGGCTCAGGGCGGCGCGCCACTGGGCGTCAGTGCGCGCGGCGGCCTCCAGGTCGATGGCCGGGTCGGAGGGCGCGGAGGCGGGCGCCACGGAGGGGGCGCCGCTCGTGTCGGTACTCATGGATCCATCGTCACCCGCCCGACGACGCCGGGGGACCTGCGTTCACGCATCGAAAAACTCACCCATCCGCTCGGGCGCCGGCCACGTAGCGGCTGCCCGGCTCACCTGGGTCCCAGTCCCCCGCGCCGGGCGCGGTGCAGCAGGGAGCGCCCCATGGCCCGCCCCAGGGTGACGGCCCGTCGGGCCCCCAGCCCGTGGGCCGCGCTCTCGCCCTCGGCCTCCGTGGTCACGGCGTCATCGGCCTCGTTTGCCACGGTGGCCGTGGCGTCGATGGCGTCCCTATCCTTCTGCTCGGCGACGATCTCCTCGGCCGCTCGGGCCACCTCCTCGGGGCTGAGGTCCTGGGTGAACTCGACCTGCTCGACCTCCACTCGCGTACGCGGCAGGGCGTAGGGGGCCTCCCGCTGGAGCCAGGTGACCAGCTCCTCGCGCACGTAGGACTTGAGGGTACCGACATCGCCGGGGTTGTCCCCGGTCAGGACGATCTTCACGGAGACCTGGCCGCCGATGGCGTCGGAGACCTCGAGCGAGGCCTGGCGCCCGTCCCAGACGGTGGAGGCGGCCACGAGGCGAGCCAGCTCGGCGCGCAGCGAGGCGATGGGCACGCGCCAGTCCAGGTCGAGGGTGAAGGAGCCGGTGGCCTGGGAGCCTCCGCGTGTCCAGTTGGCGAAGGGGTTCTCGGTGAAGTGGGTCGAGGGCAGGATGAGGCGCCGGTCGTCCCAGGTGCGCATGACCACGTAGGTCAGGGTGATCTCCTCGATGGTTCCCCTGCTCCTCGCCGACGACGACGATGTCGTCCACGCGGATGGCGTCGGTGGTGGCCAGCTGAAGGCCTGCGAAGACGTTGCCGAGCATGGAGCGGGCGGCCATACCGGCGATGACGGAGGCCAGACCGGCCGAGGCCAGCAGCGACCCCATGGCGAACTGGACGCTGGGGAAGGTCATGATGGCGCTGACGAGCCCGGCGATGACGATGATCACCTGGGTAACGCGCCGGATGATCTGGCTCTGGGTGGTCACCCGGTTGGCGTGCCCCTGGTTCCCGCCGGCCTGCGCCCCTTTGACGACGGTGGACTCGATGGCCTTGGCGAAGGCGACGACGAGCCAGGTCACCGAGAAGATGAGGGCGATGGTGACCCCGCGCTCGATGACGACCATCGTCGTGGAGTCACTCTTGGCGTGCCGCAGTCCGGTCAGGGCGATCTGGGAGCCCAGGAAGGCACCGGTCATGGCGCCGACGGCGACGATCGGCCGGCGCCCGAAGTCCACGATCTCGCGGTACAGGAGGCGGCGCCTGCCCATGAATCGGAGAATCGCCACCGCTACGAAGGCGACGACGAGGCCGATGATGACTCCCACACCGGCCTGCCAGGCGATGGTGACCAGGTCGTTCGTCGTCTTGGTCACCACTTTGACGGTCTCGTCCACATTGACCTGTGGTACGCCCGTGGGAGCGGTGACGGGCGTGGGGTCGGGGTGGCCGAAGGATTCGCACTGGGATCTGCACTGGGGGTCGCGGGAGCGGTGGTGGCAGCGACGAGCATGGGGCCACCTTAAGCAGCCAGGCTGTGCCTGGACTGTGACGAATGGCCGGAGGCGGGGCCGACTCCGGCAGGTCCCGCACCTACTACCGCCTCACCTCCCAGGGCACCACCCACCTGACCACCAAGGTCTCCGAGTGGGAGGACACCAAGACCCTCATCGACCGCTTCGCGAGAGGAGCCCACTGATGGACACCATCGAGACCTTCCTCGACAACATGTTCGCCCCCTACCCGGCCACGCCTACCAGCGCAGGCGCCGGTAGGCACTCCAGCCCCCAGCCTCGGTCCGAAGCTCAGACAGTCATGAGCGAAGGCCCGGAACCTGGTGGGTTCGGGCCCTTCGCAGTGGCTCCGACCGCCCCTGATCCGGGGGCTGGCCTGGGCGGAGGAGCTCACTCCTCGGCGAGGGTGGACAGGTCGCCCTCGTCCTGCCCCAGCGCCCGGGCCCGCAGCACCCGGCGCAGGATCTTGCCCGACCGGGTCTTGGGCAGAGACTCGAGGAAGACGAAGGACTCCGGCTTGGCGATCGGCGACAGGGTCGCCGCCACGTGCTGGCGCAGCTCGGCCTCGAGCTCACGCGACGGCTCGACCCCGGTGGCCAGGACGACGGCGACGTGGACGGAGTGGCCCCTTGACCTCGTGGGGCAGGGCCGACGGCGGCGGCCTCGGTCACCGCGGAGTGGGAGACGAGCGCCGACTCGACCTCGGCCGTGCCCAGGCGGTGGCCGGAGACCTTGATGATGTCGTCGGTGCGCCCGATGATCCAGAACCAGCCGTCAGCGTCGCGCTTGGCCGAGTCCCCGGTGAGATACAGGCCCGGGTACTTGCTCCAGTAGGTGTCCACGTAGCGCTGCGGGTCACGGAAGAGAGTGCGCATCATCGCGGGCCAGGGACGCTTGAGGACGAGGTTCCCCTCGACGCCGTCGGGGACCTCCCGGCCCTCCTCATCGACGACGGCCGCCTCCTGGCCGAACACCGGCCGGCCCGCAGCGCCGGGCTTCTGGGGCATGGAGGGCACCGTCGTGATCTGAAACATGCCGGTCTCGGTCTGCCACCAGGTGTCGATGATCGGGCAGCGGTCGGCACCCACGACGTGGTGGAACCAGTGCCATGCCTCGGGGTTGAGGGGCTCGCCGACGCTGCCCAGCAGCCGCAGGCTGGACAGGTCGTGGCGCCGCACCCAGGCCTCGCCGAAGCGCATGAGTGTGCGGATGGCCGTGGGGGCGGTGTAGAAGGCGTTGATGCCGTAGCGCTCGATGAGGTTCCACCAGCGGTCCGGGTAGGGGTAGGTCGGGTTTCCCTCGTACATGAAGACGGTGGCGCCGTTGAGCAGCGGACCGTAGACGAGGTAGCTGTCGCCGGTGATCCAGCCCGGGTCCGAGGTGCACCACCAGCGGTCGGCGTCGTGGACGTCGAAGCAGTCGTGGAGGGTGGCATAGGTGCCCACCTGGTAGCCGCCGTGGGAGTGCAGGATCGCCTTGGGCTTGCCGGTGGACCCGGAGGTGTAGAGGATGAACAGGGGATCCTCGGCGTCGACCTGCACGGTCTCGCAGCGGCCCTGGGCGATCGGGAGCTTGCACAGCTCGTGGTACCAGTGGTCGCGGATGGGGTCCATGACCGCCTCGGTGCCGGTGTTGCTCACGACGATGACGTTCTGGACGGTGGGCGAGAGAAGCGCACCGCGTCGTCGACGATCTTCTTCATGGGGAAGACCTTGCCGTTGATCCACGAGCCGTCGGCGGTGATGACGACCTTGGACTCCGAGTCATCGATGCGTGCGCTCAGGGCGTCGGAGGAGTAGCCGGCGAAGACCACCGAGTGGATGGCCCCGAGCTTGGCGCAGGCGAGCATGGCGAAGAAGACCTCGGGGATGCGGGGCAGGTAGATCGTCACGACGTCGCCCTTGTGCACGCCCATGGCCCTGAGGACGTTGGCCATCCTCTCGACCTCCCGGCCCAGGTCGAAGTAGGAGAAGGTACGCACCTGCTCGATATCCTCACCCACCCAGATGAGGGCGAGCTTGTTGCGGTGGGAGTTGGTCAGGTGCCGGTCGACGGCGTTGGAGACGATATTCGTCCGAGCACCGACGAACCAGCGGTAGAAGGGCGCCCCGGAGTCGTCGAGCACCGTGTCCCAGCGCCTGGACCACTCCAGCTCGCCGGCGCGCTCGGCCCAGTAACCCTCCAGGTCCGCGGTGGCCCCTCTCCTCCAGCGCGCGCCAGTCGCCGACCCAGGCGTTCGCGACGACCTCGGGGTCGGGATGGATGGTCTGCTCCGGCTCCGCCATCGGCTCACCCGGGGGCTGGAGCACGTTTCCTGAGATCATGGCCTCCTCCTTGCGTAGTACGGTTATGGCGCCGTGACGCGGCGCGGGTCGTGTGGTGGCGTGCGGGCTGCGTGAGGTACGGAGCTCTCGGCGCTCACGAACGTGGCGGCGCACACATGTGGGCTACCATCATCCATCATGAGGGCCTGCTTGGTGACCGAAACGGCGAAGGGATCCGCAGACGACCCGCAGGAGGGACCTGGCGCGCCCCGGTGTGCGCCCGCCCAGCAAATGAGCGAAGGCCCGGAACCTTGTGGGTTCCGGGCCTTTCGCAGTGGCTCCGACCGGCGTCGATCCGGTGACCTTTCGATTTTCAGTCGAACGCTCTACCAACTGAGCTACAGAGCCTTGGGATGGAAGCGGTCCGACCATTTCTGATCGGACCGACCTTTCCGCGACCTCGACGGGACTTGAACCCGCGACCTCCGCCGTGACAGGGCGGCGCGCTAACCAACTGCGCCACGAGGCCAGTGTGAATTCACTGTGTTGTTCACTTGTGCGAATCCGTACCCCCAACGGGATTCGAACCCGTGCTACCGCCGTGAAAGGGCGGGGTCCTAGGCCGCTAGACGATGGGGGCCAGGGGCCTTCGACGTCGTCGCGCCTCGAACCGGGATGAACACTAAGGGGACAGTCTTCCACAGCGCAAATCCCAGGAGCGTGACCCTCCTCACCGCTCGGTTTTGGCGGGATTCCGGCCCGTGAGGACTGTCGAGCCGGAGCCTGGCGGTCTGGCAGGCTGAGCCCGTGAGCCACGAGCACGAGCAGGAGCCGACCCAGCCCCATCAGCCCCGGGAACAGCCCTCGGGGCGGATGACGGATCAGGAGTTCGAGGACGTCGTCGGCGACGCCCTCGACAGGATCCCCGCGGACCTGGCCGAGGCGATCGACAACGTCGTCGTCCTCGTCCAGGACGAGCCCGATCCGGAGATGCTCACCGAGGACGACTATGACGACTCGGGCCTGCCCACGCTCCTGGGGCTGTACGACGGCGTCCCCCTCACCGAGCGCGACGAGGGCTGGTCCATGGTGCTGCCCGACCGCATCCTCATCTTCCGCGGGCCGCTGGAGCGCTGGTGCACCAGCCGCGAGGAGCTGGAGGAGGAGATCACCGTGACCGTCATCCATGAGGTGGCCCACCACTTCGGCATCCCCGACGAGCGCCTCCACGAGCTGGGCTGGGAGTAGCGCCGGCAGCACCGCGGAACCGGCCGGACGAGGACCTGGGAAACGGCCTGCACGAGCCCATGCCTCGCGTCGGCCCCGGGACCTGTCTTAGTGTGGCCGGCATGAATGACCGTCATCGGCCTGAGACTCCGGACGCCGGGAAGACCCCCAGCACCAGCGCCCCCAGCCAGTCCCCGCAGCACCACGTGAGTCGACGGCCGGTGCTCCTGGCAGCCTTCCTGGGCGCGGGCTCCCTGGCGGGATGCTCCCTGATCCCCGGATCCTCGTCGGCCGGCGGCTCCTCCTCCAGCGCGAAGCCCAAGGCCCCGGCGCCCGCATCGCCCAGCGCCGCCCCCTCGCCCACCGCGAGCGCGACGGCGTCTGCCACCGCGACGGCCACCGACGGGGCGCTGGCGGGCTGGAGCCTGGAGGAGAAGGTCGGCCAGCTCATGATGGTCGGGGTGGACGCCACCGCTCCCAAGGACTCCTCCACCGAGGCCGTCGACACCCACCATGTCGGCAACATCTTCATCGCCGGCCGCACCACGGCGGGCGGCCAGGCGACCCAGAAGGTCATCGCCTCGTTCACCGGCAAGGTCGGCCCGGCACGACCCGCAGCACCCCGATGCTCGTGGCCACCGATCAGGAGGGCGGCGAGGTCCAGGTCCTGTCCGGGTCGGGCTTCTCCGAGATCCCCTCGGCGATGGACCAGTCGACCCAGTCGCGCGATCAGCTGGTGGCCGCGGCGCGCACCTGGGGCAAGGAGCTGGCCGACGTCGGGGTCAACATGAACCTGGCCCCGGTGGTCGACCTGGTCGACATCCCCCGGCCGACCACCAACGAGCCCATCGGCAAGTGGGGGCGCGAGTACAGGCACGACGCCGCCACCGTTTCCTCCCAGGCCGGCGCCTTCGCCGAGGGGATGCAGGCCTCGAAGGTCATCCCCACGTACAAGCACTTCCCGGGCCTGGGGCGGGTGACGGCCAACACGGACACCTCCGCGGGCGTCGTCGACAGCACCACGAACCGCAGCACCGACGCCGCGGTCGGCGTCTTCGCCAACGCCATCGCCGCCGGCGCGCAGGTCATCATGGTCTCCTCGGCCACCCACACGCTCATTGACGCCTCGGCGCCGGCGGTGTTCTCCTCGAAGATCGTCACCGAGATGCTGCGCACGGAGATGGGCTTCTCCGGGAGTGGTCATCACTGACGACGTCTCCGCCGCAGCCCAGGTCCAGGGCGTGGCCGCCGGTGATCGGGCCGTGCAGGCGATCCGGGCCGGCTGCGACATCGTGCTGGCCTCGGCGGACCCGACGGTGGCCGCGGACATGGTCAAGGCCATCATCGCCGCCGCCCAGTCCGACCCGGCCTTCGCGGCGCGGGTCGATGAGTCGGCCACTCGGGTGCTGGCCTCAAGGGGCGGCCTTCAGTCCCTGAAGCGCGCCGGCAGCGCATCGGCCCTCCTGAGCAGCCTGCTCAGGAGGGCCGCACGTTTCTCGGGGAGCCGGCTCAGGCCTCAGCGGGACTTGGTGGTGCCCTGAGGCGCCCCGCTGGGGGTCTCGGCCCAGGCGGCGATGTCCTCGGCCGACGGGGGCGGGGGGCACGGGAGGGCCACCGACTCGGCCGAGCCCGCTGTCCAGCCGGTGGCCGCAGCCGCGGACTGGGCTGAGGCCGTGACGTCAGTCGTGTCGGCCGAGTCGACCTCGTGCCACTGCGATGCGGGGCTGAGGGCGGTCGTGTCATCGTTGACGGGCTCGACGGGCTCGGCGTCCTCAGCCTCAGTGGACTCATCAGCCTTCGGCTCCTCGTCGGCCGGGGCGGCAACGTCATCGGCGCCCGCGGCCTCGTCATCCGGCTCCTCGGAGCCCGGCTCCTGAGCCTCGTCGGCAGCGTCCTGAGTGGTCTGCGCCTCCGCATCGGTCTCAGCGGCCGCCTCAGCCGCAGACTCCGCGCCCTCTGCACTCTCATCCGCATCGGCGGACTCGGTGACGACGGCGCCCTCGGTACCCTCAGCGGGCTCGGCGGGTTCCTCTGTTGTCTCCTGCTCGTCACTAGTCTCGCCAGAGTCATCATCAACGTCCGCGGCCTCGTCGAGCTCGGCCGGCTCCACGCTCGGCTCTGCTGTCGGCTCCGCGGCCGGATCGGTGCCCGCCTCGTCCCCTGCCTCGTCATCCGGCTCCCCGGAGCCCGAGCTCCTGAGCCCCGTCGGCAGCGTCCTGAGTGGTCTGCGCCTCCGCGGCGGGATCACCGTCCGCGGCACCAGCGGTACCCGCAGCGCCCGCGGCATCAGCAGCATTGGCCGCTGCGTCGTCGGTCAGGTAGCCGCGCGCACGCAGGTTGGCGAGGACCTCGACGTTCCCGGTACTGGCCAACCAGCCGAGCAGGTCGGGATAGGCCGCCGGGTTGGTCGACAGCGGCGCCCACAGGTCGGGCCGGCTCTGCGCGATCGCGGCCTGCAGGGCCTGGTCCGGAGTCTGCGCGGCGACCGCCGCATCGGCCTGATGCGCCGCCATCATGAGCTGAACCGGATCCATGCAGGGCCCTTCCGGGAGAACGTATGAGTGACCTCGACTGATCGGGCTCGTCGCCAACCCGTCCCGGGTCCCTCACCAGGCTCCGATCAACCCCGATGGTAGTCACGAGTCGGCCGATAGGTTCGAGAAACGGGGGTCGGTCAAGGAGGACACCCTTCGTCCTCCACGCCACTGCGGCCCCGTCATCCCCTCGTCTCAGGGGCGTCCCCGACCTCGGGTCAGGGTCGACCGGCCGTGCAGTCAGGGACCTGTCCTCCGTCAGGAGGATTCGCCTGTCCCATACCGCTGTCAGACTGCACCTATGAGTAGCTCCGTTCCAGCCGCCGCCCCCTCCATCCTCACGCCCCACCGACCGGTGAATGACCCGTGGTCTCCGCACGCAGTCTCACCAAGGTCTACGGCCGTGGTTCGGGCGCCGTCGCAGCGCTCGACTCCGTCAACGTCGACATCGCCCTGAGCCCGCTTCACGGCCATCATGGGGCCGTCCGGCTCCGGCAAGTCCACGCTCATGCACTGCCTGGCCGGCCTGGACTCGATCACTTCCGGGGAGATCATGCTCGACGGCGACATGGTCTCCTCCATGAGCCAGCGTCGCCTCACCCGCCTGCGCCGCGAGCGCATCGGCTTCATCTTCCAGTCCTTCAACCTGGTCCCCACCCTCACGGCGGCGGAGAACATCACCCTGCCCCTGGATATCGCCCGCAAGAAGGTCAACCCGCAGCGCTTCGACCAGGTGATCGACGCCGTCGGCCTCAGGGACCGCCTGTCCCACCGGCCGGCCGAGCTCTCCGGCGGTCAGGTCCAGCGCGTGGCCTGCGCCCGGGCGCTCGTGGGCGAGCCGGCGGTCGTCTTCGCCGACGAGCCCACCGGGAACCTGGACTCCCACTCCACCGACCAGGTCCTGGAGATCCTGCGCCGCAGTGTCGACGACCTGGGGCAGTCGGTGGTCATGGTGACCCACGAGCCGGAGGCGGCCGCCTGGGCCGACACCGTCATCTTCCTGCGCGACGGCCACGTCGTCGCCCAGCTGGACGCGCCCAACCGCGACCGGGTCCTGGACGCCCTGCGCGAGCTGAGTGAGGCCGAACCCGTCCCCGTAGCCGGCGCCCAGGGCGCCGCCTCGGCCGCCAAGGGGGCCTGAGCCTTGAGACGAGTCGCCTGGCGCTCCGTACGCGCCCACGCCAAGCAGTTCTTCCTGACCACCTTCGCCGTCATGCTCGGGGTGGCCTTCCTGTCGGGAACGCTCGCCCTGCGCGCCTCCATGTCGGAGACCTTCTCCAACCTGCTGTCCTCCACCGTCACCTCGGACCTGTACGTCCAGGGCCCCAAGATCGCCACCAGCGGCGACACCAGCTCGTCGCAGTCCGCACCGACCCAGCCCATCGACGGCTCCCTGGCCGATCAGATCAAGCAGATCGACGGCGTCGAGACCGCCAAGCCCGGCGTCCAGACGAGCGGGGTCCTCGTGGGCGCCAACGACGCCCCGGTCGCAAACATGGGAGCACCCACGCTCTTCCTACCGCTGTACGAGAAGGAACCCGGCTTGACCTGGGCCCAGGGCCACAGGCCCCAGGGCGAGAGCGAGATCGCCCTGGAGTCGGGAGCCCTGAGGAACTCCGGCCTCAAGGTCGGGGACACGACGCACATCGTCCTCCAGGGTCACCCCACCGAGGTCAAGGTGGTGGGTGAGTTCCACTTCGAGTCCTCCATGGCCGCTGCGACGGTCGTGGGGATGGACCCCGACTACCTCCTTCCACTGGCCGCCCCGGACGGGAAGGTCTCGTCCATCTCGGTCGACGTCGCCAAGGGGGCCTCGGTGGAGACGGTCAAGTCCGAGGTCACCAAGATCCTTCCCGATGGCACCCGGGTTCAGACCCGCGCCGAGGTCATCAAGGAGCAGAACAAGGCCATTGAGGAGCAGCTGGGCTTCATCCAGGTCTTCCTGCTGGTCTTCGTCGTCGTCGCCATGTTCGTGGGGTCCTTCATCATCATGAACTCCTTCGCGATGAGCGTGCGCCAGCGCGTCAAGGAGTTCGCCCTCCTGCGGGCCGTCGGGGCCTCGCCCGCCTCGGTGTTCGGCGTCGTGTTCCTGCAGGCGGTCGTCATCGGCGTCGTCGGCTCCGCCCTGGGCGTGGCCGCGGGCGCGGGGCTCCTGGCCGGGCTGTCCGCGATGCTCGACGCCGCGGGCATGCCGCTGCTGGAGGGCACGGGCCTGAGCGGGCCGATCATCGCGATCTCGCTGGCGGTGGGGCTGGGCGTCACCGTCATCGGCGCTCTGCTGCCGGCGCGGGAGGCCGCCCTGACCCACCCGGTCGAGGCCATGCGCGGCGTGTCGGGCTCCCGGGAGAAGTCGCTGGTACTGCGCACGATCCTGGGAGGGCTGCTGCTGGCAGCCGGCGTGGCCGCGATCGCCGCCGCGTGGGTGGACGCGGACCTGACGCAGCGCGGCCTCATCATGGGGCTGGGCGCGGGCGGCACGGTTCTGGGACTGCTCATCGTCTCCCCGACCCTGGCCCGCCCGGTGGTCGCCGTGCTGGGCCTGCCCTTCCGGCTGCTGCGGCCCGCCGGGCGCCTGGCGGTGCGCAACATCGTCCACAACCCGCGCCGCACAGCCAACACCTCCGGCGCCCTCATGGTGGGCATGGCCCTGGTGTGCGCCGGCGCCACGCTGGCCGCCTCCTTCCAGGCCTCGACCGCCGACGAGATCGACAAGTCCCTCAAGGCCGACCTCGTGGTCCAGCCCGCCACCATCGGCAGCCTGACCACCCGGCTCTCAGCCGACAAGGCCAAGGACATCGCCGCGATCGACGGCGTCAAGGAGACTTCCTCCTACTCCATCTACGCCGACTCCGTCACCAAGCCCGACGGCACCCAGAACCCCACCGCCACCGTCGTCGTCATCGAGCCCGACACCTACTCCAAGGCCTACGACGTCTCCACGAGCGCCGGGTCGATGAAGGATCTGGACGCCACCCACGTGGCCGCGAAGAAGGACGAGGGCCTCAAGCTGGGGGACAAGGTCGCCATCACCGGTCCCTACGGGTCGGTTCAGGCCACGGTCGGCGCCATCGTCGACCCGAAGGGAACCGGCGGCAACTACTACATCTCCCCCGAGCTGGCGGCGTCGGTGGGCTCCTGGAGCTCGCCGGGCACCAGCACGGACCCGGCCCACGTCCTGGACTCGCCGCTGGGCATGCTCCTGACCCTGGACGAGGGCACCGACCTCGACACGGTGCGGGGCAAGGCCCGCGACATCGTGGCCGACACCTACCAGTACTCGGTGCGCGACGCCGACGAGATCTCCGACCAGGTCGGCCAGCAGATCAACCAGATGCTCGCCGTCCTCTACGGCCTGCTGGGGCTGAGCATCGCCATCGCCATTCTGGGCATCGTCAACACCCTGGTGCTCTCGGTCTCGGAGCGCACTCGGGAGATCGGGCTCATGCGCGCCGTCGGCCTGGGCAAGGCCCAGCTGTCCGGGGAGATCATCACCGAGTCGGTCCTCACCTCCCTGTACGGCACCGTGCTGGGCGGAGCGACCGGGGTGGTCCTGGCCGCCGCCCTCAAGGAGGTCCTGGAGGAGCAGGGGCTCACGACCCTGAGCATCCCCTGGGGCCAGATGGTGGGCATGCTCGTGCTCTCCGTGGTGGTCGGCGTCATCGCGGCCCTGTGGCCGGCGCTGCGCGCCTCCCGGATCCCCGTCCTGGACGCCATCGCCACCGAGTGAGCCGAGTGAGCCGAGTGATCTCGGCGTGAACGGCGAGGCGGACGCGACAGGCGAGCCCCGCTAGCCCTGGTGCCCCGGCCGCCCCCGCGACGGGGGCGGCCGGGGCACCGACGTATCCGCACGACCCGCCCGACAGCCGACTGAGCCGCACTCGCCGGATATTCCCGCACCCGGTATCTTCCTTGTCACCGGTTCTCCCTCTGCCGCTCCCGCGTCAGCTCCGATAGCCTCATGCGATCATGCCCGAACCGTCCTCCCGGTCGTTCCCGACCGCCCCGGCAGCGCTGTCCGCCCTGACTGGTCAGTCCATGCAGTCCGCGACCCCGACGCCCCACTGCCCCAGCCCCGTCCTCGGGGCCGGGGCGCTTCTGCGCTGGCTGCTGCGCCGCGCCGCCGTCCCGGTCACCCTGGCGACCCTGGCGGCCTGCACCTCCAACATCATTCAGGCGATCGTGCCGGCCTTCCTGGGCCAGGCCCTGGACTCCGGGATCGAGAACGGCCTCAACGGCCGCGTCTGGGGGCATCGGCGCCCCTGCTGCTGGTGCTGTTCGTCGTCTACGCCGTCGGGGACACGATGCTGTCCTACTTCGGGGTGACGGCCTGGATGCGCACCGCCTTCGACGTCGACCGGCTCGTGGGCCGACAGATCTCCGCCACGGGCAGGACCTGTCCCGGCAGGTCTCCACCGGCGAGGTCGCCACCATCATCGCCTCCGACGCCGACTACCTGGGCAAGCTCATCCAGCACCTGCCGGCCCTGCTGGGGGCGGCGGCCAGCTTCATCGTCGTGGCCGTCCTCATGCTGCGCACCTCGGTGAGCCTGGGACTCATCGTCATCCTGGGCATGCCGCTGGTCGCGGCGATCGTCACCCTGGTCATCCGGCCCCCTGCAGAAGCGTCAGGCCGTCCAGCGCGAGGCCCAGTCCGCGGTCACCACGGTCACCACGGACACGGTGGCGGGCCTGCGGATCCTGCGGGGCATCGGCGGGGAGGACGTCTTCGCCCGCCGCTACCGGGACACCTCCCAGGAGCTGCGGCGCCGCGGCGTCGAGGTGGCCTCCTCCCAGGCCACCCTCGCGACCCTCCAGGTCCTGCTGCCCGGGCTCTTCGCCGCCATCGTCGTGTGGGTGGCGGCGCGCATGCCGTGGCCGGCAGCCCTCACCCCGGCGGACTCATCACCTTCTACGGCTACACCGCCTACCTGTCCTGGCCGCTGTGGGTGTTCACCAGCTCCGTGCAGGGACTACACCCGGGCCGTCGTCGGCGCCCGGCGCCTGAGCCGCCTGCTGGAGGTGACACCGGCCGCCGGCAGCCCTCGTGGAGCGCCTCAACCTGGACCCGGCCGCCGCCCACCCCGTCAGCGGCGACCTGGTGGACACCGACAGCGGCCTGCGCCTGGAGGAGGGCCGCATGACGGCCCTCGTGTGCCCCGACCCGCAGGTCTCCGCCGAGCTGGCCACGCGCCTGGGGCGCTTCACCGACGCCGGCCCCACCGTGACCCTGGCGGGCCGGCCGCTGACCACCATGCCCCTGGAGCAGGTGCGCGCCAGCGTCGTCGTCTCCGGTGCCACCGCCCAGCTCTTCACCGGCACCCTGCGCGAGGCCCTCGACGTGCGCGGCGGCCCCGACCCGCAGCCGGTGGGCCTGGAGGACCTCGTGCGCGCCGAGACCGAGCGCACCACCGGGGCCGACGTCGACCAGCAGGTCCGCGCCCAGGAGCGTCACATGCCCGGCGACGACCGGCTCATCGAGGCCATCGGGATCGCCGACGCCGGCGACGTCCTGACCTCCCTGAGCGAGGGCCTGGCCGGGATGATCACCGAGAAGGGCCGGTCCCTGTCCGGCGGGCAGCGTCAGCGCGTGGCCCTGGCCCGGGCCCTGCTCACCGAGGCGCCCACACTCGTGCTCATCGAGCCGACCTCCGCCCTGGACTCCCACACCGAGGCCCGCGTGGCCACCCAGGTGCACCGGGCCCGCGCCGGGCTCACGACCGTCGTCGTCACCGCCTCGCCGCTGGTCCTGGAGGCCTGCGATGAGGTCGTCCTCCTGGACTCCAGCGGCACCGAGCTCCTGCGCTCCACGCACCGCGAGCTCATGGCGATGGCCCGCGCCGGTGACGCGCAGGCGGCCGACTACCGCGCCGTCGTCTCGAGGGCCATGGGCGAGGACGCGGAGGTGAGCTGCTGATGGCCCTTCCCGTTGCTCCTGGGCCCGTCGCCCTGCGCAAGACCTTCCGGATCATGGCCTCCTACCGGTGGCGCTTCGTCGTCGTCCTGGCCTCCAGATCACGGCGGTCCTGTCCACGCTCGTGGCCCCGCAGCTGCTGGGGCGGCTGGTCGGGCGGGTCTCGGCCGGGCGGGCCGACGCCGGCTACGTGGACCGGATCGTGCTGACCATCATCGCGGTCACGCTCGTGGGGCGCTCATCAACCGCTTCGCTCAGAAGCACGCCCGGACCCTGGGCGAGTCGGTCTTCGCCGACCTGCGCGAGCGCATGATGAACCGGGTGGTGCACCTGCCGCTGAGCGCCGTGGAGTCAGCTGGGACCGGCGACCTCGTGGGGCGCACCACCACCGACGTCTCCCGCATCGACTTCCTGGTGCGGGTGGGGATCCCCCAGATCCTCGTGTGCGTGGTGACGATAGTCTTCACGCTCCTGGCCGCCGCCGTCGCCGACCCCCTCCTGGCGCTCGGGCTGCTCGTCATCGCCCCGCCCGTGTGGTCGATGATGCGCTGGTACCTGCCGATCTCCATCCCCGCCTACCGGGCCGAGTCGGCCGCCCAGGCGCGCCTCAACGGCGCGGTCTCCGAGACGGTCGAGCACGCCGAGACCGTGGACGCGCTGGGTATCGGGGCGCGCCGCGAGCGGGCCATCATGGCCTCCATCAAGGAGGCCTGGTCCCTGGAGCGCTACACGGCCGCGCTGCGGGTGCGCCTGTTCATGGTGCTCGACGTCGCCTGGCGGGCGCCCGTCGTCGTCATCCTCCTGTGGGGAGGGTTCCTGGCCGGCCGCGGCTACGCGACCCTGGGGGCGATCACCACCGTCGCCCTCTACTCCATGGAGCTGCGCAAGCCGGTGGGCCAGCTCATGTTCTGGATCGACCAGGTCCAGATCGCCCAGGCCTCCCTGTCCCGCATCCTGGGGGTGGAGGAGGTCCCCGACGACCGCGCCCCCACCGGCGAGGAGCCCGAGGGCACGCGGATCGTGCTCGACGACGTGCGCTTCTCCTACCGGGAGGGCGTCGAGGTGCTCCACGGGATCGACCTGGAGCTCGTGCCCGGGGAGCGGCTGGCCGTCGTCGGGCCCTCGGGGTCGGGCAAGTCCACGCTGGGGCGGATGCTGGCCGGCATCAACCCGCCCACCTCCGGGCGCGTCACGGTGGGAGGGGTGGCGCTGACGGACCTGACCGAGGACGAGCTGCGCCGCCACGTGGCCCTGGTGACCCAGGAGCACCACGTGTTCGTCGGCACCGTGGCGGACAACATGCGCCTGGGCCGCCCCCGCGCCTCCGACGACACGATCCGCGAGGCCATTGAGGGCCATCGGGGCCGACACCTGGGTGGACGCGCTGCCCGAGGGGATGAACACGATGGTCGGCTCGGGTCACCTCGAGCTCAGCCCGCCCAGGCCCAGGAGGTGGCGCTGGCCCGGCTCGTGCTGCTGGACCCGCACACGCTCATCCTGGACGAGGCCACCTCGCTGCTGGACCCGCGCGCCGCCCGCACCCTGGAGCGGACCCTGTCCACGGCACTGGCCGGGCGCACCGTCATCGAGGTGGCCCACCGCCTCTACACGGCCGCCGACGCCGACCGGGTCGCCGTCGTCATGGACGGGCGGATCGTGGAGCTGGGCACCCACGACGAGCTCGTGACCCTCGGTGGGGAGTACGCGAGCCTCTGGCAGGCCTGGAACCAGGAGTAGGAGGCCGGCGGGGCGCCCGTGCCGACACCGCGCACCGGCTCGATCCACGCCGTCGGGACCGTCCGGGCCGCCCAGTCGGTCAGTGCGGCGACGGCAGCCTTTCGTAGATCGCCGGTGGCGAAAGCCGGCCCCTATCTCCCAAACCTACAAACCCGTTCGGGCCTGCGTTGTTTCACGATGGCGTCGGCTGTGAGATTCTTAGTTCGGCGGGTCGTCCCACTGTCGCAATCCCGCCGCCTCGCAGTCAGCTGATTGCGTGATTGCGTCCACCGCCGTGCCTCACACGAGAAGGTTCGTTCATGCCCAACACCCAGCCACCTCCCCACCGCCGTCGGCCTCCACCACGCCTCCTCGCAGGGCCGGCAGCAGCGCCCAGCCCACACTCGGTGAGCTCATTGCCCGCATCTCGGAGAACATCTCCGCGCTGGTGCGCGGCGAGATCGATCTGGCCAAGGCCAAGGGCCAGCGCATGGTCAAGGAGATGGGGCTGGGGGCGGGCTGCTCGCCGCCGCCGGGTGCTGTCCCTGTTCATCTTCGGGCTGGTGCTGGGAGCCATGACGTCCGGGCTGTCCAACATCATGCCGCTGTGGGCCGCCTTCCTCGTGGTGGCGCTGCTCCTCACCCTCATCGCCGTACCGATGGCCCTGATCGGCATCAAGCGGCTCAAGGCCGCCAAGGCCGACACGCCCACGCCGCAGGACGGGCTGAAGGAGTCCGTCAACGCCGTCAAGGGGGCCGTCGCCTCCGGCCTGGAGAGGGGGAACGCCCGGTGAGCACCAATGCTGTACCCACGCCCACATCCGTCCCCGCTGTGCCGGCCAGGCCGGCCGTGGAGGCCGCACCGGCCACGCAGGCCGTGCCGTCGGCTGACGACGTCCTGTCCGACCTGGCGGCCCGGCGCCTGGCGCTGGCCGCGGACGTCGACGAGCTCGCCGCGCGCCTGGCTCCGAACAACCTGGCCAAGGTCGCCAAGCTCAAGGCCCGTGAGAAGGTCCAGGACCTGCGCAGCCAGGTCGTCAGCAAGGCCGAGGACACGGTCGGGCAGGTCAAGAACCGCCTGGCCTCCCTGGCCGGCGGTGGCACCGACCCCGAGGGCGGGGTCGACACCTACGAGCCCGGCACGCTGACCCTCGGTCAGCGCGTCTCCCGCCTGTTCGACGACGCCCGCGACGGCGACCCCGCTTCCCTGGGGATCGTCACGGTTGCGGGACTCGCCCTGGCGGGCCTCAGCGTGACGGCGACCGTCGCCGCGGTCAGGACCTTCCGCGCTCGGGCGGGTCAGGCATGACCAGCGGCCAGCAGGCCACCGGAGTCACCGGGTCCGGGTCGCTGAGCCCCGAGCAGATCGAGGAGCGGCTGCGCGCCCAGCGCGTGGCCCTGGCGGCGAGCGTCGATGAGTTCGCCTCCAGGGTCGACCCACGTACGCAGGCGAGGGAGGCCGGGGAGCATCTGCGCGAGCAGGCGAGCGCCAAGGCCGAGCATCTGCGTGAGCAGGCCGCGGCCGGGGCCGACCGTTTGCGTGAGCAGGCGGAGGCCGGCGCCGGCCGACTGCGCGAGGGGGCCCGCCGGTGGGCCGAGCAGGTAGAGGAGACCTGGGAGCGCGCCAAGCAGGGTGACTCCGAGGCGGCCTCCACGCTCGCCAAGACGGCCGCCGTCGCCGGAGGCGTGGTGACCGCCGGCATCGTCCTGACCCGCCTCGCCCGCCGCTGAAGCCAGCGCGCACCAGCGCCTGAGTTCTCCGAGCGGCGCTCCGAGAACCGGGCCTCGCCCGTCGAGGACGCTCGCCCTCCCCGGTGACCACGCCTCTACTCACCGAGGACGCACCATCGGGCTCGCGGACTGCACCCCGGATCAGTCCTCAGTTCGAGGATGCGTCCTCGCGTCTAGCACTCTCACGTCGCAGCGGCGTTGCTGCGCCGCAGCGCTGCTTGTCTCCTCAGGGATAGTGTTGTCGGCTGTGTGATGGCTGCTGGAATCATGCGAGGTCAGGTAGCAGGAATCCACCTGAGAACAACGATCTAGGCCACGCAGTCCCACACGGCGGCAATGTTGACCAAGGCTCAATCCATGCCAGCCCACATGGCCAGACGCAATCACCCGTCACGCAGCCGCAACGACACGTCCGTTCCCTGCCCCCTCGACGGCCACGGCGCCCCGCCGTACTCCAGCACCTGGAGCCAGTCGGCCCGCATCGAGAACTGCGATGTCCGTCCGGGACGCACTCCTCCCTCAGATGACTGCGCTCAAACCCAGTAGTTGGCAGGAGAACGCAGTCTTCGATCAACAAGTACGTCCTCGTCCCCGAGGGTGCGTCCTCGCACACTGATAGCTGGGAGAACAGCTTCCCGTCATACCTGAGCAAGGCAGTAGGAGGAGATACACCACCGAGTAAAATGTGCCCCACAACACACTTACGTCGTCTGGTCTCACACCCCTGCAACCCCCTACTCTAATCCCATAACTCCCCGCCGTCCTCCGGGACTGGCGGGGCCTATTTTTCTTTGCAGGAGGCTACTCGTGGCCCTCAAAATGGCAGTCGTCGTTGACTACCAGAACGTCCATCTCACTGGGGCAGGCCTATACACACCAGGGTGTCCTCCCGAGGACGCACTCATCGATCCTTACCGGTTCGCCAGTCAACTTGCTCAGGCCCGCAACGCGACGAACGACGACATGCACCAGGTAGAGGTCTCCAGGGTTGAGGTCTTTCGCGGCCTGCCCATTCCAGAAGATGACCACGATGCATACCGACGCAATCAGGCCCAGAAGGCACAGTGGACCCGGGGTCACCACGGAGTAGTCAACGTGACGCTGCGGCCGCTGAAGTACTCATGGGAGTACATCGATGGAGTCAGGCGACCTGTCCGCTCATCGAGACAGGAAAAGGGTGTCGATGTCCTGTGCGCCTTGATGCTCGTTGACTTGGCTCGCTGCGGCTTGTACGACGTCGTGGTTCTCGCCTCCCGGGACACAGACCTCGCTCCAGCCCTCGACAATGCTGCCCGAACTGGCAGCGCCAAAGTTGAAGCGGCCAAGTGGTACCACCCTGGAGTCCCAAGCACACGAGGCCGCATCAAGACAGAACGCCGGCTGTGGACCACTTCCATGACTGAGCAGCACTTTCTCTCCAGCCTGGACCCTATCGACTACATCTGACAGCTTGACCGCCACTGAGGTGGCTGGAGCACAAGCCCCACACCGGCCCGCAGGTCACAGATCAGTCACTGCCCCGAATTGGTCTCGACCACCTGCGCCGGCGTCCTAAAATCACTTCCGTGACAACGGCGCCCACGACTCCCCGGATACGGTGACGGATCCTGCCCCCTCCCTCCTTCTCTTGATGTCGCTCCGGGCTCTGTGGTCCGGGTACGCGACGAGGACTGGCTGGTCACTCAGGTCTCCACCACGTCTGACGGCATGCTGGTGACGGTGCAGGGTCTGTCCGAGCTGGTTCGGGACACGACGGCGCAGTTCTCCGCTGGTCTTGACCACATCGTCCCGGTGGACCCGCGACGCACTCGGGTCATCGCGGACACCTCCACTCGTCACCGGCTCTCGCGCCTGTGGCTGGAGGCGACGCTGCGCAAGACGGCCCTCCCGGCGACCTCCACTGACCTGGCCGTGGTCAGTGACGTTCTCGCTGACCCGCTGGCCTACCAGCTGACGGCGGTTCGCCAGGCCCTGGACCCGGCGAACCTGCGCCCGCGCATCCTCCTGGCGGACACCGTGGGCCTGGGCAAGACCCTGGAGATCGGCATGATTCTGGCCGAGCTCGTGCGCCGCGGCCGGGGCGACCGCATCCTCATCGTCACGCCCCGTCACGTGCTCGAGCAGATGCAACACGAGATGTGGTCGCGCTTCGCGCTGCCCTTCGTGCGCCTGGACTCGGTGGGCATCCAGCGGGTGCGCCGTTCGGTGCCGGCCTCACGCAACCCGTTCTCGGTGTTCCACCGCGCGATCATCTCCATCGACACGCTGAAGTCGGACCGCTACCTCAACCATCTGCGCAAGCAGCGCTGGGACGCGGTCGTCATCGACGAGTCGCACAACGTCACCAACAAGGGCACGCTCAACAACCGGCTCGCGGACATTCTGGCCCGTCAGACCGACGCGCTCATCCTGGCCTCGGCCACGCCCCACAACGGCAACCCGAAGTCCTTCGCCGAGCTCATCCGTCTGCTGGAGCCAACGGCGGTACACGCGGACGGCTCCCTTGACGAGGAGGCGGTGCGTCGCCTCGTCATCCGCCGTCACCGTCACTCCGACGAGGTGCGTGACGTCGTGGGCGGCCGCTGGAAGGAGCGCCTGACTCCGGTCAACAAGCTGGTGAAACCTTCCCCAGCCGAGGACGCGGTGGCCGGCGAGCTGTCACGCACCTGGCTACACCGTTCCGACGGCGCCTCGGCACCGGGTGGCCGCAGGCCTGCCGCCCGTGGCGGCGATTCCCTGTTCGCCTGGACCCTGGCCAAGTCTTTCCTGTCCTCGCCGGCGGCCCTCATTCAGACGATCGACGAGCGCCTGGCCCGACGTCGCAGCCGGGCAGCAGCAGCCGGCTCCACCCCGGAACCCTCGGAGCAGTCCCAGGCCCTGACCCGCCTGCGCGAGCTGGCAGTGGAGGCCAACACGACGGCCTCGGGCAAGTACCAGGAACTGCTGACCGAGCTGCGCCGCATCGGAATCGGCCCCAGGTCGACCGAGCGCGTCGTCGTCTTCGCTGAGCGCATCGCGACGCTGACCTGGCTGGCTGAGCACCTGCGCGAGGATCTGCACCTGCCCGCCGACGCGGTGCGGGTCATGCACGGGAGCCTGTCCGACGTGGAGCAGCAGGAGATCGTCGAGCAGTTCCGCCAGGCTCACACACCGGTGCGCGTCCTGGTGACCGGCGACGTCGCCTCGGAGGGCGTCAACCTGCACGCCCAGTGCCATGAGCTCATCCACTACGACATCCCCTGGTCGCTCATCCGCATCGAGCAGCGCAACGGCCGCATCGACCGCTACGGCCAAAGCGTCTCACCACAGATCACGACCCTGCTGCTGAGCCCGTCAGACCCGCGCTTCTCCGGCGACGTCCGCGTGCTCACGCGCCTGATGGAGAAGGAGGATCAGGCGCACCGGGCCCTGGGCGACGCCGCCTCCCTCATGGGCCTGTACTCGGGCGGGAAGGAGGAGGAGGCGATCCGCCAGGCGCTGGCGGCCGGGCAGGACATTGACGACGTCGTCCCCGACGCCGACGACACACTCAACCTGGATCCCATGGCGGCCCTGTTCGCGAAGCTGACGGGCACGGCCGAGGCCAAGGGCGACGGCGCCGTTGCACCCACCGGCGCCAAGGACTCCCCTGCTGATCCAAGCAATCCCGGCGACCCGGCCGGTCCGGCCACCCAGCCCGCTGCCCCGCTGGCGACGTCGACGCTGTACGAGACCCAGCTGGACTATCTGCGCCAGGCCCTCACCGAGCTTTATGAGCGCCCCGAGGAGCCCGAGCAGCGCCAGACCGGCGGCGGGGGCGTCTCCTGGCGCGAGCACGGCACGCAGCACGTGGTGGAGATGGTGCCCCCGGCGGCTTCGCCATCGCCTGTCGGTGCTGCCGCAGTCTACCTGCGTGAGCGCCGCGTCCGGGAGCACCTCAAGCTGGCGACGACGCAGACGAAGGGCGCGCGCCTTTCTCACGGAGGCCCTGGTGACTCCTCGGACTCCTCCTGGCCCGGAGGCCCACTACCTGGGGCCCGCTGCACCCGGTTCTGGACTGGGCCGGCGACCGGGTCCTGGCCAAGCTCAGCCGCTCCTCAGTGTTCGCGGTGCGCGGCGACGTCGACTCACCGACCGTCCTGCTGCTGGGGACTCTGACGAACCAGGCGGGCCGGACGGTATCGATGGTGTGTGTCAGTATCGCCTTCCCTACCTGGACCTGGCGGCCGCGCAGTCAGAGCTGGATGCGAGGCCGGCCGGTCGAGGCGGTGCCGATCGGGCAGGTGCACGACTCCCCCACCGCCATGTTCGAGGCGGTGGGCATCTCCCGGGAGCTGCGGAACTCCGGGCCGGTGACGCAGACCAGCCTGCTGGAGGCGCTCATCCCTCCGGCGGTGGATACGCCCGCTAGCGACCACATGAGACTGACCCTCGACGCAGCGGAGGAACAGGCGACGGCTCGGGTTGAGGCCTGGGCGGAGCACGCGAATGCCTGGGATGACGAGGCCGGTCGCCTCATCCAGAACCGCCACCTGCGCGAGCAGCGGATCACGGTGGCTCAGGAACGCGAGCTCATGGATCAGCACCTGCCCGCGCACACGCTGGTGCGCCCACTGCTGGTGGTGGTGCCGCAGGACTTCGGGATGGAAGGGGATCTCTGATGGCGGTGTCGGATGCGCTGGTCGTCGGCGAGACTGGATCAGCGAGCACTGCTCACGACCGACGCCACCAAGGAGTCCTTCCTGGCTCGCGTGCTGGAGCGCCGCAAGGAGTGGGAGGCTCTGGAGAAGCCGGCTGATCCCGGTACCGCTCCGACGCCGACGCCCCGGTCCCGGTTCCGTTCCGAGCGCTCCCGCCTAGAGGAGCTGCTGGCGGCCCTGCCCGCCGACGACGCAGGCTCCCTAACCGGCGCGGCCCTGGAGGCGGCCGGCGAGCTCGATGCGCTCCTGCGCGAGATCCTGGGCCTCACGTCGTCGGAGTACCGGCTGACCGAGCGGGGGCCCGGTGACCCTGAGTGAGGCCGGTGGGTGATGAGGGCCCGGCCCCGTTGGCGCTGCTGCGCGCCCGCCCGGTGACCACGGTGGAGGACCTGCTGGTCAAGGACGCCCCCACGCTCGCTGAGGTGGCAGCGGCCGTGGACCTGGGGGACCCCGACGCCCCGGTCCTGGAGGGGCTGAGCCGATCGAGTCGGTGTCCCGGGCGCTGTCGACGCTCAGACGGATGGTCACGGTCCGGCCTTCGCCCTGGTCCTGGCGGGCCAGTGGACGCTGGTGGCGGAGCGGGAGCGGTGGCCGGAGGGCCGCTGGCTGGCGGTCAACGTGCAGCTCGTCGTCGAGCGTCATCGAGGGCTACGCGCGGCGGCGGGGTGGAGCAGGCCCTGACCTGTCTGGATGCCCGATCTCTGCTGCCGACGGCGGAGGGCGAGACGTGGTGGGCGGCCACCTTGGAGACTCGGCGGCCCACACGGTGGGGTCTCGAAGGATCTGCGTGAGGGCGTGCGTCCTCGATTGAGATCCTTGCGAATGAGGGTGGTGCGCCGTCGCTCTCGCTCGGGGCTGGAGCCGTTGCCCCAGGAGCGGGCGCAGGACCTGGCGCTGCAGTCGCTGCGCTACATCTACCGGATCATCTTCCTGCTGTGCGAGGCGAGCCTGAGCTGGGGTCCTGCCGGTGGGCGCCACCGGTACGACGCCGGCTACGGCCTGGATCGTCTGCGCGAGCTGGCGTTAGGGAGCTGCATGAGGTCGGCCCAAGCGGGCACGCACATTTACGAGTCCTGGACCGGCTGTTCCACCTGGTGGATGAGGGGCACAACGGGCAGGTGCCGGCCGCGGAGGAGGGCGGCTTCGATGGCCTGGTCTTCCGGCCGATGCGTGCCGACACTTTTTCCGCCTGGCGGCAACCGCCCTCATTGACGAGGTGGGCCTGGGTAACAGGCGCTGCTGCGTGCTGCGCCACCTGCTGCTAACAAAGAGAACAGCAAGAGCGCCCGCGGCTTCATCTCCCATGTGGATCTGGGCATCAACCAGCTGGGCGCCGTCTACGAGGGGCTCATGAGCTACTCGGGTTCCTTCGCTACCGAGCGCCTGTGGGAGGTGGCGCCAGGCGGAGATGCCTCGAAGGGCTCGTGGGTGGTGCCCGAGGACGTCATGAAGGGTCTGGAGGAGAAGGACTTTGTGACGGTGGAGGATGAGGTGACGGGCGAGCGCCGCAACGTCACCTATGAGAAGGGCCAGTTCGTCTACCGGCTCTCTGGCCGAGACCGGCAGCGCTCGGCCTCATTCTACACCCCGGAGGTGCTGACGCGTTTCACGGTGCAGCAGGCACTGGAGGAGCTGCTGGATCAGGATGGGCGGACGACGAGCGCTGAGGAGATCCTGCACCTGACGGTGTGAGCCGGCGCTGGGGTCGAGGGGCCTTCGCGATTGAGGCGGTGCGACAGCTGGCGGAGCAGTACCTCTCACGGCGCGAGCGCGAGCTGGGCCGGCGCGTGGATCCTGAGGAGCGACCCCGGGAACTGGCGAAGGTGAAGGCCTTCATCGCCTTGCACCAGGTCTACGGGGTGGACCTCAATGCGACGGCGGTGGAGCTGGCGGAGGTGTCCCTGTGGTTGGACACGATGGTGGAGGGGCTGGCGGCCCCGTGGTTCGAGCTGCGGCTGCGCGCGCGGTAACTCCCTGGTGGGGGCGCGCCGGGCCTGTACTCGACCTCCCAGCTGAAGAAGCGGGCGTGGCTGTCATGCCGCTCCGGTGGCCGAACCGCTGAGCCAGGTTGCGGCTGTGCTCGACGACGCCGATGCCGCCTCCCGGCACCGGATCGGCGGGGCGCTGGACGTCTCCGGGTGCATCCATCACTTCCTCCTGCCGGCCAAGGGCTGGGGCAGCGCGGTGGAGGTCCCCAAGCAGGTTCTGGATCTAGCCGATACTGAGAGAATCGAAGCCCTCCAGACCTGGCGCGACGAGATCACGAAGGCACCGAGCACCACCCAGGCATTGCGACTGACGGCCTTGGCCCGGCGCGTGGAGGTCCTGTGGGAGATGACGCTGCGGCGCCTGCAGGTGGCAGAGGCAGAGGCCGCGCGCCACATCGACCTGTGGGGTCGTGAGGCGCAGGAGGGCTCCGGTTCAACGGTGTCCCGTGAGGAGATCGAGGCCTACCTGGCGGCGCCGGGTTCGGCGTACCGGCGTCTGCGGCTAGTCATGGATGCGTGGTGTGCCCTGTGGTTCTGGCCGCTGACCGCGGATGTGAGGCCGCCGAGTCTGGATGAGTGGCTGGGCGCCCTAGAGGGGCTGCTGGGCAAGCAGGTCAAAGATGCCAAGGGCACCGATGGCACCCTCGTGGATGCTTCCTCCTGGGCGGAGCTGGAGACCATGGAGGAGGTCGAGCTCGGCCTCGCCGGCGCTCGCAAAGTGCAGTCGGTCAATGATGAGCACGAGTGGCTCACCGTGGTCCGGAAAGTGGCAGCGACACAGGGCTTCTTCCACTGGGAGCTGGAATTCGCCACTGCCTTCGTCCGTGGTGGCTTCGACCTCCAGGTCGGAAACCCACCGTGGGTGAGGCCTGACGTCTCGGTTGAGACACTCCTGGCCGATGGCGATCCCTGGTGGGGACTGGCAAAGAAACCACCAATCGCGGACCAAAGGCAGCGCCTACCCCGCACACTGGCACGCCCAGGCGTCCTCACCACAGTGCTCGACGGAGCCGCCGAAACCGCGGTCCTCGCTGAGTTCATCAGCGATCAAACCGTCTATCCTGTTATGGAGGGACGCCCTGACCTCTATCGGGCCTTCATGTGTCAGGTATGGGAGCACCAAAACGAGCACGGCAGCTCTTCGCTCATTCACATGGAGACTCACTTCACCGATGCCAAGACCCCAGGACTCCGTGCCGCCGCCTATCGACATTTACGACGCCACTGGCAGTTCATCAATGAACTGAAGCTTTTCGACATTGATCACCACAACGCCTACGGCATCCATGTCTATGGTTCCGAGCAGCCCTCATCGTTCCTCCACGCCACGTCCCTCTACCACCCTGAGACGGTACTCCGCTCTCTAATGCATGACGGAACTGGAGAAGAACCAGGTTCCAAAAATCCACACACTGGAACCTGGGACTTACGGCCCCACGCAGCCCGCATCGAAACCATCGACGAATCGACACTAAAAGTCTGGAGACTAGTCACAGAGACCAAAGATTGGCGCTCAACCCCAATGGTCTCTACAGTCAACTCGGCAACCCTAAGAACCCTCACCACATTAGCCACAAAACCACGCATCAGAAGTCTTGATCTCCGATTCTCACCAGGATGGAACGAAACGACAGACTTTCAAAAAGGGCTCTTCTCAAAACGGTGGGGGACAACTTCTTGGACTGACGCAATCCTTCAAGGACCTCACCTTCACGTCTCAACCCCGCTGTACAAGCATCCCAACGAGTCCATGAAGAACAACCTGGACTGGACTTCAACAGACCTCGAAACGCTTTCCACAACTACCGAACCTACCACCCAGTACAAGCCTGCAGGCGACCGCGACACCTACGATAATCTCTATACCCACTGGAACAACACACCTTCGACAAACTATTACCGAGTGGCCTGGCGCCAGATGGCCGCAAATACCGGAGAACGAACGCTTATCCCTGCGATCATTCCTCCGGGACCTACCTACGTTTTCACAATCCACAGCGCTGCCACATCGCTCAAGTACACGCCACTTTTGGCCGCCTCAGCATCATCATTGCTTGCAGACTTCATGATTCGAAGTTCCCGGAAGGCTCACATCCTCCCCCCTTCTTTCTCTCGAGTCCCCGCATTAGACTCCAGCCACAAGCTCGCCCATTCAATCATCCTACGTTCACTCCGCCTCAACTGTGTTACAAATTCCTATGCAGATTTATGGGCAGAATGCTGGGATGAACGATTTTTGACTGACGTTCCGATACTAGAGCGTTACGACGAGCGTTCGATTGGTCCAGAGTGGACGACAAACACACCCTTGCGCCGGGCGGAGGATCGTCGCAACGCACAGGCGGAAATCGACGTCATGGTGGCAATGATGCTGGGAGTGACCGTCGAAGATCTATGTACACTTTATCGAACACAATTCGCGGTTCTGTACAGCAACGATCATGCGATCAAAAAAAGTAGAAATCCTTACGTCTATGACGCGAATGGTCGCCAGTTGCCGACTCCGGTCCGTAAGGCCTGGGAGAAGCGCAAGTGCCCCACCTCCAATGAGGAGATGCCACTATCAGAGCGCACTCACACCCACCCTGGCTCCGGCGTCTCCTACGTCTACGACCTCCCCTTCCGCATCCGCGACCGCGAATCCGACTTCCGCCGCATCCACACCGCCCTCACAACGAATCGAACTTCAATTACAACCTCCACCGGCACACCAACAGAAGGGCACCGACCACATGACACTTAGGTTTTCTCATTGAGGTGAGGCTGGTCCGTGTCCGGCGCTGGTGATTGAGGATGGCCAGAACGGTGGCAGTGATGCTGGTGATGGCTGTTGCTTCTAGAGTGACGCATTGGAGGGCTCTGAAGTGCGCGAGGAGTACGTTGTTCTCTCGGCCAGAGTCTCGCAGGGCTCCTAGTATGGTATTGTGGGCGTCCTGCTTGACCGCGAGGACCCCTACCCTTGAACGTGATCCTGATACCGGTCGAGCCACTTCCCACGCACCTCTTGCACGACACTCACCCTCCCCGCCGCCCTGACGACCAGCCCGGACGCACACCCTGCCCCAGCGAAAACCTCATTCCTATCCAAGGCGAACAACAAATGCCGCAGCCCTACATCTCCCCCCGCCGAATGGTGGCCAACTCCCTGTCAGCCATGCTCGCGGCCATCGAGATCTACAACAAGCCACGAATGGAGTACCGCGACGAGGTGACAGTGCTGCTGGTGGTCAACGCGTGGGAGTTGGCATTGAAGGCAGCACTGAAGAAGTCTGGAAGGACGATCTTCTATAAGAAAAAACGTGGCGAGCCTTACCGGACATTGGCAGCTGAGGACGCTCTGAAGCAGGTGGTCATCCATAAGCTCTTCCCCTCCAGTGTCGACGGCAAGGCTTTGGAAGTGAACGTGAGCGCGCTCATCGAGTACCGCAACCGAGCAACCCACCTCTACGCGGCTGACCTCGGCGAGATGGTCTACCCCTTCCTGCAGACGAGCGTCCTAAACTTCCGGGACTTCATGCTCGATCACTTCCACAAGGACCTGGCGGATTCGATTACCTGGCAACTGCTCCCCTTAGGCGCCAAGGCTCCGTCGGAGCCAGTGCAATTTATGAAGGCGGAACCGTCAGCCACTGCCGTCGCCGAGGTGAAAGACTTCATCGACGACTTGCGTAAGATCATCGACCAGGCCGAGGCCGACGGCGTCGACATGCAACGGGTGGCAGCCATGTACGACGTACACATGCAATCGACGAAGGCGGTTTCCAGCGCTGACCTCGTGGTGTCGGTCAGCTCGGAGGGTGAGCGCGTAATCATGAAGAAGACTGACCCGAACCAGAGCCATCCCTACAACGCCACCGAGCTGCTGACACGCGTCAACGCAAAGCGCAAGGGGCGCAAATTGAACTCCTACGACCATCAGGCCCTCTGCTGGAAAGAGAACCTGCGTGACAATCCCCGCATGGCCTGGAAGCACAAGAAGGGGCTGTCGCACAACTGGTCCGGCGACGCGGTGAGGCACATGGCCGAGCTGAGCGATACCTACTACGACAAGGTACGCGTCGAGTACAGTGAATATCTGCGCAGCAAACGCGAGAAGAACCAGTGAGAATCCCGCAACTCCATCAAGAACTTAGTATTGAGATTCTTGATTATGAGATGGAATTTTGACCCGACTCATGACACCTTGGTGGATTTTCTATGACTCGACGCGAGTTTTCGTTGGTATTGCGGCGTTAGGGGCCTGGTGGTGGGGAACTAAGTGCCCGTAGGGCGTGTTGGTGTGAGCCCGTTTGTGTCAAAGGTCAGAACCGCGTCGGGGACCACGGCGGTGCAGATCGCGTCCAAGTCCGGTGGTGTGTGCTGGACTGTGGAGCACCTGGGCTCAACCCACGACGAGCCGGAGCCGGAAGTCCTGCGGGAGGCCAGGGGGATGTCTAAGAGCGCCTGGACGCAATCAGGCTGAGAGAGGCCACGCTTCCTGATGCGGGGGGGGATAGCCAGGACCTGGGCGAGAGCCTCAGCAGTCTCCGTAGCACTCATAGCCGCCAAGACCAAGCTCAGGATGTCAGTGCAGGCTGACATCATGGGACGTGCCTCCCTTCGGCACCTCCTCCCGGAACGTCCATGTGTCCTTGCCGAGGAGGGAGGGCTTGGAAGGAGGTGAGGGCCGTGTCCAAGCCGAAAGGCCGACGCGCACACGTCCGCAAGGGCAAGGTAACGGCCCGGAAGGTGAGCGACATACTGAACTCGATCGCTCGCCTTGTCCGGGCCGTCGGTGTCCTTGTGGATGCCCTCAGCAAGTGGATCGGCTAGGCCATCCCCTTGCTAGGGGAGTCGCCCGGATGCGACCCGGGTGGCTCCCTACCATTATGGCCGGCCCCGCTCAGCCCTGTCCACAGCCCGACGATACTCATCAAGAGTACCCGCGAAGGAAGTCAGGTGACATGGATCCACTTGCGGGGACACTTCGGTCGTCTGTGGCTCCTGCGGCAGGTCGTGTTGCGCTGGGCTTGATCCGTGCCATCTCAGGTGGTCGGATGTGATGGCAGGTCGCGCAAGCAGAATGGCAAGCCTGCACTCCGGTGCGGAGCTGAACTGGATCCGGTGAGTCATGCGAGCCCGAGGTCAGCATTGAGCTCGTCCCAGGGGATGGTGCCGTGCTCGGCGATCTCAGCGAGGGCGGCGTCGGCGGCCTCGAGGTCTGCCAGGTCCTCTGCCGCCTGGCTGAGCCGCTCCACTTCCTCACCATCGATCACCGCAACCACGCGGCAGCCCCGAAGAGTTAAGAAGACAGCCTCATGTCTGGCGCGGAAGCCGTCGACGATCTCATCGAGCCGGCTACGCGCAACAGAGACAGGAAGGTCGCGCATAGCTCCAGTATGAATGAAGGTCGCAGTTTTCACACCTTGTCACCAAGACGCGAATCAGTCCACCTCCTCTTTCTTTCCCTCACTGCGGCAGCCTTTGACCTGCGGGATCACTCCCGGAACAACGATGATCCACTCAGGGATAGAAGCATTAGCAGCGAATTCCCATTGCTTCTCGGCCGCCACCGTGCCGCATTCCCTTTTTTCGAGATCGCCTCGGTGCGAGCATCTTCTGCTCACACACCCGCCCCTAGAAAGTGAAATCGACGGCAGCATCAACGACCAAAGAATGGCACCATTGTTGACTGCCCCCATCATGACGCCAATCGCCTCCAATCACGAAATACAAGCTAACATTGAGAAAGCTAGGTAGTTAAGTTATTACGCCACACACCTCCGTTGACGACACAATCTTAGACACCATTGGACTTTTCTACCGGCGAGCACCTATACTTCTACTATGGCTAGTTCTGGTGGAGTTGCAGCCGCATTTGGTTTTCGTTATCAGTACATGGTGACAGTGGATTTAATCCTTGACCTTTACGAAAATCCCGAACTCATGTCCTGGTTCGTCGATGTCGATTTGGAAGGTCAAGACTCGGCCGACATACTGGTGTCTAGAAAAGGATCTAGTTGGGACGAGGCGGTACAAGTCAAGGCTTCTCAAGCAGGATCCAGTACGGTCATGGGCGCTCCAGACGTGCGCCGGATTTTCGACTCGCTATCCAATGAGCATCCCACTGTATCTAACCGCCGCCTAGTGACGAACCGCAAACTCACTAATGATCTTGCCTGCGACAGTAATGGTGAACTTTGGTCACGCAAGCCGGGCGAGCACTTTCGACACGATAATTGTGATTTAGGTGCGTTAGTTAGACTGCTGTTAGCGCGTATTGCTCGGCTCCGAGAAAGAGGACCGGGTGGACTGCAGGTCCATCACATTATCCTCGCTCAACTCATTGACATGGTTCATCAACGAGGGTCTGATCGATCTCGGCAGCGCATCACCCTCAACGATGTCAATAGGGATCCTTGCTGAACCCTCCGCGTTGCTGGCTGACGCCACCCAGAAGCGTTCCTGGGGAAGAGCTATCCAAGTCCCTCGTAGCACCCCTATTCCGCGCCCTGAACTGGATTCATTTATAAGCAGTAAACTGCCTTTGAAAACACTGCAGACGGGAGACGTTCATTGCGCAGTTATCTCTGGGTTGTCCGGAACAGGAAAATCTTCGTCTGTAGTGAGATTTGTGCAGGATCGCATAGAGAACTTCGCGTTCGTACTGTGGATGGATGCGTCTAGTGAAATCTCTTTACAAGCGCAACTCCCGATGATCCTTAAGGAGTTAGGAGCTTCCGACGACGGAGGTGACCCGGCGGCAGTATTCACGGCCGTAATGAGCCAGATCCCTGTACCTTGGTTGCTGGTGCTCGACAATGCCGCTGACGCTGAAAGCACTGCGAGATGGGTTCCACGTAGCGGGTATGGACACGTAGTGATAACAAGTACCAACAACTCTTGGTCGGACAATTTTGCAGCATATACTACAATTCAAGGTTTTTCCATCGAAGAGGCTCGTTCATTCTTTGCCGCACGTTTCAATAAACCCGTATCAAAATGGAGTAAGGAACAGGAACAGGGCATGTGACGCACTGGCCAGGCGCCTCGAATACTGGCCTCTTGCATTGGAGTTCGCCACTGCCTGGATCAAGCAACGTGGTGGTGACATAGAAAGGATCTCCGACTTTGTGGATCGTCTTGACCGTCTCAATCTCGATGATGTCAGTCTTGTGCCTCACGGTTATCCAGCTACTGCGTATCGAGTAGTGGTGGATCTACTGAAAGACCTCACCGAAAACGAGAACACTCTTATTATAGGTATCGCCCTCATGGGAGGGCACCGCATACCGGTAGCCCTCCTAGATTCCTGGATCGCAACGTTAGGGTCTACCCACGAATTACTCCATGGATTAATGCGCCGCAGCGTAGTGACGATGTCACTACATTCCGACAAACGCGGACCTCACGCCTACGACGAATCCGTCGATATGCATGATGCCGTCCAACTTATACTGACGCGCTCCTCTGAGGGAATCTCTATCCAGGGGGCGCACCCTTGTCGCACTGGTTCACACATGTTCCGACCGAATCGAAACTCTCATTAAAGAACAACGTTTCATTGAGGCTACAACTCTCCTTCCCCCTATAGATATATTGTTGTCGAGATGCGTTTCCAGTTTCTCTACCGCACATATACCTGGCGAATGGACCACCTTGATGCACAATGTGGGTGCACTTGCGGTGGCTCTTGATGGCGTGGGCCCTGACCCAAATTGGGCTAGGCACATCGGACGGCGATGGCTTGAGAGCGCAATAGAGATTCGAAAGCAAATTACCAACGACATCGACCCTCTCTCAGTCGCCGCTCTGCAAATTGAGACCATCGGAGTTCTTGCTTACTTCCTTGATCTACTTCACGAAGATGAAGAACTCCTGCTACTTTCTCGGCTTGCTGCCGATTATGGTGAGTCACACGGGGAAGCATTGAATCAGATCGGGACAGGGGTTCCGCGGGCTCTGCGAATGATCAGAGAAGCAGTCGAGAATCGACACCCGGCTGATCGAAAACTACACGAGCGCCTCCGTTCGCTTGAGATTGAAACAAGCCAAGGTCAGTGGAAGCATCAGAACCCTTCTCCCCTCATAGAGAAACTTCAGTTAGACATGATTGAAGCACTTTCTATGGCCCAGCATGATCATTTTCAGAGTGGAGTCAATCTGATTCTGAAAGCCACGGAGTTGGCGTTCAATAAAGGCATTCTTTTTGCGAAGTCTATTGAATTCTTGCTTGATATTGGGGCCGCGCTGATCATCGCTGTGGCGCAGCGTTCTGCCGACAACCAGCACCTGCGTCAACTCATTATTCAGATCGTCGATGGAGCTTCTTCTTTCGACGGCAGCCTCACTCCGAGTCAACGCGCCCGCATGAATATACTCAAAGCAGTGGGAGTAAGGAAGACTGGCGACCTACGTCAGGCCATCATCGAGGCTTTACAGGTCGTCGACGACAACCGTGAACTCCTCGATTTATGGACTTACACCGCGGAAATTATTGCCAACCAATTTGCCCGACAAGATCAGTTCATTAATTCCCCCGAAGGTTTTACTGTGTTCAATTCTAGCGACGAGATACTCTACTATGAAGCCATAGATCAGATTCACAACACTCCGGCGCTGTTTATCTGCAATCCCTGCTTTTATATGATCGACAATGCAGGATTACATCCCTTAGGTCACGTCCCATTCGTAGAATCCGGGTTGACTGTCACCGCAAACCCAATTGCCGTTCGCCCCATAGCGCATGGATGGTACCTCACTTTGCTGCATGACTACCTCGAGATATACTCTCCGGGAGGACAGCCTTTGGTACAACAGATCTGTGTTTCGCCGGAGTTTACTGATTTGATACGTCAAGCGAACGGTGTTCTACTCGTGTACCACGATTACACCAAACCTTTTGACGAGACTTTAACTGCACCTGCAGGATGGATTTCATTTCCACAGAATCCGGCAGCTTCAGGGTGCCGCAGACGAGGGTGGAGGAGATTATTTTCATGGTTAGCTAGGGACAAAAATCGGACGTGAATAGCGTTTAGCAGCAAACACAATCACGTCAGGAACGCTTCCGCTTATCCGCGCCAAACTGACCTTCGCCGAGTTGAACTGGATCTGGTAGCTCATGCGAGCCCGAGGCCAGCCTTGACCTCGTCCCAGGGGATGGTGCTGCGCTCGGCGATCTCAGCTCGGGCGGCCTCGGCGGCCTCAAGGTCCGCTAGGTCCTCCGCCGCCTGGGTGAGCCGCTCCAGGTCATCCGCGTCGATCACCGCGGCCACACGACGGCCCCGGCGGGTCAGGAAGACAGGCTCATGTCTGGCGCGGACGTCGTCGACGATCTCATCGAGCCGGCTACGCGCGACGGTGACAGGCAAGTCGAGCATGATCCGTATGAGTGACGGTCGCAGTTTTCACGCCTCGTCACCAAGAAGCGACTCGGGCCTCCTCCTCTGTCTTCCCCTCACTGCGGTAGCCTCTGATCTGCGGGATCACTCCCGGAACAACGACGATCCGCACGAGGTGGCGCCGGCCCCGGCAGACACCACTCCCGTACACCATTCGCCACCATCCACCCCACCGCCCATCACCACCACGCTCCAGCTATGACGCTCCTCCTCCCTAGCCTCCAGGCCGAACGCATCCGTCGGTCCATCGTCGACTACCTCTCGACGACCTTCGCCCTCACCGACACCGAGCCACGGCGCGTGCTCACCGACTTTCTGGAGGACGAAAAGCAGGGAGTCTTCGTCGGCCCCTTCGTCCGCCTGCGCCTGCCCTACCTGGCCGCGAACGCCCGCCCCAGCACAAACGACCCGGCACACCCCGCCGACCGCCCCTCGACTGGGGACCCGGGCCTGACCCCTACCAGCACCAGGAGGACTCCTACCGGCGCCTAACCACCAAGGGCGGCCACCGCCCCGAACCGACCATCGTCACCACCGGCACCGGCTCAGGTAAGACCGAGTCCTTCCTCCACCCCGTCCTCGACCACGTCCTGCGCGCCCGCGCCCAGGGAATCACCGGCATCAAGGCCCTCATCCTCTACCCCGCATGAACGCCCTGGCCTCCGACCAGGCCAGCCGCCCTCGCCAGCCTCATCACCAAGGACCCTGCCCTGGCCGGCGTGCGCGCCGCCATCTACACCGGGGACTCCTCCGCCAGCCCCCGCAAGCACGTCACCGCCGACTCCCTCATCACCGACCGCTACGTCATCCGCGACAACCCGCCGGACATCCTGCTCACCAACTACAAGATGCTCGACCAGCTCCTCCTGCGCCCCGAGGACCGCGAGCTGTGGCGGGCCTCAGCCGGGTCGCTCACCTACCTGGTCCTCGATGAGTTCCACACCTACGACGGCGCCCAAGGGCACCGACGTCGCCATGCTGCTGCGGCGCCTGGGCCTGACTCTGCGCGCCCACCTGCCAGCCGACCACCCCCGCCAGGACGCCTTCGCCTCCGCCCCGCTCGGCCCCGTGTGCCCGGTGGCCACCTCCGCCACCCTCGGCGACGGCGGCGACCCCTCACAGATGCTTGCCTTCGCCCGCGATGTCTTCGGAACCGACCTGCCCGCCAGCGCCGTCGTCACCGAGACGCGCGCCGACCTCGACCAGTGGGCCGCCACGCACCGGCAGGTAACCGAGTCCAAGGGCCTGGCCGGCCGCGCCCTGCACCTGCGCTCCCTGCCCGGTGAGAACCTGCAGGCCCTGGCCCTCCTCGCCGAGGCCGGCTCCCCCAACCCCAAGGAGCTGCTCCGCGGCGTCGTCGCCCACCTCTACGACCTGACCGAGGAGGTGGAAGACACCCTGGACGCCGCCGGCCTCGCCTCCGCCCTCCAGGCCCACCCCGACGTCCTGGACCTCGTGCGCACCGCCGAGCGCTCCACGTCGCTGGCCGACCTCGCCCGTGACCTCCTGGGCCCCATCCCAGAGTCGGGTCTGGCCCGGCGGGTCCTCTCCGCGATCCTGGCGGCCCTGTCCGTCGTGCGCGCCGGACTCGACGGCAAACCCGACCGCAGCGCAGTCAACGTGGAGTTCACCCTGTGGATCCGGGAGGTCACCCGCGTCGACCGGGCCCTGAGCTCCCTGCCCTCCTTCCGCTGGGCCGACGCCGCCTCCGAGCAGACACAGGTGGAGGAGCCCGCGCGCCCGCCCTGTACTGCCGCTCCTGCGGGCGCTCCGGCTGGGGCATCGTCCTGGCCCCCACCGGCCAGAAGGAGAAGGACGACCAGACCCACGTGCGCCGCGACCGCAAGACCGGCGACCCCCGCTTCCGGGCCCTCTTGCACGCCCCCGGGGAGGACGCCGACTACCGCACCCGCGCCGAGGCCGGCGAGATCAACCTGGAGGCTCGCCACCCCGGGCTGCGCTGGTACTCCATCAACAGTCGCGAGATCCTCACCCGCCGCCCGGACCAGGAGAGCACCGAGGCCAAGGAGGGCCTCGTCCTGCCGGTCCTCATGCTCACCGGCGATGAGCGCAGCATCACCGAGGACTCCACCAACGACGTCTGCCCCTCCTGCGGCGCCAAGGACTCCATCCGCTTCCTCGGCTCGGCCGTCGCCACCCTCCTGTCCGTATCCCTGACCACTCTGTTCGGCGACGACGCCCTCGACGACACCGAGAAGCGCGCCCTCATCTTCACCGACTCCGTGCAGGACGCCGCCCACCGCGCCGGCTACGTCAATCAGCGCTCCCACACGATGAGCCTGCGCTCAGCCCTGCGCGGGGCGCTGCGAGCGGAGATGCCCATTGAGGAGTGGGCCGAGGCCGCCCTCGACGACGCCCATGCCAGCGCCTTCGACCGCTACCGGCTGGTCCCCGCGGCCCTGTCCGAGCACCAGCGCTTCAAGCCCTACTGGGACCCGAAGGCCCCGGCCTCCAAGCGCAGCCGGGCCAAGCCGCACGTGCGCCGTCGGCTCCTGTTCGACATCGCCCTGGAGGTGGGGCTCCAGTCCACCTACGGGCGCACCCTGGAGGCCACCGGCTCGGTCACCGTCCACGTCAGCGCCGGGCGCGCCAACACCCTGCTGGCCCTGGCCCGTCAGGTCCTCGGCACCGACCAGCAGGGCGTCCTCGACGGCTTCAAGGACACCGGTGACGCGGCCCTGCTCGCCTGGGTGCGCGGCACCCTGGAGCACATGCGCCGCGAGGGCGCCATCGACCACGAGTGGCTCTCGCACTACAAGCGCGACGACGGCAAGCGCCTGTGGATCTGGTACAAGCGCAACCGCAATCAGGGTCAGCCGGCCTTCCCCACCGGGCGCGCCGCCCCGGCCTTCCCCAGGTCGGCGGCGGCCTCGACACCCGCAAGTCGGCCTTCACGCCGGTGGGCTCCTCGAAGTCCTGGTACGCCACCTGGGCCCGTAAGTGCCTGGGAGTCGTGCCGACCCACGCCTCCCGCCTGGCCTGCGCGCTCCTGGCCCACCTGGCCGAAGCCGGGATCCTCAGCGTCACCACCACCGACTCCGGCGGCACCGTCTACGGACTGCCCGCCAACCGCGTCGTCGTCTCCCCACTACGCGAGACCACGCGCGAGGCCCTGCTCCCTGGTGTGCGACACCTGCCGCACCCAGCTGCCCGCCGCCATCGCCACCATCGACCAGCTCGACAGTGCCCCCTGCCTGGCCGCCACCCTGCCCCGGCCACCTGAGGGCCCAGCCGCACCCGGCCGAAAGCTTCTACCGCAGCATGTACGCCCGGGGCCCACGTGCGCCGGGTCGACTCCCACGAGCATACCTCCCTGCTCGACGCCAAGGAGCGCGCCGACGTCGAGACCGGGTTCAAGCGCCCCACGCAGGTGCCCGGGGACCCCAACGTCCTGGTGGCCACCCCCACGCTGGAGATGGGTATCGACATCGGGGACCTGTCCACCGTCATGCTCGGTTCCCTGCCGGCCACCGTCGCCTCCTACGTGCAGCGGGTGGGCCGCGCGGGCCGCCGCAGCGGCTCGGCGCTCGCCCTGGCCTACGTGCCCGGCAGGCGCAGCCAGCTCCCGATTCTTGACGCCCCGGATCGGCTGCTCAACGGCTCTGTCGCGCCGCCGTCGACCTACCTGGGGGCCGAGGAGATCCTGCGTCGCCAGTTCCTGGCCTCCGTCATCGACACCCTCGCTCGCGAGAACCACCCGGCCATCCCCTCCGGCGGCCACGGCGGCGGCACCGCGAAGACCGCCCTGGGTGCCACCGGCGAGGGCTCGCTCATCACCACACTGTGCGAGCGGATCGAGCGCGACGGCGCCCTGCTGGTGCAGGCCTTCACCGCCGCCTTCCAGGAGCGCACGCCGGCGCTCGACCGCCTGAGCAGTTGGGTGACGCAGGACGCCGGTGCCGGGCCTCGCGAGATGCTCCAGCGGGCCGCGGCCGAGCACCGCGCCGAGTCCGAACAGCTCCACCGCCAGGAGCGCCAGATCCGCGAGGCCCTGCCCGAGCTCAAGGTCGCCGCCGAGCGCCCCAACGCCACCGAGGAGGATCTACGAGCCCATCGCGCCGCCGAGGGAGCCCGGAAGGCGGCCGAGTCCCGGATCTTCGACCTGGATCGTGAGCACTGGGTCTCGGCCCTGGAGCGCCACGGTATCCTGCCCAACTACACCCTCATCGACGACTCCGTGCTCCTGTCCGCCCGCGTCTCCTGGCGTGACCCGGACGACGACGAGTTCCACTCCGAGCCCTGCGACGTCGAGAGAGCCTCCGTCCACGCCCTGCACGAGTTCGCCCCCGGCGCCACCTTCTACACCCGCGGCCTGGAGATGGAGATCGAGGGTATTGACGCCTCCGACCTGAACAACCAGGCCCAGTGGTGGTTCTGCTGCAAGGCCTGCGGCTACATCGACGTGCGCGAGCCGCAGGAGACCCGGCCCGCCGCGCCCACGGAGTGCCCCAGGTGCCGTGACACCGACATTGCCGAGGTCGGACGGGCCCGGCGGGTCCTGCGCCTGAGCCGGGTCTTCGCCGACGTCTCCCAGGACGACGCCCGCATCGGGGACTCCAGCGACGAGCGGCTCCGCACCCACTTCGAGGTCCTGCCCCTGGCTGACTTCGACCCGACCCGCGCGGTGCGCCAGTGGAACGTGGAGGCCTCCGGGTTCGGGGTGACCCGCACCGCGGCATGAACCTGCGCTGGCTCAACACCGGGCGGCCCCTGGCCGGCCAGAGCGTCGACCGGGTCTCCGGCAACGCCCTCTCCTCGCGGGACTTCCGCCTGTGCGAGGCCTGCGGCAAGCTCGACACGGATACCCGGGCCACCTCCGCCCGGGAGCACCGACCCTGGTGCCGCTACCGCAGCGACTCCGCCGAGCACGTGATCGCCGTCGACCTCATGCGCGAGCTGAGCACTGAGGGCACTCGCCTTTGTCCTGCCGCTGGGTTTCGCCACCGACCGGGTGGGGTGGACTCGCTGGCCTCCGCGATCCTCCTGGGGCTGGAGATCACCACTGGCGGCTCCCCCGATCACCTGGGCATCGCCTCCGTCCCCCACCCCGTGGCCGGCGGCGCCCCCGGCGAGACCCGTCCAGCCCTCCTGCTGCACGACACCGTGCCCGGAGGCACCGGTTACCTCACCGACCATGACGACTCCAGCCGGCTCTGGAGCCTCCTCATCCGCACCGGCAAGCACCTGGAGAGCTGCCCGTGCCGCGCCGAGGGCAAGGACATGTGCCCGGACTGCCTGCGACCCCACGCCGTCTCCGCCGAAGTCACCCGGGCCGCGGCCCTGCACGCCATCGGCCAGCTCCTGGGACGGGAGGACAACAGCGCCCAGGACACCGAGGGCCTATTCGCCGAGCTCGACCCGGAGGTCCCCCAGTGGACGGTCACCGACGAGGCCGTGCGCGCCGGCACCGGGGAGAGCCCCCTGGAGGTGCGCTTCCGCGCCGCACTCGCCGAGCTCCTGAGCAAGCAGATGGCCGTGCGCACCACCAGCGACCCCTCGGGCGCACCGGCGTTGGAGATCGACGGAGGCCGCTGGCGGATCCGCCCCCAGCTCGACACCCGCGGCACCCGCCCCGACTTCACCTGCCTGCGCCCCAGCGGCCACAGTCCCATCGCCATCTTCACCGACGGCCGCAACTTCCACGCCAGTCGCAAGTACAACCGCCTCGCCGACGACGCCGACAAACGTGCGCGCCTGCGCGCCGCCGGCTACCGGGTCATCTCCGTGAGCGTCGAGGACCTGGACGGGCCGTGGAACCCGGCCTGGCTGAATGAGGCCACCGTCGCCCAGCTCAAGAACGGCTCCCTGGGGGCCTCGCGTGCCGGCGGCGTCACCGACCCGGCCATTGACGCCTGGCGCGGCGGGCCAATGGCGCTGCTGGAGACGATGCTCAGCGATGACAGCGAGGACCCCGAGACCAGTCCGATCACCGCCGCCCTGGCGGCTCTGGCCGACTCCGCCTGGGGGCCACTCATCGTCGGGGCCGCCAGCCACCTGCCCCTGGGACAGAGCGCATCCCTGCGGTACTCCTCCACCCAGGGCGCCGGGGCGGATCCGCTGTGGGAAGCGTTGCGTGTGCTGCAGCCTGAGGCCAAGCTGCCCGAGCCGGCTAGTGCTGCTGATGCCGCAGGCGCTCCTGCGGCATCAAAGCACTCCGGTTCGGTCTTCGCCATCCCCCACCTTGCCCTGGCGGTTCAGGTCACCGGTGCCTCCACCACGGGAATGGCCCTCGTGCTGGACGACTCCGATGAGGCCCTGGGGACTCCCGAGCACCCGGAGGCCTGGCTGGCCTGGCTGCGGCTCAGCAACGTGCTCGCCCTGGCCCAGGTGCCCGTGGACATCACCACGACCAGCCGGGCCCTGGCCGAGCTGCGAGCCCGCGCCCAGGCCGAGGTAGCTGTGGCCGACGTTGCCGGCAGCCCGGCCGCCATGAGCGATCTCGGTTGGGACGACGTCGACCAGGACCTCACCCCCGAGCCTGTCCTCGCCCTTCTGCCCCACCTGGCCGCAGCTGGCATCCCCAGCGAGGGCGACGGCGTCGAGGTCGGCGGCATCATGACGGACCTGTCCTGGGCCGCGCCCAAGGTTGCTGTCCTCGCCGAGCCGCAGGACGGCGACGAGGAGGCCCTGACGGCGGCCGGCTGGCGCGTCGTCGTCACCGGCGACGATCCGGCCCGCACCGCCACCGATATCTGCGCGCTCATCCCCGAGCTCCTGGAAGGACACTGACATGGCCACAATCCCTGTTACCCAGCAGCAAGACGAAAGACGCCACCGCCAAGGACCCTCCCTCAGGGCGAAGATCGGGCCGTTCATCAGCAAGCTGTCCACCATGACCACGAGTTCGGGCCTGCACCTGGAGCCCATTCGCGGATCGCGGGACCGGCGCGTGCGCACCGCGCGGGTCACCGACTTCTACCGGGCCGTCCTGTTCGAGCTCGCCGCCGACGGTGAGGTCGTCTACGTCATCCACGGCATCTGGCCACATGACGAGGCCATCAAGATCGCCGAATCCGTCACCGTCCACGTCAATCCCCGCAACGGCATCACCGAGGTCGTCAACGTCGGGGACCCTCATCGGCCTGGATCCCCGTGCCGTTGAAGAGGCGCGGCGCACAGCCCAGGCCGAGCTCGCCGCCGCCCAGCGCGAGGTCGATGAGCTCGCCCGCGAGACGGCCCGCATCCAGGCCGCCAACGCTGAGATGCGCCGTCGCAACGAGGAAGCCGCCAGAGGAGCCGACGCCAGTTCCGCGCCCACCCAGGCACCTGGCACCGAACCCGCGATGGGGAGCCACCAGGGTGAAGGAGTAACGGCTGCCGGAGTGGCCGTCGGGGCCGCCAGTGTGCCGGGCGCCGTCGTCGTTCCCAGCCGGGACCAGGCACCGGTGTGGCCCGATGGGCTCACCGTGGAGATGCTGCACGACGAGCTCGGCATTGACGTCCGGCTCGGCGCAGCGGCACTAGCGGCGCAGCGCGAGTCCCAGCTCCTCGACCTGGCCTCCACCGCCCGGGTCGCCTGGCAGGGCGAGGCGCTGCTCAACCTGGCCACGGGGGCGACGATCGAGGAGATCCGTGAGGACTTCGGGCTGCAGCCCTCGCGAGACGTCGCCGCAGAGCCCACCGACGCCGACCTCATCGCCGGTCTGCGCACTCGCGCGGCGCGCTCGACCTTCACCTGGTTGGAAAGTGACGAGGACCTGCGCCGCGCCATCGAGGGACTCAGCTTCGCCGAGTGGCAGCTCTTCCTGCACCCCCAGCAGCGGGCCCTCGTGGAGCGGCGCGCGAACGGCCCCATGCGTGTCTCGGGCGGTGCCGGAACCGGGAAGACCGTCATTGCCGTGCACCGCGCCGTCGAGCTGGCCAAGCGGGACAAGACTGACGGGCAGGAGCCGCGGCTCCTGCTGACGACCTACACGCGCAACCTCGCCGACGACCTGCGCCGCCAGATCGCCCAGCTCGAACCACGGCTACCCTTCACCGAGAAGCTGAGCGAGCCCGGAGTCATGGTCAGCGGCCTGGACCGGGTGGCGCGCATGATCCTCCAGCACGCCGGGGCCAAGATCTCCCCCATCGCCCAGGAGGTCATCGGCCAGCCGCGCGGGCGAGTACTCACCTACCCCCAGGGAGAATGTGTGGCAGGAGGTCCTCACCCTCATGGGCGATGAGCTGCCCGAGGGGCTGCGCTCCGCCGACTTCCTGGAGTCCGAGTACGAGCTGATCGTGCTGCCCCAGCGCGTGACGACTCTCAAGCAGTATCTGCGCGTGCGCCGCCCCGGGCGGGGCGTGGCCCTGGACCGGTCCAAACGGGCCGCCGTGTGGAAGGCGATGGAGCGCTACCGGGACCGCAGCACCGACCTGGGCGTGACCTCCTTTGACGAACAGCTCGCCCTGGCCGCCGCCTGGCTCGACCATGAGGCAGCCCTCGGCGCACCCCGGCCCTTCCGACACGTGCTCGTCGATGAGGCTCAGGACCTCACCCCCGCCCATCTGCAGCTGCTGCGGGCGCTGGTGGAACCTGGCCCGGACGACCTGTTCCTGGCTGAGGACTCCCACCAGCGGATCTACGGCAAGAAGATCACGCTGAGCCACTACGGGATCCAGGTGCGCGGGAGGTCGCGGCGACTGACACGCAACTACCGCACCACCCGTCAGAACCTCGATGTCGCCTTCGGGATCCTCGATCCCGGCACCTATGAAGACATGGAGGGGCAGGCAGAGGAACACCACTACGTCTCACCGCGCTCCGGGCCCAAGCCACTGTTGCTACACGCCACCGACCGCGCCGACGAGCTGAGCAAGGCCGCTGAGCTGCTGCGGGTGTGGCTGGAGCAGGACCGAGACAGTGAGGACAGCGCCCCGGAGACAATCGCCGTCCTCGTGCGTGACCGCTACCAGCGCGACGCCGTCGTCAACGGCCTGGCCCAGCACGGGATAGAGGTGCGCGCCGTGGACCGGGAGGCAGCTGGTCGAGGCAGGCCCGTGGTCATGACAATGCACCGCGCCAAGGGCCTGGAGTTCCGCAAAGTACTGCTCTTCGACGTCTCGAAGAACGCGATCCCCCGGCCACTGTGGGACCAGCAGTACTCCGACACAGACCACGACGATGCCCTCCTGCGGGAGCGCTCACTGCTGTATGTGGCCGCGACCCGCGCCCGGGACCAGCTCGCCATCTCCTGGAGCGGCGAGGCCAGCCCCCTCATCACCGCCCTCACGCCGTAGGTTGTGGCCTCTCAGCTGCATTTTCACGCGCCGGGCACCACATGCCTCACCTGTCGAGGACGCACCATCGGGCTCACGGGCTCCACCCCTGGGATCTCAGCCCCTCGGATGCGTCCTCGCGTCTGGTGCGTCCTCGTGGTTCGGTCGGTCAGGGCCGCCACCTGCGCACCCGTGCGTCCGTCAGGGCCGCCACCCCCGCGCATGTCAGGTCCTCCGTTGTCCGGCCATCCGCGTACGCCCCCGGCGAAGTACCGACCCCCACTCACCAGGCAGCCCCTCCTCCATCCCTTCTCAGGGAGTCCTCGTGTCGGCAGCCTCGCACCTCTGAGACTCCCAGCCCCTGGAGGAACGTCGGGGCCGTGTTGGGCAGCATCCGCAGGCTCACTGAAGGCCCACCGAAGGCCTCCTGGGCGCCCTCCATGGGGCTTTTGGACCCCACGTCCCATATATGGGGTGTGCGTCACCACGCCTCTCCCCCGGTGTCTGAATGGTGTTCGTGACCATTGACGTTGTACGGTTGCCCCACGACATATTTGACCAGGAAGAGCGCGCCCACGTGCGCGCCGTGACACGTTGGAGGGGGTCGAGCCTATGGGGCGCGGCCGTCAGAAGGCCAAGGCAACCAAGGTTGCCCGTAAGCTCAAGTACTTCAGCCCGGAGACTGATTACAAGGCTCTGGAGCGGGAGCTCGTCTCAGCGTCCTCGGGATCTGAGCCTGACGACGAGATCGACTACGAGGAACTGGCCGCCAAGTATGCCGTCGACGATGATGACTGGGACGAGGGCGGCAAGTAGCCCACCCCAGTCGAGGAGGGCCGGAGGAAAGCACCTGCCGGCCCTTCCGCGCGCCTACGAGCGCGTGAGTCGAGGCCATCCGGGCAGCCATCCGTGCCACTCTCGGCGACTTCTCACTCCCGAACCCAAACGCCTGTGTCGCATCGGCCCAGGCCAGGGCGGTGCTGCCCTGGCCCGTTGCTCCAGAACCGGCCCGGCGGGGATTGATTAGTCGCCACACGTGACATCTCACGGTGCGAGGCCCCGGTTGGATACCGCATCCAATCGGGGCCTCGTCGTTGTCGTGTCGTCCCCGCTGTTCGTGCCAGCGGCGGCCTCGGCCGCTCAGGCGGTCCGGTAGGTGCCGTGGATGTCGACCGCTCCCCCGTCGACGCCCTTCGTGCCGGAGACCATCCGGCCCTGAGCCTCGTACTTCGCGGCCTCATGCACCTCGCCGAGCACCCAGGCGGGGATGTCGGAGCCCTCGGCGACCCGCAGGACGGCGTCGACCACACTCGGGTCGACGACGGCGACCATCCCCACGCCCAGGTTGAGGGTGCCCTCGAGGTCCTCCCACGGCACCGACCCGAGCTCGCGCACGGTGGAGAAGACCGGCGGCACCGTCCAGGAGGAGCGGTCGGCGTCGGCGATGAGCCCGGCCGGCAGGACCCGGGCGACGTTGGCGGCCAGTCCACCGCCAGTGATGTGGGACAGGGCGTGGACCGGCCCCGGGGCGGCCGGTGAGGACAGGGTCTCCAGCATGGCCAGGCACACGCGGGTGTACAGGCGCGTGGGCTCGAGCAGCTCCTGGCCCAGGGTGCGGCCGAACTCGGGGACCTCGCGCTCCAGGCCCCAGCCGGCGTGATCGATGACGCGCCGCACCAGCGAGTAGCCGTTGGAGTGAAGGCCGGAGGAGCCCAGGGCGACCAGGACGTCGCCGGCACGCACCTTCTCGGCGCCGAGCACGCGATCGGCCTCGACGACGCCGGTGGCGGCCCCGGCGACGTCGTACTCGTCGGGGGCCATGAGGCCGGGGTGCTCAGCGGTCTCACCGCCCAGCAGCGGGGTGCCGATGGCGGCGCATGCCTGGGCGATGCCGCGCACGATGTCGGCGATCCGCTCGGGGACGACGTGCCCGCAGGCGATGTAGTCGGTCATGAGCAGGGGGCGGGCACCGACCACGACGATGTCGTCGACAACCATACCCACCAGGTCCTGACCGATGGTGTCGTGGATGTCGAGGGCCTGGGCGATGGCGACCTTGGTGCCCACGCCGTCGGTGGAGGTGGCCAGCAGGGGGCGGCGGTAGTCGCGCAGGGCGGAGACGTCCACGAGCCCGGCGAAGCCCCCGACGCCGCCGACGACGGCCGGGGTCATGGTGGAGGCCACGGCGTCCTTCATGAGCGCGACGGCCCGGTCCCCGGCGGCGGTGTCCACGCCGGCGTCGGCGTAGGTGATGGCGGAGGTGGGCTGCTCGGGCTGCTGGGTCATGTGGGGGCTCCTTGTGGACTCGGGTCGAAGGTGCGGTGGTGAGCGGAAGGGGCGAGGGCGGAGCAGGTGGCCGGCGGCTGACCGGGGCCGGCCAGTCAGCGCACAGCCGGCCGCCCAGGGCTACGACGTCGTCGAGCCCAGAGGGCTGCCGGAGGCCAGGTCCGGGCGGGTGATGCTGCCCGGCGGCACGGTGCGCTCGGCGTCGTCGGTCTTCTGCTGCGCCGACCGCGGTAGGCGGTCGGGACGCGGCGCAAGGGGATGGCAGCGGACGTCAGGCTGCGCACGGGCGGCGGGATCGGGTAGTCGCCGGTGAAGCAGGCCAGGCACAGGTCGTCGGCCTTCTGGCCGCTGGCGGCCACCATGCCCTCGACGGACAGGAAGCCCAGGGAGTCGGCGCCGATGGACTCGCCGATCTCCTCCACGCTCATACCGGTGGCGATGAGCTCGGCGCGGGTGGCGAAGTCGATGCCGTAGAAGCAGGGCCACATGACCGGCGGGGAGGAGATGCGCACGTGGACCTCGGCGGCGCCGGCCTCGCGCAGCATCCGCACCAGGGCCCGTTGGGTGTTGCCGCGCACGATGGAGTCGTCGACGACGACGAGGCGCTTGCCCTCGATGACCTCGCGCAAGGGGTTGAGCTTGAGGCGGATGCCGAGCTGGCGCAGGGTCTGGGTGGGCTGGATGAAGGTGCGCCCCACGTAGGCGTTCTTCACCAGGCCCTGCCCGTAGGGGATGCCGGAGGCCTGGGCGTAGCCGATGGCGGCCGGGGTGCCCGACTCGGGCGTGGCGATGACGAGGTCGGCCTCCACCGGGTGCTCGCGGGCCAGGGCGGCCCCCATCTCGTTGCGCGAGGTGATGACGCTGCGTCCGGCGATGCGGGTGTCGGGGCGGGCCAGGTAGACGTACTCGAAGACGCAGCCGGCCCGGCGGGCGGTGGCGAAGCGCGAGGAGCGCACGCCGTCCTCGTCGATCTCGATGAGCTCGCCGGGCTCGATCTCGCGCACGAAGGCGGCGCCGACGATGTCGAGGGCAGCGGTCTCGGAGGCCACGGCCCACCCGTTGCCCAGACGCCCCAGCACCAGGGGGCGCACCCCGTGGGGGTCGCGGGCGGCGTAGAGGGTGCGCTCATCCATGAAGACCAGGGAGAAGGCGCCGCGGAGCATGGGCAGGACCCGCCGTGCGGCCTGGTGGATGCTCAAGGGGGGCGGTGCGGAGTAGGCGGCGTCGAGCTCGGCGTCGTCGGTGATGCCGGAGGTGAGGATGTCGGCGGCCGAGTCCCAGCCCTCCAGGGCTCCGTGCTCGCAGACGAGGTTGAGCAGGGCGGCCAGGACGGCGGTGTCGGTGGAGGAGCCGCGGCCGAGCTCACCGCTGAGGTCCTCCCCGGAGGTGGCGCGCACGGCGTCCATGAGCTCGCGGGTGTTGGTGAGGTTGCCGTTGTGGGCCAGGGCGAGGGTGGAGCCGGCCGCCGGGCCGAGCATCGGCTGGGCGTTCTCCCAGGTGGTGGCCCCCTGGGTGGCGTAGCGGACGTGGCCGACGGCCACGTGGCCGGTGAGGTTGGACAGGGCCTGGTCGTCGAAGACCTGGGAGACCAGGCCGAGGTCCTTGTAGACGAGGATCTGGGAGCCGTTGGAGGTGGCGATGCCCGCCGACTCCTGGCCGCGGTGCTGGAGGGCGTACAGCCCGAAGTAGCTCAGGCGGGAGACGTCCTCGCCGGGGGCCCACACTCCGAAGACGCCGCACTCCTCGCGCGGCGAGGGCTCGAGCTCGTCGGAGTGGTCGTCGGGCAGAGCGGTCAGGCCGGGGACGCTGACGGGCACTGCGGGAGCCGTCGGATCGGGCGGGCTCAACCGGGCGGATCGGCTCGGAGGCTCGGTGGAGCCGGCCCGCGGGGTGGGGCGGGCGCCGTCGGGATGGTCGAAGGTGATCTGCGAGGGTTTCTCACCGGTGCGCACACGCACAGTCTGTCATGGTCCGGCGCCGTCTGACCATTGCGGCCGCCGGAGCCGGTCCGCAGGCGGCTCCGGAATCAGCTCGCCCCCACCAGGACCCCGACGACGATCATCGAGACCCCGAGTATTGATCGCCTGGTGAAGGGCTCACGCAGGAGCCACACCCCGGCGATGACACCGAAGACGACGTTGAGGCTCCGGGAGGTGGCGACGACGGACGGAGGCCCGAAGCGCATGGCGACAAGCACCAGCGCATAGCTCGCCGGCACCAGCACCGCGATGGGGAGGGCCCGGGCCCAGCCGGCAGCCAGCGCAGCGGGCAGCTCGCGACGACGCCGGCCCAGCACGATGGTGAGCAGCACGAGCTGAGCCAGACTGGACAGCGCCATGTAGGGCACAACGGCGACGTGCAGCTCCGCGACGGCGAAGGCGTCCCACAGAGTGTAGGCGGCGGTGCAGGATGCGACGGCGCTGCCCGCCCGGAGGCCCCGGGCCCGGGTCAGATCCCGCCAGGTGGCCCCCGAGGCGAGGGGGACGCCGATGAGGACCGCCAGAAGCGCGAGCGCCTGGATGGCGCTCGGGCCCCCGGTCCACGGCGCCACCACCGCCGTCACCAGAACCGGCGCCAGCCCGCGTGAGACCGGATAGACCACTGACAGGTCCGCCGACGAGTAGGCGCGTTGGAGGACCGCGGCGTAGGCCGTGTGCAGCGCCGTGCTGACGAGGGCCGCCCACCAGGCCGGGCCCAGACCTCCCCAGGTCGCCGCCACTGTCAGTACCGCGAGCCACAGCGGCGCGGCGATGGCGCTGTAGACCCACACGAAGGCGACGTCGGAGGTACCGGAGCGCTTCACCAGCACGTTCCACAGGGCGTGCAGGGCGGACCCGACCGAGACCAGGGCGAGGGAGTATCCGAAAGCCATCATGTAGACGATGTCTACCATATTGTAGACGCCGTCTACAAGAGGCAGGCTAGGGCCATGAGCCCGACAACGGAGGACCGTCTGATCCAGGCTGGGCGGCAGCTGCTCGAGGACGACGGCGTCAGCGCGGTGACCGTACGAGAGGTGGCCCGGCGCTGCGGCGTCTCCCACGGAGCACCGAGACGCCACTTCCCCACCCTCGCGCTGCTACTGTCCGCCATCGCCGAGGTGTGCCTCGATGAGCTCCGCACTCGCCTCACCGATGCCGCGGCAGGCCTCAAGGAGACCGCGAGGGCCTACGTCGCCTACGCCGTCGAGCACCCCCACGCCTTCGACCTCATCACCCGTCACGACGTGCTGGCCGGCAGCGGCCGAGAGCTTCGGGCCAGGTCCCTGCCACTCCTTGAAGAATGGCGCGCCCGCTTCGCCAAGGAACGCCCGGATGCGCCCGAGGCCGCCGCGACCGCAGCCTGGGCGGCCGTCCACGGCGTCGCCTCACTCGCCTCACGGGGTGCGCTGGACCTGGTGGGGAGTGACGCCGAGGAGCTGCTGGAACAGCTGCTCCCGCAGGCCTGACGCACCTGGCGCCTCAGGGTCGGTTCCGCAGGAGCTGGAAGCGGGTGCCGGAGGCGGGGTCGGCGGACAGGAGGCGGACCCGCACGCGCTCACCCACCGGGAGGCCATCGTCGGGGGCCTTCGTGCCGGCGCGGATCTCGGTGACGACGGCGGGCTCGGCCAGGACGAGCTCGCCGCGGCCGTCGCGCTCGGAGGTGATGACGCCGTCGAAGACCTCGCCCTCGTGTCCGCGCAGGACCAGGGCCTCCAGAGCGGTCAGGGCTCCGCGGCCGATGGCTCTGGCGCGCTTGCCGGTCTGCTCCATGACGTCGGGCAGGTCGGGGAGGGCCTCAAGGACCCACTGGGGCACGGGCGCCTGGGCGCAGGCGGCGATGCAGACCTCCTCGCCGTAGCGGTCCACGAGGCGGCGCAGCGGTGCGGTGACGTGGGCGTAGCGGGCGGCGATCGCGGAGTGGACGGCCTCCTCGGTGTCGGAGGCCTCGTCCTCGGCCGGTACCCCGACGCCGCCCACTCCGAAGGCGAGGTAGCCCGATCCGCGGAAGAGGGACATGGCCTGCTCCATGAAGGCAGCGTGAGCGGGCACGGCGTGGTCCAGGCTGCGCACGAGCTCGGGGTAGGGCTGGGCGGCCGGCCAGTCGATGCCCAGGGCCGTGGCGACGCGCCTCAGGCGGGCGTAGTCCTCGGGGCGCGCCGGCGGCAGGGTCCGCAGGATGCCGACGCCGCACTCGACCATGACCCGGGCGGCGCACATGCCGGTGAGCAGGGAGATCTGGGCGTTGTACTGCTCGGCGGGCACGGGCACGCGGTAGGCGAGCCGGTAGCCGGCGGGGCCGGGCGCCTCGGCGGACTCGGCGGACTCGGCGGACTCGGAGTCCCCTGCCGGCTCTGTCACCTCTGCTGCCTCTGCCACCTGTGCCGCCTCGGTCACCTCGACGACCTGCTCGGGCGTGGTCATGCTGATGCCGCCGCGGGCGGCCTCGCGTTCCAGGCGCAGGCGGCCGATCTCGGCCAGGAGCTCGGGCAGGTCGGCCGGCGCCTCCTGGGGCAGGGCGCCCTCCCCGTCGATGGCGGCCTGGACCTGGGCGTAGGTGAGGCGGGCCCGCGAGCGCACGAGGGCCCGCTCGACGCGGGCGGAGACGACCTCGCCGCGGTCATCGAGGTCGATGGTCCACAGGCAGGCGGGGCGCTCGGCGTCCTGAAGGAGGGAGGCGGCGCCGTGGGAGAGGACCTCGGGGTGCAGGGGCGTGGCGGCGTCGGGGGCGTAGACGGTCTCGCCGCGACGGCGCAGCTCGGTGTCCAGGGAGCCGCCGGGGGTCACGAAGGTGGCCAGGGAGGCGATGGCGTAGTGGACTCGGTAGGCGGCTTCCGACTCCGGGGCGTCCCCGACGTCCCCGGCGGTCGCGCCGGCCTGGTCAACACGGTCGGCCTGCGCGGGCAGGCGCTCCAGGAGAACCGCCTGGTCGAGGTCCATGGAGCCGGGCGGGTCGATGGTGACCAGGTCCAGGTCGCGGGCGTCGCGGGCGCCGTCGGCCAGGAGACGGGCGGGGCCGTCCTGGGCCCAGGCGCCGGCGGCGGCCTCCGCCTCGGCGAGGGCCTCGGGCGGGAAGGCGGTGGGGACCTCGTAGTGCGCGCGCAACGCGTCCAAGATCCGGGTGACCTCGGCGGGCGGGGCGGTGTAGGTGCTCAGGCGCGTGCGACTCATGGGATGAACCTACCGGCGCGGGCCGCCGGCGCAGCAACCAACAGACGGATGGAGCGGAATCAGCCCGATCTGTCACGGGCGGCGACTTTTAGGACCGAGTGGGCTCCGCAGACGACCAGTCAGAACGCGTTGACGCTGGTCAGGACCTTGCGCCCTGACGCCTGCCCCGACAGGGTGCGTTGAAAAGTCGCCATTTGTGACACTTTCGTCCTCTGCGCGGTTGGCACAACAGTCCGAGACGCCTCAGGACATGGGAGTGACCAGCCCCTACGAGTCCGCGGAGCAGCCCCGGCTCGCAAAGCGACAGTCAGAATCAGAGCGGCGGCGCTACGGCGGCACGGCGGCGACCATGCCAACGCCGGTCGGCCCAGACCGGACAGGCTTTCAGAGCTTGACCAGAGGCAGGTAGGCGGACAGGTCGCAGCGCTCGCCGGAGGCACGCAGGGCGCCGCCGGCCAGGGCGTCCTGCCAGGTGAGTCGGCCGGTGGCCAGGGCCAGCCAGGTGGCGGCGTCGGTCTCGACGACGCTGGGCGGGGTGCCCCGGCGGTGGACGGTGCCCGGCGACGGCCTGGGTGACTCCGAAGGGCGGGACCCGCACCTCGACCGAGCGCCCGGGCGCGCAGGCGGCGAGCTCCTCAAGGGTGTAGCGCACGGCGGTGGCGGTCATCCGACGTCGGGCGGCCCGGTCGGTGGGACTGGCGGAGTCGGGGCCACCGGCGGCACGCTCAGCGCCGGTCGGTCCTCCGGTCCCGTTGACCGGCCCGTCCCCGGGCCTGTCATGCTCCTGGGCCCACTGGCGCAGGGCCTGGGCGCCGGCGGCGGGGTCGATGCGTCGTCTTGCAGCCATGTCGTGAAGCCTATGCCGGACCGCCCCGGGGAGCGTCCTGCGTCAACGGGGACACCGAAACTCTCGGACTCGGCCTCTTAGCTCCTCACACGCGTCGTGCGGAGCCCCGCACCTGGTGGGACCCCGCACGACGCGGTGATGAGGATCGCCGGATCAAGCGGCATCTGCCGCCTGCGCCTCAGCGGTCTTCTTGCCGTCGGTGTTGCGCCCCAGACCCTTGAGGACGATGACCAGGGCGGTGGTCACCGCCGTCCCGGCCAGGATCGCCAGGAGGAAGCCACCGAAGTTGGTGATGGCGAAGGCGACGAACACGCCGCCGTGGGGCGCTCGGGAGCCGACGTGCATGGCCATGGTCATCGCGCCGGTGACTGCGCCGCCGGCCATAGTGGCCGGGATGACGCGCAGCGGGTCGGCGGCGGCGAAGGGGATGGCACCCTCGGAGATGAAGGACAGCCCCAGCAGCCAGGCGCTGCGTCCGTTCTCCACCTCGGCCTTGGTGAACAGCCGCGAGCGCAGGAAGGTCGCGACGGACATCGCCAGCGGCGGCACCATGCCGGCGGCCATGACGGTGGCCATGATCTCGTAGGGGGCGGCGTTGGTGGCGCTGGCCGCGGACAGGCCCGCGGTGCCGAACAGGTAGGCGGCCTTGTTGACCGGTCCGCCCAGGTCGAAGCACATCATGAGCCCGAGGATGACGCCGAGCAGCACGGCCGACCCGCCCCCGGACATGGAGGTCAGCCCGTTCTGCAGCGCGGTCATGAGGGAGGCCAGGGGCAGCCCGAGAACCAGGTACATGACGGCGCCGACCACCAGCGTGGTGCCCAGCGGGATGATGACCACCGGCATGAGCCCCCGCAGCCAGGACGGCACGCCGAGCCCGGCGAGCCAGGCCGCGAAGTAGCCCGCGAGGATGCCGCCGACCAGGCCGCCGATGAACCCGGCACCGACCTCGACCGCGACGACCCCCATGACGAATCCGGGCGCGATCCCGGGCCTGCCGGCCAGCCCGAAGGAGATGTAGCCGGCCAGCGCCGGGACGAGGAAGCTCATGGCCGCCTGCCCCAGCAGGAACAGCGTCCACCCGATGTACAGCAGCAGCCCGGACTGGGAGACGGTGATCGTCTCGGTGCCGACGACGTCGCCGGCCGAGTTCTTGATCTCGTGCACGAACTCGTTGCCGGGCAGGTTCCACAGGGAGTAGTCGCTGATGGAGATCTTCTCGTAGAGGTTGGCCACGTCGTACCCGGCCAGGAGGAAGCCCAGGGCGATGAGCAGACCACCGGCGGCCACGAAGGGAATCATGTAGGACACCCCGGTCATGACCGAGCGCTGGAGGCGCCGGGCCCAGTGCTCAGAGCCCTCCTCGCTCTCCTCGGCGGACTCGCCGCCGGCCGGCACGCGGGTGGCGCTCGGGTCGTCGACCACGGCCAGGGCCTTGTCCACCAGGGAGCCGGCGTCGTTGACGGCGGCCTTGACGCCGACGTCGATGACGGGCTTGCCGGCGAAGCGCTCGCGGCCCTTGACGGGCAGGTCGTGGGCGAAGATGACGGCGCTGGCCCGATTGATGAGGTCGGGGTCCAGGGCGTCGATCTTGCCCGAGCCCTGGCCCTCGATGGCCACGGTGATGCCGCGGTCCTTGCCGGCCTGCTCCAGGGCCTCGGCGGCCATGAAGGTGTGGGCGATGCCGGTGGGGCAGGAGGAGACGCCCACGATGACGGTCTCGCTCTCCGCCGGGAGCCGACGACGCCGAGGCCTCCTTGGTCTCCACGACGCCGGCCCCTTGGGCCAAGTCCGCGGCGCTTGCGGCCTCACTGGTCTCACCGGCTGCGCCGTCCGCGCCGTCCGCGGCCTGCGCCCCGTCGTCGAGCAGCTCGGGCTGGACCTGCCTGGTGACGATGCGGGCGATCTCCTCGGCGTCGGCGGCCTGGCGCAGGGCGTCAGTGAAATCGGACTGCATGAGTCCGCGGGCGAGCTTGGCCAGGAGCTGGAGGTGGAAGTCGTCGGCGCCGTCGGGGGCGGCGATCATGAAGATGAGGTCGGCGGCCTGTCCGTCAGCGGCCCCGAAGTCGACCGGCTGCGACAGGCGGGCGAAGCCGAGGCTGGGGGCCAGGACGTGAGAGCTGCGGCAGTGCGGGATGGCGATGCCACCGGGGATCCCGGTGGGGGCGGTGGACTCGCGCTCTGGCGTCGGCGGCCAGGCCGTCGGGGCTGGAGGCCCGGCCCGCACCGGCCACGGTGGTGGCCAGGAACTCGATGACGTCTTCTTGCCCGGGCCGGCGTCGGCGTCGAGCGCGACCAGCTCGGGGATGATGAGGGGCTTGTTCTCGGTCATGGTCTTCCTGGTGTCCGAGGTGCCGCCGCCCGGTGGGCTGCGGCGGGTCAGCAGGTGGTCAAGGGTGGTGGGCGGCGGTCATGCGGTCAGTGGTGGTCACGTGGCGGGTCGGTGGACGGGTGATGGACGGTCGAGGGGCGGTCGGTGGCGGGGCCGGCTGGGCGGTGACCGGCCGGCAGCCGCTGACATGTGCGGGGGCTCGCGGGTCTGCGACCCCGGCGCCCGCGGGCGCCCCGACTCAGGAGAGCCGGGTGACGACGGCCGGCTGATCGGGCAGGTCGGCGGGCGTGGGCAGGGTGGTTCCGGGCAGGGAGGCGGCGGCCGAGCCGTAGGCCATGGCGGTGCGCAGGCGCTCGGTCTCGTCACCGCCGTTGACGTCGGCCAGGATGTAGCCGGCCACCGAGGAGTCCCCGGCGCCGACGGTGGAGACCACCGGGACCTCGGGGGCGGTGGCGTGCCAGGCGCCGTCGGCGGTCACCAGGACGGCGCCGGCGGGGCCGAGGGTCACCAGGACGGCGCCGATGCCCAGGTCCACCAGGAGGCGGGCGGCGTCGACAACGGGGTCGTAGTCCCCCTGAACGGCGCCCTCCTCGAGGGCCATGGCGCGCTCAGCGGGCAGGCCGGTGAGCTGGCCGAGCTCCTCACCGTTGGGCTTGATGAGGTCGGGGGCCGATCCGGGCAGCTCGGCGGCCAGGGCCGCCAGGGGCTCGTCGGAGGTGTCGACGGCGATGCGCAGCCCCGGGGCGGCCTCGCGCAGGAGCCCGACCAGGCGGGCGTACCACCTGGCCGGTGCGCCCGGCGGCAGGGAGCCGGACAGGACGGCCCAGTGGTGGGGGTCGGCTCCGGCCGACACCCCCGTGAGCGTCAGGGTCTCCAGGAGGGCCTGCTCGACGGCGTCGATCTCCTCAGCGCTCAGGCCCGCTCCCAGCTCGATTGAGCTTGGTGGTGGTGCCGTCGGGCTCGGTGACGGCGGTGTTGATGCGGGCGGGGCCGGCCACGGGCACGGATCGCACGGTGAGGCCGGGCAGCTCGAGGCCGTCCAGGGCGGTGAGGATGGGGTCGTGCTCGGCGGCGGGCAGGACGGCGGTGGCGGCGCGCCCGGAGGTGGACAGGACGCGGGCGACGTTGACGCCCTTGCCTCCCGGTTCCATGACGACGTCGGTCAGGCGCTGGACGGCGCCGCGCTGGAGGGGAGCGGGTAGGGAGACGGTGCGGTCGAGGGACGGGTTGGGCGTGAGAGTCAGGATCATGCGACAAGTACCTCGGTTTCGGCTGCGGTGAGCTGGTCGATGAGTGCGGGCGGGAGCTCGACGTCGGTGACCAGGAGGTCGATGTCGTCGAGGGAGGCGAAGGAGACCAGGTGCTCCTGGCCGATCTTGGTGGAGTCGACCAGGGCCACCACCTGGCGGGCGCTGCGCACCATGGCGCGTTTGACGGTGGCCTCGTCGGGGTCGGGCGTGGACAGCCCGTGGGCTGCGCTCAGGCCGTTGGCGCCCAGGACGGCGACGTCGACCCTCAGGGTGGACAGGGCCTCGACGGCCTCGGGGCCGACGGCGGCCTGGGTGAGTCCGCGCAGCTGGCCGCCCAGGATCCGCACCCGGGTACGTCCGGCGGCGGCCAGGGAGGCGGCGGTCAGGACGGAGTTGGTGATGACGGTCAGGTCGCTGTCGCCAGGCAGGAGGCGGGCGAGCGACTCGGTGGTGGTTCCAGCGTCGATGAGGAGGGTGGTGCCGGGTTTCGGTGCGAGCCGCGCCAGGGCGGCGCGGGCGATGGCCTGCTTGGCATCGGGGTTGACCTGCTCGCGCTGGGTCACGCCGGTCTCCGGCAGGGCGGGGGCGGGGATGGCGCCGCCGTGGACCTTGCGCAGGGCGCCGCTGCGGTCCAGGGCGGTCAGGGTCACGACGGATCGTCTCAGGGGTGACGTCGTAGTGCTCGGCGAGCTCGGTGACGAGAACCCGCCCCGCACCGCGCACCTGCTCCACGATCTGGCGGTGCCTGTCCTCAATGCGCATGTTCACCCCCTGAGGTCGGTGCCATCGACAGAGACGCCCGTTCGGACACCTCTTCGACTTTTTCATGTTTGAACAGACGTAAGAGTATGTCTGTTCAGACATTCATGTCCACCCCTTTGTGACTCACAATACAATCTATAGGTTGTTTTGAGAACAGGGTCCGCCCCACGGGCGCCGCCGACACCCGCCACCCAGCACTCGTGCCCGCCACCCCTGGTGAGGGCGACGGGCACGAGCGTCGATTCGCGCGTCGCTGCAGCAGCTCGGTGTGAGACCACCTCGGCGCGCGTCAATCCACGTCAGTCGACCTGCCGTCTGCGGCGCAGGATGAGGTAGCCGCCGACGATGAGGATCAGGGCGACGACGCCTGCACCCAGGGACGCACCTGTGCGGGCCAGCGGCCAACCACCCGAGCCACCGACCGGCTGAGCGCCGTTGCCACCACGGGCCTCAGGAGCAGCGGCTGCGGGCGGCGCGCCGCTCCCGGCGGATGGCTCGGTGCCGCCACCCACGGACGCCTCATCAGCATCACGACCGGCCTGCGGGGTGGACGTCGCCTCGCCGCCGGCCTCGTCCGCCGCCGTGTCTGCGCTCCCTGCCGTGCTGGCACCGGCGTCCGCACCGGGGTCGTCCGCAGCCTCACCCTCGATCTCGACCGAGAAGCGATTGAGAACCGTGCCTGCGGCATCGAGGGTCTCGACGGTGGCCCAGCGGCAGGTGGTGGCCTGGACCGTGCGGCAGGCACGCGTGGGTGCGTCGTCCGGGAACGTGAGGTTGAAGTCAACCCGCCCGGTGGTCGGGCCGGTGGCGTCGACGGTGAGGTCGAGGTCCTTGGTCAGGATCTCCTGTCCCCGTGCTCGCGCGTACGCGCCGGGCGCCGGCGGCCTGCTCGGAGGCGTTGGTGTAGGCCAGTGACTCCAGGGTCACCGAGACCATGTCGGTGCTGCGCGCGCCGCCTGAGCTGATGTACACGGGCCCCACGGTCATCCCGGTCTGCCGCTTGGAGTAGTCGGCCTTGACGGGCTGGTCGCCGAAGGAGGCCAGGTAGGCGGAGGTGACGTCGCGGTCGAGGACGCCGGTGTTGGTCGAGGGCTTGTCCTTCAGGACGGTGTAGCCGTCGCCTCCCGCCAGCAGGAAGGAGTTGGAGGCGACGACGACACTGTCGCCGTCGGCCAGAGGCTTGCCGTCGACGAGGATCTCGCGGATCGCGGGGGCGGCTCCGTCCTCGCCCCCATGAGCGGCATCGGTGGTGGCCTCGGTGAGGACGTCGACGTTGCTGGACAGCCCCAGGGTGAGGACTGGACGACTGGAGCCGGGCTGCCACTGCTGGGACAGCAGGGCCTTCAGCTCGGCGCCGGTGAGCGTCGTGTAGGCCATCTCGTTGCCGAAGGGCTGGACGGTGTAGGCCTCCCCGGAGGTCAGGACGCCATCACCCTCGAGCCGGAGGCGGCGTAGAGCAGGTCGGCGCGCACGCCGCCGGCGTTCATGATGCCCACGTAGCGGGTGGAGCCGGCCGGCTGGATGTCGGTGGCGAGCCAGCTGCGGAAGGACTCGGCGATGAGGTTGGAGGCGGTGGACTCGGTGCCCCGGTTGGCGCCGGGGCCGGTGCCGTCCGAGCCGCGCAGGAAGTCCGATCCGATCTTGGCCAGTGGCTTGCCGCCCTCGGTGGCGGAGTCCTTCTCCGCCTGGGACACGATCCCGGCGACGCCGTAGGCGTCGGTGGTGCAGCTCGAGCTGCGCAGGTCCTTGTTGTCGGCGCTGACCACCGAGGTCTTCCGGCTGGCGGGGTCGTAGCTGAGACGGATGCGGCCCAGCGCCCAGCCGTAGTGGTCGGCCTGGACGACGGCGATCTGGTTGCCCTCGGCACCGGTGACGGTCTGGGCGAAAGGGCACGTGGGTGTGTCCGGAGAAGACGGCGTCGACGCTCCCGCCGAAGCTGGTGGCGGTGGCGGCGGCGTCCTCGTGGCTGAGCACGACGACGACGTCGGCCTCACCATTGGCGGGATCGCCGTCCTTGAGCTCGGCGGCTCGGGCGTTGGCGGAGGCGACCGCTGGGCTCAGGGTGAGGGTGGACAGCGCTGAGGGTGACACGAGGGTGGGAAGCTCATCGGTGACGACGCCGACGAAGCCGACGCGCACGCCGCCGACCTCCTTGATGAAGACTCCCTTGCCGCCACCCTCGGCGCTCAAGGGAGCCGAGCCGGAGACGTTGGCGGCCAGGATCGGGAAGTTCGAGGCGGGCAGGATGCGTGTCTCCAGGTCGGTCAGGCCCTGGTCGAGCTCGTGGTTGCCCAGGGCGGAGGCGTCCAGGGACATCGCGTTGAGCGTCTCCATGGTGGGGCGGTCCTGAAGGATGGAGGAGACATAGGCCGATCCACCCACGGAGTCGCCGGCGGAGACGAACACAGTGTTGGGGTTGGCGGCGCGGGCGGCGGAGACCTCGCAGGCCAGCGTGACGGCGCCGGGGTCCTCGACGGAAGTCTGCCCGGTGTTGCGGTCCGTCTGAGTGGTACGGGAGATGTGGCCGTGCAGATCGGTGATGCCCAGCAGGTCAATGGTGGTGGTACCGGCGGCCGGAGCGTCGGCCGGCGTGGCCGGTTCGTCGGCACCGGCGGTCGGGGTGAGCGGGAAAGGACTGAGGGCTGTCAGAGTGAGCGCGCACATGACGGCGCCGACCTTGACGGCCCACGTGGGGTGCAGTCGCATGTCGTTCCTTGTCAGGCGGAGGGATGGTGACCCGGGAAAAGATGAGGAGAGGAACATGACTAACCGTATGTGACCGCGCGACACGAGGCCATTTTTCACGGAACTCACTGACATTCATCACCCAGGACTCGTGCCCACCTCCCCTGGTGGGGTGGCGGGCACGAGTGTCGATTCGCGTATCACTGCGTCAGCCTGTGTCAGACCTGCCGCGATCCACGTCAGTCGATCTGCCGCCTGCGGCGCAGGATGAGGTAGCCACCGACGATGAGGGTCAGGGCGACGACGCCCGCGCTGAGGGAGGTACCGGTGCGGGCCAGCGGCCAGGCTCCCAAGCCGCCGATCGGCTGACCACCACCGGCGCCGCGAGCCTCACGAGCGGCAGCACCCGCCCCACTCGTGGCGGCAGGCAGACCGCCTGCACCGTTGACCGGCACCGTGGCACCGTCAGCGCTCCCGCCTCCGGGTGAGGCAGTCGCCTTCCCATCCGGGACCGCACCGCCACTGGGAGCCGCCGAGGCCGACGGAGCCGCCTTGGCACCGGGCGCAGCCGACGTCGTCGCCGTGGCACCCGCCGACGGCCCGGCACCGGAGGTCGAGGACGGAGTCGGCTGCGCGCCGGGAGTGGACGACGGAGTGCTAGACGCGGCCGATGGCCCGCCACTGGCAGTGGCCGACGGCGTTGCCGTGGGCGCCGCATCGGCCGGCACCTCGACGTAGAAGCTGTTGAGAACCCGGCCGACGCCGTCAACGGACTCCAAGGTGACCCAGCGGCAGGTCGTGGCCTCCGCGCTGCGGCAGGCGCCGGTGGGTGCATCGGCCGGAACCGTGAGGTCAAAGCTCGCCTGACCGGTGGTGGGGCCACTGCGGTCCACGGTCAGGTCGATGTTCTGACTGAAGAACTCCTTGTCCCCGGACACGGCGCGCACACGGCGAGCCCCGAGAACCTGCTCCGTGGGGTGGGTGTATACCAGGGAGTCCATCGTCACTGTCACCGTGCCGGCCTGACCGGGCTTCGGGGTCGCACTCATACCCACCTGACGCTTGGCGTAGCTCGGTTTGAGTATCTGCTGGTTGAAGGAGGCCAGGTAGTTGGTGGTGATGTCACGTCCGAGCGAACCGACGTTCACAACCCCTCTTCCATGGGGGAGTGTGAAGCCGGCGCCGCCGGTGAGCAGCTCCTGGGTGGAGGCCACGACCACCGTGTCCGTGTCCCCCAGGACCTGCCCGTCCACCCGGACCTCGCGAATCGAGGGAGCGGCGCCGTCCTCGGTCTGGGCCGCGGAGTTCACGATGACGTCGACGTTGGCGGACAGCCCCAGCTGGACAGCCACCGAATCCGCTCCGGGGCGCCACTGCTGGGCGATGAGCCCCTTGAGCTCGGCACCGGTCATGGTGAGGTATCCCATGGCCTTGTCATCCGGCGAGACGTTACGGACCTCGTCGACCGTGAAGAGGCCGTCGACCTGGTCAGCGGGCACTTCTCCGTGATAGTTCCCGGTGCTCTTGTAGCGGAAATCGGCTTTGAGGTCGTCGGCCCGGACTACTCCCACATAGTGCGTGGAGGCTGGCGGCTGCTCCATGGGATCCATGTCGGCGAGCCAGTATCGGTAGGACTCGGCCACCAGGTCGGCCGCCGTGGACTCGGTGCCGGTGTGGGCTCCGGGGGTCACACCGTCCGATCCACGCAAGTAGTCGGTGCCGAGCTGCGCCACCGCCCGGGCAGCCCCCAGATCCATCATCTTGTTGTATCTCTTATATGAGAAGATATTGACGCCGCCGAAATCGTCTTCATGACAGTATTCCTGCCTCAGATCGCGGTTCTCCACGTTGGCGACGGAGACCTTCTTGGTGTCCCGGTCGTAGTTGAGCCGAATCATCCCGAGCTTCAGACCGTAGTGGTCGGGCTGGACGACGGCGATCTCATTGCCCTCGACCCCGGTCACCGTCTGCGCGTAGGAGACGTGGCTGCGTCCTGCGACGACGGCGTCGACGTTCTTGGAGAAGCCCGTCGCCGTGGAGGCCGCGTCCTCGTGACTGAGCACGACGACGACGTCGGCCTCACCATTGGCGGGGTCACCGTCCTTGAGCTCGGCTGCGCGGGCGTTGGCCGTGGCCACCGCCGGGGCGACCGTGAGCTGTGCCCGGGTGGAGGAGGAGACCAGTTTGGGCAGCTCATCGGTCACCACACCGATGAAGCCGACCCGCACCCCGTCGACCTCCTTGATGAAGACACCGCGACCGTCCCCCTCGGCACTCAGGGCATCGGAGCCGGACACGTTCGCCGCCAGGATGGGGAATGTCGCATAGGGAAGAACCCGACCCTCGAGGTCACCGAGACCATGGTCGAGCTCGTGCACCCCTAGCGCAGAGACATCCATGCGGAACCGCTCCAGCACATCCAGTGTCCCCTCATCATCCATGTAGGACGACAGGTAGTATGACGACCCGATATTGTCTCCCGACGAGACGAATAACGCATTGGGATTCGCTCTGTAAGCCCGGCTCAAATGGCACGCCAGGGACGTCACACCGAGATTCTCCACATTGTTGAGGTCGACCTCGCCAGTCTCCGGATTCTTATGGAACGTCGTTTCGATGTAGCCGTGCAGATCGGAGATGCCAACGAGGTCGATGGGGACTCCCCCATCCGGGGAGTCCAATGGCACAGCAACGTCGGGCAGTCCGGCGCCCTGAGGTGGAACCGTCCCGGAGGGCGCGGCGGTGGAAAGAGGGCTGAGTGAAGCGAGGGCCAGCGCGCTGAATGCGACGCAGACTCGTCCCCGCCTTCGCGATATGAGCCTCATGATATGTCCTTAGGTCAGCGTGAAAAGAGTGCAGAGAGAACGTGGAAGGAGAAGGGCCGCACCATCGCTGCCCCCTCATCCCTCCTGGCGTCTGCGGCGCAGGATGAGGTAGCCGCCGACGATGAGGGTCAGGGCGACGACGCCCGCGCTGAGGGAGGTACCGGTGCGGGCCAGCGGCCAGGTGCCCGAACCACCGGCCGGCTTCGCGCCGGCTCCGCGGACCTCCGGGGCGGTGGTACTCGCCCAGCTCGTGGCGGCAGGCAGACCGCCCGCACCGCCGACCGGCACCGTGGCACCGTCAGCGCCTCCCTGCCTCCGGGTGAGGCCGTCGCCTTCCCATCCGGGACCGCACCGGCACTGCCGCTGGGGCCCGCCGTCGCCGTGGCACCTGCCGACGGCCCGGCACTGGGCGTCGAGGGCGCAGCCGACGGCGCACTGGGTGGGACCGGCTGTGCACTGGCAGTGGCCGACGGCGTTGCCGTGGGCGCCGCATCGGCCGGCACCTCGACGTAGAAGCTATTGAGGACCCGGCCGGCGGCGTTCACGGACTCCAGGGTCACCCAGCGGCAGCTGTCCGCGGAGGCTGTGCGGCAGGCGCCGGTGGGCGCATCGGCCGGGAACGTGAGGTCGAAGCTCGCCTTTCCGGTGGTGGGGCCACTGCGGTCCACGGTCAGGTCGATGTTCTGACTGAAGAACTCCCTTATCCCCGGAGCGGGCACGGACTCGCTGCGCACCGAGGGTCTGTTCGGAGGCGTTGGTGTAGGCCAAGGAGTCCATCGTCACCGCCACCGTGCCGGCCTGACCGGGCTTCGGGGTCGCACTCATACCCACCTGACGTTTGGAGTAGGACGGCATCAAGGGCTTGTCCCCGAAGGAGTGCAGGTAGGAGATGAAGACGCTGTGGTGGAGTGAGCCGACGTCGACGATGACCTTCTGGTCAGGAATGGTGAAGTCGACGCCGTCGTCGAGCAGCTCGTGGGTGGAGGCCACGACCACTGTGTCCGTGTCCCCCAGGACCTGCCCGTCGACCCGGATCTCACGCACTGTGGGAACGGCTCCGCTCTGCGCCGTCGCCCCGGGATCGACAATGACGTCCATGTTGGAGGACAGTCCCAGGTTGAGCACGGCAGGATCGGCGTGGAATCTCCACTGCTGAGCGATGAGCGCCTTGAGCTCTGCACCATTCAGAGTGGCGTAGGAGAGCGCTTTATTGTCGGGCTGGACGCCGAGCGCCTCCCCGTAGGAGACGAGGCCGTCCTGGTCCAGGCGCGGGATGTCGTTGTAGTTACCGGACGCGAGGTAGGTGAGGTCCTTCTTGACGTCACCGGAATTGACGATGCCGACGTAGTGGCTGGTTCCAGGAGGTTTGATGTCGGTGATCCAGCTGCGGTAGGACTCGGCGACCAGGTCGGCTGCCGTGGACTCCGTTGCCGCATTGGTGTCGGGGACGCTTCCATCGGAACCCCGCAGGAAGTCCGCCCCGATATGCGCCAGCGGTTGCTTCTTAACGTCTGTGACGGAGCTGTAGTACTCCCACATCGTATTCAGGACGTCGGGAGAGGATCCTCGGCATTCGAAGCCTTGGATGGGTGTGCTATGCGCGTAGTAGGCGAATGTCTTCCGGGTCGTTCGATCGTACTCGAGGAGAACATCCCCGAAGGTCCGCCCGTAACGGCCGGGCTGGACGACAGGAATCGCATTGCCCTCGAATCCGGTGACGACCTGCCCGTGGCCCTGTCCGCTGCGACCGGCGACGACGGCGTCGACGTTCTTGGAGAAGCCGGTTGCCGTGGAGGTCATGTCCTCATGGCTGAGCACGACGACGATGTCGGCCTCACCATTGGCGGGGTCACCGTCCTTGAGCTCGGCGGCGCGGGCGTTGGCCGTGGCCACCGCCGGGGAGACTGTCAGGGCCGCCCGGTTCGCCGCGGGTGTCCGGGCGGGAAGGTCGTCGGTCACCACGCCGATGAAGCCGACGCGCACCCCGTCGACCTCCTTGATGAAGACCCCCCGGCCGCTCCCCTCGGCACTCAGGGCATCGGAGCCGGACACGTTCGCCGCCAGGATGGGGAAGTCGGAGGCGGGCAGGATTCTGTCCTCGAGGTCCTTCACTCCGCCATCGAGCGCGTGAACCCCCAGGGCTGAGGCATCCAGCTCCATCGTATTGAGCCCGCTGATGACGGGCCGGTCCTGCAGGAAGGAGGACGCGTGGGGCGAGGCGCCGACATTGCCGCCGGAGGAGACGACGAGCGTATTGGGGAAGTCCTCTCGAATCCCACGGACAGCGCACTCGATCCCGACCAGGCCGGGGTCCTTGGGGAGGTCGTACTCCTCGGTATCCGGGTTGAACCCGCTCGTCTCCAGGTAGTGACCGTGAAGGCCGCCCAGGCCCACCAGCTTGATGCTCACCTTGTTACCCGGATCGTCGGCCCCCTGGAGCCCGTCAGCGCCGTCGGGAGGTTTCTCCGCAGCGGCAGCCGGCGGCATGAGGGATGCTGTCGGAACCGAGATCATGGGACTCAGTGCAGCCACAACCAGAGCGCTCAACGCAGCGCAGACTCGTGCTCTGCGAGCTGGAAGTATTCTCATGTCAATCCTCATGGGACGTAGGGATGGAGATCGGGATCACTTGAGGAAGGGAACATCACCAAGGTACGCCTCTCCCGGGATTTTTGCAGTATTTTTTACGATCTCATCCAGTCGGTAGATCGCTCGATCTCGACTGCCCGTCACGGAGCGGTATTGAGGCGTACGGGATCGACGTTCGCAGGCGTGGATGGGGCTGGCGGGAGCGCGGCGAGGAGCGAGCCACGCGGATGGTTGTCACGAGCGCCGATCCCCACCCTCCACGGCACAACGACGGCGTCCGCCACCTCGGAGAGGTGGCGGACGCCGTCGCTAGGGGGCGCGAACCCGGATCAGCCAGACATCAGACGATGCCGTGGGCGATCGACGACGTCGGCAACGCGGGTGAAACCGGCCGCGTTGGCGCCGAGCACGTAGTCGCCGGGGCGGCCGTACTCCTCGGCCGCGGCGACGCAGGAGTCGTGGATGTCGGCCATGATGCTCGGTCAGCTTGGCCTCGGCGGTGGCGAAGTCCCAGCAGGTGCGGCCGGCGTTCTGCTCCATCTCGAGGGCGGAGGTCGCACGCCACCGGCGTTGGCGGCCTTACCGGGACCGAAGAGGATGCCGGCCTTCTGGAAGGCCTCGACGGCCTCGGGGTGGAGGGCATGTTGGCCCCTCGGAGACCACGCCGCAGCCGCCCCGCAGCAGGGGTGTTCTGCGGCGTCGCCGTCGAGCTCGTTCTGGGTGGCGCAGGGCAGGGGCGACGTCGCCGGGGACGTCCCACACGGAGCCGCCGGTCACGAGGCGGGCGCCGGGGCGGCGCTCGACGTAGTCGGCCACGCGACCGCGCTCGACCTCCTTGATCTGCTTGAGCAGCTCGAGGTCCACACCGGCCTCGTCGACGACGTAGCCGGAGGAGTCGGAGAAGGTGATGGGGTGGCGCCGAGCTGCTGGGCCTCTCGATGGCGTAGATCGCCACGTTCCCGCCACCGGAGACGATGACCTTCTTGCCCTCGAGGGACTCGCCCCTGGTGGCGAGCATGGACTGGGCGAAGAGCACGGCGCCGTAGCCGGTGGCCTCGGTGCGCACGAGGGAGCCTCCCCGAGGCCAGCCCTCACCGGTGAGGACACCGGCGTCGTAGGAGTTCCGCAGGCGCTTGTACTGGCCGAACATGTAGCCGATCTCGCGACCGCCCACGCCGATGTCGCCGGCGGGCACGTCGGTGGACGGGCCGATGTGGCGGGACAGCTCGGTCATGAAGGACTGGCAGAAGCGCATGACCTCGGCGTCGGAGCGGCCGTGCGGGTCGAAGTCGGAGCCGCCCTTGCCGCCGCCGATGCCCTGGGCGGTCAGGGCGTTCTTGAAGATCTGCTCGAAGCCGAGGAACTTGATGATGCCGGCGTTGACCGAGGGGTGGAGCGCAGACCGCCCTTGTAGGGGCCCAGGGCGGAGTTGAACTCGATGCGGAAGCCGCGGTTGACGTGGACCTGGCCGGCGTCGTCGACCCACGGAACCCGGAACATGATCTGACGCTCGGGCTCGACGATGCGCTCCAGGAGGGCGCCCTCGGCGTAGTGGGGGTGCTTGGCGATCACGGGACCGAGGGAGTCCAGCACCTCGTGGACGGCCTGGTGGAACTCGACCTCTCCACGGTTGCGGGCCACAACCTGCTCATAGACCTTCTCGACAACGTCCTGCATGGGGGACTCCTTCGCCTAGCGGAATAAGCTCGGCACCTGGCCGGTCGCCGCGGCGCCGCGAGAAGACTTCCACCGAGACGTTCACTGAGACGAAACATCTCGCGATCCGGAGGGAATGTGCCGTAGCGGAGGCCACATTCCGGACGTTCACGCAGCACAGATCACATTCCCGGATGATCGGGATATGAACAGTGAACAGCTTTCGGACGATTCAGCCGGGATGGCGCGTTACACCCACGGCCACAGCGCGCCGGTGCTCAGCGCGCACTCGCGGCGCGGCGCCACGGACTCGGCCGCCTACCTGCTTCCTCACCTCAAGGCGGGAATGGATCTGCTCGATGTCGGCTGCGGACCGGCGTCCATCACCGCGGACCTCGCTGAGCACGTCGCCCCGGGACGGGTCGTCGCCCTGGATGCCGCGGCCGGCGCCCTGGATGCTGCTCGGGCGACGCTGAGCGAACGGGGCCTGTCCGAGCAGGTGGAGCTGGCCCGCGGGGACGTCATGGCCCTGCCCTTCGAGGACGGTTCCTTCGATATCGTCCACGCCCACCAGGTCCTCCAGCACCTCACGGACCCGGTGGGCGCCCTGGCCGAGATGCGCCGTCTCACCCGCCCCGGCGGGATCGTGGCCGTGCGCGACGCCGTCTACTCCGCCATGACCTGGTTCCCCGAGCCTGCGGGCCTGGAGCAGTGGCGCTCGGTCTACATGGCCACCGCCCGGGCCAACGGCGGCGAGCCCGACGCCGGGAGCCGACTGCTGTCCTGGGCCCGGGCTGCGGGCTTCACCGACGTGACGGCCTCGGCCGCCACCTGGTGCTACGCCACGCCCGCCGACCGGGCCTGGCAGTCGGAGACCTGGGCGCAGCGGTGCCTGACCTCCTTCGGGCCGCAGGCCGTCGAGCTGGGGCTGGCGGACAGCGCCGACCTGGAGACGATGGCCGAGGCGTGGCGGCAGTGGGGTGGCAGCGAGGACGCCTGGTTCGTCGTCGTGCACGGCGAGGTCATCGCCCGCGCCTGACAGCGGGGCACGAGACCGACCGGCACCGGGGCGGGCGTCAGGCGCCGAGTCCCCAGATCGAGGCCGCATCCGGCGCAGTGAAGCGGAATCCGGAGGCGAGCAGCGCCTGGGGAACCGCGCGCTGAGAGGCACCGAGTAGCTCGGCGAGCATGCCTCCGATGCCTCCGGTACCGCCGGTCGCCCCGGCTCCCTTCCCACCCGGTCCAGCAGGACCTGGGGCACCACCGCCGGCGAGGGCGGGCCGCAGGCTCGGGACAGCAGCCGGTGCAGGTCGCAGTTGCGCAGAGGGCTCGGGCGCGGTCAGGTTGACCGGCCCGTGGACGTCGTCGTGCCCGATGGCCCACAGGAGCCCGGCTGCGGCATCCTCCAGCCTGATCCACGGCTGCCACTGGTCGCCGCGGCCGAGCGGGCCCCTGCCCCGACCCGGTAGGCGGCGCCGAGGATCCTGCCCAGTCCGCCTGAGGAGCTGACCACCAGGCCCTGTGCGGGACTGGACCGTGCGCAGCCCGGCCCGCGCCGCCGGACCCGCAGCAGCCTCCCAACGCCGGCACAGCTCAGACAGGAATCCTCACGGCCGCAGGTCTCGGCGAGGATCTCATCGCCCCGATCCCCGTAGAAGCCGGTGGCCGATCCGCTCAGCAGGGACCTCGGGCCGCCCTGCCGAGGCAGGCCCGCGGCGACCCGGGCGATGAGGGCGGTGGTGAGAGGCGCGAGGCCGCCAGCGCGCGACGGCGCGCCGGCGTCCAGGGCGCGGCGCGATCAGGGCGCTCTGACAGGCACACCACGGCCCCGCTGCCTCCAGGGCACCGGGTGCCAGGAGACGCTCGGCGGGAGCCCACCAGGTGCTCCTCTACCGAGGCATCGACCTCAATGCCCTCCCGCGGCGCCTGCCCGGTCCGCTGCGGTGGAGGATCCGGATCCTCCAGCCACTGTCCCAGGCCATATCCGCCAGGCGGGATCCGATGAGGCCCGCTCCAGCCACGACGAGCAGTCCCGGCCGCTGCGCCGGCCGGGCGGTGCCGGAGGGATTCCGTGAGTGCCCATGACCCCACCCTAGGCCCTCGACCGACCCTTGTGCCCACCCAGTCCCGACTACGCCGCTGGCGCCAGCACCGGGGCAGGATGAAGGCCCCTCCTCCTGAGTGAAGAGTGAGCTGTATCGACTCACAGGATGCACACTAACGGGCACCCGCCCTCAGGGCTCATCCCAATGCCCGAACACACCCCTACCTCCCACTCCTCCGTGATGGATGTCATGGCTCTGCGCTCCGTCACCGAGCTGCCCGTCACCCGGCGCCACGTCCTGGACCCCGAGGTCCTGCGGACGGTGGCGGCCGTCGACCGTGTCGGCGACCTGACGCGCTTCAACGTCGCCGAGGTGCCCGAGCTGGCACAGATCTCCAACCCCGAAGAGCTTCTGGCGCCCGACGAGCACGGCTGGGCTCTGGGGCACGCGCTGTCCCTGGCCGTTGAGCACGGGCAGCGCCTGTGGCTGAGCGAGGTTCCCCGGGAGCGCCTGGAGCTGCTGCGGACCGTCCTGGGTGAGCACCTCGTCCATATCGCCTCCCTGGAAGCGACTGAGGACATCGAGGCCCCTCAGGCCGACGGGGCCGATGAGGGTGAGGGCACCGTCGTCGTCGCCGTGAGCCCTCGCTATCTCCTGGACGAGTGGGCCACCGGGACGCCTGAGCAGATCAGCTACCTGCGCACCGTCCTGGAGGGGACGGACCCTCTGCGAGTCTCCCGGCACACCCTGGCGGCCCTGCAGGAGGCGAAGGTGGACCTGGTGCCGCGCGCCGGTATCGTCCGGCTGCTGCACAACCCCCGCTTCCTCGCCTACGCGACGGTATTCATCTACTCCTCGCTGCGGGCGCTTCCGGCCGTCTACGCCCCCGGCTTCCGAGGCAACCCCTGGGTGCTGTGGACTATCGATATCGTCACCGCTGCGCCCTACACGTGGGGGATCATCGCCATGGTGGCGGGTCGACGGCGTCGCATCCGCTTCGCCGGCTTCCTCGTCACCCTCATCACCTTCGTAGCGCCCTACGTGTACTTCTTCCTGGCCGGTGACGACGGGCACGGCAACCACTACCCCGGCTGGGTTGTCATGGTGGTCATCGGCCTGGTGCTCGCCACCTTCCTGCTCGAGGGCGGTCGCTGGCTGCGTGACGTGGCTGTGGCCCGAGGCCTGCGCGCGACACGGGTCAGCTGAGTCGAGTCGTCTCCCACCGGGGCGCTGCTACTGCGACCTGCAGGCGGTACGGTCGCTATCGAGCAGCTAGGGAGCGGGTTAGGAGCGGGTACCGCAGGGCTGTGCCTCCGACTCGGCCCCGCAGCAGCGTGGCACCCGGCGAGCAGGAACCACCCGCCGGAGACCACGGTGACGGCGACCAGGCTGAGCGGCCGCTGGGGTGATCGCCACCCGCCAGCAGGTGGCCAGGAACCACACCACCACCGCGCCGATGTTGAGGGCGCGGAAGCGCTTGACGCGTGCCGGGTGCGCGTAGTGGGTGGGCACCAGGGTCAGCACCACGAAGACGAGGGTGACGATGATGTTGATGACCGCCGGGGTCTGCAGCACGTAGAACATGAGGGGCCACGATGTTCCAGGCGGCCGGGAAGTCCAATGAAGCAGTAGTCGTGGACTTCACCGCTTGTTGGCGTAGCAGAACATCGACGAGCTCAGGATGAGGGCCATGAGCAGGCCGGCCACCGGTTTGCCCCCCATCGGCAGGGCCACGTACATGAAGACCGCCGGGATGAAGGTCCAGGTGAGGTAGTCGACGACGATGTCCACGATGCCGCCGTCGAGACCAGGGATGATCTCGAGACCCTGGCGCGCCGGGCCAGTGCCGTCAACGCCGTCGACGACAGGGCGACGAGCAGCGCAGACCCACATCCACGTGATCTTCCGGTTGGGGTTGATGGTGGCGAGCATGGCCAGGCTGGCCCACACCAGTCCCGGGACATGGTCAAGATGTGCACTGCCCAGGCGGCGAGCACGGGCCCGTGCCGGGTACTGCGCCGTCGACACAGACGTCCCTCTCGGTGGATAACACCGACGGCGGCAGTCTATGCGGTTCACAGCGCCTCGGCACATGTCCGCCGGCTCCGCTCGTAAGCGATCCCCGTCTCCCTCTTGGCCCGCTCGAAGAACCGAGTGCGTCCCCGAACCTGCCGGACGGGGACGCACTTCGAGCTGCCGGGCGCCGGGTGGGCGCGCAGGAGACGACTCACATCTCACGTTGCGGAAGTCGAAGGGATAGATCCCCATGCGGGGTTCCAGGGGCGACGAGGCGCGCACCTGTGGTCGCTTCGTGGGTCCAGCCAGCTCGCTGCTGATGACGACGCCGCCGCCTCCAGCTGCGCTGAGGTCCAGACGGTGGTGGCCGTCAACGTAGTCGTCGGCCTGCTCCACGGGGTAGAGGGTCAGGTCCGAAGCAGAAGAGGACAGGCCCGCCAGCTGCTCATCAAGGCCGGCCAGGTCGTTGCCGGCGATGCCGTAGCGGCTCGCCAGCTCGTTGACGTCACGGCGTGCGATGGCGGCGACGAACTCCTGGACCTCGGTGTAGATCCGCTGGCGCAGCTCTCACTCCCCAGGGCTCCGTCGGCTCAGCCGGCTCAGCGGACCGATCAGCTCAACCGGCGCCTCCTCGGCGGTCTGCAGGGCCTCGGCGACCTCCTCAGCCTCGTATTCTCAGCCTCCGCGTGCGTCTGAGACCTTCCCGTCCCTAGCTGTCCGGGCGCTCGACGGGGACTGCTCGCTCAGGGCCTCCTGGACCGCGTGGTCCTCGGGCGTTGAGAAGATCGGCGCGAGGCGGCCTCAGCACCGAGATCACCAATCGCCTCAGGTGCCACCGCATCGGCTGGCGTCGGTCGCTCGGCCTGGCCCGCGCGGCGTCCGCAGCATCAGCGGTGTCCGCGACGGACGGTACCGTCGACTCGACGGATGCCGCGACCTCGAGGGCCTCCTTCTGCATCGTGCCGGGTTTCCTGGGATTGGTCGAGGGCGGTCTCATCGCCTCTCGTGGTCGGTGGCGTCGGCCGGGGTCGGGGCGAGCTCGTCCTGGTCGGGGGCGACGGTCTCACCGGTGGGGGCGGCCACGGGCTCACCACCGGCATGCTCGACGGCGGGGATCGCCACCGGCTCGCAGGCGGACTCCGCCGTCCCGGAGGACTGCACCACCTGGGTCGGCGCGGGCCACTCCGACTCGGCGTGCGCGGCCGCGTCGGCACCGTCCTCGACGACCTGCTCCGGGGCAGACTCTGCCGCCGGGGGTCTGAGCGGTGGCGGCGGCGTGCCGGGCTCGGCGCGATGTCGGCTCGACCTCGTCTCAGGCACCGGGATGGCGGGCGCCTGAGCGCCGGCCTCCTCGTTGGTCTTCTGCGGGGACTTGGCACGGACTGCGGCATCTCAACCATCGGAGACGGCGTCACGGCCGGCGCACTCACCTCGCCATCCACGAGGCCCTGGGTCCACGGGGAAGGGGCTGGACGAGAAGGGTCTCCCCCGTCGGAGCGGGCGACCGGCTCGGTCTCCAGCCTGCGCGACCGGCTGCCCTGACGGCGTCAGACCGCAGCGGCCTCAGCCGGCGTGTGGGCGGTCGCCGCCGCGTGCCGGGCCTGGTGAGCAGTGGCCGGTCCTCCGCCTCGGGGGCGGCGACCGGGTGCAGGGGCTCACAGCCTGCTCGGTCTCGACGGAGGCGGGCTCCTCGACCTGCAGGGCGCCTGTGTCGCAAGGAGGCGTCCTCGATGGGAGGCTCGCCGGCAGAGCACCGAGCGGCTCCTCCGCCTCGAGCCGGGGCGTCCTCAGCAGGCTGGGGAGCCGACGGGCTGCTCCGTAGCTGCACCGGACTCCGGCCGGTGGGCTCAGCCGCCTGCTCCGTGGGTGCAGAGGCGATCAGCGGAATCACGCGGTGCGACGGCCTCCGGCGCCTCGGAGAGCTCCGGTGGTCTCAGGTACCTCGGGGCGCCTCGGCCGGCTCCCTGCGTCATCGACTCCTCGTCAGCCGCCTCAGCCGGAGCCGGCTCCGCGACGACCCCGGGCAGCGGGGCGGGTTGAGGTCCGGCGCCGTTCCACGCCCACGCGGGTGAGCTGGCCGGCGAGGATCTCGGGGCGGCCGAGTGAGTCCCAGACCTCCCGGGGCCGGAGCGAGGCTCAGGAGGGGGCGTCGAGGATGGCGACCCCTCCGTCGGGCAGGAAGCACAGGAACAGCTCCGGTCATCTCACCGGTGGTGGCGTCCCACAGGCGCACGGTGCCGTCCTCAGAGCCGGTGAGGATCCGCATGCCGTCGGGGCTCCACTGCGTCGGTGACGCCAGCGGTGGCCGGCCAGGACAGGACGATCTTGCCGGAGACCTCGTCCCACACACGCACGACGCCGTCGTCGAAGCCGGCCAGCACCCGGGTGCCGTCGGGGGCTCCAGGCGTCAGGAGCGGACCATGGCGGCATCGTCGCGCAATGTCACGAGCTCGCCGGAGGTGATGACGTCCCAGACGTGGGCGGCGCCGTCGGCGCTGCCGGTGACGACGCGAGGGCTCTCTGCGTCCACACGACGTCGCGCACCCAGTTGCCGGTGTAGGTGTAGATGACCTCGCCGGTGGTGGCGTCCCAGATGCGGGCCGTCCGTCCTGGGAACCGGTCAGACGCGCTGACCGTTGGGGGCTCCAGGCGACCGAGGTGATCTGTCGCTGTGCCCTCAAGGGTAAGGAGGCGCTCGCCGCGGGCTGCATCCCAGATCGCGGCGCGGTCATCCCCAGGCCGAGTGAGGATGCGCTCGCTGTCCGGGCTCCAGGCGATGTCGTTGACGTCGTCCTCCTGCGGTCAGGGCCTGGACGACTCTCACCCGGTGGAGGCGTCGAGGATGAGGACGCGCGGTGAGAGGTAGGAGGAGCTGTGGCGGGTGCCGTCCGGACTCGAGACGACCTCGCTCAGCTCCCGGGCGCCGTTGTCCACCGTGAGCCGCGGCTCGCCGGTGGTGGCGTCCCAGACGCGGTTGCCGCCGGTCTTGGCGCCGATGGGTGAGCCTGGTGCCGTCAGGGGCTCCAGGAGACGGTCTCAACGGAGTTGCCGGCCCCCAGGACCAGGCTGGGTCTGGCCGGTGGCGGCGTCCCAGACGCGCACGGTGTCGTCGTGCGAGCCGGTGGCCACGCGGGTTCAGTCCGGCTCCAGGCCAGGCGCAGGCCCACCGTGTGGCCGCGCAGACTGAGCAGCTCGCCGGTGGCGGCGTCCCAGATGGGGCAGTGGTGCCGGGAGATGTCGTCGGTGATGACAGACTCGCCGTCAGGGCTCCAGGAGACGACGCCACCCAGCGGCGTTCGCGACCGTGGAGGCTGAGGACCTCCTCGCCGGTGGCGGCGTCCCAGACCCGGGGCTCGGCCGAGTCGAAGGCGGTGATGATGCGGCGCGAGTCCGGCTCCATGACAGGCCCGTCATCGGCTCGATCGGACCGACGTGGGTCGGCCGGCCGTCGGTCCTGCATGGTGGCGCCGCGTCCCACGAAGCGCCATGGGGGCCCACGCGCAGCAGCCGGTACCGGTGGTGACGTCCCAGATCCGGGCGGTGCCGTGCGTCGGAGGCGGTGGCCGCGGGTCCCGTCCGGGCCCATGACACGCCGCGGTGAGGTGCTCCGTGTGCCCGACAGGCGTGCGCACCACCTGACCGCTGGAGGCGTCCCAGATGCGGGCCGAGGCGTCGTCGAAGCTGGTGAGGATGCGGGTGGAATCGGGGCTCCAGGCCACCGCCCTCCACGCCGGAGCCGCCGACCCCCAGGGTCAGCAGGTCGGCGCCGGTGGTCGCGTCCCAGACGCGGACGCTGTGGTCCTCCGCCGCAGTGAGGAGCGCGCGTGCCATCGGGGCTCCAGGCCACTGCGCTGATGGACAGGCTGGGGCCGGCCAGCGCGAACAGCTCGGTACCGCGGTTCGCGTCCCAGACCCGGGCCGTGCCGTCGTGCGATCCGGACAGGAGCCGCGTGCCATCCGGGGCTCCAGGCCACACCCTACAGCGCGTCGAAGTGGCGGCATACAGTGACGCCTCACGAGGGTCGATCGTCGCCGAGGTCTCTGAAGGCACAGTCATGGTTGAAGTCTAGAGATCTCTGCAAGGTATCTGCGGCATCTTGAGCCGATTGCGAGCAGTTACCTGAGTGATATCTGGCCGTCCAGGGCTGAGAGGGCGCCACGCCGGGCGCGCGACACGCTGAGGCGCCGCCTCGGCGCCACCGCGCCCCATTCGGACAGGGCGCAGGAGGGCGTTGCGCTGCCTGCGGCACCGACTCGCCCACCGCGTCGATATCTTCCGAGACTCCCGGAGATTTCTCGCCCGCTGTCGCCGAGGCGGCGTCGAGCGTCCCCTGACCACGAAGAAGCATCCCCGACGACGGCAGGGCTCAGGCGGAGGTGAGGCGCGCAGTCAGCGGTCAGTCGCCAGCGCCGTGGAAGACGGCCTCGAGGTTGTTGCCGTCGGGGTCGAGGACGAAAGCGCCCCGTAATAGCCGGGTGGTAGTGCGGGCGCTCGCCCTGGACCGCCGTTGTCGGTGCCGCCCGCCGCCAGGGCCGCCTCGTCGGAAGGCGTCCACCTGCGCCGTCGACGACGCCGCCAACGCGATGTGGCAGGGCGTCGGGTGCTCCGCCAGGGCCAGCACAGGTCCGTGTGGACCGGGGCGTCCTCCGGCGCACCGGGCGTCGGCCCTCCCAGTCCGGTGACGGGCCCGAACTCCATGACCACGCGGTAGCCCAGCGGCGCGAGCGCCGCCTCGTAGAAGGCCTTCGAGGCCGCCGGATCACTGACACTCACAGAGGCATGATCGATCATGCCTCCAGGCTAACCACTGGTTGATGCACGGCAGGCACGTTGACAGACTCCAGCCATGACATCTTCTGCAGCCTCCTCCTCACGCCCCGCACGATCAGCCGACATCGAGTCCATCATCACCATCGTCGCCTGGGGCGCCCAGGTGGTGGGTGTCATCGTGTCCAACCGCCTCCTCGACGCCTCCCCGCTCGTGCCGCAGAGTTCCACGGACAGCTCGTCACCCCACGTTGGCCTCAACCTCGTGAGTCTCGTGCGGGCGATGAACAGCGTCATCCTGATTCTGGCCGTTATCGGCATCATCACCGCGTTCTATGTCGCCGCAGCCGACAACAAGATGGGCGGGGCAGTCCTCAGCGTGGCACTGGCCGGCATCTCTCTGTCCGTCTCACTGACCATCGGTTGCCTCGTCACGGCAGAGGTGTCCAACCCGAGCGCCTGGATCTACCTAGTGAACGTCCTGCCGGCAGTGGTACTGCTCGTTTCCGCAGCGACACTCCACCATCGCACGTCGACACCTGAGGGATGGCGCGGTGAGGAGGCACGTCGCCGGCTTAGCAGGGCGGACCGACGGGGACATTCCACGTGGCCGGGTGCGCGTCACTCCGGACGGGGGCATCCTGCGCGTTCGGGGACAGGATTCCCGTCGGTGGGGTCAGGTGGTGTTTGCACCGTTGATGATGTCGTTGAGTTTCTCAGCTGGGGTCTGTCCGTTCAAGACGATGCAGGGGTCGGCGGTTGAGCTGGTCCTGGATGTCTTGGACCTGGGTGTCAGTGACATCGGTGAGGCTGGTGCCCTTGGGGAGGTAGTGGCGGATCAGCCCGTTGGTGTTCTCGTTGGTGGGGCGCTGCCAGGGCCGGGGTCAGGCGAAAGTAGACCGGGATGCTGGTGGCGGCGGTGAGGCGGCGTGCTGGGCCATCTCGCTTCCCTGGTCCCAGGTGATCGAGGCCCGCACCGCTCAGGGCAGGTCAGCGACCATGGTCTGCAAGGCGGTGGTGACGGTCTGGGAGTCGTGGGCCCGCCCAGGCGGTGGATGAGCACGAAGCGGCTGGTGCGCTCCACCAGGGTGATCAGGCGCTGCGCCCGCCGGCGCCGATGACCAGGTCGCCCTCCCAGTGACCCGGCACGGCCCGGTCAGCGGCCTGGGCGGCGCACACTGATCTGGGCCCCTCGATCCAGGGACGCCTGGACCTGCGCGCCAGGCCGGCCAGGGGTGAGCAGGGGCAGGGCGCCGGGTACGTCCCGAGCGCAGGGCCTTGTCCACCCGCAGCTGCTGGCGCAGGGCTCCCGGCGCCCTGGACGTAGAGGCCTGGTGAGATCTGCTCATGGGAGATACGCATGGACTCATCATCAGGGCCAGACCCAGCGCAGACGCGCGCTGACCTGGCGAGGGGACTGGCCCCGTCCTCGAGCAGAGCCACCACCCGGGCGCGCAGGACGGGATCGGCCTCGAGGCCTCCTGACCTTCAGGACGCGCCAGGCGCTCCTGGGCCGCCGCCGAGGCTGCGCCTGGTGAGACCCCGTCAAGTGTCCGGTGTTACGGGCGATCTCGCGACACCGTCTGACGGCACCTGCCCAGCTGCCGGGCGATAGCCGCGGCCGACTCCCACGGGCCCCGCCTGGGCGATCAGGGACCCGCTCGGCGTCGCTGACGCGCCGGCCGCGCCCGACCCGCCCCGAGCAGGCGCTCGCTGACCAGATCCCGCCGCCCACAGGACGACGGTCTGGATGACCGTCTGGAGGACCCTGACCGATGCTGCTGTCTCCACAGACTGAGTCGTGCCAGTACCGCCTGGCGTGTCTCGAGTCACCCGGCCTCAGCCCCGGCCTGGGCCAGGGTCCCACCCGCCAGAACCGCCTGGACGACCTGGGCGCGCCAGCCTGGTCAGCCTCGAGCGTGCCGCTTGCAGCCGCGCACCAGCTCCACCCCCGCCTCCTGGCATCACTGACTAACCCGACCGCGCCGCCCCCACGTCCCGAGCCACCGCCGAGGCCGACTCACCAGCCACCACGCGCCACCGCATCACGATGCACTCGCATCAGACCAGACCCCAGACACACAACACCCTCCCACAAGTGGTGCATCACCCCAGAACCCACCAGTCCCTCGACGGTCAGACATCCCCGGCCGTACAGAAATGTCCCCGTCGGCGAACGCGTCTCAGAACAGCGCCGGGCAGGACGCCCTCGACGTCGCCCCCAGCTCAGCCAGGTCCAGGACGAGGGGACGCCCGGCACCGCCGTCGGAGAGCAGGTCGCTGCCGGCCACGACGAGCAGGTCGCCGCCGGTGGTTCCCAGGCGCGCCACGGCGACGTCCTCGGCCTCGGCGGCCGCGGTGACGGCGGGGACGAGCTCCTCGCGCACGGCGACGATCGCACGGGCCCCGGACTCGGAGAACAGGGCGGTGAAGTCGTCCACGCCCTCCTCCTGGATGGCGGTCAGGTCCACGCTGGCGCCGACGCCAGCGCAGGCAGGAGTCCACGAGGGTCTGGATGGGACCGCCGGCGGAGCAGTCGTGTGCGGCGCACCAGCGGCTCACCGCCGGGTCCCCTCCGCGTCGCTGAGGGCCAGCAGGGACCCGCCCTGAGCGCCGTCTCCGCCTCGAGGTCGACGCGCGGGGCAGCCCGCCGAGGTGGTCGTGGACCACGCGGGACCAGGCCGAGCCGTCGAGCTCGTCGGCGGTGGCGCCCAGGGCCATGATGGCCAGACCCTCCTCGTGCCAGCCCGAGGGGTTGGCTCGGCGCACGTCGTCCATGACGCCCAGGACGCCGACGACGGGCGTGGGGTTGATCGAGGAGTCGATCTGCCCTTGACCTTGCCGTGGGAGTTGTGAGGGAGACGTTGCCGCCGGTGACCGGCACCCCATGACGGCGCAGGGCATCGGCCAGGCCGGTGATGGCCTCGACGAGCTGCCACATGGCGTCGGGGTCCTCCGGCGAGCCGAAGTTGAGGCAGTCGGTGACGGCCAGGGGCCCAGGCGCCCACGGTGCACACGTTGCGGTAGGACTCGACCAGGGGCCTGGGCGGCGCCGGTGGCAGGGTCGAGCTTGGTGAGCGGCCGTTGGCGTCGGTGGAGATGGCCACGCCGCGGCCGGTGGCCTCGTCGACGCGGATCACGCCGGCGTCGTCAGGCTGGCACAGGGCGGTGTCGCCGCGCACGAAGCGGTCGTACTGGTCGGTCACCCAGGCGGTGGAGGCCTGGTTAGGGGCTGGTGAGGACGGCGCGTACCTGCTCGGCGAGCTCGGTTGCGGACTCGGGGCGGGCCAGGCGCTCGGTGGTGTCGGCGTTGAGCTCGTCCTGCCAGGCGGGGCGGGCGTAGGGACGCTCGTAGGTGGGGCCCTCGTGGGCCACGGTGCGCGGGTCGACGTCGACGATCCGCTCCCCGAAGTGGTCGATGGTCAGACGGCCCGAGCCGTTGACCTCCCCGATGACGGCGGCCTCGACGTCCCACTTGTCGATGACTGCCATGAACTCCTCGAGCTTGTCGGGCGCGACGACGGCCATCATGCGCTCCTGGGACTCGCTCATGAGGATCTCCCCGGCGGTCAGGGTGGGGTCGCGCAGGAGCACCTTCTCCAGGTCGACGTGCATGCCGCCGTCTCCGTTGGAGGCCAGCTCGGAGGTGGCGCAGGAGATGCCGGCGGCGCCCAGGTCCTGGATGCCGAGCACGAGCCCGGCGCCGAACAGGTCGAGGCAGCACTCGATGAGGGACCTTCTCCATGAAGGGTCGCCCACCTGGACACTGGGGCGCTTGGCGGGCATGCCGTCCTCGAAGGACTCCGAGGCCAGGATGGAGGCCCCGCCGATGCCAGTCCCCACCGGTGCGGGCCCCGAAGAGCACCACCTTGTTGCCGGCGCCGGTGGCGTTGGCCCAGATGGATGTCCTCGTGGCGCAGCACGCCCACACAGGGGCGTTGACCAGCGGGTTCTCCTGGTAGGAGGAGTCGAACTCGGTCTCGCCGCCGATGTTGGGCAGGCCCAGGGAGTTGCCGTAGGTGCCCACGCCGGCCACCACGCCGTGGACGACGCGCGCGGTGTCAGGGGTGGTCGACGGCGCCGAAGCGCAGCTGGTCCGCGACGGCCACGGGCCGCGCCCCCATGGAGATGATGTCACGCACGATGCCGCCCACACCGGTGGCGGCCCCTGGTAGAGCTCGACGTAGCTGGGGATGGTTGTGGGACTCGACCTTGTAGGTCACGGCCCAGCCGTCACCGATGTCGACGACGCCGGCGTTCTCCCCCATCCCGACCAGGAGGTGCTCGCGCATCTCGAGGGTGGTCTTGAGCGCCGAACTGGCGCAGGTGGATCTTGGAGGACTTGTAGGAGCAGTGCTCGGACCACATGACCGAGTGCATGGCCAGCTCGGCGTTGGTGGGACGGCGCCCCAGCAGCTCGCGGATGGACTCGTACTCGTCGGCCTTGAGGCCCAGCTCCTTCCAGGGCATCTCCCTCTCGGGCGTCGCGGCGGCGTCGGCGACGGTGTCGGGGTGGGCGGCTGGGATCGCGGGCTCGGACGCCATGGGGGCTCCTGGTTGAAGAGGGAGTGCGGCCGGGCCAAGCCTACCCACGCTCCGCCGCACCTCACACCACCACCCACGCGGGGTAGCGCGCCACACACCACGCGCCTCAGCAGAGCACTTCGGATGCCGACCAGAAGAATGCCAGAAACGGCTACAAGGCGCCACGCCCAGACCCAAAGTGCTGCGCCTCACACGATTTCGGGGGAAGATCGTGGCATGAGAGACATCGACGTCGCCCCGCTGCCCCTGTCGCACCTGGAGAGCCACTTGGACGAGGTGGCCATCAAACGACTGCACACGAGCCTGACGGGGGCCGAGGCCCTGCTGGAGGGACGCACCGTGTGGACGGTCACACCGTCGGCCGCCGCCGGCTCGGGACCTGCGGAGACGGTCGCCCCCCTCGTGGGCTACTCCCTGGGCGCCGGCCTCAATGTGCGCTGGCTGACGCTGGACGCCCCCTGAGGAGTTCACCCGGATCGCAGCCCGCCTGCACGCCGGCATCCATGGGGACCACGGCGACGGCGGCAAGCTCGGGGACAAGCAGCGTGACATCTACGAGCACGTCCTGGCCTCCAACGCGGAGAACATCGTCGATGAGGTCCGCCCCGAGGACATCGTCATCCTCCACGACCCGCCCACGGCGGGCCTGGCCAAGGCCCTCAAGGCCGTGGGCGCCACCGTCATCTGGCGCTGCCACGCCGGAGCCGAGGGCGCGGGCGAGGCCGCCGACTACGCCTGGGCCTTCCTGGATCGCTACCTGGAGGACGTGGATCTCGTCATCGTCTCCCGACCCGAGTACCGCCCGCCCCTACATCGAGGCCGAGCGCTGCGCGGTCCTGGCCCCCTCCATCGACGCCGACTCCCCCAAGAACCGGGTCCTGGACCTGGACGAGGCCTGGTCAGTGGCGCGCCTGTCCGGGATCTTCACCGGCGAGCCGCCCTTCGAGGCCGTGCCCTTCATGCGTCACGACGGACGCGCCGACGCCTTCCGCGGCCTGGCCGACGACCCGGTCCTGGCCGGCGGCCCGGTGCCGCTGGGTGCCCGAGTCGTCACCCAGGTCAACAGGTGGGACCGCCTCAAGGGCGGCCTGGAGCTGGTGGAGGCCTTCGCCGAGAACATCGCCGTGCTGCCGAGGACGCCCACCTGCTGCTGGTCGGCCCGACCCCGGACGGGCCCGAGTCGCAGGCGACCCTGACGCAGATCGTGGAGCGCTGCTCGGTGCTGCCGGACTCTGTCGCCTCACGGATCCACGTGGCAGCGGTGAGCATGGCGGACCGGGAGGTCAACGCCACCGTCGTCAACGCCGTCCAGCGGGTCAGCTCGGTGGTCACCCAGCGCTCCCTCATCGAGGCCTTCGGTCTGACGGTTGCCGAGGCGATGTGGAAGAAGGCCCCAGTGGTCGCCTCCGCGGTGGGCGGCATCCGCGATCAGATCGACGACGGCGTCGACGGCGTGCTGGTCGACCCGACCGACGGCGTCGCCTGGGCCGAGGCCGTGCGCGACCTACTGCTCTTCCCCGAGCGGGCTCAGGAGATGGGACTGGCCGCCCACGAGGCCGTGCGCCGGGAGTTCCTGTCCAACCGCCACCTGCAGGACCTCTTGCAGATCGTGGCCGATCAGGTGGGCTGACGAGCCGACGAAAGAGGCCTGGCGGGGGTGTCAGTGTCCATGGCGCTGACATTAACTCCGCCCAGACACCGCACGCCGCGGAACAACCGCAGAATTCCAACGATCTCCACTGGTCGCTTCGACGGCGAGCTCGTTAATGTCAGCGCTGTGGACACCCAAGCCGCGAGCCTGAGCGACTCCGCGGGGCGCGGGCGAGACAGTCAGGCGCCCTCACCCCGGCACTGGCAGCGACTTCCCCCGCCTAAACTCTTCCAGCTCCCGCACTGGGCGCCGGAGGTCATGCTTCGACGCCACCTCCAACATACGAGCACCCATGAGTACAAACATTCATTTGTGTTAGTGTGGGGACGTCAACCGAGGAGGAGCGCGTGGGAGTACCAGAGGCGATCGACGTCGATATGACGCTGCGGGCGTTGGCTGACGGGAACCGTCGGGCGATCCTGCGCGTCATCCGTTCAGAACCGCAGCCCGTCGGCGCCGTCGCACAGGCAGTTGGACTGTCACAGCAGACTGCCTCACATCATCTCCGCACTCTTCAGAAGGCGGGGCTGGCGACCGTCACCACCGATCACACGCGCCGCCTGTACGCACTCAACACGGACGGGCTCGCGGCGGTGCGCTCCTACCTCGACGACTTCTGGCCCGAGAGGCTGGCGGCCCTCAAGTCCGCCGTCGAGCAGCGGGAGGAGAAACAGCATGGCTGAGTTCCGGGACTCCATCGAGATCGAGGCACCCCCGCAGGCGGTCTTCGAGTACCTCACCACCAACAAGGGCATGACGGCGTGGATGGGGCAGTACGCCAATCTCGATCCGACGCCGGGCGGCCGGTTCGCGGTCGACATTGCCGGCTACCCCGTGCGGGGCGAGTACCTCGTGGTTGAGCCCTTCCAGCGCGTGGTGGTCTCGTGGGGATTCGCCGGCAGTGACGAGCTGCCCACCGGCGCTTCCAAGGTCGAGTTCATCCTGACGCCGATCACTGGCGGCACACGTGTGGACCTGCGCCACCTCGACCTGCCGGAGTCCGAGGTCCGCGGGCACGCGCACGGCTGGGCCCACTTCATGCCCCGCCTCAAGGTCGCCGGTGCGGGAGGGGACGCCGGCCCGGACCACTGGCAGCCCTTGACCGACTGACCACCAACGGGAGACGAAGCGATGGCATCCATGACACCCGAGCAGCACCACCTCGTTCAGCGCGTCCGCGCGCTGGTCGATAACGAACCGGATGTGCGCGAGGTCTCCATGTTCGGAGGGCGCGCGATCATGGTCAACGACAAGATGATCGTCAGCGCCGGGAAGACCGGGGACCTCCTGGTGCGCGTCGCCGCGGACCGCCACGAAACGCTCCTGGGCGAACCGGGCGCCCAGCAGGCCCAAATGGGCGCCGGGCGAGAGATGGGGAGCCGGATGGATCACCGTCGCACCCGAGGCCATCGCCGACGACGGCCGCCTCACCTTCTGGGTTGACGTCGCGATGCACCACAACCGTGCCGTCACTGGCGGGCAATCGGGAAGCGACGATTCATGAGCACCTTCCAAGGACTACCGACAGCCCTTTTCGAGTTCTTCGCCGACCTGGCGCAGGACAACTCGAAGGACTTCTGGAACGCCAACAAGCAGCGTTGGCAGCGGGACGTGAAAGCCCCTATGAGTGCATTGGTTGACCAGCTTTCCGGAGAGTTCGGTCCTTTGCGCATGTTCCGCCCCAACCGTGACCTGCGTTTCGCCCGCGACAAGGCCCCTTACAAGCTCTGGACAGGCGCTACCAGCACCCCTCAGGCCACTGGCGGAATCGGCTACTACCTCAGTGTGTCGACCACCGGTATCACCACCGGCTACGGAGCCATGCGGATGACCGCCGACCAACTTCGCCGCTTCAGGGGCGCCATCGATGCCGACATCAACGGAATCCGCTTCGAGGAGCTCACCCAAGAGCTCGCCGCACAGGGGCTGCCCGTCTCACCCGGCGCCGACCAGCCATTGAAAAACGCACCGCGAGGCTGGTCGACCAACCACCCCCGCATCAACTTCCTCAGATGGAAAGGGGCCGCAGTCGTTCAGGACTGGCCCACCGACACTGGATGCACACTCCCCAGGTGCACGAGAGATTCGAGACACCTGGGCCGCCGTCGAGCCTCTCAGGGTATGGCTCGACGAGCACGTCACACAGCGACACCATGAACCACCTCATTGAGGGAGCAGCACATGAGCACTGACAACAAGACCACATCCGACCATGCCTTACGTGTCGCCACCGCCTATCACGAGGCATGGACCAGCGGCGACCTCGACAAGGCGATGAGCTTCATGACCGACGATGTCGTCGTGCATGCACCAGGGAAAGAGATCAACGGCAAGGAGGAGTACCGGGCGTACCTCGGCGGGTTCATGGAGGTCATGGAAGGGTGCACGCCGCACGCCGCCTTCGGTGACGACAGTACTGCTGTGCTCTACTTCCCCACACCCCTCAACCCGCTCCGCCCCAGTTGGAGAGTGCTTTCTCGTTGAGTCAGGGTTGATCAAGGAGAGCCATGTCGTTTTCGATCGACTGTCTTACGCCCCACCCACCGAGTCCCAGTAAACGTCTCATACACAGCAGGCGATTCGCACTCAGCGAGCGGGACTCACGCTTGCCGCACGCGCCTGCTCCTCGGGGCCGCCGACAGCCGCGCGTCGGCAAGCCGGCACAGGGGGCTTCATCACGTCGTGGGCGGAGTTATCCACAGGTCGTATCCACAAGCTTGTGCAGGGGTGTGTGGATTCGTGGAATGTCGCCACTGGCCCTGTGCACAAGACCTGTTCGAGACCTCCAACCCGAGTGAGCGATCCCGCTGGAGGCTTCCCACAAACCCGGCGGCAAGCCTTGGGGCATCATCGCTATGGACAGAGTTTTTGGCTGAAAATCGGGAAAAATCATCCGATCAGTCGCGTTCGGCCCGAGGGAGCTCGGCGGCGGCGCCCCGACGGTCGGGACAGCATATTCTTCATCATCGTGCAACCTGAGCGCGGTCACTGTCAGGCCGTCCGAACGAGGAGTCGCGCCGCCCTCTCCAAAGTTCTGCACAGGCCCGAGGCGGATCTGTGGATAACCTGGCACGAGGCGATTCGGCTTCCACCTCTGATGACTGTCAGGCGATGGTGTCACCTGACAGTCATCAGACGGACAGCAGTGAGTCGATGGCCGAGCGGAAGATCCTCAGGCCATCGGTCCCGGTACGCGGGCCCGCCTGCGAGCCGGGACCGAAACCGGGCTCGACGGCGTGCTCGGGGTGGGGCATGAGTCCGACGACGTTTCCGCGCTCATTGCGCACGCCGGCGATGTCTCGGGCAGATCCATTGGGGTTGCCCACGTAACGGAAGACGACGAGCCCCTCCCCCTCGAGGCGGTCGAGCTCCTCGGGAGAGGCGATGAAGTTGCCCTCGCCGTTCTTCATGGGAACGACGATCTCCTCCCCGGCCGTGAACCGGTTGGTCCAGGCGGTCTGCGCGTTCTCAATGCGCAGGCGTTGCTCGACGCAGATGAAGCGCTGGTTCGCATTGCGCAGGAGGGCGCCGGGCAGGAGGTGGGCCTCGGCGAGGATCTGGAAGCCGTTGCAGATGCCGAGCACCGGCATGCCGCGCTCGGCGGCGGCCACGACCTCCTCCATGACGGGGGCGAAGCGGGCGATGGCGCCGCAGCGCAGGTAGTCGCCGTATGAGAAGCCGCCGGGCACGACGACGGCATCGACCCCGTGCAGGTCGGCGTCCTTGTGCCACAGGCTCACCGGCTCGGCCCCGGCCAGGCGCACGGCACGGGCGGCATCGACGTCGTCAAGGGTCCCGGGGAAGGTGATGACGCCGATACGGGCAGCGGAAGGGCTGCTGGGAGACTCACTCACGGCTCAGGCCTCCTCGTCGGCGGCGACGGAGACGACGTCCTCAATGATCGGGTTGGACAGGAGGGTGTCGGCGGCCTCGCGGGCGGCGGCCAGATGCTCCTCGGTGACGGGACCATCCACGGTCAGCTCGAAGCGGCGGCCCTGCCGCACACCGGTGAACTGATCGAACCCGAGGCGGGGAAGACTTCCGACCACCGCCTTGCCCTGGGGGTCAAGGATCTCGGGCTTGGGCATGACCTCGACGACAATGCGTCCCATGGGTGCTCCTCGGATAAGGCGGGATGAGTGCGCAGCCCAAGACTACCCGCATGCGGCCCAGGGCATTGACCCGGCGCGGGCTCGAGCGGCTCAGACCCTGGCCGAGCCACTCGCCGGCCAGCCGGATGGCGATGACTCCACCCAGGGTGAGAGCGGCAGTGGCGATGAGCCAGCTGGAGCCCAGGATGAGGGCGACGACGGCACAGACCACGGCGCTGGCGAGCATGAACCCGCCCACGGCGCCGGCAACACCTGCGGGGGCGTGGATGGACTGGTCGACGGTGGAGGTACCCATGACCGGTGCGGGGCCGGAGTCCACGGTGGGGGCCGTCTCGTCGCCGCGCTCAGCGGTGCCCAGCAGAAGCGGTCCGCGAGCGCGGGCCACCAGCCGGGCGGGGTCGTGGACCTTGACGGACCCGGTGGTCAGACCGGCGGCGGCGTCGAGCACGCCGGGCTTCCAGCGCTCGGCCTCCCGGCGCACGGGGGTGCCTCCGGCCCAGGCCAGGTAGCCGGCGGCGGCCTCAGCCCGGCCCCGCCGAGGACCGCGACGAGCCACGGCGGGATCCACGGGTGACCGGCCTCGGCGTTGCGGGCCAGGTTCATGGCCGAGGCGGTGGCCAGGACCAGCCCCAGCAGGGCGAAGATCACGCCGACCAGGCGCTGGCGGCGCACGGCTGCGGGCCATGGGGAGCGGGTCCTGGCGCTGGAGCTCTTGGCGCTTCCTCGCCCCACACCCCAGTCGGGTCCTGAGGAGGGACGGCGGGGGCCGCGTCCTTTGGCGGGACCGCGCCCCACACCCCAGTCAGTGCCTCCCTGGGCCTTGATCTCCTCTGTGTCGAGGGCATTGGTGGCAGCCTCCCAGGCACTGGACTCGGCCAGCATGCCGGCGTCCTCCTCGGAGTCGGGCTGGGCCGCTGCGCTCATGGGCGTGGTGGGGGCGGCGCTGGGGACGCCTGGTAGCCGCGGGCGGAGGGGCTCCGGCATCGGGAGGCTGAGGCGGTCGGTCACGGTCCGGTGCAGCCGGTGCAGCCGATGCCGGAGTCGCCGACGGTGGTGGTGTGGAGGCCGCGGAGGCACCGCTGGGCACGGCCTCAGGGCCTGCCCTGGGAGATGGTGAAGACGCGGGTGGTGGTGGCTCCCGTCTGGGGCGCGCTGCCGGGTCCCTCGACGGCGGTGGGGCGCACGACGGGCCGTGGCGAGCGGCTGTCGGCGCTCACGGCGGCCGCGGCCCGCTCCTGCTGGGGTGCCGGGGAGCCGGGGGCACTGGCGGCGCTGCCGTCACTGCCGGTGGGGGAGACCGAATCGTCCACCGGGTCGGGCTCACCGTGGTCACCGGGGGTATCGGTGGGGCCGTCAACGGCGCGCAGAGCGACTGGAGAGGCGGGCGACCCGGCGGACAGGGCGGAGTCGGCCCAGCCGGTGTCGTCACCAGACACGTCGGCCAGGGTCGATGGCGATGGCGGCGTCGACGGCGTCAGCGGTTCCTGAGGCGATGGCCTGGGCCGCGGCTGAGCGCAGATCCTCCTCCGTCATGACCGCTGCGCCACCCGCCTCACGGGCACTGGTGGCGCCGTCGGCCGAGCCGGCGGCGGAGGCCGCGGAGACTCCGGAGGTGCCCGAGGCGGCTGAGCCGGCGGGGGCCGGGTTGTTGCCGGAGCGGACGATCTCAAGCAGTCCGCTGCCGCCGGGCCGGGCGGAGGCGCTCTTCGGACGTGGAGTCCTCTTGGGCATGATGCCCCAGTTGACGGGCCCCTGCTCGTTGTCGGGACGCCGGTCACGAGGAGTCATGAGATCACCTGTCCCAGGATGGAGGCGAGCCCCAGGGCCACGAGCACGAAGCCGGTGGCACCGAGCAGGAGCTGGCCGACACGGATGATGGTCTCGCCGGTGGAGGTCCCGGCCAGGCGCTCGTCGGCCGCACGTCCGAATGACGTCGCGGCCAGCGCGGTGGTGACGGGTCCGGATACCACGTCGAGGGTGGTCAGCTCTCGCCGACCGGTCGACTCGGGGACGAGCACCTTGGTTCCCGGCACGGTCAGCGTCGCCAGATCGGTGCCGGGCAGGGGCGCGCCGTCGGACCCTGAGCCCCGCTGTGAGGACTGAGAACCCTTGGCCCCCTTGCCACTGGCCCTCTTCTTGTTCTTGGGAGGACTCGCTGAGCTGCCGGGCGGGCGACGGACCCGGTTGCGCTCCAGGCGCAGACGGGGGCGTTGACCACCAGGGAGCGGGCGGAGAGCCCTCAGGAGGCGAGCATGCCCAGCCCCACGAGGACGAGGGCGATGCCGCCCAGGACACGGGATGTCCCGGCCGCCCCGAGGGCGGGAGGTGATGGCGGCCGACAGCGCCAGCACGACAGTCAGGACGATGAGGCCGATGAGGATGTGAAGCCCGGTCCCGGTTTGAAGGCGCGTGCGGCGCTCCGGTATCAGGGAACGTCCGACGTGGATGAGGTCGTGGTCATGACAGCTCAGGGGTGACCGGTCAGCCGCTCGTAGGCCTCGAGTGGCGGGCCCGGGTCCGTTCGACGACGTCGTCGGGCAGGGGCAGGGGGCTCTGACCTCCGTCCCGGTCCCAGCCGGAGGCCGGGGAGGTGAGCCAGTCGCGCACGTACTGCTTGTCGAAGGAGGGGTGATCCGGCCGGGTTCCCAGGCGTCGGCCGGCCAGAAGCGGGAGGAGTCGGGGTGAGGGACCTCGTCGCCCAGGACCAGGTTGCCGCCGGCGTCGGTGCCGAGCTCGAACTTGGTGTCGGCCAGGATGATGCCGCGGTCCCGGGCGATCTCGGCGGCCCGGGAGTAGAGGGCCAACGTGGTCTCGCGCAGGGCGGTGGCGGCGCTCTCCCCACCATCTGGATGACACGCTCGAGGAGACGTTCTCGTCGTGCTCGCCGAGCTCGGCCTTGGCGGCGGGGGTGAAGATCGGCTCGGGCAGTCAGGGACGCCTCGGTCAGTCCCTCGGGCAGGGCCACGTCGCACACGGAGCGACTCCCCCGGTACTCGGCCAGACCGGAGCCGGTGAGGTAGCCGCGGGCCACGCACTCCACGGGGTACATCTCCAGTCGTCGGCAGATCATGGCACGCCCGGCGACCTGGGCGGGAACGTCGAGGGAGACGAGATGACCGGGACGACGTCGGCGAGCCGCTCGAACCACCAGGCGCTCAGGGCGGTGAGGACCTTCCCTTGTCCGGGATCGGGTGGCCAGGATGTGGTCGTAGGCGCTGATACGGTCCGAGGCGACCACGAGGGAGCACGTCCTGCCCGACCCACGGGCCGTCGGAGCTAGGGGCGTAGACGTCCCGAACCTTGCCGCTGGAGCGGTGCTCCCACCCTGGGACGGCGGGGGGCCGGGAGCCGGATGCTGAGGCTCCGGGACCGACTGAGGCGGAGCTCGCGGACTGAGTCATACCCCCATCCTGCCATCGGCGGGCACCCTGTGTCCGTTTCCGAGCCGCGGCGTCGCCTGCGGGAGTCACCACTGGACGTCCGCCCGCTTACCGCGCCATCTCGCCCATTCATCCGGGTCGGATCGTTAGGGGAGTCGGGCTGCGACCGGAGCAAATCCCACCGACGGGATGGGAACGAATCTCACCTCCCGCCTCTCCCGACCGACCGGACAAAACGCTGACGTGGGTCAGCACCGGAGCCGGCGCACACCCCACCCAACCGCCGAGGAGCCGCAGATCTCCCTCAGGAAAGCGGAGACCGGTGTGCGTTTAGTCTCGGAAGAAGTGCGCGCGTCGTGCTCCCCGTTCCTCGTAGGCGTGCCTGACGGCGCGGTTTCGGGGGTTCGGCAGAAGGCGAGCCATGGGCCGTGGTCGCGATGGCGAGGAGGCCCTACTCGGCCCCGTCACCCCTGTCGGCCCCATCGGCGCTGCCAGCGCTGCCAGCACTGCCAGCACTGCCAGCACTGTCGGCGCTGGCCGCGTGAGCGATGTCGGTGCGGTACTGGGCGCCCTCGAGCTCGATGCGCTCGACGGCCTCATAGGCGCGTTCCCGCGCCGCCTCGACGGTTGGCCCCAGGGCGACGACGGACAGGACCCGACCTCCGATGACGACCAGCTCCCCGCCCTCGGTGGTGCCGGTGCCGGCATGCAGCACGTGGACGTCGTCGAGCTCCTCGGCGGCCTCGATCCCGGTGATGGTGCCGCCGGTGGTGACGGTTCCGGGGTAGCCGGGGGCCGCGATGACGACGTCGACGGCGCACTGCTCGGACCAGGTGGGCTCGGGGGCCTCGGCGAGGAGGCCGGTGGCGGCGGCGTGGAGGAGCTCGGGCAGGGAGGAGGTCAGGCGGGCCAGGACGGCCTGGGTCTCGGGGTCGCCGAATCGGACGTTGAACTCGACGACGCGCAGGCCGCGTCCGGTCAGGGCCAGGCCGCAGTAGAGCAGGCCGATGAAGCTGCTGCCACGGCGGGCCATCTCGTCGACGACGGGTTGGGCGACCTCGTGCACCACCTGCTCGGCCAGGTCGGCCGGGGCCCAGGGCAGTGGGGAGTAGGCGCCCATGCCGCCGGTGTTGGGGCCGGCATCGCCGTTGAGGAGGCGCTTGAAGTCCTGGGCGGGGGCCAGGGGCGGACGGTGGCGCCGTCGCACACGCAGAACACGGAGGCCTCGAGGGCCGTCTAGGTGAGTCCTCGACGACGACGCGACGCTGCCGCGGGTCAGGCAGGCGCGGCCGTGGGCCAGGGCGACGGGGAGCTCGTCGGTGACGACGACGCCCTTGCCTGCGGCCAGGCCGTCCTCCTGACGACGTAGGGCGCCCCGAAGCGGTCCAGGGCGGCGGCCAGCTCGGCCTCAGTGGTGCACACGGCGGCCTCGGCGGTGGGGACGCCCGCGGCGGTCATGATCTCCTTGGCGAAGGCCTTCGAGCCCTCCAGGCGGGCGGCCTCGGCGCCGGGGGCCGAAGCAGGGGATCCCGGCGTCGCGCACGGCGTCGGCGACACCGGCGACCAGGGGCGCCTCGGGGCCGACGACGACGAGGTCGGCCTTCATCTGCGTAGCCAGGGCCACGACCTCCTCCGGGACGCTGGGGTCGATGTTGAGGTTCGTGGCGATGGCCGAGGTGCCGGGGTTTCCAGGGGCGACGATGAGCTCGGTGGTCTGCGGATCACGGGCGAGGGCACGGGCCAGGGCGTGCTCGCGCGCGCCGGAGCCGAGGAGCAGGATCTTCACGGCGACAGCCTAGATGATGAAGGCCGCATGAGGCCCGGAATCGCGGGCACCGCGCGCCCTGGGGCGGGCACATATCCCTGATTGATGGGAGAGCCGCGGTTCACCGGTCCCGGGCGACCGCCCCAGTGAGTAGGCCGAGTAAGCGAAATCCGCACAACGGCGAATTACTCTGGGGACGACGACTGGAGGCGAGGCGGACGGAGAACCTGGTGAACAACGACGTGAACCCCGAGGTGGAGATGTTCAACCGTGTGGCCGCGCTCATGGGCACCACCCTGACCGAGGCGGACGTCCACCGGTTCCTGCTCGAGACGGCGGAGTTCCTGGGTGAGGGCTCCTTGTCCATGTACGGCCCCAATGTCTTCTTCCGCTGGCGGCTCGGGCAACGAGTCATCGAGGTCGAGCCGCGCTACCGCCCGTGGGGCGAGGAGTACTCCTTGACCGTGGACTCCTACAACCGCGGGTTCCCCATCGACACCCAGGAGCGCCTGATCTACAAGTACGGCGATGCCGAGCTGTACCCCTACCTGTGGAGGGTGGACCTCGGCAGCGAGGTGACCGACTGGTGGGGACCCGGCGAGGCCTACGTCGTCAACTGGGACCTGTTCGAGGAGACCACGGCGAAGACCCTCGGCGCCCTGCCCAACGACATGGCCCTCATGCCTCCGCAGTGGCGCCGCCCCTTCACCTTCCGGTGGGACATGGGGGACTCCGGACTGGGCCTGGTCTCCTTCACCGGCACGGTCGACGGCCTCATGGTCACCGCCGAGACCACCGGGGACCAGGTCCTCATCCCGCGCGACCTCCTCAGGAGCGAGGGTGGTCAGATCAGTATGCGCAACGTCGTCGCCGGCCTGGCCGGAGGGCGCCCTCTCATCGACATTCGCTTCGCCGGCTCCGAGGGCTTCGGCGACTACGGCGTCTTCGCCGCCAGCCCCGGCGGGAACGAGAATGAGGGGGAAAGGGACGATATCGAGTTCCTTCTGGAGGACCGGGGAATGGACTCGCCCGGGCCCGCAATGACGATGGACGAGCTTCGCAGGCTGGCCGCCTCCACGCCCGCTCCCACCGGTCCCGACCGACCTCCGGTGAACTGGCGGGTCATCCCGATGCGGATCGGACTGTCCATCCCCCAGGTCCTCTCCGTCGTCGAGCAGGTCCTCAGTGGAGCAGCCGTCGAGAGCGTGCTCAGGGGACTCGGCGGACGCCCCGATATCCGGTGGGACAAGCCCATCCTGCGCGGAGACGGCTGGGTCGCGGAGCGGTCGCGGTTCTCCGGCACCTGGTGCATCGAGGTGGTCACTCACTCCGAGCGGGAAACGGAGGATCGGCTGTGCTTCGACCAGCGCCACGTCGCCGACTACGCCTGGCGGATCGCCCAGGCACTGGAGCAGCGTTACGGCTTCCCCTACGGGTTGCGCGCCACGAACGACGGGTTCTTCATGCGTCTGTTCCAGGTCGGGGACCAGGGCATCATGGTGTCGAGCGGCTTCAGCTCGGTGGAGGTGGAGATCGACTCCCTCAAGACGCTCCTGGAGAGCTCCTACGGACGTTTCTGAGGCAGCCCAGCCGCCTCTCCCCCACACCACCTGAGGAAGTACAGCTAGGCTCGCGTCGGCTCCGGGGCGTCGAGGCCTCGGACAGCAAGGCATCAGGAGGCCCGGGTGGAAGTCGATCAGTCCCCTGTCAGGAGGTCACTCGATGCAGGAGCCGGCAAGGCGGCCGCCCTTGACCCTGGCACTGAGGCCGCCGCGGAGCTCAACGCGGTGACGATCCGCCGTCTCGGGGACCGTCTACGTCCCGCCCGTCGCCGGAGGGCCAGTGGCGTCGTCCTCCACGGCGTCGCGGGATGAGGCGCCCGCGCCGCAGCGGGGCAGCGACGCGGGTATCGACACGGCCCTGACCACACTGCGGGCCCTGGGCTATCGGCTCTCCTCACCGGCCCGGGAGGAGCTCACCACCCCCGAGCAGGCGTGGGCGCTGGTCAATGCCGCCGCCCGCCTCACCTCCGGCTCCCCGGCCGCCGAGTACCGGCCCTTCTACCCCGACTTCCCCGTCCAGGTCCGCACCGCCTCCGAGGCCACGCTGCTGGTCAACGCCGCCCTGCACTACCTGGGCGACGTCGTGGGGGCCCGGATCCTGCCGGGCTACCGGCCCAGCCCCCGCGAGCCCCTGCCGGGAGACGACAGTGCCCTCACCGAGCTGGGCCTGGCCACGCAGCAGGACCTGAAGCGGATCGTGGCCGACCTCGTCGCCCAGGCAACACCCTTCAGCGCCCAGGACCGCGCGGACCTGACGGCCCTGCGCGACTTCGGCCCCAAGTGGGCACCACACGTGACGGTCAAGGAGAACCTCGCCGTCCTCACTGTCACCTTCCCGGACCTGGACTTCTCCGCCTCCTACCGCACCGTCACCGACGTGCTGCGCCTGGCGGTCGCCATGGCGGGTGGTGATACCTCCCTGGCCGAGCCGTGCCGGTTCCCCTCCTTCTCCCGCGCCCAGCGGCGCCGGCTGCTGGGACTGCTCGACGCCGTCGGGCGGGTCCAGGACGGCCGGGACTCCGCCGAGGAGATGGCTCGGCGCTCCGAGCGGTGGAAGCGGCTGGCCCGTCACCTGCGCCCCGGCGACTACGCGCGTCGTTTCCCGCGTGCCGCCGCGCTCCTGCGCCAGGTCGCCTCCGGGGGCGCCGAAGCGGGTTTCACCTCCCACCTGGAGGAGGTGCTGGCGAGCCGCGACGTCGATGACGCCCTTCGTCTGCTGGCCGCCCGCCCAGGGGTCTTCGCCCGCCGGCTCAACCACCTGCTGCGACTGTGCGCCGATGACGCCGCCCGCGAGCGCGTGGTCGCCGAGTTCGCCCGAGTCGCGCCCGAGGTCTCCCTGCCCGTCCTGGTGCGCCTGTGGGAGTACTTCTCCTCCCCCGGACCGGACACGCTGCCGTGGCGGGTCGTCGCCATCAAGGCGGCCACGGGCACCAAGACGACGCTCATCCCTCCACCCGCCGCCCCGGCCCCGCCGACGCGGCGGTGGTTCACGCCGTCGAGGAGGCCCTGCGCGGCAGGGAAGCACCTGGGGCGGATCGCCGTCGACCAGGGGATGTACGAGGGCTACACGGCTCCGGTGGGACTGCGCTCGGCCTCACCGGGCATGCGCACGGCGGGGCGCGGCACCCGGCTGCCCCTGCCCGAGGGCGAGACGATCCGCTTCTTCCTGCACTGGCGTGACCTGCCGGAGGCCCAGGGGCCTGCCGGACCTGCTGCCGCCGAGGGCAGCCCGGACACCCGGGTGGACCTGGACCTGTCGGCCTTCTTCGTCTCCGAGGACTTCACGCGCACCGAGCAGATCGCCTACTACAACCTGCGCTCGACGGCGGCCGTGCACTCCGGCGACCTCACCTCGGCGCCCGACGGGGCGGCCGAGTTCATCGACGTCACCCTGGCCGAGGCGCTGCGGCAGGGGTGGCGCTACGTCGTCATGACGGTCCACTCCTTCTCCCACCACCGGCTCAGTGAGGTGCCCGAGTGCTGGGCGGGGGCGATGGCCCGCGGCGCGGACCCGCAGAGCGGGGAGGTCTTCGAGGCCTCCACCGTCATGCAGCGCCTCGACCTGGTCTCCCCACGTTCAACGCGACGCCCGTTCGTCATCGACCTCGCTGAGCGCCGCCTCATCTGGTGGGACCTGCCCGTGGGGGTGGGCGAGCACCAGGTGGCGAACCTGGATCGCAGCAGCAACCGGGTCCTGGCGCACCTGCTCGACCTGCTGGAGGGGCGGCGCATGCCGCTGGCGCACCTGCTGGGGCTCCTGGCCGACGACGTCGTCGAGGACCCGCATGAGGCCCACCTGGTCTTCGGTGAGGGCGGGATCCTGCCGTGGCAGACCGAGCGGATCCTGGCGCTGCTGGGCCCCGCCGAAGTTACGGCGGACGCGGCCTCCGACGCGGACGGGGGCGCCGAGAGCCAGCAGGTGGAGTAACCTGGGCCGTGTCCGGCCATGAGGGTGCTTCCTTCTCCCTTCACTTTTCTCTCAGCGCCTTCGCTTCCCGGACGCAGCCGGGCGGGACCACCAGTGGCCCCGCCCGGCTATTGCGTGAGGATCAGAACGTGGTGAGCAGGAAGCGCGCACCGTGCGGGTCGGCGACCTCCACCATGCGCCCGAACGTGAAGTCGATGGGCTCGACGATGACAGTTCCCCCGAGCTCGCGCACGCGCTGGGCTGCGGCGTCGGCGTCCTCAACCCCGAAGTAGATGCGCCAGCGCGAGGGGACCTCCTCACCGAAGTAGCCGGCCCGACCGACGCCGCTCACGGATCTGCCCCCGACGACGCTCGTGTAGAAGTCCTGCTCCTGGTCGGCGATGGTCAGCCGGCGGGTGGGCCACCCGGCGACCTCCCGGTAGAAGCGCTCAGCCGGCTCCAGGTCACTGGCCAGGACGTCGAACCACACCGGCATCCCGGCCTGGTAGGGGTAGGGCCCCTCGCAGTCCTCGTCCTCCAGGAGCCCGACGACGTTGCCGTCGGGGTCGGAGGCGAGGGCGTAGGCCATGGTCTCCGTGACGTCAGTGGGCTCCACGACGACGCTCCCGCCGGCGCTCTCAGCGGCTCCGGCGGCGGTGCGGACGTCGTCGACCATGAAGCTCACCTGCCAGCCAGGGTCCCCGGGCGCCGCTTCGGCGGGTTCGAAGGAGCCGATGAGCCGACCGTCGTGATGCACCTCGGTGGTCAGCGGCTCGCCCGGTTCTGCACGGGTGATCTCCCAGCCGAGAAGGTCTCGGTAGAACGCGGCCGAGGCGTCGATGTCCGAGGAGTACAGCTCGATCCAGCAGGGAAAGCCGGCAAGGCGCTCGGCGGGCTGGGCGTTGGCGGTGGTGTCGGTCATCAGTGGCTCCTTACGTGTCCGGCTGCATGTCGAGGGACGTCCTGACGTTCCACGACGGTAGGGCCGACCGGCTACGCCGCGAACGACTCGATCCTGCTGTCCTGAGCGCCCCTTTTCGAGCCATCTCGGACGACCGTCAGACCACCATCGCCGCCAGGGCCACGAGGACCGCCGGATCCCAGGGGAGAGCTGCGCGCACCGGCAGGGTGACGGGGCCGAGGGACGGGCTCCTCAGGGAACGCGCAGCCGCGCGACGAGGGGGCTGTGGGGGCGAGTTGCTCGTGGACGTCGGCGCCGTCGGGAAAGATGGTGGCGAGGATCCAGGGGGAGCCTGGGACCACGGGCAGCTCCACCTCGTCGATACGTGACGGCGCAGCGTGCCCGCTCGTCGGCAGCCCGCTGGGGACGGGGACGGGGAAAGGTGCCCGACCCACTGATAGGGGCCGGCCCGAGCGTGCGGCGCATCTCCTCAGGGGACTATCCAGGGCGGATGCGGATTCTTCCCAGCTGCCGAGACAAGGAGGCTCACGGCAGGCAGGGTTCGCTCGGCGATCCGGTCGGCGATGCGACGCAGGGAACCGGGTGGGGTTCCGACGTCGCGCAGGAAGCGGCGGCTGAAGGTGCCCACCGAGGTGTAGCCGACCTCGTGGCAGGTCTCGGCCACGCCCAGCCGGTGGGTGATGAGGAGGTGCTTGGCCTCATGCAGTCTCCAGGCGGCCAGGTAGTCCATGGGCGAGGTGCCGACGGCGGACGTGAAGATCCGGGTGAGGTGGGAGGGACTGTAGGCGAGGTGCTCGGAGAGGTCCCCGACGGTGACACGTTCACGGAAACGGGTGCGCAGGTACCGGGTGGCTCGCAGCGCCAGGTCGGCGGAGGTCTCGTCAAGCGGCTGACCCGTCTGCGCGCCGTCAGCGCCCGGAACAGCCTGAGCGGAGCCGGACGACATGAGCCCGTCAGGTGAGTACTCGTGCATGACGGCACGTTACACAGCGGTGACCTCCAGAACGAGGGCCCATCTCTTCCTATTCATCCCCATCCCACTGTCCGGCATCACCACCGGCCCGCAGTGGTTGCTCGCCCCGTCGAGAGAGATCGGTCAGCTCATGACGACCACTGGCCATCACAGGGCAGACGCACTAGAATCTGCATCATCTGATGACAGAACTGATGCAGGAGGTGTCGTGCGAACCACTGTGACACTCAGCGACGAGCTCATTGCCAACGCCCAGGAGCTCACGGGCATCACCGAACGCACCGAGCTGCTGCGCGCCGGCCTGGAGACCCTGGTCAGGGTGGAGAGCGCACGTCGCCTCGCAGCCCTCGGCGGCTCTGATCGGAAGGCGAGCGCCGCTCCACGACGTCGGAGCGCCAGCCAGTGATCCTCGTCGACACATCGGTATGGATCGATCACTTCCACCACTCGGACCCAGTACTCGTCAGCCTGCTGCACGAGGACGAGATCGGGGCCCATCCACTCGTGGCGGAGGAGCTGGCGATGGGTTCACTCAAAGCCAGAGACGACGTCCTCAAGCACTTGTCGCACCTCCACCAGTTCCCGACCCTCTCACATGACGAGCTGCTGGCTCTGGTCGCAACGCATGCGCTGCGGGGCCGGGGCCTCAGCCCAGTCGATGCGCACCTGCTCGGCTCCGTCATGCTGGTCCCTGGCGCCAGCCTGTGGACACGCGACAAGCGATTGCTCCGCGCTGCCGACGAGCACGGAGTCTCCTTCGTCGAGGGAGACGACGGCTGAGGCACCTAAGGCCGCTTCACCGAAAGCCTGACTTGCTACGCTACGACAACAACTGAAGCACACCCAGAAAACGGACCGATGTCGACCCCTCCACACCAGCAGCCGTACCAGCCTCCCTACCAGCCTCAGTATCAGGCTGCGCCTCCATACGGGTATCCGCGCCCCCGCCCGACACACACCGGGAAGCTGGTCGGGCGATCCTTCTGTTCGTGGCCGGCCCAATCCTGGGTCTCAGCGTCGTAGGAATCGGTTTTGCAGTCGTCGCCGTTAACACCGCCACCGACGGAGATGTCATCTCCAACGGCCAGCGAGATCACCCTTAAGCGCAGGTGACGAGCGCACCCTGTACGTAGAGGACGGTGAGTTCGTCGACATCTGCTCCATCACCACCTCTGAGGGTAAGGACATCGCTACCACCCGCAGCACCGGAACACGCATCACAACCGAGGGTTCTGCATATCACTCCGTCCTGAAGTTCACAGCGACGACGTCAGGAGAGTACCGGGTCTCATGTGATGGCCTGGGCGACGACGACCCGATTCGCATGATCCCAGAACCCACCCTCGGCATGTTCACATGGCCACTCGTAGCCGGTCTAGGCGTTGGCTCGGCCTGCTGGATCATCGCCATCATCCTCCTCGTCCGACGCCACCAGGCCCTGGCCGCACAGAATCAAGCGGGCTGACCTCGATGAGGAACCGCTAATCCGATCCCGCGTTCGAGAATCTCCCGCTCCTCCTGCATGCCGGCATTCCCAAGGGGAACATAACGACCGGTTTCCCGGGTGGCGCCATGGGCGACCCCCCAGAGCCAGATCGCCTCGCACCTGGCGACCAGCTGCTCCTGCCGTCGCTGAAAGCTCCCCCACGTGACACCGGCACCATCCAGGGCCAGGTGCCTCCCGTTGCCGTGGACGACGAAGATCCGGTCCCCGGCGACGAACAGTCCCGAGCGGGACTCCGGCCAGACGCACGAGCGTCTTCCGGCGCGAATCCCACGTTCGTCCACGACGACTCGTTGGAAGCACCCGTAGATCTTGTGGAGCGGATATGCCATGGTGACCGGCCCGAGCAGAAGGCAGAACACCGCGAAGGCGATATCCGATCCACTGAGCGGCTTTGTCTCGAAGAACAGCTGCTGACCACCGATCACCATGAACAGCACCCCCATGCCGATGAGGAAGAGCCCGCCGTTGCACAGGTGCTCCTTGATTCTGCGCCAGACCGGGGTGCAGAGCACCAGGCGGCTGCGCTGCAGCATCTTCTCCGCCCCGTGCCGGCCTCGGGCCTCCACGAGATGAGGGGCCTCGCTGACAGCGGCATCCTCCGAGACACCCCACCCCCGCGCGTAGATGTAGTACTGCAGGTCCCTCACAGCCGCAGAAGCGCGGTCGCGGGACTTTCCCCAGGTCATCCCGATGACGCATCCGGGAAGCCTGATGGCGTCATCACCGTCACCATTCTCGATCGCGATCCGAGTCCGCTCAATGAATCCGCTGGGCGACGACGGCCCCTCAGTCAGATCGAGCGTCGACAGCGTGAGCCTCGATGCCACCGACTCCCAGGGGCGCCGTTCGGTGAACAGCAGGCGTCGCATAGCGATGCCGTCCTCACTCAGCACCGTCTGACGCCGCAGGACATTGATCGCCCAGACCACTGGGATGCCGAACATGATCACCACGGCCATGGTGTCCTTGACTTCATGCTCGGTGATGTAGGGGCTCATCAGCGGCAGAGCGTTGTAGATCATGCCGGGCACCCCCACCACGAGCGCCACCAGTGCGCAGCAGCGGATCACCACCGAGCCTCGCAGGAGTAGGCGCCCATCGCTCGTCTCCGTCGCCCACCACCGCATCGACTGGCCCAGCGTCTCGTCGAACAGGTCCCCACGACCGTCGCTGAGGCCGTTGTCCTGCCATTCCATGCTCGACACCTTCCACACTGCTGCACGTCACCGGCACGATGGGAAAGCGACCTAAGCCCTCGCCATCGGCCCTTCGTCACTGTAGTGGCGAGCACGGTGCCAATTCGTGTTCTCCGATGGGCACCGTTCACCATCCCGTCTCCGACGTCGCCCCGGATGAACGAACGGGGGCTCCGACCGGCGAACCGGTCGGAGCCCCCGTCAGAGTCCTTCGCGGGGAAGAACCTCAGCAGCGATCAGGCCTTCTTGGCCTCGTCGATGCGCGCACGGAACTTTGGCGAGCTGCTCCTTGATGGCCTCGGGGAGCTTGTCACCGAACTGCTTGTAGTACTCCTCGGTGTCGTCCATCTCGGCGGCCCAGGCCTCGGGGTCGATGTCGTACATCTTGGCCCACTCCTCCTCGCCCAGGTCGAGGCCCTCAAGGTTGAAGTCTTCGAACTTGGGGTAGCGGCCGGTGACGCCGTCGACGGCCTCGACCTCGCCGGAGGCGCGGCGCACGATCCAGTCGAGCACGCGGGAGTTGTCGCCGTAGCCGGGCCAGATGAACTTGCCGTTCTCGTCCTTGCGGAACCAGTTGACCTGGTAGACCTTGGGGAACTTGTCGCCCAGCTTCTCCTGCATCTCCAGCCAGTGCGACCAGTAGTCGGCCATGTGGTAGCCGCAGAAGGGCAGCATGGCCATGGGGTCGTGGCGCAGGGAGCCGACCTTGGCGTCCAGGGCGGCGGCGGTGACCTCGGAGGCCACGGCGGAGCCGATGAACACGCCGTGGGCGTTCTCGTACTGCTCGGCGACCAGCGGCACGTTGGTGGCGCGGCGACCGCCGAAGAGGATGGCGTCGATGGCCACGCCCTCGGGGGCCTCCCAGTCGGGGCAGATGATCGGGCACTGCGAGGCCGAGTGGTGAAACGGCTGTTGGGGTGGGCGGCCTTCTTGCCCTCGGCGGCATCAGCCGGGGTGAAGTCGTTTCCCTGCCAGTCGATGAGGTGCTCCGGCATCGGGGCGTCGATGCCCTCCCACCACACGTCGCCGTCGTCGGTCAGGGCGACGTTGGTGAAGATGGTGTTGGCCTTCATGGTGTCCATGGCCATGGGGTTGGTGTCGTAGGAGGTGCCGGGGGCGACGCCGAAGAAGCCGGCCTCGGGGTTGATGGCGCGCAGGCGGCCGTCGGGGCCGGGGCGCATCCAGGCGATGTCGTCACCGACGGTCTCGACCTTGTAGCCCGGGATGGTGGGCTGGAGCATGGCGAGGTTGGTCTTGCCGCAGGCGCTCGGGAAGGCGGCGGTGACGTGGTACTGCTTGCCGCTCTTCTCGTCGGTCAGGCGCAGGATGAGCATGTGCTCGGCCATCCAGCCGTCGCGGCGGGCCATGGTCGAGGCGATGCGCAGCGCGTAGCACTTCTTGCCCAGCAGGGCGTTGCCGCCGTAGCCGGAACCGAAGGACCAGATCTCGTTGGTCTCCGGGAAGTGGGTGATGTACTTCTCGTCGTTGCAGGGCCAGGCGGTGTCCTTCTCGTGCTCGGCCAGGGGGCGCCGACGGAGTGGACGGCCGGGACCCAGGGGCGGCCCTCGGCGATGAGATCCATGGCGGCCGCGCCCATGCGGGTCATGATCCGCATGTTGACCACCACGTAGGGGGAGTCGGTCAGCTCGATACCGAGCTGGGAGATGGGGCCGCCCAGGGGACCCATGGAGAAGGGGATCACGTAGAGGGTCCGGCCGCGCATGGCGCCGTCGAACTTCTCGTTGAGGATCTTCTTCATCTCGGCCGGGTCGTACCAGTTGTTGGTCGGGCCGGCGTCCTCCTCCTTCTCGGAGCAGATGAAGGTCCTGGACTCCACACGGGCGACATCGCTGGGCAGGGAGCGCGCGAGGAAGGAGTTGGGGCGCTTGTCGGGGTTGAGGCGGGTGAACATGCCCGACTCCACCATCTCGGTGGTCAGGCGGTCCCACTCCTCCTGCGAACCGTCCGCGAAGTAGACGTTCTCGGGCTTGGCCAGCTCGGCGATACGCGTGACGAATTCGATGACATCCTCAGGGGCGTTAGCCGGCGCGGCGGCGCGGACGTCCTTCTCAGACACAGTCATGCGAGTCCCTTCCTTGGGTATGTTGATCCGGTTGAGCGCGCCGTTGCCGACTCGCTCGGTCGAGGGCAATACTCCCCCACCCGGCGCCTCAGGTCACATTGCCGAAGGTCCCAACTCGGCCTCTCCCTCCGGCCATACCGGCATGTGATCGGCCACATTCGGGAGGATGGCGGCTTTTGCCGCCTTTGAAACGGCGTCGTTCCGCCCTCAGTGAAGGTCCAGTACGAGCGTGTAGCGTGCCCGCATGTCCGTTGTGCCGTCCTCTGCGCCGTCCTCCGCGTCCAGTCCTACGCACCCCTTCCCGCGCACCCGGCTCCGCCAGCAGACATGCCGGGCCCTTCGAACGGCCGTGGTGGTGGCCGCATCCTGTGTGGCGCTGGCCGCCTGCACCGCCCGCATGGACATGACCATCAGCTCCCAGGGCAGCTACGACGTCGTCCTGGAGATGCGCGATACAACCGGAACCGTCTTCCCCCGGGGCAAGGCCCCCGACTGCTCGAAGTACTCAGACCCCACTGCCCTGGGCGTGCCCGCGGGCACCACGGTCAAGGCCGAGCCGATCACCGACGACGACGGACTCGGCTGCCAGATCACCATCAGCGGGGTCAAGGTCCCCCAGGCCTCGCAGGCCGAGCCGAACACGATCGTCGTGCGCGACGGCGACGTCTACAAGGTGACGATCCAGCCCTTCCCGTCCGATCCTTCCCAGGACGCCAATGGAGCCGGCGACGCAGAGGGAGGCGCCCCGGAGGCGTCCACCGCACCGTCGGGCGGCCCGGGTGCGCCCCAGCCGAGCAGCACGTCCTTCAAGGGCATCGTCGACACCAGGGTCTCAGTCACCTTTCCCGGCGCGGTGACGCAGTCCGGTGGGGGAAAGGTCTCAGGCACCACGGTCACCTGGAACGACCCGGACACGGTGGCCAAGGGCGTGAGCGCCTCGGGCTACGCTCGGGACGGCCAGGGTGTGTCGTGGTGGAGCCGTTACCGCGTCTGGCTGACCGCGGGCCTGATCCTGCTCGGCGGCGGCCTGACTGTGGCCGTCCTGCGACGGCGCAGCACCGGCCACGCACCACGGAAGCAGCGCAAGGGCGACCCTGAGCCGTCCGAGTAGTCCCCGCACCGTTCTAGACTCGACGCATGCATCATGACTCCCGCGCTGTCAGGCGACCCGTGGTCGTGACGGTACTGGCCGGCCTCGCGCTGCTGCTGACCGGCTGCGGGGCTCACTACGACTTCGTCATCCATGACAACGAGACCGCCGACTTGACCTACATCATGTGGGATTCGTCGGGGCTGCCGCTCATCACCAGGGAGAGCTGCACCGAGAAGAAGCTCGAGAAGTCCACTCCCCTGCCCAAGAACGTCGAGGCGAACTACACCTACACGTCCCACAACGGGCATCCGGCGTGTCAGGTCACTGCCAAGTCGGTTCCACTCAACGACCTGCAGACCGACGTCTGGACGATCAAGCACCAGGACGGGAAGTACGTCTTCGACCTGTCCCCCGACGCGCTGAGCCAGCTCGGTGAGGACGACTCCCGCTCCTCCTCCCAGGGCGCTGCGGGAGGAATGAAGGTCTCGATAGCCGTGTCCTTCCCCGGAGAGGTGACGAAGTCCAACGGGAGGAATGACGACAACAAGGTCACCTGGGACAACGTGCTGGAGAGCCCTGAGGCTCCCCACGCCGAGGGCGGGGACGGGAAGTTCCACCTGCAGTGGTGGATGATTGCGGCGGCGAGCGCCGTCGCCCTCCTCCTCGCCATTGTCGGCGTCGTCGTATACGTCCTGAGGACCCGCCGAGCCCAACAGCTGGCTCCGGCACTCCCGTACGGCGAGGCCATTCAGGGGGCAACGGCCACCGACGTCATGCCTCCGGAGGTCTACATCGGGGGTCCGTATCAGTCTCCTCCCGGCGCTCCGCAGCCGATGCCGGGGGCAACCCACCCCTATCCCGTCACCAACCTTCGCGATGGCTACGCCCCGTACGCCGACCCGGGCCTGGGTGCCAACGTCTTCCCGTCACCTCAGGGCACTGAGCACCCTGGCGCCTTCAGCACCCACGGAGCCCAGAACGGTGGCGGGCATCAGCCGCCCGGGCCGGGGTACACGCAGATGCCCTATCAGGAAGGGCATAGCCCCGCGGACTTTCAGCGCCCGCCGCAGCAGCCCCGGTAACGTCCCACCGGAGGCGGGGAACGTTCCCCATGATGATCCGGTTACAACCTGACATCGAAACCGCTACTGTGAGGGCATGACATCTGCCATCACTCACCGCATCCCTAGACCCCTCTCCGTATTGACGGCTCTTGCCGCCCTCGCCCTGTCTGCGCCCCTCGCACTGGTGGGCGCCCCGGGGCATGCTGCTCCCGCTGCGGACGAGAACTCCCTCAGCTTCAAAGGCTCCATGGACATCGTGGTCAACTCCGATCAGACGTACACTGCCAAGTTCGTGATGTCCGCCAGCACAGAGATCCCGCTGGAAAAAACGTGTACTGACGAAGCCTTCAAGACCCCTGGCGCCACGAGCGTCAAGAACATGAAGGTCAACTATAAGGAGGAGGGCGACACTGCCACCTGCACCGCGGAGGGAACCGAGAAGGTCTCCGACAGCAAGGGACTGGTGACCCACAAGAACGGCGAGTACACCGTCGAAACCCCCGACTTCGGCACTGACTCTGCTGATGCGAACATCAGCTTCTCTCAGTCGGTGACTTTCCCCGGCAAAGTCACCGAGGCCGACGGCGGTAAGGTCGAGGGCAACAAGGTCTCCTTCACCGACGGCTCAACTCACACGGTGAAGGGCAAGGACGGCTCCATGTCCATGTGGGTCTGGATCCTCGTCGGCGTCGGCGCCCTGGTGCTGATCGCTGGCCTGGTCGCCTTCTTCATCATCCGCGGCAAGAAGAACAAGACCCAGGCGCCCTACGGGGCTCCCGCCCAGGGATACGACCCGAACCAGGCGTTCCCGGCCCAGCCCGGCCAGCCGACGGGTTACAGCACCCCGCAGGCCCAGCCCGAGCAGACGGGCTACGGAGCCCCCCAGGCCCAGCAGCCAGGCCAGCAGACGGGCTACGGAGCCCCCCAGGCCCAGCAGCCAGGCCAGCAGACGGGTTACGGTGCTCCCCAGGCCCAGCAGCCAGGCCAGCCTCCGTACGACAACGGTCAGCCCGGCCAGAGTGCCTACTGATTCCTTCCCTCCTCCCGGTGTTGTGGCCCCACGATCTGACGATCCGGGGCCACAACACCGTTCCTTGCGTTATCACTCCCTATGCGGGAGCCCCATCATCACCGACCTTCTTCTAGGATCAGGACCATGGCAGTGACTATCCCCCGACGCCGCTTCCCTGAAACACTCGTCTTTCTCTCCTTTCTCATTCCTCTGATGCTTCTGACTCCTCAGAGCCACGCCGCCGTCCCCGCTGCGAGCAGCGATTATGAGATGACAACGTCCATCAAGGTCGTCATCAACAAGGGCGACACTTACGACATGACCATCGTGGGTCAGCGCAAGAGTAGATCCTCTTCCGTCAAGGAGGCCATGCAGGACGCGTGTGACGAATCCGAGGTCTCCGGGATCCTTGAAGGCATGAAAGCCTCCTATTCCGAACGCGATGGTTTCCCGACTTGCACATTCACCAGCAAGTCGAAGAATATTTCCAAAAGCCATGGACTCATCAAGCACAAAGGTGATGAGTACGTTCTCGACACCGATGCCGGGGGCCTACCCGCCTCCTCCAACGACGTTGAGGATGCTTACACGCTCTCCGTCACCTTCCCCGGTGAGGTCACAGACGCCGACGGCGGCAAGGTCAGTGGCAACACAGTGACCTTCACCAAGCCTGACGAGTACCGGGTCAGCGGCAAGGACGCTCCTGCCTTCCCCTGGGTCTGGGTGATCGTGGGGGTTGTGCTGGTCGGAGCGATCGGCGGTGGTGTGTTCTGGTTCCTCAGCAGCCGCAAGAAGAAGGCCCAGCAGCAGGCCCACGCGTTCGGCGCGATGGGATACGCGCCGCAGCAGCCCTATGCTCCCGGCCAGATGCAGGTTCCCGGCGCAGTCCCTCCGCCCCCCTCGGACTTCGCCGCTCAGGGCTACGTCCAGCCCGGACCGAGCGGCGTGATGCCTCGGGACCGGTTCCGCCTCCTCCGGGTCCCGGCTACCAGGCAGGTCCCCCGCCCTCCACCTGGGGCTGAGCCTCTGCGACGACGCAAGGATCTTCGCAACCAGCGACGCCCTACGCCGCGTTCTCCAATCGTCCCACCCTCTCAACGTGAAAGCCCGTCCATGCGCTACCCCGCCCCGAGGCACACTCCAGCCACGAGTCTCGTCGGCATGCTCTGTCTTGCCGCCTCACTCCCCCTGGCGGTGGTGGCAGCCCCCACGAATGCCGCAACTCCGACAGAGGACTCGAGCGAGGATAAGGCCAGCATTGAGATCGCCATCAAGTCGGACGACAAGGTGACGACCACCTTCCTGACCACTGCACCAGCCTCCAGAGAAGAGGCCCTCAAAGAGTTCTGCGTCGAGAAGAGCTTCTCAAAAGCTAACTCAAAGCCTAAGGTGACCTTCTCCAACGAGAACGGGACACCCACCTGCAGGGCCACGTTCACCACATCTATATCCGGGAACAACTACGTCTCTCATGACGGGGATGAGTACGTCGTCGACACCCACGTGGACTCCGCATCCGAGGCGGATAAGAACAGCTCAGTGGCCCTCTCGGTCATCTTCCCCGGCAAGGTGACGGATGCCGACGGGGGGAAGGTTGACGGAGATGAGCGGAACAAGGTCTCATTCGACACCTTCTACGATCACAAGACCCGTGGTCAGGACGCTGTCCAGGCCGCCTCTCAGCCTCAGTCGACCTCCTCGTCCGACTCAAGAACCGGACTGATGATCATCACCGTGGCGCTCGTTGTGATCGCGGTGGTCGGCGGAGTCATCGCTCTGATCGGCAACGCGAACAAGAAGAGCCGAGAGCAGAGGTACCTGGCGGCGCTGGAGCAGCAGCCTCTCCGAGCAGGCGCGTTCGGTCCACAGTACCGGTCGCAGCCCGGCTACTCACCTGCTCCGCAGCCGTACCAGCAGACTTACCAGCAGGGTCATCAACAGAGTCACAATCCCGCGCCGTCGGGAACCGGTGGGCTGCACCTGCCACCGAACCAGAACGGTTACAGCAGCTACTGATCTCACGGGTACATGGTCAGGCCCATGATGACGACAGGCCCCTCGAGCCTGCTGCGCGCATCCGAGATGCCGACGCGATCACAGTGACACCGGCCCTCAGAGGCGACTGCTCAGCGCGCGCACTCTTGCCAGGCCCGCTTCGGTGACCAGCTCACTGCTCGCCTCCGGGCAGTTGGCGTAGAACTCCACAATCCGTTGGAGATCCGTGTAGAGCAGAGGCGGCGCACTCAGGGTCACGGATGTCTCGCCACCAGGAGTGACGTCAACAACCATTGCCCCACGGCGATCAACTCCGACAATGTACGGCCGATCCCGCCAACGCAGGAGAACGTCCCGGCCGGCGCCTGTTATCAGATGCAGACCCTCCGCGTTCACGGTGATCTCTGTGGCGTGACGCGCCCGGAACGTGGTTGCCCCGACGGTCAGAGCGCTCAGCAGAAGCACCGCGGTCAGAAGGATTGGTAGGCCGAGGTCGTATCCCACGACACGGTCGGTGACCGTCGCGAGCCACATTCCGATCACCGCGGTCACGACGAGTGCCAGAGCCTCCGCATACATGGCCAGGGGCACGAACCGGATACCTCGAAGACGGACCCCGTCGGCTCCCCACGTCCATCGTCGCTCCGCCCGTTCGCGGCTGTGCTGAGCCCGCGAGAGAACCGCACCGTGAAGCAGGATCACCAGGCTGGCACCGATCTCCAGGACGATGCTTCCAACCTGATAGACACTCGTGGAACAGCCGGAAGCGACGAACACCACGAGCGCCCCGGTCAGAAACCACCTGGGCCGGTCACGCATTCGGCAGTCCGCTTCCTCGCACGAGAATCGCCGCCTGCGCCCGCCAGTCCCCTCTGCTGAGGCGATGGTCTCGGAGGCCGTGAACGGTGTCCCGATGTCGCGCGGGGCGTCATCCGCTGTCACCGCATCAGGCGCACCGCCGTCAGGGGAGGCCTGATAGGGCACTCCCGTATAGGGAGATACCGCCTGCTCCATCCGCTCGCCCGTGCGTGCGGGACTCGCTGTCAGCTCTCGTACCCGCAGGAGTCCCTCATCAGTCCTGAGGCCCGCCCTGTCCCAGTCATGTGTGGCATAGAAGCCGAGCACGGCCTGAAGCTGGGCGTAGCCGATGGGCACGGAGAACATCGGGAGCAGAACCCGCTGCCCCGTCGTGGTTGTGATCAGTGCATGCCTGCTACCTCGGTGAACGACGCTCTGCTCGAGACCCGGGCGACTCGACCAGGGTATGCGGGCGTAACGCGGACCGTCGATCCGCAAGCGCACCTCACCAGGCGTCATCACAATAATCGGCAGCCCTCGCCCACCGCGGAGCAGCAGGGCTCCCATCGCAATGCACAGAAGCAACAGCTCAGCGGCAACCAGGAATACCCGAAAGGCGCGAGGGTAGGACGATCCAGCAAGAAGGATCACCGCCATGGGGGCCAGTGCACCGATCGTCGTCACAGCGACGGACAGGTAGTCCCAGATGGGATAGGGAGCCGGCCCGAACTCGACCCCTCCGTCGACCTGCCGCCACAGGTCGCCGGCCTTCCGGAGCCGCCGGTAGAGCACGAACCGCCCCACGGAGTACAGCACCAGACCTGCACCGCCGAATGAGAACAACAGCCCCAGTGGCAGGTCCGAGCGAGCAAGCCCATGCAGACCAGTGCACACGGCCAGGATGCCGAGCGCCGCAGAGGCGTATCCCTTGAGGAGCCGTCGACGATCAGCGCGCCCGGCGTCGAAGCCTCCGGGCTTGCCCACCGCCTTCGGCGAAGGAACAGCACGGCCGGTCATACGGGCCCCTCGAGGTCGTCAGCCTATGAGCGCGTGGCGTGAGATCGTGGCCTCACGACCCGGCCCGACACCGATCGCTGAGATGCGGCAGCGGGCCAGCTCCTCGATGCGCAGCACGTAGTCCTGGGCCGCCCGGGGCAGGTCGGCGAAGCGGCGGACCTCACTGATGTCCTCGCTCCAGCCGGGCAGCTCCTCGTAGACGGGGACGGCGTGGTGGAAGTCGGACTGGGTCAGCGGCATCTCCTGGGTGACGGTGCCGTCGATGTCGTAGGCGACGCACACCGGAATGGTCTCGTGCCCGGTGAGGACGTCGAGCTTGGTCATCACCAGGTCAGTGAGCCCGTTGACGCGTGCCGCGTACCGGGTGACGACGGCGTCGTGCCAGCCGCAGCGGCGCGGCCTGCCGGTGGTGACCCCGTACTCGCCGCCCTCGGTGCGGAGGCGCTCACCCGTGTTGTCAAGCAGCTCGGTGGGGAAGGGCCCCTCCCCGACGCGGGTGGTGTAGGCCTTGACGACGCCGACGACCGAGTCGATCCGGGTGGGCCCCACGCCGGTACCGGTGCAGGCGCCGCCGGCAGTGGGGTTCGAGGAGGTGACGAAGGGGTAGGTGCCGTGGTCGATGTCGAGCATCGTGGCCTGGCCGGCCTCGAACAGGACGGTCTTACCCTCATCGAGGGCGTTGTTGAGCAACAGCGAGCAGTCGACGACCATGGGGCGAACCCGGTCCGCGTAGGAGAGCAGCTCATCGGCGACGGCGTCGGCATCGATGGCCGCCCGGTTGAAGACCTTGAGGAAGAGGCTGTTCTTCTGGTCGAGGGCGGAGTGGACCTTCTGACGCAGGATCGACTCGTCGAAGAGGTCCTGGACGCGGATGCCCACGCGGTTCATCTTGTCCGCGTAGGTGGGGCCGATCCCACGGCCGGTGGTGCCCAGCTGGCGCGAACCCAGGAAGCGCTCAGTGGTGCGGTCCAGAACCCGGTTGTAGGAGGGGATGATGTGGGCGTTGGCGCTGATGAGGAGGCTGGAGGCGTCCTTGCCGCGGGAGGTGATCTCAGCGATCTCGCTGAAGAGGACCTCCAGGTCGACGACGACGCCGTTGCCGATGATGGGGGTGACCCCGGGGGTAAGCACACCGGCCGGCAGGAGGTGGAAGGCGAACTTCTCGCCGTCGATGACGACGGTGTGTCCGGCGTTGTTGCCGCCGTTGAACTTCACGACGTAGTCGACGTCCTGACCGAGCTGGTCAGTCGCCTTGCCCTTTCCCTCGTCCCCCCACTGGGTCCCGACGACGACAACGGCTGGCATGGCTGCTCCCTGGCTTCAGTGATGGCGTGCCGGTGGACACACCGTCCCCTAGCCTACCGGAGCCGAGCGGCGAGCCCCTCGTCATTGTTCCCCGACCAAGCGGGCGAAGAGACGATACGGTGAGGTACATGCCTGATGTCACCGTCCGCCGTATCTCCGCACCACGCTCTGCGCTGGCGGCCCTCCTCATCCTGACCGTATCCGCCGCTCTGGCCCTGGGCGGCGCGCCTGCGCATGGCCTCCCGACGGCCACGGACTCGCCGGCCCTGTTCGAGGGCTCCGCTGATTTCGTCATCAACGAGGACGACACCTTCACGATGAAGGTGGTCATGACCGACAACACCAATTCTGGCTTTCTGTCTGAGAGCAACTGCGATGGGGACTCGTTCTACGGCAGCAGTCTCGGTGGCAAGGCGACAGCCACGTTCAAAGACAACGGAGACTCCCAGACCTGCACCATCGAGGGCGGCGACAGTATCGACAACGGCAAAAGCAAAATCACGCACGAGGGCGATGAGTACATCGTCAAGACCAGAGACTCGTCCACCTCATCCACCTCGTCCCCCTCCGTTGGAGTGAAGTACTCGCAGACCGTCACTTTCCCCGGCAAGGTCACCGAGGCCGACGGCGGCGAGGTTGACGGCAACAAGGTCACCTTCAACGACATGGATTCGCACGAGGTCAAGGGGAAGGACAAGGCTCCCAAGAAGACAGCCTCACAGGACTCCGAGGGGGAGAGCGGCTCCACTCCCATATGGGTCTGGGCGCTTGTCGGGGTGCTCGCCGTGGCCATCGTGGGCGGCACTGTCACCGCAGTCGTCATGAACCAGCGGAAGAAGAACCACTCCCAGTTCGTTCCTTATGCAGCTCCCGCTCCGGGCTACGACCCCAATCAGGCTCTTTTCAGTCAGCCTGGCCAGCCGGTTCAGCAGCCCTACCAGCCGGGTTACGCCGAGCCCGCCACCCAGCCCTACCAGCAGGGCTGGCCAGTCCAGCCGGGTCAGCCAACGCCGCAGCCCTACCAGCAGGGCCAGCCAATCCAACCGATGCAGCAGCCCTACCAGCCGGGTTACGCCGAGCCCGCCATCCAGCCCTACCAGCAGCCCTACAACAACCAGCAGGGCTGGCCCGGCCAGGGGGTCTAAGAGCACCCAGAGATGTCGTGGCCCCGGAAACAGTCGATTCCGGGGCCACGACGCTGCGCGGGTGCGCCTCACTGACCACTACCACACTCGCAGCATTCAGGACTCCGACGTCGAAGCGCTGCTGAGCGCCACCATGGTGGCGCGCTGAAGGAGGGCAATGAGGTAGATCTGGAAGGCCGGCCCGATGAGGACCATGAACCACACAACCGCGACCCGTGCGGCCGCAAGCCCCCAGAAGACGATCATCGGCGCCGCCACGATCGCCAGAGCGAGCGCCGTGGCTCCGAGACGCCCCACCGCGAGGCGGAGCGCGTTGGCCAGGTGCCGAGCGACCGGGGCGTCGAAGAAGGCGGCCAGCGGAAGCAGCCAGATGAGGATCGCAGCCAGGAGCACTCCCCCGGCCAGCACCAGCCCGGACAGTGCACCGCTCATGCCGCCGTTCCGCTCCCCCAGGGAGGAGCCGGACAGAAGCAGGTACTCCCAGGCGCTCAGGGCCATCAGGACGAGCACCGGCAGCCACCAGGCCAGGGACTGGCGCAGGTTGAGGCGGAAGGAACGCCACCACGCGCTTATGACTGCCGGGGCGTCGTCGGCCGCCATCTCACCGGCCACGCGGGCGCAGGCCGTCAGGGAGGCTCCCCGCTGTCACCACCGGTAGGCAGCCGGCCAGCGTGAGAACGTTGAGGATGACGATGTCCGCCGCTGCGGACCAGGCCCGGTAGGCCGGACTGTCAGGGCTGGGGAACAGCGCCACGGGAGCTCCTTCATGCGGACTCGGGCAGTAGCAGGCGGACATGATACGGACGGTTCTCAAGGCCGGCAGTGGGGCCTCAGGAACCGCCCGTATCAGGACTCGTGTGCGGGCATCAGCCCTTGACCGCCCCCGCGGCCACGCCCTCGATGATGTGCTTCTGACCGAAGAGGTAGAAGGCCACGATCGGGACGATGGCGAAGACGAGCATGGCCATCTGGGCGCCCATGTCTCGGTTGCCGTTAGAGCCGACAAGAGACTGAATGACGATCGGGACCGTCTTGTAGCGCTCGTCCTGGCCGATGACGAGGTTGGGTAGGAGGAAGTCGTTCCACACCCACATGGCGTTGAGGATCGCCACGGTGACCGCCGTCGGCTTGAGCAGCGGCATGACCACCTTGAAGTAGGTCTGCAGCGGCGAGCAGCCGTCCATGTAGGCGGCCTCCTCGATCTCCATGGGGATCGACTTGATGAAGCCGGCGAACAGGAACACCGACAGCCCCCCGCCGAATCCGAGGTAGAGGACGATCATGCCCCAGGGCGTGGCCAGGCCGAGCATGTCGGCCACCTTGACGGTGGGGAACATGACCATCTGGAAGGGAGCGATCATGGAGAAGGCGAAGGCGTAGTAGATCATGGAGGTCCACCACGTCTTGATGCGGGTGATGTAGTACGCGGTCATTGCCGTCAGGAACACGATGACGACGACGGAGCCCACGGTGATGAACAGCGACCAGCCCATGGCGCTGGCGAAGCCCGAGAGGGCCAGGCCGGTGGCGTAGTTGTCCAGGCCGGCGAAGGTCCCCGTGGTCGGCAGGGCGAAGGGACTGTCGGAGATGTAGAACTTGCCCTTGAAGGAGTTGATGAGGATGAAGGCCAGGGGAATGACCCACACGAAGGCCAGGACGGCCAGCAGTCCCACGAGCATCTTCTGTCCCGCTGTCTGCGGCGCGACCTTCTGACCGGCTTGACGGGCGGGGGCGGCGGAACCGGGGACTTGAGTCTGGACGGCGGTGCTCACGCGTCGACCTCCTTGGAACGAGTGGCGCGCAGCTGAATGAGCGCGATGGCGGCAACAATGAGGAAGAAGATGACGGCCTCGGCCTGCGCGACACCCTCCTGGCCGATCTTCTTGTACATCGTGTTGACGATGCTCAGCGCGGCCATCTGAGTCTGCTTAGCGGGCGCACCGTTGGTCAGGGCGAGGTTCTGGTCATACATCTTGAAGGTGTTGGCCAGAGTCAGGAACAGGCAGATGGTGATCGAGGGCATGATCATAGGCAGCGTCACGTTGCGCAGCGTCTGCCACCTGCCGGCACCGTCGATCTGTGAGGCCTCGATGAGCTCGGGCGGCACGTTCTGCAGACCGGCGATGTAGATGACCATCATGTAACCCATGAGCTGCCAGTTGACGAGCATGACCAGGCCGGCGAGTCCCAGCCGCCAGTCGTTGACGATCGTCTGGCCCCAGCGCTGGAGGATCGCATTGAGCATCACCTGCCAGGTGTAGCCCAGGACGATGCCGCCGATGAGGTTGGGCATGAAGAAAACGGCACGGAAGAAGTTGGTGCCGCGCAGCTTGCGGGTCAGGAAGTAGGCCAGGGCGAACGCACCCAGGTTGACCGTGATGATGGAGATGACGGAGACGACGGCGGTGAAGAGGAGAGCCTGCGGGAAGTCACTGCGCTCCCCCAGCGCCCTGGCGTAGTTGTCAGTACCCACGAACCGAGCATTGGTGAGGGTACTGAACTTGGTGAAGGAGAGATAGAGCCCCATGAAGAAGGGGACGATGAACGCGATCATGAAGGCCAACAGAGTTGGCCCCGCAAATACTGGGAAGAACTTTTTCAGTGCCTTGGTCATATCTACCTCGAGGTGCAGCCGGCACCCACCGGGCCGGCCGGGTGCCAGAGGGCTCCCTCCGGGGCGGCAGCGTGCGAGACGAACAGCTCGAACGTGCCGCCCCGAAAGGAGAGGGGATGGGGAGATGAGTCGCCGTCACAATGCCCGCTGGAGCAGCGCCCTCGGCGGTAGGCTCGGGCGACTCGTTGGTGTCAGCCCTCCTTGGAGGCCTTCTTCTCGGAGGCCCAGGTGGTGACGAAGAAGTCCTTCACCTTCGCCCAGTCCTCACTGCCAGAGGCGTACTGCGCCAGGTGCTGACCGAGCTGGTCCTTGAAGTCCTGGCTCGGGAAGGTCGGGAAGACCCACTTGACGGGCGTGAGGTCCTTTGGTGGTGATGGCCGCGGCGACCTCCTTGCCCAGCGGGTCGGAGGGGGCCAGCTCGGCGTAGGCCTTGTAGGGCGCGATGATGCTGAGCTTCTCGGCGGCGAGCTTGGAGCCCTCGGCGTCGGTGAACAGCCAGGTGAGGAAGTCCTTGGTGGCCTTCTGAGCCTCCTCGGATGCCTGGGAGTTGATCGTCAGGTAGTTCTCGGTGCCGATGGCGATGTTGGTCTTGTCCTCGCCGGAGACGCCGACGTAGATCGGCAGGAAGTGGACGTCCTCGGCCTTGACCGTGTTGCCGGAGACCTCGGAGATCTGCGACCAGCCCCAGTTGCCGTTCTGGACCATGGCGGCCTTGCCCAGGGCGAAGTCGGCCATGGAGTCAGTGACCGTCTTGGCGCTGGCCTCGGTGGGCTTGATCGTGGAGTTGTTGAGGTAGAGGTCGAAGATCTTCTTGTAGTTGTCCGAGTAGGTCAGCTTGATCTCGTCGAGGTCATCGACCTTGGCGTCACGGTACTCGTAGTAGACGGGGTAGTTGGCCAGGTGGGTCTGCCAGCGCCAGTCCTCACCGGGGGCCAGCGAGGTCGCGGCGAAGACACCCTCGATACCGAGCTCGGCCTTCTTGGCCTGCATGTCCTCGACGACCTCCTTGAGCTTGTCGAAGCCCTTGATCTGATCGACGGCGGTGGCCTTGGCGCCCTCCATGGCGAAGTACTTCTTGAGAATGGCGGCGTTGTAGATGATGCCGTAACCCTCGATGGCCAGCGGCACGCCCACGACCTTGCCCTCGTCACCCTTGAGGGCCAGGGACTCATCCGTCAGCTGCTTGGTGAAGTCGGCGTCGGACAGGTCGGAGGCGTAGTCCTTCCAGTTGCCGTAGCCCACGGGGCCGTTGAGGTTGAACAGCGTGGGCGGGTTGGACTTGGCGACCTCAGACTTCAGGGTCTGCTCGTAGGTGCCGGAGGCAGCGGTGACGACCTTGACGGCCACGCCGGTCTTCTTGGTGTAGGCCTCCGCGATCGTCTTGAACGCCTGCTCCGCCTCGGGCTTGAAGTTGAGGAAGTAGACACCTCCGTCACCACCGGATCCGGACGAGCCCTTCGAGCAGGCCGCCAGGGTCGCGGCGACGGCGATCGCGGCAGTTCCACCGAGCATGGAGCGGCGGGAGATGAGTCGCATTGGGGTCCTCCTTTGGACGCATGGGACAGGCGCGGACAGAGGCGTCCGCAAGGTGCGACTGCCGTGTCACCGACGGCGGACCCGTCGGCTCTACGGCGACGACACATCATGACACATTTTCGTCCCACATTGCTGCAAGATTTGCAGTCCGTGACCTGACCCTCAGTACGACACCCCTCGGTCGACACGTCGTTTACCCCAGCAGGTAGAGGATTCCTGTCTCACTTCCGACAAGCACCACCATCACCGACCCTCTTTGCAAGAATGCAACGATCGGTTAGTTCGCCGTCGATCCCCCTCCGTCGACCCCGGTGCGAACACGACGTGGCCCCGGCACCAACATGGGTGCCGGGGCCACGCGCAGCGATCAGTCGCCGTTCACCCCCGTGCGGGGTGAGGGCTCACTGCGTGCGGAGCCGACGGAGCCGAGGCGCTCGCAGGCCTCGACGACGCGAGCGGCCATGCCCTCCTCAGCGGCCTTGCCCCAGGCGCGCGGGTCGTACTGCTTCTTGTTGCCGACCTCGCCGTCGACCTTGAGAACACCCTCGTAGTTGGTGTACATCCAGCCGGCGACCGGGCGGGTGAAGGCGTACTGGGTGTCGGTGTCGACGTTCATCTTGATGACGCCGTTGCGCACCGCGGTGGCAATCTCCTCGTCGGTGGAGCCGGAGCCGCCGTGCATGACCAGGTCGAAGGGCGAGCTCTTGTCGCCGACCTTGGAGGACAGACGGTCGCCGAGGCGCTTGGCCACGTCCTCCTGGATCTCACCGAGGATCTCCGGGCGGAGCTTGACGTGGCCGGGCTTGTAGGAGCCGTGCACGTTACCGAAGGTCAGGGCGGTGATGTAGCGGCCGTTCTCTCCCAGACCGAGGGCCTCGACGGCCTTCCAGGCGTCGTCGGCGGTGGTGTAGAGGTTGGCGTTCTCCTCACCCTTGATGCCGTCTTCCTCGCCACCCACGGCACCGATCTCGATCTCGAGGACGACGTTGGCGGCCTGGAGCGCTTGAGCATGTCGACGGCGATCTCGATGTTGTCGTCGAGGGCCTCGGCGGAGCCGTCCCACATGTGGGAGTTGAACATCGGCAGCTCACCGTTCTTGACCTGCTCGGCCTCGATCTCCAGGAGCGGGTGGATCCAGTCGGCCAGGAGCTTCTTGGGGCAGTGGTCGGTGTGCAGACCAATGGTGACGGGGTAGAGGTCACCCACGGCGCGGGCGTAGGCGGCGAAGGCGATCGATCCCTTGACGCGGTCGAGGCGCGAGGAACCGGACCAGTAGGCGGCACCACCGTTGGAGATCTGGACGATGCCGTCGGACTCGGCGTCGGCGAAGCCCTTGAGGGCGGCGGACAGAGTCTGGGACGAGGTGACGTTGATCGCGGGGATGGCGTACTTGCCGGCCTTCGCGCGGTCAAGCATGTCGGCGTAGGACTCCGGGGTTGCAATGGCCACTGGGTGCCTCCTGATTATCTGTATGAGTCAGTGGTGCGGGGCCGATTGTTCCACGAATTCGAACCCACGTGAACCGGATCATGGTCCCAGGTCGGGCTCCATGGCCTGTTCAGGGCTGGTTTGATCCTGCCGCCCGCGGGGCGGGCCGACGCAGCGGGTCGGTGGCTCCCGGAATCAGTCGGGCGCCGGCCCCGCGTGCTGGAGGATCCAGGTGTGCATGGCCACGGCCGCTGCGGCCGCCACGTTGATGGAGCGGGTGGATCCGTACTGGCCGATGCGCAGCAGACGGGAGCAGCCGGCGCTCAGCTCGGCGCTGATGCCCTCGCCCTCGGAGCCGAAGACCATGAGGCAGCGCTCGGGCAGATCGGCGGTCTCCAGGGGCTGGGCCCCCGGGCCGTTGTCGATGCCGATGACCTCGTATCCCTCGGCCCGCGCCCAGGCGAGCAGCTCGCCGGGCTCGGGGTGGTGGCGCACGTCCAGGTAGCGGTTGGTGACCATGGCGCCGCGCTTGTTCCAGCGACGTCGGCCGATGATGTGGACACCGGCCACGTTGAAGGCGTTGGCGCTGCGCACGATGGAGCCGATGTTGAGGTCCTGGCTGACGTTCTCGATGGCGATGTGCAGCCGGTGGGCGCGGGCGGCCAGGTCGGCGCGGATCGCCGCGATGGTCCAGTAGCGGTAGCGGTCGACGACGTTGCGCCGGTCGCCGTCCGCCAGCAGCTCGCGGTCGTAGCGGGGGTCGGTGGGCCAGGCCTCGGGGCCCGCGGGCCAGGGACCGACGCCGACCTGACGGACGTCGGCCGGCCGGTCCTCCTCCGGGCCCGGCACAGAGTCTGCTGAGGACGCCGCAGACAGGTGCTCCCCCTCAGGCAGGTCGGCGGGCATCTCAGCATCGCGAGCAGCAGACGAGACATGAACCGCACCTTGACAAGACGACAGACGATCCTTCATGAGCTGAGACCAGCTCTCTTCATTTTGAGAAGCAGTCCATCAGCCAGCTGATCATATTCTCGAGCCACAGACGGACGCATGCCTACCAGCCTCCTGCAAGACGAGGAGATCTGCATGCACCACGTTTCGGGTAATCCATCCGGCGACCTCGAAGTATGCGAGCAGTTCCGTCGTCCCAAGACATCGATTAACAGCAGGCTCGGCAATGGCCTGACTCCGCGCGCCAGCATCATCAGTGAGAAAAATGGACCCCATGACCTCTGCACGACGGCGTATCAGCACAATCGTCTCCGCTTCACCAAGATGCTTGATTCTCCTATCTCCTGGAGCCCGCATCTGCTCTTGAAGCAGTTGGATGTCGACATAATCGCCATGATCCGGCTGGATCGGTTGTCCGCACATGTTCCGCACTTGCACATCGAATTTACTCGACAGGTCAAGGGCTCGATGACTGCGTCGCCACTCATACTCGATGGAGGCACACCAGCGCCCCCGTTTCTGGACGAAACGATCCAGGAATTCAACATGGTCAAGAATCGCCATGTTGATGAGAACCGTATTATCGGGGAAGAAGTAAGGTCGCCCAGACATTTTCAGATCAGCCCATCAAGAAGGTCGAGAGCAAGCTCTCCCGAACTCTCCTCGGAGTCCTCCTCGCCGGGAACACCTAAGGCCCACGCCAGGGAGGCGTGTGGCGCTGGCCGGATTCCACAGCCTTCCGCAAGTCGGTCAGCAGATGCTGCGGGAAGCGCCTTCGGGCGCTCCGAGCCATCCTCTCAGTGACATCATCAGAACTGGCCACTGAAGACAAGAGGGAATCCCTGATAAGCCGCGATGTTGGCATCTCCAGAATCGACCTCACTGCATCCGAAACAGGTGGCCGGAGGTAGTCGAGTCGCGCACGCAGCGCCTGAGTTGATACCCCCATCTTCCAGACATACTCTGCAATGAGATGAGGATTCGGGTCGGTCCAACTCATAGATCGAACCATGACCTCAGGCATCAGCAACTCAGCGGCGAAGGCATTGGCAGCATTTTCATCACGCCTGCTCCCATCCCTCAGCGCTGGAGGCGAGAAAATATGACCAAGTTCGTGCGCGATGGTGAAGTTGCTTCGAAACCATCTATCCGTAGCACCAACAACAATTACGTGACGATTTCCGAGTTGAAGCGAGTAACCGGGTTTCTCCAGCGGCAGGACGATCACATCGACCCCGAGGCGTTCTTCGACCCTGCTCGCAAGATCCTGCGAAAATCCTTCCCCTAGAAGTTCCCGCGCTTGAGCGGGTGTCGCCGGTTTATCAGGAGCACTCACGCCAACTGAGCCTGTCGATAGAGGAGTACGATACTCTCAAGAGTCTCACGATCACCCGACACGTCACACGAGTAGGACCTCGACGAGCGATCATAGTCATGCCGCGCAAGGATTCGAACCTCATAGGATCTGGCTCACCCGTCACCAACCAACGCATTGAGACATCGAGCCGGTTCGCCACCTCGGCTAACTCCACCGCTGAGAATGCTCGATTCCCGTTGATCGACTTGGACAGCGCGGACTCGCCCAGGTCAAGCGACCGAGCCAGCTCGACCTGGCTGAGCCCACGCCGCCCGAGCGCTTCCTTCACTCGCGTTCCGATTGCGTCCATGCCTCAAGAGTAGCCGAACTTTCGAAAATCGAAAGACCGGATGCAGGAGAGTCCGCTCACCAGTCAGGCTTCACCAGAACCCACGACAGACGTCATCAGGTGCTCACGTGCTCACTCCAGGCCGAGGTCGGCCAGACCGAGCGCCGCGTAGTAGGGCAGGCCGGCGGCCTCGATGCGCTCGCGCGCACCGGTGGCCCGGTCCACGATGACGGCGACGGCCCGCACGTCGGCACCCGCCTCACGCAAGGCCTCGACGGCCTCCAGGGGCGAGCCGCCGGTGGTGAGGTGTCCTCCAGGACCACGACGGAGCGCCCGGCGACGTCAGGTCCCTCGATGCGCCGGCGCATGCCGTGGTCCTTGGCGGCCTTGCGCACGACGAAGGCGTCCAGGTCCAGGCCGCGCGAGGCCGCGGCGTGCAGCATCGCGGCGGCCACGGGGTCGGCCCCCATGGTCAGGCCGCCGACGGCGTCGACCTCGTCGGTGCCCAGGCCCGCCTCCTCGAGCATGTCGAGCATGACGTGGCCGATGAGGGGGGCGGCCTCGTGATGGAGGGTGGCGCGGCGCATGTCCACGTAGAAGTCGGACTCGAGGCCGGAGGCGAGGGTGACCTTGCCTCGGACGACGGACAGCTCGTTGACGAGCTCGGCCAGGCGGGTGATCTGGGGAGTCGTTGGTGCTCACGGCTCCGATGGTAGTGGGATTCAGGGGCTGCGCGCCGGGTAGACACCCGCTGAGGCAAGAGCCCGCCCTCGTCCGCGTAGTGCGGAGGGGCGGGCTCTTAGCGGCTCGGGGCGGAAGGAGGAGTCAGGACAGTGCGGCCACGGCGGCGTCGTAGTCGGGTTCCTGACCGACCTCGGGGACCTGCTCGGTGTAGATGACCTTGCCGGACTCGTCGAGGACCACAACGGCGCGCGACAGCAGGCCGGCCAGCGGGCCGTCGGCCAGGGTGACGCCGTAGTCGGCACCAAAGGTGGAGCGGAAGGTCGAGCCGGTGACCACGTTGGTGAGGCCCTCGGCGCCGCAGAAGCGGGCGCCGGCGAAGGGCAGGGTCGGCGGAGACGCAGACCACGGTCGTGTTGTCCAGCTCGGAGGCCAGCTTGTTGAACTGGCGCACGGAGGCGGCGCACACCCCGGTGTCCACCGAGGGGAAGATGTTGAGGACCACGCGGCGGCCGGCCAGGGACTGGCTGGTGACCGGGGCGAGGTCGGCGCCCACGAGGTCGAAGGCGGGCGCGGCCGAGCCCACAGCGGGCAGCTCGCCGACAGTGCTGACAGGGTCTCCGTGGAAGGTAATGGAAGCCATGGGATGATCGTTGCAGGTCGCGGCTTCCCCTGGCCAGCGGGGGCACTCAGCCCTGGGCGGAGCGCTCCGGCCCGACCACCCGGCGCACGAACCAGCGGGGAGCCAGCCGCAGGACGGCGTTGGCGCTGCGGTAGCGCAGGCTCGGGGTGCAGATGACCTGGCCGCGGCGCACCGCCGTCAGGCCGTCAATGGCCACTCGCTCGGCGTCCAGCCACAGCGGCTCCTTCCACTGGGTCTCATCGATGCCGGCCGCGGCGTGGAAGCCGGTGTGGACCAGCCCCGGGCACAGTGCGGTGGCGGTCACTCCGGTGCCGGCGAGCTCGGCGGCCAGTCCCTCGGTGAACCGCAGCACCCAGGCCTTGTGCGCGGCATAGCTGCCCATGGCGGTGTGCGCGGTCATGGAGGAGACGTTGAGAATGGCGCCGCGGCCGCGCTCCACCATGGCTCCGGCCGCTGCATGCGAGGCCACCATGACCGCCCGGACCATGACGTCGAGGGCGTCCTCCTCGCGAGCCAGATCTCCCCCCGATGAATCGCTGCCCCAGACCGAAGCCGGCATTGTTGACCAGGAGCCCCACGGGTTTGCTCTTCTCACGCAGACGCTCGGCGACGAGCTCGAGCTCGTCGCGCTCGGACAGATCGGCCTGCAGGGTCTCCACCTGGACGCCTGCGAACTGCCGCATCTCCTCGGCCACCTCCCGCAGCCGCTCGGGGGTGCGCGCCACGAGGACGAGGTCATGACGGGCCTGGGCGAGCTGCCAGGCGATCTCCAGGCCGAGACCGCTCATGGCCCCGGTGACAAGTGCTGTTCCCATGGCGTCAGACTAGGAGCGATTGGTGAGTGCTTGATGGGAGTCGGGTACCGGCTAGTCTGCTGCCATGCGCCTGGCCACCTGGAACGTCAACTCCATCCGCACCCGCGTCGACCGCGTCCTGGCCTTCCTGGAGCGCGAGGACATCGACGCCCTGGCGATGCAGGAGATCAAGTGCCGCCCTGACCAGTTCCCGGTCGAGCCCTTCGAGGCCGCCGGCTACGAGCTCGCCATCCACGGCCTCAACCAGTGGAACGGGGTGGCGATCGCCTCGCGCGTGGGGCTCGGCGACGTCGCCACCTCCTTCCCGGAGCAGCCCGCCTGGGCGTCCAAGCCTGAGGCCGAGCCGGTCGTGGAGGCCCGGGCGCTGGGGGCGACGGTGGGTACGGCGTCGGACGCGAAGCCGGTGCGCCTGTGGAGCCTGTACGTGCCCAACGGCCGCGAGCTCACTCACCCGCACTACGCGTACAAGCTCGACTGGTTGCGGGTGCTGCGCGACGACGTCGCCGCCTGGCTTGAGGAAGAGCCCGACCTGCCGCTGGCGCTGGTGGGCGACTGGAACGTGGCACCGAGGGATGAGGATGTGTGGGACATGAGCGTCTTCGAGGGCGCCACCCACGTCTCCTCGCCGGAGCGCGAGGCCTTCGCCGCCTTCGCCGAGGCGGGCATGCGCGAGGTCACGCGCGAGCGGGTCACCAACTACACGTACTGGGACTACCAGAAGCTCCGCTTCCCGAGGAACGAGGGCATGCGCATCGACTTCGTCTACGCCTCACCGGCTCTGGCGGGTCGTGTCACCAGCGCCGCCATCGACCGCGACGAGCGCAAGGGCAAGGGCGCCTCCGACCACGCCCCCGTCATCGTCGAGGTCGACTGAGGCCAGGAACCACGAACAGGTGGACACAGACGGGGCACCCCCTCGTCCACAGCCCCCTACAAGGCCAGGATCTGGTCGCCGAGCTCGGACCACGTCCGCCGGTGAACCGCCCCGAAGGGCCGGGCCCCCAGGAAGGCGGCCTGGCGCTCGGCGACCGGATCCACCCAGATGAAGGATCCCGACTGGCCGAAGTGCCCGAAGGTCTGCTCGCTGTTGCCGGCCCCGGTCCAGTGCGGGGAACTTGGCTCCACGCACCTCTACCCCCAGGCCGAAGGGGTTGGGGGTCTGACGCCCGTAGCCGGGCAGAACGCCGTCGAGACCGGGCAGGACCGGCGTGCGGGCGCGCTGCGCGAGCGCGGGCGAGACGAGTCTCGGTGCGGCCAGCTCCCGGGCGAACAGGGACAGGTCGCGGGCGCTGCCCTCCCCGGAGTGGGCGGGCGAGCCAGGGATGAGAACGCTGGCCATCCCCAGAGGCTCGAGCACGGTGGTCTCCACCCAGGTCTCCAGGGGCGTGCCGGTGGCCTCCTCGAGGCGCTCCCCCAGGATCTCGATACCGCGGTTGGAGTAGATGCGGCGCGTCCCTGGGGCTGCCAGGCGCTCATCGGAGTCGGCCGCGATCCCCGCGGAGTGGGACAGCAGGTTCTCGATGGTCGCACCGTCTGGAGTGGGCGCGCCAGCGGGGGCCTCCAGGTCCAGCAGTCCCCGGTCGACGGCGACCAGGGCCGCCCAGGCGACGATCGGCTTGGTGACCGAGGCGAAGGGGAAGATCTCGTCGACGTCCCCGGCCTCGAGGAGCACGCCGTCACCCGCGGCCGGCTTACCGGTCACGACGAGGGGCGGTCGGGAAGGGAAGGCGGCCAGCGCCGGCAGGGCAGAGGGCTGCGCCTGAGGGGTGTCCGGGTGGTCATCGCTCCTCCCACCTGGATCGGCTCTCGACGCGGCGGGCCGAGCGCCCTCGCGACCGTACCCTACGCCTCGAGGGCTGGCTCCCCGCCACCGCCCACGAGCCGTGATGGCACGGCAGCGAGCACAGCACACCGGGAGCTGGTCCGGCCGTCCCGGAGGAGCCCCGGCGCGCCGTGAGTCTGCGAAACCTCCCGGCTCGCGAGAGGATCGGGGTGATGCTCTTCTACCACCGCCCGCCCGCCGACCGCGGCCCGTTGCGCCCCCTGCTCCCCATGGCTCCCGGTCAGGCGGCCTCCACCCCACGGCCGCTGAGCTGTCCGAGGCCGCCGGTGTGGCTACGCCGTCGTCGACCTGGAGACCACCGGCCTGTCGCCCGCGACGGACTCGATCCTGGAGGTCGCGCTCGTTGTCACCGACGCCGCCGGGCGCGTCGAGCGCAGCTGGTCCACGCTCGTCGATCCCGGCACCGGCGTGGACGTGGGCCCCCACCCATATCCACGGTCTCGTCGCCGAGGAGCTCATCAGGGGCACCCGGCTCGACGACGTCTCCGACCTGCTCGTGGCCGACCTGGCCGGAAGGGCTGTGGTGGCCCACAATGCGCGCTTCGACGTCGGCTTCCTCACCCAGGCGCTGGGGACGCGGGGTTGCTCGACCGCGGCGCACGAGTGCCGCGGGTGTGCACGATGGAGTGGGCGCGCCATTTCATGACGACGCCGTCGCGCCGGCTGACCACCTGCTGCGAGGTGGCTGGGGTGGAGATCGGCCGCCACCACAACGCGCTCGACGACGCCCCTGGCCGCTGCCGGCCTGCTGCGCCACTATCTGGCGGTGGGGACCGAGCGCGGCGAGGAGCCGGTGGCCTGGGCCCGGACGCTCGTTGAGGCTCGCCGCCTCGCAGGCTGGCACTGGGACGCCCAGCGGGCGCGGGCCGGCTCAGAGCGTCTCACGGCGCGCACCACGCCCGGTGCCGAGCGACCCAGGCCCGGGTCTTAGACCTCTGCGGCGTCCTCGCCCAGGAGACAAGGAATCTGTCGTCGTCCACGGCCACCCCGGAGACGGCGGTGACCAGGACGGTGGCGAGCTCCTCGACCAGGTCCCGGGCCGTCTGACGCTCGCGGCGCCGGGAGCGGGAGACCACCTCGGCGTAGGCGTCGGCCTGGTCCTGGGGGATCCAGCGCAGGTCGTAGGACAGGACCGCCCCGCGCGCCCACGGCTCTCCGCGCACGGCCAGCGGCAGCCCGTCGGTGGCGCCGGCGCGCACCTCGATGCGGCCCCAGCCCTCGTGCTCGGGGTCGACCGGGGTGACGACCGCGTAGCCGTCGCGCAGCTCCTCGATGACGTTGCCGGTGGCGGCGGCGACGATCTCCTGACGCATCGTGTCCTGGCGGACCTTCTCCGAGCCGCGCCAGGCCTTCTCGAAGACGTCCGGGCCGATGCGCTCGACGAGGCTCTCCAGCTCCTCGGGGTCGATGGCGTCCAGTCCGACGGCGCCCCGGGGCTGAACGGCCTCCAGCGCGGTACTCACCTCGGGGGCGATGGGCTGCAGGACGGCCACCAGGTCCTCCGGGCCGAGCCACACCGGGGCGTAGACCGTCAGGGGAGGCCGAGACCTCCGGGCTGGGCTCGACCAGGACCGGGTCCTCCTGTCCCCACCGGAATGAGGCGCAGAGCGCCGGCCAGGCGCCGGGCGATGGCACGCAGGCGGGTGAGGGCCACCAGCTCGGCCCCCGTGGGCTGGGCGTGGGGGAAGGCGTCGGAGAGCGGATCCAGGCCGGCGAGCTCGGCCGGCAGGGCTCCGGCACGGATGCGGGGGCAGTCCAGGATCATCAGCTGCGTGGTCCACCCGGAGCACCCAGGAGGCGGCGCATCTCGGCGTCGACCTTCCAGGGCCCCAGCAGGGAGACCCCCGGGAAGAGCTGGAGGCTGGAGACCCCCACCCAACCGGACTGGATGTCCTGGGACAGGGCCAGAGCCTCGACCTCATCGGGGGCGACGTCGTCGGCCAGGAGCAGGACGTGGTTGGTGTCCAGCAGCCCGACAGGCAGCATGGAGGTGGCGGTGAAGGTGCCGGTGTCGGTGGGCAGGGAGACGGCGAAGTCGGTTGAGTCGCTCATAGGTGCTTCTCCTGGGACATGGGAGCGGAGTCGTCGGCGGGGGCCGCCGGGATGTCGGGGACACGGGTGCGGTGGAAGGACTGGTGGGAGCGGGAGGCCGTCGGTCCGCGCTGATCCTGATAGCGCGAGCCGGTGGCGCCCGAGCCGTAGGGGCCTGGGCGGGGCTGGACAGGCGGAAGAAGCTACAGCTGCCCCACCTTCATTCCCGGCCAGAGCTTGATGGGCATGGTAGCCGTGTTGGACAGCTCCAGGGTGACGTGCCCGGTGAATCCCTGGGTCGATGAATCCGGCGGTGGAGTGGGTCAGCAGCCCCAGGCGCCCCAGGCTCGACTTGCCCTCCAGACGGGCGGCGACGTCGTCGGGCAGGGTAATGCGCTCGTAGGTGGCCCCCAGGACGAACTCCCCGGGGTGCAGGACGAAGGGCTCGTCGGCCCCGACGTCGACCAGATGGGTCAGCCTCCTGATCGGCGGCCGGGTCGATGACCGGGTAGCGGTGGTTGTCGAAGAGACGAACCAGCGGTCCAGGCGCACATCGATGGAGGCCGGCTGAATCATCTCGGGATCGTAGGGGTCGAGGACGACCCGCCCGGCGTCGAGCTCGGTGCGGATATCGCGGTCTGAGAGCAGCACGGGCCCGATTGTGCCAGGTCCGTCGAGAGGCGTCATACGGATTCCGGCCCCAGGGGGACCCAGCGGGTCCAGACCGATCCTCAGCTGCTCAGCGGCATGCCGGAGGCGTCAACACCCCACGGTGGCTCGCCGGGGCGGGCCACGAGGATGAGGATGCCCTCGACGAAGGCCCAGATGGCGATCGGAAGGGCCCAGCATCCCGCAGCTCAAGAACGTGCCCAGGAGCTGGAAGAGCGCCTTGCCCGTAGCCCAGGTAGAAGTTGTGGATCCCGAAGGTTCCAGGAGCAGGGCCAGGATTCCGGCGGCCACCTTGGACTTGCCCGAATAGGCGGGGGGACCGTAACCGGGGACAGGGACCATAGCCGGGAGGTGCGCCGTAACCGGGAGGCACCCCGTAGCCGGGAGGTGTGCTGTAGCCGGGCTGGGGCCCGTAGGCCCCCTGAGGGTCGTACCCCGGCTGGGCGCCGGAACCGGGCAGATCGCCGTTGGGCGGGTACCCGCCTGACGGGTACTGCGTGAGGCGGACCCAGCGGGCAGCGCCGGAACGTCCGGGCGAGGGCCCATAGCGGGCTCAGCGGGCACAGTGGGCTCGTCAGGGTTGATGGGATCAGTCATGCGCTCACCACATGCATCGAGACGTCAGGGGAACCATCAGCGAGTGTAGCGGGCGCGAGATCGCCTGCACAGTGCGCAGGCCCTTCCGGAGGCCGATTGCGCAGACGGCCGGGGTCTGAGTTAGAACTTCCGCACGCACCTGGGACGCACGTCCACCGGTGCCACGCGGGTGTAGTTCAATGGTAGAACTCAGCCTCCAAGCTGACAGCGCGGGTTCGATTCCCGTCACCCGCTCCAGGCGGAGGTCCGGACCATCACGGTCCGGACCCTCGTTCGATGTTCTTCCGTTCCTGGGTCACTCACCCGCCCCTTCAGGGCGGCCCCGACGTCGTCGGCCGGTGCCGCCGTCTG